>Ga0307512_10000123_pt1 | contig 99349 bp, 99 predicted proteins | sample 14_EM_MG_FD_200267 | JGI IMG/M metagenome (GOLD analysis project Ga0307512, IMG submission 200267) | Populus trichocarpa ectomycorrhiza microbial communities from riparian zone in the Pacific Northwest, United States - 14_EM | ecosystem: Host-associated > Plants > Roots > Unclassified | place...
GTTTTAGCCGCTCTTTCACCTCCCGCTGTCAGATTTGCGATTGGACCAATATTCATCGAATCGCTGTGAAATAACATCACTTTTCGGGCAAAATTCGCGGGTTTTCGATAGCGACTTAATGAATATTGGTCCGACCGCAAATCTGAGAGTGGGAGGTGAAAGAGGGGCTAAAACTAGCGACAGTTAGCGTGTAATTCTCCGTCAGAGGGTACGAGGTTCCGTCAGAGCCGTCAGAGCCGTCCGGAACACCCGGGTGTTTCTGACGGAAACTAGCGTTGTTGCTGATGAACCGCAAACGCTCGCTTCCCAATTGTTTCCTGCTAGCGGTGCCGGCTGATTACTATATCCAATGTTTGCGTGGCCTCTCTTAATATCCCCACTTCACCAATTAGGGGCAACATATAAGTATCCCAAGCCATTGTTGTGCAGTGAACAAGTGTTCCAAATTCTGGGTCTTTCTTGTACGGATCTGCAACTGGCGTGAACCCTGCACCATGTTCAGTACCTAAAACATTACTCCCATCCGCCACCCAATCGTCATCAATGTTGATTGTATAGTTCAACGTATCTGGCAGCAGCCGTAGGGTTTACCGGGATTAATTCTCCAGAAAATGCAGAATCCAATGCAAGTCTTCAATGCCATTTACCAATGGGGTTGCCATTAACATCCATTTGCATTGGGGCTCCAGACCAAGTATACAGAATGGCATATGAATATTGTAATCATGGGAGTCCATTGTAACCAATGTGCCATTAGCCTTGCAAAACTTGCTGATTGGGGTCCCGTTTGTTCTCAACCGGTGGTCCTCTCCAATGACAACGCAACGACATATGCCAGGGCCCCAACGTTTGGAACCGTCAGCCTCCTGATGGTTGAACCACTGGTAGAAAGTATCAATGGTTGACATCACGACTATTCTCCATGGTTTACCATGAAGAGTGGCTCGATTGCATGCCCTCCTCCAGGAAGAAGTACCGTAATGGAGATGTGGAGTTAACTCAGTGAACTTTGTCACCGCAGCTTCCCATTCTGCCACCATTGGTTTAGGGCTATTTCAACCTTAGCTTGAAGCCACTACAGTGGTATGTATTCTGGTCATACCATAGAATTGATGATGTGATGTGGACCTCCCACCGCAGCTTTCATGGCTCCCTTCTGACCTTCTTGCCTTGTTCCACCTTCGCATTGTGGTCGGTCATGTCGATTTCCCATTTGTCGAATCCAGGAGGTGGATTCTTAATCTTTTGTTCATAGACATTAACCTGGTGACATATTAAACCTAGTGCTGTCAGAGTGTGATAATTGTTAGTGTGGCAAACAGTATATCTCGAGGGCACAGCAGGGTGTAACCTTGCCAGTACCGCAGTCATCAGCCAATAAACCACCCTTCACCAAGCTATTCTCCTTCTCTGCCATCCAATTCACAGCAATATTTTGGAGTGGTTGTAACTGCGTGGGTTTGTGGAGCAGCTTGAAAGTTCTGATCTCCATGGTGATGCCTAATGCTGCCATTGTCTCCTCCAAGTGTTCTGTCTGAAATTCCTGGTTATCCATCAGCTCTGCTAACCTGCGAGTAAAAATTAGCTTCATTCAACATTCTGACAGCTGCTTTGACAGCAGGCTGAGCTCTGACAACAGCTCTGACAACAACTCTGACAGCGGCTGAGCTCTGACAGCAACTCTGATAGTGGCTCTGACAGCGGCTGGGCTCTGACAACAGCTCGGAGAGCAGCTCTGACAGCAACTCTGACAGAAGCTCTGACAGCGACCACTCCGACAAGAACAGTGACTCACCAGTCCACATCGACATTATCCGTCTGGTCCTCCTTCTGTGCTCGCGCAGCACGGTCGTTGGCTCCCTCAAGTTCCGTTAGGGTAATGTTGTGGAAGTCAGCGTCTACCTATTCCAATTCTTCCGCGCTTTAAATATCGAAATCTTGGTCTTCCTGTTCGACAGTCCGGCTGGGGGAATGACTCGGTGGTGCATTGTTAGTACTTGGCATGATCCCCCGATTGGAATTGTCCTGGTGCCCCGGCATCCCTGGTTGCTCTTCCTTCCTTTCCCTATCGTCCCCATCCTCCATATCATCCAATTCATCGGCACTGATTTTGTCTCTGGAACTGTCTACTGAGTCAATAACTCAGTGCTTGGTATCTTCATCCTCTTGTTTCACCATAATGGTCGATGTTCATTCCAGGTTGAGGGGGTTGGTCTTGATATATTCGATTTAATTGTCAGTGTTATCCACCATGACTGTCTTGTAGATGGTAACGAATGTCGCTATCAGACGGCCTTCAATTTCAGTGAAGGTCAGACAGTCGTGCCAGCTCGATTCGTCGAATGGACTGTCAATTAGTGCAAATCTGGTCAATGGACTATCACCCTGGGTGGATGTTGTGCTCGCCAAACAGGAGTCAACAGGCTGCAAGTAGGTTGCTAGATCCTATTGCCGAATATTCCAGGCAACAAGTTTGTCATATCACTCAGGCTCATTAGGATTCTGTGTGAAATCTCTCAGAACTCGAGGCCTGTTCAACTCTTCCTCAATATCTATCGGGTGAACATCTTCCATGCTTGTGATAAAAGATCAATGAGGTCTTCTCTGGCTTTTTGCTATCGATTTCCAGGTGAGGTGCCTCCCACAACAGAATGAGCTGGTCAGCTGGTTGCACCGCATTCAGGCCTCCTGCTGCTGAGATCTACTGGTGAAAGTGGCGAGGGATTGCGTGCATCATTCCGTCTGAAAACGGGTCGCTGAAGGGCACTGCCAGAGCTGTTAGTCTGAAATAAGTCAAACCTAGGTGACTGAGCATCCCCCGAACCTGCCAAAAGCATAGCAGACAGTATCGTAGATGATGCTGACAATCGTGTAGTGTCTGTATGGGTGGTACTCCTACCCCACGCTACCTGATATCCTCTTGGTCGCTATGAGGTTGAGCTTGCATTGGCGGGTGTAGTAGACCCAACATGAACATCTGAAGAGCATTCATTGATCCAGGCAGTAGGAGGGACCTGCATATGCTCTAATGAAGGAGTTGATGTGAGTTATGGCGCAGGGTGTGATGTGTCTTTTGGCTGAGCGGCAGGGCTCAATGCGGTCATTGACTTTCTGGCCTGACTTCGTGGGGTTTTCTTGGGTGTGGTGGTATCCCTTCAGGTGACTCATGTTTCTAAGCATGAGATGAGTCTTTGCATTGTACGGACATCATCATCATTGAGCTTCGTGTCTGGTGTGAGTCCCAGGAGATCCTGAGAGTTGTCAGGAAGTGTCCAGCAAATGGTGGTAAACTCCTATGTGTCAGGTCGATGTTGCGAGATGTCAGAGACTCAATGTTGGAGATTCGATGGAAGAGACTCGCTGTCAGAGGCCGAATGTCACAGACTCGATGTCAGAAACCAGATGTCCGAGACCCAATGTCAGCGACTCAATGGCAGAGACTCAATGTCAGAGTCTGATCTACTAAACTGGTCACGCTGCTTTGCAACACCTCGTACCCTGATGAACAATTTGATATTGGTGTACCGATGGATAGTGTATTTGTTGTGTTTGGTTTTCCATCCCTGGACTGCTGCAAAGCCTTTAGTAAATGCAGACCAGCTACTCACAGCATTTATGTCCTCAGTTGTCTTTTGAACCACAGAGGCACAGGTTTCTTTAGTCCAGTTCGAAACGCAGGTAGGCCATCTCCGTGGCACTCCTGGTGGTGCCATAATGATGGTTGTGTGGCGGATATGAGGGTCGCTGGGTGGATATGAGGATTGCTGAGTGGATATAACGGTCGTCAAGTTAACGTTGATTGATTTGAGTGAGTAGGTGAGGATTGTATGTGTTATGTACCAACTAGTAACAGATGCGCTCTGACCTATGCTCGATGGGATGACCACTCAAACACACATTGTTACTGTGATGCGAATATGCATGTCGATCCAGTTGAGGATGTGCCACAGATTGAAGTGAGGAGAGCGTGAGGGAGCGAAATGCTAGTAGGTTGAGACTGGTCGGAATCAGTAGATGTAAAGATGTCGGTGGTTTTCTGGATGGCTGAACAGAAAGAGGTTGGGAAGGCAGTGAGGGGTTGTGGTGAAGAGATGCTTATCGGTGTGCGGGCGAACCATCAACTCACACTGTTCCTTTCAGGGCAGCCGGAAATGGTGCTTAGAAGAGGAACTTCCCAGCATTCCACACAAGGAAACAAAGGGGGCTGAAGATAGTATACACCGAGCCTAAAGATAGTGTGTGGCACAACAATATGACGAGGCTAGGCTAGCATCCAAGTCTGTTCAGGGTAGGCTGAATACACAGCATTGGGACACGTGATAGGAGCCTCGCTACGATCAAATCCCAGGGGCCACTCAATCGCAAACGTTTCACCATCAACAATGCTGTCCTGGATTTGCACTTATGAGGCAGGGTCATTTCCCGACAAAGTGGTTTCACTGATCACCGCCATTCAACACATACAGGTCTTGACCCAAATTCCAGCAATGTTGTGGCATTAGATGGGCTGGACTACGAACTAGCAGACTACATTCCCCAATTTGACGATGATACACTCAGCCAGCTACCTGAGACTGAGATATTCCCCAACCCAGGAGCCGCAATCAATGACCCAGTACGAGTTCATTCTTTTGAGGATGATGACTGGGACCCCCTTGCTCTGTTTGCTACACCCCAACAATGGCAACTTTGTTGTTCTATTGTAGATACCAACCTAGGTAAAACATAATTCAACAACATCTTCAAACGAAGACTCATTGTGCCCGACGACAATTCCAAAAACCGTGACCAGCTGTATTAACTCATTACGGACATGACAGGGATTGGTGGACTTGTATGCGTATGGAGTGAGAGTTCTGTTCATATCGAAGGACAAGCTACTCCGTTCTGGTAGTGGAACCCTGTTGCAGCGGTAGGATATATCTGACCACATCCCACGTTTAAGGATCATCTCTTATACGCACTGGTCAAACAAATGGATTCCAGTGGGAAATGTATATACCCTGAGATGTGGACTGCAGATTGGTGGTAGAAAACACAGGCTAGTTTCCTAGTACTGTTGGAGAGATTGTTTCTTGTCATATTTTCGTTGTGTTTGGGTGAGTTAGAGTGTTTGAGAGAGCATGTCAGAGAGATCATGTCAGAGAGATCATGACAGACAGATCATGTCAGAGAGAGCGTGTCAGACAGAGGGTGTCAGAGAGATTGTGTCAGAGAGATTGTGTCAGAGAGATTGTGTCAGAGAGATTGTCTCAGAGAGATCTTGTCAGAGAGAACGTGTCAGAAAGCGAGTCAGGGAGCGGGTCAGAGAGCTTCGAAGTCATATTGTCAGAGAGACCGTGACAGAGAGCATTACAGAGATAGCGTTTGAGTTTCATCGTGTCCGAGCGGGTAGCATGTCAAGAGTGACAGCTCCAGTGTTGACCAGATTTGTCTAGATATTAGAACCTCATTACTCATTGCTAACACATCCTAGGAATCTTTGCCAGATGGATCAACAGTTGTCCCCGTTATACTCGGCAGTGACAAAACTATGCTCTCTACGCTGAGTGGCAACAACATGACTTGGACGGTTTATCTCAGTAGCGGCAACCTCTGTATGGTGAAAAGCTGCTTGGTTAAGACAAACTGGTTAATACTTATTGTTCTTTTACCGTAATGTCCAAACGGACCAAAATCCCACACCAATAGGTTCGCCTCTCATGAATCTATCGCAAAGATAATGCGGGATCAAGTGAAGATGGCAAAGTGCGGATTAGCGGTTCTGTGTGCAGACGGTCGCACTCGTCAAGCATTTCCCCGAATTGCGTCATTCCTTGCAGACTATCCAGTGCAGTGCACCATAACCATGGTGAGAAGTGGTTGGTGTCCTTGATGCGAGATATTCTCGGATGACATGCCTGCCTTCGCATGCAAGTCTTGGCGCAGCCACCTCCAATGGTACATTCATTTGTCAACAACGGCTGCTGAGGAGGTGGGGCTGTGGAAGGATGCCGACTGTCCAAATTTCGCTGATGCCCATGCAGGTTGAAATATATATAGTTGCTGGAATGTTGACCGGTTGCACCACCTACTGAAGGGCTTGTTTAAAGATCACATCTGGGAATCGATTGTAGGTTTTCTGGAAGGTATTTATCGCCAGGAAAAGGGTTTGGGCCAGATGGATGAATGATATTCCACAATTCCTTGCTTCTCTAACATACACCAGTTTGGAGACAAACTTACCCACATGAAACCATGGACTGGTGCCGAGTACAAGTACATGGTGAAGGTCTGGCTTGCAGTTCTTGCCCCACTTCGTATTTGGAATCCTGACAACTTCAAGTTCATCAAATCTGTCACCGACTTCATATTGATTGCCAGCTACCACTCTCATACTGAAACCACACTCAAATACCTACAGGATGCGCTTAGTGGCATCAGCAGCAACATCCACCTCTTCCTACCATACTGCAAGAGCCACAGTATGAGCAAGATACCGAAAATTCATTCCCTTCTGCCGTAAATCAAATGTATGAGGGAAATAGGCTGTGCCGATAACAGTGACACCGAAATATGTGAGGCTGCTCACAAAAACCTCCTCAAGGATTGCTACCATTCTTCCAACAAGGTTAACTGTATTCCCCAGATGTCACGATAGGAAATGTGCTTGTATGATATCAAGTCGACAATCAGGATTCTATTGGATATTGTTGAATCAGATCCCATCCCGCCGAGGGCAGCTATATGCAGAAAGCTTCTTGTGCGGGATTCACTGGCATCCAACAAATTATCACCTGGTTTGATACTATGTATCAATGGAGTCATGAGGAAATGCAACACGATTGCAACTCTGACATTTCCAGAGGTTATCAGCATATCAGGGTGTATTGATGCTCTGACATCCTATTTTTTGACATTTCAAGCGGATACAAGCGCCAGTCTGAACCTACGTGCCTCTGGATCCCTGGCGTCGTGGAATCTCCATGAAAAGATATACCGAGCCAACAGCTTCACAGTCAGTATACAGCTGCACAATAACCCAGACACAGATGAAGTTCAAAAGGCAAGGTGTGTGGAGAAGTGGTGCGGACAGGGCAATTGATTGGACAATATTTTGATTCAAGGAGATCATGCAACACGAAAGAATGGTTGGGTACGTCAACAAGGATATTGCCATACGAACCTGTTATACGCTTTTCATTTTAGCAATCAAATCAATACAGGGGAAGCCAACGCTAATGGGAGTATAATATGGCGGACAGTACATCACAATCTGTTGTTTGTAAAGGATTTCGAGAATATGTCGTGCACGATGCCCAACAGATCCCATGGAATAATAATCTGGTGAGATGCGCCGCAAACAGTACGATGCATTGTAGATGTTTCTTCGGTTATTACACCTGCGCAACTTGTTCCGAGCGGTGAAGATACCCAATACCTACTCAACCAGTACCCATCTTTGGAATCATATAACTTGACATACTAGATCAATCGGATATGTCGATCTCAACAGGGATGCCTGGTATTCAGTGCCCCCTTTGGCACCTTGTCAGAGCTAATCAGAGCTAGAGTCCATGTCAGAGGTGCACTTGTCAGTCACATTTATCGCAGCTGGGATTGTCAGATCATGTCAGAGTGCACTTGTCAGAGTCATGTTTATCAGAGTCATGTGTATCAGAGCCGGGATTGTCAGAGACCTTGTCAGAGACCTTGGCAGAGATGGACTTGTCAGAGCCATATTTATCGGAGCCGGAATTGTCAGAGACTATGTCAGAGCGCACTTTCATAGCCGGGATTATCAGGGACTATGTCAGAGCCACATTAATCTGACAATGATTGTCAGAGACCATATAAGAGCCGCACTTGTCACAGTAGAGTGGTGAGGAATACCAGGCAGTTGTTGCCATACCGATCACATGAGAAAGATATCGATTGTCTCAGGAAGGTCACATACTGCTGATACCCAAGTCAAACTAAGTTATTTTCAGTATGTGCACATTGCCATTAGCTGATGAACAGGTGTCGAATGTCCGCAACTCTCACACCCAACATGTTTCCGATGTAAACTGTAATATTCGACCGTGCTATAGGGTTGACTTCCCAGATCGCTTCACTGGAGTGGGGAGAGATATTGCGGGAGTGGTAGATGAGTTGAGTTTTGTGTCTATATTTAGCTAAAGAAATTCTACACCAAAAAAGTAGCATATATCTTGATTAATGACATGATTGCTCTGATATAACACGTAATGATTGTGACTTATCGTTAATGTATGTGAACATCAACATGTCGGTATCTGAATTGGTATTGAAAATCATGTGCATAAGTTGATACTCTCACACACGAAATGCCATATTATCTTGCAAACAGTAAAAATGTAACCGAATGTACCATAAATGCCCATAAATCACAGTCACAATCCTGTAATGTGCCATGTCACAGCAGTAATATTGATATCAAATTGTAGTACCACCCTAATGGCCATAACAAATCTCGGTTACGGTAACGCCAGAGGTGTTCCGTACGTAACTGGTACTGGAGCACCTTTGGTGTGGGTGGGATAACTTTTGGGAGCATGTTGGAGCGCCAGAGTGAATATTGTAGGTACTGAGAACCGTTGGCAAACCAATGTGGGAATCTGATACAAACTCTGAGAGATGCATGGGTTCATATTGATATCCATTCGGAGGACTGCATGTGTCATGTGAGACTCAGTGGATGTACACAAGCAATAATATTACACTCCATCATGACTATGATGCCTGGATATTTGTTCATTATCAACTTCTAAGTCGTACTATAGTATGTTACATCTCATTGATCATTCTTGTTGTCGAATCACTGAATTGTAGAAAACACAACATCGTGAGAGATTGATAAATAAAAGCAGGTATACAGAAACAATACCCTACCTAAGCCAATTCATCATATCAATTCAACCTGCAGGGAATGTCATTGACCGAATCCTCCATCCCATCCGTGGAGACTAATGCAGCAATACACAATTTATCAACAGCCCAAATTGGGTGGTGGCACTTCTTGTATTTGCAAATGAACCAGGTCTGGCAAATGGGTGACAGTAAATTCCAATGTAGTTTGGCTCGATTTGTCATATCTAACCAAGGTTGGATTGCCATGTTAGCTAACTGTAAATCAAAGTGGAGTTTGAAAAGCAATATGATGTATTCTGGTGGAAATGAGAAGGGCCACCAGGAGATGAGGACAAACAAAAATGGGGAGAGCAGGGTGGACAAGGGGAGTATAGAAGGTGTAGCAGAAGTGTGAAATGAAATAGAGGGGCGTGAATTCAGGCTAAGGAATGCCAATGTGGGTTGACCACTGCCTATGCGGTGGAGCAGCACCCATCAGAGTAGAGGAGTGCCGATCGGGTGTAACGAGTTCGGAATAATATCAAGGAACTCCCAATCGAAGTTGAGGTACACCAAGGGTGATTGAGGAATGCCCTTCTAAGAGGAGGAGTGACAAACCAAGGGGGTGGGGGGGGGGGGTACGGAGCATGCAATGAGATATAGAAGCACCAATCGAGGCTGTAGAGTGCTAATGGGGGTTGAGAGACACCTATCATACCAGAGGAGCATCATGGGGGTAAGATGAATCCCACCAATATGTAATTCATCAGAGCAGTGGATTCTGTAGGAATAAAATCAATCACCAGGGAAGGGCAAAATTTACCTCAATATTCATCTTGAGAAAACATAACTGCAACATTCTTTCCAGTGGCATATTGAGAAAGCACACCATGGATAGCTGTGGCAGCTACAAGTAAAGTGAATCGAGCAAGAGATTGAAAGAACTGAGATGAGATTGGCTGGCGCCCCAAGTGATTAGCAGTAAAGAAGAACTGATGATAAATTAAATCCAAAACTTCCATTCAGGTGAACCAGGATTTCTTATCATCCATGACCCTGAAGAGATCAGCATTATCAAGCAGGAGCTCTCTACCCCGGATTCTATACAGCAGCTTGAAGCCGAAATCGAGCTACCCACTATGTACAACTGTTGGACAAGCTCTATCTGCCAATCACCCCTGAATAGTACTAAGTTTTATAGTTTTAGCTGTGTATATTGTGGGGCTTAGTTAATATTATAAGTGTAATAAAGGAGTATTAAGCAGGATAACAACACTTACAGCTGCTGGTGTTTGCAGATTGATTCCAAGAGATGGAACACCGGGCAAGTGACACAGAGATGGAGTATTTACAAGGGCACCTGCTAATGCCTGCCCGCTATCCTCAGCTTCAATGGCTATATTCCATGCTTCGTCAACCATCTAGTAAGTCTCATCGGAAATGATCGGGCAAGCAGTCTTGGGGAATACCATTGTCTCCAAGTACCATTTGGTTACCTCAAAAGTGGCCCATTAGTGTTGAGGAATGTTTCGAACTCCAGTGGGCTATGATTGAGATGCATTCTGGTCTCCACTAGCATTGGGGAGTGCGTGGGTTGGTACCAGGTCAGACAGAAGTAATATCTTGACATTGACTGTTGGCTTAACAGCAATGGAGGCTCTATGGCCCTGGCTGCCTGTCCCAAACTGGGAGGCAGATGGCATGTAACGACAATATTGGCACAGCTTTCTTTGTATGGAAGTGAAACCATCGTAGTCCGAAATCTCGCATCTCAGCATAACTGGCCTTCATGAAGGACCACCTGTTGGTGATCCAAATTGTCCTCTTCAAAGTTAGAAAATGAGGTCGACTCTCTGGGGGCTGCACCTTTGCCATTGCTGATCTTCTGATCTGTGTGTTCATCATCCTGCTTCATACGACATATATTGTGGACATTAGCTATCCATGACACAATACCCATTGACAGGGTTGGAAGTTCAAACATTTGATGCACAGTAACCATTATATATTTTCTTGAATGCAAGTAATCTCTCAAGGTGTACTTCTTGAATCTTCTGTGAATAGTGATTACTCACCTGGCTGACCATAGGTTCCATGATGATACTGTGATGATAGAAGATTGGGGAATGTAGAGAGACAACCATATACGGGTAAATATATTATGAAGAGTAATTGGAAAGCGGGAGAATTGGGCGATGAAGTATTCCTTTGTTCCAGTGGATACAATTTGTGGCAAGCCTGGAAAGAGTCCAGAAGACATTTCAGCTGTTCAGATTTATATTTTGGATGCTGGTTCATTGTGGCTATTTAGGAAGAGTCAAGTGTGCTCTATTAGATGGATTGTCATGCCCCCAATTCCAAATGTTAGCACTTGTATCAAAGTATGCTATTGATCCAAGAATTGGAAGTAGGTGTAAATCAACATACCTAGAATGCACTAGATGCTCCTGAAGAACTTGACGCATCTGAGAAACCCGACAAACATGAAGAACCCAACACTCCTGAAAAACTTGAGGCAGTAACATGGTTGTATCCCTCGCTAGCTCTCATGCCAGCCATATGGTGTACTGAGTAATGGATTGATCATGATTGCCGCTGCATATGACTCCACCAGAAGTTGTCATTATATAAGTCTAGTTCAAGCATCTCAAAGTGGCCGAGTGGCATTGAATTGTTGGAGTGTTCAAAATCAGCAGAACCTGGATACAGTTGTATTCTTGGTGAGTGGTAACACATCAGCAAAATGTAATTTAGTCACTGAGAGCCTCCAGGAGTGTGTGAGAGGAGGTGGAGTGTAAACTTACAAGGGTAAATTTCAGTGGAGAATCAGATCCTGGAGGAGTATTCCGGTGAGGTTTCAAGTAGCTTGGATTTTGGATGACTGGTACAAGAGCACAATGGGAGTGGTTGTGATAACTTTGGGAGCTTCTCGAAGCACCAGAGGCACCATTGGTAGCGCCAGGTACTGTTGCCCTGCTAACATGGAAATCCCTGCCTCACTCACTCAGAAAGATACCTCGGCTATTATGTATACTTATTGGGAAGACTGCAAGCATTGCCTGAGATTCCCCAGATGTACACGAGCAATAGGATATCCTCCATGGGGAATATGATGCCTGGAGTATTGTTCATCATCAAGTTCTACATCATACTATACTACCCAACATCTCATTCAACATTGTATGATTTGTGCATTGCTACTTTAGGGAACCAAAGGAACTGGGGAGTGCTTCAAGAATGAATGCAGGTACACCGAAGCAACAACCTGACTAACTGATTGAAAGTTTTCAATTGACTAATGTGTCAATGTCATATACTAAATATCCCATCTCATCAGGGCAGACAAATGCAGAAACACACAATTCATCAACGGTGCCAGGTAGCTAGAGACACCGCATGTCTGTGCTAATGATTCAGGCATGGTGAGTGTTAAAAGTTGAATTGCAATGCAGGTTGGCTCGATTTGTGATATCTAACCAAGGTTGTCCTTGAGTCGTTAACTAGCTGTGAATTAAAATGTAGTCTGTAAGGCAATGTGATATATTTGGGGGAAAAAGAGTTGCACCACCAGGAAAGGAGGAGTGACTGATGAGAAGTGCATGGTGGACAAGGGGAGTACAGATGGTCATGGCAGAGCACAGAATGAAACACAGGGCATGAATCCAGGCCAAGGGGCACCGATGGGGATTGAAGAGTGCCTATCCAGCTGAGCGGCCAATTCATGCTGAGCAGAGCCAAAGGGAGGGTGAAGAGTCTGTAATGAACTTGAGGTACTCCTAATCAAGGTTGGGGAGGGTATTGAGGAGTGTACATCCTAGAGCATAAGCACTGCATGAACAGGGGGTAGGTAGTGCAGAATGATATCTTCAATCACAAATTCAGACTGAGGAGCAACAATAGGAATTGGAGAGTGCCTATTATTGCAGAGGAGCACCAGGGGGGGGGGGGATTTGTGCCCCCAATATATAATTGTTGAGAGTAGTTGCATCTGCAGTAAGGAAATCAATCGCAATGGAAGTGCAAAATTCACCTCCTTATTCATCTTGAGAAAAAATAAGTTTATTGTTCTTTCCAGTGGCATATTTAGACAGTGTACAATGAATAGCTGTGGCCACTGGTGCTGATGTCTATGGAGTAAGAGGTTAAAAGAAGTGAGTTGTAGTAGGCTGACGCCCCAAGCTATTGGTGGCGAAGAAAGGTTGATGGTAAATTAAAACCAAAGCTTCCATATGGGTGAACGATGAGTTCATATCAACAAAAACATTTGAGAGATAAGCATCATCAATCAGCATGTCCTTAACCCGGGTTTGAAGCTCAGTCTTGGAGTCCAAATCCATTGGGCATCCATAGAAAACTATTCAACATGCTCCATCTGTCAATTGCGCTTGAATGGTTCAAATCTTAAGCTATAACTATATATACTTGGTGGTTCAGTCATCATTAGAAGTCCAATAGAGGAGTGTTGAACAGAGTAACACTTACAGCTTGTCAGGTTTGTGGATCAATTTTAAGATATAGACTACTAGGCAATTGACTTACACATGCTGTACCTACAGGACCACCTGCTAATGCATGGTGATGATCCTGAGCTTTGATGTCAAGTTTCCTCCTTGGGTTAACCACCGAGTACTCCTCATACGAAATGATTGTAGAAGGAGTCTTTGTGAACACGGTTGCCTCATCAAACTATTTCACTACCTCCTATTGAGCCGTTTGGTGCTGAGAAACGTCACGATTTCCAAAGGACTTTGCTTGAGAAACATTCCGGTCTCCACTAGCTTTGGGAACCGGGAGCGCCAGGGTGGGTAGAAGGTCAGACTCATGTAATATGTTGATAGTTCACTTTGGTGTTTGAGTAATTGTGACGCCATAGCCCCAGCTGGATTTCACAAATTTGGAAGTGGAGTGTCTGCAATGACAGTATCGGCACAGCTCCCTTTCATTGGCAGTGGAAACCTTGTCAGTACCCAAGTCTTATGGCAGCAGGCTTGGCCTTGATGTATGACTGCCTGATGGTGGTCCAAATCACCTTCTTTGATATTGGTTGACAAGGTGGACTCTCTGGGGTCCTCAATTCTGTCACCACTGACATTGCAACCACAATTGTCACCATCCTGCTTCATAAGAATTATAGTGTGGACAGTAGCCATCTCCAACACAATACTCAAAGGCTGGGTTAGAAGTTCAATCATTTCATCAGCAATGATAATTGGCTATCATGTTTAACATAAGTGCTTGTGCTCTCACAAGGTGTGCGTATTGATTCTTCTGTGAATTGTGATTACGCACCTGGCTGGCCATAGGTTCCATGGTGATGAAGTGAAGATAAAAGTTGGAGAATGCAGAGCCAAGTATATAAGGGTAAATATACTATGAGGATTAGTAGAATAACAGGAAAATCGGGCAAAGAGGTAACGCTTGGTCAAAGAGGAGGGAATATTGAAGTAAGCTGGGATCTATTCCTGAAGGTATTTCACATGATGATATTTGTATCATTGATGGTACTGGATTGTTATGATTGAGGACGGGTCAAGGTGCAATGGATTAAATGGATTTCTCATGACCCGTATTCAGAATGTTAGCAGTCGTACCCAAGTACTGCTATTGATGCAATAAATGGATGTCAGTCTAAGCTATCATATCTAGATTCAAACCAGATGCACCTGAAGATCTCAACGCATCGGAAGAACTGAAGATATTAAACAGATTTTGTCAGTAACTAATGGGCAGGCCATATTGACTGCTGAGAAATGGAACGATCAAGGTTGCCACTGCATATGACTTCACCTAAGGCAGGTTATAATGCCTCTATTTCGAGTATAGGAGAGGTGACCATGTGGCACAAAAGTGTGGATGTGCTGGGAATCTACCAAACTTGAACAGAAGTTGGGACCTTGGTGAGTGGAACCAGTTGAAGATACAAGAGTTCACACAGAGTTTGTTGTGACTGATAAGAGAGAAGTAAGAATCAATCAATGCGGTATACAGGCCGAAAGGACACCCTATTTTGATGATATTTGGTTGGTTCACGATTCTGCAGCAAAGTTAGTGGACAATTACGCAATATGGTGGACAGCACTTCACTTTCAGCGGTCTGTATCTGCTGTATTCACATTAAGTATTGTAGTCAGTTTAAGACATCAGCAAAATGTAAATTGGTCTGGAAGCCGCATGCAAACCTCCTAGATACTCTGGTAGCCCTCACCAGTTCTTCAAAGTACTTCCAGATGCTCCCAGGCCCCCCTGGAGCTTTGCAAAGTGCTCTCAGACTCTGCAAGAGCATTCTCAGGTGCACCTGAAAGCACCTGTAGTTATGGAGGTGCATTCAGGATGCTACGAGATTGACTATTAGGATAGTCAAATTTTGGAGCTGATGAGACCTCTGCACAGGTCTGCTGGAGACTTCGAGAGCAGCTGAGACCTCTGTGCAAGCTCTGTGTGCGACTTGGTGCCATATTGTCACAGCAGTGGTTCTTCTGGTCAAACAACCACAAGGCATTTAATTTATCATATTCGTCTTGGTTTCAGTCACAAGATTTGCTACATCATAATATGGCATGGATTATCTAAGTCTCTGTATATATAAACATACGGAGATACTGGGATAATCGAGATGGACTCCGCGACAGGGAGTACATATTTGTGAGACTCAGGGGTACATAGACATCATTGCATTATACAAAATACACACTCTATCTTTCCCAGCCCTTGCTCTCACGCACCCTTGCCAAGCTTTCATAGATCCACCCAATTCGTGTGGTTACTCATGCACTCTTGCCAAGCATTCACAGATCGAAGCAATTTGTGTGGTTGATCATGGCGGGGTATCCCATCATATCCTCTCACCCTCGTTCTATGCTTGTGCAGCCTGAACCGCTCATGATCAAGAATTCCCTTTGGATGGCATGTGAGGTGTGGCCGAATGTTGAAGATGGGCTGTCTTGCCTTGTTGTTCAACCGTTTCACCGCATTGTGATCGAGCGAGTTTGGAGATTCACTTGGAGGCCGTCATCAAGTGAGTTTGGAGAAACACTTGGAGGTCGTAATCGAGTGAGTTTGGAGATACACTTGGAAGCTGTGATCAAGCGACTATGGATATGCACTCCGAGGCTGTCATCGAGCGAGTTTGGAGATGCACTTGGAGGCCGTGATTGTGCAAACTTGGAGGCCCCAATTGGGCGAGTTTGGAGACACACTTGGAGGCTGCGAACGAGCTAGTTTGGAGATGCACTTGGAGGCCTTGATTGAGCGAGTCAGCAGATGCACCTGAAGGCCATGATCGAGTGAGATTGGAGGTGCGCTGGGAGGCAGTCAATCTGGAGGCGGTAGTTCGGGAGGGAGGCGCGATGGGAGGTGAGACTCTAGTCATTGGTTAACTTGCAATTGTGGGAATGTAGAGAATTGAGTGAAACATGGTTTGCCGAGAGACTGGCTGGGAGCGGGAGACAGTTGTTGTTGGGATGATGCAGGATGCGGTGTATGCAGCACTCAGTGTATGGAGTACTCAGTGTATGCTGTACTCGGTGTATGATGTACTCGGTGTTACTTCTTGATCATAGCATGGAGAGATGGAGACGGATGACGTAACTTGGTGTTCCTTGGTGATGGTAGATATGAAGACGACAGAGAGAGAGATGGGAGGAGATGGGACAAATCATCATGAGAAAATAGGACTCGAGAGAATTTCGGATGAAAGTCAAGTTCCCATCCCCGATATGGCGGGCACACATCCCGATCTGGTGTGTACTCATACCGATATGAGGTCTCCCCAACCCAATCAGTCAAGTTGTACCCCTGATTTCTCATATCTGCCTGTATCCTCCCCATCATTCTCATCTTCATCCCATCTCTCTCTTTCTCGTCCACAATCTACCATCATCCCGGAACACAAAGTCAGGTCATCCCTCACTTTCTCTGCATGCCATGATCATGAGTTGACACCGAGTACAGCATACACTGAGTACAGTATCCACCCATGACTATTGATCTTCCCTTCATTCTCATGATTACCAGTTGACCCCTAAATGTAGCTTCAGCTTCCGGCGTCCCTCCCTACATGATCGACCGCCATCGGCCAGCTCTCCATGAGAGCTCACAGGTCGAGTAAACTAACTGATGAATAGAGTCTCAGCGGCTGGCGAGCCGTCCATCGACCGCCTCCAAGTCCCGGTCCAATGTCACTCAATCACGGCCTCCAAGTGTATCTCCAAACTCGCTCGATTAGGGCCTCCAAGTGCATCTCCACCTCGCTCGATCACAGCCTCCAATTGTATCGCCACATAGGCTCTTTTAAGGCCTGCAAGTTTGCACGATCATGGCCTCGAAAGTGCATGTCCAATCTCGCACGTTTCCGCCTCTAAGTACGCACCATCATGGCCTTCCACTGCATATCTCCAAACTCGGTCGATCACAGCCCTCAAGTCCATTTCCAAACTCGCTCCATCACGGCCTCCAAGTGTATCTCCAGACTCGCTCGATTCTGGCCTGCAAGTTCGCACAATTATGGCCTCCAAAGTGCATCTGCACAGTTGCTACCTGACAGCCTCCAAGTGCCTATCTCCAAACTCACTCGATCATGGCCTCCAAGTGCATCTCCAGACTGGCTCGATTACGGTCTGTATGTTTGCATGATCATGGCCTCCAACTGAATCTCCATGTTTGCTCTATTACAACCTCTGAGTGAATCTGTAAGTTCACTCGATCACGGCCTCCAACTGCATCTCCCAATCCGATCGATTACTGCTTCCAAGTCCATTTCCAGACTAGCTCAATCACGGCCTCAGAGTGTACCTCTGAGTTCACTGAATCGTCATTTTCCGGTGCACCTTGAATAGGCTCTGAAACACCACCTGCAGCCAGTCCAGACATACCATGTGTAGATGGGTAGCTATATAGATACATAGATGAGAATACAAACTGAATACATGAGTTTTGAAAATCGTTGAACAATAAGTAGTAGCTATGATTTCCAGGCGCACCAGCAGCATTCCCATAGAAGATGTCGTTTTTCCCAGACTGCTCTACTGTGATTCGAGGTGCTCCCCGACTTGTTGCCGGGGCTCCCAGGCTTGTCATTGGTGCTCCCAAGATTCTTGTTGGCGCATCCAGGCTTGTTGCCAGCGTTCCCAGGTGCTCCCAGGTGCACCCAAAGTACTCTCTGGCGCTCCGAGGTATTCCCAAACTTATTACAATCACTCCCATTGTACTCCTGTACCAGTCATCAGAGATCACAGTTATGATGAAGGCCAGCAGGAATGCCCTCCTAGGGTCTGATACTCTCCTGAAATTGACGCATCTAAGTTTACACTCCACATCCTCTCAGACCCTCCTGGAGGCTCCCAGTAACTAAAATACATTTTGCTGATGGAGGGAGAGAATCTGGGTTTTTAAGCAAGAGATATAACATAGAGAAACAATGATAAGTAATAATGAAGATTCAGGAGTAATCTAATTGATTACAGTTCTCGTCAATGCTGAGATTTCTAATGAATTGGTCATAAATAGTCAGTCACATTCAGATGTTGTGTATTGTATCTAGTAAACACCACATCATTTAATTTCAAACTCAGTATGATCTTCACTTCGACAATATAGACTTAACAAAAATATTTGGGTTTGAAGTAAGATAGCAAAGATATGAATGCATCATGAGACTTCATCTGAAGGTGGGAAGGCAAATGATAGGATTTGGTTCTGGTGTTTTCAGGTGCAGTGAGCTCTGATTTGCAATGTAGGATTCAATCTGACGCCTGGGATTGCAGACCTGGCCTACTTTGAAAGTTACTTGCACTCTCAGAAGCTGCCTTTTTTTAACTTGAGCTTCCATCAGGATTTGTTCATTATGCACTCTTGGGATTGGAAGTTGGCAGAAATCAGATATAGTCTGTGAAGTATTTGTCTCAAAGTGAGGTCAGTCAAGATATGTAGTGGGCAGGAGCTACCGGTTACAGATTGAGTCACTGAGCAGAGACTCCCTTCAGATGGTATCTCTTCAAGCTCTCGAAATGGTTATTGGATCACATAATCAGTTTCAAGATACATTCTTTTGGCAGCCCAAATGTACCAGTTAGTTAAAATGCAGTTTAGACTCCATTACAAACATAGCAAATGGAAGCCTTGTTGAGGAAGTGCAGTATAAATGATGAGCGGGAGTTGCTGGTCATCTGCAGAGTCACTGAGCTACAACTGCCATGGGGATTCTATCTCTAATGCTGCAGCACAATTAAGGAGCCCCAGCAATTGAAGTCATTTTAGAATGTTTGAAACTCAGGTCCGAATATACTGTTTAGTCAATATCCAGTTTAGTGTGGTCACTTATAGCCCAGAGCTGTGCATTGAAGGTAAGAATCTGGTGGACACAGTCCTCCAAAGGATTGGTTGACACGGAGCATGAGGTTTATGGCATTTTTGCTGCAGCCTTCCCATACAGATGAAGTATAGATTTATGTATTAGCTGGGGCTGAGTGGGAAGAGCCGCCTGCACATACAAGTTGACTGTCCGAGAGATGACAATCTGTGTGTCTTTGCAGTGCCAGATTGAAATGCATTCAGGAAGGAAGAAAATGAGCTTGGAATGAAGAAAATCAATCATTCAAGGGTAAAGTGAAGTGGGTATACACTCCAGTGGCGTAGAGGCATGTCTGGACTGAAATGCAATCTTAATAATGACTGGTGGCTTCCCAAAATTGGCCATGTGAATCGAATAGGCATGTGGTGTCAAATCTGAGATGATCAAACCCAACAGTACAGTGGATTTGAGGTGTGGAGGAACTTCAACCCCAAGTGAGGAAATACTCAGCGAAATATTGTTTGGTTAAGTCTGGAATACACCAGCTGTATTTTAGGGTACAATACAACAACTAGAACTTTCCTAGACAGTCCCTATATCCCAGGATGATGGGAATATTTTGTGCAGGATCTGTCAATTGAGAGTCAAGCAGAAATAGCAATTCTCCGGTTCCATTCACTGTAAATGATTCAACATTTTTGATTTATTGAAAATCCCAAACTCTTCCATGACTTTAGTTTCCAGTAGCCTGACATAAATGAGCAGCAAATGTTTTCAATCATACTTGGAGGCTGCAGTGTACCTGAAAGTTCGAATCCCATTCGCAGATTTAGGTATTACAATTCTACACTGACCATACAATATGATGATGAGGAGCATCTAAAGCTTTGATGTGTAACTGGCTCTGCCTCAGTCCATTCAACATTACTAAGGTGTGCAGTTTTCTCCAGAATCCAAACAACTGTTTTCCCACTTGCCAGTCAGGATCTTGTAAACCTTCCCATAATCCAGGGTATTGTAATTTGGATTGTCCGGTGTGCCGGATCCTGTTGAGCATTGTTGTATTCAGTCTGGATTGCATGCATCAAACTTTTCATCATGGAATACAGTATGTCAGTACAGAGATTTTTCATTACTGGATCATCCTCTGAATTCCCAGATGCACCTGAAAACATCCACATCATCAGATAACAGGAATCGAACAGTGAATGGAATCCCATTGTTGCCGCAACTTGAAGATTGAATCCAACCCAAGCTTTTATCAGATTTCACCAGCAACTGTAATTTGTCTTGTACCATTGACATACATCAAATATCTGACAACTCCTTGACCAGTATACAAATTGGCTGTTGCTTGAGGGTTTTGCTCTGGATGGTAAGGTGTGAATTGAAACAAGGTGGATATTCCATGTGATGTTTGGCTTGTCAATACTTGTGTTTAAATCCTGATGGGTGAGATTCACATATTCCTCATCAAACAAGTTTAGATGTATCAATCAATCTCATATCTCATCTCGTCGATGACACACATCAAGGTCACTGCCACTCCAGGTATTGTAATCACCGCGATTTGTTGCATGGATGATGTAAGTGCGGCATGCTCCAGAGCAGGAGTTGTCTGGATCTCTAAAAGGCGGTGGGGCATTATATTCTGTCTCTGCAACAAATGCCAGTCTGATTCTTCAGTGATAATTCTTTGTTAGCTGTTCTGAGTCATATTCACCCATTCTTCCAGTGTATTCCCCCACAAAATTATCAGTGACAACCCCACAACAACCTTCTGAGTCAGCACTGTATATCATAGCCATTGCCACAGAGAACAATATCTTTCCGAGGCTGATCACATCACCCAAAATGACTTCTGCCATATCTGAATCCGAAACTCATCTTGTCACAATGAACCATATTGATGAAACATTGTGCACCTGAAATATGGTTCCAGCCAGGCCTGGAATTGAATACGTATCGCCTGGAACGTGGTCATCTATCATTTGGTGAATTAGATAGGCATTCAGCAACCTGACTGCCTCATCAAGGCACTCATGTTCCGTTTCACAGTTGACTGTATTGTGAACAGTACTTCATGCTGAATTGGTGATATCTAGGTCAAGGACCTCCTCAGCGTCCACTTCTACCTGAACCTCCCATGCACCTTGCTTGGTGTACCTTACATCCTGAATAACTTCGTTCAGTTGCTCTAAGGTAAGATGGGCTAATTGGGCACAATTTGGTACTTCTGAAAGTCATCGTGATGTGAGGAATTTTGCAGATAAGCATTTGGATTCAATAAATATGTGGAATACAATCAATTCCATTCACTGAATCAGACTGTATATTATTACTATGATCAATCTCTTTCCAAACTAACTCCTGATCCTCCCATGTTTCATTTTCATCTGATCCCTTTGAAGTCTAAGTATTCTGATTAACAGTGGGTAATATTTTACAGTTACAAGCCTTGTGAGGATTATCTTTGCCAGTCTACTTACATGCTTAGCAATATCCATCCCAGTTGCAGCCTTCATTTCTAGCAAATCTAGTTTCAAATTGTGTCTTAGTTTTGACTTGAACAGATTCAACAGTATAGACTTCATCCAATTCTTCCTGTGACAAGCTGGATTTGGATATCACAGTCAGCCAGTATGGTCGTTTCGGGCCACAACTTGTTTCCATGAAATTGATCAACTCATCCCAGTGCATTACATCTGTATATAAGACCTGGAGTTGCTTGCTGAATGTATGGTCACTGTTGCTGTTTGGGACCTGACGAATCACAGCCCTGAAAGTGGTATTTTGCAACTGTAGTATGAAACCTCGTGCCTTGTTGCCCAAGAGCCCTCTGAAATCCATTGCCGGTGACTTGTTACCATGCCGTCCCTTCACTGTCGCCTCGGTGACGTCACTGCACAGATTTTCAAAAACACTTCGATCCATTTTCACTGAATTCATGCTGTATTAGCAAAATGTTGCCCAGGCAGCCAGTTCTGTACATTCACCAAAAAATCTGCAATGACCTTCTCCTGGGGCAGGGATCCATCACGAAGTGGGTTGAAACAGTGCTGTCCCCGGTTCATGTAGTGAACCTTTTTCTCCAGATACGCAGTCAACAATACTTTCTTCCACTTGTCAAATGTACTAAAGTTGAACTGCCCCATCCTGTTCACTAATTGTTTCAAGGAGAATCCTGTCAGCTTCAAGCTGATTGGGACATTGCCTTTGGAATGGCCCAAGACAGGCAAAAAGTCAATCGCATTATCTGTGTCCTATACATACTAGGAAATATGTCGTACTAGGTGGGGCAAATCGACAACCCTGCAACATCTGTTCTGCGTAGTTATGCAGCCTGCTGGAATCTTGTCATCTGGAGGCTAGTGAGGGGACTCACAGGTGTACCTGAAGGTTGCCCTAGAGGAGAAGTGGCAGAAGATGATGACTGAATGACCAGAAGGTTTACAGGCAGCACTTGAGGCACTCGAGGTGTACCTGGGGATGCCTGCCTTCGCCCTGAGAATCGCTAAGGGGGGAACACTTGAGGTCCTCCATTACCACTTTGGGGGAAATTATATGCTAGCCATGGTGGCACATAACTTGCATATCCTTGGGTTGCACCACGGCTTGGTTGTGATATTAGTGTCATGTTGAATAGGGTAGTGCGGTAGAACTAGTGTTGGAAACAGGTCCTGGTGACCCACCAGCAGCTGGAATGTGGACTGTGAAACCAGGTAGGTTCGGTTCCAGACCCGTCCACAAACCCGACTCACTGACTCTTGGCAGGCCAGACCCAGACCAGTTCAGGTCAACCCTCGGGATTTGCTGGGTTTAAATAGACCCTTCGGTTCCAATCTCTGGTTCCGCGTTTCGGGTTCCACATTGATGGTCGCATTCAGATATGCTACTGTTATTCGTAACATCTTAAAATGTGTACTGCGCACTGTGTGTTTGATATATTGGCCGCCTAAATGATCAAAACAAACATAGGCACGTGCCCTACCACATCCCAAACATCAGCGTCGACAGAGCATCAACGATTGTTATTCATGTATCTTGGGTACTCTGTGGGGAGACAGGTTACACACAGTCAGAAACACAGTATTGGCTGCCTTTGTAGCCAAAAGAGAAAGCGAAATGCTCCCTACCCCATCTTGAAAATGACTGTCAATGGAGCGTCAATGATTGTTGGTGTTGAATCTTCGGTAATATGAGTGGCGCTTGATCACAAGCATCCATAGACAAGGATATGTCAGCCGTTATAGGCAGATATGTACAGGATAGTCGCGCCACATCCTCTGGGACAGTAAACACTTATTTCATGTACAGAGCTACCACTACGTATTCTTGAGCCTTTTACCGTACAAACACGGCCAAAACGATGTATATAGACAATAATGGCCACATCGTGCTGTGATTGACCGTGAGGGAAGGCCAACAATTTTTGACACTCCGTTGATGATCATTATCATGATTCGGCAGGGAGCATTTCAATTTCTCTTTTTCCTATACAGGTGGCCACTACTTCGTTTATAACTGTCTGCAACCTGTCACCCCCCAGATTACCCAAGATATACAACCAACAATCGTTGATGCTCCGCTGACGCTGATTTTCTAGATGGGGCACAGAGGGTATCGCAATCTGTTATACCTATTAAGCCGACCAATAATTTCTTTCTGACTGTCTGCAACCTATTGGCGTTCTGATTACCAAGAACACATGACCAAAGATCGTTGACTCTCCGTTGACGCTCATTTTCGAGATGAGGTAGGGAGGGTGCCGCTATAATTGTTGCCAACAAGGGCGGCCAATACTTCGATTCTGTATAACCACAACCAAATCAATTTTCAATTACCAGAGTTACATGACATAAAATTGTTGACACTCCGTTGACGATCATTTTACCACGTGTGTATCCACAATATGCAATCCTTTGATTTGGAGTAGTCTATCATGCACATTGTTTTGGCAGCCTTTCTAGCGTTTGCATTTACTTTCTCCTTGATCACTACATTGTTCTTTAATAATACATATAAATATATCCTTTGAAATATACTTTACAGTGTACGCTAATTGTAGAAAATAATAATCTCCAAAATCCTGTGCCGTTCAATCAATGCTTGTCATCACCTGCAGGTTTGTTCAATAGGCTGCTCTCATCTTCAAAATGGATGTTAGCTGCATTACCACACAGCACATAGTATACTAACCAGTGGATGTTCCTTCATCAGTCAGGATATCTGGATCAAAATCTGTATCGTGCTGGCTATCCTGGGCATATGCATCAAGAGTATGTGTTCCAGCCCAGCGAAGGGAAGAATGTGAATACACATATCCGGCAGGCGAAGTGTCAACTGGGGAACGTTTAGTTCCAGAATTGTTACTGGACGGCGCGAGTGGCGTGCCAGCAACAGGTGGCATCAGCTCTGGAGTCGACTGTCTGAATCAGTCAGGTGGAGGTACAGCTGTTCCATTACGTCTCCACCATGTCTGCAGATTCATTTCGGTGCCATTTTGGCAAGGAAGGCATCTGGCCGTGTGGTTTTGATGATCCTTAGCCGGGTGTCTATCTATCGCAGCATTCACCATCAGCAACAACCATAGTGTCCGTCAGAAACACCCAGGTGTTCCGGACGGCTCTGACACATCTGATGGAACCTCGTACCCTCTGACGGAGAATTACACGCTTCCCGTCGCCTTGGCGATGGGCCGCATTCCATACTTACCTCGTTGACTCTACGCCTGCAATGTGGTAATGTATACACACCGTCAGTCCAGCATGTGTGTTACACTCTTCGCAGTGGCTGCAGTTATGCTGTAGCCGTGTTCGCAACACCAGGCGATGATTATGCCGTTCTTTGGCCGATTGCCACATTTCACCTCTCACCAATTGCTCTATATCGGATACCGCACTCTCCCCATATATGTTTAGGTTTGAGATTTTCTCACTTATTGCAATACAGACTTCGCTTCGGATACATCGCTTGCCGTTGCATTTGCGTCGCCATTATCCTATTCTACACGTCTGAAATTTACAGTCCAATCTTCACACTCTCTAGTACTATGCCCTCAGTCCTCCACATTCTGTATTGATCCATCATCGGCTTGCGATGCTGATTCCTCCACATCCGCATCCGCATCGTCGCCATCCTCGCACTCATACCCGCCGACATCACTTGTTTCCAGGTCAAACCCACTATGCCCTGAGTCCTCCACATTCTGCGTTGATCCATCATCGGCTTGCGATCCTTCTTCCTCCTCATCCGCATCCGCATTGTCGCCATCCTCGCCCTCATACCTGTCCACATCACTGGTTCCCAGGTCAATCCTCTCAAGTTGAGTTGTGGGCTGTCGTGGCCGGCTGGCGCTTGGTATGATATCGCACTCGTCGCTTTCGTCACCTTCATCTGTGTTATCCCCGCTGCTCCCTGGCATCCTGAAATGAAGTTCGTCATCAGTGCAATTGTTGTCTATCAGGATGTTTGGGTCAGTGCTTCTGTCCTCAGGCTCATCAAGCGCCTCATGGGAGGTCGAATAATCAAGAAGAATAGCATTGTCAACACGTGCTGCTTCCACACTGATGACCACGGCAGGAATTGGGTTCTCCGCCTGTTGGATCTGACGCTTGACTGTAGCAAGAGTGATGTCATACACGCTCTGTTGGTAGCTCTCCGGTAGTGTGTTCAAGGAATTCATCAAGAATGTATACGTGTCTGCAATGCCAGGCAAGGATAACAACTTGCGACCAGTTGCAGCGCAGCAGGATGCATTCTTACCACCATCATTCTGGGAATTGAAGTAGTTCGAGGGATCAGGTCTGTCCGCTTCCCGGTTTAACTTGGAAGCTTTCGGATGAATGCCTTTGTTCTTTTGCCACTCCAGGAGTGCATGGCGCAATGTGGTGCAGGTAAACATGATCCGTGGTGAGGCTATATGACCGTCCTTGTCGTCAATCATGGAATTATGAAATCCACCAGCATACTTACAGTAGTTATTTGCCCGATGATCAAATTCGATGTAGATAAACAGCGCTATTGCTTCCACCAGGAATTGAATTCGACACTGGCCATTCATTAGCAGCTTTCGACTCTCTCTGCGTTGGATTTGGACTGCGTACATCACCTTCCACACACTCTGCAACAGGAACAAGATACTTATTGTCCGCCAGAAGGGAATCAATGAATTCCAAATGGTCTGTGTCAGATTCAAAGCGGTGAAGATCAAAAACCTCTGTTTCTCGTCTCTTGCTGATGGAATAAAATGGGATTTAGCCATATCGACTTGGGCGCGAACCTGGTACTGGTTTGAGCCTGGAATATCCAACGTGGGCCATTGCTTCAGCATACCACTTTCAACATTTCCTTTGTGTGTGCCTCAAATGCTATGGACCATATGTTCTTTTGCTGCATTGCGGTGTTCCAGTACTTCTCCATGATCTACCAGTGTGGGGCTTCAGCTAATGCTTTTGCAATGCATCACGTTGCATAACTTACGGTCTCCAAGTCGCTTGCACTCACAAATGGTCCTCTGTTCCGCATTTAAGGCTGCAGGAGTCTGCCCGTTGTAAATACAAGACGCATCATGTCTGAGCGACCAAATCGATGGGTGCTGCCACTTCCGGAGACTACTGATGGAGGTGTAGACACTGCCTGCAGTTGCATTTGCCACTGCATCTGTCTCTGATTCTTTTCTGTAGCTCGTGTTCACAGTGGATTTCTAATGATCGCGCGGGCTTCTGGATTAGGCATGGGGGTAGGCGGCCATTCAAGACCGCTGAGAGGAGTGGGAGTGCTAGCAATGCCGGATGAGGGGTTGAATGCAACGTGATGCATTGAGTCTGTCTGTGAGGTTCCTCCGGGTGTTGGTGTACCCGGCCTGGTGGTTGGAGTATTTATTGATCATCGCTGTGTAGCGGACAGGGTGGAAGTCACGGGTTGAGTGATGTCGGCAACGCGAGAATTGTTCAGCGAAGATGAGGTGGCGGACTTCTAACCTTGGATTATAGACGCTACGGAACTTCCTCTTTGAAAAGAATCCCTCTCGCCAGCTGGTACGGAAACATGTGTCTTAGCAGGTGGAAGTTTGAGAATTCCCCGAAGGCCCACCCTTTTGTTGAGTCTGATGATTAGCAAGACTTCGAATATTTCGTACGACTGGAGTTGTATCAGGGTTAGGGCGGTAGGAAGGCATCGTCTGATATGGATGTTCGACGTTAACACTGTAGGAATAATTTCCTCATCATGCATATGCAATGGCAGGCACGGTAGACTCCTATTTGAGCGACCAGTGGCGGATCGAACAAGACAGAGAGGCGCAGTGTAAACCGGGCTAGACTCTAAACCGTGACAATACTCAGGGACCAGATCCCTTGATAGCATGCAATTGTGGGGTTGCCTGCCATCAGATTAAACTCAGATTAAGCTGAGCATTGATATTCACTGTTACAGCAACGTCAGAAGGTCTATTTGCACTGCTTGAAGGCTGTTTATGCAATCTTGGCGCGATGATCATTGTAGTGCACTCGATTATAGCACAATACTTCGAACCATCGATTGTGAATATGTTCAGCTTCCCAGTGGAAATCCCCCTTTGGTAGAGCTAAAAGCATTGCAAAGCGAACAATGAGGTATTCTCTATCCTATGACATCAGTTGCGTGTGCTTTGTCCACTGCTAGGCATTGGTAGCCGTGTTGGATGGTTGCACAGTTGGGACAACCTGAGAACTACTCAGTTCGCTTTGAGGTGCACCAGGTCTGAGTGGCAGAAGTGGTATGTGATCCCAAATCAACGCCTGGCGTCCCAAACAGTGCTCACCATGAGTACTAAATCTCGTTTTGAGGCTCCTCATTCGTGGGGTGCCTGGTAGTTGTGCAAGATGAAGGCTGGGCCATTTTGTGTTCAGTAACCAACAAAACGCAGGATATGGATGAAATCGCAGGAACTCGAGTATATATATCCCTTCTTCCTACCTACACCTCCAGTCTCTTTTCCTCCCGGATTGAACACACTGCCAGCATCCTGAACTATCCCGACATCACGTCACATGCACAAAACAACCCCTCTCGTTCCAAAACACCCCCGATAACCTAAACAACTCTGTACGTTCCCTCTGGGCTTCCTTCCGCTACGTTCAACTGTATCATAATGCTAATGCCTCGGATGTAGATTCATTTTCAACTCGCAGCGATGGCACCAGAGGGCAGCTGGAAGTGACAGGGGACGGCAACAGCAACTGCAAAAATGCCGACATCGGTGAATAATCCATGGCTATCATTGGATCAGGAATGTATAAAGGGATTCATCCCAGAACACATCCGTGGACTCATATCGATATACAATGTTTGCGGTGTCAGGATGAGAGGGCCTGCGTCCTCTTTCATCATATAATCTTTGTTGATCCAGTCATGACTCGCCACTTTTCACAATTCCAGCTGATGTGGCTGCACCACAGGAGCCGGTGTTCACCATTGCGGGAGTGGTGGGCTGCCTCCTGCTCATATATGGGGCAAACGTTTGACAAAACCCGCGACCAAATGAACAATTGGAGGTGGGACAAGCCCGGTGCCTTCGGGGATCAATGCGTTCGCTCCTATCAGCAGCCAACCCGCTCAGGAAAGATTAAACTCACCGGCGAGCGTTTCTCTTGATATGGTAGCGATGATCTCCGGGCAAAGATTGTGACGCCAAGCAGATGCCAGTAGTGTTAGCGATGGTTCCGGACCGTCAACTCGGGTCCGGGTCCGGGTCCAAACTGAACTATTGCCACATTGGTGGTCCGGGTTGTCAATAAACCGGAACAGTCAACTTGGGTACGGTTCAATGGTAAACCCCCAACCCGTCTGAATTGGGCGTGTTGTCAGTGGGTCGCCCAGCAGGACCATCCATCGATTCAATTAAGGCGCTTGGTTTTGGAGTATGTTAATAGTATCTTAGCAAAATCGCGTTTTCAACAACCAAGGATATGTTTTTGCATGCTTTGCAGCTTGCAATATCAATTGATTTGGAATCGGTGTTTTACCTTTGTTCAATTGTATTTTTGCCTATCAGGGCGGTCAATAATTCCATTATGAACGCGAAGATCAGTGTGATGCCTAGATTACCAACTATGCAACTAATACTGTTGAGGCTCCGTTGACGCTCATTTTCAGAATGCGGCAGGGAGCATGTCGCGGTTGTTTATGCAAGTAAAGGCGGCCAATATTTCATGAATGGATGTCTGCAACCAATCGGAACATAAATTACCCAAGATGCGAAGCTGAAAATCGTTTAGACTCCGTTGACGCTCATTCTCAGGATGTGGCAGCGAGCATGTCAGTGTTGTTTTTCTCAGTAAAGGCAGCGAATATCTGATAAATGGACGTCTGCAACCAATCGGAACATCAATTATCCAAGATGGGAAGCTAAAAATTGTTGATGCTCCGTTTAAGCTCATTCTCCGAAAGGGATGCTGACTGTGTTGCTCTCTCGTTTGCCGATGAACGCTGTCAATACATCGGTCATCCATGACAGCGACCAAATCACTGTGTAACTACTGTACTTAAAATACCACAAATCGTTGACGCTCTGTTGACGTGAATTCTCAGAATTGGGCGGTGACCGTGTTGCGGTCTTTTTTGCCTATAAAAGCTGGCAATACATAGGTTATGCATAAATGTGACCAAATCACTGTGTAGTTGCCGTACTTACAAAACCACAAATCGTGGGCGCTCCGTTGACCCTCATTCTCGGAATGGGATGGTGACCGTGTTTCTGTCTCCTTCACCTATGAAGACTGCCAATACATTGGTTATGCATACCAGCTACCAAATCACTATGTAACTACCATACTTAGAAAACCACAAATCGTTGACGCTCCGTTGACGCTCATTCTCAGAATGGGATGGTGAACGTGTTGCTGTCTCCTTCGCCTATGAAGACTGCCAATACATTGGTTATGCATAACAGCTACCAAATCACGATGTAACTACCATACCTACAAAACCACAAATCGTTGACGCTCCATTGACGCTCATTCCCGGAATGGGGCAGTGACCGTGTTCTTGTCTCTTTTGCCTATAAACACAGTCAATACATCGGTTAGCCATAACAGCGACCAAATCACAGTGTAATTACCATACTTACAAATCCACAAATCGTTGATGCTTCGTTGACGCTCATTTCAATGTATTGTCCAATCAACATCTGCTGCCATCGATAATAGTTTTCATTATGTTCTGAACTTCTTGGTAGTCATTCTCACAGATTGAGACTTGGCCATATGGCAATGCCGAGTGCAGAAACATTCTTGCACTGTTCGCTCTCACACGACTAAGATTTATGTATCTTGTCAAAAGGTTCATTGCGCCTGCTATATATCTGTTTTTCAACCTGTATTCACCAGCTACTGCTCACTATTTGCCCAGTATATATCTCTAACTAAAACTCTTGGTCAAGATACATAAAGAAGCTGGTAAAACAATGAGGCTTTCTGTCCTACTTTTTCTTCACTCCCTTATTCCTCCTCGTTTCGATTGCATTGGCAGTCATCAACAGCTTTTCAGTCTGTCTCTTTGACTTCCATGTAGGCCGAATCAATCCGGGAACATTTGGTGTGGAGCCCACATCCCGCTGCTCTGGGCATTCCGGAACCTTGATGCTATTTCATTGCTCTATATCAGGTTCAATGTCTGCCGCACAATTGTCTTTGCTGTCATTTCAATTATCTAGGTCCCAATTCCAGTTAAGCCAATCGTGAGTGTCCGAAATGCTTTCAGGTGCACTATCCTCATTACTTTCGACGGGATGATGGTTGATTCTTCGGATACGGCGGACATTTCATACTTGAGTTCATCCTCCAGGGAGGTCCTTTGCAGCCAAAGGTGGTGGCAAAGGAGATGTTTCTGACAATTTCAATGCAGCCGCACCATCATGTTGAAAGAGTGACCACAATGCTGTGACGATGTCATCTGTGTCTGAAATGTATCCCACGGCGGTCATCTGCTTGTTTTGAGCGCAAGATTCCTTCTGGGTAGCACATTGGTGTTGGCTGCCCTGGCACATCTCCAAAAGGTCGTGAACCTTGGCCATTCTTTGCAATCTCCTTTCTTCCGCATCTTTCTTCATTTCCGAGTCGTTTTCCGAGTTCGTTGTATCCAATTCTGGGTCAGCTCCTGCCAAAATCCAGTTAGTGGCTCGAGCAAACTGCCTTACAGTGACTTTTTCGCAAAGGGTCTCGCCTGTAGTTTTTGACTGCCTCCAGCCAGGAACATCTCGGCCAAGGGAAAAACTGGCCTTCACTCCGACACCCTGTGGTATGATAGAGAGGATGTCGCGCGCCACATTGGAAAGATCGGCGTACTTTGAATGCGGTTCCTCCTGTTGACACCACCAGTCGGTTATGTCCGGTAACCAAAATGTACTGCACATCTCCATTGGGTCGGGGTGGTAATGATTGAGATTTGAATTAATTTGCTCCCAGTTCTTTGGTGCTTCAAGGGGCGAGTTAAATAGAGCCTGGTGGCGGTCAATAGACGTGCTGCGCGATCGCTTCGTATGGGTGTCGTCTCAGCCACACTGTTCGGTGTTAAGTATTTTTCATCATTGCTTGACAAATCGTAGGAATCAATGAATGATCGACAGGATCCTGCAGCCGTTGCGGAGGGGATGAGATTGCTGCTCGGTAAGCCTTCCTGCTTATTGACGGGCACATGTCGATGTTTGGCACAGTATTCATTGTCCAAGTACTTGAAACAAGCCTCTTGGTATTGGGTAGTATAAGATATCTCGTCCTCAGGATTAATATCCATTCCCTCGTTCCACATTCTAAAAGATCGCAAATTCCGAAATGGATCAAGGATATGTGCAGAAATTAGCAGCATGCCCGTCGTTGGAATGACTTCAGCATAGGATTAGGACATCTTCTGTCGAGCTAACTTCACAGTAAAGAACGAGTCTTCCAGCCATGGAGTCTTCTCCTTAGCCAAAGCACGCATCACGCCATCCATGTGATTGAATATGTCGTTGTACAATGTGATAACATGATGCAATGTGACTGTATGCCTCTTTGACATCCACAGGGTCCAATATCAAAATGGCCTCGATACTTCCATGACATGCTTCACAATGGTCTACTCATCTTGAGTTGTGAAAAGTGGCCTTTAATTAGTGTATTTTGGATTTTGGAGCCACTCGCATGTGAATTCCCGTAATCTGTAGGCACACTCGAGCGACTCCAGTGTTGAGTACCACTGTGTCTTCACATCCATAATCGGTAGTACCGCGATGCGAACTTTCACTTTGTAACAGTCAATGAACTCGTTTCGACAACCAGGTGTCGGCGCAATCAATACATTAAGCATTCTCTGCTATATGAAGGTCAATGTCATGACTTCCAAAATATCATCAAATACACACTATTTCAATTATCTTGCCTAAACCTGGTTTCAAGGCCGACACCTGATGGATTCTAGTGTTGCCCTCTTTTTGAAGTCTTTGACTCTTCCCAATGTCTATACTCTGATTCTCTCCAAACTGCTGATCGCGCTAATGGGCTTCCCAAGGCTTGGTGCGGCCTTTCACACTGAGACTGCTCATGAATGCACCTAATGGCAGCTGTATGATGCGCGCCACGCATGGTATGTGGTTCCTCAAAGCAGGCCACTGGATTGCACAGGCCTCGAGTGTTGATTGCAACTTGCATGTCTTCGAGTAATTCGAGGAAGCTGTATCAGTCGTAATACCAAGCAAACGGCCGTCAGTAAGCTCAAAATGATACAGCACGTCCTTGAAATATACAGCCATCCTTTCCCCAGTACGTTGGCCCTGACAGAACATCCGTAATTAGCTTTCGAAATGGGAAAAGACCCGGCCATCAACCTCATTGAAACCAATTTGAACTTCACACAATGCACAGTTTCGATCCATACAGCAAGCTATGACCGACGTTATGGCTTGTCTGTTCGGAGATGTATATCCGTCCGAAGCAAAACTAACTATATTACGTGACGGCAATTGCTTCTAAATTGCATCCACGGTCAGTGCGTATTCACTCCGGCAGACGGTGCTATGAGCCGCAGCGGAAGGCAGGAATAGGTTATCGCGCAATGCCTTATACGACTGTCCTAGCTCTAGATTAGATATCTCGTTCCATGGAATATGAGCCGAAACGATTCCAAACTTGTGGTAGCGATTCCACCTGTCATGGTGAAACTCGGAGGTTTCAAAGTCCTTAGCTGCCAGTTTAGAATGTTTTGCCTGTCATTTCGGTCAATATGGATTGACCTGGATCTCAAATATGATTTTCCTCTGCGAACATACTATTTTGATTCCTCGACTTCCTTGCCTCTTCAGGATGGCCGAAGCTTTTTCATCAATTGTCAAACTAGTCAATTCTGTAACATCTGACTCTGTTAATTTGTTTAACTTCGCAATGTGAGCATTTACCAGCAAGTGTTTCCCCATTGAGCTGGTCCGATGTTCTACTGGATGGCGAAGAACTTGATCACAAACGATACATATGATGCCAGGGCTGCTGGTCTCCTCAATTACGCAGTGTAAATTGAATCGCCATGAAGGCACATGTCTAGAATTATTCCAACCAATAGTCCCCTTCGAGCCTTCATTTATAGAAGCCCAACAAGCATCGAAAACAATTTGCAATGTAAGGTCGCTCAACGCACGAATAAAAACACATTTATTTTTGCAAGATATCTTAATCTCAAGCATTGAGGTGTTTAAAGATTTTGAATCCGACATGGCCGTAGGAATTAGTAATGTGTGTAATTCGACTCGAAAGACTGCCAAAGGTAATGATTCAGTAAAGCAGACTGTGGGTTCTTAAACATTGACTCTACATCTACAAGCGAAAAAATCAGATCTGTGAGACATTGCATGCATATTTGTGAAGTTGTAAACAAGGACATATTGAAAGGACTGACCGCGTAAGACTCAATTCTGTAACAATGTGCTGCAGTTCATCACTGTGTACCTTACTGAGCCCCCACAAAAATTGTTGATGCTCAGTGGGCGCTCAATTGTAGGAGGCGGATGCGATATCGTCAGTAGCATTTTTGCTCATAAAGGTAGCTGATGAGTTGATTATTGGTTAACGACTTTCAGTAGCCCTTGGATTGTCCAAGATGCAAGACCGAAAATTGTTGTTGCTCCGTTGACGCTCATTTTTAGGAGGTGGTAGCGATATCATCACTAACATTTTTGCTCATACAGGCGGTTGATACATTGATTGTGGGTTAATCACAATGCACAGCGCTTTGAGTGTCCATGATGCAAGACCAAAAATTGTTGACCCTCCATTGAAGCTCATTTCTAGGAGGTGGTAGCGATACTGTCGCTGCCATTTTTTCCCATAAAGGCAGCCAAAACTTCCATTATAGCTTATTATCGTCACACAGCTGTTTGATTATCCAAGATGCAAGAACAAAAATTGTTGACCCTCCATTGACGCTCATTTTTGAGAGATAGTAGCGATGTCGACGCTAGCAATTTTGGCCTTAAAGGCGGCGAATACTTTGATTATGTGTTACAGCGACCATGTCTTCTGTTTGATTATGAGAGTCACAAGACCAGAGATTGTTGATGCATTGTTGACGCTCATTTCAAGGGTTGGTCAACGAGCGTGTCACTAACCATTTTGCCTATAACAACTACCTATGCAATTGGTTTCGAAGGATGTGACTATGCAGCCATTTGTTTGCCGAAAATGTAAGACTAAAAATCATTGACGCTCCGTTGATGCTCAACTGAATGACATACTGACAGTCAGTGGGTGCTCAACAATTGTATGTAAAACTGTATATAGTTGTCATTGGCAGCCAATGAATCGTTTCTATACATAAACCTTTGGATCCAAATGCTTCCAAGCCTCCGAATTTCTGATCCACCACTCAACACATTATCTGACTGATAAATGGCATTGGCCCATCATGTTCCAGCGCTGTCGGCCGGCAATTAGCTGCATATATATCCGTACACTAGTTTTTGATATATTTAGCCCGACTTCCTCACATTTCCTCATCCAGCTCATTCTCCGCGATATCCATGACCTACCATAAGCAATTGTCAACATCTCGACTATGTGCGCCAGGTCTGTGCAGCAAGTTATGCTGTTGGATCCATGATTGTATGCAGCATCACGGATGTCATTCATTCAGCCTCGTATCGCGCTTTGACCGCTGCATCTATGACTCGTATGACATCACTGACTTCTATTTTGTTAGTGAGTTTTGTCTGTAATTTAGTTTGAATTGTCTCACTTAATAGTGATGGGCAGGACGATATCACATTCATTGGTTGTCAGTCAACAAGATTTGATGCGTAGAACATCGGCATGGCCTATCCGACCCTTGCACATGCACAGGCAAAGTATCAGGTCTTGCAATTTGGTCACTGAAATCAAGTGAAAGCTGACACGTAGCAAAATAGGTACAGGTATTGCATTTCAAATTGATACATCGTCACAGATGACAATTTGCATATTCATTCCCCTGGTGATGCTGGAGCCGTCGCCATGTTCTCGTCGGAATCCAATTTCTATATGGTAATCAGATTGGGACGCGATATGCAGGGGTGAAATGTTATGGGTTCAACAGGCTTCGATTGCTGAATCTGTAACCGATCGGGCATTGGGGCGGGCAGGAGGGACGGAATGCGTTCGTGCATCTGCGGTTTGCGCGAACCAAGCCTCATCTGAGTACTCGCTGGTCGAGATGTCAGTTGCGGCATTTGCAATTCTCTGGGGACGCTATCAAGAGTCACCAGAGGCACACTAAATGTCGTCGGCACAAATGACGCTGCATCATCTGCCGTTTGAGGTTGAATGACCGCCTGAGCCTTCAGTTTAGTCGTCCCGTACTTCTTATCACTCTCACGGAAGTAATCGGCCGCGTCTCCCCAGCCTGGCGGCGTGAATTCATCAAGCTTCATCTGCTTCTGCCGAAAACGCTCCATGCGATGCTGTGCTGTTTTGAAGATTGTGCCCATCACCCTGCCGGTTTCGTCATCTTTGCCAAGCTTGCCACCCGGAGGATGTTCTTCATCATCATCCTTGTCTTCTCCATCCTCCCCATCATCGGAAATTGCCAGATCGCTCAGACTATCTCCCATGGCGTTCAACATCTCCCCAAATGTTCTTTCAGGCTTGGTGGTTGTCAATCCCGCCTTTTCAGCATTTCTCATATCATCCCGGTCCTGTTTAATTGCATTCTCTGCGTCTTCAACTCGCTTTCTTGCCACAGCAGTCTCTCATTCCTCATAATCCTCAATCAATTGTTCCTTCTCCTCATTGTTTAAGAAGTGCGTTTTATGTCTTTTCCCCGCTGCAAGCATCTCTTTGGATCGCAAGCGACACAATGCTCCAAGGGCTCCGACCCATTCTGCTTGCAAGCTGCGTATACCCTGATTTGCGTGACGATGTCATGTGGAGCAATTTGTCGATTTGCTGTATTTGCCTGCCGGCAGTGGCGGAAGGTTCATTTTCGGAACATTGACCATTGTATTTTGTCTTGACTTTGTTCATGGACGAGACGTAGGATGTCGCAAGATATCGACCACATAGAGGCAAGCTGCGACTTTTATGTCGAGGTTGGTACTCTTAATCCACTTGAACAAAGCAACATCTGCATTTTGACCGTCACTACATTGGAAATATGAATGCCAACCGTACATCATGACATGACGTTTAGCGTCTGTATCATGTAAGATATCAGGGATTGCTTGAGACAATCATCAGCAGACGTCCTTGCTGATGCAGAATTTACCGGTTTTATCACATAACCACGAGATCTCGACAGCCGTTCACCGTGAATTATCCCTGTAGAAAAACACACCACATCGGGCCGACTTTGTGCAAATCGCAGGACGGTTGGCAACCTGTGCAACCGGCAGCTATGCCCAACAGGATTCGGTTTGTGTAGAATGAGCAAGTTGGCTGTTACGCATGCCCTTTTGACTTAAAGCTTACTATATATTCCTCAGGACTTCCCACTACTTTTCTTTATCTGCTTCCTCAGGACTTCCCACTTCGTTTCGTTATCATCATCTTTTCACTTCCACAGCAGCAAATCATGGCTCCACAAACACCTCAGCAAGGTGAGGGTGGAACTGAATCGAGCAGAATGACGGGCGCTTCTTCCAATACGCCACCCGCTGAGACCCAACTACAACGCAGACACCACTTAGTTCACCGCGACGCTGCAAATGCAGCCACCGAAAATATGAACCTGGACGCACAGTTAAAAATTGTCCATAAAACCAGAGGCAGCAAGAATAAGAAGCAGCATGCGGTTGGATGTAGGTGTCGTCATATCGAGGTACACGGCTGTCAATTGCTGTTATTACATACAGCTGGAGTACGTTGAGAGCTACGAGACCAATTTATCGCCACACGTAATCTGAAACCTCTATGGTCGACCAAGGCATTTCTCTGCACAGTCCACATAATTGAACATGATGATGTGGTCAGCTCAAGGATTTTCGCGGACAAATTTAGTGATATGAATCCCCGAGAGTGGACCAACCAGGCTTCAACCACATTGGAGGATGCTACGGAAGTGTATATAGTTGAGGTAATAGCCGAAGGGGTGTTTTCGCGCGCCGCAAAAGAGAAAACGCACTTCCTAATTAAGAGACCTTGGGCCGAAGTCCGAGAAGAGATGATGTGGGGAGTTGAGTTTCCTGGGCAGTAACATGTGAAGGCTGCGTTCGTACGACAAGCAGCTATGCTTTGAGAAAATCGGACCAACGGATGCCTTCCTTGCCAAAATGGCATAACACAGAATCCCCGGACACGGTCGAGATGCAAAGGCATGGGTGCACCTCCCCCAGAGCGACTCTGACAGCCGACACCAGAACCGATGCCACATCCACCCGAAACACCACTTGTTTAACCAGGTAAAAATGAGCCAGCTCATCTATCCGAAATCGAAGGTGTGCCACCCGGATATGTGTATATACATAGTCCTGTTCCCCTTGCTCAATTATTCAATCATGATGTATATGCCAAGGATCGCAAGCGTGATATGGATTTTGATCCAGATTTGCTGACTGATGAAGAAACATCCTCTGGTTAGTACACTATTTGCTGCGTGGTAATGCAGCTGACATCCATTTTACGGATGACAGCAGCCAATTGAGCGAACCTGACAGTTAAGATGAGCATTGATCAAATGAAACGAGATTTTTGAGTGTATTATTATCTACAATTAGCAGACACTTTGAAGTATATTTTAAAGAATATATCTATATGTATTATTAAAGAACAATGTTTTGATGAAGAAGATAGTATATGAAGATGGTACAAAGGCTGCCAAAACACCATTAATGATATAGTACGCCCACAATAAATGAGAACATATTGTGGATACGCCCATGGCAAAATGAGCGTTACCGGAGCGTCAGTGATTCTTTGTCTTGCATCATTGGTAATCTGCTTGGCGATTGGCTGAGACCATTCATAAATGCAGTATTGGCTGGCTTTATGGGCAAAAGAGTGAGCCTCACGCTCCCTGCCCCATTCTGAAATTGAGCGTCAACGGAGTCAACGATTTTTGGTCTTGTATGTCGGGTAAGTCAAAAGCGATCAGGTCATTTCTATATATAATCAAAGCATTGGCCGCCTTTAGAGGGAAAAAAGTTAGCAACATGCTCCGTGCCCCTTCAAGAAAATCGGCGTCAATGGAGCGTCAATGATTTTTGGCCTTTCATCATTGGTAATCAAAGCCCGATCCATCTGTCATAGTGTATATACGATATTCTGACAGTTTTTCTACGCCAAAATGGTCATGAACTCTTTGTTCCATCATTGTTAATGAACTTAGTTGATACAGTCCGGGAGGCTGTCGCGGGAATGTCGCTTGCTTATCTGCCTAGAGAGGCTGCCAATTCCTCCTTAATAGACGGTTCCAATGATGCTCCAATTATATTACCCAAGATGCGAGACCTTAAATTGTTGACGCTCATTTGACGCTCATTTTCACAATGGGGCAGGGAGCGTGTCGTTTCTGCTTTTACCCATAAAGCAGGCCAGTACCTCAGTTATGACTAGCTGCAACCAATACCTGCTCAGATTACCCAAGATGCAAGACCTAAAATCGTTGATGCTCCGTTGACACTCATTTTCAGGATGGGGCAGTGAGCGTTTGACTACATTTTCTGAGCACAAAGGCGGCCGGTTCATCCAAAAAGAACATTGACGTACCATCGTTAATATTGTACGATTAACAGTGAGATATCTGAATGCGACCATAAAAAGAAAAACCCGAAATTCAAAACCGGACATTGGAACCGACTGGTCTAGCCAAACTCGGCGAAACCCGGGGGTTGACGGGTACGAGGCTGGGTTTGGACCACCAAGAAGCAGCGGGCCAGGTTTTTGGATGGTTCTGGAACGAAACCGAACCGTTGTTCCAGTCCAAACCCGGACTGCTGGCGGGTTACCCAGACCCGTTGCTCACACCTGCCGGCAGTACTAGCTAGTTGACTTCTTAGCTGGTGAACCACTGATTTTGGATGAGACAATCGACGAGGACGATGATGATGAGATCTGGGTGGATCCCGGAACGCGAAGCGGTGGAAGGAGCCGTCCAGGCGATAGCAATTGCAATTACAATGGTGAGGGTGAGGAGGACACCCAGGGCGCAGGGACAGAAACTGGGAAAGGGAAGGGAATGAAGGATGGGACGGGGAACGGGATGGCAACCGAGGACAGGAAGGGGAAAGGGCAGGGGAAAGGGAAGGAAAACGGTGAAGGGTAAGGTATTGTTGAACAACCCCAAGGGGGAGATGATATTTCTCGTGCCGTTGCTTTGCAGTTGCCAAAGGAATTGTATCAGCCAGACTTGGACACGGAGAGATAATTAGAGTGGGTATAGTCCGAGCCGAAAGCGTCGCCCGCTGTGTCAATTTCCTCATATGATGATACCTCCTCTACCAAGGAGTTGGATGGTGCGTATGACTCAGAACATGAATCTGATGTGGATATGCGTATGGAGGATGATGTGGACGCACCAGACGGCATTGATTTGGACAGCGATTTGGATATGGAAAGCGACGGTCACAATGAAGAGGAGGAAGATGTAGAGGAGCAAGATGAGGAGGAGGAGGATGAGGAGGAGGAGGATGAGGAGGAGGATTATGGAAAAGAACCTCGGACGATTAGCCAAGGAGAGACGGTACATACATTGGCTGCCGATGTAGATACCATTGTAGACAATCAGAGAATCATGCCACCTGAGCAAGGCCAGGCGATGGGCGAGCATACCCCATGGCCAGACCCTCCGGTGCCTGCAACACCGCCCCAAACACCAGATCTTCGCCCACAACCACGAACGCGAGAGACTCATCCCCTCGGTGGACTGCTGGATTTGGGGCTTGCGACCCCGCAAAAACCTCGCCTGGCGGTGCCAAGTCTGCGAGAAGCTGAGGCCGCCGGATACACCCCAGATGTTGATGTGGATCAGCAGCTGCTCGGCGAATCGGCAGATGGCGACAGTCTCCCCGATGTCCCTATCCCCGACATCCCTCTGCCTGATATCCCGCCCCCTGAGGCCCGCCCGGATGGCTCTGTTGGCGAGGAGTGAATACGTACTCACGTTGCAGAGTAGGCGATGGTGATTGCATTCGGGTTTGGGTCAGGTTGTTGTGTTGTTGGTTTCATTTGTTCTAATCAAGTTATCACAAGCATTGATTATTACACACGTCATGAGGGTTTTGGATCGCTCAAGGTTTATCCTATTCATAGTAATACGAGACACCGTGCATGCAGAGTTTTTGCAACTCCTGGCATGTAAAGAACCTCCTTCTGATGCTGTTGAGGCTCAATAAATCTCTCAAGTTAGCTGAAAGTATCGTGAGCTTACACACCAGGCTGCTCAGGCCAACCACAAACATTGGTCCCGTTCTACACTGCAGACTCCACTCCTGGCGTGTCGACTACAATGCCAGAGAAGACCCCTTTCCGTTGCCCCGAATTCTCATGATGAAAGATGTTCACCTCAGACAGCTGGCAACTTGAACATATCAAATTACACCATCCTAAGCACCTGCAAGTTGCACGCCAGAAGAATTTGACCATTTGCGGCGCACCCCGACGCGTTGATCCCGCTCAGTGTTGTGAATTCAACACTAACAAAGATTCAATTGAAGACTGGGACGTGTTTCCCCACCTCGAACACGTTGAAAACATTGCAGACTCAGAGTCTCCACCCCTGCCACCTCCTCTGCTGCGGAAGGAAACATACCCCAGTGCTGGCGCTCCACTGAGCAATCACATTGCAGAGCCATGGGAACACGACACTCAAGGTTACCTTGAGATGAACCTGCAGAACAATCCCTACTACCCGTTCGCGATGCGTGAAGAGTACAAATATATCCTGTGTGGGATCAAGAAGAAGGGTATGAAGAGGTACAATGACAACGTGCTGAAAGAAGAAAACACTGCTCGGCATTTCCCAACTTTCAAAAACATGGATGGCGACCAGAAGCTCATGGCGAGCATGCCAGATGATCAGGCTCTCGGGTAGTGGGAACTACACACTCTCGAGGATCTGAGATGGAATGGCAATCCCCAATGCCCTCTCAAATACTGGAGTCGAGACATCATCAAAATCATGACATGGTTGATGTGCCAGCCAGCCTATGCCGAGCATCTCATTTACGTCCCTCAGCGTTGCTTCAACGGCAATACACCACCCAAACTCACCTATACTGAAATGCACACTGCAGACTGGTGGTGGGAGACACAGGTAAGCAGAGACACTCGAGGATAATAACGTGCTAATGGAGGTTGAGGCAACACTCACACTGGGGGATACACTGGATTGCGTGATCTTCATGTCCGACGTAACACATCTCTCAAATTTTGCTTGCGACCAGAAACAGGGGCATGTATAAATGACACTTGGCAATCAATCTTCGAAGATCCGCCAGATGACCTCAACGCAAACCATCGTAATGATCGCTCTCCTGCCGATTCAATTCAAGAACCGCAATATTCCTCAGATGCGGCTGGATGAGCACCGGCAACCAGACCAAGAGGTGTTGAACTAAGTACTCCGGCAGGTAGTCCAGGCTCTCACCAATAAACAAAATCGCTGCGCCGAGAGCAGGTATTACAAAGTGCTTTGTGCAGATGGTAACTTCAGGCGTTGCAAATCGGTTGGGGCAGCATGGCTTGCAGATTGCCCTGAGTATCGGGACCTACATCATCTTGAGCGGCATGTCTGTTTTTGGTGCTAGTGTCCCAAGAACAAACTTGCAGATTATGTCCCTCCTGACAAGCAACACCCCCGGCAGGATCACAACCTGTATAGAACGCTCAGCCATGCCAACCTCAATGCAGCCGATGCCAAACACTCAGCGTGCAATGTCCACCGACAAGTCAAAGTGTTTTGACATATTCGCTGTATTGTGAGCGAACTCCCGAAGCCTAACCTCCTCCATAACATGCAGATCGGCATGCTTCACCAGCTCCAGAAATGGATTTTCCACTTCATCCAGATGCATGAACGGCTCAACAAGTACAAGGCAATCTCATTATCCATGCCTGCTCACCACAACCTCACACCAAAAAATTTGTCCTATGAGGAAGTTTCTCAATGGAATGGGAAGGAGATGAAGAAAATGAGCCGGGACCTGCTTGGAGTTGTAACCCAGTCTCTACGAGGTGGACACCCCGCTCAGAGTCCCATATTCAATCACGCAATTGAGTGCACACTGGCATTGTTACAATTCTATATGTATGCTTGATACAAATCTCACGATGATGCAACATTGAGCTACATGGAGGACTCCTTTCATCGTTTTCACACCTTGAAAGATGTTTTCTTACTCAGGGGAGCCAGCAAAATGGCGATCGCCAAAGCCAATGCCCCAAGAACGGAACTCATGAAGAAGCGAAAGGTAGACAATGAAAGAAATGGGGAAACTTGGACACGATCCATCAAGTGTCACGAAATGAACGCCTGGCAGGATTATATCAGTCACAAAATTGATATTTCCAAGGAGTTGGATGCAGACTTCAACATTCCGAAGATCCACAGGATGACTCTTTGGGTCAAACAGATTCGTCGATATGGACCCTTGCAACAGTATTTTGCCGAGAGACATGAACAAGTACATCAAATGAACCTCAAGGATGGTTGGAATGCCTCCAATCAAAATCTCAACTACCTGCAGCAAGTAATCACCTTTCAGCATCGCATTCTCCGCTTCTGAATTAGAGAGCTCAATGTCCAAGCCCTTGCTCAGCGTCAGGAGAACTGCGCTGCCGCCTGCAAAGTCCTCCCATCCGCTGCTTATCTGGCCGCCCCTTTGAGCTCCCCGTTATATGTGAAGCCTGAATTCATGGAACCCCAAAACCACCATGACAGAAAGCATACTGACGCTATAATCAAAGACTTCGGAGCATTACTCGACAATACATAAGACCCAACTCATCCTGTGGCAAATAGACTGTGGCACGCGCGAGTTCATCAAGGATATGAGTCACAACAAGACGTCTATATCAGATGAACATCTGCACGCAATGGAGCTCTGTATTCAACATGGTATTATGGTTCAAGTTGAGGGTTTAGATGCTGAACGCATATCTCAGTTGTGTCGATGCACAGGAAGCCCAAGCTGGCGCAGAGGGGATCGACGGAACAACTGGGTGTGGGTCAAGAAACGCCCGGGGAGATGTCGTGGCACGCCGAATGGGCGTCTCCCATAGGAACTGCAACGACTATTCAAAATCAAACTCCTAAATGAGGATGGAGCTTTCGTAGTGTACTGGTGAGCCCTGGCGCTCACCACAAGACCCGAGAACTCGGGTAACTTTGATTCCGTGTTGAAGATTGTGAGAAAAGCACCGGCAGCTGTTGCTTTGCATGTTTTCAGCATGGGAAACATTGTCAGCTGTGCGCACATACTTCCAGAGATAGCTACCAGTAGAAAGACAGGAGATGGATGGAACGAGTGATGGATTGTGAATTGCCACATAGATCTGGCGACTTGGAATGATGTGTATACATAGTAAGGAGGGAAATGCATTTTGCGCGCAAGTGGAAGGAACGTGAGGAGAGATTTTCACAGTGTCACCCATCGCATTGCAATCCTGATGCAAGCGCGTACCCAATAAACCCATTCTGACATATCGTCACAGTTAGCCACAATGCTAGAGTGATCGATCAGAATGAGAGACCGACAGAACGAGAAGATAAGGTCAAACAGCGATCAGAGGGTGAAATGGAACGCGACGCGCTGAATCGATGCCAGGTGCCGAGTAATCCTCCACCGGGGTGTCTCTGACAGGTATGATGGTGCGCTTCCACCCTAACGGAGCCAATCCGCCCAGACAGAATTCTATTTTGTTGATAACCTTTCTAAGTCCAGGAAATGCACCAGCCTGCTTCTTCCCGTCCGGAATCTTGGCGTGAGGTTTCTAGATCAGGTATTGCGTTTCGTCTATCGCGGCGCACGAAAACCCTTCTTTGGCCATTCTGCCCATATTCAAGGCCAGGTGCATGTCAGACTGTTCCAGCTGGACCCGACCTCCTTGCCTTGCCATAGTAGCAGACATGATGAAATACTTCCAGAAATAAGTTGCTGCTTCTAACAATGAGATTCAGCTATTACCTCAACAATATACACTTCTGTCACCTCCTCTAAGGTGATTCAAGTCTGTTGCGTCCACTCTCGGGGATGCTTATCAGGAATTTCTTCTATGAAAATCCCAGAGCTAGCAACATCATGATGTTGGATTTAGTGGACAGTGCGGACATATGCCTTGGTCGATTATGGAAGTTTCCCATTGCGGTCAGCAATCAATTGATCATGTAGCTCACTATGTACACCCGTGATACTTTAAACGGTTGATTGGGGGTCATTTACCTTTTCATGGATATACTCACATCCAACTGCCTGCTGCGTCATATTCTGGCTGCTTACGGTCTTACTGACGATTTTCAAATGAGCATCCTGGGGGATATTGTTGGTGGCTGCATTGGCAGCGTCGCGGTGGACTAACTGGCGTTGGCGTTCCTGCTGTGTGCCAATGAGTGATGTATTTGATATAGTGCCTGGCAATCGGCTTGAGTCAGATCTACTTTCGCCTGGCTGAGGGGGTTGTGTATCCATGATGCAGTGGTGTGGAATAGGAGAGGAAGATGATAACGGAAAGAAGTGGGAAATCCTAAGGACTATATAGTTAGTGTCATGTCAGAATGAAATAGGTAGCAACCAACATGTTCGTTATACTCAAGATGAATCCCGTTGTGTATGAAGTGTAAATCGCAGGGGTTTCCCACCACCCTGCAATTTGCAATAAGTCAGTCTGAATTTGTTGGTTGGTTAATAGAAATAGCTCATGGTGTATGGCAGCCGAAATCGCATGATTGTCAAATATAAATAGGACATTGTTCGAGGGAAAGGATGTCTGCTGATGTTTGTCTCAAATTTTCCCCGGGATATTGCCTGCAACTGATGCTAACATTCAAGTCATGTTGTACAGTTAGCCTAACTATTCCTTATTTATTGACAGTCAAAAGACAGATTCGGCTTTGTTCAAGATGATTAAATGTACCAACCTTGACATACAAGACGCAGCTTGCCTCCATATTGTCCATATCATGCAACATTGAACATCTCGCCCAACAACAAAGTCAATGCAAACTACAATGGTCAATTCTCCGAAAAGAACCTTTTGCCACTTCCAGCAGGCAAATATTGCAAATAGACAATGCGTTCCATGCAATGACGTCATCAAGAGAATGACTGCAGGAGCAGCGTGGAAGCAGAAAGAGTCCGAGCCCTTGGGGCACTGCGCAGCTTGCGATCCAAATAGAAGCTTGCGGCCGAGAAACGACAAGAAACGCACATCTTAAGCAATGAAGAGAATTATAAATGGATCAAGGATTATGTAGAGAGAGAAACCGCTGGAACAAGAAAGCGAGTTCGAGACACAGACACAGTGGTTTAGCAACAGCAGGAAGGAACGAGGAAACCTGACAAAGTGGGATTGACACACAGAGAGCCCGAGAAGACATTTCAGGAGATGATGGTTGCTATCAGAGACAGTCTGAGTGATCTTGCAAGTTCCGACAATGGGGAGGATGGGGAAGATCAGGGTGATGAAGAGACAGCGCAGGGCAAGCTGAGCAAATATGATAAATGCAGCTGGGTGATGGGCGAAATGTCCACAACAGTACAGCAGCACATGGAGAGGTTTCGGCAGATGCAGATGAAGCTTGACGAATTGACTCAACGTGGATCAGAGGGCGCAGCCGACTATCACCGTGATAGAGATATGAAGTACGGCATATCCAATGTGAGGGTACCAGCAGTCTTTACACCGCAAACGGATGATGATGCAGCCGCACCTGCACCGACAATATTTGGAGAACTGATGGAGTGTCTTGACAGTGTCCCCGGAATGTGGCCAGTGGTACAAGGGATATCTCGAGTATAGAGTAGTGATTTTCTGCTGGGTCCTGGGAAGCCGCAGTCGAACACGAGTATATCCAGTCTTGTGCTTGCCGCAGACCTCGACTCATTACTCATCCAGAATGCGAAGCCTGTTGAACTCCTAAGGTTTCACCCCTGCTTATAGCCTCCCCTGCTAATCACCATGTAGATATCGGATTCGGACGAAGACAAGGTGACGGCTCCTGCGTCATTGCCCGAACAAAGAGGCAAATTTGGATTTTTGACCACATATCTCTACGAAAAGCAATTTGTGTACCAATTTTGCTACCAGCCAGCATCCTCTTGATTCCAGGGAGCTAATTGAGAGACAGGATAATTCCTTTGGGCATGTGCAAGGGTCGAACACACCATGCGAAAGATCTAGAATCCATATCAAGCTGTAAGATGGCCAATAAGTTCGATTTCTGTTTGCCAAATACTGTTAAGGGAGGTAGCAAAAGCTGGATCAGGGACCAAATAAACTAACAAAATTTACGTGAGTGATGTCATATGAGTCATTGCAAGAGCGGTCAGTGCTCAATATGAATCTGTCTGAATGAACACCATCCTGTTGAATTCATCCATACATCAAACTGCATAACTCTCCGCACAGACCTGGTGCACATGGTTGAAAAACTTAACATTGCTGATGGTACGTCATGAAAATCGAGGAAAAGGAGCTGGATGAGGAAAGGTGAGGAAGTCAAGCTATATTGACCAAAAACTAGTGAAATGATCGACATGCATTAAATTGCCGGCCGAAAGCGCAGGATTGTGATAGGGCCATGTTATCTCTTACTCAGATAATGTGGAAAGTGGTTAATCAGAAATTGAGAGGCCACAAAGTTCCTGGATGCAAATGATAATACTTGGAAACGCAAAATTGAATGTCAATGATGAGTATACTGTTCATTGGATCCAAATATTCAGTGTAAGATGGCTGTTTCGATGTGATTAATGTGAGCGTCAACAGAGCATCAACGATTTTTGCTCTTACACATTCGACAATCAAAGGGCTGCATTGTCACATCCCGTAAGAGTGAATGTATTGCTCGGCATTATAGCGGAAAAGGCACATGACACAGTCGTTGACCCATCCTAAAAATCAGCGTCAACAGAGTGTCAATGATTTCAGGCCTTGCATCTTGGAAAATCCAAGGGCTTTGCAGCGACATTTACTCAAAATCGAACAATCGGCCGCCTCTCCAGGCAAAAATGGTTGGGACAACATCGCTGCTAGGTAGTAGAAATGAGCGTCAACGGAGTGTCAACGACATTTGGCCTAGCATCATGGAAAAATCTGAGGACTGTGCGGTGACAATGACCCATAATCGAACTATAGGCCCCCTTTCAAGGCCACAATGATAGCAACAACATTGTTTGTATGTCCTAAAAATGAGCGCCTGAGGAGGGTCAATGATTGTAGGCCTTGCATCATGGATAATCGAGGGGCTTTGCGACCACATTGATCCATAACTGAACTATCAGATGCCTTTCTACCCAAAAATGCATTCTACTACATCGCAACGATGCCACCAAAATGATTCTTTACCGAGTGTCAACCATCTTTGTCCTTCCATCTTGGAAAATCCAATGGGCAGCCGGCAACATTAACCCATAATCGTACTATCAGCCGCTGTTCTAGGCAAAAATGGTTGCGACAACTTCGCTGCTATGTCCTAATAATGAGCGTCAACGGAGAGTCAATGATTATAGGCCTGGCATCTTGGATAATCGAGCGGCCATGCGACCACAATAATCCATAACTGTACTATCTGCAGCAGGTGTAGGCAAAAATGCTCGGCACAACATCATAACTAAGTCCTAAAATGAGCGTTTACGGAGCAGCAACAATTTTCGATCTTGCATCTTGTATAATCTACAGGCTATAGAACGGCATTCACCTACAATCATCCTATCAGCAGCCTTTATGTGCATAAATTGCTAGTGATGATATTGCATCTGCCTCCTACAATTGTGCGCCCATGGAGCGTCCACAATTTCAGTTGGGGCTCAGTACGCTACACAGCAATGAACTGCATTGCATTGTGATTGAATTGAGTTGTACGCGGTAAGTCTTTTCGATATGTCCTTGTATACTTCTTTACTACTATACATGCAATGTCTCACAGATCAGATTTTTTGCTTGTACCTCCTGAGTCAGTATTGAAGAACCCGCATTCTGCTTGACTATAACGTAACTTTTGGCAGTGTCTTGAGTCGGTTTATACAGCTTTCTAATTCCTACTGCCATGTCGTGTTCAAAATCCCTAATTACCTCATTGCGAGAGGTTATGATCTCTTCCAAAAATGAACACGTCATTATTTGTGGTTTAAGCGACCTTGCTTTACAAATCATATCCGATGCTCGGTGGGCTTCAATGAATGTAGGCCCAATGCATCCTATTGCTTGGAATGATTCTAGACATGCATCTTGATGGCGATTGTATTTGCACTGCGGAATTGAGGAGACTGGCAGCCCTGGAATCATATGGATTGTTTGTCATCAAGTTCTTCGCCATCCATCAAATCATGGAAACAGCTCATAGGGGAAACACTTGCTGGCAAAAGATCACATGGCAAATTTACAAGAATTGACAGAGTTGGAAGTTACTGAATTGACGAGTTCATTGGTCGATGAAACAGCTTTTGCCATTGTGAAGAGGCAAGGAAGTCAACGAATCACAGTTGTACATTCGCAGAGGAACATGATATTTGACATCTAGGTTAATCCATATTGACTGAAATGGCAGACAAACTACACCAAACATGCAGCCAAGGACTTTGATAGTTCCGAATTTCACCAAGACATGTGGAATCACGATCTCATGATAGGATTTGTTCTGACACATATTCCGTGGAACGCTATATCAAATCTCAAACTACGACAGTAATATAAAGCATTATGACGCAACCTAGTGCTGCTGTCCGCCACGAGCCTTAGCTGCATTTGCCGTAGGGAATACGCACTGACCATGTATGCAATTGAGAAGTAATTGACATCACGAAATGCAGTTTGTTTAGAATTCGACAGATGCTCATCAACAACCAAACAAGCCATAACGTCGGGCATTGCCTACTATATGTATCCTAATTGGGCATTGGGTGAAGTACAACTCGCTCTTGATGATGTTGATCATCTATTCTGTTCCATTTTCGAAAGCTCGTTAATGATAATAGCTGAACGGCCAACATACTGGAGAAAGGCTAGCCGAGCATTGGAAGGACGTGCGTGATCGTTTTGAGCTTACGGACGGCCGATTGCTAGGAATGAAGACTGATAATGCTTCCATAAATTACTCCATGACTCGTGAGCAGCAATCAACACTTGAGGCTTCCCGAATCGAGTGGCCTGCTTTGAGGAAGCCCATACCATGCATGGCGCACGTCATACAACTGGCATTAGGTGCATTCATGAGCAGTCTGGGTGTAAAGGCCGCACCAAGTCTTGGGAAGCCCATGAGCGCGATCAGCAACTTGGAGAGAATGAGAGCATAGTCATTAGGAAGAGTTACAGACATCGGAAAGAGGGCAATGCTCGAATCAACAAGATGTCAGCCATGAGACCAGGTTCAGCAAAGATAAATGGGAAAGTACATATTTCAAGATATTTTGAAAGTCCTGAAACTGACCTTTATATAGCAGAAAATGCTTGGGGTATTGATTACGCCGAAACCTGGTCGTCGAAACGAGTTCATTGAATGTCAAACAGCAAATGTCGGCATCCCGGAACTATGTATCATGAATGTGAAGACACATTGGAATTCGACAACGGAGTTGCTTGAGCGAGCCTACCTATTACAAGAATTCACCCGCGAGTGGATCCAGAATCAAAAATATAGTTATAACCCGGCCACTTGTGTCAGCTACTGTTCCGGACCGTCACTTTGGGTCTGGGTCCGGGTCGGAACCAAACCGTTGAAAAATTGGCGGTCCGGGTTGTCAATCACCCCAAACTGTCAATTCAGGCACGGATCGATGGAAAATCTCACAACCTGTCTCACTTGGGCGTGTTGTCAGCTGGTCGCCCAGCAGGTCCATCTGTAAATTAATATAATGGTCTTGTTTTTGCAGTTCGATGAATGTATATTATCATAATTAGGTATTCGACAGCCAATAATCTCTTTTTACATGTTTTGCAATCTGCAACATTGATTATTGTGGAATCCGTGTTTTTCCTGTTATACGTTGAATTTTTGGCTATAAAGTCAGTCAACAGTTCTGTTATGAGTTGATTCATTTGCGTAAAGCCTTGATTAGCCCAATATGCAAGACCAAATATTGTTGACGCTCCGTTGACGCTCAGTTTCATGATGGGATAACTTTTGTGTCAGGCACTGTTTCAAATGAAAAGGCGGCCATTACATCATCTATGAATTATTACTAAATTGCGGCTCTTGGATTAGCCAAGATGCCAGACCAATAATCATTGACACTGAATTGATGCTCATTTTCCGGATGGGGCAGGAAGCATGCTGCAACTGTTTTTGCCCCTAAAGGCGGTCAATATCTCATTTATGCATATTTACAAACCAATCGCCCGTTAGATTACCCAAGATGCAAGACCAAATATCGTTGACACTCCATTGATGCTCATTTTCAGAAGGCGGCGGTCACTGTGTCGTTCATTGCTTTGGGAAAGAAGGCTGCCAGTAGGTTGGTTAGAGATAGCAGCGACCAGGTCACTATTCAATTACCATACCTACAAGACCAACAATCGTTGAGTCTCCATTGATGCTCATTTTCAGGATGGGGCAGGGAGTATGATGCTATTATTTTTGACTTTGAAGGCAGCCAATACCTGGTTTATGAATGGCTGCAACCATTCGCCACTGAGGATACCCAAGATGCACAGCCAAAACTCGTTGACGCTCAGTTGACGCTCCGTTGACGCTCCGTTGACGCTCATTTTCACAATGGGGCAGTGACCATGTGGTTTACTCTTTTGCCCAAAAAGGCTGCCAGCGTGTTGGGTATGGATAGCACCGACCACGTCACCATTCAAATACCATACTTACAAAACTCAAAATCGTGGATGCTCCATTGACGCTCATTTTCAGGATGGGGCAGGGAGCATGATGGTATAATTTTTGGCTTGGAAGGCAGCCAATACCTCGTTTATGAATGGCTGCAACCATTCGCCACTGAGGTTACCCAAGATGCACAGCCAAAAATCGTTGACGCTCTGTTGACACTCATTTTCAGAATGGGGCAGTGACCATATAGTTTACTCTTTTGCCAAGAAAGGCTGCCAGTATATGGGTTATGGATAGCCCTGACCACGTCACCATTCAATTACCCTACTTACAAGACTAAAAATCGTTGACCTTCTGTTGATGCTCATTTTAATGTACTGTCTTGTCAAGATCTGCTGCCATTAATAATTTCATTCATGATTATTTGAACATAGTGGTTGCCATTCAGCCTGGTCTGGACTTGGCTGTATGGCAAAGCCGAGCCCAGTAATATTCTAGCACTAGTTGCTCTCATCCAGTCAAAACTTATACATCTTGCCAAATAATGCATATTGCCCACTATACCTCTGTTTATTAAACAATTTTCTCATGCGACTGCTCAATTTTGTCGCATAATATTGCTCCCGATGAAATTCTCGGTCAAACTACATAATGAACTTGGTGATAATACATTGACGCATTCTGTCCTACTTTTTCTCAATCCCCTTATTCCTCCTCGTTTCCATTATATTGACCATCATCAGTATCTTTTCAGCCTGCTTCTTTGACCGTCGTATAGGCCGAATCCATCTGGGAACATCCGGTGCGCCACTCACATTCTGCTGCTCCAGGGTTTCTGAATCCTCACTGCCGTTGTCCAGTTCCATATCTGAATCATTGTCTGCCTTCCAGTCATCTTCAGTGTCGTTTGGAGTATCCAAGTCTCCATTCCAGGTAGGCCAATGTTCGGTGTCTGAAATGCTTTCAGGTGAACTGTCCTCATGACTTTCGGGAGGATGGCGGTTGATTCGTTTGATTCGGCGGACATTCAATACTTGAGTTTGTCCTCGAGGGAGGTTCTTTGCAGACAAAGCCGCTGCCACAGGTGATTTTTCCGACAATTTAAATGCAGCCGCACCATGATGTTGAAAGTGTGACCAGGAGGCTTTAACGATCTCTTCAGAATCTGAAATGTATCCTGCGGCTGTCATTTGTTTATTTTGAGTGGGAGATTCCTTCTATTTAGCTTCTCGGTTTTGGCTGCCCTGCCACATCTCCAAAAAGTTGTGGACCTTGGCCATTCGGTGCAACTTCTTCTGCTTAACCTCGCTCTTCATCTCCATGTTGTTGTCAGTACTGGTAGGATCCAATACTGGGTCCTTGCCAGCCAGTGATCCGTCATTGGTTCGAGCGAACTGCTTTACAAAGATCGTTTCGCGATGGGTCTTGCCTGTGGTTTTTGATTGCTTCCACCCGAACACATCTCGCCCAAGGGAAATACTGGCCTCCACTCCGACACCGTAATGTATGATAGAGAATATATCACGTGCCACATTGGAGCGATCGGCGTACTTTGAGTGCGTTTCTTCTTGATGCCCCCACCAGTCGGTGATATCTGGTAACCAAAATATACTACTAATCTCCATTGGGTCAGAGTGGTAGTCATTGAGATTCAGATTGATCAGTCCCCAGTGCGGTGGTAATTCAGGAGGTGAATTCCGATAGAGCTTTGCGGCTTTCAATACGCGGGCTGAACGATTGCCTCGTCCGGGTGTTGTTTTGGCCACATTGTTACATATTAAGTATTCTTCATCATCACAGTACAAATCATATGGATCATAAGAAGATTGACCCAATCTAGAAGCCATTGCGGAGGAGACAGGATTGTTGTTAGGTATGCTATCAGGCTTTGTGACCGGCAAACGTCAATGTTTAGTGCAGTATTCATTGTCCACATATTTCAGAAAGGCCTGTTGGTATTGGGTTGGATATGAAATCTCGTCTTCAGGATTGATATAAATTATCTTGTCCCACTTCCTGAACGATCGCAACATCCAGAAAGGATCAAGGATATGTGCCGAAATGAGAAGCATACCAGTGGTTGGAGTCACTTCAGTAAAATATTTGGACAGCTTCTGCCGCGCAAACTTCACGGCAAAGTATAAGTCTTCCTTCCATTGTGTCTTCTTCTTGGCTAAAGCTCGCATCATGCCATCTATGTGATCAACCATCTCATTATAGACAGTGATGACCTGATGCAGAGTAACGGTATGCCGCTTCAACATCCACAGGGTCCAGTACTGGAATGGCCGTAAAACTTCCATGATGTACTTGACAATGGTCCACTCATCCTGTGAGGTGAAGAGTGGCCAGTGATCTCTGTATTTTGGGTTCTTAAGCCACTCCCGCATGAATTCACATAATCGGTAGGCACGCTCGAGCAACACCTGAGTTCAGTTCCAACGTGTCTTAACATCCATGATGGGTATTACTGCGATGCTGACTTTGACTTTTTGACACTCAATGAACTCGTTTCGACGACCAGGTGTCAGTGGAATCAATACAGCAAGCATCCTCTGCTATATGAAGGTCAGTTTCAGCACTGTGAAAATATCTTGAAATACATACTTTCTCAATTATCTTTGCTAAACCTGGTCTCATGGCCGACACGTTGTTGATTCTAGCAATGCCCTCTTTTCGAAGTCTTTGACTCTTCCCAATGTCTGTGCTTGCATTCTCTCCAAATTGCTGATCACACTCATGGGCTTCCCAAGACTTGGTGCGCCCTTGTACACCCAGACTGCTCATAAATGCACCCAAAGCAAGCTGAATAACATGTGCCATGCATGGTATGTAGTGTCTCAATGTGGGCCACTCAATTCCGGAGGCCTCATGGGTAGTTTGTAATTTGCGAGTCGTCATGTGATTTGAGCAAGCATTATAAGTTGTAATTCCAAGTAAACGGCCGTCAGTCAGCTCAAAACAATAAAGAACTTCCTTCAAATGTCCAGCTAGCCGTGCTCCCGTATGTTGACCCTTGACCTGTAATCCTTAATGAGATTTCATAATAGGAAAAGAATGGGTTATCAACCTCACCGAATGCCAGCTGTACTTCTCGCAACGCCCAATTTCAATCCATAAAATAGGCAATCACTGACGTTATGGCTGATTTGTTCGTCGATGTCTATCCATCTGATGCTAAACTAACGTTGTTTGTTGACGGCAATTGCTTCTTAACTGCATCCACTGTCAGTGTGTATTCCCTCCAGCAAATATTGCTCAGGGTGCTGGCTGACGGTAACACCAACTCACTTTGTAATGCATTGTATGAACATCGTAACTCAAGGTTTGATATCGCGTGCCATGGAATGTGAGCCAAAACAAATCCTAACATGAGGTAGCGATTCCAGGTGTCTTGGTGAAACTCAGCAGTTTGAAAGTCCTTTGCTGCCAGTTTAGAGCATTTTCTCTGTCAATTCAGTAAGTATACTTGAAACATTAATATTGAATTTGAATTTCCTTTGCGAACCTACAATCGGAATACCTCGACTTCCTTGCCCCTTGAGTATGGCCAAAGCTGTTTTGTCAACCATTGAGCTAGTCAATTTGGCAACTTCTGACACTGTTAATTCGTTTAACTTTGCGATGAGCGCTTCTGCCTGCAAGTGTTTGCCCATTGAGCTAGTCCCATGTTCTGATGGATGGCAAAGAACTTGATGACAAACGATACATATGATGCCAGGGCTGCCGGTCTCCTCAATTCCACGGTGTAAATAGAATCGCCATGAATGCGCATGACTAGAATGATTCCAAGCTATAGGCCGCTTCGATCCTACATTCATTTCAGCCCACCATGCATTGGAGATGGGTTGTAAAGTAATGTCGCTCAAATCACGAATAGAGACACGTTCATTTTTGGAAGAGATCATAACCTCTAGCCATGAGGTATTCAAAGATTTTGTATCTGACATCGTGGTAGGGAATTGAACTCTGGGTAATTTGACCTGAATAAATGTCACAAGATGCGTTACAGTCAGGTGGAATGCTGGTTCTCAAATATTGACTTTAGAGCCAGAAGCAGGAAAAAGTCAGACCTGTGAGACGTTGCATGCATATATGTGAAGTTGAATGAAAGGACATACAAAGACGAGGCGGTTGCGATATCATCACTAGTATTTTTGGCGATAATGGTAGCCGATAGTACAATTCTGGGTGAACGCCATTGCATTGCTGTCTGACTACCCAAGATGCAAGCCCAAAAATTGTTAACGCTCTGTTCACACTCATTTTTAGGAGGTAGTAGCGATATCGTCACTAGCATTTTTGCCTATAATGGCTGCCAACATTATGATTATGGGTGTATGCTGTTGCACAGCTCTTGAATTATCCAGAATGCATGACCGAATATCGTTCGCGCTCCATTGACGCTCATTTTTGGGAGGTAGTAGCGATATCGTAACTAGCATTTTTGCCTATGAAGACTGCCAATATTATGATTATGAGAGTATGCCATTGCACAGCCCATGAATTATCCAACATGCATGACCAAAAATGTTTGACTCTCAGTTGACGCTCATTTTCAGGAGGTAGTAGCGATATCGTCACTACCATATTTGCCTATAAAGGCAGCCAAATTTATGATTGTGGGAGTATGCTGTTGCACAGCCCTTCAATTATCCAAGATGCAAGTCCAAAAATTGTTAATGATCCATTGACGCTCATTTTAGGAGGTGGTAGTGATATTGTCGCTGGCCTTTGTGCCCATAAAGGTGACCAACACTGTGATTATGGCTTGATACTGTCACGCCGCCCAGTGATTATCCAAGATGCAAGACCAGAAATCAGTAACACTCCATTGACGCTCATTTCTAGGATTGGGAAACGAGCATGTTGCTTACCTTTCTACATCTAAAGCCGGGCAATAACTCCTCTTGCGATCGATGTGACTATGCAACCCTTTGATTGCCGAAATGTTCACACTAAAATTGTTGACACTCCATTGACGCTCACCTTAGAGCCATACTTACATGTCATTGGGTGCGCAATCATTGTGCTTAAAATTCATACCGTCATTTTTGACAGCCAATATACTATTTCAAGGTATAAACATTTGCATCCAAAAGCATCCAGGCCACTCGGTTTCTGAGTCGTCACTATTCACGTCATCAGTCCGATAAATGACATAGCTCCGTCCCGTTTTCGCGCTTTCAGCCAGTATGTTACGGCATACAGATCCATCTACTAATGTTAGACATACTGAGCCCTATTTCTTGACCGTTCTTTTTGCAGGTTGTTTGCCTCGATTTCCATGACGTACAATAAGCAATTTTCATATTCTCGACCATGTGCAGCAGGTCTGAGCGCAGAGTTATGCAGTTAGCTGCATGGACTAATATAGCATGACTGCTGCCATTCATCTGGGTTCAGACTGCTCACTGACCACTCATCCTACAACTCGTATGACATCACTGACTCAAATTTTGTTAGTAAATTTTGTCTCTATTTTAGGTTTTGCTTTCCAATATAACCATAACAAACAAGTCTATATCAAGTTTGCTGGCCGTCTATCAGCAAAATTTGGAGTCTAGAACTTTCGCATGGCCCATATGACCCTTGCACACACACTGATGAAATATCATGTCTCACAATTTGGTCACTGAAATCAAGAAAACGCTGACATGTAGCAAAGTAGGTCCACATTTTGCATTTAATAGAGATAGATCTTCAAAATTAACTCTTTGGCTATCTACACCTACGGTGACGTGGGAGCCATCACCATATCTTCGTCCCTATCCGATTTCTATATGGAAATTCACCAGCGATGCCTTATGCAGGGGTAAAGGCTTACGGGTTCAACAGGCATCGCATCATGAATCAGTGCCAAATCCGGCACCGGGTCGGGCAAATGAACCAGTAAGAATTTGGGTAACTGTGGTTTCTCTGAACCCAGCCTGATTCGACTACTTCCTGGTCATGAAGTCACTGCCAGTATTTGCCATTGTACGCGCACGATATCAACAGTGTGCATATGCTCTCCAAATGATTTCGGGGGTGTTGTGGCTGCAGTCATGTCTATTTGGGTCATGACTACTGCCGGAACCCTCAATTCGGCAGTCCCATACTTCATATCTGTCTCACGGAAGTAGTTCGCTGCGTCCCCCCATCCCGGTTGCGTCAATTCGTCAAGCCTCATCTGCTTCTGCCGAAAACTCTGTATGCAGTGCAGTACTGGTTTGGAGATTGGGCCCATCACCCAGCGAGGTTCGTCGTCATCACTCACCTTGCCGAGCTCTGTATGTTCTTCATCATCATCCTGGTCTTTGCCATCCTACTCATTGCCGGAACTTGCATGATCGCTCAAACTGTCTCCGATTGCATTCAACATCTGTTCAAATGTTGTTTCGGGCTCTCTGGTTGTCTCCCCCACGATTTCAGCAGTAGTCATATCATTCAGCTCTTCTATAATCGCTGTCTCTGCGACTTGAATTCGCTTTCTTGCCACAGCCGTCTCCCTCTCCAGATTATCCTCGATCCATTTCTCTCTCTTCATTGCTTAAAAAGTGCGTTTCCCAGCTGTTCTCCGCCGAAAGCTTCTTGTTATATCGCAAGCAGAGCAATGCTCCCAACGCTCAGACCGTTTCTGCCTCCCAGCCTCTCTGACCTTCATTCGCTTGATGACGTCGTCATGTGGACTGCTTTGTCGATTTGCCGTATTTGCCCGCTGCAAGTAAAGAAAAGTTCTTTTTCGGATCATTGACCATTGTGTTGTGTGTTGACTTTGTTGTTGGCCGAGATGTTGGATGTTGCAAGATATGGACCACATGGAGGCAAGCTGTGTATTAAATGTCAAGGTTCGTACGTTGAATCAACTCCAACAAAGCGAAATCTCAGTTTTGACCGTCAGTTCATTTGGAATAGTAACACTAACCATACATGATCACTTAATAGTTATCGTGTGTTTTGTGTAAGATCCCGGCGATGTGTTGAGACAAACATCACCAGATGTCCTTTCCGTCGAAGAGTTTCCTTTTTATATCTATCAAACATGAGATATCAGCTGTTGTTCACTTCAATGTATCCCTGCAAACAAACAAACAAAAAACATCGGACAGAGTTACTGCAAATCGCGGGACCGTTCCAATCACCTGCAACTTGCAGCTATACACAGCCCAAGAACACTCGAGTAGAATGTGCAAGTCGACTGTCATTCATTTCATTGGGACTTGTAGCTTACTATATATTCCTCAGGACTTTCCACTTTTCGTTAGCATCTTCCTCACCTTTTCCTCCACAGCAAGTCATGCCTCCACATTCACCTCAGCCAGGTGTTCCTGAATCCGAATCAAGCCGAAGGACGGGCGGTTCATTGAACGCGCCCCTGGTTGAGGCACAGCAGCAATGCAGACACCAGTTAGTCCACCACAACGCTGCAATTGCAGCCACCAAAAATATGGCCCAGGATGCTCATTTAAAAATAGTAAGTAAAACCATATGCATCAATAATAGGGAGCAGCATGTAACCGGATGTGAGTATCTCAATATCAATGTAGAAGGCAGTCAACTAACAATATAATGTACAGCTGGGGTACATAGAGAGCTGCATGACCAACTCATGGCTGCCCACAAGGGCGAACCTCCATGGTCGATGAGAGCATTTGTCTGCACAGTCCGCGAAATTGAACCTCATGATGTCGCCAATGCTGGGATTTTCGCTCACAAATATCATGATAAAGGTCCCCGGGAGTGGACAAAACGGGCTTTAACGACCTTAGTGGAGGCTACAGAGTCATGTATGGTTGGGGTAATAGCCGAATCTTTCTTTTAGAAGCAGCAATCAATTACTTGTAGGTTTTCAACAGTTCTGTTACTATGGAGAGGCAAGGAGGTCGGGTACAGCTAGAACAGTCCGACATGCGCCTTGCCTTCAGTATGATAAAAATAGCTAATGGGGGGTTTTTGCGCACCGCAATGGGGGAAACGCAACAACTGATTAAGACACCTCAAGCTGATGTCCGAGAAAAGAAGAAGCGAGGTGGTGAGTTTCCTGGGCATAACAAGGGGAAAGCTGCGATAGAAGGACACCTGGCAATGGTTTATAAAAATCACACGGACGGCTGCCTTCCATGCCAAAATGGCACCACAAAGAATCCCCAGACATGCTGGAGGTGCAATGGAACCGGCGCACTTCAACCAGAACAGGTGGCACCTCCACCTGGAATGCCACCTCCCCCCGGAACACCTCCTGCGCCACCAGGTGACACTGACACAAACGAAAGTTATTAAATTGAAGGTATGCCATCCACGGGTGTGTGTGTACATTCTCCGCATCCCAACACTCAATGTGTCAATCCTAATGCATATGCCAAGGATTGCAAGCACGATGAAGATTTCATTCCAGATTTGCTGAGTACACTATCTGCTGCGTGGAAACACCGCTGACATTGATTTCGAAGATGACAGCAGCCATTTGAGCGAATCTCAGAGTGAAGACGAAAATTGATTGAAAGCAACGGAAGTTTTGAGTATTATCATTAACTACAATTTGCGGACACTTTAAAGGATATTAAAAAGGATATATTTATATGCACAATTAAAGAACAATGTAGTGATAAATGAAAACATACATGAAAAGGATAGAACAACTGCCAAAACACAGTTATTCATGTTCTATGCCAAAGTGAATGGTTGCATAATGCGGATACGCCTGTGGCTAAATGAGGGTCAACAGAGCATCAACGATTTTTCGTCCTGTAAGTGAGGTTATTACAATGTGAATTGGTCGTCGTTATCTATAATCATTGTATTGGCCGCCTTTATAGGCAAAAGAGAATGCTACATTCGCCCTGCCCCATCTTGACAAGGAGCGTCTACAATTAGCAGACACTTTAAACGATATTTCAAAGGATATATTTATATGCACAATTAAAGAACAATGTAGTGATAAATGAAAACATACATGAAGAGGATAGACCAACTGCCAAAATACAGTTATTGATGTTCTATGCCAAAGTGAATGGTTGCATAATTCGGAGCCGCCTGTGGCAAAATGAGCGTCAACGGAGCGTCAATGATTTTTCATCCTGTAAATCAGGTTATTAAAATTTCAATTAGTCGTTGTTATCTATAATCATTGTATTGGCCGCCTTTATAAGCAAAAGAGAATTCTTCACTCTCCCTGCCCCATCTTGACAATGAGTGTCAACAGAGCGACAAGGATTTTTGGTCTTGAATGTTGGGTAATCTTGGTGGTAAATGATCGCAGACATCTGCAAACAAGGTTTTGGTAGCCTTTAGAGGCTGATAAGCAAGAGATGGTCCCGCGACAGCCTCCTGGACAATCACAACATAATTCGTTCTCAATGCTGCAACTCAGTGATCCTGAACGTTTTAACCTACAAAACTAGTCAAAACTCCATATATAGGCATTAGCAGCCATCTTGCGCTTTGATTGACCATCATGCAAGGCCGAAGATCGTTGATGCTCCATTGACGCTCATTTTCAAGATCAGGCCGGGAGCGTCTCACTGTCTCTGTGGCCTTTGAAGGTGGCCAATACTACGCTTATGCATTACAATGAACAACTGACTTTTTTAATTACCTGACTTACAAGACTAAAAATTGTTGATGCTCCATTGATGCTCATTTTCAGAATGGTGCAGCAAGCATCTCACTTTCTCTGTTGTGTTGAAATACGGCCAATACCTCATTTATGATTGTCTGCATCCAATCACCGCCTAGATTACCCATGATGCAAGAGCAAACATCATTGACACGCCATTGACTATCATGTTCAGGATGGGGCAGGGAGTGTGTCTCTCTTGTATTTAATTATAAAGGCAGCCGATTCATCCGAAAAGGACAATGACGTACCGAAGTCAATATTCTGCGAATAGCAGTAGGATATCAAAATGCGACTATGAATGGAAAAACCTGAAACACAGAACCGGAAATTGGGACCGACGGGTCTAACTGAACCCGACAAAACCCGGTGGTGGACGGGTAGGGGCCCAAGTTTGGCCAGCCCAGATGCAGTGGGTCATGTTTTTGGACTGTTTTGGAACCGAACAGAATAGTTTTTGTGGTCCGAACCACGAACTGCTGGCGGATTACCCAGACCCAGTGCCAACACTACCGGCCACCCTTCACAACCCAGGATGAATGGACCATTGTCGAGTAAGGCATGGAGGTTTCGAAGCCTTTCCGATAGTGGAGCCTGTGGATATCCAAGAAGCCTACGGTCACATTGCATCACGTTCTCACAGTTCATAATGACATGTTTGATCATGTGGATGACGTGATGCGAGCTTTGGCTAAGAAGAAGACTCAAAGAAAGGAAGACTTGTTCTTTGCCGTCAAGTTAGCGTGACAGAAGCTGTCCAAATATTATGCTGAAGTGACTCCAATGATGGGTATGCTTCTCATTGCTGCACATATCCTCGATCTTTTCCACATGTTGCGATTGTGTAAGAGGTGGGACAAGGGAATGTATATCAATCCTTAGGATGAGACATTCTCTACTACACAATCCCAGGAGGCCTTTCTGAAGTATGTGGAGAATGAATACTGTGCCAAACATAGATGTGCACCGGTCAATAAACCTGAAAGCATACAGAGCGACAATCTCGTCCCTTCCACAACAGCTTCAGGATCCGGTCAATCATTCTTTTATCCATATGATTCGTCCAGCGATGATGAAGAATACTTGACACCTAACAATGTGGCTGATATGACACACGGATGAAGCGATTGCGCAGCACGCTTATTGACCACCACCATGCTCCATTCGAATTTACCGCTTGAAGCACCAAAGAACTGGGGGCAAATTGATCCAAATCTCAATGATTACCACTCCGACCCAATGGAAATTTGCAGGACATTCTGGGTACCAGACATAACCGACTGGTGACCTCAACATGAGGAAACACACTCAAAGTACGCCAATCTCTCCAATGTGGTATGCAACATTTTCTTTTTCATACCCCATGGTGTCGCAGTGGAGGCCAGTGTTACCCCACGGGAGATGTTATCGGCTGGAGGCGGTCAAAAAGCACAGGTGAGACTCTTCACGAAAAAGTCACTGTACGGCGGTTTGCTGGAGCCAATATCAGGATCTTGGCAGGCGATGACCCAGCATTGGAGACGACAAACACACAAAACGACTTCGTAATAAAGAAAGCAGCGGAAGAAAGCAAATTGCACAGAATGGCCAAGGTCCACAACGTTTTGAAGATGTGGCAGGGCAGCCAAAACGTATATGCTACACAGAAAGAATCTAAATCTGCAGACTTGCAGATGACAGCTGTAGGATACTCTTCGGAGAGGGAAGAGATTGTCAAAGCATCCTGGTCACTCTTTCAACATCATGGTGCGGCTGCATTTAAATTGTCAAAAGATCACCTTTGCCAACAGCTGTGTGTGCAAAGGACCTCCCTAGAGGACGAACTCAAATGTTAAATGTCCTCAGATTCAGACGGATCAACCGTCATCTAGTCGAAAGGGATGAGGATAGCGCACCTCACAGCATTTCGGACAACGAAAATTAGCTTGACTGCATTGGTGACTTGCATAATCCAAATGACAGCGAAGACGATTGCACAGCAGATGTTGAATCTGATACAGCGTATGACTATGGCATCGAGGATCTGGAATGCCCAGATCAGCAGGATGTGAGTGCCGCACCGAATGTTCCCAGATTGATTCGGGCAACATGGGAGTCAAAGAGACAGGCTAAAAAGGTGTTGGTGACCCCAATACACTGGAAACGAGGAGGAATAAGGGAATCAAGACAATGTAGGACAGAATGCGTCAATGTTTCACCAGCTTCCTTGTGTAGCTTCACCAAGAGTCTCAGTTAGAGATATATTATGGGCGGATGGTAAGCAGTAGCTTGTGAATATCGGTTCATAAACAGATGTATAGCAGGTGCAATGAATCTTGTGGCAAGATATATAAATATTAGCAGTTTGAGAGCGAACAGTGCAAGAATATTACTGCACTCAGCTTTGCCACATGGCTGACTCACTATCTGCCAGAAACACAACCAATAAGTTCAAATCATTATGAAGATGATTGACGATGGCAGCAGATGTTGAATGGACAATACATTATAATGAGAGTCAAGGGAGCGTCAAAGATTTGTGGTTCTGTAAGTACGGTAATTCAACAGTGTTTTGGTTGCTGTTATGTATAACTGGCGTATTGGCAGCTTTTGTGGGCATCAGAGGCAGCAACACGGTCACCTCCCTATTCTGAGAATGAGTATCAATGGAGCGTCAATGATTTTTAGCTTTGCATCTTGAGTTATTAATCTTCCGATTGGTTGCAGACATCCATTCGAGAGATGTTTGCAGCCCTGAGGCACAAAAACAGCAGTGACACGCTCCCTGCCGCATTCTGAAAATGAACGTCAACAGAGCGCCAACAGTTTTAGATCTTGCATATTTGGTATTCATGGCATCGCGCAGATCTTTGTGCCCTTAACAGTATTAGTGACCACCTTGATAGGCAAAAATACAATCTGTTAAAGGAACAACACGGATTCCAAATTAATCGATATCGCAAACTGCAAACCATGCAAAAACATATTATTGGTTTTTGAACACGCGATTTTGATCAGATAATATTAACACACTGCAAAAACAAGAGCCTTATCCGAATCTATAGATGGACCCGCTGTGCAACCCGCTGACAACCCGCCCAATTCAGATGGCTTGGGAGATTTCCATTGCACCCTACCAAGATTGACCGTTCGGGTGTATTGACCTAATTGACTGCCAATCGGGCAATGGTTCAGTTCTGACCTGGAACTGGACCCGAAGCGACAGTCTGGTACCGTTGGTAACTCCAACTCTAACACCCGATCATTGTAATGGGTTCATTCACTGTCCAAAAGCCGAAGTAGAAATCGCAACACTAGCTATTTCGGATATGAAGACAGAGTGTAATTCAACACTGGAGTTGCTGGAGTGAGCCCACTGATTACGACAATTCACCCAGAAGTGGCTCAAGATTCCAAAATACAGTGATTACCACTCACTGTTAACAACTCAGCATGAATGGACCATCGTGAAGTACGTCATAGAGATTTTGAGGCTAGTCCAGTACTAGACCCAATGCATGTCGAAATGGCATACGGTTACTCTCACTCACCTTATTACTGCGTGCAATGACATGTTCAATCATATGGATGGCATTATGCGAGCTTTAGCTAAGAACAAGACTCATTGGAATGAAGATTTACTCTTCGCCATGAAGTTGGCACGACAGAAGCTGTCCACATACTATCCTGAAGTTACTTCAATGATGGGTATACTTCTCATTTCGGCACATATCCTTGATCATTTCCAGAAGTTTGGATTGTTTGGGAAGTGGGATAAGGGAATGCTTATTCATCGTGCCGATGACACTTCCTATACTACCCAATACCAGGAGGCTTTTCTAAAGTATGTGGAAAATGAATCCTGGGCCAATCATAGACGTTTGGACGTCATTAAACCTGGAATCATACCGAGCAACAACCTCTTCTCTACCGGAATGGCTTCTAGATCAGGTCAATTTCCTTCTGATGGATACAACTTTTCCTGCAATCATGAAGAATACTAAATGCCTGAAACTGTGTCTGAAACAACGCCCGGACAAACACATCGTGCACCATGCGCATCGACAGATGCAAGGCTCTATGTCATCTCACCCCCTGAATTACCACCGAACTGGGGGCAAATTAATCCGAATCTTGATGATTACCACTCCAACCCTAAGCAGATTCACTGTACTGTTCTGTTACCACATATCACCGACTGGTGGCGTCAACAAGAGGAAATGCACTCAAACCATGGTAATCTCTCCAATGTGGCACTCGATGAATGCTCTATCATACCAAATGGTGTCGGATACTCGGACTTGAGGCCAGCTCTTCCCTTGGGCGAGATGTTATCTGCTGGAGGCAGTCAAAAACCACCGGTGATACACTTTGCGAAATAGCTGTCCTAAGGCAGTTTGCTGGAGCCAATGACCCAGCATTGGATACAATGAAGACTGAAAATGGCTTGGAAATGAAGACAGATGCAGAGGACAGGAAGTTGCACAGAATGGCCAATTTCCATGAGGTTCTGGAGAGGTGGCAGAGCAGCCAAAACCTAGGTGACTCACAGAAGGAATCTCGCACTCGAAATCATGAAATGACACCAGTACAATACATTTCAGATATTAAACAGATCGTGAAGGCATCTTGGTCAAACTTTCAACATGTTGTAGTGGCTGCATTCATATTGTCAGAAAGATCACCTCCGCCACCAGCTGGGTCTGCAACAGACCTCCCCAGAGGATGAACTCAAGTATTGAATGTGCACTCATTCAAAAGAATTGACTGCCATCCAGAGGAAAGTGATGAAGATAGTGCACCTGAAAGCATTTTGGACACCGAAAATTGGCTTGACTGCAATGGCGACTTCGATAATCCAAATGACAGTGAAGACGACTGGGAAAAAGACAAGGAATCTGAGATTGAGCAGTCATCAGCATCGACGATCCGGAAACCCCTGAGCAGCGGGTTGTGTGTGCTGGTCCGAATAATCATGGATTGATTGCGCCAACACTGAGGTCAAAGATAAAGCCCGGAAAGGTGTCGATGACAGTCAATACAATGGAGATGGGGAGGAATATCGACAACAGAAAAAAGTTGGACAGAATGCGTCAATGTATTTTCACCAGGTTCTGTATGTTGTTTGTCTGAGAATTTCATGTCGAGAAATATTATGGGAGACTATTGAGCAGTCGCATGTGAATATCAGTTAATATACAGAACCATAGCAGGTAAAATGAATCATTTGGCAAGAAATATAAATGTTTATAGAATGAGAGCAACCATTGCAAGGATATTACTGGGCCCGGCTGTGCCAAAGGGCCGTGTTTCGATCTGGCAAAACGGAAACCAACATCAGCAGAATGTATTTTAGTCACTGGAAGACTCCAGCAGTGTCTGAGAGGATGTGGAGTGTAATCTTAGATGCGTCAATTTCAGGAGAGTATCAGACCCTAGGATGGCATTCCTGCCGGCCCTCAGAGTAACTGGGATCACAGATGACTGCTACAGGAGTACCATGGGAGTGATTGTGATAGGTTTGGGAACATCTCGGAGCGCCGGAGAGAACTTTGGGTGCACCTGGGAGTGCCTGCGACAAGTCTGGGAGCGCCGGTGACAAGTCTCGGTGCACCGATGACAAGCCTCGGAGCGCCGGCAACAACTCTGGGAGCACCGATCACAAGCCTCGGAGCGCCGGCAACAACTCTGATAGCACCTCGAATCACAGTAGAGCAGTCTGGGAAAAACATCTTCTTTGGGAACACTGCAGGTGCGCGTGGAAATCATAGCGACTACTCATCATTCAACGATTTGTTAAACTCATCTATTCAGTTTGTATTCTCATCTATATATCTTTATACCTACCCCTTTACAGACGGTATATCTGGACTGGCTGCAGGCAGTGCTTGAGAGAATTCGAGGAGCGCCTGAAAATGACGATCGAGTGAACTCGGAGATACACTCCGAGGCCGTCATCGAGCGACTTTGGAGATGGACTTGGAGGCGGTAACTGAGCGTATTGGGAGATACACTTTGAGACCATGATCGAGTGAACATAGAGATGCACTCCGAGATCGTACGCGAGCTAGTTTGAAGATGCACTTAGAGGCCGTAATCGAGCGAGTTAGGAGATGCACTTGGATGTCATGATAGTGCGAACTGGGAGGCCGTAATGGAGCGAGTTTGGAGATGCACTCGGAGGCCGTGATCTAGCGAGTTTGGACATTCACTTGGAGGCCGAGATCGAGTGTACTTGAGAGATGCACTTGGAGGCCGTAATGGAGCGAGTTTGATAATACACTTGGAGGCTGTGATTGAGCGAGTTTGGAGATGCACTTGGAGGCTGTTATCGAGCGAGATTGGATGAGTACTTGGAGGCAGTCGATGGATGGTGCGCCGAGTGATGAGACTCTATTCATCAGTTAGTTACCTGGCAACCGTGGGAATGTGACAATGTGACTTTACCTTTGATCTCTCAAGGAGAGCTGGCTGATGGTGGTCGATCGTGTAGGGAGGTACGCCGGAAGCTGAAGCTACATTCAGGGGTCAACTCCTAATCATGAGAATGAAGGGAACAAAAACAATCTTGGGTGGATGCTGAACTCGGTGTATGCTGTACCCGGTGTATGCTGTACTCATTGTCAACTCATGATCATGGCATGGAGAGATAGAGAGGGATGACTTAACTTTGTGTTCTGCGATGATGCTGGAGTTGTGGATGAGAAAGAGAGAGATGGGGGATGAAGATGAGAATGTTGTGGAGGATACGAGCGGATATGAGAAATCAGGGTTACGACTTGCCTGATTGGGTTGAGAAGACCTCGTATTGGTGTATTTACACGGCGGATCGGGAATTGTACCTACCGTATTGGGGATGGTAAATTGACTCGCACACGAAATTCTCTAAGTCCCAGTTTCTCATGATGATTTCCCCCATCTCCTCTCATCTCTCTCTTTCTCGTCCTCAGGTCTACCATCACCTAAGAACACGAAGTTAAGTCATCGCTCTCAATCTCTCCATGCCATGATCAAGAGTTAACACCAAGAACAGCTTGCACTGAGTACAGCATACACCGAGTACAGCATACACTGCATACTGCATACACTGCGTGCTGCATACACTGCGTACTGCATCATCCCAAGATCGACTGTCTCCCGCTCCCAGCCAGTCTCTCATCTCTCCGCAGACCATGTTGTACTCAATTCTCTACATTCCCACAATCACGAGTTAACCAATGAATAGAGTCTCAGCTCCCGTTCGCGCCTCCCTCCCGAACTACCGCCGTCAGATTGATCGCCTCCAAGTACTCCTCCAATCTCGCTCGATCACGGCATCCGAGTGTTCCTCCAAGCTCGCTCGATTGCGGCCTGCAAGTTCGCACGATCACAGCCTCCATGTGCATCTCCAAACTCGCTCGATCACAGTCTCCAAGTGTATCTTTAAACTCGCACAATTACGGCCTCCAAGTGCATCTCCAAACTCGCTCGATCACAGCCTCCAAGTACATCTTTATGGAGCGACAGTGGGTCTACGGAGATACAGGGGTAACGGAGGTGGAAAGAGTGATGGTGAGTATATATTCAGCAGACCCCGGAGGAGATAGACATCATCCCATTTCCATCTCATCTAATCATACAAAGAAAATGCACACTCTATCTTTCCCAACTTTTGGTCTCACTCGCTCTGTCCGCGATATCATGGATCCACACAATTGCGTGGGATCCTCAACACCGGGTAGTATCATATGTTCTCACCGGATTCCTACGCTCCTTGAACCAGAACCGCTCGTTGAACCAGAACAGATCTTTGTCATGAATTCCGTTTGGAGGTCCCGAGAGGTGCGGTGGAGTGTTGATGGTGGGCGCCCTGGCTTCATGCTCCATCGTTTCACCAGAACGGCCTCCAAATGTTGCATCTCTAAATGTTCTCTCCATGGATGTGGCCTGGTGCTCCTCCGATTATGCTCGAGTACCATCTGTGGCCAGATTGACCGTATGTATATATACAGAGAGACTTAAATAGTGCATGCCATATTATGATGTAGGGAATCTTGTGACTGTAACAAAGATGAATATGATAAGACGAAATGCCTTGTGGTTATGTAAGAACCACTACTGTGAGAATATGGCATCAAGTCACCCGCAGAGCTGCGCAGCGATCTCGGCCGCTCTCGAAGTGTCCTACAGAGCTGCGCAGCAGTCTCAGCTTCTCTCGAAGTTTCCCGCAGATTTGCAAAGTGGTCTCAGGAGCTCCAACATTTGACTATCCTAGATGGAGCATCCTGAATGCACATCCATAACTACAGGTGCTTTCAGGAGCACCCGAGAATGCTCTTGCAGAGTCTGAGAGCACATTGCTCAGCTCCAGTGGGGTCTAGGAGAGTCTAGAAGTACTTAGAAGCACTGCTGAGGTCGCCCGGAGTGTCTGGGAGGATTGCATGAGGCTTCCAGACCGAATTACATTTTGCTGATGAATAAGGACGAATCATTACGAATCGAATTATCAATGGCCACAGATTGTGAATGGACAGTACAATAAAACGAGCGTCAATGGAGCGTCAATAATTCCTGGTTTCGTAAGTATGGTAATTGAAAAGTGAATAGATCGCTGTTATGTATAACCGAGGGATTGGCAGGCGTAATGGCCAAATGAGATAGCCACACGGTCTCTGCCCCATTCTGAAAATTAGCGTCAATGGAGCGTCAACGATTTGTGGCTTTGCACCTTGGGTACCCTAAGTGGCGAATAGTTCCAATCATCCATAAATGAGGTACTGGCTGCCTTCAGATACAAAATCAATAGCGACATGCTCTCTGTGCTATCTTGAAAATGAGCATCAACACAGTATCCATGATTTTTGTCCTGCATCCTGGGTAATCTAACTGGCGATTGGTTGCAAACATCCATAAGTCAGGTATTGAACACTTTTGGAGGGAAAAACAGTAGCAACACGTTCCCTGCCCCATCCTGGAACTCAGTTTCAACGGATCATCAACGATTTTTGGTCTTACATCTTGGGTAATCTAACCTGCGATTGGTTGTAAACATCCATAAATGAAGTAATGTCTGCCTTCAGGGGCAACAACACTAGCGACAAGCTCCCTGCCCTATCCTGACATTGCGCGTCAATGGAGCGTCATCTATTGTTGGTCTTGAATCTTGGCCAATCCAAGTGTTGCTTTGTGGTAATAATGTATATACAAAGTAATGGTGGCCTTTTCAACTGAAACAGCGCGAGAGATATACATTACCATATCATGAAAATGAGCGTCAATGGAGTGTCACCAATGTTTGGTTTGAAATATTGAGTACTCATGGCATCGTGTAGATATACGAGTTCAGAGCAGAACTATTGACTGCCTTGATAGGCCGAAATTCAACATATTACAGGCAACACACAGATTCAAAAATAATTGATTTCGCACACTGCAAAACGTGCAAAAAGAGAATATTGGCTGTGGAATACACGATTTCGATAAGATACTATTACCAAAAAGCAAAAACATGCCCTGTATAGAAATCCACAGATGGACCCACCGCGCGACCTGCTGGCAACCCACCCAATTCGGACAGGTTGCGACATTTCCATAGAAATATACCCGAGTTGACTGTCTGGGCATATTGACAACCTATACCACCATTTTGGCAATGGTTGGATTTTGACCTGGACCCAGGCCTGGAACTATGGTCCACAACCTTTGCTAACACTAGACATTACGGATGCAGTTCAAAGAGATATGGAGCATCTGAGAGGATGGGGGAAATCAGTGGTATGACTTGCCTGATTGTATATAAAATACATTGTATTGGTGTTGATACTGACCAGATTGGGTGCCACAGGTGCCATATCGGGTAACCTAACTTGAATAGCAGAAGACATTTTCTACAGTCCCGGTTGGTCATGATGATTTCCCCCGTCTTCTCTCATCTCTCCCTTTCTTGTCTTCAACTCTAGATTCACCTGCTAACACAAAGTTATATCATCCTTCGCTCTCAATATGCGATAGTCATGAGATGACATCAAGGATACTGTCCACCCAAGATTGACTGTCTCCTGCTCCCACCAAGTCTCATATCTCTCATCTTTCGTCTCTCACCTCTCATCATTTATCTTACAGCTCTCATCTTTTATCTCTCAACACATATAATTCATTCTTCAGTCCACGTTGTTTCGAATGACTCTGCACATCCCGACAATCATGAGTAATCCAATGATCACAGTCTCAACTCCAATTGTACCTTCCCTCTGATCTACTGCCTGCAGATTAAGCATCACTGGATCACCAACCCTCAAGTAGACATCCACATTTTGCACGGTCGCTACCACCTAGTGCATCTCAGTATTTACTCAATCTTCGCTTCCAAATGTTTGTCCAAACTTGCTCAATCACAGCTTCCATGATTAAGCAACCATCTCGTCCAAGTACATCTCCCACGACACAGAATCAGGGCCGTCAAGTGCATGTCTCAGTTCACTCGATATCGGGTGCTATGTTGATCTACATACTCAAGCCATCAGAGCCTTTGTGCATCTCTGGGTCACTTGATCTTAGCTTCCAAATTCAGCTCCACAAGTGCTCAATCATAACCTCCAAGTTCACAAATTCATGGTCTCCCTGTGCATCTCCAATCTGGTCCAATAATGGCATCCAGGTTCGCTCGATCTGGGCCTCCAAGTGTATCTTCAAACATGCATCGTGGCAGCATTCATGTGCATCTCTGAGCTTACCCAATTTCAGTCGCCAGGTGCATCCCTGAGAATACTTGATCATAGCCTCTATTACAGTGCTCGTACATTTTCACTCAAGTACTCTCTGCGGCCATGCTGACTGCAGTACTATCTACAGATAGACTTTGACAGATAATTCATACCATATTTCACTATAGCAAATCTGCCTGTATTGGAAACAAAGACAAATATAATAGATACATTTGCTTGTGGTTATGGGAGCCAAAGAACCACTGCTGTGAGAATGGTATACCAAGGATAAAGTCTTCCACAGAGCAGCACAGAGGTCACATCGGCAGAGTCTGAAGTCTCCCACATACCTCCACAGTGGTCTCCGCTGCTCAAGTATATCACTATTCTATATGTCAATTATAGTATCGTCATGAATGCACCTCTCTAACTGCAGGTCCCATCAGGCGCCCCTGATGATATTATTGTAGCATCGGGAAGCACTTTGCTAAGGTCATGGGGGGTCAGGGAACATTTGGAATTGCTTTGGTGTATCTGTATAGTCCATAGATGTGTCTGGGAGGTTTGGATGTTGCTTCTAGAGTGTTGTATATTGTGCTGATTGTTTGTACCTTTGATCCTAAACTGTCAATGATGACAACACCAATCCATCACCTAGGAGGCCACATATGGTGATCTATGATCTGCTGCAATTACTTTCCTTGTCAAGCTGAGATGGACATAGGACCTGCAGAGATGAGTGTCTGATATGAGTTGCTACCGTATAGAAGCATCTCCAATTTCAGCACCGACACTGACACACATTGGACTATATGAGCATCATCAATAATACCACAGGTTATGAGCATAGGTGTTTCACTGGGACCGGACAATCTTCTACTTCATTCATTCAGCAGATGTCAATATCACCACTCAACAGTATCGACAATTTCGACACTAACAGCAAGGTTAGGAACCATGATCGCAATCTATATGAGTACAACTGAGTGGTTGAGCGCCAGAATCAAGGATGTATTAACTGGATGGAGCAATACCTTCAGAAGAGTTTACTTATATTCCACAATGTGATACTGGCAGTGGCCACAAGATGCAGTGGTATTGTGTATTTCCTTCATAAAAGTGGTTGATTAGAATTGAAGGTAGTCGAAGCCGACTGCACAATGAACAACTGAGTTCAGACATGGGTCAATGATTGATGCCTCCAACGGCATAAACAGGAGAGTTGTAATTTGTGCGGAGCTCAGGTTATGATGCAGATTGCCATCTGGTTTCCATCTGTTTTTGGTCTGTTTTGACCATGGCTTAGTGTTTGATGAACGTGACAACACCCTGGAACAGTGTGAGACTGTGTCTTGGTAGAGTACAATGCCACTTGAGTATGGGTCAAGAATGGTAGCTACAATGTAGGCTATATATCATCTTATACTTAGACTCAATCGATCAATCATCTCGACAGGTTCATCGACACTCCCACCATGGCAATTGTGGTTACAAATCCATAAAGTCTGTGGACTCCTATACATGGAGGACACTGAAACAATATTTGGAGCAGTATAATGTATACCTTTGACCGTAAACCTGCAATGATTACAACCTCATTCCTCAAGCCATGAGTGGTGTACAAGGATATTCATTTCATGTGCATGAGTTACCTTCGACCAGCCAAGACAGAACAGAGACAAATGATGAAAAGTCCTATCTCGATACAAACCCTGCGACATGTTTGAATCTGCATGCAGATATGCACCAATGTATATCAGTTTACAAGGACTTGCATTTACGACTGAATGTACGATCTGTACTTCTGCTTTGTGTTGTCAGCCGAAGTTAACATCATAATCGAAAAGTGTAACCAATTTAAACACCGAGACTGACACAGCCTTCTCAATCTGACATCAAGACTGAGAGGCTGCATATGCGACTTATCCATATGCCAGATGGTAAGAGCAGTACCTTTATTGTAGTTCAATACAGTATCTATCATAGTACAACAGGACCCTGTGTCAACTTCGGAGGAGTAGTTGACTGGAAGTCAACACAGTTGAAGGCGAAAGCACAAGTGACCACTGAGCTGTGGCATGGGCAAATAGTTTACACGTCCAATTCCATGAGTGGAAAAATGGTGATTTGGGGCAAGTCTGCAGCATGGTATGGTACAGCCTCTATTGTCTATCTATTGTGGTCTATTCTCCTCTGACATAGTGTTTTAAGGATGTGATAATGCCCTGGAGGAGCATTAGACTAAGAATTTGTAATGTAAATCATTATGTCTCTGTTGGTTAGGATTGGCAACTACTCTATATGTGATGTGTCATCTTAGACTTTGACTTAATCAATCTAGGAACAGAACTGGTACCTCATAAAAGAACATAATGATGTTCATAGAGGCAGTACTAACAAACATGGATTGGAATGCCAGATTCAATAAAGCCAAGAGCATCAACATTACTAATAAAAGGGGAAATAACTGTATACCCGACAAATTCAATGACAAGGCACTGATCTTGCAAATGGAAACATGACAGCAAAATAGACTGATTGGGCAAACTGGATGGATACTGAGAACAAGGCATGGACGAAGATGTGGGATTCTGTATTGTGATGATCAACTGGTTTGATTACAGATGAATTGGAACAGACCTTCCAAACAGGATGTAACTTCACACTCAGGGCAACAACCATGCAAATCACATGAACTGTATGCAATAGACACTGACCATGTAGGTGGGACCAACTCCTGGAACTGGCACCACACTTATACGGCAACAAAATCAAATAGGGAAGATGGATATTATTCCCAGACATAAGAAAAAGCTGATCTAAACGAATCCCCAGACAGGGAACCAATAATTCTTGTCAGCAGATAAGAAACACGAAAGAGGGTACCAGTAGCCCCAAGGGAATCACATGGAATGGGATATGAAAGTTAGACCCCATGGTAGAATATACAGAGACAGGATGTAATTGCTTATTTATCAGCTATGTCACAATTCAATCCTGAAACCACTACATCATTGCTGATTAGAATGTAAACTGACTTTACATAATGTCCTTCCGCTGTGGCTGATTCAATTATCCAAGCAGGTTCCTCCAGAAATGTCAATGGCAGAGGTTTAGGGGTTTCTAGTTATGGTAGATCTTCCGCCAATGTCTAGTCTAATTATGTACTTGGTTACACAAATTGATCAAGTCCTTGGCACTCAGCATTGTACAGAACAAAATGCCAAACAATCTCTAGGAGAATAATAAGTGTCCCAGTTTTCTGCGAAGTGGATATTAACAAGTGGATTGACATATACAACCGATGTTATCTCAGACCGGGAACTGACCTGGTGGCTGAAAATGTTACCGCAACCTTTCCATACTGCAGCACCAAAGTGATCCAAGATAGAACCAACATGATGAACAGATATGGTGACAAGGTAATGGGAACAAGTACAATTATATGGAGGAGAATGGTATGTATAGACTATTGAGCGATATCTGTCTTGGTACAGGTTGGATGATCAACGATATCTGGGAAACTTGATGAGTGAAATGCTCAGTCTGACCAAGCAATAAGTAGCATAATCTATCATCAGAAACAGTCTCAAGGGATTGAGTAATGCGGAGGAGGGGCAAGGAGAGGAACAAGTCAAGCGCAGTATGGAAGAAGTGGATAAAAGCAAAATAGGAGAGAGATATACATATACACATATCAATGATGAACAGAGAGCAACAAATGCTGACAGTTGGCCATATGTAGATGGGATATGATTTCTTTAATGGGAAAAGAAAGGTGGCACCCAAGGTAACCCGGGATTGCCATATGTGGGTACATATTGAAGAGAAAGTTATAGAGTACTTGCAACCAGAAAAGGTGAACTATTGTATAAAGGTGGTATTGACCAAGCAGCCCAACAAGGCAGACCAGGTCGAAGATTCATCTCTGAATGCTTTATGTACTCTGACACCATCAGGATAGAATATTCTCCCTCTGTGTAATGGACACTATGAATCCCTTGAAAGTAGCCATCTCAATTACCCAGTTCTGAACTGTCAATACAGAGAAACAGTACATTTCCCTTTTATCTACTACCAAAGAGGGTAAGGCAGTGTCAGTCCCCAAAGTGATGCATGTCGATTTCAGGACCCCGGCTGCACCACAGGAATTCCGAATTGCCCACATTGCTATTTTCGTCAACCATAAAGATATGATTGCATATACCAGATTCGAAATATGTCCATGCCAACAACCATGCAATTGTTATTGCTTTTGGTATAATAGCAGGAAAAAGCCAATCCAGGCAGAATATGATGAACTGCTACTAGAAAACAAAGGCACAAAAGTGTAGCATAAGGCCAGACACTCCGCAGCAATGAGATTGAGGATCTCAGAGAGTATAGAGTGGAACGAGAAGGATTTGAATGTCAACAAAGAAGAAAGGGTAAGTTGATTGGAATGGGTAATTTGCTGGGAAAGTAAAGGGTTCATACCAAGGGAAGGAGCAGAGTTAGAATAACGGTGTGTGAAAATAGTTGATTACAATGGGGGGCTATTAGCGGTTGTAAGGAACCTGTTTGCAAGAACTTATGGCTTTGAAGCTGTGAGTGAAGGAAGGAGGCTGTGGAGTGAGTGCTTACTGGAGTTTCAGGAAGGAATTGGGGAGATGGGATAATAAAGATGTTGATGGATAAGGACAGAGCATGGGAATGTAGTGTAATGGTGGTGAGATTATTTAGAATGATCAGGAAGTGGTCTGGAGTGTTGCAACATTGGATGATGTGGTATGGTTGGATTGATAAGGAGTTGTTGTAGTGGTGTGCAGGATCATGAGGCAGCATTCTGATGATACATCAGAGAATGGAGTATGATTCATAAGTGGTCAATGAATTGTATGTAACAAGAGGTTGTTGGCATTGGAGAAAATACAAGCCAAAAGAAGGATGCCAATCCCCTACTAAGGAAGACACTGATCCAAGGGAATACTCAGAAAAGGAATTAACAATGCTAGAAAGATTAGGAAGGATGCTAATGAGAATACTACTAGTTGTGGGGGGAGAAGTTGCAGGGAACAGATCCCACAAGATAGATGACATGGCAGGAAGCTAGAAGAGAAGACTATGAGAGGTGGTAACGCAGGGCTAGGGAAAGAACGAAAGAAAGAGCGCACCTCAAAAAGAGCATCAATCAACCCAACTCCCACTCCAGGAACTCAGAAACTAGCAATTGACCTTAGATCACTGATTACTGCCAATTCACCACCCAATCCACCATCCCATCTCCAAACCACTACAGACAGAACCAATCAGAATGTCAACTGATGACACTGGTTCTACTTCCGCTGCCGGGTCCAGTGGCCGTACTGGTTCCAACAGCACTGGACCTTGCACCAGGGCCTTACCTCAAGACAATGCCGTGTGGAACAATGTGTATGATCAAAGGCAAATCAACTAGTCCTTGGCCCATGCAATCGCTCAGGAACAGAAGCACATGGCAGTCCCGGGAAGCATGGGTACTCCAGTCTTCAGAGGAGCTGATGTTATCTAGTTTATCAAAGCATATCAAAGCCTCTCATCTAACAGTTGCAACTGACTGGGAGGCCGGAAACATCATCACCACCTTCGCGTACCACCACTTGGAAATGATCCAGGAGACAATCAACATGACCCATGGACATTTGCAGAGGGACTAGGAGCTGCTGAAACAGGAACTGAAAGACGCATTCTGCCCCACCGATAGCCAAGTCTATATGTACATATTATCCCACTGGGAGCAACTATGCAATGTCCAGCAGGAACTTGGAAATGTCGGCCTGAAAGCCTGTATATTCGCCTACGACAACATCAGCCGCATTATGATCAAGAAGGGAGCCTTGGGTGAGTACTCACAGGTGGAAATGGTGCTCAGGTCTGTCCGAAAAGAAATTGAGAGCGAAAGGGGTGATGATACTCAAACGACCCCATTGAGACCCCTCCACATTCAAATACGACAAACTCTGAACTCATGTCCTTAACAAATACGTGACTGCTGATGCCATTACCCACCTGGATTTGGACGGAGCACGTATGGTGCCAGGAGTCTCCCCTTACTCAATCCCAGCTGGAGTTCCACTATCACAGATGCCAGTAGTGGTTAACCTTCTGGCAATCCCCAGCGAAGAGACCCTGCCACCAGTGCAAGCCGTGGAGGCAATTCCTATCTCTAAAGCTGAAAACACAATGGACACAAAAATGGAAAACATGATGAAAGCTTTCGAGGCCTGGACCTTCCGGATGAGCAAGGCGAATGAGCCCAGATATGGAGGTTACCAATCTGCCAGAGGGTGTGCCATCTAAGCTGTCCATCCACCTCCGCACATGCCAATGAACGTCCGACCTTCGAGCGCACCATCAGCACCTGCTTCCTCCTGAGCAGAACCCAATTACCAACAGCATCCACAGCAAGGATTAGGACATTGTATCCAATGTGATGAGGTGTGACAGTTAGGCACATTCTGTCCCAATGTGCGCATCGAGCAGGAACCAGGCATCGTCCATCTCAATGAACTTGGAAGACTAACCTTAGGACTGAGAGGGGAAATGGAGGAGAGATATCGGGATTTCGACCGGAGAGAAGGTGTTTGTCAATGTGGCAGTACGCCTGGGAAGTCGCTCAACACAGGCAGTAGGGAGAGTGAGTGGCCACTTCGACTGCACCACAGCAGCTTCAGCCTCAGGATGTTGCAAGGTCTCAGCGGTTTCAGGGGGCCAGTGCTCAGGTGACTGCGTTTCGCTCATGGATTGCATAACAGCTGTCCGAAATTGATGAGCACTACTGTGGTCAGTCTAAAGGTAATGAAGAATGTAACAGAGACTGTATCAAGGAATTGAGCGATGACGATGAAGAGCATGAAGATGCGAAAGGTGAAAGCAGTGCAGAGGAAGGGAAAGCAAGTGAAATGGAGGAGGAGAGAGAGGTGCGTTTAGATGAGGAAGAGAGAAAAAAAGGGTCCGCAGTGATATGTACACAGACAGGATATGCCTTCATGGACGAGAGAAGGAAGAGGTCCGACAAGTTGACCAGGGGTGATGATAAATGGGCATGTCTGGGGGAAGTGGTTCTGGAGGTTTCAATGACTGCTAGTAACAAGGACAAGTGAACTATCAGGAAAGTGGGGGAACTCAGCAAGCAACGAGCCAACAAGGACCCAATCGAAAACTTGTCTCCCAAGTCACCAATGGCTCCGAAAGTTACACGAAAGAAAGCGCTGCCCCTGGAAACTGGAAACTACGAAGTCCTCAGACACAGCCAACATGATCACACTATTCCAGCCCATCAGGAAAAGGAAACCAGCGAATTGACTTTTTGACTGCTACCACAGGCTATAACAGTCTCCATTCCCAATTACAAAAGAGTTACTTCCATGAACCCAGCTGCACCAAACAAAATTGGAATGGCACACATTTCTGCCTTCTCTGGCCTGAATGACCATGTTGGATGTACTGAATTCCGGTATGCCAGGGCCTTTCAACTGTTCTGGGAATGATACCTGGGCAAGAAGTTCCCACCCTCGTCAATGGTGGATCAGAGATCACTGTGCCGAGTGAAGAGGTCGCTAGAGAGTTCAGCATCAGGTGGAAACATGCCAACCGGAAGATGATTGCTGCCGATGGTAATTGGTCTAATTCGACAAAGGTTGCAGAGTCACTGTCCATCAACATCCATGGTATCACCATTTCCTTCCGTATCTATTCAGCAAAATCCACATCCGAACAGGTTATTATACGCCACCGCTGGGAACAATATGCTGGAAAATGTGAAAGAAAAGTGGATAATGGCAGGTGCAAGATCACCATCTCCGCCATCGATGGTTCAGAGCAGGTGAACATTGTTGCCACCTGTCCAGCACACAAGAGGGATGGATTTGCTAGCTGCTCAGGAAACTTTTACCCCTATTTCCAATAAGGGTAACTAGGATGGATACTGCCCAGTACAACAAAGGAAAGGGGTTCGAGAGTTCAGTGAGGAAAGAAGTGAACAAGATGGGCTTGAATAGCAAAAAAGGAAACCAGAAAGAGTTGGTTGATAGGAAGAGGGTGCTTGCAGGGAAAGTGGAAGGATTATACATTGGGAAAGTGCAGGAAACATTCAAGAAAGAAGGGAAACAGTCAGTCAAAAAAGGGGGATTATCAAAGGCGGTGTGGAAACTAATGAAAAGAGGTGTAAATTGGGAGGATGAGTGCGAACAGGGGGAAGGACTGCTAGTCGGAGAGTTGGGTAGGAGTATGGTAGCAGATGAGTGGGCGATGGGAGAGGAGGCTCTGTTGAAGGAAAGGAGGGTCACTGGGGGAGAATCCATGATGTTTGAATGGGTTTCTAAAAATAGCTATGCTCTGGAACTTAGTCCAATACAACTCTGTTGCTCTTACCTTGACTCGGCAAAGTGCTACTAAGACAAAAACAACGAAGCAAACTGGGTGCCTGACCGCAGCAAATGCATTGACCAGATACTTGAGCCTGGTCGATTGTTGGATGGATGTATACCAGCTGCCAGACTCGACTGCAGAGGAAGAGATATCGCCCAGGCCTTTCCAATACCAGACCCTTGGGACAAGTGGTTCATACCGAAGTTCTCCTGCAGAGAACAATGTGGGCGGTTGACCCCGGAGAGAGTTCAAGAATTGCATATAGGCAGCATATTGTGGCAGAAAGATAGGGAAGCTCTCCTGGGTATGCTATCGAATAGAGAGTATGCTCTCTCATGGACCTGGGAGGAGCTGGCAATCATCAGCGATGAGGTCGAGCCACCACAAGGTCTGCAATGATTGTGTATTCCACACACTGAAGAAAGTTATTCCTATGGAAATTGAGACGATTTAAGAGATGGTTTGGCAGGGCCTATTTGAGCCTGCTTGGGGCCCAGCATGGAATGCTCACTTCTTGGTTCCAAAGAAGAATGGGAAGTACTGCATCATCATCTCTGCTCTGAGCGCGAATCCACAGACAGCAGAAGATACCAGGATAATGCCTGACGTTGATTAATTTTCCGAAGCGTTGGCCGGGGTGCCCAGTTCCCCACAGATCGACATTCACCCGACGTATGCCCACAAAATGTTGCACAAGGTGGGACAGGACTATCTGGCCTTCGAGACTCCCCCAGGCATGTATTGGCCGACCAGACTAGTACTGGGAGCTACTAATTCAGAATCAGCATGTGTCAGAGTATCTGAGGGAAGTGTACCAGCTCAGCTCGGAGCAATCGCAGAAATATTCGTGCACAATGTCTCAGTGAAATGCCCCAAGAGTCAATATGGCGATGTGGAGGTGGAAGGGATGCCTGGTGTTCGAACGTTTGTTATGGAACACCTCCAGAACCTCGATAACATACTTGCCGATGTGGAGACAGCTGGAGCCACCATTTCTGGTCAGAAATCTGACTGGTGCTGGAATGGAGCAAAAATAGTCGGGATGTCTGTGGGGAAGAAGAAAGGTGGCAGCAAGCGTCCAATGTTGACAAGGTGTGGAATTGGCCCTGTTGTGAGAAATGGAGCCAGTGCAGAGCATCTTTTGGACTGTGCACATACTATTAAATATGGATCACGGAGTATGCAATACTTGCAGGCCCCAGATTCTGAATCTTGTGAAAGGACGTCGAGTTTCAATGGGAGACTGACGAACAGAAAGCTTGGCCAATCCTGAAGGAGGCTCTCTGCAATGCATCTGCATTGAAGATGTTTCACGCTAGTGATGGTGCTGGGCAAATTGTTGCAGGGGTTTACCCTAGCTAGGATGGGTGGAGGGTGTCACGGCTCAGATTATGAGTGAAAGGTTGGGACGATACTTTGGAATTGGTTCGGGTGTATGGATGGAACTAGTGTTATGGGACGGCGGAGACATTGAGTGACGCAGGGGGGAATGTATGGACATGCGGTGTAGTGGTGGTGGTATATTATGTAGTGATAAGGAAGTGGTCTGAGGTGTTGCGACGTCGCATGACGTGGTGTGGTTTTGTTGATAAGGAATTGTGGGATGCTGTGTAGGATCATGGTGAAGGATTTGGATGATACATTGAAGCATGAAGAATGATTCAAGGGAGCCACACGAACTGTATATAAAGAGAGGTTGTTTGGTGTTGGAGGATTTCCTTTTCTTCTCTCTTTATTGATTCTGTTGAGTAGCAAAGCAAGTTTCAACATTGAAACAGCTATGATTCTTGTCTTGTTCTGCCGCTCTCCATCGGAACTTTGAGTACCTTGTTCCGATTACAATATCATACTATTTTTACCAATAATACCTACGCCTGAACCTGCCTGTTACAGGGGGTGATCTTGCAGCCGGAAGACAAAATTAACGACCTGCACCTGTGTTGATATGAACCAGCGCTCTGGAACAAACCCGAGAGGAAATATGATGCGGGGAAATATGTGTGCTATGGCCTAGTGAAGTCACTCAAAATGTTCCGCAACTGTCTATATGGGGTCAGATTCCTCATGGAATCAGTCGCTAACAAATCAGTGGATCAACGAAACCTGCCAGCCAATGACCTGCCACGAGTGCTAGGCAACCCCTGGATCGCATGGATACGACTGTTTGATTTTGATGTAAACACGTTCCAGCAAGACGGAATGGACGTCCAGATGGCCTCTCATGGCGGCCATGAGGGGAAGGTGAGCCTGAGCCAGCAGAGGAGGATGATCTAGAGGTAAAAATTGAAATGAACTTAGGTGGAATATAGGTGGAATGAGGACCAGAATAAAACAGGAAGGAGAGCGCATACAAACCATTTCTTGGGTTTGGGCTGGTGGAGGAAGACAGAGGGAGATGGAAGGAGAAAGGCAAATGTCTGGGGAACCGGAAGCAGCCACAAGGAACAACTCCAAAGGAATTGCAGCAAGTTTAACAGGGAGCTGCAACATACCTAATGTCAGATAGAATGCTCTACCAGAGGCAGAAAACCAATGAACTGCCGGTGAAGGTGTTAGTTAGCATGGAGCAGAAAAGGAAAGCAAAAGAAACTTCTCAGCAATTCAGTGGGCACTGTGGAAGAGAAGGAACATTACAACATGTAGTGGCGCAGTACTGGTGACCTGAAATGTACGCTAGTGTCAAATACTGGGTGAGAATGTGCGAGCAGTGGGAGATGAGAGTGCCAGTACTGTATGATGAATCCCTGAAATGCCTACCAGTTAGTAGAGTTAGCAATGTGTCCGGGCAACCTGCCGGCGATCCAGGTTAGGACCAGAAAAACGGTTCGGTTCGGTTTCAGACCCATCCACACAACCCGATTCACTACTTCTTGGTGGTCTAAACCCGGACCCGTACCTGTCAACCAGTGGGTTTCGCTGGGTTGGGCGAGACCCATCAGAGCCAATGTCCAGTTCCAGTTTTTGGGTTGTTCTATTTATGGTCGCATTTAGATATCCTACTGTTAATTACAAATTATTAACAATGGTATGTCATTGTATGTTTTGTTGTACTGGCCGCCTTTATACACCACAATAGGAGAGACACACTCCCTGCCCCATTCTGGCAAAGAGTGTCAAAAGAGTTTCAACAATTTTTGGTCTTGCATCTTGGGCAATCTGAGTGGCGATTGGTTGCTGACAGTCATAACTGAGGTATTGGCCAACTTTATAGGCAAAAGAGGAAGTGACACGCTCCCTGCCCCATCATGAAAATGAGCGTCAATTGAGCGTCAACGATTTAAGGTCTCGCATCTTGGGTAATCTAAGTGGCACTTGATTACAGACCTCAATAAAGGAGGAGTTGGCAGCCTCTCAACATGGATAAGCAAGCGACATTCCTGCGACAGCCTCTCAGACAGTAATACCTTATTTCATTTACAATGATGCAACCACAAGTTCTTGAGCCTTGTAGTCTAGAAAAATGGTCAAAACATCGTATATAGACAATAACTGATGCATCGTGCTTTGATTACCCCTGATGAAAGACCTAAAATCGTTAACGCTCCTTTGACGCCTATTTTCATGATGGTGCATGGAGCGTGTCGCTATCTCTTTTTCCTATAAAGGCAGCCAATACTTTGATTATGTATAGTAACAACCAAACCACTTTTGAATTACATGACTTACAAGACCAACATTTGTGGACACTCTATTGACATTGATTTTCAGAATGGGGCAGGGAGCGTGTCACTCTCCCTGTTGCCTACAAAGCCAGCCAATACCTCATTTATGAATGGCCAGAACCAATCGCCACACAGAGTACTAATGATGCAAGACCAAAAATCGTTGACGCTCTGATGATGCTCATTTTGCCACGGGTGTATCCACAATATGTTATGTTTTTAATTGGCATAGTGTATCATTGATGGTGTTTTGGCAGCCTTTGTACTATCTTCATGTACTTTCTCCTTCATTACTACATTGTTCTTTAATAATACATATAAATATATCCTGTAAAATATACTTTAAAGTGTCTGCTAATTGTAGATAATAATACACTCAGAAATCCCCATCCATTCTATCAATGCTTGTCTTTGCTGTCCGGTTCACTCAATAGGCTGCTGTCATCTGAATAATGGATGTCAGCTGCATTACCACGCAGCAGATAGTGTACTAACAAGTGGATGTTCCATCATCAGTCAGCAAATCTGGATTGAATCTTTATCGTGCTTGCAATCTTTGGCATATGCACCAAGTTTGAGAAATCGAGCGTTCAGAAGAGGAGTATGTATATACACATATCCGGGTGACACACCTTCGATTTTGGTAGTGTGCGCTCCTTCATCGTCGCCGAGTGGCACAGCTGGTGTTTCGGCCCGCCGTGGTGTCAGTTCTGGTGTTGGCTGTCTGAGTCGGTCTGGTGGAGGTGAACGCATGTTTTTGCGCCTCCACCGTGTCTGGGGATTCTGCGCAGTGCCATTGTGGCAACGAAGGCAGCTGTGGGTTTTATTTTCCCGAACCATAGCCGGGTGTCTTTCCATTGCAGCCTTTACATCTTTATACCCAGGTAGGTCAACTACCGGCTTCTGTTGTTTCTCTGAGTCCAGCCCAAGCTGGTTTGATCAAGTACTGAGTTAGCTCTATTGTGGCGCATGAAAACCCTCCTTTGGCCATTTTGGCCATATTCAATGCAAGGCGCATGTCAGACTGTTTTAGCTGTACCTGACCTCCTTGCCTTGCCATGGTCACAGACATGATGAAAACCTACAACAAAACAGTTGCTGCATCTACATATGAGATTCGGCTATTATCTCTACTATATACGCTCCTTAGAATTCTCTACAGTGGGTGCAGCCTTGTTCATCCACTCACGGGGATGCTAATCACTAAATTGATCATCAAGAATCGCAGAGTGGACAACGTCATGATGTTCGATCTCGTGGAGTGTATGGACATATGCCTTGGCCGACCATGGAGGTTGACATTCCTCGCAGCTATGAATTGATCATGCAGCTCTCTACATACACCAGCTATATATTACATCATTCATTAATGGCCGTATAACTGGATACCGATATACTCATGTTTGATCGTGTGTTGCTTCATATCATTGCAGCTTCCGGTTGGACGGACCATTTTTGAATTTGCATCCAGGTTCATATTTCCAGTGGCCGCATTTGCAGCATCACAGTGGACTAAGAGGTGGGTGCATCATAGTTGTTTCTCAGCTGGTGGCATATCGGATGTAGTGCCCGTTGTTCTGCTCGATTCCGATCCGCTTGTCCCCTGCTGAGGTCTTCGTCGGGCCATGCTTTGCTGGTGTGGAAGGGAAGAAGAAGATGAGAACGAGAAGAAGTGGGAAGTCCTGAGGAAGATGATATCAAACAGCAGGGGGAAGTGCTGAGGAATATCTAGTTAGCTTCAAGTCAAAATGGAATGCGTAACAGCCAACGTGCATATCCTACACAAGACGAATACTGCTGCGTATAGGTGCAGGTCACCCGGGTTTCCGACCGCCTGTGATTTGCACCAAGTTGGTAGAATGTTGTGAGTTTGTTTCGTGGGATTAATCGATTTGGATAATTGCCGAAACCACATGTTTGTGAGATTCAAACAGCATATTACTTGATGAACAGGACGTCCGCAGTTGTTTGTCTGAAGAAATCCACGGGATCTTACATGAAACAGACCCTAAACATCATGTAATGTTGCAGGGTTAGCATTGCAATTGCCAATATAGTGACGGTCAAGATGCACACTTTGCTGTGTTCAAGTCACTTAAATGTACCAACCCCGACATGAAAGATGCAGCTTGCCTCCATGTGGTCCATAACATGCAACATCCAAAGTCTCGCCTATCAACAAAGTCAACCAATAAGACATTAGTCAATGCTCAGAAAAAGAACCTTTCACCAATACTGGCTGGCTGGCAGATATGGCAAATCGACAAGGCACTCCATACAACGACGTCATGAAGCGAATGAAGGCAAGAGCAGCATGGAAGCAGAAAGGGACTAAGCTTGTGGAGCATTGCACAGCGTGCGATCTAAAAAGAACCCTGCTGCGGGGCAACGAGGCGAAATGCACATTTTGAGCCACAATGAGAAGGAGAAATGAGTCGAGGATTATGTGGTTAGAGAGACCGCAGTGGCAAGAACGCAAGTTGAAGACGCAGAGACAGCAATTAATCGGGAGCAGGATGATATGAGAAATGCTGCACTGGTGGGATTGACAACCACAAAGCCTAAAACAACATTTGAGGAGATGTTGGACGCCATCAGAAATAGTCTGAGTGATCTTGCATGTTCGGACGATGAAGATGATGGGGAAGACGAGGCTGATGATGAAAAAGTAATTGAGCTGGGAACATTGAGCAAAGATGACCAACCAGGCTGGGTGATGGGCACATTCTCCAAAATGGTACAACATCGGGTAGAGAGTTTTCGGCAAAAGCAGATGAAGCTTGATGAATTGACGCGCCCAGTCTGGGGAGACGCAGCTGACTACTTACGTGAAAAACATATGATATAAGGAACTATCCAATCGAACCTTCCGGCTGTTGTTCAACTTCAAACGGAACATGATGCAACCCCATCTGCACCGATGACATTTGCTGAGGCTAGGGGGAGACTCAATAGTGTCCGTGGAAAATCACAATTGCGGCAAGTGACATCTCGACCAGGACGTAGTCATATCAGGCTAGGTACCCAGGAACCACAGCCACACAACCACATTCCGTCTCTCCCACCGGATGCAGAGCCCGATTCTTCACCAATAAGATATCACACCCTGTTGAACCCATAAGCTGTAACCCCTGCATATAGAGTCCCAAGCGAATTACAATACAAAGATTGGATTCGTACGAAGACATGGTGACAGCTCCTGCATCCCCAGAGGAGTGAATAGGCAAATTGCTACCTTTGACGATGTATCTCTTGGAAAAGCGATTCGTGTACCTATATTGCTACGTGTGAGCTTACACTTGATTTCAGTGACCAATTGTGAGACATGATAATTGGGCTGTTCATGTGCAAGGGTCAGTTGGGCCATGACAATGTTCTAGACTCCAAATCACATTGACTGATGAACAATGAACTTGATAACCTCCTGCCGGACACTGTTAAGTATGAAAACTGAAACAATATTAGAGATGAAGCCCACTAACAATATTTTTCTCATTAGTGTCATACGAGTCATAGATGGAGAAGTCAAACCAGAATGCAAACTAGGATGAATGACGACCATCATGCTACATTCGTTCATGCATCCAACTGAATAACTCCCTGCACAGACCTGGTGCGCATGGTCAAGATTTTGAGAATTGCTTATGGTAGGTCATGGAAATCGCTGCGAATGAGCTGGATGAGTAATCGTGAGGATGTCGGGCTATATATTTCGAAAACTATTATATGGTTCTATGTGTTGTTATTTGCTGCCCAAAAGTGCTGTAACCTGATATGCGAACAATATAAATCACTTAGACACTGTATCTAGTGGTGGATCAGAAATGGAGAGGCTACAAAGCTTTTGGATGCAAATGTTTATACAGAGAAACAATTTATAGGCTGCCAACAATGACTGTATGCATTTTTGCATACAATTGATCAGCATGCAATGACTCTTAGTAAGTCATTGAGGTGAGCGGCAACGGAGCGTCAACAATTTTTTGTATCACATTTTCTGCAATCAGAGGGATGCTTAGTCAGATCCTTCCAAAGTGATTGTATTGGCCGTTTTTATAGGTAATAAGGAAAGTGACACACTCATTGCCACATCCTGGAGATGAGCATCAACGATGCATCAACGATTTCTGGTCTTGTGAGTCCAATAATCAAAAAAAGACTTGGTCGCTCTGATTCATGATCAAAGTATTGGCCATCTTTACGGCCAAAAATGTTTGTGACGATATCACTCCTATCTCCTCAAGATCAGTGTCAACGCATGGTTAACAATGTTTCTTCTTCCGTCTTGGATAATCAACCTGCTGTGCAACGACATTAACATAGAATCGAAGTGTTGGCCGGCTTTATGAGCACAAATGCGATTCCTGATATCTCTGCCACCTTCGAAAAATGTGTGTCAATGGAGCATCAACCATTTTTCATCTTGAATCTGGGATACTCAAAGGGCAGCACATCCGCCTCAATGCATGATCATACTATAGGCCACCTTCATCGGCAGAAATGCAATGGACGCTATTGGTACCACCCGTTAAAATTGAGCGTCAACAGAGCAACAACAGTTTTTAGTCTTGCATCATGGATACACAGAGTGCTGTGCAATGGCATTAACCTGTAATCAATGTATCGGCCGCCTGTATGTGCAAAAATACTCCTGACATTATTGTTACAACCACCCAAGAATGAGCGTCAACGGAGTGTCAATCATTTTTGTCTTTTATCTTGGACAATTGAATGGCTATGGATTTGCATTAACCCACAATCAACCTGTTGGCTGCCTTTATGGACAAAAATGCTAGTGACAATGTCGCATCCACCTCCAACAATTGAGTGCCCATAGAGCATCAACAATTTTTCGAGGGCTCAGTAAGCTACACAGCAATGAACTGCATTGCATTATTCCTAAATTGGGTTTGATGCAGTCAGTCTTTTCACTATGTCCTTGTATACAACTTCACAAATATGCATGCAATGTCTCTCAGATCTGGATTTTTTTGCTTGTAGCTCTAGATTCAATGTTTAAGAATTCGCATTCTACTTTACTATATTGTGACTTTTGTCAGTCTCTCAAGTCAGATTACCCAGCTTTCAAATCCCTACAACGATGTCAGATACAATGACTTTAAGTACGTCATTCCTACAGGTTATGATCTCTTCCAAAAATGAACTTGTCTCGATTGGTGGTTTGAGAAACTTTACTTTACAAATCATCTTCGTTGCCTGGTGGGCATCAATGACTGTAGGCTCCAAATGACTCATTTCTTGGAATGATTCTAGATATGCTCCTACGTGGCGAATCTATTTGCACTGCGGAATTGAGGACACTGGCAGCCCTGGGAACTATATATCATTTGTCATCAAGTTCTTCGCCATCCATCAGAACATGGGACCAGCTCAGTGGGGAAACACTTGCTGGCCAAAGCTTATATCGCAAAGTTAAGCAAATCGACGGAGTTAGAAGTCACTGAATTGACTAGTTCAACGATCGATCCAATAGCTTTGGCTATTCTGAACACACAAGGAAGTTGAGGATTCGCAGTAGTAAGTTCACAAAGGAAATTCATATTCGACATTCAGGTTTGAACCACATTAACTCAATTGTCAGACAAAACGCTCCAACGTGGCAGCTGGCGATAGTGAAACTTCCATACTTCACCAACACACATGGAATCGCTACCGCATGTTAGGAATTGTTTTGGCTCATAATCCATTGAGTGCTACTTCAAACCAAAAGCTGGGACAGTCATATACAGCATTACGAAATGACCTAGTGCTGCGGTCCACCACCAACCTTGACAACATTGGCCAGAGGGAATACTCACTGACCGTGGATGCAATTATGAAACAATTGCCGTCATGAAATAAAGGTAGTTTAGCATTGGATGGGTGGACATCAATGAAAAAATTAGCCATAAAGTCATTCATTGCTTACTGTATGGATCGAAATTAGCCATTGCGATAAGTTCAACTTGCATTCAATGAGGTTCATCGCCTATTCTTTTCCATCTTCAAAAGCTAATTCAGGAAGATAGGTCAATGGCCAACCTACTGGAGCAAGGTGAGCTGTACATTAGAAGGACGTTCTTGATCGTTTTGAACTTACCGACGTCCATGTCCTAGGAATTGCATCTGATAACGCTTCCTCAAATTACTTAATAACTTGTGAGCTGCAATCAACCCATGAAGCCTCCGGAATCTAGTGGCCAGCATAGAGGAACCACTATCCATGGATGGCACACGACATACCGCAGGCTTTAGGTGCATTCATGAGGATTCTCAGTGTAAAAGGCCACACCAAATCTTTGGAAGCCATGAGCGTGATCTACATTTTGGAGAGAATGACAGCATTGACATTGGGAGGAGTCAAAGACTTCGAAAAGAGGGCAATGCTAGAATCAACAAGGTGTCGGCTATGAGACTATGTTTAGCAAAGATAATTGAGAAAGTACATATATCAAGATATTTTGAAAGTCTTGAAACTCACCTTCATATAGCAGAGAATACTTCCATATTGATAACACTGACACCTGGTCATCAAAACAAGATTATTGACTGTCATAATGCGAAAGTACCCATTGCGGTACTACCTATTATTGATGTGAACACATGGTGGAATTCGACACTGGAGTTGCTTGGGCAAGCCTACAGATTGCGACAATTCACCTGCGAGTGGCTCCAGAATCCGAAATACACTGATTAATGGCCACTATTCGCAACACAGGATGAATGAACCATTGTCAAGTACGTCATGAATGTATTGAGGCCATTCCTATACTGGACCCTGTGGATGTTGAAGAGACATATGATCACATTGCATCAAGTTATCACAGTCTACAATGACATGTTCAATCATATGGATGGCGTCATGCGAGTGTTAGCTAAGACCCAGACTCAATGGAAATAAAGACTTGTACTTCATGGTGAAGTTAGCGCGACAGAAGCTGTCCAAATATTATACTGCAGTGACACCAACAACAGGTATGCTTCTCATTTGTGCACATATCCTCGATGCTTTCCACAAGTTCCAACCATACAGGAAGTGTGACCAGAAAATTGATATTCATCCTGAGGATGAGACTCTGTATACTACCCAATACCAGGAGGCGATTCTAATGTATGTGGAGAATGAATAATGTGCCAAACATGGAGGGGTGCCAGTCATTAAACTCACAAGCGTACCTAGCAATACTCTCTTCCCCTCCGCAATGGCGTCAGGATCCGCTCAATCTTCCCTCGGTCTATATGATTTGTCCAGTTGTGCTGAAGAATACTTAACACCTGGAAATGTGGCCAAAACAACACCCGGACAAAGGGATCGTGCAGCACACTTATTGACCGGCACCAGGCCCTATTTGAATTCACTGCCGGAATCACCAAAGAACTGGGGGCAAGTTAATCCAAATCTCAATGATTACCGCTCTGATCCAATGCAGATTGGTAATACATTTTGGATACTGGATATCACCGACTGGTGGTGCCAACAAGGGGAAACGCACATAAAGTATGCCAATTTGTCCAATATGGCACGCGATATTGTCTCTATCATCCCACATGGTCCCGGAGTGGAGGCCAGTTCTTCCCTTTGGCGAGATGATATGGGCTGGAGGAAGTCAAATACTACCAGCAAGACCCATTCCAAATAGGTTGTTGTAGGGCAGTTTGCTCAATCCAATAACGGGAGTTTGGCTGGGAATGACCCAGCATTGGATACAACGAAGTCAGAAAACTACCCAGATCTGACGAGAGAGGTGAAAGGAAGAAAATTGCACAGAATGGACATGATCCTCGACTTTTTGGAGATGTGGCAGGTCAGCCAAATCATATGTGCTACACAGGAGGAATCTCGTGCTTAGAACAAGCAGATCACAGCTGTAGCATACATATCGGATACTGCAGAGATGATCAATACATCCTGGTCACTCTTTCAACATGATGGTGCGGCTGCATTTATATTGTCGGAAAGATCACCTTTGCCACAACCTTTGTCTGCGAAGGACCTCCCTGGAAGACGAACTCTTATATTGAATGACCGCCGAATCAAACCAATCGACAGTCATCCAGTCGAGAGTGATGAAGATAATGAACCTGCAGGCATTTCTGACAACTAGAATTGGCTCAACTCAAATGGTGACTTGGATGATCCAAATGACAGCGAAGACAATTGCGAAGCAGACGTTAAATCTGATATGGAGCTAGACAATGGCATGGAGGCTTCAGAAAGCCCAGAGTTGCAGGATGTGAGTTCTACACCCAATGTTCTTGGAGTGATTCGGCCTACACGGAAGTTGAAGAACAAGGCTGAAGATAGCTTGGTGACAGTCAATGCAATTACAACAAGGAGGAATAAGGGCAACAAGGCAAACTAGGACAGAATGTATCAATGTGTTTCACTACGTTCTTTTTGTAACTTGATCAAGAGCTTCCTTTAGAGATATCAACGAGTTTTGGGCCTGTAAGGTCAGTATTTGAAACATGATTTGGTCTCTGTTATGCATGACCGATGTATTGGCAGCCTGTATAGGCAAAACAGACAGTGACACAGTCAGTACCCCATTCTGGGAATGAGCATCGATGCAGCGTCAACGATTTTCAACTTTGAATCTTCGATAATCTCATTTCCGATTAGTTGCAGACATCCATTCATGAGACATGGGCAATCTTTCGGGGCAACAACAGCACTGACACGCTCCCTGCACCATCCCGAAAATGATCATCAATGGAGTGTCAACCATTTCTGGTCTTGCAAGTCCAGTAATTAACAAGTGATATGGTAGAGGTTATAGATAATGAATGTATTGCCATCCTTAATAGGCAAAAGAGAAAGAGACACGGTCACTACCCCATTCTGAAACTGAGCATTAATGGAGTGTCAACAATTGTTGGCTTTGCATCATAGGTCATCTAAATGGTGACTGGTTGCAGACATCAATAAATGCTGTATTGGGCGCCTTTAGGGGCAAAAACTAAAACGAAATGCTCCCTGCCCGATCCTGAAAATGTGTGTCAACAGAGTATCAACGATTTTTCGTCTTGCATCTTTTTTAATCTAAGTCTCACGTTGTACCAATAATTCATATTTGAGTCAATGGCCACCTTTTCGGATCTAACTGTGCATGATATCTTGGTTACCCTATCATTGAAATGAACGTCAACGGAGCGTCAACAATTATTGCTCTGGCATATTGGGTAATCATGGCACTGCGCAGATATTCGAGCACATAACAGAACTATTCATTGCCTTGATACGCAAAAATGCACACTATAGAAGGAGAAAGACAGATTCTAAAATTATTGATATCACAAACTTCAAACAATGTAAAAAGTAATTACTGGATGTTGAATAAGTGATATTGGTAAGATACTATTATCATGCTGCAAACACAAGAGCATTATATGAATCAACAGATGGACTTGCTATACAACCCACTGACAAGCCGCCCAAATCAGACAGGTTGCAAGACTTCATCACAACCGTACCCGAATCGACTGTTCGGGTTTATCGATTACTGGGACTGCCAATATGGCAACATTTCAATTGCAACTCGGACTCAGACCACAAGCAACAGTCCGCATCCATCGCTAATAGGAACTGTTAGTTACCAATGGCACTGAGTGGGGATGGATATTCGATACATCCCAAAGACGGACGATGGGTATCCCCTCCTAGTGGCAGCCATGGAATACCTCCGCTGGTGGCCAGAGGCATGACCACTGAAACAGGGCACATCAAAGATGGTAGCCCACTTCTTTCGCGAGGAGGCAATATCCCGGTTAGCTACCCCGGAAAGTGTGGTAGTGGATGGAGGTGCAGAGAACACAATATTGACCTACCTCCTCCTCAAATGATACAATATCCGGAAGAGCTCCGTAACCACGAGGCATGCCACCACAACTGGTGTATTCGAATGAGGACACAGACTGATTGCGACTGCACCATCCCCACTCTCAGCCTTATCTGCTGAACAGACAGTGGTGTGGATTGACCACCTGGTGGCAGTGCTTTGGCCCCACACGATCACCGGGAGTCTTATGACCGGATATTCGCCATTCCGCCTGATGTTCGGCCAAGATGCAGTACTTCTGACAGAGCTGGAGAACTCAACATCAAATTCCACTAATAGGACCCAAGGAATCGGCGATACGGCATCACAAATAGCACCTAGAGTAAAAGAGCCAGAACCATCGTGAGAACATATCGATCCTGGCAAACACAGTGTAAAGCAGTCAAAAGATGCCAACAAATGTTACTTCAACCAAGCAGCCGACCTCCAAGCTGATGACCTCCATAATGGTCACTTGGATCTCCTACACAAAACAAAGATAGAGCTGTCCTACAGCGCGAATGTGGAAGCTATGTGGGGAGCACCCTACCGAGTCACAGACATTGCCCAATGCCTGGAGACTTATCCGGATGGCTGACCCAGATGGAGCAGAGCTTGTGGGCTGGATAGATGGTAGTCAACTCAAGCTATTCTTCACTCCCAAGGAAAGTGTACACAGTGCTTCAGAAATTTGTATGCCTAATACCACACAAGAGGAGGAATCGGAGGAATTGTAGCAATTCGAGGTGGAGGCAGTAGCAGGCCATAATGAAATTGAACTAAGATGGATGTATTTATTAAGTGCAAAGACTGGGAGAAACAATTGTGGGTACAGGCGGAGGATATGGCAGGGTGTAAGGAGCTAGTGGATCAGAGGAATGCCACTCATCCAGTGCGGGTAGACCACCCGTCCAAAGACTGATGGGAAAGACTGGGTGGGGGGGGAAACAGAGAGGAAAGGAGGAGATCCATTCCATGGACCACAACAAAAACAGTAAAAGATACCGAAACCACACAATTGAATAGATTTGCGAGATGGAGGGAGACTATCGAAACAACACAATTGTGTCGATTTGTGAGATTGAGGGGGAAGAATTATTCCCATTGGCTTAGTTGCACCCACCTTGTACTTGAAATTCCTACCATTCTCCCCTAATGCTCTGGTAACCTCAAGACAAGAGAGACAACGAGAATTGCAGCAGTGGGCAGACAATTCACCACCAAGAACAGAAACAATGAACAAGATATGCCAAACCACCAAGTACAAGTGACGAAAGAGGAAGCGGAGATGGGAAGATGTTGTGCAGGGATCCGAGAAGAGCATACTAGGGAAACCAGGAACCACATCAAAACTGCAAACTGAATCATTTGGCACAAAGCACCACTCCAAGTATATAATGACCTTCCCCCTCCTACGTTCCTTAGGAATGACAACCACCCTACTGTACAGTTCATCTCCTTCTGCACACTGATGACTGTTCCAAATATCGCAATCTCAAGCATAACCAACTACCCATGACCGAGATGATGTGTACATCAATCGATGACATTGCGGCAGCACTCAGCAATGCCATGGATTTCGAACCGTCCTTGACCACTCCCTCCACCGCTATGAGCTTCGACTCCGCCACCGCAGCCACCAGTACTGCAGCCGCTTCCACCACAGCCACCACCTCCATCACCACAGTGACTACGTATACCCCCTCCTCAGAAATCTCTACTATTGCAAGCGAAGACTCTACAGCAACTCTTTCATCCGAGACACCATCACACCTCAGCAGGGAATTTGTTTCCAATAGACCTGTCAGATCGCTACAAGAAGCCGTTGAGATTGCCGCCTGCGAACTCGCTCGCCAAAGGCAGGTGAATTTCATGCTCGGGATATATGATATCTTTGGTGACATTACAGATGCTGCCAGTGCCCAGGTCGCTTGGCTGTCAAACTTCGCGGAGAGAAACAGTGCCTGGAAGCAGTTCAAATACATGCAATACAATGACTTCCTTAAGGCTCTCGACAGCTCCAGCAGGGTAAGGGAGATCAAAAAATGACATCACACTACCCAGCGGAGGACAACATGGGATATGACGAAGCTGGGAGACCTCTGGCAACATTATCCCGCACTCCAGGAATTCCTAAGCAACTCCAGCGGAAGCGAGAAGCGGATGGGATTAACAGCAATCATTAATGAAACATCCACGGATCCTGGGTTAGCGAAGAGATGCCGCAATTGTGTATGCATCAACTCTCTCACCAAGCTAAATCGGAAGTTGATAGTGAACAAGTGGTATACTTTCAGAGAATTCCAGGAAGCTTAAAGGTTGTTACATTATGGCTGCGTTCAGCTGGAAGGAGGAATCAAGTATGAAGCTATGCCCCTGAAATGGTACTGGGGGTTAGTCATGCCACTTAGTTATTACCCTGGCATGGATGACCTCAATCACACCAACAAAATCCATCGCATCTCACCATCAGTACCGCATGTTGACGATGAGATATCCGTTCCACCTCCATCCCCCGATAAGAGCAATATTCTGCCACCACCAAGACCTCCAACCAAGGGAATGGATAAGGAGAAGGATGGGAGCACTGTTGGAGGGCGTTTGATGGACATTGCCAAGGATGGATCTGACGATGGAACCATCACTCCCACCTACGAAGAGGCCGGTACAATTCCGCCAATCCCCAACAAGCATGACGCTGGCACATTTCTGCCAGCACCCACTGAGACAGAAGCTGCTTCATTCCCACCAGCTCCCACCGAGACAGAGGCCGGTACGACGCCGCTAGCTCCCACCTGTAAAGAGGCCGATACGACCCCAGCGAACCCTACTGATCCTAAGCAGTAGGGCACCCCAATGCCTGACCGCCCTGCCACTCCTATCAGCGGAAGTAGCAGTTCCAACAACAACGACCGTGAGGATAAAGAATATGTTACCTGCTTCCTTGAAACTCTCAGCCTAGACACGGACTGAAAGAGGATGTTGGTCAATTAGATCAAAATGTCGGCACACCATGAGAGAAAAATGGTGAACAAGGCCGTACCCATCATCAACAAGCAGTATACAAAGACCGCGAGTTGGTTATAGAGGGCCGTGCACAAATCACTGCAGCCATGTATGGGATGGGTAAGGAAATAGTTCGATTCGATAATCGGCTTCGCAGCATCTGGGAATTTGCAAGTGGTAGTGGAAAAAGGATGGCAGACACGGAGTGTTGAGGGAGAATGGAGGTGCGCAAAGAGTGAATGTCCTTATGTTTTCTTTCCTTTGGATTTATGGTTTTCCTTTGGGTTTATGGTTTTCCTTTGGGTTTATGGTTTTCCTTTGGGTTTATGTCTTCCTTTTGGGTTTATGTTATTCTTATGTTCTTTCAGGTTTGGGAATATGTTATTCTTATATTCTTTCTAGTTTGGGTATAAGGTTGTATGGGATGGAAGAGGAGAGGTGTGCTTCACACAAAGGGCCAGGGAGGAGTTGAGGCGGGAAAATTGGTTTCTCACCACCACCGGCTCTCAGCCTGGGAGAGGACTGAGTGATGCCAGGTGTATGGAGATAGAGGGATGATAGAAACAGGCTGGGCGACTGGGGCTTACAGAGATACAGAGGTAATGGAGATAGCCGGACGGTCAGGGAGTATATATTTGGGAGACCCCGGGGTAGATAGCCACCATCTCATCTTATCATCCAATGAATTTCACACTCTAACTTTCCCAGCTTTTGTTCCCACCCACTTTTCCAGGATTTCATAGATCCAGGCAATTGGGTGGATACTCACGGCCTGGTAGTATCTTATCTTCTCACCATCTTGCTAGGCTACTCAAGCCAGAATCGCAGTTTCTCAGATATTCCATTTTGGATGCCTCGAGAGGTGTGGCGGAGTGTTGCTGAAGAGCTCTCTGCCTTGTAGCTCCCTCGTTTCACCACAGCAGGCGGGATAAATGATAGTCCACTGAAGGTCATCCATCAGCAAAAAACATTTCCGTCCGGGCGGAATGGCTCCGTCAGAGTGGACACACTCCGTCAGAGCCGTCAGATACACCCCGGTGGCGGATTACTCCGCGCCCGACGTCAATCCCACGCGTCGCGTTGCATATCGCCCTCCGATCGCAGTTTCACAGTTTCTTCTCGCTCTGTCGTTCTCCCATTTTAAACAAACACTCTGGCGTTGTGGGCAACTGTGACCATACGTCGGAATGGGTTCATTGGGTACACGCTTCCATCGGAATTGCAATGCAATGGGTGACGCTGCGAAATGCTCTCCTCGCGTTCCTTCTACATTAATCTCGAGGAGCGTAGGAAGAAGGTGAGAAGATATGATACTACCCGGCCGTGAGGATCCACGGAATTGCGTGGATCCAAATCTCGGACAGAGCGAGTGAGACTAAAAGTTGGGAAAGATAGAGTGTGTATTTTCGTTGAATGACAAGATGAGATGAAAATGAGATGCTGTCTATCTACCCCGGGGTCTCCCGAATATATACTCCGCGTCGCTCATTCCACCTCCGTTACCCCTGTATCTCCGTACACCCAACGTCGCTCCTTAACAATATACTTGGAGGCCGTGATCGAGCCAGTTTTAGAGATGCACGTGGAGGCCGAGATCGAGTGAACTGAGAGATGCACTTGGAGGCCGTGATCGATCGAGTGTGGAGATGCACTGGGAGGCCGTGATCGATCGAGTATGGAGATGCGCTGGGAGGCCGTGATCGAGCGAGTTTGGACATGCACTTGAGGCCAAGATCGAGTGAACTCAGAGATGCACTCCGAGGGTGTGACCGAGCGAGTTTGGAGATGCACTTGCAGGGTGTGATCGAGCGAGATTGGAGGAGTACTTGGAGGCGGTCGGTTTGGAGGGAGGCGCGACGACAGCTGAGTCTCTATTCATTCGTTAACTTGTAATTGTGGGAATGTAGAGAGTTGAGTACAACATCCGCCGATAGATGAGAAACTGGCTGGGAGCGGGAGACTGTCGATCTTGGGATGATGCTGTATTTCGTGTATGCTGTACTCTGTGTTAACTCATGATTATGGCATGGAGAAATAGAGAGGGATGACTTAACTTCGTGTTCTTAGGTGATGGTAGAGTTGAGCACAAGAAAGAGAGAGATCAGAGGAGATGGGGGAAATCATCATGAGAAACTGGGATTACGAGAATTTCGTGTGCGAGTCAATTGACCATCCCCGATACGGCAGGTACGAGTCCCGATCCGGCGCGAAATAACACCGATACGAGGTCTTCCCAACCCAATCAGGCAAGTCGTACCCCTGATTTCTCATATCCGCTCGTATCCTCCATATCGCTCCCATCTTCATACTCCATCTCTCTTTCTTGTTCACAACTCAACGATCATCGCAGAACACAAAGTTAAGTCATCCCTCTCGATCTCTCCATGACATGATCCTGAGTTGACACCATGTACAGCATACACCAAGTACAGCATCCACCCAAGATTGTTTGTCTTCCCTTCATTCACATGATTACGAGTTGACCCCTGAATGTAGCTTCAGCTTTCAGCGTACCTCCCTACATGATCGACCGCCATCAGCCAGCTCTCCTTGAGAGCTCAAAGGTAAAGTCACATTGTCACATTCCCACGGTTGCGAGTTAACTAACTGATGAATAGAGTCTCATCACCCGGTGCGCCGTCCATCGACCGCCTCCAAGTACTCGTCCAATCTCGCTC
>Ga0307512_10000124_pt1 | contig 98955 bp, 86 predicted proteins | sample 14_EM_MG_FD_200267 | JGI IMG/M metagenome (GOLD analysis project Ga0307512, IMG submission 200267) | Populus trichocarpa ectomycorrhiza microbial communities from riparian zone in the Pacific Northwest, United States - 14_EM | ecosystem: Host-associated > Plants > Roots > Unclassified | place...
GAACTGAACAAAACAATTCCTTTCATCATTGAGACACAGTGGCTGGTCACATAGAGTGCAAGCCTAGCGAGTTTTTGGTGGAGATTTCGTATTTTTTGAGGCACTGTTTCTCTGCTTCCAGCGGCAAAGCCAACACCCCAATCGCTTTCCCTCCTCAAGATGGACTGGAAGGTGCCCACAGTCACAGCTTCGGTCTAGGGGTAAATAGCTATCCTCTTTAACATTTGACTGGGTGGATTTGGCCTTAGTTGACTGTACAATCTGTGAGGTGGAAATTGGTCCAGACCCAGCCAGGATCAACCCCCAAGCACACTGCAGGCAAAACTCCTTATATGTGATGGTGTTAGAACTCTGAGGCATATCCTGGTAGATGAAATAGGCATTTGTGACCATGGTATCAAACGCCCAGAAGAGCATAGGCCACCATGTGCAAAAGGAGGTGAGTTGAGTATCATAGTAGCTGCATAGTTGATCTGCTCTATTGACACCACCCATGTTGTGATTGTAGTCATCAATGCAGAGAGGGATCATCATCTGTTTCTCCTGCAAATCACCAAAGGCCTCCCGGGCTTTCTTTGCATTGGTGCTCTCCTTCTCTGGACGCTTTCTTAGTCTCTCTTGCTGAGATTCAAAGTCGTGTACAGTACTGAGAATTGTAACTGGCGCATTATCAAACCACAAATGCGCACCAACCAGCTGGCCAAAAAGGCTGTCCTTAACGGTGAGTACTTTCAGGGCATGGTACTCGTATTTTCCAATATCTTGCTTCGGAATTTTGAGTTCTGGAGGAAATCCAGCTGAGGAAGGGCATGCTGTTCCACAGGCACCCATATGCAAATCATGACGCAATCTTCCCAACAAGGCAACTGTTGTATCAAAGTTATCCAGGTAGACTATAAGGTACATGGTACTGGGAAGCTTCCATAAGAGATGGTATACAACATCTCCTGTTGAAGTCAAGCCATCGGTTGATGGAACAGGATCAGGACCAGCCTGGTCTGAGGTTGGATGGAAATCCCAGATGTAACCGTGATCAGCAAGGCAGTGAAACTTAAATCCTTGTTCGATGGGCTTGCTTGGCATCTTGTATGTGTCAGGGGACCGCCCAGTAGCTCTTGTCATACATTCATCCAATGAAATATGTGTTGATGGCTTGCGGTATTGCTGTGAACTTTTCCGAAGTTGGTCCAAAATTAGATCAACTTTACTGTGCCAGAGTCGCCTTCCTGTTGGTGCTATCTTCGGGAGATCAGGAGAGGATACATGAAAGTACCTTTTAATCTCCTCAAATCGTGTTTGGCCCATATACTCGCAAATAGGGTGGGTAGGATTCAGCCCATTATGCCTCCAGTAGTCCCTCACTGCAGGGGAACTATATACCCCCATATACAGCACAATCCCCAACCAAACCCCTAGTTCTGACGGGGAGACCTCCTTCCACTTCCTACCACCCTCCAACTGTCGTTCACTGGCTTTAGCAGCAGCATATACATTGCTGTGGGCTGCCATATCCTCCAACAGTGATGGTGTCAAAAATAGGCTTAAAATCTCGAAGGGTTCTACTGTATGCTGATAATGGATCTTGGATGGTAGGGTGTTGTAAGCAGCATGTGGGTGATGCCTTGGGATGATAGGGTGGAAGGTGGGAGGGTCTTGAAAGATCTGAGGTGTGGGGAACTGGATTTGTGGGTCCGTGGGGGTGGGCGAGTGACTTTTCGTGATTCGTCGTTTTTTCGATTTTCCCTGGTCCTTAGATATTGTTGATAAGGGAAGTTCACTAGCAGTGGCTTCTCCATCTTCTTCGAGAGGTACAAGTTGGTAGGAGGTATTGGGGTCCCGCTGTTGCAGTATTCTAGTTGACATTTCTGTTTTTTTGAAGCACAAATCTGAGGATTACACCCCTACAAGAACAGCTCTATTTATTACTCCCTCAGTGTGGCAGATTCCCTAGAACTTGCCAGAATACACCTATAATACAATTAAATAGCTTTACAAATTCTCCAGTCATCATTCCATATTTTAGTTGCACCACCATGGTTTCAGGGTGGGGGGAGCCCGTTGCCATGGCGCAAACGGTCCGGGAATCGAATGTTACGATCCAAGGGATAAGGATAGTGGTGGGATTCAGCTAGCAACTGGCCAAAGCTGACACCATGGGAGACTCGGCACTGCAGGCTCAGAAGACTCCACCAGGACCATGAACGAAAACAATGACACTTAATCCAAGACAATTTGAATTTCTTGGAAACAGCATAGTTGTTTACACTATATTGGCCCTTCAGGAGAGAGATACTGATAAAATTGCATCGTAATCATTTGAAAGGCTGTCATACTCTGAGTTGCAAAAGAGGAATATTTTGGTCTCAGAATACTGACTGCACCAAAGAATCTTGGAATTACATATAGTTCTTCCTTACCTTGTCTAAACGATTACATATAATAGACTGAATTCTGATATGTATCAGTCTCTCTGCTAGTTCTCTGAAAATTATATCAACTGGAATTGCTCATTGATGGTGATTTGAAATCTGTCGTAGAAGTATCAAGGTTGCAGAGAGTTGATTGTGAGATGGAGCCAGACTGCATGTATGATAAGGACTGCGAAGAGTAATTAGTCTTTGTTTGATTTTGGTATTAGAATCTATACCAGTCAACATCCATGGAATCATCATTCCTAGGTCTATCTCTTAACTAACAATTCAAATCTAAACAGTTCATTATGGGCTACCTCTTGGACAGTACCTCTTGATATTGTGAGTGGAATCTAAATAACAACAGTTTCTTGATCAGCATCATCTATATTGATGGTGTAGAGCAGAACATTCCAAGCAAAGTCATTAATAAAAGATTGGGCTTGGTACTAGCACATGAGTTGTTTGGGGTTTTCTGATGGGGATGAGTGGCAAATGAAGGGTTTGAATGTCAAAAGTGGAAAGATGCAAAGTCAGTTAATTATTAGTTGGCATTTGCAATGAAGGTAAAGGGTTTGTACAACAGTAGCCAGAGGAGGAAATTAATACCACATGGGAAGCAATCTATTCGAGAAGAGAAGCTATTGAAGACAGTGAGAGAACTGATAGGGATATATCTGATCCAGAAATATGAGTTGAAATAGAAGAAACACATTATACGACATGAGTTGGAGAGGAGGATATGCAACGTGGTGTAGTCAATAGGAGAGGAGGCATTGGTAGAAGAATAGATGGTAAGTGGAAGTGAATCTACAGCATTCATACAGATTTCAAAAACCACCATTTCTTGCTAACTTAGGTCAACACAATTCTGTTCCGCATATTTCAGCTGGCAAAGAGCCACCTAGATGAAAGCACAAATGTTATCTGGATATACACCAGCTATAAATGCTGTACCTAGAAATTTAAATGGATTCCCATATTCAATTATGGTATACCAGATGCTAGGTCTAACTGGAGTCAATATGGTATTACTGATGGTGTAACAATACCAATGCCTTGAAATGAATGAGTATGAAAGGCACAAATAGGGAACAGAATAAAATTGATGGACAACCTAACTGTGTTGGACATGGCAATGAATAGAGCATATACTCTAAGGTGGAAATGAACAGAGTTGGAACCAATGCGGCAGATAGTCTAGTCACCACATTGCATCGGCCTGAAGCCTCATTACAAGGTATGAAAGAATAGTATAATCCCAATACTCAAGAGAGTCATTCCCATGGACAAGAAGATAATAGAATCATGTATTTTGCATAGTCAATTCAAGTTTGCATTGATTCCCTACAGAAATATTAAGCTTGTTGTTCCAAAGATGAATGCAGAGTTCATCTAGGTAATCTCCAACCGGAACGGGAACCAGTAAATGCAGCAAGATACTGCGATATGTTCCACCACTGAAGAGGTTTCCAAAGTTATTTCCTGACTACTGAATTCTTTACTAATTAACCTTCACACTACATGCAACCGCAGTATATTACAGTAGCATATTCCACACTCCATTATCTTTCAGGCTACGCAAGGTATATATCACCTAAGCAGTCTGGTACAGAAAGTCACCATTCCAGCATTTGAAAGTCTTGTAGTGTCTGAGAAAACACATACCACCTCGAAGAAATCCATAGCAGAAGTATCCACTGCCAATATTGGTGTTCAGGGCCCAATCAACTAATATTGGAAAGAACAGCTTAGACAGCTTCCAGAAGTTTTGCAATATAAGATGAAACATATCCAGCATCTCCAAAATGTACTTGCCAATACAGAGATTGGTGGAAAACTAAATATAAAATCCTATTTTTGACTTAAGAAATTGGCCATATACACCCATTGCTATTAGCTACAGCATGGCAACTGAAATGATGCAGAGAAAATATCAATATTGGCACACAACACCCAATGAGGTAAAGTATTTCAAATATTTCTCACTTCGATTAAGCTGTCAATATTCAAGCTGATGTCCTCTATTTCAATACTTAGGTATATCTGCATAAACCCAAAATAGAACTGTAACATGATACCATACTGCACGCTAGGTGCCAACAACTCTGCCATATTGGAGAAATCACTTACCACCAAAGGACTGAATCACTGGCTAAGCCAGATAGTGTTTAATTGGTGGGCAAGATAGATAGTGTTTAACTCAAGATGTTATTCACTCCCAATGAATATATATAGTTTGCCACCTGTTGTGTGAAAGTCTGCATCTTACAACCATTGATGGCATCTGCAGAAGAGACATGTGAAGGTACAGAGAGAATGCAAATAAGCCAGGTGAGAGGGAGTATATATATTTCAGAGACCCAGAAGTAGATGGACATCCTTCTGAACATATGCTAAAATCTACAGTTCATTATGCAACACTTGTTTCTTTGTCCTGGTATTGAGTTTAGGAAATACATGCAATTGTGTGGATATTCACAGGTGGGTATTCAATCGTATCCCCTGACCCTGTTTCACTGCATTTTGACCCAGGTCGGGTTTTGTGTAACTACTTCTATCTAGGTTCATTCCATATGGATTACATAAGAGGTTTAGCCTTGAATCCAAAATAGACAGTGTGCATTTTGGCAAAGCCATGCGACCATGAATAGAGCCAAAACACAGATTCTGGTTCTGAGAGCAGTGGAACCAATGGTAGAAATGGCCCCCTCAATTTTATATGTATATATATGGACAAAAGCAACAAATATATAATATCTACCCCATGTACAGAGTGAATATTAAAGGAAATAAATACATTGTTGGAGGAATTGATACCATTATCATATTGGGAATATTGAATCCAGTATTGTGGTGAACATCTATGTCACTTACACAATGTGATGTGAGTTAAAACCAGTGCAAAATGCACCATCATATTACTAGTAGGACAGTCACTAACCTCTGACTGGGACAAACATACCAAAAACGTCATCTTTAGGAGAAGAAAACTGAACACTAGGGTGAGTTGGGTAGGTTTCATGAATTGAGTCACTGTGACCAACCCAATACTAGGATATCATACAGTATCCTCATACCTGGGTAATTAGTAAGACAATGACACCAAGTATGGTAACAGGAGCAAAATGGTGAATAGACCCTAACCTGAAACTGGAACAGGAAAGGACAATCTACAAAGAACTTCATTCATAGGCTAACAAAGATACTGATTCCCTATATTTCCATGAATTGACAGTGAGAGTATTGGATTTTGGTCAGATTATGAAGAATGCTGAAGAGGATAATAGAAGTCATGGGAGGGTGGCAGGAATAGAATACACAGAAAGAATAGCTTAGCAGCAAACTGAGAGGAAAAAAACTGCACATGATGCTGAAGCTGGACTAAGAAGGAAGTAAAAGAAAGAGTTCACATCACAAATGACTGCCAATTGACATTGATCCCAAGTTGCCCTACAAAAGCTCCCACAAACTTGCAATTGTTCAATTTTCGACATAAACCTCTCTTCATTCTCCAGACTACAACTGCTGGACTGATCTGAATGTCAACTGAGCAAAGTTGATTCATTTCTGCTACAGATGATTGCAGTAGCAATGCTGGGCCATGTGCCAATAATAGATCTTCCAGCAATAACTTGACGAACCATGTACTCAATTACATACCACTTATCAAGTACTGGGCCCTTCACATCCTTCAAGAAATATCCCACATTGTAGTACCAGCTGCCATGGACACCTCTTTCTTCAGAGGAGCAGATATACCCATGTCTATCATATCATGTACATGCCTATTGCCTTTCAATGGAAGTAATCAGACATACAATAATCAATGGTGGATCTGTACTCTGTACAATGAGTCAACTGATTACCAGACAGTGGAATGTCAAGTCTAATTGGGCTGACTGGAAGTTCATCACTACCAATAGTAAATGGTCTTAACAGACAATATTAGCAAAATCTGTGCCAGTCAAAGTCCATGGAATTGCCATTCCATATCTACCTTTGTAGTCAAATTCAGATCTGACCAGGTTATTTGAGGCCACTCCTGAGACATCAATACATAAGCATCAGCAATCAGACCTGGCACAATGCTGGGAGACGATTGACATCTTTCAAGAGGAAAAATCAGACAGAAATGTATTTCAATAGTAAAGAAGAAAAAGACGGGAGATCTGTTGATAGGAAGCGGGTGCTTGGAGGGAAGGTGAATTATTCAAACAGCAGGAAACAGCTGGTATCGATTAAGAAAGAAGTGTAACAGTGAGTCTGAACACAGGGTAAACAATGGCAGTAAGGCAGCTGTTGGAAAGAGGCATTAACTGTGAGAACATGTGGGAAGAGGACACAAACCTGACCGTCAGAAAGTTGGGCAAGAGAATGGGAAGAGAGCAGTAGTTGATGGGAGAGGAGGCTCAGGTAAAGAGAAAAAGGGCAACTGGGAATGAATTCATGACTGTTGTGTGAGTTTCAAAAAATAGCATGCCTCTGGGACTTGGTTAAGTATAATCCTTTTCCTCATACATTAACATAAGCAAGTGCAACTTGCATATAATCACACAGCATTACAACTGTGTTACTCAGAAAGTGGAGTCTGTTTCCTGGCTGGAAGAGTACACCAGATACAAGACTTGACTGGACAGGTAGAGCTATTGATTAAAGAGTACAACTACAAGAGCCATAATACACATGGGTATTCGAGTGGAGCACTCGATGCAAGGTGCAATCAAAGAAAGGAAGCTATCCTGGTTGGGATATTAAATAGAGGTCATACTGTGTCATCAACTTCAAAGGAATAGGAAATACTCACTGACGAGAACAAATCGCTTAATCATTGGCATGACTGCTAAATGGCTTACTCCAGAAGGCATTAGCATATTGTTAATGGACCAAGATATTGACATGCTACCAGTATGACTGGCTGCAAGAACAATGCAATTGAAATAATTTTGGGAAGAAATTGATGCTAACGTAGTCAACTCTAAAGTATTGAGAGATGCTGACCAATGTTTCTTGGACCACTCTGCCAAGATTTGAACTGATGATCTTCAAGTTGGTAATTAAGCTCTTGAGTACAATATCAAGAGAGGGTATTTTGTGGCGCCAGACTGGACGCTACGTGGTGTGGACCCTACAGAAATGTTGATATTACCTACAGATGGGGAATTTATTGAGTAGACAGGCTTGATGAAGTAAAGCTCATTGGCTGGATAGAGGATGGTCTATAGAAGATGTTGTTCACTTGCTACGATGGCATGCATGGCACCCGAATCTTGTATACATAATGCATTACACAGCATCAGGGATTGGAGAAATTTCAGGTGGGAATAGTAGCATGTGGTAAATCAACGAAGAAAGATGGAATCATTTAGTTCACTGCAATGTTTGGATAAAACAGTCATGGGTACAGCCAGAGGATATGGTAAGATCTGAGGTGTTGCTGGATAAGCAGAACACCATATATCTAGTACTAGTGGACCACCCATCCCAAAAGTTGTGGGGAAGATGGGGGAAGAAGATGCAGGGGATGGGAGGAGATCCATTACATGGACCAAAATCAAAAGATAGGAAATGACCAGAGAGGGTACCAAATGAGAGGCAACTGAAAGAGATGAAACAAAAAGAGAGCTATCAGAAACAGAGAAAACAAACAGAAAGGAAATCAAATGACCAGGAACAAAAAGTGATACAACAAAAAGTGCCGCAACAAAATGTGAGGGAAGCAAATGTGAGGGAGCCAAAGGACAGGGAATGTTACGACAGGGAACAGAAAGCCACAGAACACAAAGCGGGGAAATACACAGTGATGCAACAGAAAGAGATGGATCAAAAGCGAAGAACTAAAAGTTGTACATATTAAAGTCACACAATGGTGTGGATTTCCAAAATGGTGGGGAAAGAAATGTTCCATTCGGCTGAGTTGCACTCATGTCAAAATTAAAAGTCCAACCAATCACCACTAACCCTTTAGTAACCTGCAGATTATAAATGCAATGACTTGCTCTTAAAGGGGCAAAAAATTCACCACAAAGAACTGGAACAAGAAACAACATATACTCAGCCACTAGCTGTAGAAGGGGAAGAAGAAGTGGAAGATGCGAGAAACTTTGGACAAGATATAACAAGAATGCAAAAAGAACACCATGAGCCTCCCAGAGACTGGAAGAAGTGGGAAGTGTTTCAAGATACTCCCCCAGATACAACAGAAGCCCCCCTCCCATATCACTATGGAAAGACAGACCTCCATGCTATTCCACTCTCTTTGTACTACAATGACTGCCTCTCATATCGCCATCTCAACGATAAACGACAGTCATAAACATGATCAAATTTTTAACTATCAATGATATTGATGTGGTACTCACAGATAGTATCCATTGCAAATCATCTTTAGCAGCTGCCACCACTACTATAAACCACAACCATCGCACAGCCACAAGACCACTTCTGGTATTACCACAGTAGGTACCACCACTGCGGCCACCACCACCACTCCAGCTATCACCCACATAGCCACCACCACTACTACCACAACCACCACCACCACCACCACCATTGCTCCAAATAACTCCTTCTTTGATATCTCCACTATCACAGGTAATCCTGTTCAAGTATTCCATTTATAGTTATGATTATCTGTACTCAACATAAACTTCTTCTCCAGTCAATCTGTCTAACCATTACCAGATCCCATATGGCCTAATACATGGAGTTTATTTCGCAAGGCTGAGCTAAATCCATGTTTGAAATCTATGGATTGTTTGAGGACATTACTAAAGCTGCTGATACTGCGATTGCATAGATATACAATTTCGCAGAATGAAATGTAGACTGGCAGATGTTGAAATACAAATGTACAACGGCTATCTAAAGGACCCTGATGATGTCAGCAAAACAAGACAGATAATCATACAGCCCCACTCTGCCCTGGAGAGGATGCCACAGGCAGCAATTAAGCTATCTGAATAGTGGCACCACTATTCCAAACCCCAGCAAATCATATATAAGTCCAATGTACATGAGATATTACCATGATTGTCTCTATTTGCAAGCCAGACATTAAGAGACTCCGCTGGGAAAGAGAAGCTGGAACCACACCTATGTTAACAGCCTGATCACATTCAGGTTGAAATCAAAGGCCAAGAAGTGGTTTATTCCAAAGCATTCCAGAAATGTAAAAAGTTATTAGATAATAGCTTCACTCCACTGGAAGAAGGAATTGACAACAAATCAATGGGCTTGATAGGGCACTGAGGGTTAGTGGCGCCACTTGGAATTAACCCTGGCATGGATCACATGACCATGCAAAGTTATTTCACACCATCTCACAATCCAAACTACCTGCATCTGACAAAGAGAACAAGATATTTGCACAGCAATTACATACAACCATACAAATCAAATGGAATACAAAGTGGGTAATGTTGCAGAGATGTTGATCGATATTCCCAAGAATAGAACCCAAGATGGAGCAGGTGCTAACACCGCCGAAAGGGTTGCTCGATTACTGATAGCACTGGGTGTAGGTAACCTGCTAGCAGTCTGTGTTTGGATCACAAAACTGTTTGGTTCGATCGCTGGCCTGCCCAAAAACCTGACATGCTGACGCTTGGCGGGCCAAACCCGGACGTGTACCCGTCGACCCACAGGTTTTCCGGGCATGGCTTGGCCGATTGATTCCAATCTCTGGTTCGGCTTGTCTGGATTGTGCATTTATGGTCACGTTGAGATATCCTACTGTTCATTGCAAAATATTGACTTTGGTATGTAGTTGTCTTCTTTTGATGTATTGGCTGCCTTAATAATCAAAAAAAGGGGTGACATGCTACCTGCCCCATCCTGAAAATGAGGGTCAACGGAGTGTCAACGATTTTTGGTCTTCCATCTTGGGTAATCTGACTGGCAATTGGTAGTGTTAGAAACGGTTCCGGACCAGCACTTCGGGTCCTGGTACGGTTCGGAACCAACCCGTTTCCAAAATGGCGGTCCAGGTCATCCATACACCAGAACCGTCAATCCGGGTACGGTTCGATGGACATCTCACAACCCGTCGGAATTGGGCGGGTTGTCCAGCAGGTTGTCCAGCGGGTCCATGTGTAGATTCATATAATGCTCTTGTTTTTGCTGTATAATAATCGTATCTTATCAAAATCGCATTTTCAACATCCAACAATGACTTTTTGCATGTTTTGCACATTGCAATATTGATTATTTTGGAATCAGTATTTTTCCATATCTGTTTTGTGTTTTTACGTTCCAAAGCTGTCAATAGTTCTGTTATGAGCTCTAATATCTGTGCGATACCCGGATTACCCTATATGCAATACCACAAATTTTTGAGGCTTGGGTGACGCTCTTTTCATGATGGGGTAACAAAGAAATGTTGCACTATTTTGGCCGAAAAGGTGGTCATCACTTGGCATATGAATCTGTACAACCAAGCGACATTTAGATTAACCAAGATGTAAGACCAAAGATCGTTGACGCTCTGTTGACGCTCATTCCCAGAACAGGGCAGTGACCATGTCGCTTCCTTTTGTGCCAAGCGATGCTGGCAATACAATGGTAATAAGTATTCGTCACTAAATTGAATCGTAATTACCTCACTTACATGACCAGAATTCGGTGACGCTCCTTTGACGCTTATTTTCTGAATGGAGCTGTGACCGTGTCACTTTCTTTGTTGGGCATAAAGGCTCCCAATACGTAGGTTATGGGTATTCGCGACCGACTTGAATCGTAATTTCCTTACTTATATGACCAAAATTCGTTGACGCTCCGTTGACAATCATTTTCAGAATCGGGCTGTGACTGTGTCGCTTACTTTTTTGCGTTTAAAGGCTGGCAATACAATGGTTATGTGAATCAGCGACTAGAATGATTTGTGATTACATTAAGTACATGACCGAAAATCGGTGACACTCTGTTGACGCTCATTCTCAGAATGGGGCAGTGACCGTGTCGCTTTCTTTGTTGCCTATAAAGGCTGCCAATATGTTGGTTATGTGTATTCACGACCAAATTGAATCGTAATTAACTTATTTACATGACCTAAATTCGTTGACGCTCCATTGACGCTCATTTTCAGAATGGAGAAGTGACTGTGTTGCTATCTGTTTTGCCTATAAAGACTGCCAACACGTTTGTTTTGAATGGCAGAGACCAAATCAATACTGAATTACCCTACTTACAAGACCAAAAATCGTTGACGCTCCGTTGACCCTCATTTTCAGAATGAGGCAGTGACAGAGTTGCTATCTGTTTTGCCTATAAAGACTGCCAACACGTTTGATTTGCATGGCAGTGACCAATTGAATATTCAATTACCTTACTTATAAGACCAAAAATTGTTGACGCTCTGTTGACGCTTATTTTGATGTAATGTCTAGTCGAAATCTGCTGCCATTGATAATTCTACCGATGAGTATTTAAACTTATTGGATGCTCTTTTGGCTGATTATAACTGGATCCTGTAGCCTTAGTAATATTCTGGCATGGGTCGCTCTCATTGTGTTGAATGGTATGTATCACGTTGAATAACACATTTCGCCTGCTATGCTTGTGTTTATCAACTACCATTTAGACATAACTGATCAATATTCTCCCATCATAATTCTCTAAGTGAAATTCTCGGTCAAGCAACATAAAGAACCTGCTGAAAACATATTGTCCCATTCTGTCCTACGTTTATCTGTTTCACCTGATCCTCCTTGTTTCGGTAGCATTGACCATCACCAACCCCTTTTCAGGCTGTTCCATTGACCTCCCAGTTGGCCGAATCAATCCGGGCACATTTGGTGCGGCACACACATCCCGCTGCGCAGGGCATTCCGGTTCCTCAAACTAATTGTTGTGCTCCACATCTGATTCATTGTCAGCCTCACAGTCGTCTTCGCTCCCATTTGGATTATCGAAACCACCGGTCCGGTTGAGCCAATTATCAGTGCCGGAAATGCTCTCGGGTGCACTGTGGTCATCACTTTCGACTCGATGAAGGTCAATTCTCCGTATTCGGCGAACATACAATACTTGGGTTCGTCATTCAGCGAGTTCCTTTGCAGTCAAAGCTTGTGGCAATGGTGATCTTTCAGACAATTTAAATGCAGCCACACCATCATGTTGAAAGAGTGACCAGGATGCTTTGACGCTTTCTTGCGTATCTGAAATTTATCCTATGGCTGTCATCTGTTTGTTTGGAGTGCGTGATTCCTTCCGTGTAGTATGTAGGTTTTGGCTCCCCTGCCACATCTTCAAAAGTCGTGAACCTGGGCCATTCTGTGCAATTTCCTTTGCTCTGCCTCTCTCTTCAATTCCAAGTCGGTATCGGATTCCGACCTATCCAATACTGGGTCATTGCCAGCCAATATTCCATTGTTCGCGCGAGTATACTGCCTTACTACAACCTTTTCCTGAAGGGTCTCCCCTGTGGTTGTTGACTGCCTCCAGCCAATAACGTCTCATCCAAGGGAAAAACTGGCCTCCACTCCAACACCATGCGGTATGATTGAGAATATGTTGTGTGCCACATTGGAGAGATCGGCGTACTTCGAGTGCGTTTCCTCCTGCTGTCGCCACTAGCCCGTGATATCCGGGATCCAAAATGTACTGCTAATCTCTATTGGGTCGGAGTGGTAATCATCGAGATTCGCATTAACTTGCCCCCAGTTCTTTGGTGATTCAGGCGGCGAATTCAAATCGAGCGTGGTGGCTGTCAATCAGCGTGCTGCGCAATCGCTCCGTCCAGATGTCATTTCGGCCAAATTTTCAGGCATTAGTATTCTTTATCACCACTGGACATATCATATGGATCACAAGATGATTGACCAGATTGAGAAGGCATTGCAGAATGGATGAAGTCATTGCTCTGTAGTTTGTAATGTGTAGTGACCGACAAGCATCTTATATTTGGCGCAGTATTCGTTCTCCACATACTTCAAAAATGCCTCATAGTATTGGGTAGTATAAGAAGTCTCATCCTCAGGATTGATAGCCATTCCCTTGTCCCATTTCCTAAACGATTGCAACTTCGGAAAAGGATCAAGAATATGTGCTGAAATAAGAAGCGTACCCGTCGTTGGAGTGACTTCAGCAAAGTATTTGGACAGCTTTGTCGCGCAAACTTCACAGCGAAGTATAAATCGTCCTTCCTCTGAGTTTTCTTCTTAGCTGGAGCTCGCAAAACGCCATCCAAATGATCAAACATGTCATTAAAGATGGTGGTAACATGATGCAGTGCGACTGTATGTCTTTTCGACATCCACAGAGTCCAGTATCGGAATGGCATTAACATTTCCATGATGTACATGACGATTGTCCATGCATCCTGTGTTGTGTAGAGTGACCGGCAATCGCTGAATTTCGAATGCTTCAGCCACTTGCAGGTGAATTCTCGTAATCAATCGGCTCGCTCAAGCAACTCCATTCTTGAATTCCACCATGTTTTCACATCCACAATAGAAAGATTTGCGATTTGTACTTTGGGTTTTTGACAGTCAACAAACTCGTTTCGACGACCAGGTGTCAACGTAATGAACACAGCTAGCATTCGCTGCTATATGATGGTCAGTTTCAGAATTTTCAGAGTATCTTGAAATACATACTTTCTCAATTATCTTGGCCAAATCTGCATTCATAGCAGACACCTTATTGATTCTAGCGTTGCCCTCTTTTCGAAGTCTTTGACTCTTCTCATTATGTCTGCTTGCATTCTCTTCAAATTGCTGATTGCGCTGATGTGATTCCCACGACTTTGTATGGCCTTTGACACCGAGACTGCTCATGAATGCACCTTAAGCACGGTGAATCACATGTGCCATGCATGGTATGTGGTTTCTCAATGCAGGCCACTCGATTCCTGAGGCCTGAAGTGTGGATTGTAGTTCCCGAGTCATCGAGTAATTTGAGGAGGCGTTATCAGTTATAATTCCTGTTGTACGGTGGCCTGTGCTCGAGTAGTCCAGTGTGCGCGGGCATATGCGAAGGTGTGTCTATTGTATCGTGCAACGAGACATGTCGCATCGACATAAGGTCGATCGATGACTAATGGTGCTAACTACAAAAGAGGCAAGTTACATCATAGTCCTTGGCATAGTGATATCCATACTTCCAATCAGCTCAACAATTCCAAGCAAGCAGCCCTCAGACAGCTCAAAACGATGTAGAACTTCCTTCAAATGTGTGGCTAGCCTTGCTCCAGTGTGATGACCCTTGACCTATTATCTGGAATTAGTTGTTGAAGTAGAAAACGAACAGGGTATTGAGCTCATCCAAAGCGAGTTGCACTTCCTGCATAGCCCAATTGCGATCCATATCATATGCAATGACCGACATTATTGCTAATTTGTTTGTTGATGTCCACCCGTCCAAAGCTAAACTAACTGTATTTCTTGTTGGCAACTGCTTTTTAATTGCATCCTTAGTCAGTGAGTATTCCCACCAACGAATGTCGCTAAGGGTGCTCGCTGACAGTTGCACCAGCTCGCTGCATCATGCGTTATGTGACCGCCGTAGCTCAAGGTTTGATATAGCGTTCCATGGTACATGAGCCAAAACAAATCCTAACATCAGGTAGTGATTCCAAGTGTCCTGGTGAAATTCGGCAGTTGCAAAGTCCTTAGCTGCTAGTTTGGAGAGTATTGTCTGTTAATACAGCCAATATGGCTTAGATGTCAATGTCGCCAATGAATTGCTCTTGCGAACTTACTTTTGTAATCCCACGACTTCCTTGCCTCTTCAATATGGCCAGTGCTGCTTCATCGACCGTCGAGCTAGTCAATTCAGTAACCTCCGACTCCGTTAATTCGTTCAACTTTGCGATGTGTGCATTTGCCAGCAAGTGTTTGCGTATTGAGCTGGTCCCAGGCTCTTATGGATGGCGGAGAACCTGATGACAAACGATACATATGATGCCAGGGCTGCCGGTCTCCACAATTCCGCAATGCAAATAGAACCGCCATGAAGGCGCATGTCTAGAATTCTTCCAAGCAATAGAACGCTTGGAGCTCACATTCATAGAAGCCCACCAACGATCGAATATGATTTGTAGTGTAAGGTCCTTCAAATCACGAATAAAGACACATTTATTTTTGTAAGATATCAGTACCTCTAGCAACGAGGTATTCAAAGATTGTGAATCCGACATGGCGGTAGGAATTGGACGGCTGGGTCATTGGAATTGACATGATGTCAATTGGTACGGTATTGTCGAGAAGATTGCTGGTTCTCAAATATAGACTCTAGAGCTACGAGCAACAAAGAAGTAAGCCCTGTGAGACATTCCATGCATAGTTGTGTAGTGGTATACAAGGACGTATTGGAAAGACTGACCATTAATAATTCAATTTCGGTACAACACAATGCAGTATGTTGCTGTGTAGGTTACTGCGCCAGCACAAAACCTGTTGATGCTCTGTTGATGCTCATTTTTAGGAGGCAGTAGTGATATCGTCACTAGCCATGTTTGCCTATAAACGGGGCCATTACTTCTAGTATGGATCAAAGCCGACGCACAGCCCATTGATTATGCAAGATGCAGGACCATAAATTGTTGACCCTCCATTGACGCTCAATTTTAGGAGATAGTCGGGATGTCCCCCCTAACATTTTTGCTTTGAAAGGCGGCCAATACATGCAATGTAGGTAGATGTCATTGCGCAGCCCCTAGATTATTCCAAATGTATGATCAAAAATTGTTGACGCTCCGTTGACGTTGATTTTTAGGAGATAGTCACGATGTCATCCCTATCAGATGTGCCCAGAACGGCGGCCAATACTCCGATTATAAGTGAGAGTAATTCCCCAGTGTTTGGATTATCCAAGATGCAAGACAAAGAAATGTTGACGCTCCTCTGACGCTCATTTCTAGGGTATGGCAACAAGGGTTTCACTTGTCCTTTTAAACAGAACAACGTTCAATACATTCACTTTGTCAGGATGTGACTATGTAGCCGTCTGATTGCAGAATGTGTAAGACTATGAACCATTGACGCTCCGTTGACCCTCACATTACACACAGCCTCACTGTCATTGTATGGTCAATCATTGTGGTCCAAGCATATATTGGAATTATTGACAACCAATCATTCTTTTCTACGTATTATATTTTGCATCCTGATGTTTTGTCGCCCCTTGCTATCTGATTCACCTCTTCATGCGTGACATGAGCGAGAAATGACAGAGCCATATCACATTCAAGCGCTTTCGGCCGGCAATTAGCAGCATGCAGACCCAGCCACTGATTTTTGATCAATATCGCCTGACTATCCATCCTTTCCCGATCCAGCTGCATATCCTCCATTTCTATGACCAACCATGAGCAATTTTCAAAATCTCGACCATATGGACCAGGGCTAAGCTGAGAGTTGTGCATTTGAATGCATTGATGAATGCAGCATGACGGTTGTCACGCATACAGGTTCGTATTGCGCTTTGACCGCTCCTTCTATGACTCATATGACATCACTCACTTTAAAGTTATTGCTAAATTTCGTCACAAATTTAGTTTTTGCTTTCGCACTTAACAGTAACAGGAAAGACGACAACCGGCTCATTGGTCATCTTGTGGCATGATTTGGAGTTTACCACTCTAGAATGGTGCGTACGACCGTTGCACATGTACAGATGAATTATCATGTCTCACAATTTGGTTACTGAAATCAATACAAAGCTGACACATGGCAAAATAGAAATGCAAATTGCTTTTCACCGCTCTACATTGTCAAAAATTTCAATTGCGCTGTCTATTCCTCAGCAGATGCAGGATCTGTCACCATTTCTTCGTGGGAATCCGATTTCTATATAGAAATTTGCTCGGGAGGCAATAAGCAGTGGTAGGCACTTACTGGTTGAACTGGCATCGCATACGAAATCAGTGATGAATCCGACTCCGCACCGTGCGGGAGAGAAGATATGCATTCGGGCACGTTTGCTTGACCTGAGGCTACTCTCATATGGCTACATCCTGGTCGAGAAGTACATTGCGGCATTCGCGATATTCCGGGGAGGCTATCAAGAGTCTCCAATAGCTCTCCAAATGTTGTCAGGGGAGGTGCCGCTGCGACATGATCTGATTTGGACCTTATGACCGCTGGAACCTTCAAATCGGATGTTCCGTACTTCTCATCTTTCTTGTGGAAGTAGTCTGCCGTATCCCCCCATCCTGGTTGTGTCAATTGGTGAAGCTTCATCTGCGTCTGCCAAAACCTCTCCATGTGGCGTTGAACCGTTTTGGATATTGTGCCCATCACCCAGCCGGGTTCGTCATCTTCGCTCAGCTTGCCCTGCTCTGAATCATCGTCTTCTTCTTCATCTTCCTCATCCTCCTCATCGTTGGATCTTGCAAGATCGCTCAGACTGTCTCCGATAGCATTCAGCATCTCTTCAAATGTGTTTTCAGGCTCTCTGCAGGTCGATACCGCCTTTTCAACATTGCTCATATCTTTCTGCTTCTACTTAATCACTGTCTCTGCATCTTCAACTTGCTTTCTTGCCACCGCAGTCTCTCTCTCCACATAATCCTCTATCTAGTGATCTTTCTCTTTATTACGCAAAAGGTTCGTTTGTATTTTATTCTCCGCCGCGAGCTTCTTTTTGGATCGCAAGCTACGCAATGCTCCAAGGGCTGGGACCTTTTCTGCCTCCAACCCACTCTTCGCGTCATTGGCTTGGTGACATCGTCATGTGGAATGCTTCGTCGATTTGCCATATTTGCCCGCTGGGAGAGGAGAAAGGTTTTTGTTTGGCGCATTGACCATTGTATTTCATGTTGACTGTTATTGGGAGAGATGTTGGATGTTGCAAGATATGGACCATATGGAGGCAAGCTGCGTGATTTATGTCAGGGTTGGTACACTTGTTCAACTTAAACAAAGCAAATTCTGCATTTTGACAGTCACTAAATTGGGAATAGTCATGTTAACTGTACAAGATGACTCGATGTTTTGTTTCAGTTTCATGTACAGTCCTGGTGATCTCTTGAGACAAATATCACCAGACGTCCTTTCTGTCGAAGAATATCCTGTGTATATGTAACATTGATGAGATTTCGGCTGTAGTGAACTTCAATTCATCCCTGTAAGCAAACATACAACATCGGTCCAACTCTCTGCAAATCCCGGGACTGTTTGTTACCCCTGCAACCTGCAGCTATACGCAGGCGGATCCATCATAAGTAGAACGTCCAAGTTGGCGGTCGGTCAGTCTATTTTGACTTGAAGCCAACTATATATTCCTCAGAACTTCCCACTTCTTTTGGTTATCATCTTCCTCTCGTTTACCACACCAGCGGGTCATGGCTACACAAACAGCTCAGACAGGCGAGAGCGGATCTGAATCAAGCGAAATGATGGGCGCTTCATCCAATGCGTCACGTGAAGGTACACAGCAACAATGCAGACACCAGTTAGTCCACCGCGAAGCTGCCAATGTAGCCACCGAAAACATGACCCAGGACTCACATTTAGACATCATCCTTAAAACCGGAAGCAGCACGAACAAGAAGCACCATGCAATTGTATGTGAGTATGTCCGTATCATGGTATACAGCAGTCAATTGATTGAATAATGAAAAGCCAGTATATGGAGGGAGATACGTGACCAATATCTCACTGCCCGTAATGGGAAACCCCCATGGTCGACGAAGGCCTTTGTCCGCACAGTATGGGAAATATAACATCACGACGTTGTCAGCTCTGGCATTTTTGCGGACAAATCTGGTGATAAGCGTCCCCATGTATGGAAGAAAAAGACTTTAAACACTTTAGACGAGGCTATGGATGCGTATATGGTAGAGGTAATCGACGATTCTCACTTTCAGAAGCAGCAACTAATATCTTGTAGGTCTTCAACATGGCTGCTACTATGGCAAGGCAAGGAGGTCGGGTACAGCCAGAACAGTCAGACATGTGCCTCGCCTTGAATGTAGCGAAAATGGCCAAAGGAGGGTGTTCACGGGCCACGATAGTGGAAACGCAACACCTGATCAACAGACCTCGTGCAGAAGTCTGGGAAGAGAAGAAGCGGGGTGTTGAATTTGTTGGTCATAGAAGGGTAAAAGCTGCGATAGAACAACACCCGGCGATGGTTTATGAAAATCATTCTGACGGCTGCCTTCCTTACCAAAATGGCACCGCAAAGAATCCACGGACACGCTGTAGGCCCAGATGCAAGGCCGCAGCTCCTCTAGTCCGGCGCAAACAGCCGACACCAGCAGAAAAGCCACCTCCACCCAGAACGCCACCTGCGCCATCCGGTGACAATAATCACGCCAAATGTTTGAAAATCCAAAATCGGCCTGCCGGCTATGAATATAGACATGCTCCCCTTCCCAGCACTCAGTTTTTCAATCATGATTTATATGCCAAGGATAGCGAGCACAATGAAGATTTTATTCCAGATTTGCGGAATGATGAATGAACATCCACTGGTTAGTACACTATCTGCCGCATGGTAATACAGATAACATCCATTTTGCAGATGACAGCAGCCGTTTGACTGAAACTGCCAGTGAAAACAAACATGAATCGTAAGGAACAAAATTTTTGAGGGTAGCATTATCTATAACTGCCGGACACTTTATAGAATGTTTTAAAGGATGTATTTATATGTATTATTAAAGAACAATGAAGTGATAAAGAAGATAGTACCTGAAGAAGACAGAAAGGCTGTCAAAATATTGTTAATGATATATTCCGCCAATTGAAATGATGGTATATTGAGGATATGCCCATGGCAAAATGAGTATCAACGGAGCGTCAACAATTTTTGGTGCTCTAAGTCAGGTAATGAAAACGCAATTCAGTGATGAATATACACAATGGGAGTGTTGGCATCCTTTATAGGGAAAAGAGAACACAAAACGCTCCCTGCCCCGTCTTGAAAATGAGTGTCAACGGAGGGTTAACGATTTTTGGTCCAGTTAGTCGGGTATTCAAAATGCGACTTGGTAGTGAATACACATAATCGAAGTATTGGCATCCTTTATAGGCAAAAGAGAAAGCAACACGCTACCTGCGCCATCCTGAAAATGAGCATCAATGGCGTGTCAACAATTTTTGGTCTTCCATCTCAGTTAATCTAAATGGCTCTTGATTAGTGTTACCAACGGGTCCAAATTCCCGGTTCGGTTCCGGGCCCGGTTCCAACCCAGAACCGGACCGTTGCAACTGGTTTGCACCAAAAACCCGGCATTTCAAATCTACTATCTTGGCTCCAATTAAGTATCTGAGTTCTGATCGTATCGTGACATGATCAGTACGTAGATTGTGTAGTTTTAGCCCCTCTCTCCCCTCCCGCTCTCAGATTTGCGATCTGACTAGTATTCGTTCATTCGCTTTCGAAAACCCGCACTTTTCGGCCGAAATATCACCTTATTTCACAGCGATTGAACGAATATTGGCCCAATCGCAAATCTGACAGCGGGAGGTGAAAGAGGGGCTAAAACTGCACAATTTACGTACTGATCATGTCACAATACGATCAGAATTCAGATACTTAATTGGAGGCAAGGTTGCAGGCACCGTAATATGGAACGGCGGTCCGGTTCCAACCAGTGCCCGAACCCGCTGAGTCCCGCTGTTTTCCGGGTAACAACCCGAACTGGACCGTGCGGTCCAGTTCCTAACCCAGACCACAGCCGGGTAACCCGGAACCGTTGCTAACACTACTCTTGATCGCAGACACCTATAAACTAGAAATTGGCAGCCATGATAGGCAGATACCAAAGAGATATTTGTGCCACAGCCTCCCGGGCAGTCACAACTTGTTTCATTTACAATGCTGCAACCAAGAGTTCATGAGCGTTTTAGCCTATAGAAATGGGTAAAACATTGTATACAGACAATAACGGCCACATCACACTTTGATTGCCCATGATGGAATGCCAAATATCGTTGACGCTGCGTTGACGCTCATTATCAAGATGGGGCTGGGAGTGTGCAGCTATCTTTCTTGCCAATAAAGGCAGCCAGTATGTCAATTATGGATAGCAATGACCAAATGACATTTAAATTACTTGACTTACACGACCTAAAATCGTTGACGCTCTGTTGATGATCAGTTTTAGAATTGGGCCGGAAGGGTGTCTCTCCTCTTTTTGAATCTAAATGCAGTCAATACATCTCAAATAGTCAATGATATACCAAAGTCAATATTTTGCAAATAACAGTCGGATATCTGAATGTGACCATAAATAGTCAAACCCGAAATGCAGAACCGGCCATTGGAACCGACGGGTCTAGCCAAGCCCGGCAAAACCCCCCGGTTGACGGGTACTGATGCATGTTTAGCCTGCCAAGACTCAGCGGGTCGGGGTTCTGGACAGGTCTGGAACTGAACCGACCCGTTTTTGCGGGCCAAACCAGGCCTGCTGGTGGGTTACCCAGACCCATTGCTAACACTAGCAATTGGTTGCAGACATTCATAAATGAGGTATAGGCTGCCTTTATAGGCAAAAAAGAAAGCGACACGCTTCCTGCCCCATTCTGAAAATGAGGGTCAGCAGAGCATCAACACTTTTTGGTCTTGTAAGTGAGGCAATGAATAAGCAACCTGGTAGCTGTGATGCATACTGAAAGTATTAGCTGCCTTTATAGGAGGAAACGCAAGCAACAACATCGCTATGATCTCCTAAAAATGACCATTAATGGAGCACCAATGATTTTGTGTTCTGCAAGACTGGTAATTGAAAAGAGATTTGGTCGTTGTTATACATAATCAAAATATTGACTGCCTTTAAAGGAAAGAGTAAGCGACATCCTCCCTGCCCAATATTCAAAATGCGCGTGAATGGAGCGTCGACAATCTTTGGTCTTGCATCATGGTAAATCCAAGTATGATGCAGCCATTATCGTCTATATACGAAGTTTTGACTGCTATTATAAGCTAAAACAATCCTGAATAATTAGTTGCTGCTTTGAAAAAACAATACGTTGTCACTGTCCAGGGGGCGGTCATGGGAATATCTCTTGCTTATCTGGCAATACAGGCTACCAAGTCCTTGTTTGTATATGTCTGCAATCAAGTGCCACTAAAATTACCCAAGATGCAAGACCAAAAATGGTTGACGCTCTGTTGATGATCATTTTCAAGATGGGGCTGGTTGCTTGTCGCTTTCGCTTCTGCCTATGAAGGTGGCCAATGCTTTGATTATGTATAACAATGACCAAATCACGTTTCAATTACATGACTTACAAGACCAAAAATTGTTTACGTTCTGTTGATGCTCATTTTGCCACCGGTGTTTCCGCAATATGCAACAATTTTATTTCACATAGTTAATCATTAATGGTGTTTTGGCAGCCTTTCTATTGTCATCATGTACTTTCTCCTTTATCACTACATTGTTCTGTAATAATACATACAAATACATCCTTTAAAATATACTTTAAAGTGTCCGCTAATTGTAGGTAATAATACACTCAAATATCCTGTTTCTTTCTATCAATGCTTGTCACAACTTGCAGGTTCGCTCAATAGGCTGCTCTCATCTGCAAAATGGATGTCAGCTGCATTACCATGGAGCAGATAGTGTACTAACCAGTGGATGTTCCTGCATTAGTCTGCAAATCTGGAATAACATCTTTATCACACTTGCTATCCTTGGCATATGCATCAAGATTGAAAAATTGAGCATTGGGGGGAGGAGTATGTATATACATATATCCGGGTGGCACACATTCAATTTGAGAACCTTGAGCTCGCTCTTTGTCACAGGATGGTGTACGTGGAGTTCTGGGCTGAGAAGGTGTCAGTTGTGGTGTCGGCTGTCGAGGTCAGTCAAGTGGAGGTGCACCTCTTCATTCGTGCCTCCAGTGTGTCAGCGGATTCTCTGGTGTGCCATCTTGGCAAGAATGGTATCCGGCTGCTTGATTTTCAAGAACCATGGCCGGGTGTCTTTCTATTACCGCCATCACCTTTCTATGCCAAGCAACCTCAACTCCCCGATTCTTGTCTTCTCATACATGAGTGCAAGATATGTTGATCACGTATTGTGTTTCCCCTATTGCGGTGCGCGAAAACCCTCCTTTGGCCATTTTGGCCATATTCCAGGCAAGGCGCATGTTAGACAGCTCTAGCTGTACCAGACCTCCTTGCCTTGCGATAGTAGCAGACATGTTGAATACCTACAACAAATTAGTTGCTGCTTCTAAAAGGGACATTCTGCTATGACCTCTACCCCATACGCTTCTGTAGCCTCCTCTATGGTGTTCAAAGCCTGTTTCTTCCACTCTCAGGGTTGCTTATCACCAAATTCATCTGCAAAATTCCCAGAACTTACAACATAATGATATTTCATTTCGCAGACTCTGCCATCAAATGCCTTGATCAACCATCGAGGTTTCCCATTTGGGGCAGCTGGAAAGTTGTCACATAGCTATCCACGTATATCAGATGTACATTATATATTCAGGCGACGGCCGGCTACCTCGATATGGATTTAGGCACCTCCGCACGCATGCCGCTTCCATTTCTTTGTGTTCCCAGTTTTACAGAATGTTTTGAAATGTGCCTTCTGAGTCAAATTCTTGGTTGCTGCATTGGCAGTAATGGAGTGGACTGACTGGTGTCTGGGTGATTGCGGTGTCCCAGCGGGTGGAGCATTGGTTGAAGCGCCTGTGGGTCGGCTCAATTCGGATCCACTCGCACCTTGCTCAGTGGTTGGAGCAGCCATGCTTTGTTGGGGTGGAATAGGAGAGGAAGGTAGTGTTAGCAACGGGTCCGGGTGACCCGCTAGCGGTCCGCGGTTGGACGGCAAAAACAGGTCCTTTCGGTTCCAGACCTGTTCAAATACCCGACCCGCTGACTTTAAGCGGGCCAAATACGGTCCCGTACCCATCAACCAGTGGGATTCGGCGGGTTTGGTTAGATCCGCCAGTTCCAATTTCAAGTGCAGCATTCCGGGTTTCACATTTATGGTCACATTCAGTTGGGCTACTGTTGATTGTCAAATGTTGAAATTGGTGCGTTAGAGTTCATTATCGACGTTTTGGTTGCCTCAATGGGCAACACGAACAGACTCATGCGCCCTGTGACATCCTGACAATGAGGGTCAACTGAGCATCAGCGATTTTTGGTCTTGTATCTTCGGTAATATGAGTGGCGCTTGGTCTCAAGCATCCATAAACAAGGATATGGAAGCCTTTATAGGCAGATATGTATGGGTCATTCCTGCCACATCCTCTGGGACAGTAACAACATATTTCATTCACAGAGCTACCACTAAGTATTTTTGAGCCATTTATTGTATAAAAACAGTCAAAGTGATCAATATAGACCATAACAGCCAGATCGAGCTGTGATTAACCATGAAGGAAGGCCAACAATTGTTGATATTCCATTGATGCTCATTATCATAATGAGGTAGGGAGCATCTCATTATAATTGTTGCTTATAAACACGGCCAATGCGTCGATTATGAATAACCACAACCGAATCAATTTTGAATTGCCAGACTTGCATGATGTAAAATTGTTGATGCTCCTTTGACACTGATTTTGCCACAGGTATATCCACAATATGCAATCATTTAATTCGGCATAGTCCATTATTGACATTGTTTTGGCAGCCTTTCTAGCATTTTCATTTACTTTCATCTTGATCACTATGTTATTTTTTATTGATACGTTTGAATATAGAATAATAATCTCCAACATCCCATGCATTTCGATCGATGTTCGTCATCACTTCCAGGTTCACCCAATAGGCTGCTCTGGTCCTCAAAATGGATGTTAGGCATTACCACACAACAGATAGTGTACTAACCACTGGATGTTCCTTCATCAGTCAGCGTATCTGGATCAAAATCTGTATCGTGCTGGCAATTCTGGGCAGATGCATCAAGATTGAAAAATTCAGCACAGGGATGGGATATATCTGAATACGCATGTCCGGCCAGCAAATTGACAATTTGGGAACTTTGAGCTCCGGACATGTTCCCAGTTGAGGCGGGTGGCACGCCAGACAGAGATGGCGTCGGCTGTCTGCATTGAGCGGGTAGACGTGCACCTGTTCCTATGCGTCTCCAGCGTGCCTGTGGATTCTTTGCAGTGCCATATTGGCAAGAAAGGCATCCGGAGGTGTGGTTTTGAGGAAGCATAGCCGGGGGTCTTTCTGTTGCAGCCTTCACTTGTCTATGCCCCGGAAACTCAACACCCCGCTTCTTCGCTTCTCGGACCTCGGTGCGGGGCGTCTAGATCAGATATTTCATTTCCTCGATTGCGGCGCGCGAATACCCTTCTTCGGCCAATTTGGCCATATTGAAGCCCTGTCGCATGTCAGACTGTTCCCGCTGTACCCGACCTCCTTGCCTTGCCCTAGTAGCAGACATAGTGGATACCTACAAGAAATTAGTTGCTGCTTCTAACAACGAGAATTGGCTATTACCTCCACTATATACGCGTCCGTAGCCTACTCTAAGGTGATAAAAGCCCTTTGGGTCCACTCACGGGGATGCTTATCAGGAAATCCATCTGCCAATATCCCAGAGCTGACAACATCAAGATGTTCGATTTCGTGGACTGTGCAGCCAAATGCCTTTGTCGACCATAAAGGTTTCCCGTTACTGGCAGCTATACATTGGTCACGGAGCTCTCGAAAGACACCCACTGTACGTCATATGGTTAGTTGACTGCTGTTTACCTGGATACAGATATACTCACATCCAACTGCATGCCGCTTTATATTTTTGCTGCTTCCAGTCTCACAGACGATGTTTAAATGTGCATCCTGGGTCATACATTTTGTGGCTACATTGGCAGCGTCACGGTAGACTAACTGTTGTCTGCGTACTGGCTGTGTACCAATTACTGCTTCATTTGATGTAGCGCCTGCCAATTGGCTGGATTTAGATTCTTTCTCACCTGGCCAAGGTGGTTGTGTATCCATGATTTGCTGGTGTGGAATTGGAGAGGAATATGGTAACGAAAAGAAGTGGGAAGCCCGGAGGAATATATAGTTAGCCTCATGTCAGAATAGAATAAGCAGCAGCCAACATGATCATTATACTCAAGATGAATCCTGCTGAGTATGGCTGCAAGTTGCAGGGGTTACCCACCGCCCAGCAATTTGTAATAAGTCGCTCCAATGTTGTTTGTTTGTTAACAGCAATCAATTGCGGTTTACGACAGCTGAAATCGCATAATCATCAGATATTAATAAGGTATTGTTCGAGGGAAAGGACGTCTGGTGAGGTCTGTCTCAAATAATCCCTGGGAGATTACATGAAACTGACGCTAACAATGAAGTCATGTTGTACGGGTAGCTTAACTATTCTGAACTTATTGACAGTCAGAAGGGAGATTTGGCTTTGTTCAAGATGAGTAAACGTACCAACCTTGACATAAAAGACACAGCTTGCCTCCATATTGTCCAGAACTTGCAACACCCAACATCTTGCCCAACAACGAAGTCAACAAAAACTTCAACAGTCAATGCTCCAAAAAAGAACTATTGGCCGCTTCCGGCGGGCAAATGAGCCAAATCGACAAAGCTGTCCACCCAATGATGTCATCATGCAAATGAAGGCAATACCAGTTTGGAAGCAGAAGGAGTCCGATCCCTTGCGGCATTGCGCAGCTTGCGATCCAAAAAGACGCTTTCGGCCGAGAAACGACAAGAAACGCACTTCCAAATCAATCAAGAGAAAGAGAAATCGATCGACGATTATGTTGAGATAGAAACCGCTGGGCCAAGAAAGCGAGTTAAAGATGCAGAGGCAGCGAGCAGGCAGGAGCAGGAAGATACAGAGGCTACTGAAAACGCGGGATTGACAACCAGAGAGCGTGAAACAGCGTTTTTTGGGATGATGGTTGCTATCTGAGACAGTCTGAGCGATATCGCCAGTTCTGACAATGGGGAGGATGGGGAATATGAGGATGATGAAGAGACAGAGCAGGGCCAGCTGAGCAAAGATGACGAACCCAGCTGGGTGATGGGCACAATCACCAAAACGGTGCAGCAGCACATCGAGAGGTTTCGGCAAAAGCAGATGAAGCTTGACCAATTGACACAACCGGGATGGGAGGATGCAGCCAAGTACTTCCATGAAAGAGATAAGAAGTGCTGCATATCCGAATTGACGGTTCCAGCATTCGTTCAACCGCAAATGGACAATGATTCAGTAGCACCAGCACCAACAACATTTGGAGAGCTTATGGAGTGTCATGACATTGAACCCGGAATATTGCAAATGCCGCAAGGGACTTCTTGACCTCACAGTAGTCATATGAGATTAGGTTCTGGGAAGCTGCAGCCGAATAGGAGTATACCCGGTCGTGCACCTGCCGCATGGCCCAATTCGTCACCTTTCCTGATAGCAACGCCTGTTGAACCTGTAACCTATTACCCCTGCATATAGCCGCCCCAGCTAATCACCATATAGATATCGGATTCGGACGAAAATGTGGTGATGGCTCCTGCGTCAGCGGAGATATATAGTGACAAATTTGTATTTTCAACTTCATATCTCTGTGCAATGCAATTTGTGTACTAATTTTGCTATGCGTCAGCTTTTTCTTGATTTCAGTGACCAAATTGTGAGACATGAAAATTCATCTGTGCATGTGCAAGGGTCGAACGCACCATGCGAAAGGTCTAGAATCCAAATCAGGCTTCAAGAAGGCCGATATGTTCAACTTCTGATTGCCGATTGCTGTTGATTGAGAAAGTACAAGCTAAATCAGTGAAGTAATATACTAACAGAATTTGAGTGCGTAATGTCATACGAGTCATAGATGGAGCGGTTAGTGCTCAATATGAATCTGTCTGAATGACGACTGTCATGATGCATTCATGCATGCAACCAACTGCATTACTCTCCGCACAGACCTGCTGCACATGGTCGAGATATTGGAAATTGCTTATGGTACATCATGGATATCGAGGAGGAGGAACCGGATAAGGAATGGTGAGGAAGTCGAGCTATATATACCAAAAACTTGTGAAATGATCTATATGCCATAAATTGCCTGCCAAATTTGCAGGAATGTGATAGGGCCACATCATCTCTCACACAGATAACGTGGATAGTGGTTGATCAGACAGTGACAGGTAACAAACATCCTCGATGCAAATCATAATACTTACAAATGCAAGATTGAATGTCAATAATGCGTATACAATTGATTTTGTACATTTATAGACTGTACAATGGCTGTTTCGATGTGATTGATCTGAGCCTCAACAAAGGGTCAAGGATTGTTGACCTTGCATCCTGGATAGCTCTAAGGGCTGGGCAGTGACATTAACTCATACTAGAGCTATCGGCCACCTTTCTAGGCAAAGATGGTTGCGAGATCAATCCTACAATGTCCTAAAAATGAGCGTCAACGCAGTATGAACAACATATGGCCTTGCATCCTGGGAAGTCGAAGGGCTGTACAGCAATATTAGCCCATAACCGGACTATCGGTTGCCTTTCTATGTAAAAATGGTGGCAACATCATCCCTGCTATGTCCTAAATATGAGCGTCAACGGAGCTTCATCGATTGTAGGCCTTGCATCTTGCATATCGAAGGGGCTGTGCCACAACATTAATCCATAATCGAACTGTCGGCCGCATTTATAGGCAAAAATGCTTTCAACGACTTCGTACCTATACCCTCAGGATGAGCATCACTGGAGCGTCAATTCTTTTAGGCCATGCATCTTCGGAAATCATGGGGTTGTGTGACCACATTGAACTATAATCATACAATTGGCTGTCTTTCTAGGCAAAAATTCTTGCAACAACATCGTAATTATATCCGAAAATCAGCATCCACGCAGCGTCAACGGAGCATCAACCATTTTTGAACCTGCATCTTGGATTCTCTATGGGTGCTGGAATGCAGCAAACCCACAATCAACCCACCGGCAGCCTGTAACGGCAAAATTGCCAGTGACAATGTTGTGTCTACCACCTACCATTGAGTGCCCACAGAGTGTCAACAATTTCTGTGGAGGCTCAGCCAGCTGCACAGCAATTAAGTGTATTGTGCTGTTCCTGAATTGTGTTTTACATGGTCAGGCTTTGCAATATGTCCTTGTATACAACATCACAAATATGCATGCAATGTCTCACAGATCTGATTGTTTTGCCTGTAGCTCTAGAGTCAATATTTAAGAATCCGCATTCTGCTTTACTGGAACATTACTTTCTGCAGTCTCTCAAGTCGTACTACCCCGCATTCTAATTCCTACCGCCATGTCAGATTCAAAATCTTTGAATACCTCATTGCCAGAGGTTATGATCTGTTCCCAAAATGAATGTGTTTTTATTCGTGATATGAGCGACCTTACAGTACAAATCATCCTCAATGCTTGGTGGGCATCAATGAATGTTGGCTCAAAACTTCCAATGGCTTGGATTAATTCTAGACATGTGGCTTCGTGGTGATTTGATTTGCACTGTGGAGTTGAGGAGACCGGCAGCCCTGGCATGATATGTATCATTTGTCATCATGTTCTTTGCCATCCTTCAGAACATGGGACCAGCTCAATGAGGAATCACTTGCTGTGAAAAGCTCATATCACGAGCTTAAACATGTTGACTGAGTCAAAAGTGGCTGAATTGACTAGTTCAATGGTCGATGACACAGCTTTGGCGATCCCGATGACGCAAAGAATTCAAGGAATCACACTAGTAAGCTCGCAGAGGACATTCATATTTGACATCCAGCTTAATCCATATTGATCGAAATGACAGACAAAACATTCCAAACCGGCAGCTAAGGACTATGAAACTTCCGAATGTCACCAAGCCACGGGGAATCGCTACCTCATATTATGATTTCGTTGGGCACAGATTCCCTGACCCGCAATATCGAATCTTGAGCTCCGATGGTCATGTAAAGCATTACGAAGTGACCCCACGCTGCCGTCCGCCAGGACTCTTATCAACACCTGCCGGAGGGAATATGCACTGACCATGGATGCAATTCAGAAGCAATTGCTGTCATGAAATAAAGTTAGTTTAGCTTTCGACGGATGGACATCAACTATCAAACTCGCCATAACGTCAGTGATTGCATACTATATGGATCGAAATTGGGCATCGGGTGAAGTACAACTCGCATTCCATGAAAGTCATCGCCTGCTCTTTTCCGGTTTCGAAAGCTAATCAAGGATGATCGGTCGAGGGCGGACATACTGGACGAATGCTAGGCATGTATTTGATGGACGTGCTTGATCAGGTTCAGCTCACCGACGGCTGTTTGCTAGGAATTACGACTGATATTGCTCTCTCAAATTACACGATGACACATGAGCTGCAATCAACACTTCAGGACTCCACAATCGAGTGGCCTCCATTGAGGAACCACATACCATGCATGGAGCATGTCATACGGCTGGCTTTAGTCGCATTCAGGAGCAGTCTCGGTGTAAAAGGCCGCACCAAGTCTTGGGAAGCCCATGAGCATGATCAGCAATTTGGAGAGAATGAAAGCATAGATATTGGGAAGAGACAAAGACTTCGAAAAGAGGGCAATGCTAGAAACAACAAGGTGTCGGCCATGAGACCAGCTGTAGCAAAGATAATTGAGAAAGTATGATTTCAAAATATCTTGAAAGTCCTGAAACTGGCCTTCAGATAGCAGAGAGTGCTTGCGGTATTGATTATGCTGACACCTTGCCATCAGAACGAGTTCATTGACTATCAAACAGCCAATGTCCGCGTTGTAGTACTATCGATTATGGAGTTACTTGAGCAGGCCTACCGATTACGCGAATTCAGCCTCAAGTGGCTCCGAAATCCCAAATACAGTTAATCCCGGCCACTCTTCACAACACAGGATGAATGGACGTTTGTGAAGTATGTCCTGGAGGTATTGGGGCCATTCCAATATTGGACCCTGTGGATGTCAAAGAGGCATACAGTCACATTGCATCATCTTATCACAGTCTATAACAACATGTTCAATCACATGGATGGCGTTATGAGAGCTTTGGCAAAGAAGAAGACTGAGTGGAAGGAAGACTTGTTCTTCGCTGTGAAGTCAGCTCAACAGACGATGTCCAAATATTATGCTGACATGGCTCCATCGACACGTATGGTTATCATTCCAACCCACATCCTCAATCCTTTGCAGAAGTTGCGATTGTTGAGGAAGTGGGACATGGGAATCGATATTAATCCTGAGGACGCGACATCCTATACTACCCAATACCAAAAGGCCTTTCTGAAGTATGTGGAGAATGAATATTGTGCCAAACATCAACATGTGCCGGTCAATAAACCTGAAAGCATACTGAGCAGCAATCTCGTCCCCTCTGCAACAGCTTCAGGATCCGGTAAATCATCCTTTGATCCATACTTTGTGTCCAGCAATGATGAAGAATACCTGTCGGCTGAAACGACACCCAGACGAAGCGATCGCGCTGAATGTATATTGACAGACGCCAGGCTCCATTTGAATCCGCCGCCTGAAGCACCAAAGAACTGGGGGCAAATTAATCCAAATCTTGATGACTACCACTCAAACCCAGTGAAGATTGGCAGTACATTGTGGTTACCGGACATAGCCGAATGGTTGCATCAGCAGGAGGAAACACACTTCAAGTACGCTGATCTCTCCAATGTGTTGCGCAAACTATTCTCTATCATGCCACATGCTGTCGGAGTGTACGCCAGTTTTTCCGTAGGCCAAGATATTATCGGCTGGAGGAAGTCAAGAACCACAGGCACGACCTTTCGGGACGAACTCATTGTAAGGCAACTGGCTCGAGCCAATAACGGGATATTGGAAGGTGCTGACCCAGTATTGGATACCATGAACACAAAACCCAAGTTGGAAATGAAGAAACAGGCAGAGGACAGAAAATTGCACAGAATGGCCAACGTTCATGACTTTTGGGAGATGTGGCAGGGCAGCCAAAATCTGGGTGCTACACAGGAGGAATCTCACGCTCAAAACAAGCAGATGACGGCCGTAGGATACATTTCGGATACGGAAGAGATTGTCAAAGCATCGAGGTCACTCTTTCACAATGATGGTGCGGCTGCATTTCAATTGTCAGAATGATCTCCTTTGCCACCAGCTGTGACTCCAAAGAACCTCCCTGGAGGACGAACTCAAATATTAAATGTCCACTGAATCAGACGAATCAGCTGTCATCCAGTCAAAAGTGATAAGGATAGCGCATATGAGAGCATTTCGGACACCGAATATTGGCTTAACTGGGATGGGGACTTGGATAATCCAAATGACTGCAAAGACGATTGCGCGGCAGATGTCGAAACTGATATAGAGTTAGACAATGCCATCGATTTTCCGGAATGCCCAGAGCAGCAGGGTGTGAGCCCCACATCAAATGTTCCCTGATTGATTCTGCCTACACGGAAGTCGATGAGACAGGCTGAAACGGTGTTGGTGACCGTTAATGCAATCGAAACAAGAAGGAATCAGGGAGTGCAGAAAAAGTAGCACAGCATGCGTCAATGTTTCACCAGCTTCTTCATGTACAATGACTGGGAGTTTCAGTTAGAGATATATTATGGGCGAATGGTGAGCAGTAGCTTGTGAATATCGGTTGATACACAGATGGATAGCACGTGCAATACACCTTTTGGCATGATATTCAAATTTTTGTTGTGTGAGTGCAAACAGTGCAAGAATGTTGCTGCCCTCGGCGTTGCAACAGGGCCGAGTCTTAATCTGTCAGAATAAAAGCCATCAAGTTCGGATTATGAAGAAAACTATGATCGATGGCAGCAGTTGTTGAATGCACATTACATAATTTGAGCATCCACAGAGTGTCAATGATGTGTGGTTTTGTAAGTATGGTAATGAAAAAATGATTTGGTCGCTGTTATGCATAACTGATGTATTCGCAGTTTTTATAGCAAAAAGAGACAGCAACATAGTCTCCGCCTCATTCTCAGAATGAGCATCAACGGAGTGTCAATGATTTTAGGCTTTGCATCTTGGTTAATTTATGTTCTGATTGGTTGCAGACACCTATTTATCAGATATTGGAAGCCTTTACTGGCGAAAATAACAGTGACATGCTCCCTGCCGCATCCTGAAAATGAGCGTCAACGGAGCATCAACAGTTGTAGTTCTTGCATATTTGGTTATCGAGGCATCGTGCAGATCTTCGTGCTCATAACGGAATCATTCACCGCCTTGACAGGCAAAAGTGCAAAATATCAATGGTACAACACGGATTCCAAATTAATTGATATTGCAAACTGCAAAGCTTGCAAAAACTTATTATGGATTGTTGAAAACGCGATTTTGACAAGATACTATTTACAAACTGCAAAAGCAAGAGCCATATATGAATCTATAGATGGACCCGCTGGGCGACCCTCTGACAACCCACCCAATTCCGACGGGTTGGTACCATTCCATTGAACTTTATGCGAGTTGACTGTTCGGATTTATCGATGACCTGGACAGCCAATTTGGCGATGGTTTGGTTTGGACCCGGACACGGACCCTAAGTGAAGGTCCGGAACCGTTCCTAACACTCAAGGAAGGTGATAACGAAAAGAAGTGGGAAGTCCTGACGAATATATTGGTAGCTTCAAGTCAAAATGGAATGAGTAATAGCAAACTTACAAGTTTTACTCAAGATGAGTCTTGCTGCATGTAGCTGCAGATTGCAGGGGTTTCAAACTGTCCTGCAATTTGCAGTAAGTCTGACTGATGTTGTTTGTTTGTTTACAGGGATAAATGGATCTGCAAGACAGCCAAAATCTCATGTTGGTAAGATATAAAGAGGACATTCTTCGACAGAAATGACATCTGGCGATGTATGTCTCATGTAGTCCCCAGGATCGTACATGAAAGAGACACTAACAATCAAGTCATGATATACGGTTAGCATTACAGTTTCCAATGCAGTGACAGTCAAAACGCTGATTTTGCTATGTTCTAGTTGATCAAATGTACTAATCTTGACATAAGTGATGCAGCTCGCTTCCATGTGGTCCATATCTCACAACATCCGACATCTCACCCAACAAAAAAGTCTACAAAAGATACAATGGTCAGTGCTTCAAAAAAGAACCTTTGGCTACATCCGGCAGGCAAATACAGCAAGTCACAAAAGCAATCCACATGACGTTGTCATCATGTGAATGAAGGCAAGAGCAGCTTCAATGAAGGAACAGTCACAGCCCTTGGAGCATTGCACAGTAAACGATCTAAAAAGAAACTTGCAGCGGAGAAATGATGAGAAACGCACTTTTTATGCAACAAAGAGAAAGAGAAATGTATCCAGTATTATGTGGATGGAGAAACTGCTGTGGCAAGAAAGTGAGTTGAAGACACAGAGACAGCAATTAGGCAAAAGCAGGAATATATGATAAATGCTGAAAAAGCGGGATTAACAACCAGAAATACCAAAATAACATTTGAGGACACATTGAATGCTATCGGAGACAGTCTGAGAGATCATGCAAGCTCCGACAATCAAGAGGATGGGGAAGTTGATGAGGACGATGAAGAAGATAGAGAGCTGGTCTAGCTGAGTGAAGATGACCAACCCAGCTGGGTGATGGGCACAATCACCAAAACGGTACAGCACTGCATGCAGAGTTTTTCACAGACGCAGATGAGGCTTGATCAATTGACCCAAGCTGGATGGGGGGATGCGGCCGACTACTTCTGTGAGGAAGATAAGATTTACGGGACGGCCGAATTGATGGTTCCAGCAGTCGTTAAGCCACAAACGGACAAGGTTGCAGCCGCCCCTGCACCACCAACATTTGGAGATGATATGGAGAATCTTGATATCATCACCAGAAAATCGGAAATTCCGCAAGGGACTTCTCAACCCGGTGGTAGTTATATTTTCTCACGTTCTAGGGACCCACAGTCACACAAACACAGACCATCTCTCCCGGCCGACAATGCGCCCAATTCGTCACCGATCAACCAAGCAAATCCAGTTTGACCAACAAACTTTTGACTCTTCATACCGCCTCCCTAGCTAATAACCATATAGGGATTGGATCCGGAAGAAGAAGTGGTGACCGCTCATGCCTCACCGGAAGAATTGATTGGCAAACTGCAATTTTTCACGATGTATCTCTCTGAAAAGCAATTCATGTACCTATTTTGCTTCATGTCAGCTTTTTCTTGATTTCAGTGACCAAATTGTAGGACATGATAATTCAACTGTACATTTGCAAGGTTCATACGGGCCATTCAAAAGTGCTAGACTCCCAATCTAGTTGATTGACCACCAACGAACTTGATATTGTCTTGCCTGTTACTGTTAAGTGAGAAAGCAAATACTAAATTAGAGATAAAATGTACAAACACAATTTGAGTCACTGATGTCATAAAATTGATAGAAGGAGCGGTTAATGTGGATTGCAAACCTGTACGATTGACGACCGTCATGCTGCATTCATCCATGCATCCAACTGCATAAGTCTCCGCTCAGACTGGGTGCACATGGTCGAGAATTTGATCATTGCCTATGTTAGGTCTTGGAAATCGATGAGAAGACGCTGTATGAGGAAAGTTGAGAATGTCCAGCTATATATATCAAGCACTGCTGGACAGATCAAAATGCCATCAATTGCTGGCCAAAAGCGGTGGAACATGATATGTGGACATCATTCATCGCTCGGATAATGTGTTTAGTGGTGGATCAGAAATTGAGAGACCTTGAAGCTTTTGGATGAAAATGATTATACATAGAAACGATATATTGGCTGTCAATAATGACTATATGCATTGTTGTACACAGTTGTTGGGCATACAATGACAGTTATTGTGTCTTGAAGGTGAGCGTCAACGGAGCATCAACGATGTTTAGTCTTTCACTCTCGCCAATCAATGGGCTCCATGGTTATATCCTTCCAAAAGAATGCATTGGCCATCATTATAAGTAAAATGGAAGGCGACACACTTGTTGCCCCATCCTGCAAATCAGTGTCAATGGAGCATGAACTATATTAAGTACTGCAATTTGGATATCGAGAGGGCTATGCAGCAGCATGAACTCATAATTGGACTAATCGCCGCGTATATGGGCGATAATGCTAGTAACGATATTGCTATCTCCTCCTACAAATGAGCACCATTGGAGCATCAACTGTTTTTGTGGGGGCTCAGTAAGCTACACAGCAATGAACTGGATTGGATTGTTCCTAAATTGAGTTTTTAATGGTCAGCCTTTTCAATATGTCTTTGTATACCACTTTACAAATATGCAGGCAATGTCTCACAGGTCTGACTATTTTCTTGCTCGTTGCTCTAGAGTCAACATATAGGAACCAGCTTTCACATTTACTATAACACAACTTTTGACAATCTCTCAACTCGAATTACTCAGTGATCAAATCCTTACCCCACTATCGGATTCAAAATCTTTAAATACCTTGTTGGTACCAGTTAGGATATCTTCCAACAATGAACATGTCTTTATTTGTGATTTGAGCGACCTTACTTCAAAAATCAAATTTGATGCCTGGTGGGCTTCTAGAAATGTGGGCTCAAATCATTCTAGTGCTTGGAATGATTCTAGACATACCCCTTTGTGGCATTTCTATTTGCACTGCGGAATTAAGGAGACGGGCAACCCCAGGATCATATGTATCATTCGTCATCATTTTCTTTGTCATCCGTCAGACCATGTGACCAGGTTAATGGGGAAACACATGGTAGGCAAAGTGCACGATGCAAAGTTATATAAATTAACAGATTCGGAAGTTACTGAATTGACAAGTTCAAAGGTCGATGAAATAGCTTAGGCCATACTCAAGAGACAAGGAAGTTGAGGAATTAGAATAGTACGTTTCCAAAGGAAATTCATATTCAACATTTAGGTTTTAACTATATTAACTGAATTGACAGACAAAACGCTCCATACTGGCAGCTCTGTACTTTGTAACTGCCCAATTGCACCAAGTTACCTGGATTCACGACCTCATGTTAGGACTTGTTCCGGCCTATATTCCCGGCAACACGACAACAAACCTACATGTACAATGATCAAATAATGCATTACGAAGTGCACTGGTGCTACCATCCGCCAGCACCCTTAGTATCATTTGCGGAAGGGAATCATCACCAACAGTGGATGCAATTGAGAAGCAATTGCCATCAACAAATAAAGTGAGTTTAGCTTTAGACAGGTGGACATCAATGAACAAAATAGACCTAATGTCAGTTATTGCCTGCTATGTGAATCGAAATTGGGTATCGCGAAACCTGTAACTTGCTTTTGAAGAGATTGATAATCTACTGTCTTCCTATTACGAAAGCTAATTAACAATGAGCGGTTAAGGGTCACCCTGCTTGAGCAAGGCTGGCCGGATATTTGAAGGACGTTCTCAATGATTTTCAGCTGACCGATGGCTGTGTTCTTGGAATGGTGAATACGAACGCTTCCTCCAACTACTCGATGACTGAGGAATCACAATCAACACTTGAGCCTTCCCAAATCGACTAGCCCGCATTGAGAAACCACATACCAGGCATGGTGCGCATCATTCTGCTTCGTTTATGTTCATTCATGAGCACATGTGGTGTACAATGCCATGCAAAGTCTTCGGAAGCCTATTAGCATCATCAGCATATTGGAGAGAACGAACAAATAGACATTGGGAAGAGTCAAAGATATCCAAAAGAGGGCAATGCTAGAATCAACAAGGTGTCGGCCATGAGACCTGGTATAGCAATGATAATTGAGAAAGTATGTATTTCAAGAAATTTTGGAAGTCCTGGAACTGACCATCCAATAGCAGCAAATGCTTGCCACATTCATTACGCTGACACCAGGTCATCGAAACAAATTCATTGACTGTCAAAAAGCGAAAGTACTAATCACAATGCAACCTATTATAGAGGTGATAACAGGATGGAATTCCACACGGGAGATGCTTAAACATGCCAACCGATTACGACACTTCACTCACAACTGGCTCACAAATCTACAATACTATGATTTCCAGCCACTCTTCACAACAAAGGATCAATGGACCATCATCAAATACATTATGGAAGTTTCAAGGCCATTCTAATACTGGACTCTATAGATGTCCAAAAGGAATATGGTTACTCTGCAACACATTATCACTCTGTAGAACGACAGGTTCGAATATATGCATGGCGTTATGCGAGTTTGAGCTAAGAAGAAGAGTCAATCGAAGGAAGACTTATACTTCGCTGTGAAGTTTGCGCGACAGAAGCTGTCCAAATATCATACTGAAGTTACTCCAATGACGGGTGTGCTCCGCATTTCAGCAGACATTCTTGATCCTTTACGCAAGTTGCGATTGTTTAGAAAATGGCACATTGGAATGGATATTGATCCTGATGATGTGACTTCATATACTACCCAATACCAACAGGCGTTTCTGAAGTATATGGAGCATGAATACTTTGGCAAACGTACATGTTTGCCCGTCATTAAACCCAGAGGCCTACCGAGCAACAATCTATTCCCCCCCGCTATGAGTTCTGCATCTAGTCAATCCTTTTTTGATTCAGATGATTTGTACAGAAATGATGAAGAATATGTAATGCCTGAAAATTAGGCTCGAACGACGCCCGGACCGAGCAATCACACCACACTATCATTGGTAGCCGCAAGTCTCTATTCGAATTCACGACCTAAATTACCAAAGAACTGAGGGCAAGTTAATCGGTATCATCATGAGTGTCACTCCGAGCACATGGAGTGTAGAGTACATTATGGATACCCGATACCTCCCACTGGTGGCGTCAATGACACGAAATGCACACAAAGTACACCCATCTCTCTAATCAGGCAAGCAATATATTCTCTATCATACCACATGGTGTAGGAGTGGAGGCCACTTTTTCAATTGGGTGAGACACTATTGGCTGGATGGGTCCAAATCCACAGGAGAGACTGGTCCCAAAAAAGTCCTCATAGGGCAGTTTCCTGGAGCTTATACTGTGATATTGGCAGACGATGACCCAGCATTGGATATGACAAAAACTCTATGTGACTTGGAAATGAAGAGAGAGCCAGAGGAAAGAAAATTGCACAGAATGGCCAAGGTCCACGGCTTTTTGGAGATGTGGCAGGCCGGCCAAAATGTACGGGTTACACTAAAGGAATCTTACACTCAAAACAAGCAAATGGCAGCCGGTGAATACATTTCAGATACAGAAGTGATTGTCAAAGCATCCTGGCCAAACTTTCAAGATGAAGATGTGGCCGCAATTAATGTGGCGGAAACATCATCGTTGCCACCAGCTTTGTCTGCAATGGACCTCCCTGGAGGACAAACTCAGGTATTAAATGTCCACCAAATACAATGAATCGACCGTCCTCCAGCTGAAATTTAGGAGGATAGTGGACATGAAAGCATTTCAGACACCAGAAATTGGCTGAAATGGAATGGTGCCTTGGATAATCTGAATGAGAGTGAACATGACTGGGAGGCCAACAATATATCCGATATAGGCCAGCACAATGCCATCGAGGCTCCGGAACGCCCAGAGTTGCCGGATGCGAGTACTGCGCCAATTGTTCTGGGATTGATTAGGCCAACACGTAGGCCAGAGAAAATTGCTGGAAACAGGTTGATAATGGTCAATGCAATGGAAACAATGCGGAATAAGGGAAACACAAAAATGTAGGACTGACTGTGTCAATATATTTTCACTGGGTTCTTTATGTTGCTTGACCCAGAAATTCAGTTAGAGAAATATTATGGGGGCACAGTGAGGAGTCGCATGTGGATATTGGTTGACAAACAGAATTATACTGGGCACAATAAATCATTTAGCAAGATATTAAAATTTTCATAGAATGGGAGTGACCAGTGCAAGAATATTACTGGACTTGGCCTTGCCAAGGGCCGAGTCTCAATCAATCAGTAAGGCAACACATGAATTCAAATAATTATAAATACAATTATCGATGGCAGCGTATATTGATTGCAGAATACATTACAATATGCGTCAACAGAGCATGAATGATTTTTGGTCTTGTAAGTAAGTTTATTGAAAAGTGATTTGATTGGCTCAGCCTCGACCGGGATTGAAAGAGAATGCTAACTGGCAACATGAGAATGTTGGCAAATATTGAAAGAATGATAGGAAACAAAGATATACCCATCATCTGGCAGGTAGTAAATAATGATTCTAAGTTGTTTTTGGAGACTTGGGTAATAATCGCAGCAGCCACACAAGCAGTATGGGAGGCAATACTTCAATTTGAGACTCAATCTTGCAAAAGCACCTACACTGCATAAGTCTGTGATAAATGAAATGTAGCTATGTAGGGAGGTTGGAAAAATCACATGCACAAGGTTCAAAGTCTATATATGTTTTCCCATTTGGTTTACATTATGTTTATCATCTTTCACATTTTGGTATATGATTGTATGGAATTCATGACAGGAAAGTGTATATTGCACTCAGAGCTATAGATGAGTTGCGGTGCAAAAGTGGTTTCTCACCACTACCAGTTTGGTCAGCAGGGGTGGTGAATGGAGACAAAATCATTATGGAGGTAGGCTATATCAGCTGAGTGAGCAATCACTGCCAACCCTCTTGCGTTAGATATCAGAGTATACTGAATCATTTGATTAGTTATTTGAATATCGGACTATTCGTAAGATGTTTCAACTGTATAGTATTATAATGATTGAGTGCAGTGATGTGCACTGAGTGTTAGCAACGGTTCCAAATTCCCGGTTCAGTTCTGGTTCTGGTTCTGCCCCTTGCCAGACTGTTAAGACAGGTTTTATCACACCAATTACCGGGTCCGTTGCAATTGGGCTGGTTTTACCACCAAAACCCAGCCATTTCAACTTCACACCTTTGGCTCCAATTAAGTATTGGAGTTCTGATAGTATCGTGACATGATCAATATGTAGATTCTGCAGTGTGAGCCGCTCTTTCACCTCCCGCATTCAGATTTCTGATCAAACCAATATTTGTTGAGTTGCTATCTAAAACTGGTGAATTTCACATACGATTTGGCGTTAGTTCAGAGCAATTCAACCACTATTGGTCGGATTGCAAATCTAAAGTCGGCGGTGAAACAGCTGCTAACGCTGCAAAATCTATGTATTGATCATGACACAATATAATCAGAACCCGAAAACTGAATTGCAGACAAAGTTCAGCCAAGGATGAAGGAACCGCAAAGTGGAACCGCAGTCCGGGCAACAAAGTGGTGCTAGTTACCTGCTTCTGGTTGATTTGCGGTTCCTGACCCGGACCAGGGCCTTGGGTTTGGTTCGAACCTGGCCCGCAGCCGGCTAACCTGGAACTGTTGCTAACACTATCTGCAATAAAAGACAACTGTGTCCAGTCCCATCCATATGTTCAGTTTCAGTCTGGGATGATACAAGCAGAAGAATTGACATATATCTGTTAAAATATACATTACTATAATCTTATACACTATAGTGGGCAGGTCCAATCTTACATTTTTACAATAGTCCGATCCATACATAAATCAATTCTCCTTCTTTATGAAGCTAAGAATGTTGACTGTTGATGCTATACATTTTGCATGCTTATATTTGTATCGGTTAGAGTGTAATAACTGTGGTATGATTTAACCATTGGATAGAAATACAAGATAAACTCAATTTTCAGAAACTCATTCTATAAAACAGAAAAGTGTAAATCGTACTTATACTAATATAGGATATTTGTTTTCTATTCTGGTGCTAGCCAGTCAATTATTGGTACAGACAATACCACTATAGGATTAATTCTAAAACTCACTATGATTGATATTTGCTATCTAAATTACAACCATAAACTTTAAACCTGAGTAACATAGAGAAGGTTCCAGTAATCTTGACGTTATAATTGTGTGTACTTAAATTACCCAATATTCGTGATTGAAAATAAGATAAAGAATTAGTTTTAGATACTTAGTTGATTTACAAATATTAATCAACTGGATAGGAAATTCAAAATGAAATGGCTTGAGGAGAATAGCACCATCAGTTTCAATCAAGTCTATCAGACGATAGAATTTATTTACTGTATATCTGCCTGATTAAGCTGTTATAATAATGTCAAAATCACAGTGCTATTCACTCACAATCTCACAGAAGCTATCTGCTATACTTATTATTTGATGTGGCTTGCATTTTCATTGTTTAAACATAACATAAGCTGCCTCCAATTTTCAATTTTACCAGCAAAGTGGAAATACACCTCAGATTTCCAATATAGTTAAGTTTGGTATTTAAAATATAATTCAAGTACATTATTCTTTGTTGCATGACAGCTTTCACTTGCTGCTCTCAATTATAGAGTAATTATTAACATACAATTATACCCCAGATCTGTAATTCAGTCCATGGCAATTGCCGTGGCTGTTTTCATATCTCAGAATATATAATTAGCTTCGTTCATTTACATTTTCACTTTCACTGTAAATGCTTTTAAAAAACTATTTCTAATGCAATGTATATTATAGTATATATCATTCAAAGAACTATACTATTACATCTAGACTGTTCATACTATTCAATATTTTTGAATTTCTAATAATATTCATGATCAATAATTTACAACACCGGCTGAAATAATACAAGAATTACAATCTAATTTGAAAAACCTTTGAGTAAGGGTACTCTCTAAAACCAGTTCATAAATAGATTGCTCTGGCTTAGTTCAAATCTAACCAACCTGAATATATCATATGTTGTATATAAAAATATATATTTGTGAATCCAAAATGTAATTCTGCAATTTGGTCTGTGTCAACAGAGTATGAGCTTACAAGTAGTAATTCCAAAATGATAGTCACTACTTACCAATTATATAGATAATTCAAACATTCTCTGCATTGTATATACTCCTTTTTTTAAACAGCTTCAGTTGGTAATCTTTATCAAACAGACATAAGAACAATCTATTCAAAGTATAAAGTTGAGCTTGTGCCAATAATCTCTGTGAATCTATTGTGTGATTTGACATCTATTATCAAATCTCAACAGAGACATATTAATATGGCAATATCTGTTCAGTAATTACATATGTATTTGGCAGCTTCCACTCATTAAATGTATACCTAAATATTAATCGTGTCAGATCATGATGTATTCAACAAAGACTTGTAGTGTACATTTCAACTTCCATATAGGGGAATCAGTTGAAGATTAAAATTTCCAATACAGCTTCAACTTACAAGAATATAGATTCAGAAAATGCAAGTTACATTTGTTAACAAAAAAGCTGATAATTACTACCTTTGAATTTCTTTCTGCATATCAACTGAATGTTTCGTAAATATCAATTCACTATATCTACATGCCATTTTTCTTCTGTCAACGGTAAGATATCAACTCAATATACAATAATATTACTTACAGACTGTATTTGATCCAAATATTTTTCATCATTTAATATTTCACTAGTAACACTCACAATTAATTGATTATTAAACTAGCAACCGTATAGTTGAAAATAAATGAAAAATATTCTGGGGAATAAGTGTGTATAACCTATTTGCAACTATGTTTGCTATTGGTATAAACTTGAATCCGTGGGTTTACAGTTGCAACTTTATTCTTTATTACAATTGATTTTTTAGCATTTATGCCCAAATTTCCTGTGCAGTAGGATAACTGTAAACTTAACAGATCAGATGCAATCATATCCATTCGTTTAATGTTATTGAGCTATTCAGTAGATAACATATCAAATAATCCATTCAATGATATTACATCAACAATCATATCATATCAATGGCTGACAATATTATACAATTTCGAAACACTAGAGTATCCTGTCAACAGTGGGTTCATTTGAGAGATATGTAGATGAAAATGAACAGTATATATTGTAAACTCTAAGTATCAGTGGGAAACATCAAATCTGTATTACAGTCTACTGAAAACTTAATACAGGCTATTATGGCGATTGATTTTGTTGCTCTATTACTAACCATCATAGTTTCTACTTTTGTAATCTAATAGTTGCCGCTTACTATTGGTCATACAATTAAGATATGCAGGCTCCATACACCTCAACAAATTTAGACCATATAGCCACCCAAAATACTCAACCAGCCTATATTATTGTAAGTACAGCAGGTGTCAATTACCATTGCAATTATCATCAATTATTGCTTAGTGATCAGGTTAGTAATTCTGAAGGGTAAGTCACTGATGGATTAATACTAATATTGATTATTCTAGAGCACTATTTGATACATGTACATGTTTGTTGGGATAAATCTGCCTACAAGTCTCAAATGAATGACACATGGCATAAAGCAGTACTACTCAACATTGTGGATTAGGAATTAGGCTATTTGGATATACCAGTAAGTATTACATTTACTATACACAGGATAGAACACTGTAGTATAAATATAATCTTCTGGTAATATCTCTTCTGAACTATATACTAACTTATCTTAATTTATATTCTTTTCATTCCAGCATATATTGCTGTACTATTTTTTAAGTATACCACTAATTAATCTGCATTACACTTTGATATATGTATACTATATCTCTACTATTCGACTACATTTTCCACAGGCAAACAATCGGTACCTAAGTCAGGAACTCCAAGTCATACATAGATCAACAAAATCATTTCTATTGAGTGACATTCTGGTCAAACACTGCAAAGTATGAGAGTGTATTAGATATTTACCACCAATATAGGTTGTATTGAATATTCATTAGGAAATAACCAAGGTATGTAATGTCCTCAATTTCAGGCACCAGAATATTGATAGCAACAACTACAAGATTGACAGTAGTACAAGAAATTATTACATGGTGTCCAACTTGAAATTGGCTATCAAAGAAGTAAACTGTAATACTAAACTAAATCTTCTACTCCAAAGTATTGTATATTGTACTGAGATCTTACAAACTATTAAAATACTATTGCAAAGAAATAGAGCAGCAATAATACTGTTACAACTTATACTCCTTCAACAAATTGCCAATGAGATATGTAGCATTATATACTCAGCAACTACTGTAACCATCACTAATAGTTTCTTGACCTAGCAATTTTAATCTATTATGTTAAATAAACATTCTACTAAATATTAGATTCATTTTTAGATCTGTTCGTAAGGTGTTCTCTCTTGGCCCATGCTTGTACTTTTGAGAGTACTTAAAATGTGTTCTAGTTCCGTAATATAATGTAAAATAATCTCAGAGCTATATGCATCGCATCGAGCCTCTGCTGTCAGTATTAGTGGTTCCATCAGATGCTTCCACATCGTTCTCGATACTCTTGGTGCTAGGCATATTACTTCCAGATGCTTCAATAGCATTCTCAGATATCCAGAAAAGCTTTTACTCTTGTGTTGGTGTTTTGAAATTGCTATAATGTTAGACCATCTGAATAGTGAAGTTTCAAAGTAGCTGAAATCTCTGTGGAGATCTCCTGGTGTACTCTGTATTTTGCACTTCATTTTCAAGTCAGTGGATCCAATAAAGTTCTATTACCATAGGCAACATGGTCTCTTAGATGAATATTGTTATGGTATTTGTGATTCACAATTCCAGAAAAACACCCTATATCATATTTTGATATTGATGTACTATCCAGACTTAGCTATCAATTAACCTATCAATCAACAAATACATTCTCTATTTGTGCTGGTCACAGACAGTAGTCAGATGTAATGGAATGTAAAGGCATATTCATTAGGACACCACTCATAGGTATCAATCTAGTCATTGTGAAACAATTGTAGTACTTGTGGGCTCATGTGATTTGATATATAGATGGATAGTGCATAAATAAGTTAGTAAGACTATTGCTAGTGATATAAGGTTCACACTGAGCCAACTACATAAAGCAGCAGTTATCTGGCCCTGAAGATGGTATGTAGATGCCATGAAAATTCTCAGTACATGTTGTTGACATTTGGGAGGCAGAACTGGACAGGGCAATCAGATGGACTTGGTGCGAAACCTTGACTGGGACCTATAAGCCAACTTGACTGTATAGGTCATTGAGTATATAATGAGATAAATATTAGTAGTTATTTGTATAACATACTGATTGAACTACCAGGAGATAAGCTGATTGAAATAGAAATGCATATATCTGATACTACCAATTTAATTAAATCTTTGGAAGATAAGTCTGCATAGCCAATGTATCTAACTATGAGAAATATTCCAAAATATAATAACCAGATTGTAACTTTACATGTGTACATTAATGTTGCATTGGAAATGGTCCAAATCAGCTGTAGCCTGCACTATGTGTAGTCGCCCACTCACGCAGCAGATAGCAAGCTTCTGGTGGACCCCTGTATGACATACAGCCTATAGTCATTGATAGTCAATTCATAGAGATGTGCCAGTTGGCCTGCAGAACTACCTACAGTTGGAAGTCAGTGATGTACCAATACCTGTCTTTACTGCCTGGAGTTATTGTTGTACTGTACACATTATTGCAATGAATGCACAGTATAGCCAACTGGTGCTTGAAAGCTTCCTTGAGAGCCTGTTTGAGAAGCTGCTCGAGAGGGCCATGCTGTGGGAGGAGTAGAGGCCTCCATGCGACACTTTTTGGCATATGGAAACTCTGAGTTTGTGGAAGCTTTAACCAATAGGAGGCTTTAAGTCTGCTAAAGCTATGACATTGACATTGATATAGCCAACCTACTTGACTAATTGCTTTCAGTACCATCACCATTGCCATCATCACCTTCAACCCCAAATCGAATGCTCACACATATCAAAATTGAGGGGACAATAGCTCCAGTTTTCACAGAGACAACTGAGTCCGAGATTTGCTCTTCCCAAGATCCAATTGTTCACCTTTCTTGCAGAATCTAAGGCTGCAATTCTCAACACCATGACCATCAGCCATCATGAAATTGTGTCTTGGTGGGCAAACTAATGAAAAGTATCTGACTACCTTGTCAACTGATATAATGATTTCAGTCAATATATGCCACCCGCTTCCTGCCACACACCACACACCCCTTGCCCCCTGCCGCCTGCCTTGCACCTCCTGCCAATCACCGCCTGCCATCCACCACCTGCCTCATGGCTCCTAGTGCCTGGTGTCTGCAATTCAGGAAGTTTCAGGATTGAGCATGCAGGAGCATACATGGGAGCATATAGTCTAGTGAGATTTGATGTGTCTTCCTTCATGAGAGCATGCTTGGGAGCATACGGCCAAATATACACGCAGTGTACTATCGAGTGCAATTGGGAATGTACTCAAGAGCATGCTTGGAAGTGTACTTGAGAGTGTCTCAGAGGGGCACTTGGGAGTGTCTAGAGAGCTTACTTGGGAGCATAGTCCAGCAGGTTGGGAGTGTGTCATCAACTGCAATTGGGAGTATACCTGAGAGTGTACTCCAGAGTGTGCTTGAGTGTGTCTTAAGAGCACACTTTGGAGTCTATACTCAGGCAGGCTAGGAGTGTGTTATCGAGTTCAATTGGGAGCATCCCTTAGCACATGCTCAGGAGATTGCTTGAGAACATCTTGAGATCATACTTGCGAGCCTATAGTCCTGCAGGCTGGGAGTGCCACGCCGAGTGCAATTGGGAGCATCCTTGAGAGCATGTCTGGGAGCGTACTTGGGAACGTATGTGGAGGTGTACTTGGCAGCATACTCAGAGTGTACTCGGCAGCATCTTGAGAGCTTACTTGAGATTGTAAGTCAAGCAGGCTGGGAGGTGTCATTATGAACAATTGGGCGTGTACAGTCAAGCAGGCTGGGAGTGTGCCATGGAGTACAATTGGGAGTGTCCTAGAGTGCATACCCAGGAGTGTACTTGAGAATGTACTTGGTGGTATACATGAGAGCATATGCAGAGTGTACTTGGAGGTGTCTTGAGAGCTTACTTGACAGTGTAAGTTAAGTAGACTGTGAGTGTGCAGTCATGTGTGATCAGGAGTATACTATAGAGCGTACTTGGCAGCATGCATTAAAGTTAATTTGGCAGCTTGTTTTCAAGTTGGTTGTGTGCAGTGTGATGTACAGTACCCAGCATACAAAATCGCATATATATCATCGTAATCTAATCAATGGATCAGCAAAATATATATCCGTGCAGAAGCCACATGCAAACCTCCCCAGCACTCCAGTTAACCTCACCGGTGCTTCTACCTACCTCCAGGTGCTCCCAGGCCCCCCTGGAGTTCAGCAAAGTGCTCTCAGACTCTGCAAGAGCATTCTCAGGTGCTCCTGAACGCACCAGCAGTTATGGAGGTGGATTCAAGACACTCCGATATTTGACTGATAGGATAGTCAAATTCTGGAGCTGTTGAGACCTCTACACAGGACTGCATGAGACTTCGAGACCAGATGTGACCCTGGCACAGCGCTGCGGGAAATTTGGTGTCGTATTCTCACAGTTGTGGGTCTTAGCATTCCATAACCACACAGCATTTCGTGTTTCAAATTCATCTTTGTTACTGTCAGAAGTTTCATTAAATCATAATATGGCATGCATTGTCTATCTCGGTCTCTCTATATATATATGTATTGTCTATCTGGCTGCAGAGGGTACTGGAGCGTAATTGGAGGAGCACCTGAAGACACCAATTGGGGGAACTTAAAGATACACTTGGAGGCCGTGATGATGTGGACTGGAGATGTACTTTGAGGACATGATAAAGTGGGTTTGGATATGCACTTGGAGGCCGAGATTGTGTTGAAGTATGACATACATTAGGAGGCTGTGAACGGGCAAGTTTGGAGGTGCACTGGGAGGGCGGAATTGAGTTATACTAAGAGATGCACATGGCGGCCGAGATCGTGCAAGTTTTGAGATAATTTCTGAGGCCGACATCCAGTTGAACTATGATTTGCACTTCGCAGCTGTGATCAAGCAAGTTTGGAGATGTACTTCGAGGCCACAATTCAGTTGAGCTGAGATATGCACCCGCAGGCCAAGATCGAGCAAGTTTGGAGATGCACTCAGACGCCCAACTCAGAGATGCACTTGGAGGCTGTGTTCAAGCAAGTATGGAAATGCACTTGGAGGCTGATATCGAGTGAACTCAGAGATGCACTTGGAAGCCCTCATCGAGTGAGTTTGGAGATGCACCTAGTGGCCATCATCTGGCTAACTTAGAGGCCTTGATCAAGCTAGTTTGGATATGCAGTTGGAGGCCGAAATCAAGTTGAACCCAGAGATGCACTTGGAGACCTTGACCAAGCGCGTGAGGATATGCACTTTGAGGCGGTGATCAAGTTGAACTCGGAGATGCACTTGGACGCCGTGATCGAGCGAGTTTGGAGATCCAGTTGAAATCCATGATCATGCGAACTCGCACCCATGATCGGGTTAGTATGGAGATACACTTCGAGGCCATGATTGAGCAAGATTGATGGAGTACTTGGGGGTGCTCAATGGGAGACCGAGAGGGTGCTTGAGACTCCATTCATCAGTTAGTTAACGTCCAACTGTGCGAATGTGACGACGTGAATTCGCCTTTATCTCTCATGGAGAGCTGTCTGTTAGTGGTCAATCTTGTAAGGAGGCATGCCAGCATATGAAGCTACATTCAGGGGTCAACTCATAATCGTGCAAATGAATAGACAACCAACAATCTTCGGTGGATGCTGTTCTCAGCAAATGTTAGTACTCGGTGTATGCTGTACTCGGGGTATGCTGTACTCAGTGTCAACTCAGGATCTTGGCCTGAAGAGATAGAGAGAGATGACATAACTATGTGTTCTGCGACAATGGTAGAGTTGTGGATGAGAAAGAGGGATGGGGGATGAAGATAAGAACAATATGGAGGATATGAGTGCATACAAGACATAAGGGGTAAAACTTGCCTGATTGGGTTTAGACAACTTCAGATCAGTAATCTTACCTGGCAGATTAGAACTCCTACCTGCCATATCTGGAATGCTAAATTGACTTGCACACAAAATTCTCTTAAGCCCTAGTTTCTCATAATGATGTCCCCAATCTCCGCTGATCTCTCTCTTTCTGGTCCTGAACTCTACCATCACCTAAGAACATAAAGTGAACTCATCCCTCTCTATCTCAGCATGCTGTGATCATAAGTTAACACCGAGTACAGCAAACACTGAATACTTCATCATCCCAAGATCGACTGTGTCCTGCACCAAGCCAATCTCTCATCGTCTCATCTCTCATCTCTCCGCACACCTTGTTGTACTCAACTCTCTACATTCCCCCAGTTCAGAGTGAATCAACGAATAAAGTCTCAGCTGCCATCAGACCGCCCTCCCAGTCTACCTCCTCCAGCTCAACCATGTCCAAGTATGCCTCCAATCTGGATCAATCATGCCCTCCAAGTGCATCCCCAACTTGCTCGATTATGGCCTCCAAGTGCATCTCCAAGCTCAGTCAATCACTGCCTCCAAGTGCATTCCTGAGGTACTCGATCTCCGCCTCCAAGTGGATCACTAAACTCGCTCAGTCATGGCCTTGATGTTTGAACATTCATGTGCTCCAAGTGCATCTCCAAACTCCCTCGATCACGGCCTCCAAGTGCAGCCCTAAGTTCTCATGATAATGGCCTCCAAGGGTATCTCTGAGTTCACTCGATAGTCATCTCCAGGTACACTCGGAATTGTTCTCAAGCACCGCCTGTAGCCAGTCCAGATATACCATGTGTAGATGGATAGCTATCTAGATACAGAGACTTATAGATGGGAATACAAACTGAATACATGAGTTTTAAAAATCGTTGAATGATACGTAGAAGCTATGATTTTCACATGCTCCAGCAGCGTTCCCAAAGAAGATGTAGTTTTTCCCACACTGCTCTACTGTGGTTCGAGGTCTTTCCATGCTAGTGGCTGGCGCTCCCAGGTGCTCCCAGGTGCACCTGAAAGCCACTGCATTGGTCCCGTCAACTGAGGGATTTGACCACCCTGGGATTCTGGTCTGACAACTCTCAAATGCTCCCAGAGGCTCTCATAGACAGAAGTACATTTCGCCGATGTGCATAGGTCCACGGGACATCACTTTACCAGGTGTCAATTATGCTAGAAAACACCGTTTCAAAAGAAGCTTCATTATGAGTTACACATCTTGCAAGGTCATTTTTCCCAGTGTGTATTACATCAATATAGTTTGTACCAATCAAATATATTCCTTATATCTCCTATAATGTTGAGTCAACTATACTATTCCCAGTAATCATTGAAAATTTCAATACTTTAAGTGTGTATTGGGACTGTAAAGATGGTTTCTAGCAAGAATATTACTGACAATTACCCATTGAAATTAAGAATTATGTGGAAAATATCACTTAAGTGCAATGTGCAAAATATCTAAGTTCCTAATTGTCAACCTTTATAACCGCAAGTTCAACATCAATACAATAACTGAAGAATGCAGCAGACTCACTCAGAGCAGTTTAAGAATAATGATATTCATAAACTTTTTATATTACAAAATTACTCCAACTGCAATCAGTTTTGGAATTTTCCCCATTGCAATATATATCAGCAATGATAATCTATTCAGCTATCTCAGCTACTACTTCAATTATACAGGAATATAATATACTAGCATTTTAAATATCTGAATGCGAGAAATGTCAAGCATTAAGTTCACCATTAATTCACAATTGTATTGTGAAGCTGTGATGTTATATACTGTATTTTCGTATTTAATTCATTCCAAAGCAGCGCCTGACTGAAAGCAGAGGTTCAAGGTATAATTGTAACCTAGGTACAATGATAATCTACGAATGTTGGCTGCTCCCAGAATAATTGAAACATAAAGCAGAAATACAACTTATCAAAACCAGGAATGAAGCTGCATAGTCTTTGTATTGATTATTCCTACATCTAACTTATCACAAATCCTCTGATATAGATTCCAGAGCACTTGTTGATGCGATGCAATCATTTCAGACTCTGAAGAATATTTTCCGATACCAATGAATTTCAAATCCTAGCAATACAAATGCTATTAATTGGTCTGCAATAGAATCTCACCAATTCCAGCCACAGAGTACTTGACACTTAGATTTATATCTGAGGTGTATATATATACAGCAGAGATAATTACTACTGCACAATGAAAGAAATTTTGAAAGCAACATGATAGGGTATAAATGGAAGCCATTATATATTATAATGATATTTGACTAATGATAATAGAGCAATTGCAGCCACGAAGCCTGCATATTGCCCTTCAGAAATTGAAATAATTCATAATGTTGCTATAATGGTTCAAGCAATAACTGTCTCAGGAATGCAGTTCTATCGCGACTCAATCGGAATGAACAGGGACAAATAACATCACAGCAAGAAGTATTGAAACAGAATAAGAAATTCACTGTACAACTAATATTACCCCTGAATAATATCCAGAATTTCAGATACATGAATCCCAGATAAATGTCCCAGTAATATGGTATAGCAATCGAACTCAGTAGATATTCAAGTATAATTGAAAGTGAAATTTATAATATTACTTTAAAATTGGGGATTGGTTAGAATATAAATTGTCTGGATTTTTGGAGGAATGCAATAATTAGTGTGAGAATATTATTCAAATGATCAGAAAATAAGTTAATCTATTGAGAGTGTACTTCTAAGCTTGTGATATCAACTCTGTCAAACAAATGTTAAAATGAATTTAATTAATGAATGTTAAACATAATATTAATACTGATCAATTTGAACCACTATGATTTACAAATCTGTAATAGGTATATTTTCTCAACTGCAAAGTCAAACAATTGTGTTAAGTGGGAAAACATAACACCCGATATACCAGGGTAACCAATCGGAAGGTGATATTGTCATATCTTGTATTTCAGAGCTGTTTCAATACTAACTGGACTATACTACTTATTCCCCTCTCTGCTACTGATATATTGCAATATATCTTTAGTGTCTAGTATCAATTATAATACAGAAGAGTTTCTTTACCATATGCTATAACGAGAAGAATATAGCATAAGAGAAACACATATTTGTAGAGGTTGAAACAGTATCAATCTTGTATCTCAAAGTGCAGCATAGGCCGATTTTGCAATCTCCAATCTTGAATGGATATTTCAGCTATTAATTGAATATAACTGGATACATCAAATTCCAGAATTAATGATTGGTTAAAATTGAAATATTCTTTCAAATGGTATATTTATTGAACTTTATTATTGACTTTAATACTGCTATAAACAATATTATATTCATATTACAGTTGACTACAAGGAACTTGATGCCAAGACAGTATATATTTAAACCAATTATGGAATCATATCTGAAGTTCGCCATATCTTGGATCAGTATATTGCAATAAACGTTAAATTCTTCACAATTCCTTTAAAGAATAAATTTTTTCCTTTCCAGTATTATGTTTTCGCTGGATACTATTACATTAGATTTTTCAATTTGTAGAATACCCATTAGATGCAAATACTTACTCTGCTTTCTTCAAGTAATGTAAGATAAGTCCACAATATACACTATATTATCAACAATTATAATATATTGTGGCACAATTGACACAGTCCAAAGTTATACCTGGTTGAGTCAATTATTTTTACTGATTCAGTTGAGTATTACTCAAACTAAGGACATATAAAAATTGCTATTAAAGTAATAGCTAAACCAGTTTAGTTGAGGTGAGAAAATAATGGCTTGGTTGACAGTATTACTGTAGTATTAATTAATAACCATATATGTTTTGAAAATTATAGGACTGCATTGAAGTACAATGAGATATGCTGGAGGTTTAATATCAGTACTAATTTATGATATATAATAAAACATTGTAGAATAGTACTGGCAGACTGGACAATATACCTAATACTTAGCTATAATGAAATTCTGGTTCAGTGTAAATCGATACAAAGTGCATCCAACCTACAATTACTGCATTCAAAAAGGATTCTAATTTACAAGCTCTCGATGTTAATATATACTCGTAATTTGGAATTAAACTCGATAATATATGTATTCCGTATACATCGTAATTAGAGTACTTATGAAAGATTAGAAAATGGGTTCAGGACATGCTGAAATGGTTCTGGAGATTACAGAAGTGGTTCAGAAAGATTTAGAAGTTTCCATCTTTCAAAGTCTATTGAATCGCAGATTGAAAGATATTTACACCCATTAGTAGTTTCTGGAGCTTGATTTAACAACTTCCAATTATTGAACAGGGTTTAGAAGGATTTTCAGTATATTGCAATGTACATTCAAGAACTGTAATGTAGTATGTGAGTATCTGAAGTTACCTGACAATAGGACTGATGATAACTGGGGTATCTTGGTAGTTACTATATAGCTTTTATCCCTTTGCCGGTAACTGGGTTTGGGTCCACAGATGGGCCCGCTTCCCAAATACAAATCACACAACTACAATCCAGCCACATGCCCCCAGAATGAATCAAAATACTCTACATATGGTGAAATTCATAAAAACAATTTTGTTTGAGTGTGAAACACAAAGTCTCATTGCAGTCCTCACACTTTATACTGGTTTTCATTCCTTCTCCACTACCACCCTGACTTCTTCTCCACCTGCAAAGGAAACAATCTACTCTACTCTCAAGCCAATGTGGGGAATGTATTCCTGGTATCTCTTGGTAGAGGGCAAGGGTAGTGTGCTTGCTAACTAGCGTGGTAGGAAATAGGGCCAAAGCAGATTCTGTGGTGGGAGCCAACCGAGTGATTTTTTGTGCAGCCAGAATGTGGCAGGAACTTTTCATTGTTGACGGACTTCTAGCTTGCAGAAGGTCACAAACAATGGAGAGTCAGAAGTCAAACTGCTCCATTGTGCAATCATTGTTTACTGCAAGATCTTGACAGGTTATATGGCTATTGATGTGGGCTGCCTCCAGAATCAATTAGAAATGTGGATACCAATTTGTGTCTGGATATGAGCTGTGTATCGAAATATGTTCAATACTCGTTAACCACATCCACACTCTCTTTCTGCTTGTCTTTGGCCACAACAATGACTGGTATATCAAGCTCTTTCTGGCGTTCTCCAGGAAGAAATGTGGAATTTGCTCCACTTGCATTGGTATTCATGTTGCCTGGATGCTTTCTCATTCTCAGCAGCAGTGAATTCTCACGACTTAGAGGGTGGATTGTAGACATCACGGTAACAGGAGAACTGTCCATTGATAGCAAGGTTGCAACCCCATCATGAACAGCTCCACTTCGAAAATGATAGGGTTATTTGGCATTTTTCCCAACCTGGAAATTCTTGGGAAATCCTTCGAACTGCTGTCAGCATGTGCCACATCATCCTATACCCATCCAACAGAGCTCTGCCAGCAGAGGTTGTCTGGTGAAGAAGTTGCCCATCCATACAGTAAAGGAGAGCTTAAAATGCCTCTGGTGTAAACATCTATTCAAGTGGTGAACCCTCTTTTTAGTATCTGTAAGCTGTAACAGATGCGATTCTACATCAACAGGATCACCTCCAACTGCATTCGATGACGGGTGGAACTCCCAGACATATCCCTTCCCTGGCATGCAAAAAACTTATATCCTTGACTAATTCACCTGTTTGGCATCATTGTAATGTGAATAGACCACCCTGTGAATAGAATCATGGCTTCATCAATAGTAACATTGCTGCCAGGTACTTGGTACTGCTGCTAGAAAAACTGCAGCTGCTGCAGCAGTATATCCACCTTATAATGCCAACATGGCCAGCATTCAGCAGTGTCAGTTGGGGAATTGTATGGAGAAGTATGGAAGAAGCGACTGACATTCTGAAAGCAAGTCTTGCCAAGGTAGGCTGCTGGTGGTAGTCCATCCTTTGGAAGATATACTCCATCCTTCATCCAGTACCTCTCAGGAGGAACTCCAATCAGACCCATATGAATTTGAATTGCCAGCCAGAGATAAAGCTCCAGAGTAGTAACTGGCTGCCAGGAACACTGCCACTTCTTCTCTGGCCCAAGAAGCTGCTGCTGGGCATAGGAATCGGTGTTGGCTACATGCTGTCCCATAAAGGAATTGGTTAGAAAGAGATTGAAGATTTGAACTGGAGTAATGGTATCCAGCTCAGAGAATGAGAAGGGCAATCAGTTCCATGCTTTGTAAGAAGGGACAATTGGTTGTAAGAAGTCAAATGTGGGAAGCTTAGGAACATCTGTCAAATTTTGAGATGGTTTTTTGAGTGTTTTCTTGTGCTACTTGGCCAAGAGATCAGCTGGGATTGACCTGACTGGTTCAATAGATGCCTCATCGGTGGACCCATAATTATCGTCAAGATTGAGCATTGCAGGTGGAGCTTCTGTAGTGGATTAAGTCAGATCAGGTATAATGACAGGTTGGTGCTGTACTGCAGTAGGTGGTGGTGGTGGATGAGACGAGGTGCACTTTGGACCAGAGTCATTGTCCATGATACAATCCTTGGTACTTTGTCTTGATATTTTTTGGTGAGGGTGGTGGAGCTGAGAGTATGAGAGGTGGAGTAGGTAGTTGACATTAAGGTTCTGAGGTGTGAGGGCTTCTCTGCATATGGTTGTTGTGGTGTGGTAGATGGGAAGTGGGAAGGTGGTTGCTACTGGGCTGGAGGATGGTACTCTCACAATCTCCAACATACTGCTATTTATATGCAACTCAGCACCACAGACCTTGTCACACTGCTGCAAGAATTCATAAATAGAAGCTTTTACTTGTTATCTTTCAATTCATATTATTCTAGGGGGGGGTTTAAGTGGATGGCCATGTTGTTATAAGCGACAAGGCGCAGTGTATGTGCAAGTGGGCCCTTTCATGGGCCCACTACCAGCGAAGGGATAGAAGTTTCGAAAGTGAAATTAACAATTCACCCCTATCGATTCAATATCAAGATAAACTCAAAATATTATTTAAGTTACCACTGCATAATCGTTTATTAACAAACTCTGAATATTGTCTATAGTCTTCCTGTTCTGACTATTCAACAGTACATCAGAGCATTAAATATTTGCAACCTTACAATGAATGATTGTATTGCTTGAGGTTTGAAAATACACAGCCTATATAGTGAATTCAGATAAAGACACTACATCACAGTTATAGTTAAAGGTAAGTTTTGTTCTTATTTCTATTGTTTTTCATTCTTAGCAAAATCATGCCTTTAGTATCATAAGTTGTACCATTGCTTACCACTTTTTATATTCGACATAAGTAATTCCAAGTCTACGAATGTCAATATCATATATTTATATATTATTTAGTGGGGAATTAATATTTATATAATAGGATATTATTAAATAGTTATTAATAAAAGTTTCCATAATTACTTAAATTTAGTAGATTAATTTACAGGTTTTAAAATTCATATCACTTTGTATAAACTTTACTTATCAAACTGAATTATATCCAAATACTTATATTTTTCTTGGAAAATATGTTACATTGAATTGAAATGTAGAAAGTCAAGGAATAGTTAATCGCAATAAATGTATCTAAAATAGTTTGAACATATATTCAGAATATAAGTAATGAATATCTGAGTATGAGCTTAACAACTGGCTGTGTATTGGAAACTGGATATTCAAAATTGTTTATTGAGAGTATTTACAACATAGACAGAGCTTGAACATTCTTATATGTACATGAATACAGGATCCTGTTAGTTTGAATATCATATCACACAATTATATTGATGTGCTGTGCTGATGTGGTGTCTAACTGCTGAAATTGGGTGTTGGTGTGCCTAAAGCTACTCAATTTCTTTAATTTTATGCACAATATAGTTGAAATAGGTTTTTTGACCACGTTACCGCACCATACCCAGCACCCCTAACCCTAGAAATGTCAGGAAGTCGTCAAGCTGGCCATCAGTAGTTATTTTAAGACTGGGCTAGGGTTATGGGTGAGTGTTATCTAAAGAAATTGACGAGTAAGATGTACTTGGAGCGGAGTTATCTTTTCCAACGTCCCCCTCAAACTACTACCATGGGCCCAAATGACAGAGATTGTGGAGTGTATTTTCAGGACCGAAATACTGCAGAAAAAGTTAATAGGGACAGCTCACATAACAGGGGCCGCCCATTGCACAGGAGTAATTTACATTAGCTCTGTCGCTTTCTATACATTCAGAGTGGCTTATCGTCGACAGGACCAGTTACAGATTATGGAACTCCCGTCGCAAAATGGATGACAAATCGTGCGATGGGTTGGAGGAACATCTATTACTGTTCGCTGAGACCTACACTGCCATGGACCATTGATGTAAGCATCTACATGGTTCTCACTTTGCGCCAAAGAATCTCTAATATTTCTGTGCAGCTGTTGCCTCCTACTGCATCTACAGACAACCCAGCAATGTCAATACCGACTAAACACATACACGCCTCGCTCAACAAAATTAAGCATCCAATTAACGTTGTGAAGGTGAGTATCATTCAAATGTGGAGAGTACAAGTTCTGATGTATGTGAGAAGTGGACTCCCGAAGGGCGACGGTTATTAACTGGATCCAGCAGCGGGGAGTTCACTCTATGGAATGGCATGGGATTCAATTTCGAGACAATCATGCAGGTAACGTTTCCGAGGTTTTGGGAAACACCACGTCACACATGCTGAATAGCTAAGGCCCATGACTGTGCAATCCGAGTTTGTCAATATTCCCATGACGGGGACTGGCTCCTATCTGGTGATCAGGATGGGGTTGTGAAATACTGGCAGCCAAATTTCAATAATGTTAAAATTTTGCAAGCTCATCAAGAACCTGTCCGGGACCTTTCGTGAGAATGCCGACCGTTTATACACGCTTGTTATCTCGTCGGCTGATAATGCTTAATTAGATTTTCACCGTCGGATGCAAAATTTGTCACAGCGTCTGACGATGGCACACTTAGAGTGTGGAACTTCAACGAGGGTGTAGAGGAACGCACGATGACAGGTCATGGTTGGGACGTAAAGTCAGTTGATTGGCACCCAACAAAAGGCCTCATTGTCTCTGGCTCAAAGGATCATTTGGTGAAGCTTTGGGACCCCCGCACTGCACAATGTTTGACAACTCTTCATGGCCATAAAAGTACTATCTCTAAGTCGCTCTTTCAACCCAGCCAAGGTGATCTGTTGGCAACCTGCGCTAGGGACCAGACCTGCCGAATATTTGACCTCCGGTCAATGAAAGATTTCTGTATTCTCCGCGGGCACGAAAAGGATATTTCATCGCTCGCTTGGCATCCGATTCACCCAGCATTAATATCCACTGGGGGATCTGATGGTGCTATTAATCACTATCTAATTGATGAGCAGCTGCAGGGAGGGGCCAGTAACATATCGTCTCCTGTTATTCATCCCGCTGCAGAGATCCCCTTTGCACATGAATATGCTATCTGGAGTATGGAATATCACCCACTAGGCCATATCCTCTGCACGGGTTCAAATGACCGAATAACACGATTCTGGACGCGCCCACGGCCAGGCGAGTCGGATAGTTTTCGAGACCGGTATCATGTTGGTGAAGATGCAACAATGGGGAGCCACGATCGCCGCAGAAAATACCGGCAAGAGGAAGAAGAGGAGGAGCAGTACGAGGTCGAAGCGTTAGTTGACCAGAACTTGTCACTACCAGATCAGCATCACCAACCGCAACTGCCCGTCAGGGGCGTTATTCCAGGGTTTCTATCCCTACCCCCATCTACTGCTGCAATCGGTGTCCTACATTTACCACTTCCAGGATCCACGGCACTACCTGGCCTCCCCGGCCTCAGTAGTTTTGACATTACAAATCTTACAGGATTATTTACAACTGGCAATTTACCACCGGCAAGAAGCATAACGGTTCCCCCGTTGCCTTTGGCGGCAGATTCTACACTAATTAGTCAATTACCGCCTAGGCTCGTGCCCATACCACCTTTTTTACCAGGAGTGACTCGTCAACCCGCTCCAATACCGGGAATTCAGGGAGGGTTGATACCTGCAATTGATAGAGACATTGGAGGTGGAGGATTGGACGAAGGAGCAGGTGACGGTGCTGAGTTCGGAGGAGAGGATGGAGATAGTGTTAGCGGTGGTGGTATTGGTGGTGGTGGGGTGGGGATTAGACGAAGGGGACCACTACCAAGTCAGAAGGATAGCTTGAGAGAAGCGCAAAGGAGTGGATTTCGCCGGAGACAATGATAGTACAGTTATGGAGCAAAAGTATTGGTGGTTGCAATGACTGCGCAATCTATCAAAATCTAAAATGGTATTTGCATAACAGCCACAAAATAGACTGAGCAGTAATTGAGGCATTTGTCCCATTAGATTAGGAAGGATCACGAAATAAAAAATTATCGGGGTGTAGTTTCACTTCTAATATTTATCTTATTGGTAGGTGATTACTAGATTATTTCATACACACCATCAAATTTGGGTATTTTATACAGCAACTAGATGTGTATAAAGTACTATATTTGAATAAATGGAAGTTAAAATTATACAACAGTTTTAAAATAGTATAACAGAGATGTAGAATATGGCTCTGGTGAGAGGAGAAAGATTCTACTATTTGTAATTACCTATAATGAAAAATTTATAATAGTTAAAATTGCTAAATAACTACTTTTATTTCCAGAATTCTCATTACCTGCAAGGAAACATATAAAAAGAATAAATTCTGCTCTTGAAGATGAATAGAGATAACATTTCAACAATCCAGCAGACTATCAATTATGCCAAAGTATTTATATGATCAAAATTAAACTATTATATTTGTATTATATACATTTATCTCTAAGATCATTGGGTTGAATATGATAGTAGTTAGAGAATGATTTTATAGTTGCTGAATTTAAGATAACATAGGACTTATCTAGTACATTTCAGAGTAGAATAGCATATTTGAAAATATTTGAAAAATAACTGAAAAGATGAATCCTAGCAGAAGATATTTGTAATTATCCTAAACGGATCTGGAAAGACTGAATAGCTGTAATAGTTAGCAGACGTACTTTTTGAACCTGCTTTCTGTATATTAAAAAAGCATACAATATTACTGTACTTTTACATTCTATTATTAAACAATTGTAAAAAATGATCTTTTAGTTTGTATTATTAAATATTTGTTTTCAAATCTCTTTTAATCATTTTACAATGTTGACTGGCAGTAGCTACAGATAATACTTGAGTGTAACTTAGTTGAAACTAGTTAGGGTAAGAAATTATACTGAAATATATACTTCAAAACAGTGGTAATTACCCTTGAAATTGAATATTGATTAAGTATGTCAAGTGAGATAAAGGAAAATTTGGGATACACTTGAATGCTGAGTTTGTCTAAACTTGGGGGTGGACAGTAACATAGTCTCAGATGTATACGGAAATGGTAATTAAATGAATACTGAAATTGATGTTTAAACCAAAATCAAATCAACTATACAGTATACTATATAACACAGCAAGCTATATGCGCAGCTAGCAATGGAGTGAGCCTAGCAATAAATAGATGAAATGTAATACAGTAAGTATTGAAATTCAGGTCAAGTTAATACTGAATATACTTAAATATGGTTATGCAGAAATTATTGAGTTGTACAAGACAATCATCGATGTGTAAAGAGATTGTAATTCTTGGTGTTGCCTATCCGATAAGAGCTTTGATATTAGTTGAGATTTGACATCTTGATTACCTTACTACCATGTGAATTCAAAAAGTTTTCTCAAATGTATACTGTTGTGAAATACTGAGTGGCAATAAGTAATCTAAAGGACAGTGCATATAATATAGAGATACACTTCATGAGTTAATCAATAACATTGGGAATGTCTCTGGAATAAATACTGCTGATGTGCTGCATGAAAACTAACAGTCGGCAGTTAATTTGAATGGAGATACCCAGAAATTAGATATAACAATAAGAGCAACAATAATAGTCATAAACATAGTGGAAGACAATTTGATTATATAAAATAGCCAACAATCATTTTACGATATTGACTGAAGATATAGAATTCCATAGAAGAGAAGTATAATTTTGTCTTACATTTCCAGATGGTAATTGAATTCTAGAAATGGGAGAGAAATTAGAAATAAAGGTAAGAACAATAAGAAAAGGATATAAACATGATACGCAAGTATTAGGAAATACACTGGAAGAACTTTCGGTATTGAATTTGTCACTTACAGGATTCGGTTTGAAATATTGAGTTATATATACACAATGCCCTCAGTTGAAGTATAATATCCTACATCTTCTATCCATACTACATTACTCTCAATCATTTCAATAATGTTTCCAATGTTTCGAAACAACTTATTTACTGACCAGATCCCGCAGAGATTGAAATTATTTGTCCAGGGCAGAATGTGCCATGCAATCTGACCTGATAAGTAAATATTGATTGTTACTAAAACCAAAACAAACACCAGCCAATTTGTAATCTGAATACAACTGGACAGCAGCTTAACTGGTGGATACTACACGTTTGACTCCAATTAAATATTTCAGATCTCGTTATATTGTAATTTAATTTATATACCAATGTTGTAGTGTGACATACAATTTCACATTTCCTTGTAAAAGTTGCAATTGAATCAATTCTAAATGACTGGCTGTTGAATACTAAATATACACACTGTTAAATAGCAGCATTAATAAAAGTGCAAATCAACTAAAGACTGGACTATGTGCAGCCTATAGCAAGCTTCCAGTAGACCACAGAATGATGGGCAGCCTATAGTAATCTATGGTGGGTTAATAGACATCTGCTGGTTTGCCTGTACAAGTAATTACAGCTGGTGGGTATATGTGTAGACCTCCTTCAGACTGAACTTGGCCTGTACTTACCCATAGGTTCTCATACATTCAGCGAATGGATAATCAGATTGGTGGACAGACTGACCCTGTTTTATCTGAATATCACTACTTATGTTGGATTGCTATGGGTATAGGGAATGCTGTATTGCTGCTAGATGTAGAGTGGTTATTCTGCAATTGCACAATGAATGCAGAGCAACTTATAAAGTTTAGCCTACACTAACTATATAGGATTGGAAAATGCCACTGGAAGAAGGATGATCATTTTGTGATGGCACAATTTGCATGTGGCAACTACTAGTCAGGTCCACACTAAAGCTATGGCTGTTCTGAATGTGTATTATATGCTGCTTTCAGTATAATCACCGAATTTCCACATACTATATGGTACAATGGTTACTGAAGTACTACTGAAGCTATGACATGAATATTACAGAGATGCAACAGTCTAGAAGAGCTTCAGTACAATTTCTGGTGAGACAATGATATGATGTTTAAAGAGACATTGTAGTCTGGAAGACCTGTGGTACAACTCGATGGGGAAATGGTATAATACTTCGAAATTGCATGTAGTCTGCAAGAGTGATTGCACAATGCGGACTGAACATATGGCATGATGGTTATAGACTTCTCGAAGCTGGACAGGGTCTGCACAACGTATTGTAAAACACAATTCACATTGAGAACTATGCTTTTACTAACAAATTCAGTACATTTAGCAGCAATTCTAGTCAATTGGCTCAAAAGTGACACTATACTGCAAACCTCGGTTCCCTTCCATCACGAGATCCTCAAACAACCACCTCAAAACGTTCTCGGTAAATCTTCCCCATGTGATATGTATTGATCTGTACACTAGTTAGCCCAGGGCACATAATCTTGACTATACTGTATTATCTTATGGATGCATAGATACAGACAATAATTCAGAATCCTTTAAGTCTTGCCACACCTCTAGAGCTATACATTTTTCCATCATTCTGTGGAGGTATTCATTGCACACCATAGATACCATTGATGTTGCAAGGTATCTAGATCGAATTACATTGCCATTGTATCATCTGAAATCTAGAACCATATGTCTAATCGAGCACATAGTAATATCTAAATATTCTGGCATCACAGATGTGCATACCCATATCTTCTGATACTGCTTGTTAATTACTGCCACAGCTAGTTATTGTGCAGAGCCCATTGGTAAGATTACTTAATATTGTCATTAATCAATATAAATAGAATCTTATATACAGCATAGCCAGTGCCGATAGAGGTGTGGAGGGGATACTGGCAAGTTGTTCTCAGTGGACAGTAAAACTGGGGTGACATTTGGGCCAGAATGTCTGAATCTTAGATACCCAGAGCTTTGTTTCCATTAAATCAGCAGCGGCACATGCCAGTGATGATGTAGCTATTGACATATTCTTCCTTGTGAGTCTGAGGAGATGAATCAGTTTTATACCTTCTTGTATACATATGATAGTAACTAGTGTAGCTTGGTTTCCAAACATGAAGCATTCATTGTCGAGTCACCACTGGACCTTAATCTTCCTATTCGGAACCTACATCTCCAAGAGTTGGTATAACTCTTTGAGGTTTATGTAAATCTGCAAGCCTGTTGAACTTCACTTGGAATACTGAAATTCTCTAATTCATTACTGGTGGTTAATATCAGTACAAAAGAAAGTCTAGGAGCCCCGCAAAGGCCACGTGTTTATGTGCCAGCAATTGGGAGATACATTCATTGACATTACAGAATCCACCATTCTGTGTCCAGATATCAGTAACCATCTCACCAACATTATCTGCGATGGGGTTATTGAAGAACATTATCCACCTGATTGTTATGGAAGTGTATTCCACAACTTTCCTGATGAGTGGATCCTTGAATTGGGCAATACCTCAAGACCTCTGTCTGCATGTGGTCTTGTTGTACTTCTGAGGTTTGGATTCATGATCAGGTGCATTGTATGTGAGATGGCAACTGAGAAGGCCTCCTCTTTGTCATCGCTGAAGGTGGATAATCCCCTGTTAATGCTGGCATGTATTGTTGTTAGGTCCCTTTAAAGTGCTGTCTAGCAAATGGCTTTGACACCTGTGACATTGCATTTAAGAGGATGAGCATCACTGGGTAGCATTTCGTGTGGTCTGTTTCTGTGGTTTTTGAGTAGTTGACAACAATCATGTGGCTGCTGTTGGAAATGCCCGTGTTAGTCAGTTTTCAGCAGTAAGTGGTCAACCAGGGTGTTGTGGCTGCTCTCAGTATGGTCTGTGTTGGTGGGTTGTAAGCAGTAGTGGACAAGCATTGAGTGGATGCATTCAACATTGGAAGAATTAAAGTAGAAGTGACTGCTTCCCAGCCAAGTTCATCATCCACATTCACGATGTTGTCCCAAACATTCAACCCTTGGCCATCCATGGCAGTACCATCTGGAGGACTCTATCCAACATCAGAATGGTACCAGGAGCACAGGGTATGACCTGACCACTGGCAAAGATGAGGATCTGGCTGAAGAGAGTGGAGTTATCTGCACTTCCAGAAGCAGGGATGTCTTCCTCTTCCTCACTATGTTTCTTTTATACAATGCAGTCTTGTTGATCATCTAGTGGCTTTGGATTTGGTCACAGCATTTCTTTTGGAACTTTCAATGTATCTTTTAACCATTTTCATGCAGATGGATGAAGTGTATTAAAAGGAATGCAAAAGATGTAGGAGGAGAAAGATAGAGTATCCTGCAGAGTGCACTCCTCATGGTAGAAGTATCAAGTTGTGGTCTGGAAATTCCCCATGCATCAGTGATTATCCATAACTTAAATTCAGCAGGACATACAATTTGATCATGATTTCTAAAACCTGAAATCTACTGAGTACTTCGTCAGATTTCTATAACCGTAATCTTCATGGATGATGAATTTCATACAGATCTCTTTAATGAACATTTGGTTGTGTGAACAGCTAGATCTCCGTAAGAATAATGCTGCTGGAAAATGACTTGGATCCTGATCAGAATAACTTAAATCTCGCTGTGCAAAAACTGAGATCTCTGTAACTTGATTCCAATTGGTTGAAAATGATCATCTCAATCTCCATCACAAAAATGAAGCCTGATGAGGTTGATCTACATCACTGTACCGTTTTTTCCACCTGAAGAGCCTTACAGGCCATTGTTAGCAATGGACACACCATTGGATAACAACAGAATACGGTTGATACAGAACTAATTCAATATACATGTAGGGATTGATTCAGAAGAAATACAATATACATGTATGATAAGGTAATCCAATTAATGATATCCAAACAAACAATACAGGACAGAACAAAACAATGCACCCAATGCAATACCACCCAAATTCGAGAAAAACAGCCCTATGATATATAACTGCCCAGGAAACCAAACAAATCCTCACAAAATACCATCCAAATTGTGTTTAGATTGGCTCTCCATATCTGACTGGCGGAAAACTTAACACAAGCCTGTTGAATATCAACCACTCCTAATAATATTCAAGATATATTAAGCAATTGATCATCTGATAGTCTATACCACTTGACAGAGAAGGTTCATCATGTGGGTCAATGCTGATGACCGCAGTCCGCAGCAGACCCACCATACTGAAGCTGGATGGCTACATTTCGTCGTATGGGGTACAGCTTACAGCAATTCAAAGTGGAGCAGATTTGGTATATGTTCATCTCTGGTAAATTTGAACCCAGTTGAGATATGCTCATCCAGCTTGATACAGAGCATGGTCTCCCAGCTCCAGGATGCTGGAAGCCTCCAAGACTGATATACTCGGCCGATTTACTTTGCACCAGACTGGCCCAACAGATGCATATACGTCTAGTGCAGCCACTGGATAGTCACAAATTACGACTAGCAATTCTGAGTGTCAATTGCATCCTGATCCGGATTGCAGTATCAGACAAAGTTTGTGCCATATATTGTAATGTCGTTCTAGATTGGGTCACCTTGTGCCATTCATGTTGCTGGTGAGCTGTGATCATCCAAACCCTGCAACCCAACAGCAAATATTCCAACCAGGTTTTCTGCCACAGGAGAAGGGCAAACCAGACAAGTGCAAACTAAAGCAGGGTACACTGGCAGATGGTACACCAGAAGAGGGCAAACAGTAGGAGGGTGAACAGGAGGACGGTAAACCACAGGATGGTGAGTCAGCAGTGCGCATTCTGGTGAGCTGCGAACTGCGCAAGCATCAGCAAAATGTATATTGGTTCAGAAGTTATAACTCAACATCTGAGCAATTCTAAACAGCCATACTGTTTCTTCCAGATGCTCACTGATAATCCCGGACAGATTGAACGCACTGTGATGTGCTCCCAGATGCTTCCTGGGTACCTTCAGGAAGTCCTCAAAGAATCTGAAGCAGTGGAAAAGAATATAAGAATATTCTAAAGAGTATGACATTGTCTCCAGAATGCTATAAAATTAAGTGTTTATGTTGGTAAACTTTCGGAGCTACTAGGAGTAAGATACTTGTACCCAAGGTGATGGCAGTGCACCTCGAACCTGCAGCTGCAGTTACGAGATTGGGTAATATGTGATATTTATATCGAATAGTACAATTTGATATACTTTCTGACAGCTTCAGACCAGAATCAGACATTCCAATGAATATACAGTCCAGTACGTATCAATATGCATGGGATTGTTTACAAACCATACACTATCGATGCCACCGGATAGAGCATTTTTGCGCACTAAATGCGCCGGTCCAACCATTGCTCCCACCAGTCCAACATACATCAGATTCATTTGTTTGACAACCTAGATGAACCAGTCAACACAATCAGCCCAACTGTGCAGACCATTGTAGTTGATTGTAATCACCATAGCATACTTTTGAGCTTGAGGACTTAATACTCATTGTTGAGTGTTCTTGAACCACTTAGAAAAGGTCAATATCGTTTTTCCGGCAGGGAGGTGCTTCTGAATTTGGAGGATCTGATTAGGTGGAGTGCAGCTGCAATATAATGCAGGAAAAAAGGAATTCGTAGTTGGAAGGTGTTATTGAGGTCATTCTCTTCACTTTGCATATACTATACCCCAATGTTATGAGCTTCAGGCATGATTCCTTGGTTGGCATTCATATGTTCCACCTTGCAATCAAGTTCCATACACTCAATTGAAGCAGGGTTGTGAAATGGTTGATGGTAATCCAAGAGCCAATTATGAAATTTAATCAATATACTGTCTATGACTGCATTCTGATCATATCCAAGCACCAATTAACTAACTTCATGTCTCCAGTCCTCATCAATATATGCACAGAATAGTTGGGCAAAGTTCAGAATTCTACAATCTACTAATAGATCTCTCAATGAGGTTAATGTGATTCTTCCACACACTCTGCAGGTATGGGTTGTGTTGAAGTGATATACCCACTGTACTACGGGGCAGAAAAAGGGGTTCTCCTGACAATGCTGCAGAAGTGTGAGATTGGTGCTGCATGTATTTTGCCGCTTATCTGTAGTGGATAGTAGGTTATAATCTTTTGCAGAGTCAATATGGCACCAGGATTGAGTGTAAGATATGACTGTGTCTCCACCACATAGTCAAGACCGGTACACCAATCATTAGGCTGAAGCACATGTCAAATGTAATTGACTTTGTTGGTAGATTGACAGGCCTCTTTCACATTGGGAATATGCAGCTGTTCAGAACTATCATTGGTCAAAAAGTCTCTACCACCCATTGTCCAAATTGACATGAATATATGTGTCACAAGATGCATGCATGGATATCCAAAATGTATGATGCATTTTTTGATGACTTGCAAGAGCACCAGAATGCTGATTGTCTTCGACCAAGCTTCAAGCTCAATTAGGCAGACAGATAATTTCTTCCTGAACTGCTTCTCCCCATTCAAAGTGGTGCCATAGATGTCTCTCCCATGCTGGCCAGTGAAGCACTCAATATCAGCCAAGCTCCAGGAAGTGGCTTCTGTTTCAGCAACGAATAAGCAGATCTGAAACTGTACGCACTTGTCAATAGTCACGTTTGCCACCCTGCAGCCCTCAACGTCTGTGGCAGTTCTCATCGGGGAAACTATCTTGGTAAACATACTCCTGGGACCAGTTGTCTTAGTCCTGACTTCCTGCAATTGTTGTCACTCATGATGTTGGTACAATTCATCGAAAATGTTGTGTTTACCTGATGTCATTGGATGAATTATGTACTCCCATTGCTCTATTGCATTCTGACAATCAGCATCTAACCATCTGGTTGCCGCTTGTTGGGCTTCATTTAAGCTTACCTGAAGTTGCCTACAGGCTACACTTTGTTTTGGTAGCCTTTCAGCCCTGTACAGTAGGGCCTCCAGTGTAGTATGAATCATATTAATCTTTGGTCCCTGTAACTGATCTGATTCTCTTGCCACCTGTGTATCTACTAAGGTCTTTGCAGACTTCGATATTTTCTGTTCTTGAAGAATGACCTTCTTCAGGTTAAATTGATTCAGTTCATCATCTAGTGCAATGAGGGATTGATTAGAATTATTTTGTTGGCTAACAAGTAGAGAGAAGTCATATGAAGCCCACACTGCACCCATTACCATTTCATTATAGGCTATTTTCGCTGCAGTTTTCCAGTCATGTTTGGAGCAGACAAGAATTGGAGCCCATTTCACATCTAGTGTTCCAACCATTGCACGGATCCCGTATCATTGGGTTGTGGCACATTTCAATGAATCGAATGGTTTGAAGCAGTGAGGGAGGCCCAGACATTCTGGTACTGATGTGAATCATGTGTCAAATTGATCGTTGACATTTCTAGATTTGAGGCATTTGAGCTGCCAGTTCAATAAGTCTTTTACTAATCGCAGAAGCTGCTGATTCAATTCATCAGGTTGCCAAAGTCAGTAGATATTGCAGAGAAGGTTTTATCAGAACTGGTTGCAGATTGGGTGAACGCCTAGTGTATGCAAAGCATCAATATTAGTGTCGCGCAGCAACTCCAACCACATAGGCTGTTCCCTTGAGAAATCAAGTGGTCGAAAAGTTGAATACCGCGTCCGCACCCCTGTGGGAATTTCAAACCTCAGCCAAGAGCCATATGAGACTTGAGTAACCATCACATGTTCTGGACAATTGCCAACCCAGGCAGCCAACAGAGTGTAAAATCTCTGCTGGAATCTATGCGAAGACTCCCACTGTAATCCAGGACCAGTTATAATAGAATGCCTAAGGTGATACTGCACAGTTTGAACTGTGTTATGCCATGCTTGGTCAATGTTTTTGGCACCATTTGGGCGAGATTGATTGATCATGCGGAGTACCCAAGCAAGTAACTCACATATGCAGCGAATTTGTTGTCGAATATTACCACTTGTGACACACCGTGGCTAGCAGCTCTAATCATTTGAAGATTTGTATAGTGAGTTTTTATCGGATGCTCACATGACCAACACAGTTGTCGCTGCTGCAGCATGGAAATGTTGTGTATCCCACCACCAATTGCATGTGTTCCTGTTGCTGTAGATTCAACGACCATCAGAGTTAGAGAGGCACACTGGTTCAAAATCATGGAGTACCTCAAATGGGAGATGTGCTAACAGGAACTGGATACATTGGAAAATATCACTGTTGAATAATGTTTCAAAAATATGTGAATCATCTTCAATCAAACTGTCACTACTGAGCCCGAAATCAAGTTCAGTGAGGAGCTTGCGCAGGGTATCTGCTGATTGGAATCATTTGATTTTGAAGTTGTCCAGTGCATGCCTCAGATGTTGAGCTATCCATGTTTACATTTGGTGGTTAACAGTTTGTGCTTACTGAAACTTGTGTGCTGACCAAATTAAATGCCGTGGATTCTGTTGTTCTGAGTATTTTCAATGCTTATTGCATAATCCAGTTGCTTTGCCACAGACTTTCCCACCCATATTTTCCACTCCAACTACCTCCCAATGAGCCTTTGTCTTTGGTGCAATAGGGTGCAGGGAGAGCAGACTTCTGGGGGTCTATAGTTTGTTTATTGGGATTATCTTCAGGCTGTGGTGCACCAGGTACATTGTCTATAGGTAGATCATTAGTTGACAGCTTCTTGAATGCCATTCAGGCACACATACTGTAGTCAAACTATGATAGCTTGGGGCAATCCTAGCCGGCAGCTGGTAGAATCATTTCAGTTATTAGCCTATATTTGATCAATAAAGGGTGATATTGTTGATCGTGAACCTCCAGTCTGTTCTCCTGGATCAAATACTGTTTGCAGATAAAGCATTTTGCATATCTCCCACCAGGGTTGACCATATGTGAGCAATGCTCAGTGTTCTGATGAATCTCAAAGATGCCTGAGGGGGTATGGTGTGTTGCTGGATAATATCTTCCAGGATATGCATTTGAAAGAGAGCTAATTCTGGTGAGCATTTCACATTCACAGCCATATCATACCCAACCAAATGAAGAGGAGGGGTAACAGTTAGTCACCTTACCATCAATTCTCTTCGTAAACTACAATGATAAACATCAACTCCCACACAATCCTGCAGTGAATCGTTTGCTGGAAATTGTTGGCAGAGAAGAGACAGTTTCCTTTGTCATCGCCACAATCAGCTTTCGACACCATTCATCAGGAGCTGCTACAATGACCACCATAGCCCATATCATATATGTTGAGTGGACTTTGAGTGCGGTCATCACGTGGCATTAGATTAGAGTTGAGTGGTGGAGCCTCATTCACTTTATATGTGTACGTGTCGAATAGATGAATTGACAGGTCAATATACGCATCACCAATTTGGCATCTGCACCATAAGACGACGTATGGTTCCCTCTGCGCCAGGATTGGCCCAACAGGTTATGAGCCCGGTCGCATCGTATTGTTGGTAATTACGAATCGCGACTTATGGAGGAACGTGACTTTCGGAAGAGACGCGTCTTGATGAGCAGCGGAGTAGAATTGACGACTTTGACATTGACATCCTCACGATGACTTCTACCTCGATATCGATTGCGAAGTACAATGGGCCGAACTACAAGCAATGGTCAGGGGGGATGGCGCTTCTCGTGGAGCAGAAGCAGGTCTACGGTATAGTCATGGGGGAGGATGAGCGGCCCGAGGATCTGGTGGAGAAGGATGCAACGGCAGGGGACAAATTGGCACATCACCCTGCAGTCAACGATTGGGTAAAACAACATGGTACTGCGCGATCAACAATCCTGCTCAGCATGGAGCCCCGGCTGCAGGCATTGTACATGGAGATCACGGATGCGCGGACACTTTGGGAGAAACTGCCGATGGTGTACAAGGCGAAGTTGAAGTTCAATGTCTTTCAGATCAAGGAAGAGCTTTTAGGGATCAGGAACGAGGATTGTGATGATGTTGACACTTATGCTTTACAAATCGACCAGAAGGTGAAGGACTACAATCTATGTTCGGAGCCATTGACATCGTTGTCAGATATGACAAGGACTTTGGCGAAGATGACCGATGAGGAGTATGAGATTTACCTCCTCCGCGGAATGCCGAGGAATGACGATTGGCAGTTCTTTCTCGAATTGATGATGGACAAAAACGCGATGGCAACGCTCACTCCAGATGAGATTGTGATCAAGGTGGTCGAGAAGGAGGCCACGATCCAGCATGAGAACGGCCTAGGGCAGGAAGCCCTGCTGTTGGCAAAAGGAAACGGCAAAGGAAATGCCAAAAAAAAAGGCAAACGATTAAAGAGCTGGAAAGGTGATGAGAGTGACGAGGATCAGGATCGCAAGGGCAAACCGACCTGTTTTCATTGCCATAAGGAAGGGGATATGCTCTGGAAATGCCAGAGTATGAAACGCGGTGAACCTCCAGTTACGAAGAATAGCACCAAGACCACAGCCAAGGCGAAGGATGATACCATCACCACCACCAGGGATTCGGCGGAGATGACAACTACCATCGAAAACTACTGCGCGACAGATACCAGCAGAAAAACGGCCCCATCGAAGGAGAGTTGGTAGTTGGATTGTGCCTCCACCTCTCACATTTGTGGAGATCGAAGGACGTTCGCTCGGTATTCAGGATTCACCAAGAAGAACAAGCGCGAGATTCGCGATTTCGTTGGGACAGTAGTGGGCAAGGCTATTGGACTGGGAGATGTTCGACTGAAGTTTCGCCTACCTGGAAATCGTGAGCATGAAGTAGTTGTGAGGGATATCTTGCATGTGGCAGGAGCACACATCTGGCTCTCCCAATCAAGGCTTATGGATAGGGGATTACGGATTGTCCCGGTCAATGGCTTCGGAATCAAGATATACGACAACGTGAATACTGGTCACAGAGATCAAGGCACTCCTGTTGCTGTTGCACCCCAGGTTGGAGGACTATTCCGGTTCGACGTGGATGCAAGAAGAATGGGTCATCGGTCGAGAGATGTATCTAGAGGGAGGAAGCGACACACATCACCAAATACGACTCCGAATGAGCATACCTATATCGACATCTTCGAGCCGGAGGAGCCAACAAACAAACGGGAAATCTTGGTACTAATCGCATCGACACCCACGATCAACTGACCAATAGCAGCAGCCGATGGTAATTCCAAAGGTGGAAATTCCAGAGGTGGTAATTCCAGAGGTGGTAGTGCTGCAGGTCAAATGAAGGATCACGCGGGTTCTAGCGATGAAAATGATGATGAGGATGAGAGTGAGGATAAGGATGACGAAGATCCACCGGCAGTGATCAACAAATCCAAGAAGTCCTCTTTCACACGTGAATTGGCAGGCCTCGACGGGAATCTCAGGAGTGCATGGGAAGCACCTGGGGGCTCTCATCATAGGAGGAGCCAGACTGATCATCGCCGTCGGAGGAGCGGTCGACTGGAGATCGAGAGTGCAGAAGCCGACTGACCAGTCCAGGCTAATATTGTGCTGCGATTCAGATGTGATTTTGGAGACGGGATCTCGAGTTTTTTTGTTTCTTTGGAGGATAATCATTTCGGAGGAGCTTTGAGCATGGCTGATCACTTGGGAGGAGCTCGGCACGGTTCATCCTTGGGTTTTGTTGTTTCTTTATGGATTAGACTTATGGTCGTGATACCGCCCTGGAGGAGTTTTCAGTGGACTTTGAGTGCGGTCATCACGTGGCATTACTTTAGAGTTGAGCGGCCGAGCCACATTCACTTTATATGTGTACATGTCAAATAGATGAATAGACAAGTCAATATACGCATCACCAATTTGGCAGCTGCACCATAAGTCGATGTACGCTTCCCTCTGCGCCAGGATTGGTCCAACAATATACTGCGTCATGGCCGCAATGAGCTGTTCATACCTACCCTTCAGCCTCTCTCAGTGGACAATGTGGATAGCATGTCTTGATACAATGAATCGCTACAAATCCAAGCTAGCAGTATGGCAGCTCAATTAATCACCAAGACATGATTGGCATGTAAGATGTTCTCTTCAGTTATGATTCTTGACTGGTGGGTAGATTGTAGAAGGCCATGAAGTGTGCACAAGGAGCTCAATAGGAAACAATCACTGTTGCTGCTTGACTCACAGGCCTCCTATTGAATAAAGTTGCACGTCCTACATGCACATTTGGTATTGAAAATCCATTGTTGTGCTACCCTTGAGACTTGATATAGCTATTGTTGCGTTGCTGGAGATATCATACCATATCCCATCGATGACCCCTACAGTTGTAATCTGAACAAAGGTGAGCATTTATCCAAGCTCCTGCTATTCCATTTTGAGTACATATCAAAGATAGGTGGAATATATACAAGGAAAGTTTATTTTTCTCAGCCAGAATACATGGGTCAGTGGTGCTGTGGAACACCACAGTTTGCAACACACAGCGGGATATAAGAGGTCATCATTCCGCTGAAGGTCACTGCAACATTCAATATACACAACTCTCTTCCGGATTGTTCCAAATCACAACCTGAATTGTTTTTTATTGATCTCCCGCATTTGTTTATATACAACGTCGACAAATGGATCACTGATGAAGACTACCAATCTCGCTCCACCAGATGTGATGTTTGCATTACAACAGCGCACAGATTATGACTTACAATCACCTGATAACAATGCTTGAAACACACGGTGCAACAACGCCCAATTCCGGTGACCCACAAATCAATTTCATCCAATGCTGCCATATAGCTACCAACCTTTGCGTCCATCATTCCAGGCACTCCCCAGTTCTTCCACAGTGTCCCATTTGCTATGACACCAAGTTCACAAACAAGCTCCAGTGCAACACAACGATTTCCAAGTTATGGGCCATCATGGTGAGCATATCATTTCCCACAGTGCCATTAGGGTAAACCTCAGGGCTGTTTGGGTAGACCTCACATGGTACCCCTTCCAAAGTTCCTAGGAAAAAGCCCAGCATCAGCAGGTGCACTTCCAGTGTGTCCAGTACTACCTGAATACAATCCAGTCATTTGGCCGACATCTTCCACAATTCCACATAGACATCATTCTGGCACACCTGTTATACCCCCCAGAAGCCTCCAAATGAAAAGATTCTAGTCTGCTGTGGGACCACGTAGAACAGATGTTGCATGTATTGCCAATTTGCCCCCATGGCCAGAGCTTTTCCATAACAAATATGACCAAGGTGATGAGATCAACCATTCATCGGACTTAGGTGGTGCCAAAGGCAAGACTCCAATCCAATTGATGTTTACTCAATTCTCCTTGAAGCAATTTGCCAAAAGGATGGGGCATCCAAACATTAATAATTACAATGAGTGGAAGAAAGTATGGGTGGTTGGGTATAGGGTTAGCAACAGGTCAGGGTAACCCGCCAGTGGTCCGGGTGAGGAATGGAAATACAGTTTGGTTCAGTTTGAGACCCGTCCAAAAACCTGACCTGCTTTGGCTTGGCGGGGTGGTTAAGCGGACCGGACATAGAACTGTGGGTTTGTGGCTGGGTTGGAACTGCACTGCAGATTGAACATTCCGCTTCCTACAGCTTTGGCAGCAATTAAGTTTTTTAGTTCTGATCATATCATGACATAATGAATATGCAGATTGTGCAGCTTTAATAGCTCTTTCACCTTCAGCATTCAGATTTGCGATCCGACTCATAATTGTCAAGTGGTTCTGAAATATGGGTAAATATTTCAAGAAATTCGCAGGTTTTCGATCACGACTCCACACATACTGGTTGGATCACAAATCGGAAAGCGGGAGGTGAAAGAGCGGCTAAAACCGCACACTGTACATATTGATCATGTCTTGATATGATCAGAACTCAAATAATTAATTGGAGCAAAATTTGTGAGTGTGAATTGCCGGGTTTTTGGTGGTAAAACCGGCCCAATTGCAATGGTCCGGGTTTTCATGTCGTAAAACCCATTGCAACAGTTCGATTCCAGTCCCAACTCCGACCCAGAACCGTTCTAGCGGATTGGAACCGTTGCAAACAATAGCTGTGTACCTAGAGATCATGCATCGGAGTATTATTCGGGGGCAGAACCATTTGAAACTGCCGCAAGATGGAATGTTGTGCTTGGAAACTGTGGATTGAGATCTTCTGGTCATGTTTGAGAATTGGCTACAATTGGAAAATCTTGATAATGCCCAATGGAGTCGGCGAGAGGGGACTCAGATATGTTATATGAAATTTTCAAACACCGTTTGTTAGGGGAGGCAGAAGGAGAGGTGACACAATTAGTGACAGGCGACAGATTTGCAAAAGCGCGTGGGCAATTAGGCAAGAGGTAACCTCCCAGAGTTGCCAAATGCAGCATTCATAGTTGTGATTCATTGGGTACCAAATGAGGACAATGACAATACATCTGGCAAGCAATGGCAGGTTTTGTACAAAGATGTTTAGCACCGGGAGGAGTTGCATAATGTCATCGAACACCATTGTGGCTTGACACACCAATACTGTCTAGCTGGGATATTCAAATGCATCATGACGCGGGATGTACTTGATGAAGAGTACATGCGATTATACGCACCTAGACAACTGATCAATGACCCCATATATTGACAGATGTCATTCAACTGCCGCCTTTCTAATGCCTTTAAGTTGAAACTGGGATACAATTTGAAACAACTTATGGTAGAAATGAAGGCAGCTACAGGGAATGATATTGCAGAGTACAAAACTAGACAGGGCAAAGTCATTACCACAAGCCTTATTATGGCTAGATATGCTCTACTGCTACTCAGTTTACTCAGACTTTGGAGGGACCTGAGGAGAATGAAAGAGTGGAGGAGGCGGATACTCGCGGGCAGGAGATTGGAAGTTGTAATAATGGAAGTTCTAATTGAGATAATTGAATTGATTATATTCCACATACAGTTATTGGGTCGACATGGCTGTCTGTGAAATACCTAATGACGCGATGAAATGCAGGAGTGCTGGACAGGGAGAAAATCTATGCCACTTACCTCGGAACAACAGAAAGAGATAATGTAATCAGAAACAATGATGGACCACTGTGCAAGCGATGTTGAAGGGCTAGATGATGGTGACGAGGTCATGAAACCAGATAATACGAGGTCAGTATTGAGTCCTTCACTCAATAGATTCAACCACGAATATGAACATGCATTTCTGGATGCAGCGGTTAGGCTGCTGAATGCCCATCTGATTCCCACAGTGAAAGATGACTGGCTCCTTGGTATTTAGAAATCGATTCCTGGCCTACCTGGAAATGACTTTCTGGTGCACCTGGTTTGGGCAATATGGTGGATTCTGAGGAGACGGGGTTACATTTAGGATATGCCAGGAATGCTGGTCGCAGATGAAATGGGCCTCAGAAAGACATTACCCTCAGTGGCAGTGGCTATGATATGCCAAGAGCAGACTGAGAAGGTTCTTGTGGGGTTGCTGCTGTCAATTTTGTGGGAGAATAGCCATGACAAATGGGTGAATATGACATAGAAAGACTATCCCGGAACTATTGGTGAAGATCGAGTGTCGAATCCAATGCTGTGACCACAGTAAGTGCCCCAGTGCCTTTTCGAGATCCAGTCAGCTCCACCTCAGGGGCATTAAGAGTTTACTTCAGCTGTTGAACCAATCGTGGTAGTCACAATGCCAGGAGTCACAGAGACACCCAAGAGTGTGATTAACGAGATAATATATTGACTCGTGTTGAAACTGGTGAACTTGTTGGCCAGGGAGTATGGGAATCTCATCAACATGATACTTCACACTAGTATTGATGAGGCAGAAAGCCGATGGAATATCCACATTGAGTCATATGATACCTGAACATCCAGAACGATACCATCAAGCAACAGCTAACCGTCATACTGTTCCTAGAGTTTTGGGATGTTTGACACGTCTCATCCGTACAAGATGAAAATCAGTGTCAGCTGGCACATTGGGATGCATGCTAATGTTGGATTCAAGCGTCAAATCACAGCTGTGCCAGGTTTCAGTTGACTTTTCGACTGGTATTACCAGATGATGTGGCTGTTGTTGAGTGCACTAGCGGTTCTAGAGAATGAAAGTAGCGTAAAAAAGCACAGTGCCGAGGGATTGTATTCCGCTGTGAAGATTTCAATGCATGCCATCTGGGTGAAAGAAAATGAAGCTCAAGTGGATGCGGCATGGCAGATGGTTGAAATCTCCAAGCACGGGATGATTGGAAGGTAGTTAGTATCGAAACTTGATTATGAGAAACCATTGGTTTAAAATTCTAAGGTGAATGCGTACTTCCTTGATTCTGAATTCAATGAGGAAGCGCTAGCAAAACTGAAGAGCATTGTGCAAGGATACACTTTGCAAGGTCATTCAGGAGCATGGAGGGTACATGGATGGTGGCTAGCACGTCTCTCACTTGCTATGGGAAACGCCATGGATTGCAATGTCATTTCCAGACAATGGCATAATATATGGCAACTTGATACTTACGTGGATCCTCTGATTTTCTGTTTGCTGAGAAACATTCCTGTCAATGGTTGTTAATGCACCAGTGGAGTATCCCAAACCCAATGAAGATGAAGCATCCAATTGGGTGATCCTCCCCAAACCTGACAGAAATGAAAACCCCTTGCATTGTAAACCTCCTTTACACAAGGTGATGCTATTTTGTCCTCGGCCTGTCCAAGTCTGACATTTGAAGGGGTGGCTGACGTACTTTTGTGTGGATCATTTGAATAGTTTTTACATGGATACAGAAATGGGCAACAATGAGTATATGGAAATGCAGCTCTAATGCCATGATTTACCAAATTCCTCTGTATTCACAACGACAGCAAATGTGGGTGGGAGATGTCTTAATCTTCAACTATCAAACCATGCGGTAAGAACACAGAAGTTCTGGGTATTTAATGAGTCGCGCCAGCCGTCTGCATAGTCTGTCCAGATAGGGCAAAACATGGGTCCACACATATGGCTATTGAACACAGATCCTGGTTACTATGATAACCAACCAAGTGACCTCCACCAACTCGCAGGAGTTGCACAATTGCAAGGCCTGCATGGCTGGAAGAGTTGACCAAACATCATGACATCGACGCTATACAAGATTCTGGTTTAGTGTAAGGACACAACAAAGTGGCTTATGGAGCAAGGAGACATTGTGCCATCCAATGGTGAGGATGAAAGATAATCATCAGGATTGTAAAATGCAAGTACCCCACTTCGAGCATTCGATAAACCTATCGTCACCATCCGATGTGTAATAGTCAAATACTGTCGATATTTGGGTGCTTCTGAGGATTATCAAACTATCCCTCAGAATATGATTCAATTTTGTGTTTGTTGTGTGTTGGTGACAAATATAAGCCAAAGTAAATGATAAAATACACATTTGGTAAACCAAAACATATCCTCATTTCGATAATCAAATCTGTGATCAAATGCTGGTGGGCTGGTGTACTAGTGGAGAGTATATTGGCAAGGTTTTTAGGAAATGTTTAACAGAGTTACAATCCATGGTGCCATATATTTGACTATGTGAGAATGATTTGAAGATGCAGGCATTTCTCATCGGCAACATATATTGTGGGTTCAGAATGGTGATACATCAACCCATCAACAGCATTCGAGTATTTGGGTGTGCCTCAACCTCTGAATGTGATTTGAATTATTCATTAGCAGTATATTGCAGGTTCAATAGAAACTGGTGTCATGAGAGAATTCTAGATATTCACTGAGTCAAGTATATTGAATATGTGAGTCAATTGCACCTGAAACTTGCTATCTCTCCTCGACTGTCATTTAACAGGTCCAGCAGAGCATTTCTTCCATCATCCGGTGAAATGAAGACCATCTGGGCAATTTCCAGTTGAATTGTATCCGAGGACATGGCACTGCAATTCCAGGCTAAATTGAAGAATATGGAGCAAAGCATTTCCTTGCTTAGCATTGAAGTTGAGGCACACCTCAGATCCACTGTCCAGTTGAGTTTGATGGTTTTAGATTTGACACTGCAGACATATTCTATTCAGCTGTCCCATTTTCACAAGCAGCCAGTCATTCTTAACATATGATTCCAGTGCAGGCATGCCTCTGAACTATGTCTACCCACTTTGCATTACCCTTGAACCATTCATTCTGCTTTATTCCAAGCATATTGTCTTCCTTCCTGGATGCTTTTGAATCTGTGGTTGCCAGCATACACAGATTTTCATCTTTCAGACATTCAACTTTTAGGTGCAGATTGTTAGGGGTTCCCCCTTAGCAGTGGTAATGGTACAGGAGAGATCATAGTAAATAAAATGGGTGTTGTAATAACCAAGTTGGAAAATGCCAACATCAGCAAAATGGATTGTTTCGCTGAGAGCCTGTAGGAGCCTCTGTGTACCTCTGGGAGCCTCTGGGCATGTTGTCGGCCCAGAATTCCTGGGTGGTCTGATCACAGTGTCGACTCGACTGATGCATTGGGCCTCAGGTGCACTTGAGAACGCCGGTGAGTAGACTGGAAGCGACTGCAACATCCCTGAGAGCACAGGCAACTAGCCTGGGAGCACCTGGGATGCAGGCAACAAGCCTTGGAGCACATCAAATTGCTGTAGAGCAGTTGAAGAAAAGCAATATTGTTGTTGGGAACACTGCTGGTGTGCCTGGAAACCATAGCTAGTACTTAGCATTCAACCATTTTTAGAACTAGTGTATTCTGTTTGTACTCTTATCTATGTATCTATATAGGTATCCCTGTACACACTGTATATCTGGACTGGCTATAGGCGGTCCTTGAGAGGAATTCGAGGTGAAGCTGAAGAATGCAATCGACTGAACCCAGAATAGCACTATGACACTATCATGGACAGATTCATGAGATGCATTGGGAGGCCGTGATTCTGCAAACTTGGAGGCTATGATCGGGTGAGTAAGGAGATGCAATTGGAGGCCATGATCGAGTGAACTTGGAGACTGTAATCAACAGTTTTGGTGCGACACTTCCTGGCTTGAGATTGAGTGAACACAGAGATGGACTGAGAAGAGTTGATTATGGGAACTCAGAGGCCGTAATGGAGCAAGTTTGGAGATGCACTGTGGAGGCCGTGATTGTGTGAACTTGGCGGCCATGATTGTGCAAAGATGGAGGAGTACTGAGAGGTAATCGATCATGAGGCGGTCAATTTGGTTGTATGATATATTCAGTTGTTAGTTCACACACAACTGCGGAAATGAGATGAGGTGACGCTTGTTTTGTGCTCTCATGGACAGGTGGCTAGCAGTGATTAATATGTACGGAGGTATGGCAGAAGCTAAAGCTTCATTGAGTGGTTTACTTATAATCATAAGAATGAAGGAAGACTGCCTGTGAGACACTCAATCATGAGTGTATGTGGTACTCGGTGTTAACTGATGATCATGGCATGGAGATATAGAGAGGGATGACTTAACTTTGTGTTCTGTGATGATAGTAGAGTTGTGCACAAGAAACAGTGATGCAAGATGATGATGAAAGTGATATGGAGCATATGGGGTCAGGGGTACAACTTGCCTGATTCGGTTTAGAATACCATGCATTTGTGTTGATACTGGCCAGATTGGGACTTGTAGTTGCCGTACCAGAAATGGTAGATTGACTGGTACACGAAATTCTCTCAAGTCCTAGTTACTCTTGATGATTTCCCCCTTCTCCTCTCATCTCGCTCCTCCCTGTCCTCAACTCTACCATCACCTGAGAATACGAAATTGGATCATCCCTCTCTATCTCCATATGCCACAATCATGAATTAAAACTGAGTATAGCATACACCCAGGACTGCATACACTGAGTACAGCATCAACCAAAGATTGACTGTCTCCCGCTCCCAGGCAGTTTTTCATCTCTCATCACTTGGAAGACCATGTTGTACACTACTCTCTACATTCCCAAGAATTCCAGGTTAACCAATGAATAGTGTCCCAGCTTCCATTGCACCACCCATTCCACAGTCTCCAAGTGTTTCTCTAATTTCGTTCAATGGTAGCCTGCAGGTGTATCTCTGAGTTGATGAGATGTGGTGAATCTGCGGAGCGGCATGGCAGAGACCAGATCATCAACACTCCTCCTCAACTCTCATGATATCTGAAGGGAATTCATTAGGAAGAGTGGATCTGGCAACATGGGCATAGGAAGAGGGTGAGAGCATATAATATTGTACCAGGCCATGAGGAACCACACAGTTGCCTGGATCTATAACATCTTGGAAAGAGTTAGTGAGACCAAGAGCTCAAATGGATAGAGTGTGTATTGAGTTGTCTGACAAGATGAAGTCTATCTAGCCCAGGGCCTTCCAAATATATACTCCCGGTTGCTCAATCTGTCTCCATTTCTGCAGTATCTCTTTTCCCCCCCCACCGGATTCCCCCTGCCAAATTGTGTGACCGCAGTTGTGAGAAAAATAGTTTCCCACCATTGTGATCTCAGCCTCCAAGTGTATCTCCAAAATCAGTCAATCACGGCCTCCAAGTTCACACAATCTTGGGCTGCAAGTGCATCTCCACACTCGCTCAATCATGGACTGCAAGTTCGCTCAATCCTGGTCTCCAAGTTCATCTTGAAACCCGCTAGATTATGGACTCCAAGTGCATCTCTAAGTACACACAATCCCAGCTTCGAGGGGCATCTCTAATTTTAATGCAATCTGCACTGCTGTGTGCTCCGATTGTGTTCAAGCACCATGTGCAGCCAGAATGACTGTCTGCATGTATGTTGACATACTTGGATAGTAGATAATACATGGTATATTATATTGAAGTGAATCTTCAGCACCCTGTTTAACATCTCCTGCAGATCTGTGCCGAGGTCTTAGCTGCTCCAACATTTGACTATCCTATAAGTCAAATATTGTAGCTTCCTGAATGCACCTCCATAACTGCAGCTCCTTTCAAGAGCCATTGAGAATGCTCTTCCAGATTCTGAGAGCACTTTGCTTAGCTCAAGGGGGGCCACAGAGCATCTGGAATTACTCAGAAGTACTGGTGAGGTTGACCAGAATGTCAGTCAGGGTTGGGTGTGGCTTCCAGACCAATTTACATTCCTCTGATATTTTTGTCCGTGCACTCCTTGAAGTCCTTGTGGTCCTTGCAGTCCTTGTGGTCATTGTGGTCGTTGTGCTCGTTGTGGTCATTGCGGTTGTTGTGGTTGTTGTGGTTGTTGTGGTTGTTGTGGTTGTTGTGGTTGTTGTGGTTGTTGTTTCACTTGTTGTGTCTGTTGGACTTGTCAATCTTGTTGTTTTGTCATTATTGTCTTCCTGGTCATCCTGGTTGTCATTATCATTCTTGTTATCCTGGATATGTAGGTTACTCTGATTGCCCTCATCATTCTGGTCAGCCTGGTAGTGATTGTCCTCATTATCCTCGTTCTTGTACTTATCCTTATCTGTCACCACCACTGGCTGTTTGTCCTAGTCCTGCTGTATCAACTTCTGTTTCTCATGGCTCTTGCTATCATTGGTGATGGTAATCACCTGCAATACTTTTGGCATGTGGACATTGATTGACACACTGGGTGTGTCCTTGCCCAACCCCGGCATGCCGTTTTACCACCTTCGAATGCATCGATTCTGATGGCCTCTCTATGTGAGGTGCGCTCGAGGGTGTAATAGATATTGCTTGGACCAACAATCAATGATACTCGCAGTATATTGGCTGTCTGAATGTAGCTGGCTGTGCTAACCAGTGTTCAGGCTGAAACAATAATTCTGTAGCAAGTATAAATGTGTAGAGTGGGTGAGATCTGCAACTTTAGGCCCCGAGTTTGGATGTTTGGGTGTTGTATTGGTCTGGAGACACAGATTTGGTGACATTAGAATGTCGGTTAGCATAGGGGTGAAGAGGCAGCATGAGAATTGTTCGGAAGAAGGAGGACATGGGTATAATGGATCGAGATGGTCTGTATAAGTAATACTTGTCAGATCGGACCATGCATATATGGATAACAAGCTTGATCTAGGAGATTTTCCTACAAACATCCAATGTTGAGTTGGTATATCAACTGTTCATTGTGAGTGAATGTAGGAAACCCTTGGTAACTGGCATCTCTGACACATATGCTGCTAAGTAAGGATGATTGATCAGTTTTTTGCTGCTAGTAGCTGTGAGAAGGCCTCTGTGATCAGCAAGTTTTGCAACAGGTGATGGTCATGAAGATCCTTTTGACTAAGAGAAAGTGAAGAACTTTGCTGACATCAGCCAGCCATGAATGTGCACCCACAACCAGATTTGCTGCTGGTATCCGAAGTTAACCAAGGTACACAATCAGCATTCTCACTTCATTGGACCTATCACATCAATTATGCTTGGTGTTTATTGTCAAGCTGTATACTTTCAAACTTTAAGTATAGTGTCAGACTTTACATCCATCCTACCACTGTATATGCACAGCCAAACTCTATGTGAACCCGTGATACATTGATCAACAAGATGGCTGTGCTTCATTCAAGCAGTGTATTATTCAATGAATGCTCTCTTATCATCTAACAGATCTTGAGCCCAATTCATAACCACTTCATCAAACGCACTACCATTCACCAGTTCTGTGGATACTGATTGTACAGGAACTGATGACTTCGCAAGTGAATTCAACCAACACACCCGAACTCCCTCCAGCTGTTTGGATGATTGCAAGCCATCCCACCCGCATACAGTCCATGGATCTGTGCCCCAGACATTCACAATAGTCCATATCGTGTGTACATGAGCATCTTTACCAGGTGGGGACATCTTGAACACCATCAGTATACCAGCCAACATTGTCGGCCACTACCACTGGCCAGGGACTGACACAGCCATCGGCCACATGACCACCTGGACCCACCATATTGCCTGTGTTCTCAAGAACCCTCTGAACCCAATACTGGTATAACAGTCAAACCCTTGACAAAATTCCAAATTAAACCAATCCGACAGATAATAGCCTTTTCCAACAAGTCCCATCACCATATTTTCTGACTCCAGAATTTGATATGCAGGAGGCTGACCCCGCAGATACTCACATAAATGAGGAATATCCCAACAGTAACATAACTCCCCATAGTGGGAGGACACTTGGTGATCATTCCGATAACAATAAGTACTGAAATCTCATCAGTATCCAGTTGGAACCCACTAATTGACCTGATATTCTGAAACAGACTATTAGATTCATTGAAGCTTACTATCCCAAATGACAGATTGATTGGCACTTCGACAATGGTGTGTACAAGACATCTGAACATATTTCCTCCACCTTCCAATGGACGAAGTACAATCAAACCAACACTATGGATCTGTTGCTCCTGACATGGGGAGCACCCTTCAACTGCACCCCAAAAGATTAAGCATTTCCTATTATTGAAACCTGGTAGAATGTACACCAGACCCTCTTTGCCAAGATCCACATGAAGACCACATAGTGTATCGATGGTGCTGGACCCTACATGTGCAGGAAGATCCTGTGTATGCCGAGATCAATTGATTACCCTGCAGGTGGAAGTTACAGAACTGACTTCCCCTGCGGGCAAGACTTGTGATACCCATGTTCTAAAGCAATTCCACATGAGCTAACCAAGCCCAGAGGGATATAAACCCACAGGCGATGTGTGATATCGCCAAGATAGTGTCAATACTGGGCACATATTGTCCCATGGGAGTAGATATTATTCCAGGTCATCTGTGATATTGTTTAGACTCTACATTTCACCATCTGGGGCCATATCTCACATCTTGGCTACTGGATCAAATGGATTATCCAAATCGTATTGGCATCAAGTTCAATACATGCTCTATGCGTTAAACTACAAATCATGAACTGGGGTGGCAGTTTTGACTGCCAGACTTGGAATTGCAGAAGTGGAATCCAGCAGTCTTTCAACAGACAGATTGGAAGTACTAGAATGCCAAATCTGCGAGTAACTAACATGCCATAAATATTACCAATGACTGGCTCAAGTCTTTAAGTCCAATGCCAGTCCTGTGGATGTGTTGAGATCTGCCAAATGTTGAAGCCAACAAACTTCCATGATTGAATATGCTCCAAGTCATACACAATGCAATTAGTGATTTCTGTACAACATGGATTGAAGACATCCTATGGTGTCACTGGAAAGCTTCAGTGTTTAATGAAAGCTTAGCTGGCATTCCTCTCGGCCCCAATCGCTATCACTTGGCCAATGCCGAGCAGCAATTGCTGGATTGGAGGAGTAAAGTGAAGCAAAATTTTTGTCGAATCCTCTACCCACTTTTGACTGTGGCCTTTCTTGACCCACTCCGCTAGCAGTTAGCTGCTTCCTTGAGATCACTGAACTGTATTCGGCCAATGTTCTACTGGAGTCTTCTAGTACAATACTAAACCCACACAGCAGAAACTCTCATCAAACTACCTGACTATTTGCGGGAATTCCATGCAACTAAGAAAACCTTGGCTACCTACAGGATGTCAAAGGCCACAGGTACCATGGCACATACTTGAATGAGAGCCTAACAATCTGCCTAAATGCTGAACATGCAATGAGGGATAACCAAAGGGAATAATGTGGAGAATTACCTTCGGGTACTCAGAAGGAGCAACAATAGTCGCATGATTCCATATGCCAACAGGAAGTCTATAATTCCATAGTATATGAATACACCAGCTGTTACTTCGTCCTAATTCACCTCATGCTGCATCAGCAGGAATCACTTCCACCCATTGCACATTCAGGCAAAAGCAGCACAGTGTAAGGGCACGAACGCCAGCTTTCAGGCTTATAGGCATACGTGTGGGAAGTATAGGTACACGGTTGCAAATGTGGACTCGAGTGATAGTAAATAGATGGATAGGTAAGATGATCACTAGAGATCTAAGTCTCGTGGCAAGCAGACTATATAGAATGGCCGTTACCCGGTCCTGGGTCATGTGTCGCCGTTACACACAGCAATCAAGTAGTTGAACCATCCAGAGAAATGTATCAGCTCCAATCACCAATGAAATTACAATGTTTCATATGAACTGCAAATTCTCAATGGCTCATCACTCCTCCATGTCCTGTGGATCTGGTACATTCACATCTCGCTACTGTGTCAGCAAGGCCATCAGACTCACATAATCCTGGTGGCCCTTCAGCTATTTACACCAAACAATCAATTGGTTATAAACCAATGTGACTATGTGCAACTGGTAATACAGGCGAATATACCAATTCCATTCCCTGAGGATGAGGCAAATATCCAAGTCAATGGGCTGCAATCCCCCTGATGAATGTGCTTCTTTGACAAGAACCAGTTTACTCCAATTTTCAACTTTCCCCTTTGATAGTACATAACTTGATACTACAGGTATGTCCTTGATATATCCACCGCCAATATCAGGTGCAAGGGTGGGCTCACTGTCTCTAGACTCAACCTACTTGATGTTCCAGATTCCAACTGCCAGTTCTGTAGGAGTTATAAACCCACTGTTGATAAGTTGCACTGTAAAGATGACCAATCCTTTTGCAATCCTGAGACTTGTACCAACTTGCATTAGTTTTACTTAGAGAACTATCAGACAGGTTATGTATGGGACTTATGACTGCTACAACATATGATGATTCTATGGCAACAGGATTGTACACCAAAAAGATACATTGTTTATTTGTGAAAGCTCCAGCTTGAAATCCAAGGTGTTCATCTGCCTTCCAATGGACTGCATACAGTCTTAGACAGAGTGTTTGACTAGAATTAGGCTAGCCATGTCGTAGTTGATTTCAAGCAAGTATGGATGGTTACACAGCTAATCAGCCCCTCCGGTACACAATATTACTGTGCCCGTTACTGCATTGACCTAATGATGTTCAATCATTTGTCGTCAAACCACCTGAAGGCAAAGACGTCATACAGGCTGATGAAGCTGATGCTTGGCCAGATGTATTTTGCACAAACAATAAAGTATCGATTGATATTGATGAGGACAAGGAGTACCTAGAGAACAGAGAAGAGAATGAAGAGGAAGATGTAGAGGAGAATGATGAGAAGAACTAGGATGAAGAGTAGGTAAAGGTATGGTCTCATCAGGACATGAGTTGCCCTATCGGTCCAACCCCTCTGTGTTTCATTGTTTGATCTGGATAAATGCTTGCTGAGGTTACAGGCATCCAACCTACCTATGAGCCACAGCTTGAGATGTAGAAACTACTTAACCAGAGTCATCAGTTCTGGCTTTCCTACAAACTATAGCTTAATATGTAGACAATATTTGTTCAAAGACATTATCCCTCTGGCTCTCAAATATTCCATAGCATTACATGTTAAGAATCACTGGCCCCAGGCATCAGGCTACTAACTCTCTCACATCTCACATAATCTAGTGCAATTGCAAGTTACCATGCACAGTGGACATAATTCTTTCTAATGCCAGATGCCAGTGGATAAGATATCATCTTGCAATGTATCATATTTGCTATTAATAACCTGCTCGAGATTTGATTCTCAAAGAGATACAAGTTATGGAAGGACATGAATTCCTGAGATCGTAGTCTAATGTGAACCGAATCTGAATCCTTGGGTTGACAAATAATCTTGAAAATGTGATTACTGTCAACTTTACCATTGGACTTGTGCTGAACCACCTGTATACAGTGCACCAGCAGGGTAGCACACAGAAATATAATGCCACCTTAGTATATGCAATGGTTCAAGATGACCAGGTCATGGTCTGATTTGAATATTCAAAGCTGGATTATGTTTGTATCCAAGTCTGTTCTAAACCCAAATCCAATTCAATTTCTGAGTCTAACATGGACACCACATTTGTTCATCCTCTGGTTTTACCAGTCTTGGTTAGACTCAGAACATTGCAAATAAGAATCCAAAAACAGGATTGCTTTACAATTTGTATGACATTGATATCCTATACTAGTCATGTATTTAACAATGCTATGTGCGTACCTTGTCAAGATATAACTGACTGAGTTCATTATAATGTACCTCAGTATGTCAATAATATACTCTCTACTGTATTTTAAAAAAATCCCAAATGTCAATCTGATAATATATTGATATGATGGCTTATACATGGATGATTTTTTAGTAAAGATGTGTTGTTGTTGTTGTATATTCATACTGTATGCACTCTAATTAGAGTATGACAGGACAAAATACCCCCTCTGCCTCCGGGCGAGCTGGCTAGATGGCAGAGCTCCCCCCCCGTTACCCTTCATCACTGCTGACAAATGAAAGCTAAATGAGAGACATCCACTCCAAAAAGGAACAAACTGATACAAACCCACTGCCGCTGCTCCCCGCACCTGAGTCAGCCTCTGCTTCCCCTCCATACCATACCTCCTATCATTTGGGCAGTAACTTCCCGACTTCAGTGGCCACCAAGAAGTCCATCACTGCTTGATCACACTCGTACATGGAACACAGCTCAGAGACCTAGACGTGTCGGCATCTGCCTGCTTTCCAGCCGGCCACCTTTCCCACAGTGTTCCAGAGTGCTTTCTGCTGGTCTCTCCACCGGCTGTAATGGTGGAAGAGGCGCTCCCTCATCTGGGCCACTGTCCCTGCACACCGCCAGCATATATCATCCTCTCAGTGGCTAAACCGTTTCCAGTTGACTCCTGTGGGTGCGTGCGCGCACTTTAGTCTGTGGAACCTGGTAGCCAGTGACTTCACGCTTGGCATTGGGACACGTCTCTTGGTCCCCATCTTGCCCTTCAGTCTGTTGCTAAAGTGCTTGCTCCACTTGTCGGCCTGCCACTTTGCCTTGGCTGCTGACCATCCCTCGGCGATTCGTCTAGTTCTATTCGAGGCCATGGTGTATGGCCGCTCCAGCGCCTTGGTTTGGCTTGCGTCTCGGGCGAGGTTCGCCTGGAGGTCTGCATCTTCGTTTCCAGGGATGCGGTAGTGTCCAGGGGCCCAGTGAATTTCGCATGCGATGCCGTGGGCGAGGAGTGCCTGCGCACTCCGATTATTCCCCATCGCTAACTGCTGCCCCTGGCTGGGCTCCAAGGGTGCTGTTCGTCAAATTGCGGCTTGTGAGTCGCTGAAGAGAGCCACCGTTTTCACTCGGTGCATTTGCAGTCTTTCTCTTGTCTTTACTGTCACCCCAAGTGCAAGTCCAATCGCCCACCGCTCGGGTTCAAAGACCTACACACGTCCAGTGCCCTGATCACTGCGGCGGGTGCTCCATGTATTACCGTGCTTGCACAATACTGCCGCTCCCACTTGGCCGTCATCGAAGCGTATTCGATATGTGCACCACATCTAGACTCCCGCCCCAACTTTCGCTTCCTTCTCTCTTCCCCAGCATTGCGTGGCACTGTTGGCTGCGCTTTTGTCATGCAGTATAATGGTTTTAACCACTGGCTGTTCACCCGGGGCTGGCCAGCTGATGTCTTCGGTTGTCTGGCCGGGCTCGTGTTGGATCCGGACTACTCAGCATATCATTTTGCTGGATGAAGGCTCTTCGTGCAGCGCCCTCGGTTTGCTGCTGCATGCGGTTGCTAGTCTCGCTGCGAATCTTTGTTGTCTAGAGTCCATGATTTCAGGGGTGGGTGCGAGCCCTAACTCCATCATTAATGCCCCCCATGGGGTTGTGGGTAGCGCGCCCAGGATGGACCTGGCGTGTCAGTTGAGGAGATGTTGGAGGTCGTCTCGCCTGCCTACTTCTTTGCGATCCCACCAGAGCTCACTCCAATATAGAGCGACCGCTGGGATGCAGGCTACTTGGACGGCCCTTACACTCTCTGGTACTACCCCATATATCTTAGTAAGGGTTTGGAGTCTCGCTTCTGCTGCCATGGATTTCTCCATGCATCGGTTGTCGTACACCTTGAACATCAGGTGTGCGTCGATCCAGACGCCCAGCCAGTGCGTCGCCTGTTCGATGAACTGTATGAACCCATTCCAGACCTTCATCTTTGCTGTTAGCTTTGGCCGAAGGTGTTTGTTGTGGCCTCATCTGCGCTCACACAGCACCGTGTCAATTTTTGCTGTATTGAACTTTCGCCCTCGTCTACTTGCCCTCTTGATGCTCTTCGCTGCTCATATCCCGAGTATCGTCACAACGTGATTGACATCCCTTCCAGTCACCACCCAGGCGACATCGTCGACAAATGACAGCCCTTAGGCTGAGACATACTCTAGGATGCATTCCAGTAGTCCTGAGGTGTGGATCGCCAAGAGAATTGGTGACACAGGAGAGCCCTGCGGGACCCCTGCTTCTGCTGAGTCTCTCTCCATGGCGTTGCCCTCGATTGTCATCTCCACCTTTCTTTCTCAGGGGAAGCTCCCAGTCCATCGTATAAGGTCTTCATCCAATTGTCTGACCATCAATAAGTTGACTAGTCTTCCTATTTCCACGCTTGGGAAGGCTCCCATATTGTCCATGAGAAGCACGCCGGTTGTGTGGCCGTTTGTCCGTGCTGCATGAGCTCGGTCAACCATGATGGCTGCTCCGTTGATGGCTGTCCGCCCCTCCTTGTTCCCGAATTGTCTGTCGCTCAGTAGCCCTCGTCTTTCGGCCTCTTCTGACATTTGCTCCGCGACCACTTTTGGACCACTTTTCCCATGCACCTCAGCAGTGATATGGAGCGATATGCCTTCAGCTTCATATAGTCGTCCTTGCCAGGCTTGCTAATCACCACCCCGCTAGCCCGCTTCCATACAGCCAGGTGTCTTCCCGTGGGAATGGCCGCCTTCCTCAGCTCCACCATTCTGTTTTTATCACACTTCCAGAGTAGCCGGATGGCGCCAAAAGACAGCATCAATGGGCCCGGGGCTTTTTTGACTGATTTCGAATAAGCTGCTCGCTCAACTGCTTGCTCAGTGACATGTGTCTGTGCTCTTCACACAGCAGGTAGCTCGTAGTACTGGTTGTTGTTGTTCAGGGGGAAAGATTGCCCCCTCAGCATCACCTCTCTCTTGGTGGCTGCGTTTGCTTGCTTGACTTTCCAGTCCGTTGAGGCTGCCACAGTCATGCCCGCTCGAGAGTTGGCGTATTGTGCCACTCTCCACACCTCAGCTCCCCTGAGGTGCTGCGAGCAATCACCCCACATTTGGCTCTTGGACTGCCGAATCAACTTCTGGAGCTTGGCCATCGCCCGGGCGGCCTCCTCCAAAGGCCATTTTCTGTGTATTTCTTCTCCGACGGCGTATCTTCTCTCTTCGATGTTGGCGTTCCACCAGCTCTCCGATCATGGGCAGATCCTGATCATCTATGCCGTGGTGCTGAGAATGCTGCTCATTGCTTTCTGACACCATGCAGCCTCCTGTTCCACCTTGTCTTCTGTGCATTCTGTATCCAGGTGAGCTCTCTCCATCGCTACTACCATCGATAGCTTCTCCTCTGCCTCCATTTCCTTCTCTGTCATCGCAGGTAAGTTCCACCCAACTACCCTCACGTGGTGCACCTCCACCTGCCTGTCCGGTGCTACCTTCCGCTGTTTAACCTCGCGGTCAGACCCGGTGGCATGGTCATCAGCCAGGATGGACCATTTTGTTATCAGTCGATTTGGTAATGTCAAGGCAATGATCGACACACCTTCGTAGGCTTCTGTGGTCCAGCAGGGTGTGGCCCGGCTATCGTTCCCAATTTCCAGTCCATTCTCGTCAATCACTACTTCCCAGAAGGCAGTGTTCAGCTGCACACAGCACCTCAGGTCCAACCGACTGCTGTGTGTGTTGAAATCTCCCGGGAGGACAGTTCCGCTCAGCCGACTCACTCTCTGGCAGTTCAACTTTCGTGCCTGTCCCTCTCCCGACTGCATGTCTCTTGGATCGTAAATTTTGACCATCCTCGTTATCTTTTTCCCTCTCCTCCTGGCATCAGTGATAATGACATCGTCATTAGCTCCCCTACTTAAATCAGTCCGCTCATCAACAACCAGACTACTCCCTCTGCATATTGCGGTCTAAACTCTGTTTCTTTTTGTTTTTTCGTATGCTAAGTGGCTGATCCCTACACCTCCCCATTCTCTTGATGGCTCCTGCAAGCACACTATGTCCACCTTATGTTGGAACTACATGTCCAGCGCCGCAATGGTCCCCTCGTACGACCCATCGCAGTTGTGCTGAATTGCTCGAATCATTGGCAACCAGGGCTCCTGTTTCAGTCTCAGTTCCAGTTTCAGTTGCAGCCATAGTCGCAATCTCGGTCATCGTAACCTCTTCGGTCTCCCCTGTTGCCTCCTCTTTCTCCGCATCTGCCAACCCCGCTTCGCTTCCCCCCCCCATCTTTCACAGTCCTTTTCGGCCGATGTCCAAGCACCACTCTGTTCGTCCCCGATGCCACATCAGTAGCTGCATTTGCGGATGCCCGCCCAGCTTGCCTTATTCCCCTACTCTGACCCGCCGCCTTGGCGGCTTCAGTCTTCTTCGCGCATTTGTTGCCAAACAAAATGAGATTTCCTTTGCTGTTGGGGCACTTTTCCAGCGTCTGACCACAGTGTGATCCCTGCTTCACCGTGCACCCGACCACGGTGCACTTGTGGTCACTTGTCCAGTGACGACCTGAGCAGTAGCCACATGTGGGCTTGCTGCCGCACTTGGTCTCAATGTGATCCCATCCACAGCCAAGCTCACATGGTCTGTCAGGGCCCAGGTTGGTGTATGTTTCGACTCGGTACCCCACTCCCCCCGCATAGATGCCATTCTTCACCAAGCCCTTTGCCACCTTGCTACGCTGTACAACAAAAACAACTGATGATGCGGCGATTTCTCTGTTCTGCCGCCTCACCCCTGGTTTGGTGGTTTGCCAGCCACTGTACTTGGGTAGGGATTGTTATGCCTTCGGTCTCCGCTTCAAATTCGTCTCTCATCTTCTGCAGGCTTTGTGTGCCTGTTCCAATGTATCGTATGAGAGGTACTGCATGGATGTTAAGTCTTTCGGAAGGCTCATTTTCATCGACATCAACGAATCCTTTGTCGATAGTCCTTGCTGCTGTGATGATGATATCACGGTATTGCAGAGGCATCTCTGCTGTCGCAGTTCATTGCGTGATTGCCGTGATTGCGCCCTTGGCATTCCATCTAGCATTCATGATCGTAATGTGGGCCGGGGCCTGCTGGTGGAAACGCGCTCTGTTGATCGCTGATGGAATTTCTTGGTCCATCTTATTGGGGAGTGGCACGCTCTCATCTCTTTTTACGATTAGGCATCTCTCTGACATGCTCTATCCAGTTGTCAGGGCGGGGCTTGGGCCCGTGGGCGCCTTCGGACTTTGCGTTTGTGGTTGGCCTGTCTCCCACCTTCTGGCTGAAATTGGTGTTGGCTTGGGTTGAGGGTTGGGTTCGTGTCGTGGTTCAGGCTGCAGTGTGAGTAGCAGTTTGGGTTTGGGTTTTTGTTGCTGCTGCAGCTGGTGCTTCTCTGGCCCTCCATCCTGCGTTGCGCCTGCATGCTGTGAGGTCTGTAGGCCTCCGCCGTCCTGCCTTGCAGTCTCGTCTCGTCCTTCCTTTCTCCCTTCCTGGGCTGGTGCCGCTTCACGTACTCTCGCGTGGGCCAGCTCCTCCACGGTCATGTCCACGATGCCCGTTCTCCATGGTACATTGTCCCTCTGGCGCTCATCCCACTTCATCTCCCTATCCTCCAGCCATACTTTCATGACGAGCCATTGCGCCTCTTCATGCGCCGGGTGTGCTTCTTGCATTCTAGCCATCCTGTCCATGGTTTGGTGCAGCTGAGTCACTTCGCGCGCCCGCTGCCTCACTGTTCACTCCATTTGACTCCTCCTGTCCCCCGGTGCGCTCACTGGCACCAATGGCTCGTTGCTCAGTCTTCTCCCATTCTCGTTACCCTGCCACTGCTCACTTGCAACCATGAAGGACATGCATGTTGTCTTTCCCGACCTTTGGTCAGCCATGCCGTTGACCTCTCCCGCATCTGCCATGTCCATATCTCTCTCAACAGGGGGATTTTCAATCATTCCTCCAATAAGACGATTGCCCACTGGGGTCGCCATCGTGGCTGGCTTGCCTGACGTAGCATTGCGTTGCTTGCGTTTGGCATCTTTCGATTTTCCAAGGGGGCTAGATGTGTGGTTCTAGGCTCAGTACGATGTGAGAAATCGAATGCCGCTGTCCATATGTTCCTCTCTGTCAGGGTTGCTGAGTGATTTGAAGGTTCTGTTTGTTGATCTTTGCCAGGACTTTTCACGAATCTACTCAATTGGGTGGATTTCTGTGCACATTCTTTCCGCTGATGCGCCAACTCTCCTCTGACGGTCCTGGTGTACTGAGAGTCTTGTTCCAGGGTCAATTCGATGTTAGAAATCAATCACCGCTGTCCGTTTTTTGATCACTCTCATTGTCATTGACTTAATTCCCCGTCTTTGTTTGCCAAGAAATTCGTTGCAGTAAAGATGTGGTTCGATAGATATATAATTATGCATCTATTTGTAAGTGAATATATCGAAGATTAGTTTTCAGTTAATTATTGAGTCTTGATTTAATCTTCAACATATGCAGTATTGATCGCATCATATACCAAGCATGTGATATTAACAGGTATAATGATACATAAGTGATTATCCATAATGAAAACCTTTCGATCAATATAACAATTGATAATGAAGGCTGACAGTGTTGGGTATACAGTGTGGGTTACTATTAAGACATCACTTTCGATGAAATTCCAAAGTCTAAAAGTGGTTATTGTCTATTGTTAAGTATTAATACATACAACAGTTTTGTTGTACTATTCTGAAATAGCTATACAGGTTTGTAATACTATGTAGACATTAAAGAAGAATCTAGTGATCTTGCTGGAGAAAATATTCATATCTAAAAATATATTGTCATTTAATTAATACTCACTCATACCATATTATATATTTACAATTGTAATTTCAATCCAATAAATCAATTACAATTTTGATTTATCATGTTACTAATAGAGTATAAAGTGACAAAAGTATATATTAAGCTCAATCTCTTACTGTGAGTCTCAAATCAGGAATCATTTACACAAATCATCTATCTCAACCGAGCAATATATTCCCAATTTGAAAGTTGTATGATCTTCACTATACAGTTGTATTCGAATGAATTAATATTTATGTATGCTCATTTCAGTCTGTAAGATTAATGGCTCTTTAAATCAAGATAAGTATTAAACTTACAAATTATACTGCTATTGGCAAATTGTCATTTTCCCTCTGGTTTTCTACTTCTCCCTTAATTTCCGCTTTCTCTGCCACCTCAATCTACTGTTCTCTGTTATCATCCCCATTTTCAACTATGTTGACTTTCATACATTTGTGAGTGAGATTGTCATTTGTAGGCTCTCTGTTGAAGGCTGGTGAAGAAGTTGTTCACAATGCCCTGAGTAAATAGGTTGTATTACTCAGCCTTGTTGCAGGTACTTGGGTCATGCCAGCTGTTGATTCATTGATGTGGCTTCAGAACATCACTGGATTCCCAGCCACATTACAAAGTGTCGACCAAGTCTGCTTTAGATTATTCCAGACCAAACTGGATAACTTCCAAATTGCATCTGTTTCAGTTTCCTGGCTGTGCATTTTGACACTTTATTTAATTTCTTCCAAATCTTTCGCTCATTGGATATTGATAGAAATATTGGTTCATTCAGATATACATTACAATGTACAGTATATTACTGCATCAATTGTTTTGAGTCTAAGACACATGTAAGATAGCTTAAGCCAAATGTTATCTTGTCAAGTCATAACTGCAAATATGCTATACACTACTGAGTTGTTAGTGTCAGGGTTTCTCCCTGAGCTGCAGTAATGGTACTTAGGGGATTGCTTGGCAATTATGTTAAGATCATCCCAAGACTAGTAATGCACAACATCTCCATGTGATATTCCTCAGTACGCTAGTTCTGTGATCGTCATGGGGATTACCCTTGAGGTACATGTCAATTTATTAGTATTAGTCCATGTGTCCCTAGCAGACTCAAATATGATGATGCAATGATGTTGCCATGACAGGGATGTTAGAGCTCGATAACATTATCAGTGTGCAAAATTATCAACCACATTCAATATAGTTGAATACATGCAAGTACAAATAGTTAAGATGAGATTGCACAGAATGACCTGTGCTGCAGATATCATGCAATATGCATGTAAGGGACATCTGTTCATCAAGTGTCCCCAGGAGTGGGATCAACTCACATAATTTCCCAGATCCGGAATAGTTAAGACTTAAGTATGCAATGTCGGAGAGAACAATGACATTGGTTGTAAACAAGAGGCCTGAAGCAAACATACTAACTGATTTGATCTAGTATGAAATGTAACAATGTAATGAATATTAGCAGAGTATCAGTTGGTTACTGATCAAATCACTGACATCATTACCAATCAATTTAATTAATGTTGAGGCATTATTTGATTGTGACAAAGCACCAGTAGGCTAACTGCCAGCAGATGTTCAAACTACAGCACAAATGAAAGGTGAAATGTCACATATAAATTTATGACCTGCCATTTAGTGTGTTAAATAGATTGCCGAGGATGGCCCTAGTCAGAAGCATAATTCTTTACTACAACTCATGCCAGAATACAATACTCAAAGCAATCCCTGCTCACATCAGTGTAGGATTTTCAGAAAAGGCATTTTCATCAGCGATACACTATCTGATATACTCAAATGTCATAGCAAGAATATCTAAATGTTGTCTAATTCTCAGCACTTGACTATAAAGATCCTGCATAGTACTGGCAATGAGAACTGCCAGACTCTAGCAGCAATCTACAGTCAGATATTGCCAGTAAAGCACAGCCTAAAATATTGCTCAGAATTCAACACAAATTTACATCTAGTGCTTTTACCTCTTTGCTGCATCATGACAGATTCTTTGAAACAGAATATCCAATTCACTTGTGCCCAGATTGGGAGTTCAGAAACCAAACACAACTATCTTCTTGTGATATTGAGCGAGTGATATTGTGATTCCGAAAACAAAGAATAATGCTCCTATGTGTATTAAGTTCTTCGTTGCATTGGTATCATCTGGCTTGAGTAGAACCTTTGCAGCAACATTTGAACTAGATTTCTCTCTAGCAAGTTTAATGATAAGGAGATATTGGACAGTAACAATTCTTGTAGTAATTACGATTATCTGTTTGCTTATATCTCAACTGGCATGATATTGAGTTTTGGGAATTAGAAGGAAAAAAGACAAGCCAGGGTTTGATTAAGTGGCTGCAATTAGAATCAATAAATATAGTACTAGTAATTGGGATCTTTGTATCCATGTAACTGTTAGTTGTTTCTTCACACGATTACATGTAGTGATTTCAATTATATACTTTGCACTATTCTTCCTAAGTATACTTTAAGGCTTCTCATGAAGATTACTCTGCATCTCAGTGGCAATGTTTATTCACCCAAATGATAAAGTAAATTATTTAAGACTGCTGTATTTCATACACTGTGTACATCAGCAAAAAACATTTCCGTCCGGGCGGAATGGCTCCGTCAGAGTAGACGCGCTCCGTCAGAGCCGTCAGAGACACCCCGGTGGCAGAATACTCCGCACCCAGCGTCAATACCACGCGTCGAGTTGCATATCGCCCTCCGACCGCCGTTTCGCCGTTTCTTCTCACTCTGTCGGTCTCCTATATTAAACAAACACTCTGGCGTAGTGGCCAACTGTGACCATACATCGGAATGGGTTCATTGGGTACACGCTTGCATCGGGATTGCAATGCAACGGGTGACGCT
>Ga0307512_10000125_pt1 | contig 98604 bp, 76 predicted proteins | sample 14_EM_MG_FD_200267 | JGI IMG/M metagenome (GOLD analysis project Ga0307512, IMG submission 200267) | Populus trichocarpa ectomycorrhiza microbial communities from riparian zone in the Pacific Northwest, United States - 14_EM | ecosystem: Host-associated > Plants > Roots > Unclassified | place...
GGCAGGATCTTTGACTTGCCCCAAGTCTTGGGGAGAGATATGTTTGCCAAAAAGACATGTCCTGGGTAGTGCACTCTATCGAGAAGGTCCATTATCAGATATTCTTCTAGTCTTTTATAAACGTATATTACCTTCGTAACCCGCTCTTGCTGTACGCACAAGTTCAAACAAACCTGTCCATCCCAACAACTACCCAATCTCAAGGTATGATTCCCTCCATAGTGGGCGCGATCTTGCTAGATTGTTTGGTTGTTTCCTTTGTCATGGTCTTGGTTGAACTGACTGGTTGCTGAGTTGATTCGACGCTTGATTCTTCGACTGTTGTTTGTTTGAAGGTATGAAAATTGCCTGGAATGCAGTGCTGGGTTTACTTTGTCTCTGCAATGCTTCTGTAAGCAATGGGGTGCTTGGATTCGGCTGCTGGTGAATAAGTCTTTCGCGGGGTTGGCCGACACAGCAGCTGCAACAAGTCTTCGGAACCGCACCCACCTTCTCCCGGATAGAAGTTACCTCATCGGGTACAGACAAGAGAAGGTTTAAAAAATTGATTTTGTCAGTGGCTCGGCTCATGTTGTCTTGTATTGCTCGAAAGCAAAGTTACCCCGACGTATTTCGTCAGCCAAAATGTTGTGGATCTTGATTTGATCCATGGCGTTGACCCAGCGTGACGATACACTTTGGTCAGGGTGTTCTGAGTTCGGGAGTAGTTGGTTGTTTGTTGTAGCAGCACAAGCGGGTTGAGCAGTGCCAGACGTCCAGCTCAGCAAACGCTATTGAAAACTTATGGAACACCGGATTTTGAGGCTGCCCCCTATATATCAATTAGAATTCAATGGATGCTGCCTGGTTAAGAGAAACTGAAGGGACATTGATACTTTCCCATCCATCAGAGTAGGCGGAAACTCCTACAGTGGAGAAGATTTCCTCGATGAGCACTTCATGCAAATAACTCGGAAGCCGCAATTCACAATGCATCGCATCAATTGGAAAGCCAATATAGAGATCCAGCATTGGAAACGCAGAATGAAGTAGATAGCCCCTCTGATAGCCCATGGGATGTCAGCGGCTGCACGATTCTTTTGTGTAGCGGGAACAGTATGCCGCGGGGGTCATATGTTATATTTTGGGAGGAAAAAACACAATTCAAAAATAATAGGTTAAGCGTTTCAGTTGAAAATTAGAGCAATTGTGGGGGTAAATGTCGTCCCAGAGGGCCATTAAGCAGGCACAATCGCGACACATACCCCGGCGCAACAGCTTCAACATGATCGCAATGATGCAAAAAGGGTTTATCATCGACGGTGATATCCGTGCTGACCAGTGCAAACAGAACCTCAAAATTACCCCCCGGGGTAGTGTTTGGCGTCACCCGAAGATAATTCGCTCCAATTCTTTGAATTGCGTGGTCAACGACCTCCGCAGTCTTATGGTACGTCTAGAATTACCACCGTAAGCCAATGCTAGCAGGCTAGGTGATGGGATCCTTTCCTGGAGTGAATGAGTGTAGATTGGAGCGAACTGTTGCTAACTAGTGCCGCAATACAAACCGCCAGTGTTACCGACTATCAATGTTTGTCGCTGCGATGGTGGTGTCGTCAAAGAGGGAGAGTACAAGGCGTTAAAAGGAGAGAGGAAGGAATAGAGACAGTAGCGAGATTGGAGATGGTTGTCAGTTGGGAGGAGAAGCTGGTGATGGTATCATGGTTGGCTGAGGAGTGGAAGGGAGGGGCGGAGAACGAATAGGAGGGCGGTTCTTTTTGCGGCTTGTTAAACCCGAGCGTGTGCCCCGAGACCTACGCGCATGCGTACAAACAGGTAGATCTCTACACCTTTCCTACCACAATCAGGGTCCTACAACTCGCACTTGTGACTTGTGACTTGCTGCACTCCGAAACCTTGCACGTGGAGCACGAGGTTCCCTCTTATGTCTAAACAACACAGCCACGTGGTTCTTGCTACTTAAGTAGCTGTCACGGCCTGTGGGGCCGCTGCGGGCACTTCAAAGTAATCAACAGGAGCGAACGTAATAACGAAGACCCCCGCAGAGGGAAGCATCAGCGCTAAAAACTGGGAACAAGAGCAGCTGAAAGGCTGCTTCCTTCCAACACAGGTTTGGCGTTTGGCGTTTGGATCATAGTATCTCACTCATGAATCTCAAGATTAGCTTAAAAATATACCCCCGCTATTGCTCTATCTTCCTTCTACACTTCCACCCACCGTTGCAACCGTTTCAAAGTGTCGATGAATATGCAGTACACCTCTACTGCAACTATTACTACTCTAGTGTTTAGCTATAACGGTACCACAATCGTAATATAGAACTTCGGGAACGGCCCGGGAACGGGAACGGGAACAGGAACAAGAAACCTCTTTGACATTATTCCGCTGGTCTTCGGGAGTTGTAACCATTATATACTCGTGTACAATGTCTGGATCCCCAACACTTCAAAAAAGGTGCGCCTCCCTTAACTCTTCACCTGGTCCTCTGCTGGCCATGATAGCAGATGTTAGTCATAATGTCAAAGGTTGCGTCCATCGAACCAAAGCAAGGTTGAAGTGAAGGGAAGAGCAAAATCTTGCCGAGCAACAGAGGTTCTAAATTCCTAGTTTCCAAGCCTTCCAAACCGGCTCCTCTGACTCCTCACCGCTCTTCTAACTCTTCATCAATGTTAGTATTAAATATAGCAATTGAGGTCATTACGAAAAAATATCTGCAGCATAAATCAAGCTGTTGACTCCCCTTTACATAGAGTTGCAAGCTATTGGCGTGCCCAAGTCTCAAGCTATTTCTAGAAGGCTCTTAGACAAGATCTTAGGAACAAATCTTTGGAACAAATCCAATATTAAACTATCTAAAAACAGTCTAGCGTTTGGTTCGAGCGATATACTCGATTTCGAGCTATATAACGTTTATAGAGCTTGAACTTGGATCTCCGGCAGTGCACGCAATACTAGAAGCTCGCAGGATCTACGACCTAAAAGAAGACAATCATTGTGATACAATAGGCATTCTGGGTGAAGTTGATTCGCCGGGCGAAATTATGGAGGAACCAGCAGACGGAGGTGGGTGGTGGGTGCGTGGCAAGGGGGCTCGAACCTTGATTTGACCAGGAATAGAGCCGAAATCATTTGAACGCGGCATTCCGTCGCAGCTTGTGAGCATTCAAAACAACTTTAGTCACTGCTCATGCGCTCTGAGGTAGACAAGATATATTACTTTAGATTCTCAGAATCACAATGTTACTAAAATATTAACTACTATTACTGCCCTTCGAACGAAAACTACGGGCAATATTACGCAGGCGTAAGCGTGATATCGTCCAAAAACAACTCTCTCTGCGCACCAGCCTGAGTTGGAGTGCCAGGGCATCTAACAGTGATATATAGCGTCTCGCTAGCCGATGTAGCCGTATACGTCCCGGTATTCTGTACCCAAGTGTTGGATGTGGACGAGGGCGAAACCGCAACGGTCTGGCCGCCGATTACAAATCGAGCGGTACACTGGCTAACCGCAACGGGACTCCTAGTCTAGGTGGAAAGGTTGTATGTGGTACCCGGGCAGAGGGTGAGGGTCTGACCGATTGTGATAAAGGCAGTTTGGGCGGGTTGGTACCCTGGAAGCGTGTACGGAAGGTCTGTGCACCGGAATGCGATGGGTTGCTGTTAGTCGACGCTACGTTGGTGCCTGCGCTGGGTCCCGAGCTGTCGACTACGGCCCAGGGCGATGAGTTGCCTGCAGTGGATTCGAACCCCGAGCTGAAGACAGCTTGGGTGGGTTCACAGGCTGGCGGGTTGCTAGGATGTTTTAGTATGGATGCGAACCAGAAGGGGGTTGGATTTACTTCGTTGGAGTGCAGGTTTCTATAGTGATTGTGGTTGTGGTTGTTTCGGTGCTGGTACTTGTTTCGGTGCTAGTGGTCGTCTCGGTGCTGGTAGTAGTCTCAGTACTGTAGTTGTCTCAGTGCTGGTAGTTGTCTCAGTACTGGTAGTTGTCTCGGTAGAAGTCGCGGTATCTGTCTCAGTGGGCGTTGTGGTATTAGTCTCGGTAGACGTAGTGGTCTCCGTTTCGGTAGATGTTGTCTGTGTAGACTTGGTGACCTCCGTCGCCGTATAAGTGCCTGGGTCACCAAAAGCAGTAGTCGTGGATATGATCTAGTAGGCTCTCAGAAAATTACTCAATTCCTTCCATGAAGAACACTCACCTCGCTCACTAGGCAATATCTTAGAGGCCTAGTGATATATCTTGTTCTCCAAACGTTCTCGCGGGAACCCATCTTGTTGTAGTTCTCCACTTCGTGCTGTACTGGAACCGTTGTTAACAATCTGTGATTACAACCTTAGTAGGCTAGTGGGACACCCACACAACACGTGGACCGCTATCATAGTCGCGATAGTTAGGTGCTGCAGAGATGAGCATGGCTCCGAGGGCAAAGATAGACGTGATAACGCTGAACTTCATGGTTTGAAGGAATATAAGACCGTGTTCAAAGGAATGACTATACAAGCAGTGAAAGAATATTTAGAGACGGTGGCAGCACTAGTATCGTACTGCAAAAGAACAAAGGGTATTTATGCAAGAGTACGCTGCGTAAACTAGTTCATAGCGGACAGCACCACTGTAGGATAGCATCTCCCCACTTGCGGTACCTTACCGACGACGCCGGCCCTTCAACTCACGCCAACAAGCGGAATCGTTCGTAGAATCCTCTGACTATTTGTCGGTACTTCAATTCCTAATTTGCACCATCTAGCACCGTCGCATAACCTAAGAGAAGGAACTAACAGAATCGACCTAGCATTCGAGAAGGAATCTCTTGTCTTTAGTTTGGAACTCGGTCTCGCATATCGATGACCTTTACCACCTTCCCCTTAGCCTACGTACTGCTGAATGAGTTAGTACCGAGGACTTCCCGTGGTTCTTTCTATCGTATAAAAAGGGAGCTCTTCCATGAAATAGATAGTCGTTGCCGAGTAGATGCGAGTGCTAGGTCAATAGCGTGTGATAGCTTGAAGTTAGCGAGATGATCATTAGTTCTTCACACGCGACAAGAATTAGGCTGTTTACTACGCGAATTCAATACTCTATTTGACCTGGTATTTAGGTAATGATGTTTAAGAAAGGAATCCACCCGGCTCTTGATAGCCAGATTTTCATCAAGCGAGAAGCGAAAACGAACGTCTGGCCCACGAGACACTACGGGAAGTCTTTGTACGATTGAGTAAGCCGGGTGCCACCACTCTTCAACACTGAAACTACTCTGCCCAACGGTGTCTTGATGGATTTGAATCCTTTTTCAGGTACTTGCCTTGATTATTCGGATATCTTTTTATTACCTGAGATACTTCAGAGTGTTTCGGTGAATAGCTTTGTTCCGCGGGAAGCTTTGGGCCGATGGGAAAGTCTTAGTCTGTGGAAGGTTTGATGTTGACGTAGCCAACCTACTTGATGTCTAAGTGCCGTACCGTAATCACCATCACCATGGCACAAGGGTTGACTAGCATGAGCAACTCAAATATGCTTATGTGCATATACAAACATAAAATTCAATGAGAATCAGGTTGCAGACCCCGCTGGGAAAACTAGGTCGGAGATCTGCTCTCCCCAAGGTCTAATTGTCTATCTTTGCTGAAGAATAGATGGCTGAAATTGTCAACATCATGGCCATGAGACATTGTGAGACATTAGAGTGCTAGCACCGGCAGCATCTGAAGATAAAATTCACGTCAACAGACTCAGACGTCATAATATCGGCCACCACACCTCACCCGCCACTCCGTTGGAGTGGGCAAGAGTCAAAATCCCCCGGAAGCACGGAGTCGAGTGCACTTAGGGGCTTAGGAGCTTAGAGTTGAGCGCACTTCGGAGCTTAGAGACGAGTGTACCTGAAGCATGCAATCAAGTGCACCCGGGAGCCTGGAGTCAAGTGCACTTGGGAGCCTGTCACTGAACCCGGGCCGCTTTCAAAGTTCGTGCGAATTTCGGAAAGCAACGTCGATTTTCCAGTTTTCCTCCGCTTTTGTGGCCTGTCTCTCTTCACCGCCGATCTCCTTTCGCAGTTTTTCGCAGGGACTGTCCATTCCCAGCCGGTCTCTTTCGCACCGTATAATGTACAATTGATGTCGTTTCAAATCTACACTGGGCCTAATTGCGTATGATATTATCTATCTGTCTGTCTGTCTATCCGTTTCCAAAGTCTTCATGAATATGGTGTGAGCATTTTGTGTGTCACTTTGGGAGGGGGGCAGTGACAGTGGTCGTAGGTTGACTTCGAAACATCCTTCCAGTGAAACTTGGCGGTGGAATGTACTGTATAGATAGTTATGGACTTCGAGTTATCCAAAAGGGTGTGGGGGTTTCGTACCACATCGAGAGATGAATTGTCAGGATAATCAGTAGTATGGAAAGGGGAATTACTAGCAAGATTAGTAGAGGGATTAGGATGCGGGAAATGGGGAGGAGAATTGATGGGAAATGAAAAGGGAGGAGGTAGAGCAGTAGATGCGAAGATGTTCGTCAAGACGACCAGAGCGCCTTGGCTGCACTAAGGATTGGTAGATGTAGAACGAGGCGACGCGTCGGACCATTTGTGCAGTACGACACACTCTTCTTCTTATCTTGTGTTCTAGCAAGGCCCTGGTTTACGAACTAGATATATTAGGGTTCTCTTCGGTGGATCTCACCTTTTGTTCAATCTTTCCGATCACTCGACAAGATCATCTAGTGACTCAAGAGTCCATGCAGGTTTTCCGGCGAGTGTTACAGATGTACATGTGCCGGAGACATGTTACAGATCTGATACACGGTCACTGCTGCAGGGGCTGATGCCTCCTGTATATATCTCGGGTCTTTCTCCTTCTGTCTTCTCTGTACCTTAAGTCTATGCACACGGTTTTCCCCATATCGTAACAGCGAGGAAATCTCGGATTCCGAGTGATGGCAAATGAAGCTTATGTTCAGGCGGTGGTATCGTACCAACCTCAAGCAGTCTCGAAATGGGCCCTACATCGACAGATGTCAACTCTGCTCTACCATTTATCGACAGCCTGGGCGGTATGGGTCTCGTACATCTATTCACCTAGCATTCTCCCACTTCACAACACAATCCACCACATTCACAACCTATCACCCAAACCTCGACCCAGTCGGGACATAGCTTGATCAATTTGAGCAATACTTCCTTCCCATCCTCCACATTGTGATCGACTTCACGAACGGTGAAGTCAGCCTTGGGGACAATGCTGGCGAGTTGTCGGCTTGAACATCCAGGCCGCTCGCCTGCCCTTAGCGTAGGCTAGGCCCAGCCTTCATCTCAATATTAGTCTGCAAAAAGCCCAGTGGAATACCTGTCAGGCCTGCCTTGACACCGGTGAGGCCCGGCCTCATGCAGGCTGGCCCAGGTTGGCCGAACACAAGGCTTGAAGGGTCTGGCTCTCAAGTTGTAGTGGTTGTATCTACGGAACTACGGAACTCCCATCGAGCACCACATACTGCCGAGACCAGTATTCACAAGCGGTCTGACGAGCGTACGTGAGACTGAGTAAACCCCGAACCCAGACACCCGCACACACGCAAAACTGTCATGTATGCAGCCTAACGCATACACCAGCACAATTAGAAATCACTAGAGAAGACCAAAGAACCCCATCTCCCATAAGCTACAATAGCCCTCTACCCTACCCTACGGTAATACATTCCATTCCGGACTAACCTTTGCACTGCAAAGCTTGCGAGTACGCGTACGAGTAATCCGGCGCACCCCACATAAAACCCTCACAAGCCCGTATATGAAGTACCGACGAGGAGTTCGCTAGGTACCTCGCCCTCCATTTAATTAGACCCCGCAGTACGGGGTGCATCTGTCGTAGGCTGTTGTCTAACAGCGGTTGGCCCCACCTGTACCTTATCCAAGCGTACGGCGGCCCGCCTCGCGGGCGCGGGGATCGCCCTGATAATCCCGCACTGCAGAAAGTGCTTAACCCCCTCACCCACAGCCATGTGACTAGAACTATTACGAGTTCCTGAACGATAGTCCGGATAGTAACGACCCATAAAGTGAACGGAGCCTCGTGGATTTGTGTGGCATAGACGGCGTGGTTTATAACTCACGCTGGATTTGCCCAGACACAGTCGTTTCCATTCCATGGCTTTGTTTGTGTAGATGGGGTTCCAGGCGAGGCAGACATCTGCCCTCTAGCCCCCCCCCCCGTGTGAACCGCTAGATTATGTGCATACAAACAGGCCTACAGCGGACCTGTTTCTGAGAGCCTCCACAACCCTTGGAGCAAGCACGCGAGTACCAATCAATCGCAGACTCGATTGCGAATCGACACTCGCTCCCTTCCCTTCGTTTACTGGGGTATATGGCGGACACCAGGATATGGCGATTGCAGGCGGTGTATACTATACGGATGGTGATGACGCGGGGGTCAACCGACTGACTGTACAAGTAAAAGCCGCTCTTTCTCGCAGATTCCACGACGCGGGTGGTTGTCGTGCGGGATGCATGGATCTCAGATCTGACCTGTCCAGCCCAACCCTGCATGTCCCCGCGCATCTCCCGTCTCGTTTCGCCGGCCGAGTGGGTGAGCGAATGAGTGGGCTTGGTTTCACGGACGTGTAACTTCCTCACTCGAAAGAAGAGAGAATCTGAACGAGCAGGTAGGTCTAAGTAAAAGTTTATTTTGTCCACAAGCAGATAAAACTATTTACCATCGAAGAAGAAAAAAAGTATGTTATAAATCTCAGAAGTAAACCAGCCTTATGAAAGCAACGAAAAACACAAACTCCAAGGAATAAAGATACCCATTTTTCCCCCCGCCAAAGCAACAACATCAAAAAAAGGTACACGAAAAGAAGTAGTAGGTAATAGTGGCTTCATTGCCGCTGTCGTGATCTCGTCCGTGAGGTTTTCGTCCGTAACACGTCAAAACAACGCAAAACACAGCAACATTGGCCTAAGCCCACGCCGCCGCACCCCCACTCTCAATTATCTCCATCTCCTCCTTGCTGATCGTCATCCTCCAGAACTTCCGAGGGAGCTGGTTGCGATCAAAATACTCTCCCGCAGCAGCGGCAATCGAGGCGCGCTGCAGTGCCGGCCCCGTTGCTAGTGGTCCGTGCTGCGACGCGTTCTTGCGGTACTCGGCGAAGCTACTGGGGAGCTCCTTTGTGGGTGCTTGCGGGTGTGCGCGGGGGGTGTGGTCGAGGTTTTCTGTAGATGTTAGTCGAGGAAGAGGGGGAAGCGAGGGAGAAGGACGTACGGGGAATTGTGCGCTTGCCCACGAAGGAGATGAGAGGTGTGCGCTGCTGCATGGCTCGCGAGATCTTGGTTGCATTCATTGTGGTGGTGGTGGTGGTGGTGGTTGGTGGTGAGACAGTGACGTGGGACGGTGGTGATGTGTGGAGACGGACGGTGGGCTAACGTTAGACTTGTGGGCGGGGAGGCTGGGTTTTAAAGCTGGTTGCTGTCGTGGGGTGGGTGGGTTGGTAATATGGCGTGAGTGCGGGAGTTGATGAGGGCAGACGAGGGCGGGAGGGAAGCCTTACCACGTAAAAAGCAGGATGACTCGGGCTTCGGGCTTCTCGGGGATAGAGGGCGATGTGGTTGTGTGATTGTTTTTTGGCACTAACGTCCGTTCCGGAGATTCCCGCAATGCAGGCAGAGCAAGTGCAAGCATGCCACACGTTTCTGTGACGCGCTTCCTTTGTCCCGTCGGGTAAGTACTACTGCAAGAGAGTACGCAGTTGACATGTGGAACCACCAGCAGGGTGACGCCAATTGAGTGTGTGCGCGGCGACGAAAAAATTCTTCGCAAGAACAGGAACATTTCCAATCCATCCGTCGAACGCAATTGGGCGGTCGCCGAACAAACGCACCACCACCACACCGCATCCAGTCCAGCGGTTACTCTAGACTAGAACCCATTCTTTCCGTGCACCGCTAGCTATCCATCCGTCTGATCTCGGAGAGGCTATCTGATAAGAAGGCAGGCAATTGATTGGCTGCAGCGATAGTGAGTAAATATTGCGGGGTAAATGTGGCCGTATCCGTTGGCTGGCTGCCACCACACCCAGGGAAACACAAAGATTGGGTTGGGCACTAACTTGCTTTGTTCGTGACGACGACCGATTCGAAATTTTTTTTCTCCCGGGGCTCCGTTCCGATCCCGGCCCCGCAGCCTGGTCCGTGCACGCGAGACTGCATATGAGAGGGCGACTCACTGCAGAGCACTCGAAGCGTACTTGTAGCTCGGCGATGTATAGCTTACACTTGCATGCATAGCTCGCTACTGTACTCGACTGCGACAACACAGATCGAGATTGGCTTTCGACGTCGGGATCTCCAACATGCGACGGATCTGGCGTAGTCAAACTGGCGGACCAGATCAGTGACCGGTCTTGGTGTCTCCTCGGAGAACCGAAGCTTCGACGCGACTCGGGTACATGCAAGTACCTTGAGGTGGGGTCGTACATCCCCACCCCCCAAGCGCAGAACTCTATGGAAGAAATAAGGGGACATCACAAATCTGCGCTCCCGACGTCATGAGACTGGCCTGACCCCAGGGTAAGATAGATACACGGTGATATTAAGCTTAATGTTAAGGGTATGTTCATGCAGGATTCTGTGCTACGTGTAGGATAGCTTTTTCTCTATCGATAACTGCGGGGGAGGGCGTGGCTTTTTCTTCTTTCATTTATTGCTCACTTTTTCATGGTAAATGGCTCGAGTCTTGAATGGCCACGCGGGTGTAGGGCTTGGGTAAGTTTAGAGTAGCTCCGGGCCGGGGTAATAACCGTTAATAAAGGATTGTTTTTACCTTACCCGCGGTTCCCCAGATCACGCGCCGGGGATTATGTAGTTCTATTTAGATGTAGTCTACATGTGCTGTGCAGTACATGTGCAGTATTGTGGGATAAATTGGGGTTCTGTTTGCATGCAGTTGCAGTTTGCGTCCGAGTATTCTAGAGTTTTTAACCAACTCAATTGATCAAACGCAGTATTGTCCCTTATTTATAGACAGATCAACTTTTCAAAAACAATGGAGGGCATGTAGAGATTAGATATATGGGTTCGTTGGTTGCAGCGGAATACAACTGCTGCCTACAATATTTGTTTATCAGTATATCATTGTTTACCCCGCAAAATACCTACAAATAGCCGGGTGAGATATGTTTGTTTTGTTTACTACAAGCAAGACCCAAATAAGAAGCCCAGTGCGGCACGTGGACGAGTGATTTTGAGGGGATATGTTTACTGAAAGTACAGAAACCTCTCCCGGAATGTTTGATTATCGTACCCCGCAATTACTATGGTACTCTGTGAACCTTATCTGTGACATACATATCACTTGGGAGTATGGTACCTATACCCCCGACCACCGCACAGTTGCCCCCCTTCTCCCTCTCTAACTCCGTCTCTAGTATGCTTTCGTACCCCATTCACCAATATGCGACGATGATGACCTGTGCGTTAGATTAACGAAAGTGGTTCAAGTTCACGCAAAAATTTCACCCGAAGCCGGTAACTATGCTCGGAGACGTCCCGGGGGTAACTCATCTCATACCTTGAGCTAACTCGTATTGTGTGCGACAGCACCACCACCGGCCCACGTGCCAGTCGCAGCTCCCTACCGTCGAGAGATACGGGGCCTCCCTCCTCGTGGAACATGAATGATAGGGGCGAGGTTTGGATTGGTAGATACCGATTTGTGGAACAGCTAGGCGGACGCGGGTGGCCTCATGTCCAGTGCTTCTGATCTCGGTATCTTGTTGACGTAGGACTGTACGGTAAAACCAAAGCTGGAACCTCTCTCACCGAAAGCTCCCTATATTTACAATAACGTCAGTGCTGGAATATCATATCTTCTCCAAGGCTGGACCATAATGCAAAAGTTGTATATCCCCCCCATTCAACGCTCTAGGAAGGAATCAAGGCTCCGGAAATGGACGTTCATCTTCCCAGCCTACGTCAGTACACCACCCGGCTAGCGATTGGAAATGTTGATCCTGAAACAACGAATGGGCGCTAACCTGCAGATTGGGTTGGTGATCCCGATTCCGCGGTATTCCTTGCTTGCATGTATCAAAGTTGCGGTAGTCCCTACATATATACTTCCTGCATAATTAATCTGTATATCTGCTACCCCGCAAAACTTCGTTCCGCTGGAAAAATTCTGTTCATATGGAAGAAAATTTGAGGTACATAAATTGTGGTCTACTACCGTTGGGAAAGTCGACGTCCCCATGGGAAGGGGGGGCCAACGTCATCGGTTTCTGAGAAACGCATGTGAGAAGTGACGGGTCCGGGGAATGCAGGGCTGGTTGAGCAGTTACTCGGCACAGGAAAATCTTTTCCCCGCGCCCCAAATGGAGCCACTTTGCAGTGTGATGTGCCGGAGAGCAGCTTCTTTGCTTCGAATCCCCAGATCTGGCGAGAGGCGTGGAACAGGAACCGGAGATGGATTTGGAGCTTGGCCCAATCAACATCCCCGCTTTCTCCATATATCTGTTTGCTAATGTACGTACCCCGCTGTATCACCTAGACCCTGCATGGACCCCAACCGGACCCATCGCGTCGGAAAAACTCGGCCCCGTCCGTTTGTTTACGGGCATGTGAACGACTATTGGGCAAGCGCGCCTAGATTTAATGAGTGGATGGATATTGTCTTGAATGTGATGAACTAGTGCGCTGACTGCCGACTTGGTGGCTAGGAGTCCAAGACGCATAAAATGTGGGAATCAGCGTTGGAACGGGGCTACTAACTATCCTCTTACAATTCACTCATTTGAGTATCGTTATACTCTATACCAGCCTACGGAACTCCTATCAAATGGCTCTACTCTAATTGTCATATGGACGGGCATCATCCCCTAAATCTTCTAATGGCAAACATAACACCGAATCGAAACACATTGAATCCCTCTTACCCTCGAGCAAGATAAACTCTTCCCAATAAGACTTTTTATCATCATCCGCAGCCGCAGGCTCCCCCGCTGGATACAGTGCCGGATGGCTGCGCACTCGCCACCGTAACATTGCTAATGGCCACCACCGAGACCCCAATCGTAATATAATCCACAAACTTGGCGCCATATGGAATGGTCCCGTTGGCGCTTGTGTCTCAGACAGCGTGAGTGGGGTCCTAAGAGCAATCTGCACAAACGCTTTAGCGTGCCCTATATAGTGATGGTGGTGTATATCCGGTCCGGAGAGCCATAGCACGAACGACCTTCGGCATCTGGGTGGTGTTGAACGCTATGATAGTTCCATTAAGGAACCGGGGAAGCGGAGTACGCAGTTTCCACAGGGACCGGGACCTCCGCCGTCAATCTCGCTGAAGAGATACGGTCCATAGACCACAGGGCTCAGTTAGCGGAAGTAAGATCTAAAGATTTCCTGGCGGGTTGAAAGAAGGAAGGGATTGGATATAGGTAAATATAGTGTCTGGTTTTGGAGCGTAGAAGGTTTGTTTGGGGAAAATGTAGGCGTGAATTTCAGGTTCAGTGTGTATCTTGGCTACAGGCTGGTTAAATAACTTGAGAAGCCGAGTCTTATAGAAAGCTCCGTGGCAGCGGTGTCCTCATTTTGGGTGTTTGCATTGATTTCGGCGTACTGACTGCTATAATCGTTCCAGTAGTTATCTTGCTCACATGTCACTCTATGAAATTGGTTTTTGAACACACCACCAGGGAGTGACATATCCGGAGAATTTGCGAATTTTTGTTAATGTTTGTTGCCATGCAAAGCGGAGAATGCGCACAATTTCCCTTGGTCAAACTTCATGAATTACTAGAAGGCGCACAGGGTGCCAAAGAAGTGTAGCTAATGGTTGAATCAGGCCCACAGAAGTGCCTCTCTTTCTTCTCAGTCCACACTATACGCCATCTTTATGCTTGAGTTTTGGAAACCTCGTCTACTCCTGGTGCCGTGGAGTCCTAATGCAATATATTCCGGAAACTACTGCTTACGACAGTTCCACTGGAAAATACGATCTAGATGAAGTTTTTATAGGGAATGTCAAGTCAACATATGCCGCCGATCCCACATCCCCAGAATACTACAGATCCCATATACGAGAAACTGAACTGCTTTTTATGTCCGAGCTGTATAGAAAGATTAAAGACCTATGAGGGCCTTCTCGACCACATGAAGCTTGCGGAATGCCGTAGACGAATCTACAGGTCTCTTCCATTAGATGAGTTTGGGTGCACACTTCCTTATGCCCTTAGCTAGAGTATAACGGTTCTGTACTTATTGAGATTACTGCAAATAGAGTTGCCCCATAAATTCCTGCTCGTGGCGTCACTTGGTTCAATTTCTGGAGAGGTACCTTGTGGGGTAATAATTCGCAGCTTATTCCTGTTGAGACACCGCCGTCTCAGCCAGACACCTCTCAGACACCTCTCAGACATCTCTCAGACATCTCTCAGACACTTCTCAGACACTTCTCGGACACCTTCACCAAGACTCTGCAGCCCAACAAATCTTGCTCGTGGCACCACCTGGCTGAACTCCTAGATAGGGACCCCATGGGGTAACATCCCGCGGTCTATTCCTACCGAGACATCGGTCTCGACTTGTCTAACTTTGAGGACGTAAAGGGGAAAGCAACATCTATTTGCAGGTACCTGGCAGCGAGCATGCCGCTAACGGATGATCCGCCTCTATAACGCATTGGAGATGTTTCATGCCTGGGTAAACTAAAGTTGTCAGAAGACGTTGCAGGGGACTCCATCGTGAAAAAAGTCGTAATACCAAAGCCTTTTAGGCCGGTAGGAAGCCTTAGAATCAGGAAGACATGGAGGAGCTTATCGACTTCCCAACTCCATATAAGAACTATTTTGCCGCGGATACAAGTGACCCCAATTCCTCCTCCGCCGACCTCCCGAAGGAATATCTGGAGGAAAATTATACTCACCCAAGCGATGAAACCCATAAGAATCCTCTCAAATACGCTCTTTCACTCGATGAGTTTTCCAAGACCACGTAATCACCTTACGTCACACGTGATGCAGTCTCGGTTGACGGTGTAAGCTCACTGGGCTGGGACCTAAGATTCACTTATTCCACAAATATCAAGAGCAGATCAAATATGATCTGGCAAAACCATCTTTGAACGAGCCTATGTCTGTGACACTACAGCAAGTATACTGCGTTTGATCCGGTATTCACCGACCTAGCCACCTCACTCGACTACAGGGAGCCGAGGGACTTCAGGTATACCACTATTGGGGACATGGCGAACTCACCCAGGCGATAGGGTACATGTATGCACTCCCTGCTTCTCTAGATTCTTTGAATCTCTAGGAGATGCAGGCACTAATATCCCTACTTTTCTTCAAAAAACTACAGAACTACACTAGCGGCAGTAGGCATAAGCGAACACTCAACACACTACCCTGTCACCACCACCAGTACTACCATAATAGCAAAGGGGTAACTTCGTGGGCGGGATAACTATAGCGCCCCGCAGCAGCTGTTCGTGAAGATTCTGGGAGCTGAACATGCGAGCGAAGCCTTGGAAAAAGTTGAGCGCACAGTTTTGAAATAGGTTGTTACAGATCTGAGAAGCGATGATATTGTAGAGGAGAGCGAATGGAGATAATGGGCAGGATTTGTGGGGAACCTGGTGTGGGGAAACAAGGAAAGCTTCCAATAGTTATTGCGTTAACTCTTGTTGCCGGTAGTACTTGAAGTTGCACCAGTTCACAGTACGTCACTCAATACCTTTCCATTCATTAAATTCTTATAACTTATCAATAAGCTTCATGTTTTATATATCCTACCCACAACACCAAAAAAGTACTTTACTAGACTCCCCCGTATTCATAGCTCCTGCTCCTAGTCTCATTCTCATCCGCTGTCTCATAGCTCTCCTCTTCTTCTTCCTCTCCATATCTTGTGGCAGGCCCAATATCTACAACCTTCACACTCATTGCTTCAATCGCTTGAATCGCAACCCTTACGCCCTCACTCTCCTCATTATCATTGAAATGCATAGCATCTCTCCTTCGCAGCCTCCCTCTCGTCCGTGGAACAGATGCACACCGCGGCTGCTGCTGCTGCTGTTGCTGCGAATGCAGTTCGGGAGAGGTATTGACACGCTCTAGGAGCGCTGGGAGCAAGGTAGAGGAAGACGAGGACGAGGATGGGGATTGCCTTGGATGGGTTGGCGCCACAGAAGCGAGTGCGGGCTCTCCCTCCTCATCCTCATCCTCCTCAAGCGTTATCCGCTGTTGCTGAAAGCTGAGTGATAGAACTGAAGCAGCCTGGGTCTCGGATGAGCTGGGCGTAGGTGATCTAGCCTTGCATTTGAACTCGTCCTCATCGTCGTCCTTCGTCATGACCTCCTGAAGACGACGCCTCGATTTGCACATGGCCATCCCGAGCACAACAATGACAGCGGCGGTCACGATTCCTACTACCAGTCCTGCTGCCAGAGCGGGGGCGTTGAGTCGAGACCCCTTCACAGGATATTCTTGGATAGGCGGTCGGTATTCCTCAACCCACGCATCCGACGTAGCATTAAACAAACCGACCCCATCCCCGTCAGTAACCAACATAACATCCCCCATCAACATCTTCGCCGCATGTCCCCACATCCCCTTTACCTCTCCCTGCTCTGGAACTTCCCACTCCCACGTCGTCATATTCAGCGCCACCAGCTTCGGCTCAGCGGCCACATCCTCCGCCGTACGCCCACCAAACACAAGCATCCTCCCCCTAGCATCTACCACGGCAGAGTGCTCAGTGCGCGGTTGTATCTTTACCCCATTCTTTAACGCCGTGCTGCGGGGTTCCCACATCCCTTGATCGAGATTATAGATAACGACCTGCGAAAACCCGATGTATGCAGTCTCGGACGCAAACCCGCCGAGCAGCAGCGCATGACGCCCCCCCGGGAGCAGCGTCAGCGTCGACCCTGCAGTAGCCCGGACCCACGCTTTGTCACCGGAACCCCAGGCATTGGACGTCGAAACGTTCCCGGAGTCGGTGGTGATCATCTGCAGCTCAGCGCTATATACGCCCCCAGACTTGCCACCAAAGAGATACGTCGTGTTTCTGTCGTCAGAGAACCCCGCCTGTTCCGCTCGTGCTGTTCCCCCGGAAAGTGGGATAGACTCCCAACCGGACGGTTGAAGCCGCCATAATTGCAGCTGCTTCCCAGGAACCCCGCCGAAGAGGTGCGGCGAGCAGCCTACGGGCAGAAGGGTCCAGGCTGTTTCATTTGCATCTGGCACTGGGGGGAGTAGGAGTGGGGTGGTGATAGAGGTGAAGTTCTGAGTGGTAAAGGCGGTGTTGGGAAGGAAGGAGAGAAAGGTTTCGGGGTGAGAGTGATGGAGGTGGAGGGAGTTGACAGTGGTGAGGAGGTGGAGGGAAAGGAATAGTAGTAGAGTGCACATTGTGGATGTTGGTGGATTGAGGGAGATGGGAAATGGAAGGTGATTTTTTGGGAGATGAGGGAGCTCAACAAATTTTGGGTTGGATTGTGGGAGGTAAGGAAACTTTGGAGTATAGAATAGTAATATGATTATCGAGGACTACCCTTCATATCCATCACGTCGATTCATATTTCAAATATGTGCACGACGGGCGGCAGTAATTAGGCATACGTACCAAAGCCCGTCACATAATAATGTCAGTCTTGAGTACTCTTGAGTATTGTAAGGAACGCCGCGATATTGAAATGTTTCTGAAAACGATTTATTTGATCGGCGATCAAAGGCAAATAACATTAACAATAACACTAAAACACGAAACAGTGGTATTCACCATATAAATATAGAGTATCCCGGGTTTGGCTTTCGAGCTGCTCGTGGGTTACTGCGGCCGTTGCGGGACGGTGAGATCAGAATCGGCTGAATATTTGGGCAAGGAACATTGGCCGCAAGCACCTTTCCCAATGAGCTTTGATTTGTGAGCCATAGAGAGGCATGTACAGCATTAAGCTACTTTCGAAATTCATCGTGTAGAGAGCGTCATAGAATCTCTATCACGAGCTATCATGTCGGTCTCTAGTCTGTCTAACATAAAGTGACTTGATCATGTATTCATACAACGGGCCTAGAGCGGCCTTCTGCTAATGGTGCTAATGAGAGCGACTAGTGCAAGTGACTTTAGGTGACAACACTCCGAACATTGATTTCTTGAACTAACACTCTTTTTCTATCGATATCACCTTCAGCTTCTTCATTAGTCTGTAGACGGCTTTTTGCCGCTTAGCGCTAACGATAAAAGCTGGATGACAGATTACTCCTCCATGCATATTCTGTTTACAGATATATGAGAATCAAAGCGTCTGCATAGCTCCTTCACCAATTCGGTTTGTTTTCGTTTCCAAAGTCCCGGCGCTGAGCTGGCTCCGTACATACCGAAAAAAATCCTCAAACTTTTAGCAAGCCCTTCTGTCTATAACTTTAATATGTGGGAAATTTGTTTGATCATAACTTTAGACACGAGTCTGAGTCTTACTTATCACAGTACTAACCAGTGTTTCTAAGCGGCTAGGCTTTTGCGGCGTAGGCTTTCAAATGGAGGCCGGGCCTGGCCTGCGCCAAGGCAGGCCTCAGATATTGCGGCCGGGTCGGCCTGATATGCAGGCCGCTAAAAAGCCCTGGCGGTCGGTCGGGCCGGTTAGGAACGTAGCAACACGCCTCTCCATTCAGTGCCAGTGGTTTACTTGCATATCCAAACAATTCCAAAGAGTTGCTATTGCAACCAGAGGGAAGATCCGTACCACTATACCAAACCAGAACGGCTATCCAAAAGATGACAAACGCTAGTGTTGGATTTGGGGAGTATATGATGGCAACTTGAAGTCCAAATCAGCATCAAATGTCAATTTCCATGGACATGTATCTGCGAAACGACTAGCTTGCAATAGGGCGTAGAGCACATATTAGTATATACTAACTTTAAAACACTGTGCACCTGCGGCGCCAACAATAAGCTTCCCGTGGACTCAGACTCCTGTGCGACTTGCAGCTTCTAATGCTAGGTACGGATACCTGTGGAAGGCAGCACGCGTGCATGACCGTGGATGTATAACTTCACGAACCTCAACTTCATAAAGTATGAAAAAAGTTTGAACAGAATGCAGGGCTCTAAGCGATTCCGTTAGTTACTTAGATGTTTCCATAGTTGTGTCTTCTTAATGTCCTCTATTAGTACTGTAGGTTTGAGTCTAGATCAAGGGTGAGCAGCTAGAGCATAAATTAGTGTCGATAGCACAGGTGACACTGTTTGCCAGAGGACGGAGTGCATGAAATACAAGGGCCTAGAGAATAGGCCTTGCACAACACCGTCAAGAGGATAGTCGAGAGTTTATTCAATTTAAATTACAGTGACACTGATTGTAAAATTCCGCTGGTAACGTAGGAATGTGAAATCCCGCTTGGACCACCAGCCCCGAATTGTACCCGCATCGAGGGAGAGAAGCACATAAAACATAGAAGATGTAGTAGAGATGTAAGCTTTTGGAAGGTGTAAATAAGTTGTTCAGTGCGGGCATCACGCAAAATCACTCACGCTAGTTGCACCCTCAATGGTACGATATGAAAGGGGGGAACCGTGTGCGTGTATTCTGTGGTATAGAGAAGAGAGAAGGAGAAAGACTCGAGATATATACAGGAGGCATCAGCCCCTACAGCAGTGACTGTGTATCAGACCTGTAACATTTCTCCGGCACATGTACACCTGTAACACTCAACATAACATTAGCAGAAGGCCGCTCTAGGTTACCGTGACTCATCTATTTACGCTTGGGGGCCCATTTGTATACCGAGGTTTGTATATACACTTAGGCTGTTTATATATCCCGTGTATGCTTTACACCCGTCCGGAAAATCGTATATCCGGATGTGCAACACTGCAAGTTCTGGTGACGCCGCTGGTCTTATCCATAATTGCCAATTCTCGCTACAGTTTACAAATTTCAGGCAAGACATTATATAAATACACATAAAGTACAACCATCCTGTATAGTTCACGTCATCGATGTCTCTCAGTCTTTGGGGCCAGCAGTGGTTTCACCACTGGCAATTGCGTGCTCCAACGCGGCATTATCATATGTTAATCACGGGCCCTCGGCACATTTGGGGCTGGGGGCAACCTTCCAGAACGTGTCACCTCAAGCACACTCTCAAATCCTTGATAATAGCCATGGGGATTCCACGGAATGAAGTTGGGACCAACCGAGGTATCAGCCTCCAGCCTCCGAGAACCCCCATCAGAACCAACAGATACCGCAAGGTCCAGGATCACTAATATCACTGCGTCACAGCTGCAGATCTGTAATGAACGGCTGCTGGGACCAGATTAGCGGGAGTTCATGAACGTGGATCCGGATTAAGCTCGTTCATAATGAAGCCCCGTATTGCTGCACCAAGACCTAGATATTACCGCCACGTCGCAGATAGCCATCCATCCATCCAACCAACTGTAGGTCTATTCCGGGGTAATATCCCCCTGTGACAGCTCCTACTCCATTCCTACAATGTCCCGCCGATCCCCCCCTTGTCCGGCGGCCAACCTCGCTACGTAAGATGCAGCCCTACGGCCGCTTATCTATAGATAAAACACGAAGCGAATAACAGGAACCGAGATTACAATATATTGGACCAGTATATAAAGCATCATGTCCCCCCTACCTCAACCTTGCTGCCTCAGGATGCAGTGGGGGCGAGCATCTCCAACGCTCCTCCGGCCTTCTCCAGCTTGTTCCTAGCAGCCAGAACGATGAGTGAGAATTCTCACGTGAGTGGGATTATCCCTCGAGCTTCGGCCATGGACAATCAATGGCTACCGAGTGCTGATGGGCTTCAATTACATCACAGAACAGTCACTCGAATATTCCTACGCCACACAAGCAGTGTACGCCACATAGACGACATCAGCCTCAGCACGACACCAACGATAACTGACCAATTCACATTTCATAACACCAGCTCGCCAGGCTAGGGAATTCTACCCCGGGAAACCGGGTAGACTATTTGGGTTTCGAAATTAGTGCTTCCCTCTAACTACTATCCCTCCGAGATCTCAGGTCCGGCTCATGACGAGAAAGAATCAAGCACTCCCTTCGGCGCGGCCATCTGTTCTCGAACGAATACCGCCGTCGCTGGATACCTAGAGAGGTACACTAGACTGGCGCTTGACGACGAACGGGCGGACGGGAGCGTATTACCATACCTGGGAGAAAACTGGTTCCGTAGTGCGGTGTGGCCGGGAATTGGGGCTATGGCGCTGGCGGCGGGAGACTGGGGACGAATTCAGTATTTGTGACAAAGAGAAACAAGGGAGAAGCGTCTTTATGCAGTTCTCACATTTGGGTTAGGGTTGACTCGCGTGCCTCATGCAGGTCGCCGATTGTTCGTTGAAGTGTGGGGAATGGGAATTGGCATATTGCAAGGGTGGGTATTATCAAAGAAGCCTATGATATCAACGGACGGCATATATTGAAGAATTGAGTGGTACCTCGTGGGATGGTTTTACATATGCGCAATTGCTGGGGGGAAGAACGGCGACCAGAAAATACAGATGAGCAGATGGGCAGAGCATCGCGAAACGCAGAGTGTGGATGGACGCTTCTGACGTCGATAACCCAGGCGATCCAAATCCCGGTTTGCGATGCACAGCGGCGATTACCTGGTGTTGACGGGGAGAACGCGTCTTGAGCGACGAGAAGAGGGGTAGCGGGGCAGAGGGGCAAGCTAAGGTGATTCCGTGTTTCTCTTATCGCTGGGCGCTGAGTGGCCGGAGTGGAGGAAACTAAACAACATTGGCTAAACATCGTGCTGAATAAGACACGCCAGAGCGCCAGCCTTACCGCTTTGGTGTTTATTTTACGTTTTGCAACGCTCGCCAGAACTTCCAGACGACTTCTCTGGGCGGCACCAGGCTGCGCGCATCCCGCGTGGGTGGAGCGCCTGCTCGAACGTGTGCAACCCGAAAAGTCCCGCATTTGATACGACTTTTCTTCTTTGCTCTCTGAATTCGCCTCCCCCACCGTGCACATCCGAGGATTCTGCCAGTACGGCGTTCTAACATGCATAGACTAGGCTCTACGGGTTGCACAGAACAAGAGAGCAGACCGCCGTTCCGTATCGAGCGACGAGCGGTAAAACAATTGCACCCCACCCGGTGGTGCTGAGACGAGATCAACACGCCAGAAGAGCCCGCAAAGCATGGTCGTGGTAGGCTAGGGATGCTGGGGCACTATCTCTTCCCCCGGGGGGTACAGGACTGCCTTGAATAGTGGGCGGTTTTGCCCGCACGAGGTTCTTCTTTAAAGGACGCACATTTCCCCCGGAGCTCGAAGTTTCGTCCTCCATCAGTGTTGCGTCATCGATCCGGATTAACACCACTACATCAAACCGAGTTTCGTTGCTATTCACTTAGATCAACCACTCTACACTCTTCCACAACCAACCCACTCAACCATCAATATGACCAACGTCGCTTCGGAGCCCGAGTTTCAGCAGGCCTACAATGGTTCGTTGGCTAAACAAAGATCCTTCCCAGGCGGGCTCAAAGGCTAATGTCAACGTCAGAGCTGGTCTCAACCCTTGAGTCCTCGAAGCTCTTCCAGGTGTCTCCCGAATTGAAGGCTTGCCTTCCCGTCGTCTCCATCCCCGAGCGTGTCATCCAGTTCCGCGTCACCTGGGAGAACGACAAGGGCGAGATGCAGGTCAACCGTGGATTCCGTGTCCAGTTTAACTCCGCTCTCGGTCCCTACAAGGGAGGACTTCGTTTCCACCCTACCGTCAACTTGTCCATCCTCAAGTTTTTGGGTTTCGAGCAGGTCTTCAAGAATGCCTTGACTGGCTGTGAGTTGGACCACACTTCTTACCGTGAAATATACATGCTGATATCGGCTTAGTGAACATGGGTGGTGGTAAGGGAGGATCCGACTTCGACCCCAAGGGCAAATCCGACAATGAAATCCGCCGATTCTGCTACGCTTTCATGCGCGAGCTTTCCCGCCACATTGGCCAGTTTACCGACGTTCCCGCCGGTGACATCGGTGTCGGTGGACGCGAAGTTGGCTACATGTTCGGTGCCTACAAGGCCTACCGCAACCAGTGGGAGGGTGTTATCACCGGAAAGGGAGGCAGCTGGGGAGGATCTCTCATCCGTCCTGAGGCCACCGGTTATGGTCTCGTCTACTACGTCGCCCACATGATCTCGTACGCCTCCGGTGGAAAGGAATCCTTCTCTGGCAAGCGTGTCGCCATTTCTGGCTCCGGCAACGTCGCCCAGTATGCTGCCCTCAAGGTCCTCGAGCTTGGCGGAAAAGTCATCTCACTCTCCGACTCCAAGGGTGCACTCGTCGCCACCGGCGAGGACGGATTCACCGAGGCCGACATTGAGCTCATCGCCAAGATCAAGCTTGAGCGCGGCTACCTCACCCAGCTCTACACCGCCGAGGACTCCTGCCTCCCTGCCCGCTTCAAGTACCTCGAGGGCGCACGCCCCTGGTGCCACGTCGGAAAGGTCGACGTTGTCCTCCCATCTGCCACCCAGAACGAGGTCAACGAAGAGGAGGCCAAGGCTGTCATCGCTGCCGGCGCCAAGTTCCTTGCTGAGGGATCCAACATGGGTTCCACCCAGGGGGCCATCGACGTCTACGAGGCTGACCGTGCTGCACGCAAGACTGAGGGTCTGTGGTACGGCCCCGCAAAGGCTGCCAACTGCGGTGGTGTCGCTGTGTCCGGTCTCGAGATGGCACAGAACTCCCAGCGCGTGAACTGGACTTCCGAGGCTGTCGACAAGGAGCTCGCCGGTATAATGGAGCGCTGCTTCTGGAACTGCCTCAACACTGCCAAGGAGTACTACGATATCGCCGAAGGAGAGCTTCCTTCGCTCGTTGCTGGTGCCAACATCGCTGGTTACATCAAGGTTGCCCGTGCCATGCACGACCACGGTGATTGGTGGTAAATCATTTGCCCCAATCAAATTCTAAGGCGCGTGTCATCTCGGCGAGGAGGTGATTTGTACATCTATATAATGTCCTCTTTGTTTTAGTTATTTCTTGTATCTCTTTGTTTTTTACGTGCATGCGAAGTGCGCATTGGTTGGTTGGTTGGGTAGTTGGGGTGTTTTTTTTTTGGGATAGGGAAATATGGAAATGGACTGGATCTTTTTCTTGTGTCATGCATGATGTTCCGAACTACTACGTGCCAATGAACTGTACTGTACATTTGTCTCGGAGAATTGAAAAAAATCATCTGGTTATCGACCTCAATTGAGAGATATCGATCATAGAGCTTTGAGCGGACTTTCTAAGCAATAGGAACTTGGAATGCTTGAAACGATCAATTAGCGGAAATTTCGTGGGATCGACAGTTGCCACGTTTGGAGATATACCCCACAAGCCTCAGCCTCTGGTGCTTGGAGTAACAATACAATGCATTCTTGAAGAACCAACAACCACCAAAAAGGTGCCTACTTTTACTACTGCAAATGCTAATAGTACATAGGTACTTAATCAAGTATGTACTTCATAATAAGTACTTAAGTACATACTCTAGCTCCCCAGGTGCCTGGCCGAGGTTGACTGGCCTTCCCCACCTAGGTACGTATCCAGAGTTTTGGACGCATATGCCTATGGAGATATGTAATTTGACGTCAGGCACTCCCCGGGAATGGTTTTTGTCCATTGCGGGTAATCGGAACTACACGTATCCCACGGAATTAGTTTTTTGAGGTTTCTAGAGTGGTTGCTGATTGGCCGCCGCGCCGCTACTGATAGGGAAAACCCTACTACAGCCAATATCGTGACCCGTTTTGGCTCGGCTTTTGACGGAACGGAAGAGGGGGAAACTGTGGGTCCGGATCCTGCCTTATCTTTGCCCCCGCGTGGTTTCAATTGCAACTGCAGGATTTAGAATATATCTCTAGAGAATATTTTCTTTGAGGTTTAAAAAAACGAGCAAAAGCAAAACGTACTTAGGTATGGCATGTTTGATCGACCCATATGGACGAAACCTCAACATGCTGGGGGGTATTATCCAATTAATCAATCACGGCTACAAGGGTTCCGCGGGAACAAATTTTTTGTGCTTGTTGCCTACGTATGAGGTGTCGGAAGGTCGATTCACCGGAACTCGTGAGTCCCTGGTTTTTCCGGCAATATAAAATTACTCTAGGAGCCCACATGGTGGAATCGACGAGCACCTTAATAAAGCAAAGCCATTTAGTTCGATCTTGCTTGTCGACGGAGAAATTATCCGAAGTGTGGCTTGCTGGGATTGGGAATGCAAATAGAGTATATGACGTCCCCCAGATCTTCTGCAGCGGCGAGCATGCAGAAGATCAGAATTGGGTTTTCCCAAACAGGATATCGTTCACTGCAGGAAGAACCTCCGAACCCATTTTGGGTCTTGTGGCGCACAGTGAGGTGGCTCGACACCAGAAACTTTCAATGTTTTCCCGGGGTTTTCCTGTGGGACTGCTTCAAACACTTGCGTTTATTTATTCTACTCCCTTGTGCCCCTGGCATCCTGGCGAATCGTACGGCATGCACAGACCAATTTGTGCGGTTCAGAGCAACTCATATTTTTTCTTGTGCTTCCTTTGCAATTTGCAGGTGCAAATCCGAGGAACACCACGCAGCGAGCCATGTCACTCTCTCCACCACGAATTTGCCTCAAGCAAGAGATTTTACTCAGAAATGAGACTTGTCTCTTCCAATTAGAAGCAGTTATGTTGTGGGGTGATCGCGTGCGCTGATTCCTTCACTCCCGTTCCACTGATAGTGCGCGGGAGTGGGGGGTTAAGGCTGAACTGGGTTCGAACAATGACACGTGATATCAATATGACCTCAACTCGTCCAAACAGTCCGGGCTGACTTACTCCATCGACCGGTGGGGGAGTGGGGAGTGCGCGTCAGAATACTCTCACGGGGTGCGTATGCGAGGGAAAAAGGTTTCTTAAGACCTCCCACGACGTCGTGTGCTGTTGCTGGGTTAGGGAAGCGTGAGCGATCGTCACCTGCAGTAATAGAAAACCGAAAACCGAAAACCCTCAGCTGACATGTGCATCTAGATGAGATCTCACCTACCCCTGATAGTGCGCGGAAAGGTTAATTTTGATTGCAAGCCCGGTTTGTTGAGGCATCCCCCCTCCCCACTCGGGTATGCAATTGCGCCCCCCACGTATGTACCGAGAGGGTTTCTTCTTGCTTCCCTGAAATGCCTCACCCTCAGCGCTTTCGATGCACAAATTCTTTCCGGAAGTTGGTATTCGAAAATGCCACGGGGTGAGGCTGGGATTTTGGGTAATATCGCGGCCTTGGGACTGGGCTGACTGGAGGGTATCCCCAAGTAGCATCGTACTCCTTGCTCACAGCCTGTCTTTCTACCGCGTACGCCCTCTCCACTACAGCCGGTTTGACCAGGTTGACCGGGAATATTGCGAGCCTAGAACCGCAGCCGCGCGTCATCGAGTATCACCCCGGCAGTGGTCTCAGCCGGCCCCAAAACGGTTGTAGTTCCATAGTCCATGGAATCGTGAAACACCTAAACCTCGATAGAGAGCTGTGTGCATATTCTAGATAGATGAATACTAGATCAAGCTACTTCATCGTTTCGGATAGGGAGATAGGCCGACGTGATAATTTGTGATGAAGATTCTATACTCTAGCACTGTGCACGGCGAAAAGCAACTCAATGCCGCCTACACAACCCATTCTATGAACTCACAATGAGTCTAAATCTATCTCAAGGACTACCAGTGTGGATTTTCACAGTTCTATTGCCCCGGTTCTGAAAAGCTCATCAGGAGAGGGGTTATAACCAATATTCCCCGCCCAAATATCTGGCTGATTCTGATCTCACAGTATAGAAGGTGCCTTTTACGCTGATAATCCGTTGCGGGACTAAGGGGTTTGGCGCGCTTATATCATTGGTCGGCCCGAACATTGCCTCACAATGACTTCAGTACTTAACATGGATAATATATTCCCCCCACTCTCCCTCACAATACATGCCACCCACATTGCGGAAACATAACGTTATCATTAATCATGAGCCTGGGTCCAATTCCGGTCTTACCGGCGAGAAGCGGCAACACAAAGCAAACCAACCACAAGTGAAATCCAAAGCACAGGTAGCATAGAAACCTGCAACTATGGCCATCCTACAGGAGTCTATTCGAACGGTCGATTGCAAGCCTCATACGAAGCGTGTCTTGAAGGCGACAAAAAAGTGGTTCTTGAATGCCGGTCGTAGTGATGGTATGGGACGGTATGCTCGATTCCCGTCCCATCCCATCAGTTGAGAAATAGACCTCGGTACTCTCAGGATATCCTGCAAGTAGATCTCAGCACCATGACCCGGTCCTAATCCGCCGATGCACCCCAGCCTCGAACGTCTCCACGGTACTGCTACACGGTACGATTCACAACTCTACAAGCGCAAAACACCGCCATGTGTACAACAAGTAACGGGGGATAACAGCGGTTCTTGATTGTGACGGGGGACTAGATGAAAGCATCAGAAACTCTGGCTTTAGCGGGGATGATTAGAGAGTGTGGGCTGCCGGTTGAAATGAGAAAGGGAATGCTGTACTCTATAGTAACTTTAGTAGTAGAAATGATAATTGATGAGAGCAACTGTCTGGCTTATTGATATGGCGGTCCCGTGCAAAAAGAAGGGCAAAAGGGTGACAGCCGGAGGTTCTCAGCCTGGGACCTTGGTGTTATATCACCTGTTGAGCACTGCAGGTTTCGAACCTGTAATTGATGTCGTTTCTAGCACCATGCTCGGTTAATTAAGTAAAGAGTTCGCTTCATATTAATTCAGTGATTTTAGCAATAGCCACTATGGTGAAGATGGAGCGGTGGGAATAGAATGCAAAATTTCCACCCGCCAGCTACTTAACGAACCAGCTCATGTGCCATCCATCACTCACGGACTCGACACTTGACGGAGGTCTTGCCCCGAAATCGAGTCTCGAGTCAAATATCCTCGTGTACAACACTAGAAGGTTTGTTCGGAACAAGTACTAGCACGTTGCGGTAAAATTGTAAGGTCATGGTCCTTGTTGATCCTTCAGTACTTTGTCGAAGGGGATCTCTTCAGCGCACAATTCAGGCAATACAGCCCGGTATGATTAGAAGCACGAATGGGGTTATGATGAAAGTACAGGTATGACGAATGCCAGTTACTGTGCGGCGGTTTATAGACACTTTACAAAAGTACGACTACATTCTACTCCAACTCAATTACTTCGCTATATGGGGCATTTAAAGATGCTTCTGCAACTGCTAGAATAGCGGCCTCAGAGGCATGCAGCAATCGGCATTCGTCATACTTGTACCCCGTTCGCGCCTCTACTAGCTGTCCAGTCTTTATCTGACGAGTAAGCTGTTGTGAGCGGAACGCATCATGGCACGTCGACATAACAAAGCAATTCTCTGTTTGTGGTAATGCCCGGACCTCGAAATCCATACTGAATGAATTCTTGCTCTCTTCAGTTTCTACATCCTACTTCCCGCGTCCCCAATTCCACCCCAATTCCACCGCGCATCCTCGATTATAATTTCAATCTATGATATGTAACTTTTGACCCCGACAACCAAATTTAGATACCCTTGAAAAGCGGTTGAAGATTTCATTAGCCTTTTGAATCCGCTGTATCGTGACGTTGAGTGAAGTAATTGCCTCCCAGTCATAACTCTAGGTACAATTGGTCCCGCATTTCAAGGATCGAAATAGCTATTGATCCTATGTAGCCGAAAACTCGGCCTACTTTCCCCCCACCTACGGAACTGGGTGTCCAATTGATGCCGTTGAGATAGCCGCGGACAGGGTGGACTACTGGGGGAATACACTGTCGCGTATCTAGAGACAGGAGAATCTCCTCTCGACCAACGACCTTAGAAAATAGAGTTGAAAAGGGTAGGGTACCAATAATTAGCTGCCGGAATTTACTACCCGTTGTCAATGATCGGTATATGGGTGAGTGAGATCTGATGAATGCCCAGCCGCAGGAGGCACCAATTTGTTTTTCCCGAATAGGTAAGTTGTTGCGCGGTTTCTATAGATGACTCCAGTAGGAATACCATTGCCTCGTTTGTTGCTGACTCTTGATCCGGTGAGCCACCTTCGGTATGCCCGTGACGTGTGGATGGAGTAATCATGGAGGCGAATCAGCTAGAATGACCACCCCTCCCCGTACAAGTACTACCTTCAGCCACTAAATTCATGGGGGGTTAGGGCCTAGGTAAGTAAGCATTCCAGACGAAAGAGCGAAACACGCGCACAACACGGGAGGGGTAAGAACTAGGACTTACTCGGGTAAACATTCCCGACGTTAGTAAAGCTTTCCCGAGTTGAACCGGAATGCTCTGGCCGAAAGTAGAGTAAACAGCGCAGGGTAGTATTGGACACCATCTAGAGACAGTGGGTTAATATGTCATCTCGGCAAGCACAGGTGCTCTAATCTAGTCGTGATTGGTCGTGTAAGACCTAAACGAGATAATGAAGCTGTATTCATACAGGTCAGCGGAGTATCTCACTTATTAACGTGCCCCGAAGAAAAGAAATTCACCTCTCCTGGCACATTTCCGAGGTGATAAAGACTTTAATCAGCATACCGATGTTACTATTCGAACTCTAAGACTTCAGTCAGCATTTATGTGTTACAGCCCAGTATGCCGTCCCAAGGAGATGTCGCAACGCGAGTAGGGCTGTAATGGTATACATGGTGTGCCGCCACAGCAGAGCGGGCTACGGATGCCGTCATCGGACTTCGTCGTCCCACAGCATCATATATCTACTCTAGTGTTAGGGCTGACGTGGACCGCGCACTGGTACTGCGTGCATAGCAGGCAATAAGCAGCCTTCCTGGTGGGTCACAATGGGGTGATATGTCATGAAGGGTGGCACGGTTCTTTATTTGCCGCTTTCATTCGGATCGGATGTAAGAAACATTGCGTGCTAGTGCACAGCTTGACGCGTGAGAGATTTTTGTTTGAATCCGTTGATGGTGTGATAGATGGGCTGTTCGCTGCAAACCTTCTCGCGTCGCGTTACTGGTTCCACACATTAATATCCACGAGGCGTGGAAAGTATTGGGGTATAACCCGAGCAACTCAATGTACTCTAAGGCTGTAAATACCTAGATAGCATGTAATCAGTGATTGAACGTATGCGAGTGATCACGTGGGATTGGATTACACCTGTCTATCGATTCGCGTGCATTTACTGTTGTCGTTGGTGAACTGAAGGATTTCAAACCACTGGAGTGGCTTCGGTTTTGGCATAGAACAATACACGAAGTACATGATAGGGCGAAGCTGAAGTTAGAGTTGAAGTGAACTCAGGTGGTGATAGTGGATTTGCAATGTAACTGAAAATGCATATGGGTTAGGGCTGCTCGATCTCGCTTAGCTCGATGGCGCTTCGTTCGGCAGCTAATTATGGAGCTAGTGGAGCTAGAGCCTCCACAAACCTTCACATCAGTCGTCACCAACTCGTTTACACCACGAATCCGGAATGTCACAACCCATCTCCATAATCGAGCGGAACGAGTCGGGAAATATAGTTGCCATCTACGGCCAGGCAATTGCAGCAACTGCTGTGAGTTTCCCCGCTCTTCGATCACTGTTTGAGCTTCAGCCATTCAACATTGGGGACTGATTATTGGGTGCAAACAACAACAGGCTACCAAGAAGGAAACGGAAAGCTTACTACAGCAGTTGATCAGTATATTCCTTCCGGCAGGATTTCCCGCGAGCGTTACAGAGGATTATGTTGGGTACTTCCCTCGAGCGATGTCTTTGAGCGATTTCTACAAGCTGCATCCGCGGTTTTCCATTTACATTACTTGACAGCTGTTGCACTTTGTGCACGTTTGTTTTGCTGATGCACACCTATCTTTTCGATGCCGTTATCTTATTTACTAACGACGGTCTTGTACTTTGTGTCATAAAGATATCAAATATACGTACGACAATATTCCAACTTCGTTCGAATGAAAGCAAGAGGTCAATATATTCATTGAAATTGTTTCTATCTAGGATTCCCTACAAGCATTCTCCTCATCTATCGCCGCGCTTTTGACTTCCAGAGCGGTTCTTCAGGGTACCTTCGTCTCTTCCCAACGGGATCCAATCAACACCTGGGATTAAGGTGAATATTGCTAATCGTACGTACGTAGGCTTCGGTGTTGGGTATTAATCATACTCATACTCCACACGGAGAGTTGGGTCCTTTCTAACCCTTTATGTGCATATGCAGTGATGCAAACGCTTCTGCGACAAGCGCATTGCTTCTGACCATCCTGCAAGGTCCGATCAACCCTTTTCTCAACGATCCCCATTCCTCCTTCATCCACGTGCACCGGAATTCTGATATAGTGAAGACTCTGTCGGCCGTATCGCAACCATTCTTTTTGCATACAGATTTGGGCCTGCTCTTGAGGCAGAATGCAAGAAGTACCGCTTCCTTGCCGATATTTTCAACGACTCTGCGATGCTCTTGGATTGCTTGTCTCCGGCATTTCCCCGGCCAGCTAAGGTTGGATTACTGTGTTTTTCTGGATCGTTGCGTGCTCTGTGCGGTGTCGCCGGCGGTGCATCGAAGGCAAGCTTGAGCGTACACTTTGCAAAGACTGGTAACGTGGGCGAGTTGAATGCAAAGGTAAGGCAGGCGGTTCCAATATAGGAAAGCGCATGCGTTGCTGAACTAACCCTGGTGCGCGGTAGGACTCCAGCCAGGAAACTGTAATTAGTCTGCTGGGGATGCTGGTAAGTCTTAGATTCGGTTTCAGAGCGATGATTGCTCCTTCTTCTCCGTTGTATATTCGGACAATATTCCGCATGCTTTAAGAAACGTTTACGTTTCAACAAGGCTGTGGCCGACTATAACCGCTTACTATTCGGAGAACGGGGACATCTGACTTGTCCTTGAGCGACGGGATTCGTCGGTTCGGAAACTGCTGGGAAATGTCTGCTAACCTTTTTTGCATTTCCAGGCGGGTAGCTTTGTCGTCTCACATATCACTTCTCCTGTCACGTCTTGGATTGTGCTCGTACTATTGCTGGCGATTCATCTTGCAACAAACTACAAGGCTGTTAGCTGTGTCGCCATGCGTACCCTAAACCGCCATAGAACTAATATTGTCATTTCATGGTTTCAAGAAACAGGGATAGTCCTGACGCCGAAGGAAGTTTCCAAGCGCGAACGTGTTCTCGAGAAAAGTGGTGTTCTGAGATGGGGCAATTCCGTCATCGGCTTCGCGGATGTGGGTGTACAATTTGCCACAATTTTGACCTCGCTTATTGAGGGCGATGGAACGACTGGATCAGTCGACCACGATGCTTCTGGATGCCGGAGAATCCAGGAACTCGCAAGCATATTCCACAAGGAGAAGTATCTCTTCTGGCCAACAACCACTGGTCGCCGTGGCTCTTCTTCCTCCCTTCCTCGGGTACATATTTGCCTAAAGACGGGGGCAAGTGCAAACGATCAAGTAAGGGCATGGAGTCATGCACTAAACGTGGCGAAGGAGCTCTCTCGCCGACGCTCTCGTGGTGAGCATAACGGGTATTACGAGAGGATTGGACTTGTGCAAGCCACGATGGGTGAGATGGAAAAGACCTTTGCGGATGTGGCAAAGAGACTGGCGGAGAAGGGATGGGATTTGGACACGGCGTGCATTGAGACGAGAAGTGGGTTTCGAGTCGCTGTTCTCGACGGTAAGTGCGATGCCGTGTCTACCGACCTTAGATACAAGCCCATTACCGATGGCGTGGTCTCGACCACAACTTCGGATACCGCCTATCGAGAAGACAAGAAGATGGTTTGACGGCAATTGTTCCGTGGACGCTGTTGGGCGGCGGTATGTAGGCACTGCCTTATTTTTCTGAAGGGGCATCGCGTGGATTGATGTGGGCTGTTGTGCTTTTTTCTGGCGACTTATTTGGCTGCCACGCTTTTGAGATGGCGATGCTTCGGAGGGTGGTGGGTGATGTTGTTTGACTTGAATCGAGCGAAGTTTATGTTTTGTGCTCGCCGTTTGTTGAGAGCTGGTCTCGAGTAACCTTACTTTATCGGTCGACAATTAATACAGACTGTGATCTGGTTCATGTTGGATGCGGACAAATAGCAATAGCACGACTTGATATCAATATATTCTTCTACAGGATGTCACAAGAATGAGTTTGCAGATTTGGAACAGGGAATTTCTTTCTGCCGTTTCGCTTGTTTCTCTGGCCCCCGAAACTAGTATGAGCTAGAGAAGGATTTTCCACGGTCATCATTCCGCCGCCGCCGCATCGCAATAAGCTTTCGGGGCATTGCACTTGTGACGACAACGATGATGCTGGAATATGTTCACGTTTTGAAAGGCGGTGGCGGGAAAAAAAGGGACGACAAAATGGGGAGAATAGACGGCGAGGGGGCTTATTTGGGTAAGTCACACCACCAATCACCATCAAGATCGAGGGGTAGCACGATCTGTATTTCTCGGGCCGGAGCGAAAAGCCCTAAGAGGCGTTATACTCGACTAATGGGGTGATGAAGTTCTTTATCTGTGAGCGCTTCCTGGAACCCCACCAACCAGCGTTCGAAGAGGTTCGGAGATTTTTCTTCGTTTAGCCGCTGTGGCTTATAGGAGGTGGTTGGAACAAGGCAGACGAAACAAAGTTTCTTGTAGGGAAAACTGGGAAAAAGAAAGTAATTCTTGGTTTTTGTCATGGGAGAAGATAAGCGCCACATCGTAGCGCTGCTGTTGGTCAAGACCTTTGAGTTAGTGTTGCGTAATTTGCTGCAAGACACACTGCGGAATTGCTGCTTTGGGGAAGAATTAATTCTTGGAGAAACCTTGGAAAGGCATTGGGTGGATACCACAGCCCAGGGTTGAAGTCCCGACTCCCGAGAAGTGAGAACTAGGCTCTCCTGAGAAGGGCTGCTGGGGGGCAAAAGAGGGGCAAGGCAAGAACATCGCTAGCGAGGATGGGGAAGGCCGTTTGGAGCTAAGGGAAATTGGAGAATTATTCACGATTTCGTGTTGTTGTTTGTTGTTGATGATTGATGATTCTCGAGATTGGGAATGCGCACGGAGGAGAAAGCTTGGAGCGCAGAAGATTCCATGCCTTCTTCTATTCTCGAAAGCTGAATATCTAGGTTTCTGCACCTCTGTTCACCCACGTGCAGGGAAGAGGGAGGGGTCCCCACTAGCGCGCATTAGGAAAGTACGGGCATCACCATGCGGAGGCAACTCCAACTGAGACCTTCCATGACGCGCGACTAATACCGAAAGAAAGTCCGGATCAGCGAGAACCTTCGTTTTCGCACGCTAATGCAGGTGTGGGTGGGGGAACGCTGCTTTCTGTTTGGCGCGTTGCAGTGCTTCTGGAAGATGCCGGAGATTGGCTGGGCGGGTGGGTGCCGTGTTTGCTTTTGCAGCGAAGTAACAATATCCTTGTATGATGGGATGACGGTCGACGGTTACTCTATATAGCAAGTTTGTATCTATGAATGGGAAGGCTGCGAACGAGGTTGACGGCTATAGCGAGTCAGTTAGTCGGCTGCTGTTTGAGTGGTGCCAGAAGGGTGAGTGATCTGTTAATATTAACATGCTGGGCGGAGAGAATGGGAGCCTGATGCTGACGCTGGCTGATGAGGGAGATCGAAGCTGTGCGCGAGGTTTGATCTGGAAGGGGAAGTGTTTGCAGCAGAAGAAGGGTTAGGATAGTCGCGCGGGCTGCTACTGGACGGAAAGCCAATGAATTAATCGCCTTTTCTTGCTGCAACAGTAGAACCTGCCTCAGATTGGCCAGCCGCGCGGTGCTATTGGTCGAGAGGTGGATATGGGTCTCAAGGACTGAAACTTGCGGAAGTAGCAGCAAGCAGTCCACTGCCCATCACAAGCAGCAGCATTCCCTCCCTCCCTCCCTTGCACATAAGCAGCAGCAAGCAGGGTATGTGGGTGAAAGGTGTGTGTGATGGTGTCGTCCTCTCGTTCGTCGGTCTCACCTTCCTCGCTCACCGTTGTAGTGTAGAAGACTCGATACCTATCATCCCCCTCCCAGAATACCCCAGTAGCACGCTGCAGACGACCGGGCATGTCGCACCACTCTGGGTAGGTACTTTGAGTAACTTCCCTGTCCACTGCACGCTGCTTTCGAACGAGGGAGGGAAGCTGAGTGCTGGTAAGACAAGCTAAACCACCTATCCTACGCCAACCCTCCCCCGTCTCCACACCGCAGCAAATACAAGACCATTTTACATATCTCGGGTAACCCCCCGAACTGCGCAGCCAGGTTACAGCAAAAGCAGCACACCACCATCACACCTTCCACCTCCCATAATCAATAAAGAGGACATACAAGTACTAGGTCGGCCGGTGATCCAAACAATTAAGCCCTACAACTCGATCGGTCAGTTGTCGAAAGAATTAAGGCCCCATCCCTCGCATCGTCATTCTTCGCCACAGCACCAGGAGACTTGTCGCCTCTCATTGCTACGCATTCGGCTCACGGCTTGATTGTTTCTCCAAGGAATCTTAAGCATAAGGGAAACGGGCTGCCTGCATCATAGAATCACGACCACATCCCCAACCACACCCCCAGATCAATCCGTCCAACTACTACCACAACCACCCCGGTTTTCTTTGATGCTGGTTTCCGACACGAATTCTACTATCGGCGCATAGTTCTACGAAGGAGTGGAGGAACTGATCAATTTCATTCACAACGATTTAAAACCGGAAGCAACCGTGAATAGCATCATTCAGTTGATCATTACCGTTGAAAGTGATCAGTTTGCAACCAAGCAACGCTGATCTTAGCATCGCTGCACCATTACAGCAACGTGGTTTAAAACTGGATCTTCTTTGCTACTCCAAACTGTGAAAGGGTTGCTTCTGGAACCCTCCCACGGTAAATCCGACCCTTAACTTTTCGCAACAACACCGTCAAAGCATGACAAGACGCTCGAGATCACGAAGACCGCCTTCTCTTGACCTATCGTTGTCCTCTCGTGATTCGTCACGATCAGGATCCCGCTCGCCTGAACCGGCATCTGAGGACGAAACATCGCAGCGAAGTATATGCAACACCTGTCACGATAACAACGACGACCGGCCGCGACCTGAAGATATGAGGATCTTTCCATCTGGCCCTTATTGCTTCAAGCAACCGACCCTCGCTGATGTTCTATCAAACAATGCACCACCTCCATACACCCTAAGCGCCTTTATGGCATACCTATCACAGAATCACTGCTTAGAAACGTTAGAGTTCACCATGGACGCCAACAGGTACCGAAAACACTACAACTCAGTTGCCATTCCCAAGGATTGCCAATCAGTACCCAGCGCCAAAGACTGTGCCTATGTCCGGAAGTTATGGCGAAGGCTCCTGGATGCCTATATCGTTCCCAATGGACCGCGAGAAGTTAACCTTCCTTGTACCATCCGGGACCAAATTCTTTCCATTCCGAACCAGCGTACACCACCCTCGCCAGAATGCCTTGACCCAGCGGTCGACATTGTGCACGAGCTGATGCGGGAGAGTGTGCTCGTTCCCTTCCTGAGCGAGTGCCAGAATACCAATGCCTTCGTTTCGGATTCTGTGTGTCCCACGCCATGGCGTGGACAAAATGTCTCAGATGAAAGTATCTACGTGCAGGGTCAAGGTTCCTTGGATGAGCGTATGCTCCACCGCCGCAGGCGCACCCCTTCACCTCCCAGCCCTGTGGATTTTGTCTCCAATTCTTACCCAGCTGGTATGCCTCCACGGGTACCGCGTACGAACTCACCTTTCTCTGCTGCCTTGGGCTGGCACAGCCGGCAGCCTTCGCAACCTCAACCACCGAGTAGCTGGGCTAGTAGTAACGCTAGCGGGGACAGCATGATGATGGTTGACGACTCGGGCTCCAGCACACCGAACTGGGGATCTCCAATGACGCCTCCTACGACGCCTCCTGCAAGCGAGATGTGTGGTCCCGGAGGAAGCCCGAAGAAGATGGGCGAGAAGACTGAGAAGGGTTGGAAACGAATGGCTGGAGGATTTGGACGGGGTCTTGGTTGGGGAAAAAAGAAGCCCGAGCCGCAAACGTATTGGTAAATAGTTTGGTATGGGATTGGAGGATATCACGATAACGGCTTTGCGCATCTTTCGAGATTCGACAACAAAAAGGGTTTTATTTCGCTCAACCCACAACCATCACTGGCACCACTATTCCGTCGAATTTCTGTATTATTACTGTCACGAACTACGAATTAGGGAAACCCAGCATATTCTTATTTTTTCTTAGTGAAACCTCTTTGGGGGAGTTTGGAGATCTGCTTTTTCTTTGTCTTGCATTTGCAACGGCTTTCGGATGATATAATATCTATCCTTTATGTTTTTTTTTTCTTCCTGGGGAAGCGAGGCTTTTTTCTCTTTATTCGATTCAATGTACTTTGTTTGATTTGAAAACTTTTTCTTGTTTCGTCTGCATTGTCATGGCGCGTTTTTTCCCATCTTTTGTGTGCTTTTTTTATCCTGACTCACTCAACTGGCGTATTGGTGCGGAGTTTTGGGGATCTGATCTATCTATGGCTTTTGGTACGAGGTGGTGGAACGGATGGGAGGGCTTTCGGGAAGGGGGGTGTGATATAGAACTTACGGATGGATGGTGTGCGACGTGGGGTATGCATTAATTGGATGGCTGCTACGCGGGTGTGCAATCAAAAATTATGGGCATATATGGATGTTCCTTCCAAATTCTAATCGCTGTAAAAAGTGGCTCTTGAAATGTTTGCCCGTAATAGACCTGACTATGGGCTATACTAAGCGCCATGCATATGGGCGTTTTGTTGTCTGAAGTTTCGAGGCTTTTGCATTTGCCACAGTGGAGCGGGAACTTACGTTGGGTTACCGGAGACGGTACCCGGACTTCTAGAATACGGCTGGATATTGAAGCTGGGTTTCTTTAGTATTAAACATGGGATCGCTGTTCATGCATGCCGAGAGGAGTTTATCTGACAAGGAAGGAAGAAGAAGGGAACGAACAGCGAATCAGATCTGTGCCACCTTTGAGTGATTAACTCAGTGACGGGCTGGCTGCTGGGAACTACAGTTGCGAATATTGAGTAACTTACGTAGAGTAGGCACTTTTGAGGGTACTCTACAGATCGATATTGGGGGTGTTCGGAGTAACGGTTCTAGGTAATAGCTTTATCCAAACTAACCTCTGGCGTGTGAAAAAAGCCGAAAACCTCGCCAAAGACGTTGCTTTGGGGAAAGGCTAGTCAAGCCCCCGATGCCGCCAGTTTATACGATGTTGGTTTGCGGGCCGGCCGGAAGAAACCACTAGCTTTACGGGCTCGTGTATGGTCTGTTGCCTTCCACCGTGGATGACGGGGTACATAGGCAGACGTTCCCTGCGATGTTTGACGGTAACCGGTGGTGGGTTTTACGGGTACGGTCGAATTGAATGATGATATCAGCGCAATACCCCCCCTCCGCAAACTGAAACAAACCCATCATCTTTGGGGGCCAAACAGTAAAGTCGTATACAAGACATTGGAGACGCATGGCATATCTCATCTCGGTACTGATGAAAAGGTACCTGGGTTATCCCAGTTGTTGGTGCGTTGGTATCATAGTGGGATAACGTGACTAGGTACTCTAAGATACTATGTAGTCTATACTGTCTTAAAGTACTTGCTTGGTGTTTATACTGTCACGTAGGCTGGCTGGCGTGGGGTATTGTATATATGTGTTACTAGCCTAGCCTTGCAAGCTTGTTTTTTTCTTCTTCCGGGGATTCGGGAAAGTAAGGCAAGCCGCCACATACTCTAGATACATACACGTTGAGTATGTATTGGTGATCATGGTTTCACCGTTAAAGATCTTCTTTGCCTGACATGATGTACTAACCATAACCCGGGTTACGGTGTACGTGCGAGCTGAACCTCTTTGTTGCCTGAAGCCGAGCCCGAGCCGCGAACGACGAAATCTAACCACAGCTTTACGTGAGCTCGTATCGTGTACAAACCCGGCACTGGTGCTCTGTGGTTGAAATCTTATATCACCCGCGCACGGGGGGCCGAGCGGCTGTTTTTCCCATCCATCGCATCGTGGGGGCAGGCGCGGCGGGAGGTTTGTTTGTTGGTATTGTTGCTGTTGGGTCCGATCCGGTGCCGGTGGCCAGGTATTGGGGCTCCGAGAAACAGATGTAGGCGCCCGGCTCGTTGTTCGAGAAAACCACGATACGGCGTAGAAGTTGGGGCGCGGGCTGTGGATATTGAGTGCTAATATGATACGTGCATTTACCGGTCGGCGGGAAATCAAGACAACTCATGATTACTATGATGGTGATCTGCTGCCAGGGCGGGCGTGTTGTACCCACAGTGCGAAGCGGAATTGAATGATTGATATCTGCCGCCTCGGCGGATGGTCGGAACCATAACCGTATGGAATTCGTGCAGTCCGATGCGTGGTGTCGATCTCCGTGACACTGCACTGGTGTAACATGATGTTATCAGTGTAATCGATGGGTATACGTATGGGCGGCCCCCATTACGTTTCTCGAGAACCAAAAAAACGGATGGACAAACAGGATTCTCTGTTCCAAAATTCGAATATTCCCGAAGGCAATGTGACGAAAGGAGAAAGTATGCCCAGACCAGACGCATGCCGTGTGTATCGGTACGCAAGTTTCTGCACTACTTCTATCTTTTTTTACGCCTAGCCCCCATCGTCGATATCAGCTTCTGTGACAAATACAGCGTATATATCACTGAAGATATAGGGTCTGTTCGCGCCATTACCGACACGAGGTTCTGATCGTAAGCGCGACAGTCTCGAACTGAGAATCGCACGAACAGCAGCGCGAGGGAAATTTCTGGTCCAAGGGCCGTGCACTGCATCGCCCTGAGACCAAAGAACGCCATCAAAAGTACCTACACATGCACATCACATCTTTGGTTTCCGCGACGCCGATCATGTACGTTCGCCTTGCTCCTCACCTCGTCGATTAAAATATATCCAACCATCATCATCATTATCATCATCATCCATGTGCAACCCGTTTGGTCATAAATGCAGGAATAAAAACTACCAAGGAAACACTGCATTTCGTGGGTGTGCTCCAATGGCACATATCCACCACACACACACTACAGCCTTGCAGGTTTCGCGCAACCCACATCACATCACATCATCGGATTTTATGCTGATTTGAAGGTTTGGGGGCCGAAAATGTGGATGGATGGATGGATGCAAATGCCCGTGCATACAGAATAACCCCAGCCCCTGGCAGTGCTGCTGGACTGCTGCAGCCATTGATTGGGTGTGTCGCATGTGTTGCAGAACAATCCTTTTTTTTCTCCATCTGCACCACCCGGCTTCTATAGATTATGCGGCAGAGAGAGAAATAAAAGAAAGGAAGAAAAGAAGCCTGAGCTGCCTCGCGGGTGTTCTTGGAACAATCTAAAATAGAGTAGGTTGCGATCAAAGAAGCTCAATATATCTTGATCACTCTTTTCCCGCCAGCTCGGAAGGCAGGCTCTCGGGTGAATTTTTTGTTGTACTTTGTTGTTGCACGCCTGGCATGATGTGTCTTTACATACAGCATTTTGTTGTGAGCTATGAAGAAGAGTACGTATACACGTCTCACTGGTGCCACAAAGATTGAAAAGTACTTACCACTTACCTACTCTACCCGCCTGCCCATGCGAGATAACGGCATTTTCAAACCATGAGGTTTTGTACAGCAGCAACATGTATTACCAATATATAGAAAGGACTACGAATTAATGCCAAGAGCGGGGAGTTGTAAGCATTCGTGTGATAGATTGCGCACGCAACGTACGTTAGAGAAGCACTGTGCCGTTTTACAGCCACGTTTTCGGTATGTGGAGGTCACGGCCGAAACCCACGTTATCCACTTTACCCTCTGGGTAAGTGTAACTCTGACTATTAGAAAGCACATATTTCGTCGTGCTCGTAGCCCTGCCCGGAATGCCGGACGCGGACAGGCATCGAGTGATGTGGAGTGAGTATTACCCCAAGCCCTATTTTCGGCTGACAGAATGTGTAAAAATACAGCAGCTGACAAAGATCGGCGTAAATATATCCCATAAAGGACAGAGTTGAGCCGCCACTGCGTGCCAGAAATTCTTTTGCACCAAAACGAAAACTCACCCTGCCATTGGCTGACGGCGTGAGTGGCGGTTTGGTGGTTTGTGCCCCTCCGGGTGGGTACCTGCCGAGGAAGTGAGGTGCTCATGACCACCCTACGATCGAACTACTACAGAAAACACAACGATTAGCTTTAGCAAAGAAGACAGAACAGAATCGGTGAGTTTCAGCTCATGGTTCATAAGACATCACTCGATCCCCTCCGGCCAGCGTTTGGGTGCGCAGAAGGGATCACAAGGCCATAGCGGGGAGCACAAATAGCTACGACAACGAGAAAGCTGCGGGATCGTCGACTCTTTTCAAACAAAATCAATCAAACAAACCTCTAATATATATTGGGTTGATAAGACTCGCATTGACACCGCACCAATAGAAACACTCCCAGCTGCCGGAACCGTGATCCACGATCTCAAACATTCCAGAAGGGAAGTGCCCAACCTAGTACGTGGAAACGTCACACCCACATGTACCTCATCCCCCACGAGTTCATCTGATCAACGACGAGTTAAGCCATGCCACCTTCCACTTACATATGCTAGTTAGCGGAGAGATTCGGCCATTTTTATTCTTGTATGTACCGCCGCGCTATTGGAAGAAATTGCCCGCGATAGCCACTCGAGAAAGAGGACGCACCACGACTCGCAGTGCGACTGGTCCGGAAGGAATCCAATCACTCGGTGCTCTACGTTGCGGGCACGGTTGGTAGCTGGCATGTGGGGGTTCCCCCGGGTGACGTGACGAGTAGGTACATGTCACCGAAATAAGCATAAATCTTCAGTTACCCCCCATATATCCCATCCACTGACAGTCGTTTGTCCTTGGTACGTAGACAGCTGTAGTAACAGATGGAAGGAAACCTGCGGTATGTGTTGTTCCCATTGGGTGCTGCGGATTGTATATGGTTGTAGCGGCCAGCTTCACCAATAGAAACCATTGTAGGTCCATGGGACCCAAACATCAACACCAGTTCCAGCACGTTGAACATTTCGTGAAACGTCATCCCGCAGTTAGTTTCGTGGTCGACACGAGTGATAGAACCGAACCAACATTTATCAACATAAAGAGCTGGCGGCCACGCAGGATGATAGATAGGCTTATCATTTGCAGATTTGAAAAACGTGAGGAAACCTCTGGTCTATACTCTCGCAAGGGCTGTGTGGATTACCGGTACCATGGGTGCTTGATATCATTTTCCATGTCCGATGACTATATATCTTCAATTAATCTTCAATTAATCGTCTTGATGACTTGCTATATCTTTATTTACCCGCGTTCGTGTGATTTGTCTCTGGTCGGAGAGCAATCTATGGATACAGTGGCTAGCGGAAAATTAACCGCCTGGTGGCCTAGCTGGAGAGTTCGATGGGAGGCAAAACTGACTGATAGTAAATGGACGAAATGCTGAGGGGGTCGAAACTTGATGAGCCCTAAGCCCTAAATCAGGATCGCAAGCAACAACTGCAGCGAAGTCGCATACACCTCTAGCGGTGTTTCGTCGATCTGTTTTCATCCCATACCGGAAGGCTATTGCGAGTCGAGTTCTCCCCCAAAAAGTGCTCATCAAGTTCTTTACCAGGTTTGCTTTGAGATCGGTTGCTTTCCAGAGGGACAAGGTATTCCGAGACTATTTGCTATAGTCCCAAGACGATTCATCCATCACTAGAGTTGCCTACAAGACGAGTCGAGGTTTGATAATGTCTTGGGACGTCTCGTCTCTTTGGCCTTTGGCATATAGATCTTGTGGGTGAGAGTAAGTCTCTCTCTGGGTCTCGCGACTCTCTTGCATGAACCAAACTGACATAAGTGACATGCATATGATGATACTCAGCTGCAGATGAAGGGCTTAAACTACTTCGCTGTCTCCGTAAGATCACTTAAAATTCCCAAAGCCTACATGCTTACCTCGATGACTGACCTCTTCGATATGTTTACAAGGTCTAGTAGTAACAAGGCCTTCCCACGTCATCAGATATCACTCAGTGTCCTGGCATTTGCCAAAAATATCCCGGGACATCTCGTCCCATAGTTTCAATGATCTCTCAGTCTTGGGGTCAAGTCTCGAGGCAGGGTCCCAGGACATCTCGTCTCGTGGAAAACACTATTTATCACTCGTGAAGTTTGCCTTGTCTTTGGAGATCCAGAGGTTTCTTCGGAATTTATGTTCATCTCCCTTCGAATACCCCCATGTAAATAGGCCTGGCTCCGGGTTCCGGCAGTTGTATTTTCATCGTGCTCCTTCGCTTGTGTATATATGTTCCAACCTAAACGCCAAGTTTTCCGGTTGGCCAACAGGTCGACCCATACACCAAATTGTCTTATTGGTGAATAGGTCGACCTATACCCCAACTGACCGAGGTGCCAAGTAAGATGTTGGGATCACTGTAATCCCATAAAGGCCCACTTCGAGCCACAACACACAACAGTTTTTTCTCAAACTATCAATCGCTATTGCAGTTCTCACCACTGTAATATCCTTTGCCTTTAAAGTCCGCTCAAAATTCACTCTATTTAACTATATCTACCATTTCAGTTGTTGCCTCTAGGTCTACTTCTACTAACAGTTCTGCAGCGGTCGCTGCTTCTGCCTCTACCGCTGCATGAAACTAAATACAGTGTTCAATCTATTGCCATGCAGATGAGCATGACCGGAAACCTATCACCATTTACAACTCATACTGGGGGTGAGTTGGTAGCAGTGTTCCTATGCGGCCAGGCTGGCCACCAGGCCATTTAGCGGTCCGTACATCAGCCCGGCCCGGTCTCCTTTTGAAAAACCTACGCCGTAAAAGCCTGGCGGTTGGCCCAGCCTCGATTTTGGATGTCTGCCTTGGCAGCGGCCAGGCTAGGCTTCATGCAGGCCGGCTGGGCCTGGCCGCTTAGGAACACTAGTTGGTAGATCGTGTCCCAGAGTTAGGAGGAATAAATCAATGTACTTTAGCGAATGGAAGAAGTGTAATAGTCTGGCGGGATTTTATAACTTGGTCAATTGGTCAACCTCTTGGTCAACTGCTTTGGCAATGGGTCGGAACATATACACAGAATGAGTCATCAATTCTCACACCACGCCTTGAACAATTCGTGTGGCCCAGCGCGTAAGGTCAACCAATCGACCCCAGAGGCCTCGAGAACCGCCAGGTTATGTTTAATGATCCAGAGTATTTGGTACGAGAAGACTGCTCCAAAAAAGACCCTTCAAAAATGATTCAGCGGGGATTTGATGTTAGAGCTCTATATAATTACAACGATATTCTTCAGCTTTTCTCTACAAAAAACCACAAAAGCAGTGTACATATATCTCACTTCCCCTTATACCCAAACACAATCACCACAAAACCCATGCTAACAGTGATTACAAGTCATCGCATTGATTTTCGCATTATTCCCTCCTGTGCACTCACAACACCTCAGGAACAACCTGTACTCGTGTTTGGGTGCCAGAGCGCATCTGTATTTGTGACCGTCATCGGCGTTGCATTCGTTGCATTGTATGGTGCTGTGAGAAGACATGGTGACGATATAGAAAGAGTAGAGTATGGCTGATACACACAGAGAGATAGGAGACTATATACCAATAGTAGGTGCATATATTGAAGGGTTGTCCCATTCAAAATGGACGAGAGGGAGACAAAATGATTCAGCCGGGATTTGAACCCGGGTCGGGCGCATGATGCTGTGATGGCAAGCGCCCATGATACCCCTACACTACTGAATCGAATGATATTCGATGAGATATTTTCTACTATTTATTGGGAGTGAGACTGGATACTTCAGTACTGCAATCGTAAGACTAGTCTGGTCGTTAATGTGTCGTCTAATTTTGTGTGTGGCTGCTATGGGGCTCTTCGCTCTCCTACTCACGTTGATTCGGAGAAGATGATGCTAAATACCTTTATATCAAACATGTACGGACACGAAAGAGGGCATCTAGCAGACTGTTACAATTTAGGCGTGGATATCATGATGAATCGAGAGAGGTCTGACTTGTTATCTCCAATTTAAGGTGATCAATAAACCACTCACGGCTGGTGGGAAGAAGCTCATCCTACCTCATCCTCAGAGAAAGGGCTCTTGATTTTGAAAGAACAAGCTACGCATGGCGCAATGCAAGCAGTAAACGCAAGTCAATGACAAAACATGGATATGCAACCCGCCGTCCCCAGCTACGCCTCCATCATTTGAACCAACCTCTCCACCATGCCCCTCGCAAACCTTTCATCATTAACCTCCTTATCCTCAACCCAGCACTCTACCCCACTCCCCATCAACACCTCTCTCAACGCCCTATCCGCATCAAAATCACAAAACGGCCCCCCATCCACCGAAAGCGCACTCACCCCCCTCGTCGGAAAACACATCACCACATTTCTTACCTCCGCAAGTTTCTCCGCCATACATTTCCCAAGCAGTTCACACTCCTCCTTGTTCGTGCGCACCAGGGTCACAGACGGGTTATGTTCCACAATCTTCCTCTCACTCCCTCGAAACTTCTCCGGCAACGTCGACACGGGACCAAAATTGATACAATCCGTTGCGCCAACTGAAACTACCTGCGGAATCCCCGCTTTTCCAGCGGCAGTAAGACGTTCCGGACCCGCAGAGAGTACCCCGCCAAAGAGCTCATCCGCCAATTCCGTCGTGGTGATATCAAGCACCCCGTCGATTTCGCCCTCCGCGATCAACCGCTCCATCACACGTCCCCCTGAGCCCGTAGCGTGGAAGATGTACACCTCGTACCCGCGTTCCTCGAGGACTTTTTGAGCTGCTGTCACGGCGGGCGTAGTGACGCCGAACATCGTTATTCCCACTGTTTTTGCGCGCTTGGATGTTTCTGCGGAGGTGGTGAAGGACATTCCTGCGATTGCGCCGGCGGCGTTGCGGAGGATCTTGGTGAGAAGCGTGTTGGTCCCTGCGATGTCGACAATCGATGGCATTAGTGTTATGTCGCTGTCGCCGACGTAGTGGCTTACGTCCCCACTTGCCATCGTGGTGACGATTAACTTTGGGAAGCCGATTGGGAGGGCGGCCCGCATGGCTGTGGCGGCTAAAGTTGTGCCGCCGCTGCCGCCGAGGGAGATAGCGGCGTGGATCTTGCCCGAGGTGTGGAGGGTGCGGATGTGGGAGGTAAGGGCGGTGGCCATGGTGGTGATTAGGGTGTTGCGGGGGAGCACGGAGACATCGGTGTCCGGTGGGAGGATGGAAGAATGTGGGATGTCGATGAGGGGGTGGTTGGTGGGGATGCGGCCTACATCTGCGAGGAGGACGTCGGGGGCGGGTGTGTGCGAGAGAATGAGGGAGCGAAGGAGGAGGAGGGGGTCGAGCTTAGTGTCGCAGGTGCCGAAGAGGAGAATTGTGGGTTTGACTAAAACGGCTGCCATTTCTGCGATTGGGGAGTGTGTTGATGATGGGAATATATTGTCGGGATGAAGTCGGGTTGTGGTGTTGTGAGACAGCTGAGCAATGCACGATGACGACGACGGCTGCTCCCCACATTTACCCACTCCCTCGCCTCTACCCGCAAGACCTTAAACCGACATCTCACCCAAACCATCACGACCACTACAACAACCACAATGCCACGTCCCACAAACCGCGCCGAAGCCCTCGCCCGCCTCCATGCCACAATCTCTACCGGCAAAGCCATCCTTGGCGCCGGCGCTGGTACCTTCCCCCCACCCCCCCCACACCCCACTAACTCTACACAGGAATCGGGCTCTCCGCCAAATGCCTCGAAGAGGGCGGAGCCGACCTCTTAATCATCTACAACAGCGGACGATTCCGTATGGCGGGCCGCGGCTCCCTCGCTGGACTCCTTCCCTACGGCGACGCAAACGCGATCCTCCTCTCAATGGCCTCCGAGGTTCTCCCAATCGTCTCCCACACGCCAGTCCTCGCGGGTGTCTGTGGCACCGATCCATTCCGTCACATCCCGTCCTTCCTCAAGCAGCTGAAAGAGCTCGGTTTCTGCGGCGTGCAGAACTTCCCCACCGTCGGACTGTACGATGGGAATTTCCGAAAGGGACTAGAGGAGACAGGGATGGGGTATGGGCTTGAGGTTGAGATGATAGCGGAGGCGCATAGACAAGGGCTGTTGACGTGTCCATATGTGTTTAATGTCTCTGAGGCGGTGAAGATGGCGGAGGCTGGCGCGGATGTGGTGGTTGTGCATTTAGGTTTGACTACGAAAGGGAGTATTGGTGCGACTACAGCGGTGACGCTGAGGGATAGTGTAAGGATTGTGCAAGAGATTGCGGATGCGGCGAGGGCGGTGGTGAGGGAGGGGTTGGACGAGGTAATTGTGTTGGTTCATGGCGGGCCGGTGGCGGAGAAGAAGGAGGCGGAGTTTGTGTTGAGCAAGACAGAGGGGGTTAAGGGATTCTTTGGTGCGAGTAGCTTGGAGAGGATACCGGTTGAGTGGGCGCTGAAGGAGGCGGCGATGGGGTTTAAGGCTATTAAGATCGATGAATAGTTGTTGACTGGTGCTGCGTGAGACATGTTTTTATGAACGATTAGTGAGGATTTCGAGATGAGACTGCACCACAAAACGCGGTGCCAACAATGGACCATACGGGGAAGCTCTAAATAGGTACATCCTGACACGGAATAACAAAACATTACTGTGTAGTGCTTAACAGCATAGCAAACTACAAAAGCAATGTACTTATACCCATCACCGAGACACAACCATCATACTTATATCCAACGCCCAGACACAATTATCACAAAACCTATACCGACAAGTCATCGCATCGATTATCGTATTATTCTCTCCCCTGCAAGCGCAACATTTCAATTGGAACCTATGCTTGTGCTCCGGCGCCTGAGGGCAGTTGTATTTGTGACCTTACTAGTATTGCATTCGTGGCATATGAACCTTGGTGTTGTAGGCACGGGAGGAGCTATGGCAAAGTGTACTAATGATTCAGAAAGAGAGATGATTCGAGGAGAAGAGACGGAAAACTATAGGGCAGATACAGAGGAGAGAATATTACGGCAATTACCGAGAGAGGCATGATTTTACCTATATAAAGCAAGCCAAAGTGCAAGTGCACGAACATCTTGAAGGCGCCATTCAAAATGAATAAGGAGACAGAAAAAAATGATTCAGCCGGGATTTGAACCCGGGTCGGGCGCATGATGCTGGATGGCAAGCGCCCATGATACCCCTACACTACTGAATCGAGTGATGTAATATGAGAGCATTTGAACAATATGAGGTGTTAAAATGAGACCTCTTAACATATGCTGTCATACTCATCTCACTCACATCTACATGACTGCTTTCAGTCCTTTCAATGTCCATTGTTGCTTCATCTATAGTTCTCGCTAGAGCAGTTCACGTTCCACCTGTCAGCAGGTAAATAAAATCTCCAATTCTCCCGAAAGCCAAGCGAAAGCCCACCCAAACCCCTACATATCCATCGCATCCAGCATCCCGCCCATCCCCTCTCCAAACCCCTCGACACCGCCCATCATCAACTCCATCCCCGCATCCCCCTCCAACCCAACCTCCAACCCCATTGCATCCAAATCCACGTGCTGCTCCTGCGTTGGCGGAGCTCCAATCCATGGTCTCTTACTAGCATCAACTCTCCTCGCCACCTCCATAGCAACTTCATTTCCGTCCTCCTCTGCGCCCCTCAGTGCCTCCCTCAGCGTCATCCCCCTATTCTCCTCAGGCAAAAACACCGTCAAAAACGCAGCCGCAACATCTTCTGTAACCCCAGGCGCCTGATGCGATACGCGGAACTTCGCCGTCTCGTTGATAATGATCTCGACAACTCTTTTTGCGCCGAGAAGCCGGTGTGCTGTGATCAGTAGTCGATGCGTGTACCCCGTTGTCTGTGGCCGCGGACTCATCAGCTCCCCCGGGAGACTCCAGTTGAACATGGCCATATAGAGGTTTGCGAGCGCGCTTGAAAGCCCGCCAGACCCGACCGTGTGCACCCAGGATTCAATTTCCTCGCGTGTGGGGGAGCCGGATCGTTTGAATGCGAGGTGGGGTTTGAGGTGGGTGAGGAGCTGCTGGGCGGTGGCGGCAATGTCTGGGGTGAGGCTTGGGCGGCGGAGGAGCTCGCGGAGGACAGCGTCGAGAGGGTGTGCGGAGATGGATACGACAGTTCTGTGGGTTTCTGCAGTTTCGGGGGCGAGGTCATGCGCGATGACGAGGGAGGAGAGGATTTGTAGGGTCGGGTAAGGGTTCGAGTCTAGGTTGCTCCAGAGGTGTTGGCTCAACCAACATAGGCCTGAGATGACAGATGGGAGGAGGAAGGGGGTGAGGAGGAAGGCGAATGCTTCCTTTACTGTTTCGAGATCTAGGATTCCGCGTTGGATCGCCAGGAGGGATTGGGAGAAGAGCGTGGGGACTAGACGGTAGAATTCCTGTGGACGGCACGACATCATTAATCCATCCGAGATACCCTCGCCTTCGAAGAGCTCTTTGATCCAGCCCCCCAATTGTGCGTGATAGTCGGAGGAGTTGAGGGCTTCGATGCGTTGCGCGGTCGAGAATTGTGTTAGCAGCTGGGGGATGAAGGATTCGTTGTTGGGAGAATGGGAGAAGGCCAGATCGGCGGAGGTGAAGGAGTAGCGGTGGATTAATGTTAATACGAGGAGGAGAATATAGCCAAACTCTTCGTAAACGGGTTGATATTCGCCTGGGTTTGTGTCAGCTACATAAAGAGGAAAAGGTGTGTAGTACTCACCTTGGTCTTCTTCGTATCTCCATGAATCGAGCAGGTCACACAAGGGCTCCAGGATCTCGGCGGGCTTGATGAAAAGCAACATGACGTCTATGCTGCTCGGCTTGCGGGCAAGAAAACTGCAAATATTCCTCAATGGCATTGTTTCCCGTTGATCACACATGTTCTTCATCACCTAGTGCCCAGCTTGTCAGTGTCATTGAATGACGGGATGGAGGATAACCTGGTACCTCGAACAGTGCTCGAACAACAGCCCCGGAGTTACCCTCTACTCCTTCAATCTCCTCAAGTAACCGGTCGATGCGCATGGGGTCAGAAAGGCACTGATTGATTATTTCCTGGGTATCATATCTTCCTGAGGCGGACATAGCGCCTAGCGGCAGCTCTTCCAAGATTCCCTGGATATCTTGTTCACCAATAACACCATGCAGAGCACAAGCAAATAAAAAGTCTTGCCTTAGGTCCACCGTAATATCACCAAATAGCATATCCGGATTCGCACTGTTGTTATTGTAGGCATACGGCTCAAAAACCGAAGGTGCAAGATTCATCAACGTTGCTACGTCTGTGCGGAGGAATGTTTGTGACATCGCACCAGAAGAAAAGAAAGACGACGGGGATATCCTGTTGAGAATGAGGGGAACCTTGTTGCAAAGGAACGAGCGTAGTAGGAAAAGCGTACTTGGTGGTTCATTCCGGACCAGTGCATTTGAAATCACATCAATAACGCCTGTGATAAAGTCCGTCACCATCGAGTTCGCGTCGTCCTTGTACCGGGTGTAGAGGTATCCAAGGATCGTTTCATCGTCGACATGTGGCCGAGCACACAGCTACAGCACTGCAGTCAGCAACCCCGAGCGTCTCAGAGTTGAGTGCGAGAGAGCGCCCACCAAACTCTCTAGCCATATGAACAGATGCGCCCTCGTCCACACTATCGGTCCTATAGCATCCGCACCGTCGCCTCCCAGCCCCATCATCATTCCATCTATCGTTTCATCCTTCAATCCTCTTCTTTGCTGTCTCGGGCTCTGGCTTTGGCTCTGGTACTGCTGCCTCAACCCCTCCAACCTACTTGCCAGCGGCGGGTTCTGCACCTGGATATACTGTGTAAATAGACTCAAGGTCGTCTGAAACGCTAACTTCTTATCCTTCCTCCCGGATTCGCCCAGCACCTTTGCCGCACCCTCGTTCATTCCCAGCGCAAAAGCCATCTCCCCGAGCGCATCCAGTCGCCCCTTCGTGGGCACATCCGTAGCATCCGCAATCCCCTCGGCACCGTGATCACCCAGTAACCCCGCGTCCGAAACCGCCATCACGGCTTCCATCCAATCACACATGGCCTGCACCGCCAACCATACGTTTTCCGGCGAGCGCGGCTTCTGCGTGTGCAAGACATTGGCAAGGACAAGGAATACATCCTGCTCAAGGGATTCCCGACCGCGTAGTTCGTCGTTTTCGTGGTGGAAGGAACCGCTGGGTTCTAGAGAGGTGGAGCCGGTGGAGGCTTTCGCGGCGGAAGTTTTCAAGAGTGCGACGAGGATGTTTGCAAGGGAGACGATGTCGCGCTCGACGAGACGACTGATGTATTGGAGGTGGAGCGGATCGGAAGCATTGGAAGTGAGGGAGGGCTCGAGGACCGCGGAGGATAAGGCGGTTGGGGGGATGGGAGAGCGCGAGAGCAGCTGGTTGAAATAGCTTTCGAACTGGGCGCGGCGTTAGTCTCAAAGAGTTGTTTTGTTCATTGGGTGCGCACCTTGTCAACGGGGAGCCTCGTGAGAATGGACTTGCGGAAGAGTTTCCGGTAAGTGTCGAGAGGAAGGGCTGTTGGTCCTGGCATTTCTCATTAGAAAAATCGCGTATATCTTCTTGCTGAACGCGGTTGCGGAAGGGGACGTGTCGAGGGTCGAGTGCGGAGCCAAGCCATGGGTTTCTCCGTCAATAACACAAACCCCGCATAAACTTTATTTCTTCCTTCCAAGAGTTTTACCACCAGAAGCATAAGTACCTCTTCACCATCCGACTCCGACACCCGACATCCGAAGAGCTGGAGAAACTGACGACCTCGGCACTGCTAGCTTCCGGAGCCGCAACCGCAAACCTTCCTCCGCTCGCTAGGAAATAGTATTCAACCAATCTCCGTTCCTTGTTCACAAAGCGGGTTTGATACGAACCCACCGACTAGGTACTTAACATGCACCCTTGAGCAGGGTAGAGATTCGGATTCACCCAGCAACCAGGGCAAGAGTTATTGGGGTACATATACGCTAATTAGCATGCATCAGAGGATGGTGAACGACATTTGGCTGCTCGTTTTACATTATGATATGAATCTCACGAACCCATGGCCAAAGATTGAGACGACTGGGCTCCATGACGACCAAGTATTATTTATTTATTTATTTATCCTCTCCCTCTCCACTACTTGCGCTTCCGAGGTATATCTTCCTTCCTCTGTTCCATCTACATTTTTCCAATTCCCACCCCAATCCCACATATCCCAAAATCAAAAACCCCCCAACACCACGCTGAACAAAGCTAAATAAAAAATAAGAATCAAAGAAAAAAAACGACAGGACTTTTTTTCATGAAGCGCCCCACCCAGCTCCCCGGCCACCGCCCGCATCTAAAAAAAGTTAACATAAGAAACGTGAGACAGCCTGACAAAACCGGTGAATCCGGAGAAGGAAATAGTTCCCGTCAAGAATTAGAAAAAGAGAAAAGCAAATAACTCCGAACGTCAAAAAAACATAAGAAATACAACGGTGGCTTTTATACACATAAACCCCCTCTGCAAACTTGATATATCACAATCGAAAAGATGAAAGAAAAACACCCAGCGTGAGCTCTGCCGTCTTTGAACAAAGAACAAAAAAAGAAGCCTTATCCAATGCACCGTAACAAAAGAGAAAAATAATAAGGCGGAAGGACTCCAAAGCTAGCAAGAATTCAGATACAAAAGAAGCGAATAACTCCAGTAACCACCCAGAGCCACAAACAGATGCCATTCCGAGACGAAAAACTCGGCACACAAGAGATGATAATGGGATATGGAAATCGAATACAACGGAAAAACATGTCCCATAAGTTGGCGCACCCATCAACCTTAGTTCGCGGGTGTTTTGAACACATGTGCCCATGCAAAGAGATCTGTCTTAACTGAGGTAGTAGGAGGATCCTTCGCGGGCACCGGAGGAGGTGGTGGAGTTTGGATCTCGGGGCTGGGCTTTTGAAGTTGGTTTTCTCGAGGTTCCAGTAGTAAAGACCTTCTGTAAAGATGCTGGACATCTGCCGCTTTCGAATTGTGAATCCTATCAATCTGGTAGTCGATCCAGGCCTGCATTTCTGGAACTTCGACAATATTATAGGGAATCTGGAACCGTTGAAGTTCAGATATTATTCGCGCCGTCTTGACGTGCTTGTCGAAGTTGATCAATTGTTTGGTAGAACCCTCAGTAGATGCAGGTCGCTTCGGGGGATTTCCGACGTCAACAAATGTGAGCTAAGCACCATGTCAGTTTCGACAATCTGGTTAAAGAAGGGTATTCCTTTGCTAACGTACATCTGTGAGGTAAGTGCCGAGAAACGGAAGGCATGGGGGTACATGGCCTCGCAATCTTGCGCGGAGTACGGCGTGGTTCTTCGAGACATCAATCACAGAACGTAGATGTTCCAAAACCTGTTTTGTTTTGTATGATACAAGCTCCCAGGTTTTCTTGAGTCGAACAATTGTTGAGGTATTCAGCGTACACATAATGGCCATCAAAGAATCGTAATTGTTGAGCTCTAGGCATCGATCCGCGATCTTAATCCAGTGCTTGATAACAACTGCGCGCTTTTTGATATCCTGAACGTCCAAAATTGTCTCGGCAACAAGATGAGCCAAATCGGTGGAAAGGGATGACATCCCCAACACATTTGTTGCAATAGACCCTTTCTTCTTAGTCCATTCCTGGGCGATCAGCTCTTCAGGACGGATTGAACAGAACATCCGTGACTCCTTGAGAGTGAATTGTCGTGCTAGCTCTAACGGATCGAAATCGAGGATACTAACAGGTAGCCCACCAGGTGCAAGGGCAGCTTTTAGGGCGTTCAGCTGGCCCCTAGTAATACTTGGGGTTGGAATAGGTGTCTCGGGAACACTGTAGGTGGTTGAAGATGAGGTAGCTTTTCCCATACCGCACACCAGGCGGGGAACAAGTGGTCCATCAGCAGACGACACCTTTTCGGCAAGCTCCTGTAGTCGTTTAGCAGGCGCAGGTAATAGCTCCTTGAGCGTCGTCTCTGCAAATTCTGTGATAACCTCGAGCGCTTCACTGTCAGTGGTGTTCTGCCAGTGAGATTCTAGCCATCCCTTGAACACGTTATAAACGCGTAGTCGGACAGGCTGTCCTCCTGAAACGGTCCCTACAGAGTTGAAGCGGTCCACAAGCGCCTCAGCAAAATCTTTGGGTGTCGTGAATAGCCGGAAGGTGAGGTAGAATGTAGCAACAAACACTGCATCTGGTGTAGTATCATGGACAGTCAATCGTTCAACTAATGCTGGAAGGGTGCCGCCTGTGATTTGTCCATCCTTGTTAAATGTTAAGTCCTCCTCCGCATGGAACTCTGATATGCTTTCACTCCCGATTCCACCGGCGAGAGAAACCTGACTACCTCCGAGCGCCGTGAGATCGGTGCAAAGGAGCGGTGTGGAAATACTCGTAGATGAAGCAGGCTCTGGGGTCGTCGCTCTGGTGGACGTCTGTGAAAGGATGCTGAACTCAGACCCCCTTATACTGTTCACTGAATCGGTCGCTGAAATAGATTCGGCACCAATGCTATCGGCCCGAATGCTCTTCCTAAATAGAGATTTGGCATCGGCATCTTTCTTATATTCGCTTTGGGTTAACGACGGTGAAACATTAGGCAATGGAGGTAAAAGAGATGTGGTGGAGGACCGTCGAGAAGCTGAAGTTCGGGGAGATTGTTCAACTTGAGAAGGAGAAGGCGGAACAATGACAGCAGAGGTTGGTTGAATGCTAGTATCTACCGTTAATGGTGGAGGAGCAGGTAGATATCGCGGCTCTTTAGGTGGCGGAGGTGGTGGAATCTTGTCTGGTGTTGGGGGTGGCGGCATCATTTCCCGATCCATGCCGTCCTGGGACACTGTGTCTCCCTCACACACTTCCATTCTGCCGTCTAGATCTTCAATCTCAACAGTCGGGGGCGTCGAATCCGTTATGATGCCAAGGCCAATGTTGAATGATCCGGCCTCCAATTCGAAGTCCCCAATTCTTTCAATTACGAACTTTGATTTCGCAACACAATCTCCAGCTCCTCTCACACACCCAGTCGCAGCCTCAACTAAACTCCACCCACCATCTGGAATCAGAATTCCATCTTCCTCTTCGTCCATGTCCTCAATGGGGTTGGAAATGGCGTCCTGTGCGGCTGAGACCAAAGACGAGATCCTTTGATACATTGCTTCTTTTGCTGTTTCAAGAGCGATCGCGCGAGGGTCGCGGGCGTACACGGCTTCGACGACTGCAAGAAGATCACGGGCGGCAGCTACAGACTGTTGTTGAGTAAGTTGGAGCTGCGGGGTAAACCGAGCTTGCAGATGGATGCGACCGATGTACGATCCCAGATAAGATAGTAGGATGTCATGGGTGGTATTTAGTCGAGCCAGCGCATAAACTGGTGAAGCGGTACGTTCGCTACTCTGAGCGACAATTTGGTGGTTCTGTAAGTTTAAGCTGGCCTGTGGAGAGTGTGCATGAGGTGTGGAGGGCAGGGGGTGCGATTCATTGGTGGCTAATTCACGCTCCGTTAATCGCGATCCAAAATACCCACTGGCATTGTTGTCCGAGTCGGAATTCATCTGCAACGAATCTGCAACAGTAACCGAATCGCACGGAGGGGTCGGTGGTACTGCATCGTCCATATATTCGTCTTCATTATAGCTGTCGATATATGAACTAGCTAGTTCGTACAGCTCATACCATATATCCAGAAATCGGACTCCGCGAAGCACGATTTTGAAGCTTCGCATTATCAATTCATCGGTGATATCGTCCCCAAGCTCTGGCGAGTTCTTGTCTGACAATTTCTTGGCAGCTTTGACAAGCCCAGAGAGCTCAGCTAAAAGAATCTTGCGCGATTTTCGGATGTCGTCGCTAGACCGAACGTTTTGCGCTTCCCGCGTTAGGCATTCGGTTGATTCCTGTTGATGAAATTGTTTTAACTTCTTTGCCGATATGCAATATCAAATAGATAAAGACGTACCAGTAAATGTCTAACTCCAGCCACGATGGTGGTAACCGCAATCTGATCCACATGCACGCCTCCATCTTTCGAGCCAACTCGAAACTGGTCAAACAGATTCAAACAGGCTTTTAATAGCATTCGAATGTGTGTTGCTTCATATGCCTCGCAGTAATTTGTAGGCAGCCACCCTCTTGCACCGGAACTCAACAGCGTCCCATCTGCCCAGCCATTCGTATGCACCGAATGCACCAATATCAGATCGCCGGAACTGAGCGGCAATGTTACAGTGGATGAGCCAGATGTATATGTAGGGTGAAATGGATAAAAGGCCCGTAGGAAAGGATGGAACCCGGGTTCCGAAGCCTGTTCTGTGAGGGATTGCTGTGATGACCGTGGCGTAAGAGGGGGTGTGATCTGTTGATGTGAGGAGGACGAGTGCGAATGAGATCCAAGAGAATGGCTCCTTGAATGGGTTTGACTGTTGCGAGATCTAGATTTTCGTGAGGTTCGTGATGCGTTGCTTGGACTTCGTTTGGTCTTGTCGATCCGAAGAGGAGCAACATAGACGCTGGGATCTGTTTCTTCGTCCATGTTTGTTTACTGAGTGTCGACTTCGAAATCGACAGTTGCGCAATCAGTCATTCGTAAATCAACGAGTAGAATCAGTCGGATAAGAAACTAAATGCAGCTCACACAAGTTGTTAGCCTTTGTGCTGCAGGCAGTTCCAAATATAGCATGGCATCCGCAGATGTATGATAACAGATATAACATACCACTGATGACTGTAAGTCAACCGATAGTGATTGTATATGCGATACTCCCACCACGGAGAATCAATCTCTTACTATCCGCGGGAATGGTCGCAGACAGAATAGAAGCGAGAATGAAAGTTGAACTTAGGAAGGAAGATGACGGTTGGCACCCGACAGGCGAAGAAGGCAGTACCTAGGCTGTGTTGCAGCCGTCAATGCGTTCTTGTGCTAGGTATGGTAATAGCAAAGCAGTGGATGGCAAAGTTTTGTCGAGCGGCAACGGGACCGTGCAGAAGAGCGGAGAACTCAAGTTTATGATGCCAGGGAGGACGGACACAAAGTATCAAAAGGTCAATGCCAATGTCGTGAATTGATATGATGTCCAAGTTTCAAGCTGCTACCAGTCAAGTTGTAAATTCCAACGATCCTGCTGCAGTCTAACCAAAAAAATAACAACTCAATATCCCACAAGTGACGATTCAGTTGCACGTAGCTGTCGGGCGACGACGACGAAGGCAATGCCAGCCGGGAGCTGTGAAATGGATGATGAGAATTGAGAGGCGTCAACTATCAATTCGAACGAAGGGTGATCCGACCAGTGACCGACTTCTCAGTAGGAAGTATGGAACGGGAACAGCAGAGCGACAGGAGGAGGGATCTGCCGGTATGTATGTACCTGGGGTGTGTGTACGTGAAGTAACCACCATACGTCGTATCTGCTCATTGTGTGGAGGTGGGCAGGTATCGATTTACCGATGCTAAGTAGCTCGGGTGCAGCACTTTGTGTTGGTGGGTGCAGCGCAGGCAGGGATGAGCTGCAGTAGCGGGTTGCAAATTATAATATCATGGGGTTAGTCTGCATGCTATTTAGCATCACGGAACAAGTGTGCATTAGATGCTGCTGGGCCCATGGGTCCCAAGAGAACTGGAAAGGGAGTCCGAGCACAACGGAGCGGCGCGAATCTCGCCGCACGCCAGTATGGCCCACCAGCAGAATCGTTTCCAATAGATGAACCCAAACGAAGCGTGGAAAACTAATCAGCGGCCTCTCACCAGCTTCTGGGTACCAGGTACCTACATAAGTACAAGCTTAAGGACTCTATTTGTTTATCTTCATATCTACGATCCTACATCAATTTGCCTCCTCCCCAACTTCCTTCTGGATCTGAACGCGTATATAATAGACAGGGTTTGAGGCGCCCACCATCTACCGGCGCAAGATGTTTCCTGGGGATATAACGTGAAGAAAGGGTTCTTCTTATTGATGGGGATGGGAGAAACGGCGAATAAGTTCCCAGTAGATAGATCTTGACGAAACGCTTAAAACTCGACGTTAACCCGGATCAGGGGTTCAGGTTGTACAAAAACATGCACCTGCATGAGATGCATCCATCTCCACACTCTATCAGTCGTATCCCAGCTCGAGTAACTATCGTGGCTGCCATGGAAATTGGTAAATGATGATGCCTCTGTGCTCCGTCCGTTTCTTTCTCTATCGTAATCTTCATCAGGTGCTCTCGATCTTAATTACCATTACTGTCGTCATCAAATGAACGAGCCAACCACCATCACTGCCACCTTAGTGTCAACGAAAAGGCGAGACTATTGGGTACAATACCATCCTCTTATTAAATACCCATTCAATCACCCTTAGCAATTGGTTTTGCTTTACGAACTTACTTAGACGACACAACCACATCCGTCTTATTATCTCGTCTGTGCTTCCGCACCGTGGATACCGACAGCGTTTAAGTTGATCGTGACCATTGGATGCTTGGCTCACACGACAAGGAGCAATTTCAACGAAACCAATAGTCGTCAACAGATACTTAGTACTAAATAACACCAACTTCTCGAACATCACGAGCTCGTTGCATAGAGTCGAGTCGATCGCTTTGCATAAACCCGATATAACAAAATCCATACAACGTCTGTCGGATCCCTGTGCAGTCCGAAAGGTTACTTGGAGATGGAGATGTGAGGAGAGCCAATGTTACAAGAGTCAGTCAGTTACAACAGGCGAAGGATTATGATGTTAACCAGGTATCCCCGTCCTTTTTCTGGTCCCCCACCACCCTGGTGGTGTTGTTGACGGCTGTGCTGCACGCTACAACCGTTCGAGCCAAAATGCATCTCGAGTCACGTTCTGACGCTGCAGAACCAGTTGGTTGGAATCCTTTTTTTTTCCGTTTCTTCTTTCTTGTTCGCAGCCAGCTATTTCACCTCCCTTTTAAAGAAATTCCTCCGATCCGATAGTGACGAAAATCGACGAAACGTTGCTAGCATCGGGCCCCTACCGGATTGACTTTGTCGCGTGGAATGAGTTCGTGTGTGGAACACCCCCGCAACACTGACATGCTTCCGAGAGAACCGCACCTGGGAATCTTCAGACTACGCATACGGCATTTTCCTTGAGTTCGCAATAATCATGCCATACTCACCCCTGGCCGCCGGGCTCTACAGATAAGAGTAGTGTCACTTATCAACACTCTTCTCGCCGGGCTGGAGAATATCTCCTCGTTGGGCATCGCTGAATCGCAGCTGCAGTTGTTAAAGCCAGCCTTATGTTGCGATGATCATCTACAGCTACCTCTAGTACACGGCCTTGCAATATCAACTATCGTAGGAAGGGTTTCATACTACGTAGGAAACGAAGTCTGTATTGGGCTTCCGTATCTAGAACAGCACATCTCAATACGAAAAGAACTCCTGACGATCTCTGCGGGGGCAGTGAAAGAAAGTGCAATACTGTAATGCCGGATGGTATCATCAGAATATGTGAGACTTCCTCCTACATGCTCTTGTCACGCAGTACTCTACATTCTATTGCATTCAATTCATCCCGTCTTGTCGTAGGTGAAGTCTTCGTTTGAAACCTAATGTCGACATGTCCATTGTGACTGTGGGGGTTTCGTTGCTGGCCTTCTATCGTGACTGAGCGAACCGGCCGGCAGATGCAGTCCATATTTGGCATATTCTACTCTCTTATGCTTACCGGCAGTTTGTTTTCCAGAGCCTGGCTGCCCATGGTTGAGTCGGCCCTCGTCTCCAATATTGATATTGACAGGGTAGGGTTGCGCAGGATTCCCGTGTTGTCACATCCCTGTTCCAGCCGCTGTTTTAAGCTCAAACACAGCCAATGATATCATGCACTTCCAACTAAAAAACAAAAGTTTAGTACAGGTGGATATCGCCCGTGGGAAATTCCGTGATGAGCTTGGGCCAGGTGTGCTGTTTACTCCAAATTATAGGCGTAAATATTCAATACAACAGAATGTATAACGGCATTTGAATAGTGTATGCACCACACGGCTTCTTTTACGTATACCCCAATTGCGGGAATTTGGAAGAAGATTCTGCCTCAATATAAAATTCTACAGTAAAAATAGTTTAATGCTCACTCAGTATTTAGTACAATTACAGTTAGTCCTTTATCGAATCCCATGTTCCATGGATCTGGGGAGGTCCGTGTACGATAACTCATTCCCATCGATCCATCCTCTGAAACTGGACCTGGTATCAAATGGAACTCATCTCGTACCGACAAACGGACAGTCGGTAAGCAACGCAAATTAATTCCCTCTCAACTGTCCCGTAGGGTAGAAAATTTTCCAATGCAGCTGCGAGGAGCGGATTGAAGCCACGACGTTGTGTGAATTGCACTTTCGTTTGCAAAACTGCAGCTGCACACGAATTATTGGCTGGATTATCCGATTGCCCATATTCAGACGCGATCCAACTTTGCCGATGCAAAACTCTAGATCTCGGGCCTGTCCCGTCTCTTTCACTTCCCTTCAGCTATGGTGTGCTATTGTTAGGATGCGAGGGCGGCCATGTGGTTGTGGTCGTGATGATCTTCCCGCCCGAATGCAGCCACTCGGGTTTAGGTTAGAAATAGGATTGATGATTATTTACTCAATTGGGGATGTTAGTTGTCAATCAGATCGAACCCGTGGATACGGGAATCGAATTGATGCCTGGCATTCCGTCACTTGGCCCGTCATCTCGTGGGAAGGCTTTATATAGAGCTACATGACTGTGTAGGCTGAGTTGTCACGACTCACAAAACATTGGCATTGCCGGAATTCGTCCGAGTGGACGTGGTGAATCTTGTGGAGATTGGGCAGTATAAAAAAAAGCCATCGAGGTGATTCGTAGTGCATGGGCCACCGAGACCTGCCCGTCTCAGCCAAGCTGCGCGGTACAGGAGAGGAAGCTTTCTCATATCCGCGTCTGCGGCTGCTGCAGCCGCGGACCTTACTGCGCCCTTACTGCTTCTCCCCCTTTATTACTTGCATTGCATCTACAGTTCCACAGCAGCGGTTCCAATCTCGCATTGCCTCTTCATGTGCCAAGCTGAGCTCTGCTATCTACCTTATCTATTCGATCTACCCCTTTCACTGTGTGGTTGCCCGGCAGAATAGACACCCGGGAAACGCAGCAACACATACCCGTTGTACCATGAAATCCTGGAGATGTACCTTGACGGCATGTCTGGGTGGCCAACATGCCCAGACGCTGGACAAGTGAGGCGCATCTCAACTCAATTGGCGATAAAAATAGCAAGCGGGGGCGGGAATCCCCTTTTTTTCTGACTGCGTCATGTCTGTTCTGCTCCCCTGACCGCATCATGTTCATGTACTCTACTCCCCGCTGTTTCACAGCAATTTACGTACGCAAAAGGTGACTGGATCGCGACAGACAAGGAAGATACATGTAGGAATCCGGCGACGCGGTGGTGGTGACCAAATGTGGTGGTGATTTTTTCTTGACATGTAACGGTTCCCCGTCCCCCAACCCTAAGGACGAAAACGGAAAAGTCGCACAGCTACGAAAAGTAAGTGATCGTCGGTGTCGGGAAATTGGGGCGGATGCAGGGTCTACGTCTAAGAGCTACTTGTGCTTAAGGTTATGTATAGCGTCTTTCTTTTGAATTAGGGACAACTCTTCACTTGCAAGTCGTGTTGGTGGGGTATGCTGCGATGTTGGAATCGAACATCGATAACGCACGCCATACCAAGTAGTTTCAACATAAAAATACACACACCCCTGGGATTCCTTGGCCATGTCTTTGTTTCGGGCAGACGACGCACACCCAACGTGGAAACGAATTGCCTCTCCCCCGAACCCCCGACTTGTCTTTGTTTCTACGCAAGCAGGGTGTTGGTGAAACATAACAAACTACGAAGGATTATGGCACCTATTTTGTAGATCCCCCACATGTATGGTGTCGGGCGAATAATAGAGCCCGCTATCTCAACGTGCCGGGGCGGAAAAGAGGAGAGTTATGTAACGAAATGGCGAGCGGGCGGGCTGGATGCGGTAAGGCCTCCACCGGCGATGAGGGAGGGATGAGGCAGGTGGGTTGTAGAGGGAGGGAGGGTGTGTAGGATTCGATTAAGTGCCGGGGATATTTGGTTTCGTGAAGGTAATAGTTTCGTGGAGGTAATAGTGGTAGGTAATGGGTGTGATGGGTGAGATAGTGGGTTCTGTAATTGCATGTGAAGCGAGTGACTGTGTTGGAGACGAGACAAACAATCGCTGTTACTCGAGTGCGACGGGAATACGAGTGGATGAAAATAAAACTTGGCACACGTTTGGAACTCCAGGTTGGTGTATCATGTATCAGCTCTGCACATCTGATATTCTGCACTGACAGCTCGGATCCAGGGCACAGCAGGGAACTCGAAGGTTCGGCACGCAACCGAAGATCACAAACGTAGCCCTGCAACATATGGTTTCCATTGCCTGTAGTGCTCACCGCCTCCGTGTTGATGTTCGACGAAAGCGATTGGCTGGGGTTCTTTGAGGTCATGGCTCCAGCTTTTCCAGTCTGTACCAGGCAGGTACGAAACTGCACGTAGACAAGACTACAACACCATCACGAGTTCTCACCGTAGCCGGGGCGAATATACACGCACGTGCTATCGATCTCGATCTGGTGGTTTGCGGTGCTAGAAACTAGAGGTAGAGTAGAGCTTTCGGAGACGCTACGGAAATGACGTCTAATAGTCTAGTGTATTCGTACACCGGTACGCGGAACTAGCTCTACAGTAAACTGGTTGCTGGACTTTCTCGAGCCTAAATGTTCGGCGGATTTTTTTTAAGTTTGTAAAATCCGCCGAGTAGAGTAGGCTAAAGTGGTGAAATGCCACAGTAGGGCGCTGGTGAGTTTGATTGAGCTCTTTTTCACTTAAGGTTTTACTCCTCCACCACCAGTTGGCAAGAAGGGATCTGGAAAAAAAGGAGTCGCCTTGGGCCCCACCGAAAACCGAGGGGTACATACTGTTATATACATATGTATGTTTCTTACAGTAATAGGCTGTGGTCCGGGTGCGGGCCTTCATGATAATCATGCAACCGTCACTCGTCGTTCGAGCTTGTTTCTACTAGTTATTTAACTACCAGTGATATTAAACGGCATGTGGTGCTAGTAAGGGAAAACTAGATGCTAGGGTGTTCCGAATAGAACGCGAGGTCCTTAGTATGGGCCTACTAATATAAGCAAATAGTTCGGTGCACGGTTCGAAAATCGGGCTTGAAAGCTACAGGTACTAGTAATAACTTGCGGGTGAGGTAGGTTGGCTGTGGGTGAGGTAGGTTTACTAGGTTTGGAGGGAGCTTGAGTGAGAATTTGTGATGTGATGGCATCGACAAAGACTTAAACGTACTACAGTGAAAAATCAAGGGATGACAATACATTGTCAGAGCTGAAGCACCCAAAATACTCCCCGGTTTGTATGTGTATAGATTGCAAGATACACCAAATTCAAATCAAATTCCGCCAACATATCGAATACAGCTTTTCCAACCGGTACAGTGCTTTTTTATGGTACTTTGCAACGGTACCTACCTAGGTACGTACGCGAAGTGTAGCTGGATGAACTGGAGGTGGCGAGGAACGGACGGGGGTGCCGTGATTGCAGACGAGTGGGGGTATCGGCTATATATGAGGTTTTCCATGAGATGCCAGGAAGGTGGGCTGTAGACGAAGGATTGGGAATCCTCTGCCTCCAGAGTACAATCCACTTGAGGCACGTGTCTGCAGCTGAATTTGTATGTATAAAGCAGAAATGAATTAGTTCGCCATTCAAACAGCAGCAATGAAGAGCCAGCAGTATTGATCTATAATAACCAATTTAGAATTATCAGAATTTTTTCTCGAGGGCTGGGGTTTTTGTATGGATAACAATGAACGTGTACTCCACGTTTGTCTGACGTTTTGAGGCAGGCAAGGGTAATCTCGAGCCTTGTCATCGCTGGGGTAGAAGGCTGCCCCTTATAAGGAAGGTACTGTGGATATGGTCAATTTCGATGACTATGACTACCAATTTGCCACAAATCCAAAGTGAGGGTTCTCCAAATGACATCTTACGTCTGTGCCTCTGTAGTACCCAGTCGTTTTGTAGAGCAAATGTTATTAGCGGATAAACAATCAATTTTTGCCATTATTCTCCGCAGCTTCAGTCCCGTTGCAACTCACCATGCTCTAGGAGGTAATATAGACACTGCTTTGTCATCGCCGTCTATTGGATCTGCGATTTCGCCCCGTGGAACTGTCTGTCGACGTGATTATTTTCGCAATATATTATATATAGTCTATGAGTGAACATCTTACTAGTACGTCCTTTCGTTACCTAGCTAGAATCGCACGGACAGAAATTTTGGGCTCTAGATAACTGCATCATCTAGAACTGGGTTGGAGTTCGAAGAACATTCGAGCTAGCTATGGGGAGTCTTCCTACTTCCGCAACTTTGAGTAATGGTCCTGAGTTCTCAGCCTAATACCCAAGTAGCTTTCACTTATCAATCCATGAACCAATTGGTAGGGTACAGTCATGCACCCATCATTTTTAGATGTGGGGTGAGGAGATTCTAGGACAGACGGGGAGCAAATAGCTAGGGAGATATTGAAATGCTGTTCTAGATACAACACAACCAAAAACGAGTGAGTGTCTGTAAAATGTCTGTAAAAACAGTCCAAAAACGCGGTTATTTGCACAGTTACTCACTCAATATTAGGGATATTGCAAATTGGGGACCAGGAGGTGAAAGAGCGCCTAATTTTACATAACTCCTGTTTTCGGAGGCTAGTCACTGGCTGGAAGCGTCCAACAGAGCCTTAAGCTAGTTGAGAGTCGTTGTCTTGACTCTTACGGGGAGTCAACCTCTACCATCTCCAGCTTGCTCCCGGTCAGCTCAGAGCAATCGTCTCCAGCTAGCTCCTGGCTAGCTCTGATCAGCTGCTCCTGACGAGTCCGTCACTATCGCCTCCAGCCTGCTCCTGAGCACCGCCACGTCGACCCTCTCCAAAAGCATCTCCAAGCGTATCTCCAAGCGTATCTCTAAGCGAAACCGAGTTCAGTCTCGAAATGCACCTCCGAGTACGTTTGTGTATCGTCTCTAAGCGTACCCGAGCGTGTTCTCTACGTACACCTGAGCACCATTTCCAAGTGCGCTCGAGTGCCATCTCTAGTCCACCTGACCACCTTTCCAAGCACACCCGGATACCGTCTCCAAGTGCTTCTGCACGTGCACATGAGCAGTCTCCAGCCAGCTCCCGGTGAACCCAGAGTCGCTGTCGATGGATAGATAGTGAATATCATATTGCAATCGCGCCCGGTGTAGATTTGATACGAGATCCACTACACATTACACGGTACGAAAGAGACCGGCTGAAAATGGAGAGATCCTGCCAAAGGCTGCGAAAGCGGAGAAAGCTAGAAAGATGGCCAAAGGCTCCGAAAGGAGTGATGCCGCGAATGTTCAGGGTGCTTTCAGAAATATAAGCGATTTTGAGAAAAATCCGAGTTCAGCTTCAGGAAAGTGATGAAAGCCGCGAAAGCGGTGGAAAGCCATAAAAGTTTGGAGCACTTTCTAAAATTTGCGTGATCTTTAAAAACTGCAGTAAGTTTCGTGATGAAGGAGGTATTGAATGAGGCACCAAGGATTTCACAAACAACGATTGTTGACTCTTTCATCTTTTTCATTCGTCTTATGGGTTTACAAGGCTTGCTACAGGACGTATGAAGAGGGGGAAGTGTTGCATATATGCATGTAAACATAGGTACTCTGTGTGTGACTGCTTTCTACAGCTGGTCATAGCTTCTCACACGGATATGTACGGGAGCCAACTGTTACAGATGTACATGATGTTACAGGTCTGATACACGGCCACTGCTGCAGGGGCTGATGCCTCCTGTATATATCTCGAGTTTTTCTCCTTCTCTTTTCTCTGTACCATAGAATACACGCACACGGTTCTCCCCAACTTCCATATCGTAACACCAACGCGGCTCACTTTCTTACTGAATACAATTAACCATCTTCGTACCGAAGTAACAGTCGACGCTGAATTACTGGCGCTGCAACAACACCTGCCTTCGACTGCTAGCTGGTACGCTAGCGACCCGTTCGGTCCCTTAGGTTCCCTTTCGGTAGTTAGATCGTTGATAAGGTTGGTTGTTGGCTGTTCAGTATCAGAGTTTTCATAGTGTGCTGTTAGATAGGGTTCGGTTCGATGGGCTTCGCTGACAGTCGACCGGGTGTGCCATGACCGCGTTATGTTTCCTTGCCAGAGTCATCAGATCATGTATAGGCTTGGGTTGCGTGCAAGCCGGCAGTCCTGTATATAGAGGGGATGGCGTCCCCCGACCTTCGTAGCGGCACGCAACAATTTAGTTATTCCGGCAACTAGTTGGTCTGTCTCTTGCCTTGTGGGCGGAGAAGGGCGTGCCCCAGTAGCTAAGCCTGTGCTGGCGGATTTGATATGGCCTTGGGATTGCTTGGGTCGATTATCTGAGTTTGCTGGCCAATGATGGAGGATATGCGGCAGAAGGTAGCTCTTCAATGTAGAGAAGGAAAGGAATGAGTACAAAGTTAAACTTTTAGTAAAAGACTAACGCAGTCCTATCAATCCCATCAGATCAGAACCACATCCTCGGTCTCCGACAACTTCTTTCCCAGCTTTTCCTTGCATGCATTCGCGACGACTTCGTCCCTCCCAGGCGTAGTAAGGACTGTGGCGCAAACAAATTGGCTATTATAGATGTAGATATGAGCCTCAACTGCGAAGCCTCCAGCAATCAATATATTAAAATGTGGAAAGTCACCTCTACGCGTAAGCCCTACCCCCGTAGTCGAATGGACAGCGCGCCTGTGTACATAGTGTCAGTTTGAAGAACGACGGGTTAAGATAATGGGAGAGAGCATTACCTGACGTTCAGTTCCGTGATGATAGATCTGACATCGCGCCTAATTGACAGCTCTGAGACAGCTTTTCGGATAACGGCATTGTAAGTAATCTGGTCGTCGGCCGATGGTCGGGTGTTTTGTTTGTTTAATCATTCTGCATTCACTCTAACTAGAGTATGGCGTGCCCAATTCCCCTATCCGGGCGACCGTTAGATGGGGGAGCTCCCTTCCTTCTGCCCTTCTTCCCCGATGGTCGAGGGTTCATCAAACTCCAATCAATGATTGGCGGCGAAGGACAGGGGGAATGGTATGGTTGTGCATTACAAGTGTCGGAGCTGTTTGGCTTCTATGGACGACGCGGAATCCGCTCTCATCCTCGTCCTCGGCTGACTGCATCGCGATTTGGGTGTGGGGTTGTGTGACAACGGCGTTGGTTTGCGGAGAGTCGGCAAGATCTGTTTTTGACTCCTGTCGGCTAATAATGGGGTTTATGCATCCGGCCCATGCTGTGGTATGCATAAATAAGGTGAAATGCTTGGCTTTAGCTGAGATGCAGCTTCTCAACGTGTGCTTTCTTTACCTCCGTGCATCATTCCCCAGCCTCACCACCCTATCTCTTGTGTTCTTGTTTTGTGAGCAGTTGAACTACTATTCGCTTTTTTCTCACTGTACTGCTCTGCAATGGTATACGACAGAAAGATTCGAGAATTATCGTCCCGGCGGATACCACCCCGTTTCGATCGGCGATGAGCTCCACAATAGTCGTTACCGCATCCTACACCGCCTCTACCACGGTCTTTATTCGACTATCTAGCCAGCCCAGAATCACACTACTAGAACGGCGACTGTAGCAACGACTTACCGCCGGCACCGCACTCGGGTTTCCGCTACGTAGCTGTCAAGATTCTTGCTGCTAACGCTACAAATGAAAAGTACGAAGGCCATATTCTGCGATAACTCTAGCCTTAATCACTAGCGAAAGGCACATTCGCACGCGTCTTCTCCCTCATCATTCCCAGTACTTCCAAGGATGCAGAAGAGACATCTGGTGGCGAATTTGTCGTCTCACTGCTGGACGAGTTCGAGGTTCAAGGGCCAAATAGGCTGCATCGTTGCATTGTCACAGAGTTACTCGGCTCAACCGTCAAGGCCATAAGGAATGCTCGGAAAGCGCATGCCTTCTACCGCTGGAAATCGGACGCCGCACAGTTACGCAGTGTGCAAAGGGGCTAACATTTCTTCACTCTCATGGAATCGTCTATGGTGGTATGTATGCGTTGACCTTGTCTGAGTGTGGGGCTGATTGCTTAGATCTACACCTCGGAAACATAGTCTTCACCATACCCAATATCAACTTCTACACCGTTGACGAGCTTTACGCAACTATTAGGCAGCCCATCATGCTTCTGGTTAGTACTCACTCTAGCGAGAAGACTTGAGTCTCGCCAACCATCAGCCGGAGTTCCTGATGGATACGCCGTCAGTTGTCAATATGTGGTCTTTGTGTACATCCTTGTTGCCAGGTCCTAGCGTTCGCCTCATCGACTTCATCAAATCCTTTCACATCCTGTTCAATCTGGACCATCCTGGGCCTGGAACACCCTTGCGCCTCTCAGCACCCGAGTTAATCTTATGCTTCCCGTCCGAGATAGCAACTAGCATCGACATATGGGCGTTTGTATGTACCAGCTGGGAACTGCTGGGCCGTGATTCCTTGTTCTACACAGGTTTTAATTCGCGAGCCGAGATATTGGCGGATATGATATTTCTTCTCCGAGGGAAAGGGAGAGAGAATATCCTAGAGCAATTCTGGAACCTTTTTCGGGAGAAACTCGGGAGAGCGCTGGTTCGATCAGAGTGGTGGGCAGTGAGTGGACGCGCGGAGGGCTGGATGTTGGAGGAACGGTTGGGGGTGCCGTGATTGCGGACGAGTGGGGAGTGGGGGTGCCGACTATATATGAGATTCTAGGAAGGTGGGTTGTAGACGAAGGATTGGTCCTTTGCCTCTAGAGTGCAATCCACTTGAGGCACGTGTCCGCAGCTGAATTTGTATAAGGCAGAAGTGAATTGATTCATTATTCAAACAGCGGCAGTGAAGAAGCAGCAGTATTGAGGAAGGAACCTGTTGAGAATATGGCGTAGTCAATTTCGATGACTGACTGTACCAATTTGCTACGAGCCCAAAGTGAGAGTTCTCCAAATGACATCTTATGTCCGTGCCTCTGTACCCAGTCGTTTTGTAGAGTACATGTTATTGGGGGATAAACAACCACGCAGTTTTTGCGATCATTCTCCGCAGCTTCAGTCCTGTTTCAACTCGCCATGCTCTAGCAGCAATAGCAGGAGGTGATAATAACTGTGCCTTGTCGTCGCCGTTTATTAGGTCGGCGATTTCGCCCTGTGGACGTGACTTTTAGCAGTGTATTGCACATGCACAGTTTATGAGAGACTTGAATATCTTACTCCTTCGCTACCTAGTTAGAATTATACAGACAGAAACTTTGGGTTCCAGATATCTGCTCATTCAGGGCTTGGAGAATAATGTTCGAGCTAGCTATGGGGCTCAAGTCTTTCTACTTCCGCGACTTTGAGCGATGGTCCTGAGTTCCCGGACTAATAGTCAAAGTAGCTTTTCCTTATCAATCCATGAATCAATTGGTAGGGTACAATCAGGCACTCCATCGTTCTTGGGCACGGGGTAAGGCGATCATGGAAAAATAGGGGTAAGTGGCCAGGGAGAACTGGGTTGTCTATCGTCGCACCCTACTACGCACTCTGTTGGACTGTTATCGATCATCCGTAGTTTATGCTCATAGCTAAAGAGTGTCTTATCAAACCGGGTCGTAAACGTAATCTTCCGGTCGATATCTCAACTGTGTAAGGAAAGGTTGGTAGGACCTGGGGTGGTGGCAATGGAGAGAACATTCACGCTATATATCACTCGTCACACCCCATTTCAGTTTATAGCTTGGTTCATTCACCAGTGTCGTTATTTCACTCCAGTTCATATACAAGATCAGCAATTTAGAGGAGGTCGTTCTAACCTCATCTATCGGTACAGAGACTGAATCCCGGAACGTCTCGTCCCTTGCCTATCATGATTATTATGGTAAATTTACCGCATTCCTACCGCAGCTCCCCATCACTTATGAAAAAATCCGCATCTATCTTCCAACTCTGTGTGCCTTAGCAGCAGCAACAGGAGGCGGTGATAATAGCGGGGCCATGTCGTCGTCGTCTGTTGGATCTGCGGTTTCACCCTCTGGAACAGACATTTGGCGAAGCTCAACTGTGGACGGTGGTGGAGACCGGCGTGTCTCTACACAATCGAAGGAGCCTCCTGAATCCCCTCTGGTAGGATGGAATGGACTCTTGACAGCCCCCCTACATAGGTAGTAAAGATAATAAAACTCGTGGTGCATCTTCTCGAACTCGATAGGACCTGTACCTGAGTCAGCACTGGTAGTCAAGATGTAAATATGTATTGTACGTCTAAACATACCTTCCGATTTACCGTACTCGTCGTTATGTTGAACCGCTCCCACTACCAGCCGTAAAAGCGTCATGACTGGCGGGCCAGTGAGGATAAGTGCCGTTATTTGCCCGTACCCCCACTCGTTTGCTCGTTTGTCTAAGTTTACTTTGATAAAAGTCTCTGTGACCGAGATCTGATACGTGATGAACAAAAGACTGAGTATTGCTCGCTGGCAACGCGCAATACGTAGTGCAATCCACACTCGCGACATACACTGAACCGCACGCCGTGCCGAGAACACTGTGGACGCAAAAGTATCGTCAATATACCATCGAATGAACCCGCCGTTCTGCATATTTATTTTCCAGTAGTATTCACTTCGCTGCAATGTTTCCTCCTCCCATTGCTTCCGCCGACGCTCAAATACTAGTGCTTGCAGTGCCAGCCACAGATACCGAAGCCCGAGATTGTTGAATCGCACCCAGATCCAGGCAACGAAAGCAAAACCGTTGAAAAAGAGGAGGAGCGCTCGTAGAGCTGAAGAGGTAATATGAACCGAGCTCAACCCTACGATACACATATTACATTTTGGCTCATTTCCGAAGCATGGCGTCTTCAAGAGAATCCAGTATTGGAATGCGATGTATGCGACGAAGCGGAGGGAGTGTGCTAGTAGCAGACCGGGGGATCTCATGGGCCATGGCTCAACCTGGTGGAGGGGAATAAGCGTGGTGGCGAGTAGCCCCGCGATAACTTGGCTGTGATGAAGACTCAGTGCGTCTCTACAGGCTAGCACTAGAGCACTGGATACAAGGGCAACCGAGGTGATGGCGATGGTGATCCGTGTGGAGACTAAATCCGCCGAAGAGAATCCGAGAAGAATTGTTCCCGATACGGCTTGGAGATATGTTGCAATACGGATCTACCTCGTGATAAATATTTAGTTGGTGGCAGCAGGAAGGAAGGGCCTTACGCCAACACCCGCAATGTCCGGGTCTGCCTCAACGATGCAAGGCTTTACACATGGAGTAGGAGCGGGACAAAGGCCCGAGTATATTCCCTGGCCATCATACACCACCATAATGATAGCGCACGCAACGACAGCTGCGAACATTCCCAAACAAACGATCCAGACGATATGAAGATACATCAAGTCTATAACACGTTCAAAAGTCCTGTATTGCTTGCCTGTGGGGTCGAATCTAAGGCACATAAATAAAGACTCATTCTGGCGACAGGAAGTATACATTTTGGCCATCATCCAAAAGGGCGGCACTACCGGTATGAAGAATATCCGCACCTTATGATTGATGCTTGAATTCTCCCTCACTTCGTAGAGATGATCAGCCAATGACATGCTGTGAGTTGAAGGCATATAGTTGAAGCAGGACTTTCGAGCACGAGGTAGGCTAACAGAAGTCCTTTCGTGAATTCGTGAGGGTAGGTGGAATAGCGGTTTAATCTCGTACGAGTTCGTTAGAGGCGCGAATATGTTTTTTTCTCTTCATCAAATCCTAGAAGCACATCTTAGGATACAATCAATCGGACCAATAAACGAGCGCTAAGTTAAAGCCAAAACCAACCATCACTGCAGATCGCTGCATGAAGGTTCGCTAAGTTCGCGAATCACAAGCCTCTACGTAAATTTGGCCCCACTTCAGCGCGATAGATGAGTGGATAGATGGGTGCTTTCTTGTCCCTAAGATCCTGAAGCTGTGATTAGTTCAACTACTCATATCGCCGATTGAATAGTCGATACTACCTTTCGGTCGCATACCTCTGGCCTATTGGTAGTTGGACACAAATATCACACACAAGACAGCACATCATGTTTACGACTAGATCAGTCTTATCATGACCGCTCGGCTAGTTTTAATATCAGAGTAGCGCTTGTCTTCCTTCTATATTGTACGTACATGCGATGTTCACTTGCCATCTCGCATCGTGCGGCTGACCCGGGTTCAAATCCCGGTTGAATCATTTTGTTTCTCTCTCTCTCTCTCTTCTCGTTCATTTGAATGGAACGAGCCTATGTGCACTTGCACTTGTGGGGCTTACTGCTATATAACGTTCTGTCTTTCAATCTGTATCTGCCATTAACCCATCTGCGATGTTCTCCTGCCTTCATACTGGCAGCACAGCCCCAAGATTCACATACCATGAATGCAATACCCATGATAGACATAAATACAGATGGCCTGAGCCGCCTAAACATGAGCACGGGTCCATTTTGAGGTGCTCGGCTTGCGGTTGTGCGAATAATACGATCATCAATGCGGTAGCGTCTGGGCCTGGGTGGAGGAGTTGCATTGATATTGTGAAGTGAGGATATTGGTCTGTGGTTTGCTGTGGAGGTGGGCTCCATAAGTACAAGGAGTAATGTTTTGTATTCGAGTGGAGGATGCATTTTATTCAAGTTGAGCGTTGAAGGCAACCTTCATCAGCAGATCTTGTAGTTGCGGAGCAATTGTAGGGGTGAATACTTCTTGCTAGTTACTAACTAATTGAGCATGTCTTGCATAGTTACTGCTGGGAGTGCGTGTTCGGATGCAGGCATGGAGATGTTCGCATGGAAATGTTATGCATAGGTCCCGGCGTTCACGCAGTGAGCAGCGGGTGAATATGGTCTGGTCTACACGATTTCTGGGCTCAGAACTTTATGGTCAATGAGACTAGGGCTTTTAAAGGATGTGGCAGGCACCTTTTGTTTGTAATTATATTGTCTTTGGCTGCTTGCGGCTATGATATTTATTTTCCTCTTTTCCTTGCTACTTCTTGAGCTCACAACGGAAACAAGCAAATTCGTGACTCCCTTCCACTACCATTCATCCCCTGCAGGCGCCTTTGCGGCGAGTGTGTCAGTAGGTGGGCTGGGAGGATGAAATCTTCCTTGTTGCGCTGTATGATCTTTAAATACTAAAATCTACTGCACAACGTTCTCAAAAACACACGACAATAGTCACGGTCATGAATCATGCTTACTCCGGAGTTACTTTTCTAATAAATATCTAGTTTCTCTCCGCTTGCTTCTGGAGTTTTGTTCCGATGGATATCTGGGTGCTTGAATGTGTTTCTGGGGCTCTTCTGCCTGCTCCCAGGCTACTGTTTTGATGAATAAGTAGGGTTACTCTTCACTGGCATTTAATACGCAGGTTTTATTGAGTTAATACGTGATAAAACTAAAGTAGATCCATCAACCGATCACCAACCAAACTCCCTGTATCGTACTAGTGTTAAGCAGGGAAATCTGTACTTTCACCACAACGGAGATTATGCAATGAAGATGCTCAAGTATAAAGCATATTGGCTGGGAGGCCATGGTCTGAAACACACAAGAGAGAGAGAAATAAGGCTGTAAAACACAAACCGCGTGGGGATACCTAGTGGTATAATAAAAGAGAGAGATGTGAAGACAAGCTTCGCTGTCTAAAACAAGTGGTGAAGTCACTGCGGCCCGGCCCGTGCACTTAAAATCAAACGCTAAACTAATTTAGGCTGCCCCACATGTGCTTGTGCGAATATGTTTAGATCCTCTACAGCTTTTGGCGGATTAACGGTTGGAAATACTAGGCTCAGTGTCCTTGGGAGCTAGTACCGCCCTGCCTCCGTGCGAAAATTCGTCTGACTAGGAAGACGATAAATAGGCATTCAAAAAACTTGCGAGGAAACCTATCGGTAATCTTCACCAAAGCTGCCTTGATTTGGATAACAATGTTACCTCGGTCAGCGACGATATTTATGCCTTCAAGCCGTTCAATTCGGATAGGGAATATTTTCTTTGGCGATCGGTGTTTGGGGACATGGGAACTTGCCAGATGTTGAGATGGTGCAAATTCTATCTGAATAGCCTGTTACAGTGCTGGCACCTTTGTATGATGTAATAAATCCCAAGTTTCTAGCTGGGAATCGTATGCGATTTCTGCCATCGGGGTTAGCTTCTTGTCTTATACTTCTTCATGGATGTGTTCTGATGGGACGATAACATAAACTCTAGACTTTCTGAATTTGCCGCGAGATTGGAGGTTGGAGGTATTAGAAGTTGTTTTCGTAGGGTTGTTTTCGTAGGGCTGATGGGCAATGCCAATGCCCATTCGTCATTATCCTCGTCGTCTCAACTTTTTTTCTTTACCAGTCATCAATAATTTCATAGCCTCCGCCGCTAACCGCACCCTGATGATTTATATGGGATTTCTAAGCCCTTGGGCCTGGAACTTTCAGCAAGGTGTGGGGGTGGTGGGGGTTAATGATGGAATGGTGGTGAAGCTTGCTAGACAATCTTGCTTTCCTTTTTCCCATTCACGGCCGTAACCATCAACAACCTAGCCAAGCACTGTTCAAACGAGTGAATGAAATGTAAAGTTAGGTGAGGTGAGGTTTGTATTTATCAAAGTCTAAAGGGTTCAAAATAGATGACGATGAATTCATGATGTGTACAAAAATAATATCTGGAGAGCCTTGAGCGCGGTTTGGCTGGTAAGTTCGACTGGTATCGAGCTTTGTCTGGTTGGTTGAAGTGTTGGGAACATAGGCGCATGCGTAGACATATGTAGGCGTTGCTGTTTGGTATTCCTGCAGGGAAGATATGCTGTGCAACCTATCAAGCGTTTCCATCCGTATACCTAGTGTTGAATCAAACACTGCTATGAATCTCCTCGTGGTCTTGATAGTGGAGACATAATTCGATACTGCACATGCTGTTTCTCCAACCCCTGCGCCGAGTACATGCATGGCATTGCCGCGGCGGTTCCAAAGCCGGCGATTCGGAATCATAAAAAGTGGAGCCACTGGGATAGCTTGCTCAGTAGGGCATCTTACCAAAATCCCAGTCACTGATCGGCGTTTGGCGCTGATTTTTGGCTTTCTGGTTTCACTTTCCACATTTTCGAGATTTCATATTCGATTGACTAGCTTTTCCAGCAACTGCCTACCGCCAATGAAGAGCGCACCAAGAAAAGACACTTCTCTGATGAAACCGAAAAAAATCAGATACAGCTCGCGTAAGAAACTTTGAGCCCCATGAATCCCGGAACAAAGAGAATAAATTGAATGAATCCAGGAAATAATCGAATTAGGCATTGTTGTGCTAAGGGTAGACGTAGCGATATTGAGTATATAGATACGGGTGATTGACGTTGACTGATCGTCGATCGTGGGGGGTCGAATTGTCTGCGACATTTTGGGGGTGAATATTTCCTCTTGGAAGAAAATACAATGGAACATACCAACTACTTATGGCCCGATGGGAAGTCTGACAGCTTTAGTCCTTCAACGGAGTCTAGCTCGCTATCAACAGCTACGTGGAGTCGCCGAGCCCAAGAACATTGGCTATGATTAGCATGAGAAGTGTACTTGTTGTTGTATATCATCGGGAGATACAAGTCTTTGATCTCCTTGAGTTGGCTGGAGATAGAGCGCAAACTTTGGTTCCACATCTCGTCGTCGTCAAGTTTGTGTTTGGCAGCAGATTGTATCCAATGACCTAGTTGAAGCGCCTCACACTCTTCTCTATGGTTTCCTCCCGTGCATGGAAGACGCAGGCCTTCGGTCTCATTGGTGGGCTCTTTATATAAAACCCGAATGATCTTACGCAACGATTCCACATGGGACTTCCGCACTCTTGTTAGCCTCTCTATTCGACTATTAGCATCTGCGAATGTCGGACTATGTATCACTTACCCACTACAAATCCCGGAATACAGGTGGATAATGTACCGGGTGTGGAGTGGTCAAAATGCAGACCTTGTCCTGGGTTCCATGCACCCCGAATAATCAATTCCTTTGACACTTCTGCGAAAACATCTTCGTATCCGAATACATAGCAACAAAGTAATGAATCCTCGTTTCCAGGTTTCGTGGCATCGTCTTTCATTGGTATAAACAGCTTGTCTGCGATTGGTTTCAGTGCCTGGTGGAATTCATACTTGTCGCAGATCTCAGCTATGTGAACCATCTCGCTCATTTCAATAGCGTGTGGTAAAAGGTCGCTTTGATGGTGTAGCGCCATGAGTATGATCTCGAGTGCCTGGGGGTCGTCATCCAAAGATATCACGGTGGGAGTTCCAAATATTTGTGACCGCCGTAGCTCTGCAGCCTCCTTGAGGTTGGATTCGGGACCAAACATTTTCCTAAACACTGGAGATGCTATCCAAAGGATTTGCGAAGCGACTTGGTACTGAACCATTCCGTTCATGTAAGTAGCCCATGGAGATCCAGGGGAGCAGGGGGTTTCAAGAAACATATCCCCCCCTTGAGCAATGACTACTATGCTGCCTGGGTGAGCCCTGGGGTTGATTGCCAGTCCCTCATATGGCGCGATTTTCGGAGAATCGTCTGAATGCCAGGCTTGTAAATGATATAGAAGTCTTTCATGAGTGACGAAGGGTCTGTTGCAATAGGCGCATCGATAAATTTTCATATCCCAGTTATCTATCCATGCGTCGTCTAGTGTTCCCGAAGATGTTTCGGTGAATGGGGGCGCTTTTTCAGGAGTAGTATGGGACCTGGGGATTGTCTCTAGTGGCTCTTCTCCTTCGTTGGATTCCATGGACGACTCTTTCAGAACGGCAAGCCCGGTCGATTCCGTCCCTCCATCCATCTCCGTATGTCTGGTAACTTGCTCTGTGTTCTCCCCAGTCCCTGTGCCGTTACAGTTCCAATCTCCCGCCGTTTTAAGAGTTAACTGCGAAACATGTTCAGCGCATGTGTAGCTTTCGCGGAAGCTATCGTCGTATACCTCAGTCGCTTCTGCCATGTCGCCGGCCTAGAGAATTTGATGACGATGTACGAGCTGTGCGCGAATCTCTAGATCCTACTCCTCATTAGCTATACTACTGGCATTTGAGATATGAACGTTTACCTGAAGACTAGTTTGTGATAATGGTCGGGCTCGGTAGTGGGGTTTGCAGATAGGTAAGATTAGAAGGTGATATAAGGGTGGCGACGAGTTTGGTGTCACAAAACAATTCCAGTAGGGTTGAATCACAAGGTGATTGGTTGACAGCATATAACACCATGCACAGAGCACATCGTTGTAGAGGCGCGCGTCTGCACCTTTTTTTGGAGTAAACCAACCATAACATAACTGACCCTGAGAGTTTAGAGGCGTACTTTGCGGGCTGCGCTGAAGATACCGTATAAGCGTCACATTATTTGTCCACTCTTCAGCCGTGGTGGCTCCTATTGCAGCTTTACAACTCCAGGGCGAATAAGGCCGCCATGATGGTCGCATGCTACAAATAAACCTGATACGGTCAGATTATACGGTATTCATAGCATGTATGTCTCATTAAACATAGTCTTGAGTCGGGCTTTGAGTCGTCTGCTTGAGTGGGATGCACGGATGCGACGAGACTCAGGCGGTTATTCTGACGATACGGGGCTGCTCCATAAGTACTAACTCAGGTCTGTAACTATAGGGTGGGAGGTTTAGTGACGTCGCCCAGCCCTATGACTGACTAGCACCCTGGTAGCAGCAAGCCGCAATCTCGCCCTCTCGTACTACTTATCAAAGGAGATCACTGTGTTTGTCGAGCGCCACACCGGTTCCGCTGGATCCCCGTGCCACTGGCAGCCGGAAAGCACTCCGACATAACAACCAAATGTTTCCACCTCGCTACCCCCACCCTCCTTCCCGATCAAGTCGCTCATCAGAGCGAGCGATACCTCTCCTTAACCACTCCACCATTCTTCGCCGCCCGCCGAGCTTTTTGGACGCCTACAGATCAGGCCAGCCCAGGCCACGTTCTTGCTGGCCGCCCTTAGCACAGACCAGGCCTGGCTGACTAGGAACCAATGTCCCCGCTACGACTACCCCGGTCGAGCCCTATCTTCTACGCCGCCTAAGTACGTCCTATCTGTCTTCCGCCATTTAACAGCGTATCTAACACCTCAGTCATAGGTGCCGGCAACATCAATAAGAACGGTTTAGATGACGGCAGTGTTGATGCAAAAGAACTCCGGGCCAGAAAATTCTATGCTAGCATTCCTGCATGAGTGAATAACACTCCTCTTTCACCTTCATCGGTCTTGTGGGACAGATCGGCTTCGAATCTTTCTGATATCGTGTCTATAAGTCCGGGCTACAACTGTATGGGTGTCACCTCCTGTGCGACATCATGTGTGAGGATCGAGGGCTCAGTGATCTCGGTAGTGCCTGAGTTGATGTGTTGCTACTGGACGGTAAGATGCAAGAATTGAGTAGGCATTTTCGTTCCCCCTGTCAATGATTGGCAACTACTCTACAGGCTCATGGGATTCTAAGAAAGCTGGGGTACAAGGAGGTGGCTTTGGAGGTATAGATCTAGCAGAGAAGCTAATGTGATATGTACTTTCTCCGTTCTAGTATCTTTCTGTGTCATCATTACCCACAACCATCCCATCCGCTACTCCACACTTGTTTCCCCATTCACATACCGTCTTAACGAGCCTTTGCTGTCTATAAAATGACCTTTGCGTGCTTCCTCTGCCTAGTGGCGACCAAATCTTGTCTTCTCATTGGCTTCAATGTGAATGCATGCTATCGTGGATTTGTGCGAACGAGTGATGGATTGCGCTCCTTGCATCTCACTAAATTTGGCCCAAATTTAATAAGCGAATCTCCTAGGGGATTAGTAGGATATTAATCTGACCAGCTTATGGCTCATAATGGGTTGTTATTGGGTAGTGAGTTTGTGAGTGGAGGCACAAGTCAGTTAGGATCGGACTCTATGGAAGATGAGAATTAGGATGATAATTCAAAATATCGTATGGATAACTATCCAGTTGTCTAGAGATGTTACCAGGTCAGAAAGCATGCGGTTTTGGACACAGGGTGCCAATTTTTGGTCACTTTCCACTGAAAAACTTCAACATTTGGATAGGATAGAATACGGCATTTATCATGGCAATTCAAGCCTAAAGATGTAATCACAGCCTCCAAACTTCATATACAAACTTCCATCTTAACCTCCGGAGTAACTCATTTCTAACACTGAGATCGTCATCAAACTTGGAAGTTATCGTAATTTTACAATTCCTATTAACCCCCTGCTTTCGTATACCAGACTTTCCGGGTTCACTTCGTGGAGAAATGAGCTTGCGAGCGAGGCGAAAAAGTCTGGGCACGAGAGCATTAACCCCCCCGCAATATTAAGACAAGAGTAAAGCGAAGGTTCCTGAAACATCACATCGACAAAATAGATTTAATAGGAAACAACATAGGTATGAATGTAATTTGAAAGCCAGTAGAAACGAGCCTAACGAAAGCGCATAGCATGGGAAAAGCAGACAAGGCTGAATCTTGTGTGAGCACAATTACCGCGGCTGAGGAGGAAGCACAAAGCACTCACTGACCAACTAAGTACCTAGTAGGTTAGTCTCAGAGTGTGGTACTTCCGAGACTTATAAGTACTTAGTAGGTGTGCCGGATGCGGCCCTTGAGGGGAATCCGCATGGTTGTAGGTAGCCTTCAGATAGATGGGCTCGATTCCAAAGTGGGTTTTTGATATTGATTTCAAGCTCTGATTAATATTTGAGGTTGATTAAGTTGGTGCCCTTAAATCGAGAGCGTTAAATGTCCCAATCTAACGACGCGCACTGTGTCCTCTCGATCTTGATGGGGTACTTTAGACCCAATTTGTAACTCCGACTAGCCCGGACTGATTTAATAGTCCACAGTTAAGGTATTGGTATGTAGTGCAGATGCTTTGTTTCTTTTTGTTGCGTTTATAGTCTTCAGATGTAAGCAGTCCGAGACTACTGTGCTTGGGTTTCTGGGTTGCGACCAGGGTAGTGAGTACATACGCTGTAGTTACAGCCCTAAATAACGTCATGACCCCACCACCTACAACTCTACATACAATGATTTAATGCCATCTATGGATTCGGCCCATCTCTAATCCATTCTCCAGGAAACCACTGCCTCTCCACCCCTGTCAAACCCTTCCAATCAAACCATCCGCCCCCTCCCAACAAACTCGCACCGGCTCCACCTGCGCCCATCCTACCACCTCCGCTACATTTCCCACGTAATCTTTCCAATATGCAGATAAAACACATCCCACCTCCCCTGTCTCCAGTACCAGTCTTGGTTCCAACAGCCTAGCACTCCTTGTCATGTCCCCCATATCGTTGATGAAAGAGATATATGGTGGGTTTGGACCGGGAAGCATTTCTGACATCGACCAATTTCTGACATCGCTTTATGGCGATGGTAAGTTGTAGACCACCTCCCCAGCTTTCCATACTCCGGTGCTCAACCTCATGTGCTTTATACCTTCTACTCATGGCCAACCTGGCTACACTAGTCTATGCCCACCCAAACCATTTCAAAACGGCCCACGGCTTCGGGGCCTAGACTTCTGCAATCTTCTCTTTCAATCGAGTCGCTTTGTCCAATGTAAATACCCTCTGCAGTATTTCGGGAACTGCGAGAAACTCGGAGTAATTTTTGACAACAACGTCTCTCTTATATCTTGCAGTTGTCTTGAATCTTCGGTTGGCCTGCGTCTCACATCGAATTTTCGGGTCCGCCTGTATTCGATCAATAGCTCCACTGCTTTGTACCATGTGTCCTTTAACTTGGGGGGAGCTTGGTCTGCGTTTTCGTAACAGGAGAGTAAGAAAATATCCCAAACGGAGCGTTCATCATAGATGCGAATTATTTCGTTCGGATCTGCGCCCTTGCTGAGGAGCAGAGACACCATTGCAATGTCAACGCTTCAATGTGCTTATCGACCGAAAGTCCGGTATCGGCAGAGACTTTACTAATGCGAACTGCATACTGCATAAAGAAAACAGTGCAGAAAACTCTGCACCTGTTTGCTCTCGAAGTTCCGTTTGATAATTGTCTCTAAGAAAGTTTCTCATTGTGCGATGCAAAAAATCGACCTTGTAACGTAGAAAACAGATCCCAGAAGTATCACTATCAGTATGAACCTTAACCTCAAGCAGGTCCTTGCAGCGATTATTCAAGCGATTTCTCCACTTCATGCAGGTGTCATGGCCCGCAGTGTCATCGACGGGCTTTAAGTCCACCTTAAGCGCATACTCCGGATCTTGCTGTTCAGAGTCCAAGAACATAAGAGCATAAACAGGAACTGGTCGCACTGCCTCCACTGTGATCTGAAAGATCTGCGCCGTCTCTTTCCGGTAGATAGGATCGATTCTTCGGAGTATGTACCTGAAATATTTCTCTAACTCTGGGGGAAACTCATTAAGCCTATGCTGTAGATGTGTATATCCTTCATCGCTATTCAGGTCTCTGAGGAGGTCACGAACGACTAAATAGACCCAGAGCCATACGCCATGTGCCTTCTCAGCGATTTGTGGAATAAGGTTAGAACATCGCGAATCGACGTTACTAAGGTTCCTGAACAATTCGTTCTCTACGAGCATATTCTGGACATTTTATCATGTCATCAATTGTGAGATCTTCGACTCGCAACTTCCGGTCACTCTTGTCGAAGGCACGGACAAAAGCAGTCCACGGTCGACTGGATACACAAAGCTTAATGTTCTGCGAGACAACCAGTTTCTGCAGACAATGAATGATCTCGGCCTCGTGCCCGTCATACTCATCCAGACCATCAATGAAGAAGCAGAATCTCGCCGGCAGAGACTTTTGATCCGCAATTTGTTCCAAAATACCCGAAAGCTCGGGAGTCCCACGGCTCCAGAATCTGGTGGTCCGCACAGACCTCTTGGATTAAATCCGGACAAGACCGTAGCACCTGATAGAGCAAACTCTGGAGAAGACCTTTTTGTGACTTTTGCATTGGAAGGCCAGCGTTCCAGAAGAAATAGCTTGCAGTGACTAGTTTCTCAGATAGGGCCCAGGTGCGCAGGGCTTCCAAAGTACGCAGATGATTTCAGATGTACTTCATCAAAGTTGACTTGCCACTGCCAGCCTTTTCATACAATTAGAAAGTGATAACTAAATGAATAACCTTGTAACACTTGCCTTCCCGCTTATCCAGTATATGCCGTCATCAGACTTTAGCCAGTCCAACAATCGGATTTCGGTTTGTCGAAAGTCCACCGCAGAGTTTCCTTGTGTGCCTCCTCAATATCTGAACGCCGTGATTCATTGATTCGTAGCATAAGCTTTTAAGGATTTCTGCTCCCACTCCAGCTTTCTAGCGTCTTCTGCAAGGGCAGATACTCTGATTGGAAGATCGTTGAGAGCGGTACCTTGGCTTTCGACGATGTCCGATTTCAGTTGTTCTAGCCTAGATGCCGTGTCCCGTTGGTTCGCTTCGCTACAACGTTTAATCGCCAAGATAAGGCTAGCATGGCCATTCCTAACTCATAGCTTAGCACAAGTAAATAAAGTGTGCGGACTATGTACTTCAGAATATACACCATGCGTTTGGTGGCTTCATCTTGTATTTTACGCAACCTTGCTTCAAGCTTTTCAATATCCTTCTTTTTCCTCGCGCTTCTCATGGCTTGACGCAGGCATGCCAGCTTCCGAAAGCGGGCCTCATCCCCGACTTTAAGGTCCTGAAGGATTTCGATAAGCTGGTTGCATAGCGATTTACTGTCTTTAGCAAGCTTTATGAGCGCCCTCTCATTCGATGACAACGGACCTGCCGAGCTGGCCAGAGGACTGGCTGCTGAAATATCTTCGCTAAGATCTTTAATATACCGAATAACCTCTTCAAGCTCAATATTCTCTTCCCTCGCTACACTCGCTGACTCATAGAATTCCTGGGTCTCCGCGATCAAAGTTACACCATACTCAGTCAACTGTGCTATGCTTGCTGCTATGCCGATAGCTGCAAAGGCTTCGGCCATGATGTATCTGGACTGGGGCCGTAATGCTGTTGCTTGTGAATAGTAGTCACAGTGTATCCAGAACGAAACGATGTGGAGTAGAGTAGTTGGAAAACTGCAGAACTGTGTGCTGTTCAGCTAGTACTACTCGTCGGATTTTCAAGTTTCCGGACATGTCATTATAAGCGCTCTTGGCGACACATTAATTTACAAATGACTACTCATTTAATTTCTATGACTACACATTATAGTCGAATGACTACTAAATCAAACTAAGTGCTAGCTGCAGAGGCATTAATGTTCAGGAACAAATACTCCGCTGCGCTACCATGATATGCACTAATGATTTCTGACCGCAAGGTATGTACCAAGGGCGGCATGCTGGTAGCGAGATCTTGGGATAATTTAATCTTATCTAAGACATCTAATCAATGACAAGGGTACCTGGAGACTTGAAAATCCGACGAGTAGATAGCTGTTTTTTCACGGCCGCTTACTCGGTATTACAATATCGTAAACCGTAAACCGCGAAGTGAAAGAGGACCTATTTATGCATATTCCGTGTATAGAACGCTTTCTGATTGGAGGAAAACTCGCGGACTTAATTGGAATTGGTTTAAAAAGCATCAGCGTGAGAGCTATTCGAATGCTACACGAATGCCAAGACCAGATTCATGCAACTACTATCCATCTTAGGCTACTAGCTGGCTAACAAATACCAAGCCTTAGATGGTTAAATTTAATTTGACTTGTTGCTTAGGATTCTTAAGCATATAAAAACTCCTCATGTTTGTAAAGATCCCTTAGGTGTTTGCTCTAACAATGTGACCGAGCTCAGTAGAGGCCTGAGTTCCCCTTGAACTGCTCTGCTGGAGCTAAAGAGTACTAATAGCCTATGCCTAATGATCACACACCTTGTCATGTTCTCAGACCATATCATCGCCTCGGCGGACACTAGCGGACACTTTAGGAATCTTTAGGTACTCATGTCGCCGAAAAGTCCCGAATCACGTGCTCTAAGGGTTAGGGGTGCCTCCATGAGACGTTGCGGTAATGTATGAGAAACTTCAGCTAAGTATATTCCCAAGCGATATTTGGCCTTAGTTGAGAGTCACCGGCGCCTAACAGACACGTCACAGTCGGTACACTGGTTTCGAGTTGAACATCCAGTAGCAATATACTCTATACACCTAACCCATAGATCACGTGATTTGGGACTTTTCGGCGACATGGGTACAAGAAGAACCTTAAGAATCCTAAGCGGCAAGTCAACTTAAATTTAGCCATCTTTGGCTAAGTATTTGTTAGTCATTTACTAGCCTAAAATGGTTGATAGTTGTATGCTAGAGGTGTTAGTTTTGGTTTTGATTTTTTAACGCAACACCACAGTCCTTTCATACAATGACCTGGGGCCAGACAAGCCAGATAAATGTAGTGCAGAGTTATGTATCATATGAAAAAGGGGATATTTTGACGACGATCCTAAGTAGGGTTTGGTTGTATAACCGTTACAGCATTTTTGACTGTATTGACCGGTTTTGTCACGGCTATATAAGGACAACCTACTTAGGACCGTCGTTAAAAAAACCCTTTTATCATTCTGTAGCACCCTAATTCAAAAAAGCTTGTAAGACGATCTACAACTTATGGACTTATTTTTCTTTGAAGTTCTCAAAATATTTCACTTGTGCGAAAGCTGCTGCATTGCATACGGATTGGAATATGGTACGTACTTCCGTGCTTACGCGGCAAAAGTTCGCACGAGCAATGCATTCCTATCTCTTTGGTGTCCAGTTCTTGTGATTCAGCACTCAAGTTTTGATCTCCCTCTTAAAAGTAACATATCTTTGTTCAGACCATTTCAGCCTACTACCCAACCAAGCAATTGGGGAAGCTCGTAGCATCCTTCCGTGGACCTTTTGCACGTGAGTTTTCAACATTAGTCGCAAATCAATCACCATAACCTCTCCTGCATTCTTTTCATCCTTCATATCCTGTTTGCTTATTATTGTCAGTATTTCCTCAGCTCGTTTCGTAAGACAAACATAGACATTTCCAGACGCCTGCCGTGGTTCGCGACGCCTATGGGCCATGGGATCAACCACTTATGACGGCGATGAATATAGCAATCTGGGTGGGTCTGATATGGACAGCTCAATCCCACCATGGCAGGATGATAGATGGTGGATTCGCCGGCCAGCCAAAGCTCTGCGCGTAATAACATCACTGAGAGAAAGCGTCCGCGGTTCAACAGCATTCAGAAGTCGGGTCTACGATTTGCTTACACATAGCTATTTTCTTCTCAAGGGCGACTATCTCAATGCTCTCCTCGTTTTTCTGCCACTTGGGATAATCGGCGGAGCGGTGGGCTGAGACGCAAATGCTGTTTTTGCGCTTAACTCCTTGGCTCTCATTCCTTTACCAGGATTGCTGAGCTTTGCTACTGGAGACCTTTTGGTATATATCAATAAGGCAGCAGAGGGACTTCTTAATGTGATTCTAGTGAATCTGATTCCACTGATAGTAAGCTCATTAATTCGGGAATTGAGAATACACAGGTCAGTCATGGCTGATCTCAAATAGATCGGTATTATATCTGTAACCTGAGGTGAGATTCGCATCGCGCAGTCATTCGTGATTGGAAGCATCTTGTCAAACACTCTTCTGGTAAACTGTCACGGCTCTATACCTATATGAATGCACCTGATAACTTTGGCCCTAATAGGGACTTGGAGGCAGTTTCTTCTTAGGCGGTTTGCGCTATCATGAGCAAGTCTTCAACTCTACTTTAGTCGGATTAATGGCTTCCCTTCTGGTGGTCATCGCCAGTCTCTTCGTCATCTTTGGAGCACTCTCCAGCAGTCTTTTACCTCCCAGTGATGATTACTCGCAAGACATTTTAATGCTGTCGCACGCTACAGCATGCATGTTGCTACTGCTCTACATCTTATGGTTCCAATTCAGATTCAGGACCCATACTAATCTTGCTGAACCGTGGTATTCCAAGGAGGATAACGAACGATGCCCCAACCTTCCGCCGAGATCTCGTCCCGCTCCCAGTTTAGCCTTCTTCATTACTCTAACCACTCTATCTTGCGCTGTAATCTGTGCTAGATATCTCATTGCAAGTGTAGATGCCGTTGTTCAATCGGAGCACATTAGTAGGACCTTCATTGGACTGGTTCTGCTTCCCACCAGCACTTACACCTTCAACTACATCCAGACGTTTGCCATTGCTTGCGAAGATAAAATGAACCTAGCTGTTGAACTGACGCTGGGAGCCAGTGTGGATGTTACTTTTGTCATTTTACCAGTTTTAATATTGATAGGCTGGGCGATTCGCCAGCCAATGTCGATGCAATTTCAGCTGTTAGAAACCATTCTTTTGGCAGTCAGTGTTTTCTTGACGAGTTCAATAGTATCTAATGGAAAGAGCAACTATTTGGAAGGGGCCATGTACTTGGGAATGTAAGCGGTATTCTGATCACCACCAAAGAAGTGCACACAGAAGTGCTAATGGCACTCGCAGATATACTATCATCATTCTTACCTACGCTGTATATCCGGGTGTAGCACAGGGCCCCTAAATAATTTATTGTCTCGCGACCTCTGCAAAATGAAGTTCGAGGCAATGGAAATGAGAGCAAAATGTCGCCGGGAAAGCATGGCTTGTTATGTTAACACAGCCTAAGGCATTGGGAATACAATTTAATTAGTGTGCTATGCTCAACAAGTTTGCGATCTGGAAATCAAGGTTAGCGATCTCAATCTACAGATGCTGAATATCATCAAGGTCGTGGAGCTTCTTTTCAAGCCTGTTCATGGCTTCTTCAAGATTTTGATCTCACGGAGTCGAGTCTCAAGCCGCTCAACGCTAGACTTACTTTAAAGTACCGACCCGTCGTCTGGCACGTCGAAGAGGGCAAGTGGGTTAGAATCGGGATCTAGTTCTTCGGGACCGGGGATTAATGATCCGAAGGATATCGATTTTTAAGGATGTCGGTTTTGAGGGCGTTAAGGATGAGAACGAGTGCAGCTGCCCGAGTATCCCGCGTACAGTGAAGCGTGAGGACTAGTTGGTACGAGAAAGATAGGGCACAGAAAAGGTGTTTCTTTGGGTATTCTTTGTGCAATCTTTGGGGTTTCTTTGTGCATTTACAGGCAGGATATCCTGGTTTACAGCGAGTCTCGACGGGGCTTGTTTAGGACTTGGGAGACAAATAGCAAGACTGTAATTCTTAAGGAGAAAATTTTGGATGCACATTAGTCCCCTCTTGTTAAGATCAAACGTGATACTATGTGATTTAATAACAACCTTTGCGAATTTCACACACGCCTAAGATGCATCATCGTCATCCATAGTCGCTGCGAGTGACGGTTCCCCCGATATTGCATGTTCAACCTTTAGTTGCTCCTGTGGTTCCTCCTGCATAGCAGGGTTAATAATTTCTTGTGCCCTCATGTCCCTTCACGTCGTGTTCGGCTCTTATTGTAGATGTGAGTTTGTTAATCAGGTTGCTGTTGTGAATAGTAGAGCTGTTATAGTCGGGCTTTTATGCCATAGTGTAGGAGGCAAACGGTATGTCGATTAGCTGGAGAGTTGTGAATATTAAATAGTGTCGGTGGATTTGTGTTGGGATTTGGAGTTTTATTTGTCGACTCAGGAAGTGTTGGTGATGTTTTTTCGTAGAAAGGAACCCTTCGACGTTTTATAACCCTTCAAAAGTTTAGACAACTTGAGTTCATAGCTCTCTACACAACTTTCATCAATGCTACGCCTGTAAATGCAAACAGCAACTTTTGACTTGTATATAATATATCTACTGTACCAAAAATGCCCCATTTATTGATGCTGAGTTAATGCTGTATTAATGTTGAATTCTTTACAAATGTATACATCAGCTGAACTTGTGGGGTATATCAGGATTTGCAACAATATCAATTGTTCTGAATGTGGGATCAATTTCACAATAATGTAGCACAGAAGACCACATTAGATTGTATATTGATGCCACATTGATGCTGGATTGTTGTCATATTCAAAATGATGTGCATTGAGTTAAATAGTAGAGTTATACTACATTACTTCCACAAGTGTATATTTCGCACATGCTCGATGGCTCACTTCCAGGTGGTACCTCTCCAGCTGACTGATATATGGTAAAAAAATATCTCTGGCATGATTCAAACCTGTTTCAATGGGTATTTTACACACCCACTAACCACTATACTATGTATGCAGTTTGCTAAACATAACATCATGTTAGGGCTATTTGTAAGTATACTGGTTTATTACTATCACATCATTGTGACAAGAATGTGGAATGCCTGCCACATCTATGCAAATGCTCAATGCTGCTCAATTGACCAATATTATCCCATTCAGCTAAATACTCAATCATTTACAATGTCATATTTACTGGTACCTTGCATTACTGTGGTATGTTGAGCTATTCCCTAGTAATTGGAATGTTAAATTTAGTAATATGCTACACTCACTGGACTCTGGGAGTCATGCTGCACTCGGGTAAATGTGGCACTGCAGTCACATCAATAAACGTTTTTTGGCATAGTAAGTAGCGCTTAATGAATGTATATAGAGTACATATACATTTAGTGAAAGTACTAGCGTCTTGGCAGGTCTGCATGACGCATATCCAAACTCGCCATCAACCTCAATCAACTACAAAAAATGCTATGTCCACCACTCCACCACCAATTCTCCCTCTTCCCCCGAGCGTTATATCCCGCCTCCGGAGTAGCGTAACCATCCCCTCCCTCGCCACCGCTCTCTTAGAGCTCCTCCAAAACTCCCTCGACGCGTCCTCAACGCAACTAACTCTCACCATAAACCCCTCACGCCCTAGCTTCACACTCACCGATAATGGCCACGGGATACATCCGGAGCAGCTGTCATCCGTTGGGACCCTCTATGCGACGTCAAAATACCCTCCAAACGAGCGCTACTTCGGATCTCGCGGCGAAGCTCTGGCAGCACTTACACAGCACTCCATCTTGACGGTTACTTCTCGAGCACAGGGTTGGAGGGGAAGTCGACAGTGTCGGTGGAGCTATGGGAAGCGAGTTTTCGAGGGTATTGCACCTGACTATGCTTCCCTGGCCGAAGCCGGGACGACTGTGAGGGTGGAGGGGTTGTGGGGGGACATGCCTGTGCGGTTAAAAGCCAGAGAGGGAATGGATATGGAGCGTGAGTGGGGTAAAATATTGAAGATTATCGCGGGATTACTCATGAGTGGCCGTGGGAAGGATGTGGGAGTCGTGGTGCGTGATGAGAACGGCGCCCGGAGGCTCACGATTAAGGCACAGAACAGAGAACGCGGGGAGCCGTGGGATCTGGCGGTTTTAAGACAGGGATTCGGCAGCGATGTGGTAGGCGATATGGGAACTTGGGAAAGCGTTAAAGCTCGACAGAGCGGGGTTAGAATTGAAGGTTGGATTTGCTCAGTGGGAAGCGGATCGAAGAGCGTGCAGTTCCTTTACGTGAACGGATTTCCATTGACGTCGGGAGAGACGGAATTGCACAGAGAGGTCAATCGGATTTTCGCAAGCTCTGCATTTGGAATTGTGGAGGAAGTTGACGGAAAGGGCGTTCCAAAGAAAGGAGGGATGAGGAAGGGAGTGGACCGAAGAGGAATGTTTGTACTTCGAATTGAGTGTAGAGGGAGTGACAGGAGCGTTCTTGGAGGAGAAGGTGGGACAGAGAGAAAAGCGGGGGTTGAGGGCGAGGTAAGTTTCTCTAGAAGTTACTTGCGATCGAAGCTGACGAGATAGAACTTGAAATCTGTGATAGAGTTGCTGCAAAAGTTGATCTATGAATTCTTAAAGACACATCACTATAAACCTTCTGCCATTGGAAGTATATCTGGGAAGAAAAACGCCAAACCGTCCACAACCATACCTGAATTGTTTATAAGGACGGACAAAAAAACAAGATCACGGTCAAGTTCACCTGTAACATTGCCTTCAGGTGGAGATCTATCCTCGAAAACGAGGGCTCGAATGATGGACCTAGAAAACTGGACCCGAGTTAAGGCTGCTAGGCACGACATTACCGAAGTGGATGGTAGGTGCACAATCTCTGGGCCGAAGATACTGGCGCCGGCCAATCCGCCCATCAGTACACGCCTCTCTGCTGCTGATAGCAACACCACCTCTATTCAGTCAGAAGAGCCGTCCGAAACAGTAAATTGGATCAACCCAACCTCCGGCAAAGGCTACCAAGTCAACACCAGAACCGGTAACACCGCCGCCATACTCCAAGCCCCTATTGCTGGCACAAAGCGCTCGCATTCCGCAACCCTTCCAGACCGCCGCATCTCTGTGCTGACGAAGCGCCCCAAATCCGCCTTATCTTCTCCCCCAGAACCTGGTGAATTCGTCCAACAACTGCTCGCAAACTGGAAGAACCCTGTCTTTGCACTCGCAGAACCAGCGATTGCCGCAATTCCTCTTGACCTTAACGCCACGCACAATTGCCACAGCCTAGAAGCAACCCCCTTCACCGCAGCCACCTCTCTGCGTGTCGGAAAACTCACAAAGTCTGGCCTCCAGGCTGCGGTGGTGATAGCACAGCTAGATAACAAATACATCCTTACCAAAATGCATGGCACTACCGATGCACCTATGCTGGTGGTGATTGATCAACATGCCGCTTCGGAACGAGTTCGAGTAGAGGACTTGTTCCAGGAACTATGCGAGACGAGAGGCGACGAGCCACCAGACCCAACGCAGAGCGTGAAAAAAGCTTTAACTTTTTCCGTTTCTACGCGTGACGCTGCACTGCTGAAGAGGTTTCAGATGGAGTTTGAGAGATGGGGTATCGGCTACACACTCTCTACACCTCCCGAAACGGTGACTGTCCACACTCTCCCCCGCATTGCAAAAGACAGATGCGATACCGAGCCTGTTCTCGCTATTGAGCTACTCCGGAAACATTGCTACGAACTTGAAGAGCGCGGGGTGCGAAAAGCCGTGGAGGGTGGGAGTTGGGTAGAGAAGCTGTCGCAGATCCCAAGGCCGTTGGTGGAGATGGTGAACTCAAGAGCTTGCAGGGGAGCAGTGATGTTCAATGACCCGCTAACACTGGAGGAATGCCAAATCTTGGTACAGCGGTTAGCACAGTGTAAATGGCCATTCATGTGCGCGCATGGACGGATCTCGACGCGGCCACTTGTGGAGTTGGGGACGGATTCCGGGAGGAAGGAAGGAGGAGGGTTCAAGGAGGCATTCGGGAAATGGAAAGATGGAGGCTTTAAGGGTTTGAAGCAGGTGTAAGATAGATTTTTTTCATCTTTAATCTGGCGTGGATTTGCTCGGGGTTGCGATTTCTTCTTGGGGTTGGCGTTTATTTGGGTAGGGCGTGAATCGGTGGGCGATAGTTTATGTTTATCAGAAAGTGTTGTTTATATCGGAGTCGTAGGTAGACGAGTATAATTGACGTAAACGTTGAAGGTGAGGATTAAATATTCGCTCGACGAGTTGCTTTGGAGAATTCCCATTCTATCATTGAATGATCGACTGACTTGATGTAATTGGAGACAAATTGGTATTGCGTAGAATAATCTTTTACGAGTCGATTCCAATTGCTAGGTGATTTGTTCCCAGCGAACAACGCATTTCCAAGAAGTACATGCAGCAAGGTTTTCTTGATTCTGATTTACAGAGAGTTTCCTCTGTGCGGCATTTACACACCTTCCAATCGTGAACAATGTCGCTGTGTTGTAAAAGCACTTCGTATGTATGCATCTTGCGAATGTTAGAGACCCGTTGGGCCATTCCATCCTACAGCCGTTTTCGCCTTCAGCAGAATGGCACTGACTTCCCGTCATCGCTCAACACTACGAACAGTCTGGCAAGTGCTCTTGACCTATCTCAGCCCTGTTCAAATCTTGCTGCTGGCCCTGTTATGCAGTAACCGGGGTTTCCGGGCTCTTCCCCAGGTTCTCACGGATGGAGGTGATAGAAACAGCACATTCTAGGTACTTGCGGATGGAACACAGAATCTAGCAGCACTTGTTGGATTATTTGCAATGGACAGTGTAGAGAGATATGCCGTTGGTAAGTGTGAGCCATCGCGAGTTTTTGAGCTGCTACTAACAGGGAATTCTGCGTTAAGATCACACTAGGGGTTATTTATCAGCTGCCATGGCTACCTGCTCTCTTTTAGGGATTCCGGGTTACGTTCGGGCACTCGTAAAGTTGGCAATGGGGTCTAAATCGTGCTAGGGTTCTGGATTCCCTATTGGTAACATTATCTATCTCACCACCCTACGCCTCATCTTCTAATGTTCCTGCAAAAGCCCCTGTATGTACGTCCTCTTCTTAGAGTGACAAAATCGGATAGACTACTAAAGGAGGAGCTCACCACGGTCCGCTATATCAAACGCACGATTGACCGCCAGAAACGCAGCCACTTTTCGTAAAGTGAAGCAGGTTCATCATACACATGAGTCATTTCTCGCTACCGATGCCACTGAGAGAAGCTCTGACAACAAAACCTCTCTGGTTTACAACACTCATCATGATAGATATCGAACTAACTCAATGGTTCTCTTGGCGATATGAGGGTCATTATTGGGTACTGCCGCTGTTACGAGCTTTCTTCTCTCGAAAATGGACTTGGTCCATAGTAATGGCATCCTTTGGGCTATTTTCGGCGCTCGCACTTTCTTGAATTATGTGGTCTTATGTGTTTGTAAAGGAGCAGGCGCCCAACAGTGTTCGCGGTAGAGCACAATTTCAAAGCCTTAATGAATTTGCGGTTGCACATCCGGCATAAAAGTCATCTGAAGCGATTTTCTGCGACTTCCAAGCGGTTACTGGGTGGTATGCATGAGTGTGCAAAGCAATTTCCATAATTGCGGCGGCAGCGATATCTCTTGGGTATGTCCCCGTGCAGTCTCAGTTTTCAGCTACTCTGTGCTGGTTGTCAACACAGTCATATCTGCCAGTATGTGGAGGTACGAAACGGAGCGACGTCCGATGCAGTATGGTGGCTCGAGACACAAGCCTTTTTAGCAGCGTTGAGGGTGGTTGTGGGTTTGGAATCCAGAATTCGATAACTATGATGGTTTCGATACATATAACCTTCCCCCCAACGCTTACTTCAATGCTTATAAACTAGCCGTTATCTGGTCTGGGTCATTAAATACTGGCTATAACGATGATGATAAGCTACAGATCCCCACTCCTTTGTTAGATAGACTGAATGAATTACGCATTCTGGACATCTTGAGACAAACACGGAATATAGCTAACGGCGAACTTCCGGAACCGATTAAAGAGGGCTTGCCCAATAATGTCACCTCAACATGGGTATTTCCGAGGGTGGTATTCATGTCATGGTTGGGGTACAGAAGTTTGAGCGAGCCATGTCCAGGGCGGGATTTCGGTTGTTATATTGTCAATATCGGTGGCTCAGAGAAGTGGAAAGGTCAAATCGTGTTTATGATTCGATGGCTTGATTGGGCGCTGTAGGGGTTGCGGGCTATCACGGATACAAGGAAGATTCCAATTACGGCGGCCCGGAGCGACAAAACCGCCATAACCTCGAACTCCGATTCCCAACTCCCAACTCCCACTCTTAAAAATCACAATTATCTACTTTACCATCTGCACCAGAAGAAAGAAAATTAAAAAGCTGCAATAGTACTCAGGTTCAAGGAGTTCTTTATGGTATTGCAGGTTGTTTAGGGTTCGTTTTTTGAGGGTTTGAATTTTTGAATGCAATTTTCAGTGTGTACTGCACCAAGTTCCAACTTTTGTGTAGAAGGTGCTATATGTCCAATTATCAATATATCTCAATAATTATCCCTCTATTTTTCGCCTAGAAAGCGAAACTATTGTTGAACATCCGAAAGAGTTGTGGGTGGGGGGGGTGGTGGTGGCATGCAAACGAGTCTGCAGTTAGCAGTTTAGAGTTGAGAGTTCGAGGTTATGGCGGTTTTGTCGCTCCGTCGTAAAGGGAGATTCCAACCGCTGACGCCACTTGCTACAAAACTCGCATGCATGGCGCATAGTGCAAGTCTCCAGAATCGCCTTGCAAAACTTTCGAAGCCCAGAGATAAAGCAAGTGGTAAGATATATCGACCGAGATAAAATTCAGTCGAGTACAGTAGCGTTGTTTCATACGAAGAACTTACGGGCCAATCTTTGATATTCATAATCACTTCGGTCCTTCAGAATCCCCTGTACTTTTGTACTTCAAAATCCTCAGTAAATAAAAACCATTTTTGCGGTAGAATTACCTGAACATGGATATCTCTGTGGTTCGGAATCTACACATCCTCAGATAGTAATAATTCCTTCTGCGTTTCTGAATACTCTGAGAACCTCTGTCATTTACAATCGATTCTGCCCTACGGAATCCCATGAATGTATGTTCTCCAGTATGCTCAGCACATTAAAAACATCTGTACACTGGAATCCCCTGTATGTGGCTATCCCTGTGGTTTAGAATCTACACTGTTTATCGGAATCCTCTGTTACTGATATTCCCTTCTGTTCTCTTGAAACCCCAACGCTTTGAAAGTCGATATAATGAAATTAAATATAAACTAAGAAAATTTGGTTGAAGCATCTCCGAACGATATCGAGTTTAATCTCCAAGCGCATCTCCGAGCGATCTCGAGTTCAGTCTCCAATTGCATCTCCAAGTGTATCTCTAAGCGATCTCGACTGCTTTCTCCAAGAGCATCTCTGAGCGATCATAAGTTTAAGCTCTAAGCGCATCTCCGAGCAATCTCGAGTTCAGTCTCCAAGTGCACCTCCGAATGTGCTCGAATGCTGTCTCAAAGTTCACCTCCAAGTGCACCCAATTACGATCAGATAGATAGGTAGGTAGGTAGGTAGGTAGGTAGGTAGATAGTGAATATCATTCTGCTCTCTATGCAATCGCGCATAGTGTAGATTTGGAACGAGATCTATTGCATATTATATGGTTCTAAAGGAGATCGGCGGCAGCTAAAGAGACGCCACGAAAAGCCGCGAAAGGAGACTGGCTGCGGCAGGCCAAGGAAGGAGACCAGAGGGGAAAGGAGATACGCAGCGATAGGAAGATCCGAGCATCATGTTCGTTGTTTTCAAGCAAGCATGGTTACGCATGGTAAGTGTTTGGCTAAGTTGGGCTAGAATGTCATCATGTGGGTGGTTAGATGCTAGTTGTCGAACATGCTGAGCAGACGGAAAATGCATTGTGCGGAGCAGTACCGTCGACACTAACTCGTATTACTGCGTAGTATGTGATGACAAAGTCCACCCGTATATCTACTTAAGTAACTACTCCGTTCACCATCGACCTTGATCCTTGCAGACATTTGCAGCAATACTCCTACCCCAGGGACATGTTTAGTTCCTTGGTAATTATTAGCTGCTTGCGGTCGATTCCCTCTTCAGCTTGATATCACTCGATTCCCTCTTCAACTGGTACCGCGTCTCTTTGAAGGCCACTTTGTTAGCAGTTAAGATTGAAATAATGCCATAACTACACCCAGAAGGGGGTTTCTAGTGTAACATCATAAATGGATGGTTGTTAAGTACAGTATTATATGTTTTTTTGGCAGAACAGACAAACGACGGTCCCGAATTGTGTATACCGTCTCAAAGCGGGCCGGGAGACAGTCCAAAAACGAAAATCCTACCCTTGCGATTTTATGGCAAGGGATTTACAATAGGAGAAAGGGATGGGAGGCTGATATCTCCCCATATAACTCTGTCAACATCATTTCAGCTCCTTAGGCACACTCTCAAACGACCACAGTAGTTCCATCGAGATGCTGAGCCTTTACTTCTTTCTTGCGCCGCTCTTCCCATCAGTGCTGGTAGCACCACTTGTACTTGGAATCACATTAAAACCCGGGAGTAATGATCTCCCTATTCTGACACTGCCTTATGCTACCTACAAAGCGTTTTCGTATGATGTCATGGGAGACGTACCGTCACCCTTCTTTACCCCTCTGATTCAGCTAAACGAAGCAGTAATATACCTTCAAGAACATCAGATTTGCAGCACCTCCCACTGGACAGCGTCGATGGCCCAAGCCCGGGCCTCCACCGAATGAAACAGGAGTACAGGATGGTTCAGTTGGAAAGCAGTGTATGCAGGCGGCTCCGGCTCAGCTGAATGGTTCGTATTCCCTGAATAATCTCGGGGTGATGCTGGGCTCAATGAATGTGGAGAATAATAGTGGCTCAGACTATTCTTGAGACTCAGGAGCCTATGGGTGAGGATTGTCTACTTATGGATGTTGTGGTACCTGGAGAGGTGGTCAGGGGCCAAGTCAAGGACTTGTCGGTGCTGATGTGGATTTACGGCGGTGGTTACAGTATGTTATCCCGCATTTTCTGTTACTATAGCGTCGAAACTAATGTGCAAGCGCAGTATTTGGATCGAAGAACATACTCCCGTGAGATTTATCTTCCAAGACGACAATATAGTAACGTGGCTTATTGAAATTACTTCGTCCTGGGTACGATGCAGGCGGGATTATTACGTCCGCAAAAAATAGGTTGATTTATGTCGCAGGGAACTACCGTGTGAGCATGAGTACTCCCCCACACGCACGCTGAGCGACCGCTGATGCTACTCGAATCAATCTAGCTAGGCACATTCGGCTTCCTCTCCGGACCAATGGTAGAGGCACAGGGAACGCCCAATGCTTGTTTTCATAACCAACGTGCCACCCTTAAATGGGTTCAAGACTACATCCATCTCTTGGGCGGAAATAAATTAGTCGTAACAGTTATGGTATGAGTCCACAAATTCGTCGCTCCTCTTGTACTTATATACCTTACCTGGGGAGACTCAGCTGGTGCGGGATGAATCCTCCACTACCTTGTTAGCAATGGAAGAACCCTAGATCCTATGTTCCAGCGTGCAATCCTTCAATCGCCTGCATTTGAACCCAGATACAATGCAACGTGCCTTCAACCCGAGTACACCTCCTTCGATACAGCCGCAGGTTGCGCCCAGGGCAGTGGGCTGGCGTGTCTGCGCAGCAAGACGGCCGAGGATGTATTTACGATTGTGAGTTTAGTATTGTACGACAGCCCCGGATCCTTCGCAGTTGAGGGTGGTTCAATAACGGAGTACAAATCAACCGTCTCCATTGCTTCTAAAAAAACTCAGTATCCTTTAAACTGGTTTTCAGAGCAAATATCATGGAAATAAGTTCTAAAAGTAGATATTTTATATAGATATATTCCGACTTGTACGTCAAGCGGGCGGTTTTGTAAATAAGTTGGCCTATTTGTCATCTAGCCGACTTATTTGTAAATGCTTTTTCTTGGTGTATACGCGTATAAGTCAGAACAAATATCTTCAAACCCATCCCCACTACCACCACCACACACACACCTTCGACAACCACACTCAACGCCTGGTTTTGCCAAGCCCCCCTCCTTTTGGGGGGGAGCGGGGTATTACTTTGGCTTCACGATATTCCTCTGTCTGTGTCCGCTTGCTTTTGCAAGTGTATCTCATCATTTTAAGGCTCTCTTTACTACTCAGCATTGACGTTGACCGGTAGTCTACCCAGCAACTCGCCACTTGACTTTTTACGCCAGTTATCAAAGCTTACGACATGCCTGTGGATATACCAGTACGTGAGGTCCGGAAGCGTTAAAGCCATGGCCTATCAGCGCAGTATCAGTGAAGTTCCGTTAAGCGGTTGCCTAAAAAAACCCCGCGAAACGTGAGTGCTGAGATACACGCTCCGTACAAGCTCTTTGAACCGACTACGATGGACAAGACCCGCTTCTCGGGCACCACGAGGACGAACTACAAGAGTGGCCTTACGATAACATCACCCTTCCGCCCCCCCATTCACGTCAAAGCCCGAAGATGGTCAGCACGCCATGTATGACCTAGGGAGTTTTCATTTCCGGACCTTCGATAAAGTTCTGCCTAGTTTCTAGGCGGTTGGGGTATTCCACTGCAATAACTTCAATGAGACCCTGGACTGTGTGGGAGCGAGGATTTTCAATTGGCGGTCATCTGAGATGGGAGTGCAGGTTATACTCTAGGAAAGGGGGGCCAATTAATGTGGTATGGGGGAGAGGACAGTTCTCCGGGGAGCGTGGCGGTTGCAACTTTGCCGTGTGGGAGTTAATTTCGGGGTTTCGGATTTTGTCAGATTTCTGGGATCTTTGAGTTTTCATTTGCGCGGAAGCGGCTGCGGAGGGGGAATTGTGGTATTCAAGAAAAGTGTAGTTATATGCCATGACCACCAGTGGTCGGCCGGCTTATGGTAACTTAGCTGGGCGCCTCCCTTCGGGGGCGAATGCAAAATGATTACAAACAAACAAACCTTTGCTGCTGCA
>Ga0307512_10000126_pt1 | contig 98300 bp, 107 predicted proteins | sample 14_EM_MG_FD_200267 | JGI IMG/M metagenome (GOLD analysis project Ga0307512, IMG submission 200267) | Populus trichocarpa ectomycorrhiza microbial communities from riparian zone in the Pacific Northwest, United States - 14_EM | ecosystem: Host-associated > Plants > Roots > Unclassified | place...
GCCATCACCCGGCGCAATTCCTCCACCCCCCCCTGATCCCGCCAATAACAATCACCACCATCCCAGCTCCACACACCGGCCTCATCAAGCTCCTCCTATTCTCGCAGCCTCTCTAAGAACTCAATCTCGAGAGAGCTCCTCTCCGCCCTCACCAAAACACTCACCCCGATTGCATCTGGCGAGGACTTTACGACGCGCGCGCTGGTCCTCGGCTCCGCAGTTCCCGGCGTCTTTTGTGCCGGTGCGGACCTGAAAGAGCGGCATTCCATGTCTCAGGACGAGGTTGCAACATTTTTCTCCAACCTGCGCTCCACACTCCGCATGCTTGAGACCCTTCCAATCCCGACGATCTCCGCGATCTCCGGATTCGCGTTGGGTGGGGGCTTGGAACTAGCATTGGCCACAGATCTGCGTGTTGTAGCGAGGTGCTCAGCTGGGATTACCCGAGACTAGGCTCGGCATCATTCCCGGCGCTGGTGGAACTTATAGGCTGCCCGAACTCGTGGGAACAAGTAGAGCGTTGGATATTGTGCTCACGGGAAGACATGTAGGCGCCATTGAGGCAGTACAGATCGGGTTGGCAAATAGGATTGTTAATATCGGTGAGGAGGAGGAGAGGAGGGAGAGAACAATTGATGCAGCTGTTGAGGTGGCACAGGGAATCTGTACTGGTGCTCCAATCGCGATTAAGATTGCGAAGAGAGTTGTGATGGCGCGGGATGAGGAGGCGGAGAATAGGGGCTATTTAGAGGTAGTAGGGACCAAGGATCGGGATGATGGGTTAGTGGCATTTAAAGAGAAACGGAGGCCAGTTTTTAGGGGGGGTGAGGAGGAGACGATTATAAGTAGAGTAGATTTCAATGGAGTTATGGATAGAGTTCCGCCTCGATTGGAAAACAAACCGGGAATGTGGGGGTTTCTACTAATAGCTGTGGTTTGGGCTAACTCCACCCTCTGCTATAGCTGTGTATGGTACCCGTCTTTATCAAAATACATCGACGGCATAATTACTAGATTTCGGTGCCTGGTACGCATACGATTCTGAATTCCAGTACTGCTGCACTCGACTCCGTGCTCAGGGAGTGTCCTCGCTCGAAAAGCACATATTTAGCCGCTACTCGAGAACAGCTCTGCGGATTCACGATCTGAGAGCACGAGCATTTAGAGTCCATCGGCTAGATCGTTTTACGTCTAACAAGCATCTTAATCTGACCACAATTAAGGGAATTGTCGTAGGTGAATGGTGGAGTCGATGGAATCCCTCCTTGTATAATTAGATGGGAGCACGGAGTCGAGAGTACCTGGGAGTGCAATTGAGTGCACCTCGAGAGCGCAGTCAAGTGCACCTAGGAGATGAAGTCAAGTGTACCTAGGAGCACGGAGCTGAGTGGAGTTAACTGCGAATCGAATATAGCTGGGAATCGAGCGCGACTGGGATCACTAAATACTGGATTCAGAACCCTAGGTGTATCGTGGTCTGAAATCCAGTAGTTATACACGTCGACGTACAGTAATTCACGTCGACGTATTTTTAACAAAAATGAGCCTCCATAGCTGTGAGTCTTGAGTTTGACTCTAAAGATAACACATTTTTCGAGGCTCACTTTTATCCAGAAAAACAAAGAAATACGGGGGACCTGCAGTCATACCTAACGGACTAGAGTAAGCAATGGTCCAATTCATTGTCCTCTTATGCCTGCCTCTATTCTATCGAAGTAGTTATGATGACAAAGTATGATTCATTCAGGCTTTACTATCATTGCTGATGTCAGGGTGCATACTGGGCCCGTACAAGATTTTGAGCGTGGCGATTTATTTCAATATCAAAAGCCCAAAGATGTGCGCATGCTAAAACCATAATAAATTGGGACCTCCGTGATGTGTGATGTATAAACCTTAACATTCTGTCCGGGTGGATGACGGCGGTATGACAAAATACAAGCTACAGAAGCACGGTAAAGATAAAGGGACCTGGAGTTCAATTATGAGATCTTATCTCTTGACTTGACACAGGATCAATTGGAGTTGATGATTTACAGATCTTGAGGATTTTGGTGGAAGGCTAGCAAACAATCCCTCAATAAATCGTTGTAGCATGAGGACGATGGAGAGTGTTTGGTTCAAGGTAACCATTTCTATGCAAAAACGCCCTAAGTATTGTACTTGTCTGCAACCTTGGGTTTGCCATTTAGATTTATGGCTAGTCCAATGGAGTACTTCCCGTGGGAATCTGAGACCGAGTGGCAGTCAGAGTCTCAGAATCTGGAACCCGGTCTCAATCCGTTGATCAATATCGCCCTCACTCTTAGTCACAGCCCCAGTTAGAGAGTTTATACTGAGAGGGGATGGTAGATAAATTTAGTGGGAGTTCGTTAGGAAGCTACCCCTCTTTTGTTCACTAGGTCTACTTCTAAACTTGAGACTGCCATCTGGAGCTCCGGTAAATCTCGAGAAGAGTGCCCCCCCCCCTCCAGATTCCAGAACTGGAGCTCGAGATTTGACACCTGGGACTGAGACCGGTCTCCAGATTGCCATCTAGAGGGCCTACAGACGCCACGGGAAGTACTCCAATATTTAAAATAACGACTCCGATACCGCAGGTTTTTGTAAGCCAACAAATTCAAACGCCTATTGCCATTGAGCTCCACCACCAGAGCAGTTGGGTCACCGAACCCGGAGATGAAGTTGAATACGGAGTTGAGTTATGAGGGTGTGCATGTGGTATTCCGCAACTATTTTTGGAAGTAAATGCTGCAAAATGGTTTATCTATTTTGGATCTGAAATCTACGAGTCAAAACTGAGCCTAAATTCCCAAATATGTTGAGGGTACTGGAGTTCTTTCGTATCTGTTCATCTTTCCGCGAAGAAGCCCGGTGCGAGTGAAATACCCGTAGTCTGCAGGAGAATGACATGAATGTCTTATCCAACAATTCATTTCCAGCATGGCATCACAAACAAAGTAAAATCTATTCCCCTATCAAGCCGGTATCGAAGAAAAAAACCAATGCATGGGCACAAAAACACACGGTGCACGAAAGCCCCCTAACCATCATTACTCCGATAGAAAATCCATATTTCCATTTCTCTCGACACGATTGTGCAAACAGGCTCGTGTTTAGGTACATGGTTGCAACCATCCTAAAGATGTTTGAAGAATGAAGGGAAAACAAAAAGAACCCAAGCAAACCACTTTTTTCAAACCTTTATGCCTTACGTCTTCATAGCTCCCCCATGGAAGCCGGACTGTTGTTGAAACTGAACATTCTTCTGCGGTCGTTGACCACCTTCTCGGTCTCCCTCTCGTCCACCACGTCCACCGCGTCCACGTCCACGTCCGCGTCCACGTGTACCTCCCCTCTGTGCACCACCCTCCTGGAAGCCTCCCTGTCCCTGTGTCTTCTGCTCCAGATACCTCTCGTTCATCTCAGTCAAGCCGCTAGCCTTATCGGCAAGCGTAAGAGCCAAGGTTTGTAGTCTAGACAACTCAACACCCTTCCTGAAGATAATGGCGTTATTGACTTGGTCCAAGGCAGCCGCAATTTCTTCATGAGCAATCATCTTCGAGACAAGTGCAGCTACCTTCCGGTTGGGGAGATCGAACATCTCGGTCAACCGATCGAGCGAGAGGGTGTCATAGAAGGGTGCGTATGTAAAGAGGTATGTTCGAAGACCTTCCTCCTGGATCTTTTCGCTCAACATATCCTTAATCTTTTGTGGGTCTGGTAGGAGATCCCAAATCTTGATGGCATGAATCAACTCGCTGGACTTTTTCCATTCACCAGCCGCTAAAGCCTTGGCGGCCTGCATGACATGGTCTCTGGTGTTTTCTGGAGGACCGGTGAAAATCTGTCGCTCGTGGTACTCGAGCATCCTCCGGAAGGTCTTGCTGATAACACGCTTTCGGACGTCGGGGCTTGAGCCAGTAGCGGCAAGGGCCGGGATTTCCAGCAACATGGAGCAGGTAAGATAAGCACACTCCAAAAGCTCAAGGTTAATGTGCTGGTGGAACGGAAGTTGCCGTTGCCGTTCGAGACGTTCCTGCTCGGGAGTAACCTGCATGTAACGCTGAATCTGTACACCTTGTGCCAATAGTTCCTTGAGTCTGCCAGTTCCGCAGATCTCCTGCATCGCGGTCTGTGCCTCGTAGATCAAACCTGCACGGAAGGCACAGAGACCGACCTGGACAAGTGTTCGGTTGTAAAGAATTTGTGTGCTAACATCTGCAACGTGTATTGTCTCTTGCAAATGTGACATAAGAAGCATGTCGCGGGCTTTGTAGAATTGGTTGTGAAGGGCGTAGTGGTAGATATGGCAAAGCATGGCACGGGTACGTAGAACGGTAGCATCATGTTGATAAAGATATGTGCACAAGACGTGGAGGAGTTCACTTGCGGGACTTGTGGCCTTGCTTCGTGGGGAGATGATCGAGTCGAGTGTGGTGGGTATAGCCTTCCATGCTCTGTCTTCGCCGGTGGTGATGACTTGCTCTGGCTGCAAATAATTAGTCACAATGAAACATGTTCAAAAGGGGACTAGGAGTATATACCTTGAAGTAGACATGGTCCAATCTCCGCATGATAACACGATTTAGGGATTCATCACTAGGGATTCCCTGTTTGCTGTGTAGCCGCTCGAGGTAGAGCTGACTTCGGAGAATAGAGGTATAGAGGGTTCCCTCATCGCTTAGTCGCTCGATATACTCGGTAGTGTGGGGATCAATGTGTTGTAATGAGCGGGTAAGCTCATCATCGAGTCTGTCAACGATTGAAACGATACTGCCAGGGACCTTGAAAACCTCCCCTTCCTCGGGCTGTGGAGGTCTCTCCTCATCATCCCACTCTTCGGCGGACTCAACCACCACAAATTGTGGACTAGCCTCAAGAGTATTAATCAGAACATTGAACTCCTTCTCTGCACTATTGAAAGTTTGCCCAGTCAGCTTCAAATTCCTAGATACCACGGGTATGGAATGGGGAACCAACGCTTTCCATTGTTCAACTGACATGTACGACTGAGAGCCGGTCGTAAGATCGAACCGTGTAGAGATCAAAGCAAGTAGAACCTTGATTTTCTGATATGACGTCTGTGCAACCTCCAACAACTTCTCCATGACCCTGATCTGCTCGCCCCTATCCGTGTTCTTCTTACCACGACTCTCAATGATCACCCTGAGGTGCTTGAAGATACTCTCAGGAGTGTAACTGAGAGTCTTTCCACCACGTCCAACGGTCGAAAATCCGTCATCGTCATCGTTCTCTGGTGCAACATTCTGCAGAGGAGTCTTCGGTCCCTTCTTAGAGACTTGCACCGGCTCCAACACTTCCTCCTCCACCATAAAAGCATCCTTATCCTTGCGGAATGCTTCAATTTCCGTTTCGTATGTCCGGTTGTTCCGCTTGACCTTCTGCTTGATGGCGTTGAGAGCACGAGCATTGGCGGCGTTCATTTTCTTGGCAGCGACCTTGTCCTTCACAGTGTCGTTCATGAATTCCTCCAGCTCGGCGATAGCTTTGACGTAGACCTTGGGTGCCGAAGTACCTAAGCTGGCCTTCTGAACAGCCCTGTTGAGCTTGTCGAACTCTATACAAAGTATTCCATCAGCATCGTGATATCGCTCCTATCCGGCCCTTGCCCCGCTACCCCGCCATCCTGCCGCAGAACAAGGAAAGCAACACCAACCGGCAGAGATGGTAACCCAGTCGTTGATCTTCTGAGCATTCTCGATAGCCTTAATCATTCCCTCGATCTCCTCCTGCCGCTTGTCCTTCGCACTCTTGACAGTCCGTTTGCCATCATCCTCATCGCTGTCATCACTCTCTGCTCCTCGCAAGAACCGCGATCCTCCCTCTTCATCGCTGTCCTCGTCGCTATCCGCTTCCTCTGCAGATTCCTCCTCTTGGGAGCTTTCCTCTTCTTCAGACTCTTCACTTTCGGAGTAAAGCTCCTCCTCGTCGGATGAGGAAGATTCACTGTCGCTGAGACCGCCGTGGAAAAACCGAGACATGGTGAAACGTGTGGTCTGCTTGCTTCGCGGGGAAAACGGGAGCGATAGCGAAGGAAAGAGCCTGCAGGGCAGATGTGGTAAATCGATGCTGGTGCAGTCGTTGATTTCGTCGTATTGTCGTTTAGCTGGTGAGGCTTGAAAATCTCAAAGAGCCCAAGCTCTAACCAATTCCGGTTAGTTGGTGCGTACTCAGAAGTGCGAAGCAAAGCAGTCCCAACCGCTCTTCAATGAGTGAGATTATCGCAAGATTCCCAACATCCAACCCACTCTCAACAGGAAGGAAAGGAAGAAAAAGAAGAAATTACAATATAATATACATGTGTGATGTGCTCAGGTATATATGGCGCCAATAGCCGAGCGCAGTTCTACTCAAACCGGTCGAGTGAGTGCCGCCATGACGAAGCTAGACTCCTCCGCTCAGAATGATTTCCAATGTAATACCCTTTCTTGCTTTCATTCAGAGCAATCCAATCATCCACTTAACATCCAACACAATGCAACAAAGTAAGCATGTGGAGAGAGACGCCCCTTACAATAATGGGCACTTTCACTTTTAAGTCGTTTCCCATCACTCGTACCGGTAACGATAACCGTACCGTTCCGACAGAAACAATGAAACCCCGTAAGACATTCAATCTCAATCAGATATGAAGCTAACAAACGCAATAAAAGGTCAAAAGCAAAAGTGGAAAAAGATAAAGGAGATGCCAGAAACAATACCCTGGCTAACCAACAGCGCCACCCTCTTTCGGAGAAAACCATGGACTGAACTCTTACAATCCATTTCTCTTACAAAATATATGACTCCCGGCGGTATCATTCATTTTTACCCACAGACTCCGACCCTTTCGTAGTAACTTTCTCACAGGAACGCGGCAGGACAGAGGAACCCCCGGGGGTTGCGTACTCGCCTGAACCAGCTCAAGTCATTTCCACACACAAATAAATATCCCATAATCAAACCTCGCCCCAGCATTCTGCTTCATTCTACGCCCATCGCTGCTGATTAAATAGCCCATCCTCTAGCGTCCGGTCCTCAAGGTTCCGTATTACTTGTCGATACTGTGGACCACCGCGACCTCGGTGCCGATTGCCAGCACTAGTATCGTCAGGCACGCCCCCCGGAGGAGGGGGGAAGTACGCCGGACTTGGTTGTAGTCGAATGGGATGGTTGGGGTCCATCATAGAGGCTGCTCTCTGGATCTGTGGCGGGATACCTTCCATCATTGTCGTCGACCTTTGCCGACTTCGAGTGTTATTTGCGCCATACAAGCCTCCTTGATATTGACCAGGTATCTGAGAAGATTGCTGACCATGCTGCTGTGGCACCATTCCACTGTACTGACTTCCACCAGAAGAATATGCTGGCGGTGCAGGCTGTTGCTGTGTATGTTGTGGGGGATTGTACATATTGTTATACACCGGGGCTTGCGATTGCGACGGGTTATGATAGCTGTTAACGGAGCCATAACCGGATGACGCTACCTGTGCCTGTGCCTGTGCCTGTGCCTGTGCCTGTGCTTGTGCTTGCGCCTGTGCCTGTGCCTGTGCCTGTGCCTGTGCCTGTGCTTGAGCCTGAGCCTGAGCTTGTGCTTGAGCTTGCGCCTGGGCCTGAGCTTGGGCGGCCTGAGCTTGTGCTTGTTGCTGTTTCTGCCGATTTGCTTGTTCCGTTCGCTGCTGTTGTTCCATGGAAGACATTGGCGATTTCTGAAGCGGCGAGCTATTCTTGAGATTCATCGGTGGCACAAAGGGACCAGTGTATTTTTGCTGGGTGATGAAAGGATGCATCTTGGCTTGTTGTGGCGACCACCGCTCCATTGGATTTATGCACAAAAGGCCCCGTACGAAATCAATGAATGCCACCCTGTTGTTCATTTCTAGTACATAAACGTCAGTAAACACCTTCATAGAATTGTGGTCTCAATATCAACCTTTCTCAACCTCGATAGGCTTCATATTCTTCCTAGGCATAGCGTATTGTCGAATAATTTCTGGCAAAGTGGTGGCTTGGAAGTACTTCTTGCCGGGCTGTTCTTTGGTGCCATGTTCCTTGGAATATGTCTCCATACTTTTCAATCGGTATGTTTTTCGTCCAAACTCGTCGGTCACCTTTTCGAAGAAATCTCCGGCTTGCTTTCCCATTTCTATCATCCACACTGGCGGCATCCCTAACATCTCCGTTATTCGTGCAACTTGGTTGTATTCGGAACTCCCGGGGAACAAGGGAAGCCCAAGGAAAAGTTCAACTACAATACACCCCAATGACCACATATCAATCGATGAGGAGTAGCTGGTGGTAGTATCAGTCCTGACTTAGAAAACGTCCTAATGATGCCTGAGATAAGTACTTACGGTAGACCCAGTAACACCTCAGGTGATCGGTAGAACCGTGACTGAATATATGTGTAAACAGTTTGTCGCTCGTCGCATGCAGAGCCGAAGTCAATGACTTTGATAATGGGGCTTTCCAGACTATACGGGGTATCAGTTTGAACGGTATAAATTGAGGACCCGACAAACCGACTTTTTTAACAATATGTTCTCCGGTTTCAGGTCACAATGTATAAGCCTCGCCTTGTTCAGCAGACAAAGTGCATTCAGAAGCTGCTGAGCAAATACTCGAACCAGGGTCGTACTCAATCCCCGAAACTGATTCTGCTTGATGAGCTCGTACAAGTTGACGCTAAGAAGCTCAAAGACCAGGCAAAGGTGCTGCTTGTGGATAAATGTGTCTTTCAACCGCAGGATGTGGTGATCATCATTTTTGTCGAGTTTACTGTTGAGCTGCAAAAGACATTCGAACGAATGAACTTAGCATTTGAGCGGTGACTTGGGGACAAATGGGAGAAGGTGGGGCTAGCGGTACCAGGTCCAGGACTGAAACTTCCATCATGCTTTGATTGAAATATGCGGTCCTATTCTTCACAACCTTGACTGCAACCACCTCCTGCGTCTTCAGATTCTGGCATTTCACAACTTGACCAAATGTACCTTGGCCAAGTACATCCAATATCAAATACCGGTTCCTGTCCGAATATATATCAGTATCTGGGTATGTAAGGAAAGTGAGTATGTATACTTTGTCTCTTCTGAACCCAAAATATCGTTGACGTATAAGATATAGTCACTGTCCTCGTTATCGTAACCATCATTCTTGACTCCTTTACTAGGCTTTGTCAAGACCCGCCTAGGGTTTCGTGAGGATTCGTATTTGAACTGGGGATTGCATATGCGGTAAGTAGAAGGAAGGTATGCGGTCAGAGCTTGCACGGGCTGATGAGCGATGAGTTAGCAGGGATCCCGAGAGACGGGTCGGGCGGCACCCACGCTAATGAAGCCACCCTCGGGATTCGCTCGTCTGTGCACAGGTTGGGCGTTTATTCGAGGTTGCAGTTCACCCATGTTATTGACCCTCTGCAATCTTGGAGGAGGATCTCGTGGGGGTGACGGTTGAGTAGTGGGAGAGGGATGTTCAAACATATGGGAAGTTTGTGATGTTGTTGCCGTCTGAGAATAGTATCGACCTCCGCCATTTGAATCTGTTCCTATATTTTGGCCTAAGTTTATAGGGTCCAAAGAAAGCGGGGGGTTTATGGCGGGGAGCGGACCTGATTGTTGCATTGAGGCTGATTGCTGCAGAGGATGCTGGTAGTTCTGGATAGGTGGAAGTGCACCCGAACGTGGAGAGGTGGCGGCAGAAGCATTGCTATAGTAAGACTGGGACGCATTGGTATAATTGGGTCGTGAAGGGGAATGTCGATTTTGTTGATAAGACGACATTGGGGGAAGGTTCGTCGTTTGGGAGGTAGTGTACTGGCCTTGTTGAGGCATCGGTGAATATCTTTGGGTGGAAGAAGAGTCTTCGGATACAAACGGTTGTCGTGCCTGTTGTTGTTGTGGTTGTTGCTGAAACTTTCCTCTGCTGTATGTATCGGCGGCGTCCTGCATTTGTATATCTGTAAAATCGTTGGTGTTTTCGAGCCGCGTATTCGATGAGCTTACTGCTGTAGCAGTCCCCGCTTGACCGTGATATGTCTGGTATCCCTGTTGCGCATGGTGCGGTGTCTGCTGGGACGGCGGCTGTGGGGAAGCGTACTCTTGCGGGGAAGAGCTAGAGTTCTGTGGCAGAGCGTTAACTGACGAGTATCGTGACTGACGACTCGTCGAAGGGTCTGTTGAGAAATTGGACCAAGGATCCATCATCCGCAGACGGCACTCTAGCCAGAGAAGCTATGCAGGGAGGTCTATGTTGAGGTCTTAGAGCTAATCAGGTTTTATGCCGTTGCGGGGGAATCGAGGTGAGAGGTGAGGTGAGGTCGGAGCGCGGGTCAGGTGGGATGCGCCGAGAAACAGCAGCGACGATAACGGATCAGGCCCTAACGATGCAATGCAGAGTAAGAGAAAGCGTCTCGATGGTGGTGATGGAGGTGGAGGTGAAGATGGTAGTGGTTGTGGTGGTGCGGCAGCAGGTAATAAAAAAGCCGTCGCACTCTCAATTGCCTTGCGACACAAGAACCGGTGAGAAACGATCTTCGCCTTTGTGGTGGTAGCGGTGCACCACTTCAACGAGGGGTTGGATGGCTTGCGGCAGTGGTGGTGGTGAGTGGAGCAGCAGGTAACTGTCGACTGGGTCACAGTAGCATCCACTTCTCACTTTCTCACTTACCTTTGGACTACTGATTCGACGAGCGAAAATCTAGTTTCCCACATGAGAGAAGAAACGGAAGGTTTATTACAAAACCCTCATTCGCTTTCTTTCCTGTTCTCTGGGGGATCATAAGGTGTAGCTGAAGGACTGGTAGTAGAGGAGGGTCTATGGCTGGCCGAATTACAGTGTTGCGGGCGCTTATACCACCCCGCAATCACCCACCAAGATTTATCGCAAGAGTAACTATTACCTACTGAGCGCAACAGCCAATAGCTTCCAAGATTGTTTGCTAAATGACCTGTTTCAAGACTGCATGTATTTGATAAATGCGAGTAACCAAATTATCTATACCTGGTTTGTTCCTTATGGTCTGTCTGATTTCATCCCATTCCTATGCAGTAAATGAACACCTGCCAAGCATCACAAGGGAACGAGAAACGCTCCTGAGAAGGAACAACAAAGTAGCAAAAAGCTGCATGCTGGCTACCAGCCACTACAATTGGAACTTCTCCAGGAACAATCTCGCCACCTCGAGTCCCTCATCTATCTTGCCGACATTAGTGCCCACACTCTGGGTAGTCGGGCCCTTTCCGCCAGCCTTGCCACCCACAACCTCACAAACTGCACCAGCTAAATCCTGGGCAGAGGTTTGCTTTGCGAGGTCCTGAAAACAGTAGGTTAGTATATATCGTTCATAAGATATTTTCTGCTAGACTTACCGGAGAAATGTAGCACCCATGCACAACTTTCCCGTCACTATCATCTGCAGCGAATAGATACACGGTCTTGTCCTTGGCCTTAGTCTGCACATGCTTGAGCGCTTCACCTATTGCCTTGGTATTGGCCGAGATGGGTAGCTTTGCGACCATGGTATTGCTGTCCTTATTCTTCTCAAAAAACTCCGCCACGGCATCCACTGCTTGCTTCATCTCAGCTTTCGACTTAGCTTTCTGCTCGTTCATCATCTTCTTGTGTATCTTCGCAAATTTCTCCTTTAATTGAGATTTGACAACAGCAGAAATGGTCAGGTTGTTGAGATCCACTTGTGTCTTCTTGATTTCAGCTTCCTTTGCAGGACCCGATGGGTGTTTCTCCAGAAGGTTGAGCCTCTCTGAAAACTCCGCAGCGACTCTTTGGACACCGTACGCCTCGTTTCCGGTAACGGCAACTATGCGACGAATGCCCTTTGCAATTCCAGATTCCTCCAAGATAACCAATTCTTTGATATCGCCTGCTCTCTCTACATGGGTACCACCGCAGAATTCAACACTAACCTCTGCCCACGCAGGGTTTTTGACGTCTCTTAGAAGATCCTTAACTGGTACGCCGACTGAGACAACACGGACCGGGTCAGGGTATGTCTCGCCAAAAACTGCACGAACGCCCTCTATTTCCCGAGCGGTGGCAAGTGGAACGTCCCTGGCATAGACTGGGAAGTTTTGCCGAATTTCTTTCGTCGAAATTGCCTCAATTTCAGCGAGTTGCTCTACAGTAACTTGGGACTTGTGAGAAAAGTCAAATCTTAACTTCTCGGCAGCAACTAAAGATCCCTTTTGGTCGACCTCGTTCCCGAGCACTTTCTTAAGTGCGAGGTTGAGAATGTGCGTTCCGGTGTGGTTTTTACGAATAGGCGCCCTCCGTAGCTTTCATACTGTTAGCGAATCTCTAATACAATGTTTAGTTTAACCTTACCTCGTCGTATTCGCTAATAACTTCGTCAAGCACCGAAAATGAACCGTAGTTGACGTATCCCGTGTGCAGTACATAGCCGGCATAAGCTTGCACGTTTGTAACATCAAACTTTGCCTTTCCATCGATAAGAATATTTCCTGTATCGTACTCCTGTCCTCCTTGCTCTGCATAGAAGTTGGTTCTATCTAATATAATACCGATCTGAGCATCCGAGGATATTCCCTCGGTACTTTTCACAAACTCCTTATTGTGGTATATGGCCTTTATCTGACTGGTGATGTCGCCCCTATCTGTATGACTGTTAGAAAGCCGCCTCACAAATATTACTGAGAAATCAATACCATATTTGTACCGATCATCCGTCTTTGGTACATCTGTCATCATCTCTAGATTACCCAGATCATGAACATCTAACTTGACGAGCTCTACAACGCCAGACTTCTTCACGGCTTTGCTGACTTCCTTTGCTTCTGCCTTGGCCTTCTCAAATTCTGCTTCATCGATGTCAAGATCCGCTTCTTCGGCCATAATTCTGGTGAGATCAACCGGGAAACCGTAAGTGTCATATAATCGCCAGACGTCCGCTCCGTTTAGTGTCTTCGTGCCCTTTACTTTCGACTGCTGAGAGTAATGTCCGAACATCTTTTCTCCACGGTCAAGGGTGCACGAGAATGATTCTTCTTCCTCGTTGAGGATTTCTTGGATATCATTTTGTTTTTTTCCTAGCTCAGGAAACATTACGCTCTGCAAAGGACTTAGTCTCAATCGATGGGCGAGTTCAGGTTCCGCAAACATACCAACTGTTTGACTAGTGTGGGAACCAATTTGGAAAAGAAGTTTCCAATAGGAACATCAAAATAACGACGTGCATACCGTACACCACGTCTCAAAATTCGCCTTATAACATATCCCCGTCCGTCATTGTTGGGAACGCAACCGTCGGCAATCGCGAAGCTCAGAGTTCTGATGTGGTCTGCAATGACACGATACGCAGTATCGATTCCATCTATGTCGTCACTTCCGAACTTCCCCTCATAGGGTTTGGCTTTGGTAATTTCCTGGATCTTCTGAAAAAGTGGGACAAAGACATCGGTATCGTAATTCGATCTCTTATCCTGGAGCACTGAAACCAGCCTTTCAAATCCCATACCAGTATCAACGTGCTTGCTCGGTAACGGCCGTAATGAGCGGTCTGCCTCTCGGTTATACTGAATGAAGACGTTATTCCAAATCTCAAGAACATCCGGATCATCTTGGTTAACAAGATGTGCAGCGTTTCGACCTCCGATGCGGTCGTAATGAATTTCGCTGCATGGGCCGCATGGACCCTGGTCCCCCATCTCCCAGAAGTTGTCCTTCATGTTTCCGGGTAATATATGGTCCTCCGCAACTCCCATAGATTTCCAGAGTTCCTTGGACTCAAGATCGGGCACCAGCCCACCCTCCTCAGAGCCTTCGAAATATGACACGTACAACCGCTCCGGATCAATTCTATATACTTTTGTAAGAAGCTCCCAAGACATTGTAATGGCTTCCTTCTTGAAGTAGTCACCGAAACTCCAGTTACCCAACATTTCGAAGAACGTCTAAGGGCCATAAGTAAGCATTCCCACAGGCGAAAAGTCTAGTAGTACAAACGTGGTGATAACTGTCTTTTCCAACATCATCAAGGTCGTTGTGCTTGCCACCTTATGAGCGAATTAGATGTGTAATACTTGGTGGACTTCGTACGGACAAACCTGCTCTGATACACTGCCACGACAGTCAGCACAAACCCGTTCCTGATAGTCTCATGTACACAGTGGAGAGACTACCTTTTGCGAATTGACGGCACGTTTTAGTTTGGCAAAGTCTGATGAAGGGTCGACAGTTCCGAGAAAAATCGATTTATATTGGTTCATTCCCGCATTTGCGAACAAAAGAGTCGGGTCCGAATGAGGCACGACCGAAGAGGATGGCACTAGGAACACGTTATCAGTACAAACATTGCCACGATATCGGCGAATCTGAGCGACAAACCAAAGGTATGGCCATTTTTCTGGAAGAATTCGATAAAAGTATTTCTGACTCGCTCTGCGCTCCACTCCATGATGACTGATGGGCTATCAGAAGTAGCAGATGTGGAGGTGGAGGACAAAGGTTGACGGTACATGCCGGAGATCACAGGCAGGTGGGGGAGGAGGAGGAGGGGTTGGCGTTGGCGCCGGTGTTGGTGTTGGAGGGGTTGTATGGTGGGGTGGTAGAATTTGAGGCGGCGACTTAGGTGCAAGGGACCGCTCGAGTGAGAGTGAGTCAAATGCAACAGCGATTTCCTCTGAGCCTGAGTACGAGACGAAGGCCAGGAGCAACAACAACTACTCTGAAACAATCCTCGGCCAGTATTGCTGTTGCCCCGTTGAAGTAAGATTGCACTCATAGACGATTGGGATTCTATTAGATGCTCTTCTCTTACCTCACCCCCCGGTATATGGACGCACTTGTAACAAGATAAGAAGGACCGGAATGCAATGCGAAACGCAAATTGGTGGGGAAAAAAACCAATCAATCGAATTTTTGAGGCGGAGGTCGCACGCTAGTTCCCGTATTTGAGCCGCACGCTAGAGCATGTCGGTAGTCATGTTACCACCACGCGAGTCATACCCACTTTACGCGACATTCAACGCTGTGGCGCCAGCTCCCGGTTTCCACATATTCTCCTGCCATCCCCGCATTGCACGAACAATCGATCTCCTCACCACGACCGAAAACTCGACTAAAAACTCGAAGCTTTATCCCTCGTCTACGATGGATGCACCAAAAGACCCTCCTATGAACCTTACCCAACCTTCCAACTTCCTCAGCCCCGCCGCAGTATGCTTAAATCCTGACTTCATGGACTACACATCTCCCAGCGAATTAGGATTAGACATCGATTCGCCAATAGACCCGGTCACAGAAGATGTCGTGTACGGCGCTCGTGCTGTGGACCAGGCAGCACTGGAACGTGAAGTCGCCTCCAAGGTATCCTTTTTGTAGCTTGATTAAGAAGCTTCCAGTACTGATTTAATCTGTTTCGTAGGCCGATCAAGCTATTCTCGAGGAAGCAAATGAAGACGACCAGCGACGCTTAGAGAAGGCTAGGACTGAAAAGGTGTACGATATTCACTATTACATCTGTTCCTCTGCACTGGATGCTGAATAAAAACCAGTAAACTTAGCTATATGCTTGATGTTGCCCAAGAGAGATACAATCGGCCTGCTACTATTGCCAGCGAAAAGAAATCCCTCCTACAGCAGATCAATGAGCTCAAACAAAAGATTGCTCAACACAGTGATGATATAGAAGATATTACACAGCGCATGCTACAGCGCGATGAACAAGCAAAGGCATTGGCGAAAGCACAGACTGTGACCGACCAACGACTGCCTAATGAATCAGCCCGAGATTTCTTGATACGTGTGTGCCTGATGATCTCGAGGTGATAGCATGTTTTCTCATGTGTGTATAGGTACTGGCAAGATCACTCCGTTCGACAATATACCTGGGTTGAAACAGACATCCATCATACAAGATTTCCCGAGCGCTGGCCCATCAGCACTACAATCCGAGATAATCACTGCCAAAAACCTACGTAAGCCTGGATTCGACGTTAAACCAAGTGTTGTGACGAAAGACCAGGCAGAAGAACATGATCTATCTTCTGGGCTCTCTAGCCTCGATAGTGACGAGGAAAATATTAGCTCCAACAGAAAAGTCAAAAGACGTAAATTGAAGGATGAAGACGATGACTACCAACCCGAACATAATGTACGTCGAAGACTTGTACGCAAATCGCGGACCACAGAAAGTGCGCCCGAGCCTTCGGAGGATAGCGACAGTGACTATTATGTCGGTGGAGATGTTGCAATTAAGCGAAAGCGTTCAGAGCAGCTCCCCAAGCATACGGGAGATTCCAAACCTGATCGGCTAGATGACGGCGACGAAAAGTTGTATCAAAAGAGACTAAGAGAATGGATCGAGTCTCGTAGATATGCTAGGGGACAGAACACTGATGAAGAAAACAAACACCTTGATGAGTGGCAGATGCCTCATCCGACCATTCTGGACGAAGTACTTTCTGGAGGCGACTTCAGAATACCGGGAGATATACACCCTTCACTATTTCCATACCAGAAAGTGTGCGTTCAGTGGCTCTGGGAATTGCATTGTCAGAAGACTGGGGGTATTCTATCAGACGAAATGGTTGGATGACCCACTTATCTTTTTTGGTGAAAGAGGCTAACTTGTCGGTGTAGGGTTTGGGGAAGACGGTTATGATTATATCTTTCATCGCTGGTCTCCATTATAGTGGCCTTTTAGAAAAGCCATGTATTGTCGTTGCACCAGGTGCCGTGCTAAATCAGTGGGCATCTGAGTTTCATCTGTGGTGGCCGGCCTTAAGGGTTGCGATTCTGCATAAAAGCGGAAGCGGCATGCTTCTAGCGAGGAATAATGACGTATATGACGACGACGACGATTCAACAGCAGGAATTTCGGACAAGCCTTTAAAAGGCGGAAAGTTTGCTGCCAGGGAGATAGTTGACAGGGTCTTCAAGCATGGTAAGTTATCTTAAACCTAGGCTGGGATTAACCCGCTGATAGCTTTCTTAATTCCAGGTCATATCCTTATCACGACATATGAAGGACTAACCACTTATGGCGACATCTTGCTTGAGAAGGAATGGGGGTATGCAATCCTTGACGAGGGCCACAAGATTCGTAATCCTGACGCCAAAGTATCATTGAATTGCAAGCAGCTCAAGGTAAGAATTGTAGCCTTCATTTAGTAATATGATGTATGAATGATGGATTTGTCAGACGCATCATCGTTTAATCCTATCTGGCACTCCAATTCAGAATAATCTCGTCGAGCTGTGGAGTTTGTTCGATTTTGTGTTTCCTGGACGTTTGGGCACGCTACCTATGTTCAAGGAACAGTTCGAGGTTCCAATTCGCCTTGGAGGATACAAGAACGCTCAAAACATACAAGTGCAAACAGCTACACAATGCGCAGTTATCCTCAAACAACTGATTGCTCCTTATCTGTTACGCCGAATGAAGATTGACGTTATGCAAGACCTACCTACGAAGGAAGAGAAAGTGCTGTTCTGCAAACTTACCAGAGGGCAAGTTGCTAGCTACCAGGACTATCTCAAGAGTGCGGAGGTGAATGAGATATTGAATGGAAAACGAGATTCACTATCGGGCATCTCAGTTTTGCGGAAGATATGTTGTCATCCTGACTTGGTTGACCGCGAGCGTCTCCAAAAGGTCGGTTACGACCACCTGACATAGCTTCCGCGATGTACTGATTCTTCTGCAGAAACCTAGCTATGATTACGGAAACGGGTTGCACTCGGGAAAGATGCAAGTCATGAAAAAAATGCTTCTGCACTGGAAATCGCAGGGGCATCGCGTGCTGCTATTTTCACAAGGCGTCCAAGTCTTGGATATCTTGGAGAAGAACATCCGTAATTATGAAGGATTTAAATACAACCGAATGGATGGTGGAACTCCTATATCTCAGCGACAGCGACTTGTTGATGAGTTCAACAAAGACGACAGTATCGACGTATTCTTGCTCACCACCCGAGTCGGCGGATTGGGACTGAATTTGACTGGCGCTGATCGAGTTATAATATTTGATCCGGACTGGAACCCTTCTACTGATCTTCAGGTAAGGAACGGTACTCAAATGGTCATTTATGTTGCTAACATTTTTGCCACAGGCTCGTGAGAGGGCATGGCGTATTGGTCAGACGAAGCCAGTTTCAATCTTTCGGTTGATAGCCGCTGGCACCATAGAGGAAAAGATGTACAATCGCCAGCTCTTTAAGCAGCATTTGTCTCAAAAAGTTCTCAACAATCCTGACCAGCGTCGTTTCTTTCACGTAAGACAGTCTTCCATGGAGATTAGCTAGAATCAAATGCTTACGTTTTAAAGTCGGAAAATCTCCGTGATCTTTTCACATTTAGTCCTACTTCCAGCGGCACATCTACTGGCGCAATGTTCCATGGTGCAGAGACGGTTTATATTTCATCCACTGTTGGCAGTAAGAAAGAAGATTCCACACTCCAAAACCTCGATGGTGTCACCAGTATTCAGAATTAGTACGTGTCCAATCAATCTACATACCGCTCATAGCGCTGACCTGGAATGTAGTGCTCTCAGAGATGAAGATCCCAATAAGGAGATCGGGGAACGGAAGTTCATTGAGGAGATTTTTAGCAGCTCTGGTGTCCTGAGCAGTCTCGAACATGAACATTTGGTGGGAGCAACTTCCGAAGACATGTCAACCACGGGAAAATATGCTGCTCAAATCGCGGAAGGTGCTAGAAAACGACTGGAAGAATCCGTTCAGGTCACTCAGACCGTTCCGATTGGCACGGTTACTTGGACAGGCCGTAGTGGTACGGCCGGAAAACAGGAGCCGCCGAAACGTGCAAGTGCTTCTGCATTATTGGGAAAATTGAAGGGTAAGGCTGTGGATATTGGTGGTGGCTGGGGTGGCAGCCCGTATCCGTATGAGAGAGTTAACGGTAAACCACCGGTCCCCGAAGGACCACTGCGATCGAAGATGCTCGAGCTGTTTGAGCAAAAAAGGGGAAGCGTTACGACGGAGACGATCAAAAAGTGGTGTCGGGCGAGACACATTGACCAGCGGAACCTCGATAAGGCGGCGGAGATGAAAACGGTGCTGAGAGAGATCGCAAAGTTGGATAAGGCGACTCATACCTGGTGGTTGAGACCTCAGTTTAAATGATACTGTTTTTTTGTCTTCTTTTACGTTTGCTACATGGGGATATAATATGGCAATGGCGTTTTGTGGCATTTCTGTCGAAGCATTTTGGCTAGGTGTTTGGTGTATTTACATGGCTGAGTAGACTACATATTTTTGGCTGGAGTTCCCGAGTTTTTGAAGGTTTATATACTTAAGTAGGTATTTTCTATATAATTTCTCCATAGATGTAGAATCATACGGTGATCATTCGAATTCCGCTTTTCGGTGGTGGAAAATTAGCGATGCCGGAAACAGCACCCTTAGTAGAAGTTCCCAAAATAGCTTGTTGACGACCGACCCCTGGAAAGAAAGCACCAAAATCCACCCGGCTGAATGTTGATCCCACCGCCATCGCCTTCACACCAAAGAACCATAACAAACTAAGGATTTCGTCTGTTCTGCTCTATTCGGTTCATCGGCTGTCTCTCGTTCACCACCGTTCGCAACGTCCTCCCCTCATCACTCGTTCGCTTCTGCACCAGGGTCTCGCTTTGTTTTGGTCAGTGTTTGTGATACCCTTCGGATTGGCGAGGAATACGTACTCGACGAAACTAGTGGTTTAAACAGCTGCATTGCCCGTCGCTCGCTATCCCGTTTACTTCTTCTCCTCTTCCACGGACGGGACGATTACCCTCAGCTCACCCACGGTCGGATTGCACATCCACATTGTAACCGACAATGCGGAGCTTTCACTTAGCAGCAGCGGTGCTTCTCGCGTTTTCGACGTTGTCTATTGCATCTCCTAACCCTGCGGATCCGTTCGATAGAGAGCTTTTACCTAGAGACCCATTCAAGAGAGAACTTTTACCTAGACAGAGTTCGCCACTCCTTCCCGGCTTTGACATCTGTACTGACCTATGACTTGTTTTAAAGCGAGTGGTTCAAGGCCAACTTCGGGCGTGGGGGAAGCAATAGTCGGAGATGCGACGCCAAAGTCAACAGCCGATCCATCCTCAACACCAACAGGAAAATCAAATTCAAAGGAGTCCGGATCGAAAAAGTCGACAAAGAAAACAAAGACGACAAAGATCCCGGCTGATGCCGTCGCGGGTACTATCCAGATGGTTACTCCTAATATCTATGATGCCTACCCAATCTATAAAATTGGGGATACAGTGACGTTTGAGTGGAACTACACCGATGTCATCGCCTCACCGAGCGCTATCAATGTTGTGGCCTACTGCTCCCAAGCTGCTCAGGACTTCACGATTACGGGAAATGCGAGCGCAGATATGACGAGGGTCTACTGGGATACCGGCAAGTATCAGTCGACGGCGACGGACAAGCTGCCTGTGTACGTTTCTCTCTTCCACCGCGTCTTGGGAGATTGAACAGCACTGATTGTAGGGGACAGTGCGACTTATACCCTCAATATCTTTGACGCTTCAGGCTCGAAGACCGATGTAGCGGATCCGGGATATCTGTCCCCATTCAACAACTTGCAATTTGGAATGTATACACCAAAGGAATACAAGCCTCTGTCTGGTAAGCAAAACGATGCCGGTTATGTGTGAAAGTTTTTATACTGATGTTGCGGCAGAATTCGTGTGCCCAACGTGTGATCCAAACGTCGCCAGCACTCTCAACAAGTACACTTTGCGGATGATGATCGGGATGGGGATACTGGCTGCGACATCATTTACATGGTTTATAACGGGTATGCATTTGTAAGACTATAATCGGATAATCGGCGTGTAGGGGACCTTTTGTTTTGGCTGTCCAATCCAGGTTTCAGGGAGGGAAACGTGATACGGCTGCAAAACGTGTATCTCATCACTCATTCAGCATTTGGAGGAACGGACAGATGTGGGACGAGTTTTTGTTTATTATCATTGCATTATGGGTAGTTTCGACGCATATTTGGTTTCACGATATCATACCAAAAGAGATAACGGGCGAGGCAAGAAGCGGGATGTAGCTGTGTGTGGAGCGAAGGAGAGATACCGTTTTTTAATGTGTTGGTCTTGCAGGATCTCCTTTTTCTCCTTTGGGATGGATGGAGCTTTGGGTGTTTTTTTGTTGTGCTTATTTGCTTTCCTTCAGAGTATATAGGTCAATATTGCATGAAATAATTTTTTGCTTGTTGAGCGTGCCAGTCGGTTTTTTTGTGGTGCAATCATACGCTACCGGACCGGAAGGGACCGGATCGATGAGTGTTGCTATTTGCGTGGTTTTAGTAACTACCGTGGTTCAGAGGCGAGTGACATACTAGTTTTGGTGTAATGCGATGATGGGTGCGTTTTGGGCTTGCGGGCCGAGATGGGGCGATGGTCTTTGGATGTGTTCGAGATTTTGGTGCAGAGTGCGTATGCAGGCGGCCAACATGTGGTGCAATGCGGCCTTAGATCTTGGTCGACCGGCCTTGAATGGTGCAAGGACGACGTTGACCACCTATAATTCAGCTTTTAGATGCAGAATTGGCTTTCTAGTTCCAAAGCGAAGTGAGGGATTGAGTGCTTCCATAAAGGCCAGGTTTTAATTAGAATATCAATTTACATTTCGTATTCGAGACCGTGTGCAGAGTTCTGGATTACGGTCAGGGCCGTGAGTTTGAGACCGCAGTCACTACATGAGATATCACTCGGTTCTGAAAATGGGTAAGTTGATGCAGTTGAAGTTGTGAGGGGCAGGCCGAGTAGCAGGGAGGTGGCGGGATCTCCTATACATTCAATAACTAGAGTGCACTAGGGTCTAAGTCCAAGGAATGCCGATTACCGATCCGGAGCTCAATTTCAGGCCATGAGAACGAGCGGCAATTTCCTCAATTAAGGCCTGATGCATATATAAAACCATTCCATGGTAGGCATCTATAATTCCGGCTTCATGTCTATCGCTACTGACCTTTCCATCTCTCCATCATTATATTTTGCTTTCCACATTTCACAAGCCGGGAAGACTTCAGCGATACGGCCGGATACGGCGCGGAGCGATGTGTTGCAAGTAGGTAAGCTACCTGTGATCCACGTAACACAGTTGAGAATCGAGGGCGTGGAATGCCAGTGTTGTGACGTTGCCAGGGGTAACCATGCGTCGTTTATTTGTTGCTGCTGATAAAGGTAGGCGCCCAGTATTCCTTTTCATCCGCTTGTGCATCTACCCAGACCAGAGAGTCCGAAAGCAAATCGTCCACCACCGTTTGAACACGGGCACGATCCCACTCAAGATTCACACGGAGCATGGAGTGTGTGACAAAGCCCAGTACCTAGCTGATGTGTTAGGGCATCGATAGAGGGAGTCATGCATGAATTAGACACACTTGGATGGCTTCCATGACAATAGACTGGTCTGTATTGAGCTCCTTTGGCACCGATCTGATCATTTGACGTCGGCCGAGCTCGATGACTGTAAATCCTGAGCCCAGAGGTTTCAACGATTCGACCGCACGTAGTATGTCATCCCTGAGCATCACCAGTCAGCCCATAGAACGGGGGCAACACGTCAAAGAGTCCCACATACTCGCTGACATCGCTCGTCCCTCCAATCTTCTCGTCCAGCTTCATGATCCTATCCTTCACTTCTGCAACAGCAATAAAACCACCATTCTCGTCCCTCGTGCGTCTGCAAACCTCCACAACCCTCACCGCAAGCTCAAAGTAGAAATCGTTGACACTGGTCCCAAGCATTTCCGCCCAAAAGGAGCCTTTTTTGTTGGACGAGCTCGCAAGGGGATCGACGCCGATCGCGGTACACATCCGGGCGAACTCGGCGCGGAACTCGGGGTTGGAGCGGATGTCTTTGGCATGGGTGCGGGAGAACTCGAGGAGAGCTGCTTGAAAGACGGACAGCTGCGTGTTGAGCTTGTCGATCTGTGACTTTTGCAGACGCTCGCCGTGAAGTGCATATTGTTGGTTAGTTCTGGAGTTGCGCGTCAGCGCTCCGAGGCCGACACCTTTCTGCATGATTGTATATAGACCAAGGGTGGGGAAGTGCTCATTGCTCTCATCCATGGAGCTCTTGAACCCGTGATCATGGGCTAGGGTTGAATGTACTAGTACATGGTCTCTCCACAAAACACAAGAAACACATTTTGCAGTTTTAAGTAGCTTTAGTTACATCGAATGTTCGTGAAAAATAGAATATACTTAATTAATTACAAGAAATATGCATTTCTTTTCATCCTCCATATTTGACACAGGAAGCTTGACTTTTCGCCAAGCTTTATGGCAGTCACAAACCTGACCCTCTTCCGCACAAACTATTTGCGTCTCATTACTCGCAACGGTTCAAACACACAAGAGAAGACCGGAGAAGTTCAACTACAGACAATCACCGATCGCCAATCGCCCATCGCCCATCGCCCAACATCAGCAAAAATGAGCTCGTGCGTATTTTACTCGCCCTATTTTTCGAATTCGAGGCCTGGGCTCGATGCCTCACGAACCTACATCTCTCCCGAAGATATCTTCTTCCGGGGTCTTGTCGGATGAATTTGCGGTTACTTCGAAAGTGGGGACCCAGCTTGCTGCGGAACCCGTTAGTAGAGTACAGCCACTTTCACCGATTAAATGCATTCGTCGAGTGATCAGCTTCAGAGCAGAAGAGACACTCTTCATACTCGACGCTATCATTGCTTTATGCGAGACTGACAGTTGTTTGCTGTGTTCTTACAGAACCACACCAACCGCTGAGCAGATCTTGGTCCCTGAGACTCTCCTCAAGAAGCGCAAGGCTGCTGAGAAGACCGCCGAGGACCGTAAGGCCGCTGCTGTTGAGCGCAAGAAGGTTAGTTCCCACTCTCTTCCTTTGGGCAAGCACGTCGATCTTTTCATGATGCACAACAACCAAACGCGACTAGTCCAAAAGACGATGTTGTCGTACTTAACCATCTTTCGGGTCTGACAAATTTCGACGGACTTTTTAAACCATCAATTGTTGTTCATCTTGGTGTTTTGCCGTCGCTAACTTCAATGATAAATAGGCGAATAAGGAGAAGCGTGATGCTGTCTTCAAGCGCGCTGAGAAGTACGTGAAGGAATATCGTGACGCAGAGCGCGAGAAGATCCGCCTCTCACGCGAGGCTAAGAAGGAGGGATCTTTCTACGTCCCTGCCCAGCCTAAGGTTGTCTTTGTTGTCCGTATCAAGGGGTACGTTATCCGGTTTCTTGTGGTATTCCGGGTCAATTCTAATTAACGATCCATAGTATCAACAAGATTGCTCCCAAGCCCCGCAAGATTCTCCAGCTCCTCCGTCTTCTCCAGATCAACAACGGTGTTTTCGTCAAGCTCTCCAAGGCTACCATGGAGATGCTCCGTGTTGTTGAGCCTTGGGTCGCTTACGGTGAACCTAACCTCAAGTCCGTCCGCGAGTTGATCTACAAGCGTGGTTACGGAAAGATCGACCGCCAGAGAATCCCCTTGGTAAGCTCTGCAGCCGTCGATGTCAACCATGTATTCGCATACTAATATACTCTCCAGACCGACAACTCTCTAATTGAACAGAAGCTTGGCGAGTTTGGTATTATCTCTATTGAAGATCTGATCCACGAGATCTACACCGTTGGCCCCAACTTCAAGCAGGCCTCTAACTTCCTGTGGCCCTTCAAACTGTCCTCACCCACTGGCGGTTTCCGCACCCGCAAGTTCAAGCACTTCATCGAGGGTGGTGACTTGGGTGACCGCGAGCAGTTCATCAACAACCTCATCCGCAAGATGAACTAAATTACTCATTCACTTGAGCATCGGTTGGTTTTGGTGTGCTGATAGTTCAAAAAATCCTTTATGTTGGGCAGCATAATCTGTGCAAAGGACTTACTGAACGCTGTGGTGATCGATGAGATATTTTTCGGGAGGGACCAATAAAAGTTTGGCTGTGGGCGTTTCTCGGAGTTAATTACTAGTGATATCTATTTTTCACTTGGCCATACTCTACCTGCTGTGCCTTGTGTGAATGTAGAAAACCTGAACAATGGCAAACTCTGTGATGGTCACTCGCACGAACCCCACTGTAAACTAGCTAGTTCGAAATCCTTCCTTCAAGATTTCAGTCAATGAGTACAGCCCCGTAGCAAAAGTGTTCGTGACAAGGGCTGCTCGTCCATGAAAGTATCTTAAATACAAATTGTTCGATTTCTCAACCACAACACAATAGAGAGACCCCAGAATTTAGAATTAGGTATTTAAGATGGTGGAGAATAAATGGCTTTAATACCATTTGTTAATGTTTCAAGATGAGGCTATAGTAGCCTGAATAATGGAAAAATGCGCCAAAACCATGCTTTCAACCTTGCTTCCAACAAGTAACAATTACAAAATCTACAGTACAAAATAAAAGCTTGTCTTTTGGAATATGAAACTGAATATATAGAAGGGTTAGGAGACAAAAGGAGAAAAAAATCGGAATACATGGTGATGAGAATATAGTGCAGGGACAATTAGCTATACTCTAAGTGGGGTGGGTGATGGCCCATGCAACTTTTGTAACAGCTATATAATGTTGCAAATTTTTTTTCCAAAGCACAAAACATCTTTTTCTCCATCATCCAAAGGACTTATACTTTCAATTACAGCTCTCTCAATTATGTGGTTGTTGCAAATTTGTAATTTTTCATTTTCATGAAGTGCTTTCCGTAGCCATCACGAACACTTTTGCTACGGGACTGTATCACCCATTGAACCCCGAGATTTGTACAACAGTTCTAGGGAATATAGGGTACGAGCTAATTAGAATGTTCCTTCGGAGGTTATACGCCTTGTTAGTCCCTAGATGGTCTCTTGGTTTTCAGTGGGTAATTCCACTGACAGGTGTTATGACAACTAGCAGAGCGGCGGCCCACAATACTATCTCTCACATCAAGCCTTGTGCCGATCAACCGGAAGGGAATCAAACTTAGGGGCAGGAACTCCAACAAGAACCCAATGTCTAAGAGAAAAAAGAATCTACTAATAATATTGTTAATCAATTCACTTCTGACAGAAATGACCACCGGCGAAACGCCTTTCATGGGTATGTTTTGCCGTAGTCAGAGTTCAGGCACTAGTCATGAGTTTGAAGCTCCTGTTCCATCGTAGATGCCAAACGTATGAAAGATATCTCTTGCTATCTGCTTTAAGAATTTTGTCGATTGATGCACACTTTTTCTGAAGGTGGTTTCAAACCGCAACTTACCATAGTTTTCTCTTGCTTGATATCTACCACCAAAAATTCGTGCCTGCTAAGGAGTCTCTGACTAATGCCGAGAGGTCGGTATGTTAATACAGGACGTCTCTGATGGAGGATGTTCCTGATATGGCCCAAAACTCCTGTGTGTGCAGATCTATCGATCCCAAAATACTCTCCAAAGAAGTGTGAGTTATCGGACGTTGTAGAGATACCTGAAGTCCTTTGGTATCTAGTAGCCTATATAGTGTTAGGCACGAGGAGAGATGCAGAGACTTTAATGACAACGAGGCGAGATATTCCAGGATGATTTTTGACAAAGATAATAGACTCGCTGGAAGCAACATATGAGTAAGTCCGGCATCGATAACCACTATAGATAGTGACTTACTTGCTAAACCGCTAGGAACAACCTTCAGCTGCCTCTGTATCACTTGAAGTATTTGTAATAGAGGTCTATGCGAGGATGTGTACCCGTGGTGTGGGGTAGACATAGATTCCATGAGGGAGATTTGGGTCGTGCAGAGGATGATATTGGTAGAGTAGGAAGATTAAGTGACATGTGTTTTGGCTTAGGGTTGAGCACACAAGTTTTTGTTTTATGCCGACGCCGGATGAGTGGCCATAGACTAACAGCGGCAGCGGATTTGTATGGCTGGTGTTTGTTAGTGTCGGCGCATGCAACCCGTTGAACCCTAACTTTGATTGGTGATCTAATCTTATCTTAATGTAGTCTTGGCAATTGTCTTTTCAAATGTTTGGCTTTTGGCGCGTTGCAAATCGCGTCACGCTTGTCATCCTCCACACGAACTCACACACGCAATAATCGTTTTGCTCCTTTTTTCAGAACATACCCAATTCCAACTTTCCTTGCTTTTCTATTCAGACTATTGTCAACTTCACTTACAGTTTATTCTGTGTTTACACGTATCAATTGATATGGAGCGCCCACGTCGTTCAAGAACCAAAGTTAAACCCCACGAAAAGTTCGCCGAATTCCGGAAACTACGCGAGTCTGGAAAGACGCGTCTCTCTACGTATGAAGTTGAGAAGGAGGAAGATCTCTATGAAGAAGTTGACGAGGATGAGTACAAGAAGGTTGTCCGCAATCGGCTTGACGAGGACGATTTCGTTGTCGACGATGGCGGCGAGGGATATGTTGACAATGGAATGGACGACTGGGGTGATGAGGGAAGGTATCACTCGGAAGATGAAGAGGCAGAAGTCGACGGAAAGAAACTGTCGAAGAAGGAATTAAAAAGGAAGAGAGAGGAGGAACAGGAACGGAAGAATAAGCAGGAGGGGGATCTTCATAAGTACTTTAGCAAGGCTGGAGTGGCCCCCGTGAAGACGAAGACAGCTACTACCACTGTACATGACAAGGAGTTTTTAGATGATCTACTCGGCGAATTCGATACCACTACTGGACAATCGCGCTCTCTGAAGAAGAAAATCAAAGTCGAACCGGCAAGAAAGACTCGGAAATTGTCGCCTCCGAGGAAGACGAAGAAGAAACTTGATTTTGGCAAGAGTGCAATGCGCAGCTCTCCGCCTCCAGTTGCTTGTGATGGGTCTGACTATGGCGACGATATACCATTCATACCTCCTGCCGATGACGATGATACCCCGATGAGCGATGCGCCTATCCAACCGTCTTCTCCTGCAGCGAAGGCCACCGAAAGAAAGCGCCCTGACTCTGAGGATGATGAAGAGGAATTTACGGTCGCAGAGATCAAAGGAAACAAAAATATCCAAACTGCTAAGGTGAATATCACCTCATCTCGCCCAGTAAAGCCTGTGCCACTACCTACTCCTGGAGCCAGCTCACCTACCAAGGCCCCGGCGATTGATTCATCGGCCTGGACTAATGTGAGTGGAGGATTGAACGTAATTGAGAGCTCGCCCGCCCTAGATAAGGTCTCATTTGGAAAGCTAGCTGCACAGGATGCAGCTGAAGATGACGGAAGTGTTAATATGTTTTGGTTGGATTATTCTGAGTCTAATGGTTCTTTACTCTTATTTGGTAAAGTCAAGGACAAGCGTTCTGATAAATATGTGAGCGCATTTTTGAAGGTGGACGGAATCATGAGAAACCTCCTTTTTTTGCCTCGAGAGCATAGGCAGCGTTTTGGGGAGGATTCAGATGAGGAGGTTCAGATGGAAGATGTCTACCAGGAGGTCAGTGACATCATGGCGAAACATATGATCGATGGGTTCAAGACGAAACCTGCTTCAAGGAAGTATGCATTTGAACTCGCTGGCATTCCTAGAGAAGGAGACTACTTGAAAGTTCTCTATCCATATACGAGTAGGTAGTCTTAATCTTGCCCTTTGACCAAAGGCTTACGGCGAATAGGACCTGTGCTGCCAATGGACCCGCAAAAAGAGACCTTGGAAGGAGAGACCTTTTCTCATGTTTTTGGAATCAATACTGCTTTGTTCGAGCAATTTGTGCTCTGTCGAAATGTAATGGGGCCTTGTTGGCTTAAGATTGAAGGCGCAAAATTTACAACAGTGCAAAACGTAACCACCTATTTCCTCATACTTCGGACAGTTACTAATCTAGAAGTCAGGCGTCATGGTGCAAGTTTGAAATGCAAGTTGACAAACCGCAACAAGTAACCTCTATTGGAGATGCCGACTCCTCGGAAGCTCCGCCGCTAACTCTCATGAGCGTCGCTCTAAGGACGGTACACAACACAAAGGAGAATAAGCAAGAGATCATTGCTGTCAGTGCCAGAGTTTATCATGATGTCTCTCTCTCGGATGCCACAACTGAAATCGAAAAAATGCCTCATCAAGTCTTCAGCATCGTAAGGCCAGTACAGTCCATCTTTCCCGTCGGGTTTGAAAAGCTTCAAGAAAGTTATCCGGGCAATATAATACGGCAAAAGTCCGAGAATATGCTCCTGAGTTCGTTCCTGGCCAAACTACAGCAGGCAGACCCTGATGTTCTCATGGGCCATCAGCTAGAGAATGTGGACTATCCTGTTCTGTTGCACAGAATGAAGGAAAAGAAAACACCAAATTGGAGTAGAATTGGGAGGATGAAAAAAACTCAATGGCCTAGTGGTGGTGGAAAGTTCGCGGGAAGCTTTTTTGCAGAGCGACAACTGGCTTCTGGAAGGTTGTTATGTGATCTTGCAAACGATCTTGGGAAGTCTCTGATGACCAAGTGCCAGTCGTGGAGCTTGACTGAGATGTGCGATCTCATTCTTGGAAAGAAGCGACAAGACCTTGAAACGGAGGAGGCGTTGAAGACTTGGGCCAGCTCGGGCAAAGGATACCTGGATTTCTTGATCCACTGTGAAGTCGACACCTATTATATTGCAGCTGTTGCATTGAAGATTCAGATGCTACCCCTTACCAAACAATTGACCAACCTTGCTGGTAATTCTTGGGCGAGAACACTAAACGGTACCCGTGCAGAACGGAACGAGTACATTTTACTTCACGAGTTCTACCGTAACAAGTATATATGCCCGGATAAGGTTTATGGAAAAGGCAACAAAATCCAAAAGGATGACGAAGAAAATCCTGAGGCTGAGGGCGCTGGAGACAAAAAGAAGGACAAGTACAAGGGTGGTCTTGTCTTTGATCCCGAGAAAGGACTTTATGATAAGTACATCTTGGTCATGGACTTCAATTCTCTGTACCCAAGTATTATCCAAGAGTACAACATTTGCTTTACGACTGTGGACAGAAGCGATTCGGTAAGCAAATAGTTCATACTCCAGCCAATTAAAGCTAATAATACTATAGGATGATGATAAAGTACCAGACGTTCCGGAAGCCCAAGACCCCGGTATTCTACCCAAACTAATCAAAACATTGGTCGATAGACGACGACAGGTAAAGGGCTTGATGAAGGACAAGAAGGCTACAGCTGTCCAAAAGTCACAATGGGATATTAAGCAACAGGCCTTGAAGCTCACCGCTAACTCTATGTACGGTTGTCTTGGTTACACACGATCCAGATTCTATGCACGGCCTCTCGCTATGCTTACCACCTTTAAGGGTCGTGAGATCTTGCAAAGTACAAAAGACCTTGCCGAGTCCATATCCTTGCGAGTTATATATGGTGATACCGACTCTGTCATGATCAATACTCTTGCAGATAACTATGCGGACGCCCTCACGATGGGTAACGACTTTAAAAAACGAGTTAATGACCGCTACAAGCTACTGGAAATCGACATTGATAATGTTTTTCAACGGCTACTGCTTCATGCAAAGAAGAAGTATGCGGCAATGAACTGTTTCATGGTCAACGGAATGCTGGACACAAAGATGGAGGTCAAGGGTTTGGACATGAGGAGAAGGGAGTACTGTCAGTTGTCGAAAGAAGCTTCTTCGCACATCTTGAATGATGTTTTCACCGGTGACGAGAAGGAAGTGGTGGTTGAGAGGATCCACGATTACCTCCGAGATCTGGCCCAAAAGATCCGAGAGGGTCAGTTCCCATTAGTCAAATACACGATTTACACCAGACTCGGCAAAGACCCCGAGGATTATCCAAATGGGAAATCGATGCCTCAAGTTCAAGTAGCACTTCGCAAAAAGGCCCGTGGGGAACCCGTCAAGGCCGGTGATGTCATTTCCTACATAATCACAGGCAGCGGTGACAATCTTCAGTCTGACGGCCCTGCTGCTGAGCGTGCGCACGCAACTCAGGATGTCATCAAACCGGATTCGGGACTTATGCCAGATCCTGAGTGGTACTTGGTCAAGCAGATATTCCCCCCAATCGAACGTCTCTGTGGACCAATAGAAGGCACCAACTCTTCAAGACTTGCGGAGTGCCTCGGTCTGGACCTTCGAAAGTATCAAATTGCCGTCACAAACCCGCAGGAAGACCGCGAGATCCACCCCCTCGAATCAACCATCCCCGATGAAGAACGGTTCAAAGACGCTGCGAAATTATCTTTACGATGCCGATACTGCAAGAATGAGTCTCAATTTGAGGGTCTGTTTGGTTCTAAGGACCGTTGCACATCGCAGGGTATAGTTTGCCGGAACACCAGCTGTGGAAAGGTTCTCCCCATTGCATCTGTGGCTGCACAGGTTGAGTACCAAATCCGCCAGATTACAGCGAAGTACTATGATGCCTGGCTTATGTGTGATGATTCGGCATGTGGAAATCGGACAAGGCAGGTCAGTGTTTATGGAAAGCGGTGTCTTGGGCCAAAGGGACTGGCAAAGGGGTGTAGGGGTGTCATGCATTATGAGTACACCGACAAGATGCTGTATAATCAGCTGCTGTACTTCAGGAGCTTGTTTGATGCCGAAAAGGCCGGAGAGAAAGCCAAGCTCGACAATAATGGTTTGAACACACCATCACTTATTGAGTTTTGCTAACTGATAATGTGCAGAGGCTGTAAGGGCACTGGCGATCCAAAATCTACATCGGTTTAGGCTAGTTCATGGGTGCGTGGTAAGATATCTAGAGAAGTGTGGGCGTCAGTGGGTTGGGATGCAGAGTATCTTTGGCTTCGCTGCGGTGGCCTAGATCGATTAAGCTCTTCTGTTTTGGGTTCTAGAAGGGTTTTTGGTCTTCTTTGGATGTGCTATTGTACATAAAATATCCGCTGTGTTACGTTATGGTCTCAGCGTTCCACATGGTTCGTCTTTGTTCCGGACCTTGTACAAGTGGCGTAAGGGGCAAATATCATATCAACCACCCACGCCAAAAGAAAAGCCGAAGGGTCCGTAGCGGAATCTCAATAGAGTTAATCATTATCTATGGCTTTTTAAAATACCCCTAAGAAGTTTTTGTTGGTTCGTCCCTAACTTGCCGGTCCGTTGCCCAGAGCACCCATCAGGCGTAGCGCGGCTCTGCTTACATAGGCGAGCGAAAAAAAGTAGAAAAAAGTGGTCGCATATAGAGCATTTGAGCTTCTCTACTTGGTGCCATTTCAATTCTCAATATATCGACGTCCTGTAAGTGTTCAGAGTGTTAACTACGCTCTCTGCGTTTACTAAAGGGACGGGCTGAATTTCCATCCGACATGCAGCGTTTCTCGGTGAGTCGCCAGCACACTATCTTCTTCTTTAGCTGTCAGATAAAACGCATTCATTGCGATTTTCCCTCCCTCCACCGCACAAACCACTTTCTGACAGAACTAACTCGCCACCACGCACAGCTTTCGAGGATTCGTCTCATTATGCAGAACCAGCCATACACGAGGTCAGTCCTTAATCCAACAGCAACCTCATTTACTGTGAGAGCACGTCCTTCATCTTTTTCGACATTTGCCCCCGGACAGCGGCAGGATGCTGTTCCACACGAGGAGGCATGGACTCAGTACGATGGCTTAGGACCTGTACCCAGAGACCTAAGACTGGATAGGAACTGGAGGCAAGCCGTACCACCGGGTCGCGGACAACAGTCTGGATACGGGAGAGGAAGTTCCCAGGGGCGAGGAGGGAATCACCAACAGCAACAACGAGGTGAGCCAGCATCAAAGCGGCCAAAACAGACTCAAACCGTGAGAAACGCCAAAACACAGAATGCGAAAGTCGGAGGGAGGTCTTCCGTCAGATCATCTGGCGAGATAATAGATGAAGCATATCTGGCAAAGAATTACCCACCTTTGAAAAAGGAGGATTATCCTAATGCAACTAAATCCATATTCAACAATCCAAGAAGTTTCTTCTGGGATACTAAAAGGGGGTCTGCACGGTCTACTTTTGTCTCCCACCGAGGAAACTTATACCAATGTACTGTGTTTATCAAGCTCACCGACGGATCGGAAATTGAGGCTATCGGAGACGCAACAAATAAAGTATGTTTTACTCATGAGTGACTTGTTCTATTGTACGCCCCCGTTTTGAATAGTTGTTGACGTCGTATTACAGAAAATCGCCGAGAAAATTGCTTGTCAACACGCGATACTGAAGCTTCACCAATCTGGTCGACTGAAGGAGCTTGTCTACGGTGGAGTACATGCCGGATCCTTTGACCATAACCTATTGAAAGAGGAGGAGGATGCAAAGATGGATATCTACGATTATTGTGCACGGTATGACACTGTGCCACAGTTTATATCTACCGACACCACGCGCGCAGGCAACAGGAAGGCTATCATCCAAGTCACAATCAAGATGCCTGAACAGGGCATAGAGGCCACGGCACGAGCCACTGACCGAAGGGTCGCGGATATCCTTGCCAGCGTGGAGTTCAAACGTCAAGCTGAACAATGGCATGCGAAGCATGGTGATGAAGATATCCTGGTTAAGGATGTTGCGAATGTGCTGAATAGTCGCAACGCGAAGAAGTTTTTCGAATTTTATAAAATCCATAACCCAGGCGTGACATACACCTGTGACCCGAAGCCATTGAAAGGGAGAAGTAAGAAACTTACTTCTAACATGACCGAGGGGCAGGTGCTATTGAATGACATGCCCATTGGTGATCCGGTCGAAATGGGTGGTAAGAAGAATGCGGAGACTGTTGCGTGGGTTACTGCCGCCGTGGCCTTGAAACAGCAGAACCCTGAGCTTTTCCCGAAGTTTATCGAGGCGTTGAGGATAGGCAATGGAGAGATTCTGAAACCGATCAACCCGACGTGGCTGAACCTTGATCAAGACTCCGTGATTGCTATGACGGATACGTTGCTCAGCGTAAGGCGGATTGGGCTTCCCCCCACTGAAGAAGAAATGGCGTTTGAAGATGCGAAATCAGACAACCCACGACGATATCAAAAACGGAGGCTGGACCCGGCTCTGGCTGAAGACAAGAGCAAGAAGATGTTGGAGTCCTACGAGGAGTACATGAATAACGAAAAACTTCAAGTGCTCAGACAGAAGCGATCTGAATTACCGATGAACCAATACACTAACCAAGTCTTGGAATTGGTCAACGGACACGAAGTCAGCATTATTGTTGGTGCCACTGGAAGTGGAAAGACAAGTAGGTTATCCAAGACCCGATAAATGATAAACTGATGCTAATACCCTTTCAGCTCAGGTACCACAAATTCTGCTCGAAGAGGCAATCAAGAATGGGAAGGGTGCAGATTGCAACGTCATCTGTACTCAGCCTAGACGTATTGCGGCTACCTCTGTTGCCCAGCGCGTGGCGGTTGAACGGAATGAACCCCTCCAGAAATCTGTTGGATACCAGGTCAGGTTCGATGCGAAGCTTCCAATGGCCGGTGGTAGCATCACCTACTGTACCACCGGTATTTTACTGCAACAATTACGCAATAACCCCGATGAGGTCCTTGACGGAATTACCCATCTTGTCATTGATGAAGTTCACGAACGAGATATTATGATTGATTATCTTTTGATTATTCTGAAGAGAATTCTCAAAAATAGGCGAACGAACGGAAGACCTAGTGTTAAGGTCGTTCTGATGAGTGCTACTATGGATACCGAGTTGTTTTCTGGATATTTCGGAAGCAGGGACGAGGCCGGAAATTTTATAGGATGCCCACATTTGAGCGTTCCTGGAAGAACCTTTCCCGTCAAAGAATACTATTTAGAAGATATCAAGACTATGTTACGAGAATATCCCCCCGCTCAATTGGGACTGATGAAGGAGGATGATACTCGAAATTACATGGCAATCGAGCAAAACTTTACACCCCCTTCAGCACCCGCCTCTGGATTTACATCTGCGGTGGCTTCTGCGGTGCCCTCAAGGGCCGCATCACCCGGGGTATACGACGATGGTGGCGATGCTGTAATCAACTGGAAGCAAGAGGTTAGTATTCGTTCAGATGGACAAGCATCTGTTAGCACTGAGAAAGATGATGCAATCGTACCAATCGGTCTCGCTGCGACAACTCTGGCTCATATTGTTAAGACGACTGAAGACGGCGCCATTCTTACCTTTTTGCCTGGTCTTGATGAGATTCTCAAGCTCGAGGAAGCGTTGGTCAAGGGCCGCCCACTTGGCGTTGACTTCACCGATACCACCAAGTACAAGCTCTACATGCTTCACTCCTCGATTCCTAACCAGAATGAAGTGTTTGACGATATTCCTGAAGGCTGCCGCAAAATCATTCTCTCAACAAATATTGCGGAAACATCTATCACCATTCCCGACGTCAAGTTCGTTGTTGATGCCGGTAAGCTGAGGGAGAAACAATACGAGCAAGCGCGCCGCATCACCCAGCTGGTGTGCACCTGGGTCAGCAAGTCGAATTCCAAGCAGAGAGCTGGTCGTGCCGGTCGTGTCCAGAACGGAACCTATTACGCTCTATTTTCCCGTAATCGATTTGATTCTCTCCGCGCAACCGGATTGCCTGAGATGCTGCGCTCCGATCTCCAAGAAATTTGCCTCGATATCAAATTGCAAGGATTCAAGGATCCCATTGCACGATTCTTGTCTGAGGCAATTGAACCGCCTGCACCACACGCCATTGAAGCCTCACTGCGCCAACTTCTTGCTCTTGGTGCAATCGACCAGGACGAGAATTTGACACAGCTTGGACACGTTTTAGCTACTATGCCGGTCGAGCCCGCCCTTGGAAAGATGATTCTTCTTGCTGTCATTTTCCGTTGCCTTGACCCCATTCTCATTCTGGGGGCTTCGGCTGGTGGACGAGATGTTTTTGTCAATCCTCCAGAGCGACGACAAGAAGCCACGCGTGCCAGGCATTCATTCACCAAAGGTACTGGTAGCGACCATATGGCAGTTATCAATGCATACCAGGCATGGCGCGAGGTCCGCGACCGGGATGGGCAGTATGCTGCTCATAGATTTGCGGAGCAAAACTTCCTTCATCGAGGCTCTCTGAAGGTCCTCGACCAGACGGCAATGCAAGTTCAAGATATCCTGTCTGATATTGGTATCATTCCGCGTGTGAGCAGAGGGGACAGATATAATTCCGAGTTTGGACACCCAAGGCTCAACACTAACTCTCACTGCGTCCCACTCATCAAGGCTTTAACATTGGCAGGAATGTACCCCAATCTAGCCGTTTGCTCTGGTGGAAGAGGATTAAGGACTGTTAGTGAGAACTTCACTATGATCCACCCCTCTTCGGTCCACTACACTTCGAGGGACAGCAACAGCGTGCCGCTTGGTACTATTTTTACATATACAACAAAAGCGAAAAGCAATGATGGCACCTCGATTTTGCTCAGGCAGAACACGGAGAGCACACAATTGGCCGCATTGCTCTTCGGAGGTAGACTAAGATCTCATGGCAACATACTCGAGATTGATAGTTGGTTGCCTTTCCGGGCCAGGGAAAATCATCCCAAGATTATGATCGAGTTCAAGAAGTGCCTCGATAGGGTATGTTTCATATTTTGTTTCCCTACTATTAAACTTTAGTAATAACAATCTACAATAGCTCATGGCGCACGCTTTCCGAACTCTCTCGAAGCGCGGCTCGAGTTCGTCAGGATATCTTGCAGACGATCCAGCCAGGGAAACCTTTGCACAGGGAATTGTAGAGGTTTTGGATGCCGATGCGGGGATAAAAAAAGAGAGGAGCAGCCGCCCAGGGCAGTGGGGAGGAGACAGTTATCGTCCTAGCTCTCGCACTGGGGACCGATTCGGAGGTCCTGGAAGCCGCCCTGATTCTCGCAATGATGATAGATTATTCCCACCTCTGGGAAGCAGTCGTCCTAATTCTCGCAATGCGGACAGATTCCCACCTCTTGGCAGCAGTCGCCCTGATTCTCGCAACGCTGGCAGATTCCCCGCTCTTGGCGGCGGTCGTCCCAGCTCCCGCAATGGTGACCTATTAACGTTCGGTCGGGGTCCCTCAAGCCGTCCCGATTCTCGAAATGACGACAGACTATTCCCACCTCTGGGAAGCAGTCGCCCTAATTCTCGCAATGCGGATAGATTCCCACCTCTTGGTTCTCGTCCCGAGTCTCGCACCAGCAACAGGTTTGGAGGAGCCGATAATGGCCACAGCAATACCAGAACATTTGGCGCCTCCGATGCTCGAATTGAAACTCGTCATAACAGAAATGGTGGGTTTGGTGGTGCCGATAAGTACCGTCCGGATCCTCGCATCCAGGGGAGATGGAGGTAGAGTAGTTTATGCAGAACAATTCACGAATGAAATGGGAGAGTAATCATAGAAAGTGATTGGGGCTGGGTTGGGTTAGATTGTATAGGCGTTCTTTGTGCGGTTTTTATTTACTTTCATCATCGGGTCCCTATTTAAGGCTGTATCATAGGTTTTATATACTCTAGAAGCGCGACAAACAAAACGCGGAGGGATAAGTAGGGATTGGGTCATGGGAGGGTGGATCTCATGGAGAACGGTGTACAATTTCTTGCTGCAGGATGTGTATGAGTGTTGGTCGTGTACTGGGTACTGTTTGATATGATAGGTGGTGCATCTCCTTGTCAGCTAAATTATTATCTCTCATCAATCTAAGTTGAATGCGAGTGGGTATGGGATGTTTCTATTTCTATTGTTGATTTTATTCATGCGTTTTTAAATGTTTAAATTGATTGCAGCTTCGAAATTATCTATAACCACACTTGGACATTCAAATGTCTGCGAGGACCTTGGTGTGGTCATGAACCGCACTGTATGATTCAAAAGATTCTCTTCATATTCATGGCTGCCCCCCGCTAGTTCCATAATCTCTTACTATACACAGCGTTAGCCTTACTAGTTCTTTGGTTAGCTGGCGCAGTCATCTAGTGTACAAGCAAGAGTAAAATTTGAAACCAACCTGTCATAACGCCTTCCTCCGTTTCTCTATACAATCCGTTGGTATCCCCTGGATCGTAACCGGTTCCCAGCCCATACGGGCCGCCCACGCAACCACCTCGCCACACATCCAAAAATGGTCGTCAGAGGCCCTCCTTTTTATCAAGTCTTCTTTAGTAGCAAATAAAACTTTCTATCCAAGTGAATTGTAAATTATATGTGATGTGACTTTGTAAGTTTTACTGCCCCTCCAAAATTTGCTCTCTGAACTGGCAACCCCACCCCATGTCATGTACCACTACCCACATTTCTCCTTTACAGGTGATTGAATTCTGCAAAATGATGCCTTTCATTATTGAGACACCACAATTACTTGCATTTTGAACATGCTTAGCAAAGTGTGGGTGGAGATTTGGTATTTCTGACTGGGCTTTCCTGCTGGCAAAGCCAGCATCCCAGCTACTTTCCCTTCTCAAGGTGGACTGAAAATCGCCTGTGGCTCCAGCTCTGGCTGAGGGGTACAGATATGCCCTCTTTGATGTTCAACAAAGTGGGTTTTAGCCTTGTTCACTATGAAAGTTGTGTGATGGATATTGGTATCCCCCCTCTGAGCCTCAACTCTTGGACACATTGTAGATGGAATTCCTTGTGTAATGATATTTGGACTTCAGGGCATATCCTTAGCACCAAGCTTGAAGGATATTTTGGGGTGTTATGGGCAGAGTTGTCCATCTGGGCTGCACAGTGACATTTTCGAGTTTTTGGGGAGCTAATCTTGAGACAATCCTCCCAACAAAAACTGCCCTTTTTATCGGCACCCCATTCCTGTACAGTCCTTAATTTTTGCCAAAATACTCTCAAGACATAAGAAAGTAAGTTTATAATGCTCCCAGGGCACCCCCACAGAGTTATGGTTGTGTCGCTAAACATTTGCGGGTGGGGAGTCGGTTGCCATGCCCAAACGGGCCGAGAATGCCAAAGTTACGATCCAGGGGATACAGCTCCTGTAACCGTCAATAACTATGCTGTAAGAAAGAAACCTATATCGTTTTCGGCCACATATCTTCCAATTGAATGTGCTCCGCTTTACTTACCCTTTCGATAGTAGCCAACTACTCCTTTTTAGCGATGCACTCCTGCTTCTTCCTTCAAAGAAGCAGTAATCCAACCCCCCTTTCGCGACAAGACCGACAAGACCACTAATCACAAGGTACAGCAAACGATCGAACTTCCTATCCATCTTGTTGCTGAGATCCTTCAACTCTGTCTTAACTTCTTTCAGGCCCACATCGAGTCTATCTACCTTCGTTCCGATTATGGCGACATCCTAACTAGATATCAGTAGGATACTAAACGACTAATTTGCGACCCCACCTTGTAAAGTTGGCTAAAACGCTCCCAGGCAACGTACGAACCAGTAGCAGTAGAGCCAGACGGATCACCGTCATGATCGGAATGACTGCTGCGTCTCTAGCAGGTCACTCAGTTAGTTGAAATCTAAGCAGTAGCTAGGACTATGAACTCACTGTAGTAGTTCCGAATAACCTGCGTTGATAGAAGTAGTAGTGCAGGGCTTTACCTCCCACAGCACAACGAGCCAGATGACGTGCGGACATCTGTTATTCCTTGTCAGCCAAAGCACGTTACTTCGTTTCGATGGCATACCGATGTGATGCCTTGAACTGAAAAGGCGTTCTCTGCTGTCTTGCTGCGCGTCGTTCAGTTCACCTTTGAGTGAAGTGTAAAAGGTAGTTTTGCTTGTTTTAATCATTCTGCATGCACTCTAACTAGAGTATGGCAGTACCTAATTCCCCTCCCCCTCCGGATGGCCGGCTAGGTGGGGGAGCTCCCCTCCTTCTACCCTTCTCCTTTAACAAACGGAAGGCACAGGTGAATGGCGCGCTGGAAACAAAGAAAGGAGAGTGAATGACTGCTAGCTACGCTCTGCCCAGCGGCGTGGGAACTCCCCGACCTCTGTGGCCGCCAGGAAGTCCAGCACAGCTTGATCACACGTTTCCAGGGAAAACAGTTCCGATATTTGCACGTGCCTGCACCTTCCCGCCTTCCAACCGGTTTCCCGCCCGACTGCTTTCCACAGTTCCCGCTGCTCATTCTTCCACTTCCTGCAGTGGCGGAAGAGATGCTCCCGCGTCTGGGCCGCTTGTCCGCACCACCAGCACTGGTCGTCGTCTCGCTGCCCGAACTTCAGCTGGTAGTATCGTGAGGCGAGGGGTTTCCTGCTCTTCATTGGGACTGGCCTTCGGCTCCCTTTGAGTGAAGTGTAAAGGGTAGCTATGGTAAGGTAGGCTGTGTTGAGCGATACTGTTCGTATTCCTTTTCCTCGTTGTGGTGTGGATAGGAAATGAAAAGAAAATCATGCTGACCGTGCTCTCGTATACCAGACTTTCCGGGTCCGAGCAAGCTTGCGAGCGAGGCGAAACAGTCTGAGGACGAGAGTAGCTGACTGGCCAAGTGTGCCCTAGCTAAAGCGGACCCCTAACCTTAACAAGTGAAGAACAGGGTGGGGCTTAACTGCACGATAACAAGTAATCATCTAACTCATGATTCTAGGCGGCAAGTCATTTCTAATGATAAAACGAGCAGAAGTATTGCTCTCGAAACGCAGCTTGTTCTCTATCTAATAACAAACAAAAACAAAAAACCACCAGATGTCTAAAATAACCAATCCTCAACAACTCCCCAGTCCCCATCTAAATTTTATTACAGAACTCCTCACTCCCCGAGATCCCATTACACATAACGTCCGAACATTCATAGAAAAACAAAACATGCACTCGCCCGAGAAACAAAGGTGGTGTTTCGCGAGGGGGGTACAAAACACCTGCTACTCAACAGCATATCCTAGCCGTCTTTCTTCCAAAAGGCACTTTTCCACCTCCAACTTACGGGGGGACTAATCGTGTGCCCAACGCCGATATTTCTCCGCTCCTCTTCCGGGAGGGAATCAACATATCGTATCCACGTGTTCTCCAGAACCATCTGCCTCACGCAGGCCTCGGCTCTATCAAAAACCTCACCGCAAAAGCCCATTCCCGGGGACATAATGCTGGGTTCACTTGGTGGGAGTGAAGATTTCTCGGCGAGTATGCTCAAGCCTAACACTCCTTTCGCCTTCACTTCGTGTAGACCAACCTCCAGGGCTTTCTCGGCGTGTATGTCGTCCGCAAATGGGACTATGTGAGACGACAAATCAGAGCCTGTTCGCATCCCGTGGGGGTTTGGGGTGCCAAAGACTCGCTCCAGAGATCTGTAAATGTTGTCATCGATATTGAGTGGGAATTTGGCGCTGTCTCTGTCTATGAGTCTTTTCCAGATGGACTCGGCCTCGTCGTAAAGTTCTCGCTTGATCGCGACCTCTAGGCCCGAAGGCGTGCCGTTGTTCTGGGCTGCTTGCCATTTCGATTTCCAGTTTCCGACACCTGTTTCTTGTCAGCTATCCGCAAGTAAACATGAGTAATCTGGGCCGGACCTTTTAGAAACAGTATGTTCTCGCCGCTCAAGTCTTTATTCACGGCGAAATCCTCGAGGCGGTGGATTCCATGGCCTCTAAGGGCACAGTCCAGGGCCGCAACTGAGTATTTTGAGAATTTGGAGTGTCCAGGCTCCTTCCTTGCTTTCCTTTGCTGTTTTTTGAACGAGTGGATTTCCATGAGGGGGAAGACGAGTATGGTGATTTCCATCGCTGCAAGTCCAGGAACGAACCAAAGGTTTGGTGGCCAGTATGAGTTCATATCATAGAAGTCAGGCGTAAACCAAGTCGAGAGCCACAGAGGGAGGGCGGGTAGACTATATATATGTTAATGTTAGTACTTCCGTGTCAGAATAAAATAGCCGCTTCCCAATTGGGAGAGCTCTGGAATGTTTTGCTTTGCATGAAATACTTGTAATTTGTAACTTGTAACTTGTATCTACGCGCAAATATACGAACGTACCTGAAAAGGATTGCAAGCGTCGTCTGTAATCGCCAATGGTGCGTATCCCTTATTTTGCGGATCTTGAAGAGAATGAATGGACCAACGCCATACGTCCAGACTGCCTGCCATATGCAAGAGGGAAACCTGTTGAATACAGAAGGGAAAAAAATTAACTACTTGTCTCAGGTACGACGTCGTACAAAGAAAGGGACTATCCATCTATGGGTGGCCACCGCCACAGCATGGCTACTTTTTACGTACCACTCCCAACCAAAATGGCACTGGTATGCAGTTGCCTTCGCACCGACAATCCCAAAGCTGGTATGGAACCGTCGTGAAATCAAAAATATAACCAGAGAGATTAGAAACTAAAAAGTGTCAGCTATTGCTGACTGTAAGTTCGCAGTGACTCAAGGCTTTTATACCAAAATGGCTGTTCCAAGCGCAACCAAAATATACATCTTCTTGAGAATGCACAGCTGAGCCCATTTGTACCACAGTCTCTGCGCGAAGCTCCCATGCAGTGCCACATCCTTCGCCCGATCCTCAGCTAGGGCACCCTTGAACCGCGTATGCATCGATAGGAGATGCTTCTGACCCCATGCTCGGCTGAATAAAACCCAGTTGTTTGTTTGAAAGGCTGCGACTCCGGCTGGAAGGCAGACCGCCATTATCCAATACTCGACAGAGCAGGGTAGCTCGCCATTCATCGGATACACGAGCAAGTCGAACACAAGCTGCAGGTGCAGCAACACAAGTGCGATGATGATGAGGGGCACTTTTTTGAGTCTGATGAAGGGGAGATTCCTGTGGCGTACTAACACCGTCACTCCAGCTGCCACTAGGGCACTGAAAATAACCGTGACTGCGATGTATGTCACCCCGATGCGGTTCAGTCGAAGTGTACCATATTTGGGAGGATCCGGTCCAATAGCTATCTCTCCGACCTGCATATTCATTGCGTTCGTGATAAAAGAGCGTAAACGGCTGGGTTTATGCTGTGTTCAGGCCTGCTGCTGAAGATATCAAAAGAGCGTGAAGTAAATCCAGCCTATCAAAGGAATGTGAAGGTAAATCCGGCCTGCGGTGAGCAAACAAACGTCCTGCCGTTTCGTTTCTCAGTTCGTGAGGTTGGAAACCTCCAGAGTCGGTCATGCCCGCTGGTATATGTATACTACATAAGAATATTCAAACCCCGGAGCTCCTGGGTGGAGCAAATAAATTGGAAACGTTGTATTAGAGTCAGGACTGGGAGATGAGGTGTCTGCAAGTATCATGGGTAATGGTTTATAATGCATAGTATGTAGATGTGTAGGCACTGAAATGGGGAGGTACCCGGACTTCTGGAAAGCCATTAACTGAATCAGTAGTCCAATATCCTATCTGAAGCTAGTTTCCTGTCTATTAAGCCCTGTTGAGAGCACTCTACGCCTCTGGGCATAAGCGACGTATAAGGTTTAGCGATGGTTTTTAGAATTCGGTGGGGGAGGCTTCATGCCCCCGAAACGGGAATATCGATGTTGGGTTTTAGGCCAACAGGACAGGGGTGGCTGAGCACGGTGGATTCTAAAACTGTGGGGATGTTGGGAGTTTCATTCGACTTGGTGGGTTGTCTGAAGGGGAGTAGACTTCGAATGGTTAAAAATAGTCAACTGCTGCAATATGGAGAGAACTAAACGTGTGTACGTGTACGATACCAGTACTAGAGTGGTTTGAGGACTCGAGATGTGTATACACGTGCACACAAGAGAGCTGGGGTAACCTGGACTAACACTATAAGCTACAATAGTTGAGGCTCGAGGTTATTGAATAATTTCAACCTTGCGATTCCCATCCTTCCGTCACCGTCTCTAATTCCCATCTACTGCCTCTAGCTTTTCAGATGGCTCCCTCACAAAAGGCCGACATCAATGCGAGTGATTTCTAGTGATTTCTAGTGAAATACACGTGGGAATGACTTGCCCTAGCTCGGTCGTCGGAGCAACAATCCGTGCTGACGGTGTCTCAGATGATGCCGGAATTTTATCTAGATTCAAGGCCTTGTTTCGCAGCTCCACCAGCTCCAATCAACCCCTCCCGTCGTCTTTTCTCTACCTCTAATGGCTCTCTTCTACCTCTGCTCAAGACCTATATAGCCCCTTTATTCTCTTCATCGACATGCGCGCAGCGTTCACAAGCAGCTGCAGACTTCCCACCCGAATTTTGTTGCGTCGAACATGGGCACCTCCAATACGTCATATCCGCTGTAGCGCCCCCAGCCTCAAAACCCACCTCAGCAACACCTCCCCCTTCTCCCCGTTTCAGCACCGCGCACTGTTGCGCGACAGCAGCCACACAAGATTGCGAATCCTATGTCTCGGATCTCTGACAGCGGCTCTCACCCTCGTCATCGCCGCACCAGTGGTTCTGGCACAGGAACCAAAACGAGACCACAATGCCTCGTCGCCAGGGGAAGAGAGGACCCTTGAAGAGCGGATGCTGGAAGAGTCTGAGAGAGAGCGGAAAGGAAGATTGGTGCCGGAGGATTTGTCGCTGATTCAGAAAGTCTTATGGAATTCGCAGCTATTTTTGGTGGACTATATTATTGAACCTTTTGCGACGGGGTGCAGATTTATTACTCTTTTGGCCATATTTGCGCCGGTTATACTCACAATACCGTTCGTCTACTTGGGTTCGAGATTGTCAGATAAGAGCGATGAGCGAACGGGGACGTTGTGGTGGTATGGGTTTTTGCTCAGGAGCTTGGAAAGAGCTGGGCCAACTTTTATAAAGGTCTATGATTCCGAACTGTCGTGCTTCAGTCCCAGTTGCTGATTTTGTGGCAACAGTTAGGACAATGGGCTGCTTCTAGAACCGACATATTCCCCACAGAGCTGTGTGAAATGATGTCGAAACTTCACTCAAACGCAAAGGCACATTCCTTGAAGGAAACAAAACGGATAATAAGCAAGGCCTTCGACGGCCGGAAATTCGAGGAAATTTTTGAAGAATTTGACGAGATTCCGCTGGGCGTTGGCGCAATTGCTCAGGTCTACAAGGCCAAGGTCAAGCCAGACCTCCTCCCACCAACCATAGTAGAAGAAAAGAACTTCCGACGGAACTTCCGCGAGAGGATTGACGAATTTGTCAAGAGCTCGCCCGGTCAAGGTGTACCCTCTTCATATGTGGCAATCAAAGTCACACACCCGCGAGTCGACAAGATTGTCAACCGTGATCTTCGGATCATGCGTTTCTTTGCGGTCTTATTGAATTTTGTACCTACGTTGCAATGGCTATCTTTTCCGGACGAAGTAGACACCTTCAGCGGCATGATGCGGTTACAGATGGATCTACGGATTGAAGCCGAGAACTTGGCCAAGTTCCGTGACAACTTCAAGGATAGAACCACAGTTACATTCCCAATGCCATACCAAGACTACACAGCACGAGATGTCCTGATCGAAGAGTTCGCCCATGGTATTCCCCTCAGCGCCTTCCTTGAAAGCGGTGGGGGGACCTTCCAGGAAGAGATGGCAAACATGGGCCTTGACGCATTTTTGGTACCCCCTTCATGTTTACTTCCTCGCCATTTACATATCCCACTGAAACCTACGTCTAGCACATGTTAGTAATGGATAACTTCATCCACTCGGACTTGCATCCAGGCAATATAATGATCCGTTTCCTCAAGCCTTCTTCTCAAGCCTCCCTCCTCTCCCGTATCCCTTTCTTCTCCTCTCCCAATGCCTCTGAAAGGGAAGACCGCGAGGACGTCACCCCCGAGGTGCGCTCTCGCCTCATGCCTCACCGCGGCAACACAGCTGCGTGGACCGCCGAGCTGGCCGCCCTCGATGCGGAGGGCTACCGGCCCCAGCTCGTCTTCATTGATGCAGGTCTGGTAACAGAACTCAACAGCACCAACCGCCGCAATTTCCTCGATCTCTTCCGGGCGATCGCCGAGTTCGACGGGTATCGTGCTGGGCAACTGATGATCTCACGTTCCCAGTCTCCATCAACAGTTCTAGACAAGGAGGTTTTCGCGCTAAAAATGCAGCATCTCGTGCTCACCGTGAAATCGCGGACACTGGCGCTAGGCAACATTAGCTTTGGCGACATCCTGAGCGAGGTGTTGTCGATGGTGCGCACACACCACGTCCGCATGGAGGGAGACTTTGTCAACGTTGTGTTGTCGATGCTGCTGCTCGAAGGGATTGGGAGAAGCCTAGACCCCCGCATGGACCTGCTCAAGAGGTATGTCGAGAGTGACCTTTGCATTGACACGGTTGCTGAAGTGTGGACGACAGTTCTTTACCCATGCTGAGAGCGGTTGGTGCGGGGGCGGCAATACATTCTACTACTACCGGCGAAACAAACGGTGGTGGAACACTGAGTTTGCTTAAGGTCTGGATTGCTCTCGAGACTAGACAGTTTATGACTACCACTATCAAGGATATGGAGAATTGCGTCAAGTATGATTTGTTGAGCCCGAACATCTAGGTGGTGATTGTTTGTGGCTGTATGATATTTCTGCCAGTGGGCGTTTTTGTTATGGCTTTTATGAGCGTAGACGAATTGTACTTATATGGGGATGGGGGTATTTAGAAGGCTGGGTTTAGAGATTATGATGAATGATATAACGTTATGCCATCGCCAGATCTCAGTTGATACGAATTGACGACACTATAGTGATGTGGCAATAATTGGAGTAATAAACTATTTGAACCCTTTCTGGTGTCGAAAAAGACAACGCACACACACATGTCCAGGAAGAAAAAAAGCGCTACTATACAAGACAACTGCAAAGATCAGGCCTCACAATGTACATTTGGGGGCCGTGACAAACAAGCTCAAATTCCCAGCATATACCCCCGCCTCCCGAACAGATTACTAGTAACTAAACCCCCTCCCCTTCTGCATCAGCGCATCCGAATAGATGGGTGGTGGTTTAACACCATATCGTCCATCCTGGAAATAAATGTTCTGCTCCCTCCGCCTCCGATCTGCTTCCTCGCGTTCCTGGAACGGATCTCTCGGGGGAGGAGAAGGCCTAGCCGCCTGCTTCATGGCTGCTCTTCCAATCGGTGCAATCGGCGGTGAGTTCTTGAAGAACACATGCAGCACCCTCCCTATCACACATTATATCAATTACCCTTCACCCAATCATCATCACAGTGGCTCACCATCCGCCTTCTGGCCATTATACTGGTTGATACACATCTCCGCAGCCTCCTTCTTCTCAAACACAATCTCGCTGATAACAGTAGGGGTAGCAGTGAGTATGATGCAGCTGAGAATCTTCCCGATAGGCGCCATGGCATGCTTAATATCCTCAGCGGTCGTTCCGGGTGCAAAGTTACTAGCCTGCACCACTGCTGGTCCCGCACTACCTCTGATCTGGAATCCCGTGGCCGCTGTCCCCACCGCCGCCGCAGAGCCTCGAATATGTAGTCCCCCTGCAACCGCACCCGCACCCCCACCGCCGCCGCCGGCAGCACCACCTCCGCCAGCGGGGGACGTAACGCGCACCTGGTCGCCGTGCAGCGCCGCAAACAACCGGTTGTTTTGTAGCGAGCGCGCGACCGCGGGAGAAATCGTGGTGGGAAGCTTCGAGACCCGGTTGGCGGTAGGGTTGACTTTGTGGTGGAGGTCGTGCGTCCATTTTCCGTTGCTGGCGCTGCCGCCGCCGAGGACCCCGCTGCCTGAAGAGGAGGGGATTGGTAATGTTCGTTCTTGCTGTTGCTGTGTTAGGATTATGGGGGTTGGAGACTTTGAATGTGGGGTTGGGGTCGTGATTTTTACCTTCCTGGCCTCTCCGACCGGTACCACCTTCACCGTCTCAAAACGCTTCTTTCCCATTATCGCCGTAGCCGTTTTCGAGGCTTCGGCCCGCCGCTCTGGTGTGAACAGGTAAAGTTAGCCTCAGGGTGAGGGTGATAGGGCTTGGTGGCGCACTTCTGGTGAGGATATCATCGAGCGTCACCTCCTTATTCTTCGGCATGTTGACGGGTATGAGTTGTGAGTGTGGGCGCGTCTTGAGTCGAGGATGGGGCAGGACACGGCCGTCGTCGGTGGTTGCCGGTTGGTTGGTGAGGTTCAAACGCGCTCGAGGACTAGCGCTCTGTTAGGCAGATGGGTTACCCGCCCTTAACTTCCTTCCGAGTCATTTTGTGTGATAGATTGTACAGCAACCCAGAAAGAAAATATTCAAAGACAGTGCGCATTTTTTGTCCTATACTGTACAATTCCACTGCTCCATTCAACCACAAGCGTAAGGTAAAAGGCAACCATAATTGCCAATCCGCCCAAAAAGTACCAACCACAAAGAATAGCCCCAGCCATCTGTCAATCAAAACCCAGTGCATCCCTCCCTCCCAGCCACCTCCCAATTTCCTGTTACTGGGGAATTCTCCATTCCAATCACTACCCAGAAGAAGAAGGAAAGGAGAAACAGAATTCAGAAACATTCATCCAAGCCATCACCACCTTCGGCGCCATCTATCTGTCCCTTCAGAACCTCTTTCATATCCGCATCCATAGTCTCATCTAAACCATCTATAGTCATACTGGCACCATGCATTATATTATCTATCATCTTGGTATCGACCCTAACTGAGTGAGTCGGGGAAGAATCTAGGGACCTCGATGACGTTCGGACTTCGGCCTTGCTTAACTCTTCAAACAGTTTAATCAACTTTCCAGAGACGGAATCAGACGGCGAAAGAACTGGAGAGTTGGGCCGTAAGTCTCGATTGGAGATTTTAGAAAGCACTTGACGGGCCGGTGTCCCTGGTGTTGGAGCGTTCAGCTCGACCTCTGACCCGATCTTAAGCTTTTCGGTCGACATACAAGTTTCCTTCTCGTGACCAGGGACAATATTTTCCGTGGATAAAACATTGACAAGCACGGGTGAGCTTGGGCGTTTTTCCGGGGATGAGACTGGTGTGTTTTGAGGTTGAATAATCTCAGCCGCGGGAGAGGTTGGTTGTGTCTGATATAGCATGCATTAATCAGAGAGGCAGAAGGTCTTTGATGTAGGTCTCACCTCATATAACATAGCGTCTGTAGTTTTAGCAAAACGAACTTCCTTCTTCGACGCAGGAGAAAGCTTAAAACTACTGTTACTGCCTACACTTTCCTCGTCTAATGGTTTCATAATATTGACCTATGCGGATATTAACATCTGGCAATAATTATACTACTGGAGTAGATACTTTGCACTTACACCCTTTTCAGCCCATTTGCCCATCGAATGTTTCCACTGCATAGTGCGTAGAACCTCATCGGAGGTAATGCTATCGAATGACTTTTCGGCAGCATCATATGCCTGGTCGAAGCCATGCCAATAATCGTGATCAACATTCTCGGCCCCATAAAGACCATCCGCCGCCGGAGAGAGTCGCTCAGTGTCTCTTGTAGAGCTACTGTCTGATGGCGGCGGAAAAGTGAGCTTTGGAACCAATTTCCATTCGGATCCATTAAGATCCGGAAGTCGGCGTCTTGCATTTTCGCCCACAGCCATCCTGTTCCTGGGAATTGCGGAAGGTCTTGGAGGAGGAGTTGGTATTCCAGCCTGTCTCTCTTTAGCGTATGTAACAGGATCATCGGCTTCTCCCTGCTTTCCCATTGCTCCTTCAAGTTCTACGATGACTTTCTTGAATCTAGTAATAAGAGTCTGTCTCCTAGTGTCTGACATTGTTCTGATATCAAGTTTAGGAACGATAAGTTCTAAGCTGTTGTCATCTACTGACGACAAGGAGTTGTTCAATGATTTGCTGGCTGGTTCGAGCTCTCCGTCAACATTTCTAAGAGCATCGGGTAGAGTGGTAGAGAAATGCGAGGAGGTGATAGGGTTACCCGTTGCTCGTCTGACGGCAATTTCAATCCTTATTGGTGAAAAGCTTTCGTTGGCTTCTATAGGGGCAAGAATCCCACTTGCATCTGGCGAAGGCCAGTGAGTTGGAGATTCTAGTCTTTTAAAAGAAAGATCCAATGGACTAGGCGACCGAACGCAATGGGTAGGCTTTCCGGCGGACCAGTGGGGCGAGAAATAAGTTTTTGTGAGATCAAAAGGAGAGCTATCTGGCGAGTTCTGTGGCCCATTATTTCCTCCAGCTTCGCCTGGTGTCGGGGATTTTGAGTCGTTGCCTACGAAACTAGAAGGAATAGCCTTTCGTGTATGTCTTTCATTTCCAGACCTGGCTTCCAAAGCTGTACCGTACAATCCCCGCGAAGATCCGCCGCCGCCGAGCGATGCCTCAGTAGATCGTCCACGTCCAGAACCCGAGATAAAGCCGTCTTTCTGGGGAGTGATGGGTAAAGTTGGTGACAGAGAAGTATTAGTACGATTCCTACTCCAATCAGCTATGTTGCCATCCACAGCAGTTGGGTACATACGGTTCGGAGGTTCGAACAGATGTTTCCAACCTAGAAAGAAGAGGCACCAAATCATCGGCTACGGACTTCAGTGCTGGACCAAGTGTGGAGATAAACATGTCTTCCAATTCAGCCAGATAAATAAGCAAAACGATGAATGCTGGTGAAAGAAGAATACTAAAAGATCGCCGATCAGCAACGAAGAAAACGATATATGAGGGTTCGACAACATACGCCATTAGAAGCAAAGAAAGGAGCAAAAATGGAAGCAGAAGAAGAAGAAGAAGAATTGAAATGACGAACTTCATTGTAGAAGACGCTTTGCCTCTGAGGTCCGCGAAACTCAACAAAATTGGTGCCATTGCTTGATGGTGAAAATTGATCGATGGCCAGTTGAGTTGGATTCTTTCGATTACTTCCAAAAGTTAGAAAAGACGGCACGTAGCCTAGCGAGAGTGTTGATGATGGGATGGACGAATTGTTATGTCAACTGGGTGAAGTTCAGCCAAGACCGTGAGTGATGTTGTATGATTTTTCATGCTCATCTCACATCACTTTCATACTAAATACTGTTAATGTGTTCTTTCTACTTTGCGTATGGGAAACATTCCCCAACACAATCATTTCCTCACGCAGAATCATTGAGTAACGTAGTTAGTGTTAGATTTGAGCTCTGAGATTTGAGCGTTGAGATTTGAGCGAGGGGAGGTATCATAATGGAAGTATTGACGACCTCAAAGATTAGGAGTTCATGAGCATAATTGTCATCATTCCGTTCCATTCAGGTCAGTGAAAACAGTACAATAACAGGTGTCGGGACTGCATCGAGAGATATCGGGGCAGCAACAAATATGAAACTCAATAAGAATTAAAGAACACCCATTACAAACAATTATAGATGGAAAAGAACTTTTCAACAATCCCTAGAGCACGATCTCCCTCACAATGTGTATGCTTCCTGTACTCTACACTACCACCAACTGCACTACTTTCCTTTCCGGCAACCGTTACCCAGCCAATCCAGAAGCCCCCCCGTTTTCCCTACCCTCCAAAGCACAGGTGAGACTTTCCTACAATGAAGATGATACCCCAAGCGCCTAGGAAAGAGAACAAAGATATTAAGATGCAGCCAACTTTTCATCCAAAACAGAAGGAAATGATGACATGAAAGAACTGAAGATTAAGCACGAGAAAAAAACCCCGCAGTGCAAACTTCCCCAACCCCAATTAAAGATGAGCAAACCCATGAAAGATAACACCATTCTAAAATTCTAATCCCGGACGCCCCCCAGTGCAACAACAGTTTATTTAATGTCCTCAGTGACAGGTTTCGCGTTTGACACCTGGGGTGAGTTGGCATTGGACGGAGGAGGTGAGGTGGCTTCGTTCCCCTCATTATTCTGTGCGCCCAAGAGACTGAACATGTTTGGTGAAGAAGTAGAAGCCGGGGCCGGAGGAGTCGCCGTTCTTGATGACGGATTAGAATCGTCCCGGTTGACATTGGGTCCTAAACCACGCTTGCTACCACTCCCACGGGGGCCTAGCAGCGAGGGGGGGCCAAAGCTCTGGCCAGGTCCGGAACTAGCTCGAGGCGCGCGGAGTTTTCGAAGTTCGTCGGGGTTGAGAGTACTCCCGGAATTGCCTGGAGGATGCGTCCCACCGTAACCACCACCACTGGGGAAAGATCTGCTATCGCCACGACCACCCTGGGGACGGTTACCGCCACGGTTGGCACGGGATGCTGCCTCCTTCTCTTGCTGAGCCTTGAAGGCTTCTTCCCTGACTTCCTGGATAGTCTTAGGACCTTTGTTCGTTTCCTTGGATTCCCATCCTTTTTTACGCAGATCGATGACATCCTAGATAGAAATATATTAGCGAACTAGTAAATGTGATGCTCACGAACGGGGCCTACCATCAACATGAAGCGCATACGACTGTTGAGTTCCTTATTATCAACCATAGCATTGATGCGTTGGAAGTACAAATCCATCATTGGCTTGCTCTTTTCGGAATTGTCAAGTTGCGAACCGATAGTGCGTAGAAGTTTGGTCAAACTCTCCACCGTCTCATCTTCAGGTAGACCCTCAAAATCGAGCAACTTGCGAACGCACTCGTTCATGATACGTTCTGTGAGCATATTAAGCTTGAACAGCTCTCCAATGAACTGAACCAAACCGAGACCACGGCGCTTTGCAGCAGCGGCAATGTAGTACTCGTCTGACAGCATCAGGACTTCCTCAGTGACTCCCTCGGGTGCAGGAGGGAGATTAACCTTCCATCCACGTTCGAACTCCTCTTGACATCTATTCAACAGATACTTTCGGAAGAGATTGCCGCCAATAACAACAGCACCAGTCTTGTCCTTAATATTCTCATCCTTGATACTGGGATCCATGGTCTCCAACATCCGCTTACAAAACTTGGCATACATAGAAGCCCAGTGGGCCTCATCAGTGGCCTTTTCGAAAGTAAGTTGAATAACTTGTCGAAGTGTTCGGCCATCACTTTCGTACTTGGATTGACCAGTAATCTCGAGAATCTGATCGGAGATCTTATCAAATTTCTCGGGCGTCATCTTATTCAATGCTGCCTTAACTTTGCGCTGCACCATCTCGGGAGACAACAAATTATCTTGGGAACTAAGAGCAGCCGCCGCCGGTTCTGAAGACCCAGCCGCCCTCACACTCCTTGGCATCCATCTATTCGCAGACACCGGTAGGGGCTTAACATCAGCCAAAGGAATAGTTGGCTGCGACGGTTGTTGCCGCGAATCAGATCTCTCCATGGGCGATCCGCCAGCACCGCCAGTACCTCTCTTGCTTCTCGAACTAGCAGACCTATTACCAATACGGGGGCTTTGGGGGTTGGCATTTGATGGCGATCCGGACAACGATGTGCTGGAACCACTTCGGTTGAGTCCACCAGGTCTTGACATGCTCAAGGAATTTATCATGTTAATCGGATTCTGAGGCTTGGGCGAATTCTGGAAGCGCTCCATCGAAGTTAGTGCGGGTTTCGGGAAAACACCGCTACCAAAAGATCCCATTGTTCCTTGCATAGGCATACTGGAGGATCCTCTGGATGAATTAGAGCGAGTACCCATTTGCGAAGAGGAGCGGGTGAGACCAGGGCGAGCCGACTCAGTGTCTCCGACAGTTTCCCGAATTTTGAGATCCCAATCAACAGAGGGCTTCTCGGTGAAAACATTTTGGAACTGCATTAAGAATTCTTTGTCGTACTTGAACTTAGTTGAGATGGCCATAGGATTTAAGGCCGGATTGGGGGACTGGATGCCTTCGGGGTACTGAAGGTGCTTGAGGTTGTCAACCGGACGAGCGGTACGCAGTGCAGTGAGTGCGGCAGAAGGCGGCCCGGGCTCGTTGGTCTTGATCTGAAGATTAAGGGGACTCGGTTTAGAGCGTGGCTGCTGCTTAGGCGGTGGCATCGCATCGGAATCGGGGGTAGAAGCTTTGGAAGTAGAAACGGGTGTGACAATTGGAGTCGAGGGTGCAGTCTTATCCGCATCGTCCTTTGCTTTAGCAGCCTTCAAAGCTTCAGCTTCCGCATCTGCTTTCGCCTTCGCCTCCTCTGCTTCTTTTGCAGCCTTCTCATCGGCCTCCTTCTGGGCTTTCTCCTCTGCCTCCTTCAGTTCCTTTTCTTCAGCTGCCTTTTTAGCGGTGGCCTCAGCAGCTTCCGCTTCAGCCTTCGCCTTTTCTCTTTCCTCCATCTGCCTCTTCGCCTCTTCTTCGGCCTTAGCCTCGGCCTTAGCCTTAGCCTCAGCCTCAGCCTCAGCCTCAGCCTCAGCTTTTAACCTGTCTTCCTCTTCCTTACGAAGGCGCTCAGCTTCAGTTTCAGTGTCCTTGCGCTTCTGGTCCTCAGCAGCTTTCTTAGCCTCTTCCTTTTTCCTCTTATCTTCCTCCTCAGCCTTCTTAGCTTCTTGCAAAACCTTCTCTCTCATCTCCGCCCTCTTTTCCTCATTTGTCTTGCTGCGACTCGTAGAGCGTGAATGGGGTGCTTCGGGTCGAGACGAAGCACGGCCAGGAGCAGGACTAGGTGAAGAAACGATGATAGGGGTAGAAGCTATGACTGGGGATGGAGCGGCCCTTTCGATCTTGAGCGCGACTCCGGTATCAGGGTGCTTGATTTCGACAGCCCTGGTTGGCGTCTTCTTGGGTACTGGGCGGTTATATGGGCTAGAAGGAGCGGGACCAGTAGTGCCAACTTGAGGAGACGATACAAGATGCTGTGGAGTCATTGGAGGCTGAGAGTGTTGGCCAATACTAGAAGGCGGACGAACGTGCATATCAGAAACATTGGCGCTAGAGGTCCGGGACATAGGCTGTGCTTGTGGGGCGTAGTGATTAAATCCACCCGGGGGCACTGCCTGCGAGTATGCAGGACGCGGACTAGTCTGAGGATATTGTGTAAAAATTGGATAATGCTGAGGAAAATATGCAGGATCCGGGTACACCTGTGCACCAGGTGGGTACTGCTACCAGTTAGAACTTGCTCAAGTTTCAGTTATTGGAATGAAAAATGAACATACAGTATTTCCAGGAATAAACTGTCCAGGTGGATATAATTGAGGCGTGTGTGTAGTAGGCAAAGCTACACTCATGGAAGGAGAGTGATGAGTAGCCTGCACATGAGTAATTGCCGGACTGCGAGGACCTTGCCGCGGAGAACTGGGGTATTGCTGTTGTGGGAAAGGGGGCGCGCCACCCATGTTTGTCGGACCGTTGCGCTGTTGACTAGGACCTTGATAACCACCGCGGTAACCATATGGCTGATTTTGATATTGTGAGTTAAATCCACCACGTCGGTTCATCGGCATTCCGCGTCCATGGGGCATTACAAGACCCGAATCGGTATGCGAGGACTGTGCCGAATCGTGTCGGTTATGCCCACGAGTAGCCATTGAAGTTGGTCCTTGTGGAACATGAGGCTGAGGGGGTAAAGATAACGGCCTCTGCTGGGGTGTAGTATCCCCGAACTGGATTGGCCTTGCTGTATTGGCTGATGGGACACCACCGCTTGCAACCGGCTGGGTAGCCGCAGAAGGGGATGGCGATGAAGCTCTCGGGTTATTAGCCAAGGGTGCAGTCAGGTTGCTTCCTGCTGCGATGGCGGTTCCCGGTTGTTGCGGTCCAGAGCCGGGTTCGCTAAAGCCACCAAACTTAATGTTTGGAGCGTTACGCGAAGCACCGTTTGGCATTGCGCCTGCTGCAATAGAGGATTTTCGACTATGTTGGCCTCCACTATAAGGGGTAGAGGCCCCGTTCGCTACGGAATTCCCACTGTTACCAATTTGTGGAACAGCCGGTTGTATCTTGCCATTTACCGGTACAGACGTCGTTGAGGCTGACCGGGCATGTTGTCCAGATACTCCGCCAGAGACTTGGGAAGAAGCTGCAGTGTTGCTAGAGCTTGCTGCACCAGGTCCAGTGGGGGGTTTCTTCGAAATAGCGGCGGCGTTGGCGTACGACAACGCTCGGGCGGGAGCGTTGGCCAGCACAGCGGCAGATGTAGACTGCCCGCTGATAGAAGGCGTGCGTGCGTGGGCCGTAGACGAAGAGCTGGCGTTCGTGGTATTAGCTTGCGGGGCGGAAGAGTTGATGGCTATGCTGGTCATTCGATTAGGTGGATGTGATGTGAAGTGGGAAATTGTTAGAGGAAAGAGTTGTTGAAAAAGGGTTTTTGGAGGTGGTGGGAAGTGGTGGCGGTAGTATAGTGTGGTGTTGCCGTAGTTGGTGGGGAGACAAGCAGAGTAGTGTGACAGTCTGTGTTTTTTTTTGGCCCAGAGGTTGGCGGGGTTATCCGAGTTCAGATTCAAACTATGGTCGCGATAGAGTATTAGCTCGAGTCGTTGAATGACGGGCAGGTAATCAGGTAAAAGAGAGAAGTCAATAAGAGTTGGAGGGAACCGAGGTCGCTACAAGAAATTGACAGGTAGAATATAGAATGAGAAAGATGGATAGGGCAAAGCAGAATTTTTGAAAGAAAAGTCAAACAGCACGTCTCGTTTTTGCTTTACAATAGGCACCCTCTCAAACCTATAGAAAGAAAAAAGAGAGGAGGGAGGATGGGTGATAGAGTTTGTGGTACTGTTGCTGTCTATCCCCGTTGTAAGGCGCTTGTTCGCTCACCTTCAGCAATCCGACCGATCAATGGTAAAAGACCGTTCGTGCCAGAACAGCCAGACGGGCTGGCAACGGAAAAGAGGGAAAGAATCGCTTCGATGGTCGTTATACGAGTCGCGCGTACTGAGCAGAGATGCTTGTGTTGTCGAACGCGATCACCCTCCAAGAAATCTTGAGGGTCCGCTGTAAAGGAAAGGTTTGGTGTTGAGGAAAAGGGAAGAGCAAGAAAAAGAGGAGATAAGTGTGGGATACTCTTTTTTTTGCCCTGTTCACTGCCAAGCAAAGTGAAGCAACAACAACATTCCAACCCTCACTCGCCTCTCAACCACCCATCAACCACAGAAGATTTTAGTTCTTGCTTGCATTCGCACTTCCAAACTCTTGGGTCTCCTATATTTGCACAAAATACTTTCCGGTCCAAGCAATCCATCAATCCATTTCAAGGCTGGATAGAGACGAGCTCCTTTTGTTTTATCCAATAACAGCAACCACTTACTTAAAAGCCAACCTCCGCAGAGCCCTGTATGTTTCAACGGATCTATTTCAACGCTACATAGCTTACCTGATGAACGATGCGTTCTCCTGTACAAACAAAACCGTGTAACGCTGAGAAGACGGCATGGGCATTTCCATCCAATGTTCCTCGCATATTTCATATATATGAAAATTATGTGTTCGTCTGCGCAAGGAATACCCATTCTTCCACAACGATGCATGCCTCATGCTGCAAGCCATCAAGTGTCCATGGTATCTCTTCATGGCCAAAAAAAGCACCATCGCAGCAAGACTGACAGGGAATCAAGAGCCGCCGTCGTCGTCGTGCATACGAACCCAAGCCTCCCACAAGTCTACTCTACGCATGAGCGAAATGTTTTTTCTTTCCGCCAATCCCCGCTCTCGGATCCAGTCGTTTCTTCCCCGCTTCCGTTTGTCGTGTGGAGAACTCAAAATTTCTCGTCAGGGTTTGCCGCAACGAAAAAGACAGTCACTCCGAATGCTCTGCAAATAGAGTAAGTTTTCTGCATGGCTGCTAATTGCTGCATCGGACTGGAACGGGATGTGATTGATCGCTCCTCCCGGCGCAAAGCGTGCAGTAGTTCTCATGTGGAGAGGTGACTCTTTGTCCAACAATGATGATGAAATGCGAGGCGTTGTACTTGCATCTCCAGTCTCTGCAATTGGCCTAGGACAGACAGGGGCGAAGCTGCAAACCATGATAGGCTCATTGATCATTTCGAAACGAAACATCTCACATCGAAGAATATCTTTATTCTGATGTTTTGGAGTAGATAGTAGATTGTGACAAGTTAGAGCAGAAGTTCATTGCTAACGTACTTGTTCTAGTTACGGTAGCGAAGCTCGAGTCAGAAGGCTTCTTTGGTTGTGGCTGTTTCAAAATATGCTCGTGATTGTGGCGTCCGTCACAGTCATGTTATGATGTCATTGCGACCGGGCTAAGTTCTGCTACGGAATGTTTGCAACAGGGTGGGCAATGCGAGCACTTTATGTGTGAGGACAGCAAGTCAACAGTTCCTGATATACCTATCGCTATCGGATATTAAAGAACCAAATCGGCGAGCAAAACGCTGTGCACAAGCGCAGCATTCGAGAGCCAAATTATGTACTGGCGTGCAACGGAACAATATCTTAACACGGCCAGCATCTAGCAGCACCTAATACCGGCATGCGCGCGCAGTCACCAAGAATTGGATGAATCTTCCAAGATATGCATATAGTGCTACTACAATCGTTTTCAAAATAGGGATATACACAATCGTTGTCATTTACAGTGTAAATAATGCTCTAGGATTTACTACCGGATCCGCGAAGCAGGAGACCTAGATCCAACCTATCACGGAAACATTCGCATTCTAATCGATACCAAGCACGTGTGGAGTGTACTGCGAATGACGCAGAGGAGAGCGACAACCGGTTATCAGAATCACAGCTATCTCGAGTGCCACGAGTACATCCATCAATGAATAGAAATGCAGAGAAAATGTAAGGAATCTCAAGAAGCTGGTGTAATGTTACCTTCCCTGATATTTCCCCTCCTCCCTACAATTTAACCACCACGCAAGCAGCTGTGCTACATGCCACGCCCGAGGCAGACGACCCGAGATAGCTGTGCCTGCTGAGGGAATTGGGCGACGATTCTATTCGGTGTTGAATGGACTTTAGCGGACTCTTCCACAGCGTTTGGAATCGATGCAGCCATGCTGTTAGCTGAGGCGTAGTGTCTTTACCACAGCGAACGAGTCTCAAGCAATGCCAACAAATTTCTCGGCTCTCTAGTATATTTAGCTGGTGAAGAAGGACGAACAAGAATGGTAGAAACCGTAGAATAGCCACGTACTCTCAGATACTCTCATTACTTTTGGCTCGATCAACCAAGTCATTTACCCGCTGGCTCGCCGCCCTTACTTAGGGAGCAGATATCGCCACTTTAAGCTTAAGGGGGGGAGAGAAATACAGTATATACGGGTATTCGTGTGGGTCAGAACAAAGCTCAATATGGACATCTCTTCCTCCTGGTTGTGTTACACATCACATCACTCTTGTTGAGCTTGCGAGCTCATTCCACGTTAGATGAGCTTTCGCTTCTCAACGAAGTTTCGAACACATCTCTCTCATGCACATCATACGATACACGCACGTGGCTCCCTCCATATTGCAAGAGAAATCTGGAGACTGGGTGATATTTCATGATTTTGATACATTGGTGGTAAGCTAAGTCTAATGGGGGTTCAATTCACTATGAGATGATTCGAACCACCATCTCAATGTGTGGCAAGACAAGAAAGGTTGAAGAAAGATCGAGCTGAGATCGGAAAAGTTGCATACCGGCGAGGAATCGCCACCACCATCCATGATCCGCCACGCATCACTGGATGCTTGTACTCATTTTGTTCGAGGCTCGTATAGACCGTACCAGTGGATAGGGAATGGGACCGTTTCTTTGGGTGCTCGGATAATAAGGGAGGGGAAACAACGTATCGCCGCTTCTAAAGAATGCCTACAATATCGGAAACTATGCATGCATGTACATGTGTAAACGCACCAACAAGAGATAGACATTAGGCAGCCATCGTGCCATCGCCTACACCCTTTCGACTTCTGGAAGCTTTCATCAGATCGTGCTAAGCGGAGACAAATGCACGGCTATATATCATATGCAAAGGATTTAGGTACTTCTCGGGCTTGATTGCCGAGAGTGGACAAGACAGTTAACAACCATCCAGCAAATTTTCGATTGTTTATGTAGATGCGATTGGAATGAGTCAATGGATAACTACGGGCAAGCCGCATCATCCGATGGCCCACATGTCCCGACATCTGTAATATCTCAATCCTATAATGCAGGCCCATGGCCATCTAAAGGTACTGTATGCACTGCATACGGCTTCCTTCGGTGTGACTAGAGTTTTCTGAGAAGGAATTGGGTGAGGGACAAGACGTCCGGCCGATGCTGATCAGTCATAAAATACGATAATCAAGGCTGGTGGAAGTTGAAAAGTCCGTTGAGTGTACTCAACCAACGTACCCGAGCCACTGTGGCTTCCGCAGGCTGGCAGAAGTGGTGCAGTGCCAGTGCCAGTCACTTCGCCACGCTATTCACGCTTATTTTTGGCATAAGCGAGAGTGCCTTATGACTGAGTTGATGGAGTACAACTTAACAGTGCATCATCGTGAATTTGTCGACTTTTGAACCGAACGAAGACTTGCTATTTTGCGTTCGATATAGACCATGTTCTGACTATAAGAAACCTTGTCAATACTTCTGGTTCCGCCGTTCAAAGTTTTTCTGTCTCTTAGGTAGACGCATTCTTTGAACCCCTCATAAACGTGGATTAGGATGGTCTTCGACATCGCTACACTACAGGGGGCTCGAATAAGTACATAAGCCTCACATGGCTTTGAAGTGAGGCTATCATGTTTTATTAGGTTGATGTGCTGCTGTTTTGATTTGCAGGCTGATGTGTGGAAAACCAATCTGTTAGCAATGCTGAAATGTAAGCCTGTCTGATTTGACAGCAGCCCAAGTCTGGGAAGGTTGGTAGAGCTGACAGGCTTGCAGTAGTGTGTAATGCTGGCACAGTGATTAGGTTACTAGATTTAATAACCTGACATCAACCTGTCAGTAGTAGAGGGTGTTGCTGTGATGAGAGTTTTTTCAGTTACAGTTTAGAGCTGCAGATTTCACCAGCTTCCCACCTTTGCTGCAGTATATAACAGCAGTGTTGGAATTGGAATAATGGGTTTGTCACTTTTAGGATCTACTTTTATCTCTAGATTATATTCCTACTGTTCCCATAATTTTCGTGTATACGTAGGTGCGAAGCATGCAGCTGCTGTATATGGTGGTGATTATTATGATGGTGATGGTGACGGTGATGGTGATGAGAGTGGCGGTTGTCAACAGCAGAGTCTGCTGTGGCGATGGCTGCTATGGCGATCTCTGCTATGGCAATGGCTACTGCTACGGCGATGGCTGCCGCTCAGGTGATGGCTGCCGCCACGGCCATCTCTTGACAATCTGACATACCTGACAGGCTGACATGAAGGCCATTAGGCTGTCACTCAAATACACCTGTAAGGCTTGCAATGGACTGCAAGGTCAACAACTGTGATATCTGAGAATACCTAACAGCCTAGGAGTGAGGAAAACATGTCAAACTAGGTTGTCAAAGATGATAGCCTCATGTAAGGTTCATGTCATGCTTACCTATTTAATCAAACCCTCCATAAAGTACCCATGGCGTGTTTTTGGGATACTTCGGTTCTGGCAGTACTGCAGTGTGTTTCAACCTTTGATTTTCACTATGGTACTTAAAGGAACGGATTGAATGGAGCGAGCCTTCTAGGGTAGGGATATTACTTCTAGTAAGTAATTTGGTGGTCAAAGAATAGGCAATCGTACTAGGGAAACCGGAAGGAGGGTTGTACTACATGTTCTTACTCTCCGAGGAGCTCCGGACTCATCCTACTTTACAAAAAGTCGTTAATGTGGCCTGGTGCGAATGCCCCGACGCTGCGCAACAATGAGCTCGACTTCAAGACTTCAATATGGTACAAGGTGCAGTTCAATCGCAAACTGACCGAATACTGATATGTATTTTTCTCGTTCTCAGCCCTCACCTCCACGCAATCCAGCATATGGGTTATGGTATTGGGTGTCCCCCGCATGAATGATTGAACTTTCCCGCCAAGAACAAAAACTCGTACAATTAATTCACTCTTGTATCCTGCCTACAGCCTGAAATACTAGACTATTCTGACACTGTTGGAGCAAATCATGGACGAACGCATGATCGTTCAAATCGCTGGAGAATGCACGCAATCCTTTAACAGACTAATCAATCTGGTGGAAGGGCTGGAAGAACTTCCTCAACATCTTTCTAGAAGTAAAGGACAGTTAACAATGGTTCAATCTGCCCGAGACGAGTATGGAAGGCTCAGAGTATGGATCGAGAGTGTCGGAGCCGACCGATCCGATCGCCTGTCTCTTGACTTTCGCCTTCAGGATTCTACAAGAGTTAAGAAAGCCGTTACGGGGCTACTGGAGGATCTACGGGTAGCTTTGGACGATGGTAAGCACTGTGAATTTCCCTGCAATTGTTTCGTTCCATCAGCTTTAGCAGATAGCTAATGTGTTCCCAGCTGTGGAGTTGGCTGCTGGCAATAACGAGTCCATTTCCTCGGAAGACGAGGAGCGGGATTCTAGTTCATCGTCATCATCATTAGAGGAAGACCTGGTTCCGCCGGAAGCAAACATACCCACCCTTTTGAAGATTGCCTGTCAAACATAAGTCATATCATAACGTGTCTCTACAATCTTTCGTTAGCCATTCAGAACTTAACTCTTACAGACCGGATTCAGATGTGTTCTTCGTCCATTGATGTTTCATATTTTGAGAAATTTGATATACAGCACATGCATGGCAAGTTTCCGCATGCCTCGGGTTATTTGATTGAACGTCTCAGCCAGGCAAATACTGCACAGAGACAGCTTTTGCGGTACTACGAAAGGCGCCACCTTAAATTTGTAAACATGAGGAATTGGCATTTGCCAGAGCTGATAGCCCCGAAGAAGTCCCGTCTGACAGTGAGGGAGAGCTTGTCATAGGTTCCGACTCGGAGATCGGAAGTGGTGCTGGCTCGAGTGCGGTTATGATGACTACAGTTCGACATATCCCACCTACACTGCTCATCTTGACGCCTCACCGGAAGCCGGAGATTTGGGTATCTCGTATGTGTCCTATACCTCGTTTGGGTCTTCACGAGGCGTGGCCTGGTCTGTGTTTCGAGTACCCCCCCCCCAATTGGATTACGAGGAAGCTCCATTTGAATGCCCATACTGCAGAACGATAATTGCTATTTCTGGGCGGACGGCATGGAGGTATAGTCTCCTTATTTGCTGTTGGGTGGTAACGGCTGACGAAAGTCTAGGAGATATGTCTTCAGGGATATTCAACCCTATGTCTGCACGTTTGAAAAATGTGCGTTGTCCAAATACCGGTTTGCGAGCCGCCATGAATGGTTCCACCATGAGCTAGCAGTGCACCGACGCGAGTGGTATTGCAGAATTTCGCTTCGAAGATGAGTTTAAGCAGCACTTACAGGTCCAACACTCAGAAGCGTTTGATTCGACTCAGCTCAATTTATCGCCGAGAGAGTAAAGAGGTCAAGTCGTTCAGGGAAACCATGTCCCCTTTGCGGAGAGGTATTCCTCCCCATGAGCCTACAGGCTCATCTTGGACAACATCAACAGCAGATTCCCCTGTTCGTACTCCCGAGCGCGTATGAAGATGGTATTGATGGTGCATTAAATGCTGTTGATGCTTATGATTCTGATGATTCTGGTTGAAAGTCGAGCGTTTCAGTCTTTGCCAGTTCTGCTATTTTCCTATTATTATTTGGGCTATGTTATACCCAAATTGCATGTACTTATTTTCGTACCTAAGCTCTTTACAACTCTAAGGGGGGCACTCATACGGAGTGGGTTTTTTTAGAGTTTATAAAATTAAGATTCATAGTATGTACTCTCTCATATTATCCATCTACGTCGCCCAACAGTTATACAACGGGCTAAAGAACCCCCCCCCCCCCTTCCTCTAATATACAGTATTTAAGTAAGCACATAGTATGTAGTCAGGATCCTGCTCCTCCAAAAGTATCCGAGCAAGCCACGCATCAAAAGAACGGTTCCGAAAATGTCTGAATGGGCGTAATATCAGTCTTTAGTAGTAGAAGCGGGATCACATGGAATACATACCCTTGAATATTTTTCCAATGGACATACAATATTAGAATAAACATCGTCTTTAAACTTCAGATCATCTAGTCCTGTAGCGGCACCAACTGCAGTCACCGTGCGCTTGGATTCGATCAGTGGACTTAGTCCGGTGAAGCAGCTCCAAATAGCCATTCCGTACTCATTTCCAGCTTGGTTGAGTAACTCGCCGATGCGCTGCTCTAGCGTCCGGAAGTGGTTTGCCTTTGATGCATTACCTACGCCGCTTTTCATCGAGTTCTCATTGCGGTTCCTTAGTTTTTCGATAGGGGCCTCAAACTACAATTCCATGAGCACGACACCGAGGGAAAAAAGACTTTGATCGACTTGAACAAAGTCAGAAGTCGAAAAGAATTGTACCGAAGAGGGCCCGACAGCCGGGGGCCCTTTCTGTATTTTACTAAAATATCAACGCACGAACGGTTAGTTGAAAATTAGCTATAGGCTTGAGCCAATATCCCTACCACCAGTAAGAATCTGTACAGATTGCTGTAAAAAGTAAATGTCCATTTCCCCCAATCCGGACGTAACCAACCTGTCTCGTGTAACTGTAATACTGCGTGAGCCAGCAACACTCCGAGCTCTAATCGCGCCTTCTTCTTGAGGAGTTCAGGGCGAATGAGGCTGTCCAGAGACACGATATCCATCACTACCGAGGAGGATAGCGGGGTAGTCGGTGGCAAAATACTGTGCCAACCATTGCATTCGTCAGTAAGGATGTTCATGTAATCCGTAGTACAGCTTCTAGTCATAGGACTTGGCTGACGATATGATTGTTGCACACAAGTCATCGATGCGATTCCCTATCTCAAGCACAGGACCAGGTGGGGTACATTGACGAATACCGTTGATATGGGGAGCACCGACAGATGGGGAAATATTCTGCAATGAATTATGACTGACAAGGAATTGAAGTTAGATCTACTTATAGAGTACTAGCATCGGTGGCGGCTTCGCCGCCCCCAGGATTCGAAACGTTGAGCATGGTGGACTTGTTACGATATCAGGCAGATCACCTAGACTTCTGCTGTGTGTCCACCACTGTGTATCTTGATTTGGTGCTGCTGTGTATCTGCCGCTGTGTATCTGCCACTGTGTCTACTGTGTTGTATATCCACTACTGTATCTGCCGCTGTTCATCTACCACTGTGTATCCGCTGCTGTGTATCTGCTGCCGTGTATCTGCCACTGTGTTTGCTGTGTTGTATATCTGCCATTGTTTTTGCCGTTGTATATCTACCGCTGTGTATCCGCCCCTGTGTATCTGCCCCTATGAATGTGCCGCTGTGGATATCTGCTGCTGTTTATCTGCCACTGTGTATCTGCCACTGTATCTGCTACTGTATATCAACCACTGCTGTATCTGCCGCTGTATATCCACCGCTGTATATTTACCTCTGTGTCTGCTGTATTGTTGAGAGTGATCGAGTACAATGAGAGATTGAATTATCTATCATACAAAAGTGATTGTCTACCGAACTATCTAATGGTAGAATCCATGCCTTTATATGCCTAAGAAATTTGAAGTTCGCTGGAGATGGTAGAGTGGCACTGGCAGTGGCGAATGGCAGGTGGCGAGTGAAATTTTGTGAATGAGTATACACAAACGACTCAGTGCATTAGCAAGCACTCTCCAATCCTTTCTAGCAGCTTTGATGGTGTTCTAAAAACTTGTAGGTCTTCGGATAAATCCTGAGTCAACATGTGGATATCTGCCACTGTACCCGCCACTGTATCTGCCACTGCTACATGCGCCACATGGAAAGTTCACCCGACCAATGAGAATGCTTCAAGCAGACAAACCAAGTGTATAACTATTAGATAAGATATGGTGGCGGCTTTGCCGCCCTTTGGAGGCGCCCAGATAGATCTCCAGCCCAGCCAGCCCAGAGTTGTCATTTTTAGCAGCTCCTATACTTCCAGATGTATATGGCTCTAACATACTCCTAGAATTCAAATTTGTTAGATCATCTCTTGGCCAGCTCCCAGTGATCTAAGTCCAGGTGAGTCTCTATTATTTCTATGGCTAGAGCAAGCATATTGGCAACTGGGAAGATGCCTTCCACTGGGTAACTCCAATCAATTCAAGTTCATTTAAGTCCATGAGTTTTGCTCTGATCACAAAGTGTTCTATACATGAACTGTGCATAAACAGATCCTCTTTCACTTCCTGGTCTCCAATTTACTATATCACTAATATTCATAGTGCAGCTGTAAAAAAAAAAGCTCCAAAATGCTATTGATTCACAATTTCTGACTTAATATAAGAGATATCATAAATCTAAGACTGGGAGATGAAAGAGGACATAGTCCACATTTTGTGTGTAGGACACTTTGTAATCAGAGCCAAACACTCATTGGAATTAAAAGGGCAGGTCATTTGGGATCTGAGTTTAAGTGGTAGGTACTTGCCACAATCAGCCACTTAGCTATAGAATTACGACCAATTAGAATCGAAAAAGACACATGTTGTGTCCTTATATGAATAATGAATAATAGCGAAACGCACATTTGAGAAATTGCACCTTCGAGAGTATGTAATAGTGGATATCTTATTCCTTTATCCGAAGGCGTATCGATCGTATCAAGGATTCTGCTTCACATGCACACAGGCGTAAAGCATCCTGTCCGTTGTCTTCCGTGTCCGGCCTGCCACCATTTTGACCTTCGTCTTCTGGCATGTGTTCTAGGGGCTTCATTAGCTCAAATTCGAGGATCTTCCACTGTGCTGAATTAGAGCCCTCTTTCAGATCGAAATGAAACAGAAATTTCAATCTAAGACCATCAAGTTAACGCTGTCGTACTTTTCTAGAGTGGTAATCCCAAGGGTAGATTTGCAACATGTGCTCGACACAAGCAAGAAGTACGAAATCGTTCCCGGAAGACTTCATAAAGATTCCTTGTATACTCTCGGATGCGGATGTGATTTTTCCCAACTGGTGATCCGCGAAACGATGTGTGAGCTAGCCTTTGTGGACGCTGCGCAGACAGCTGATAAGGTTTGTATTAAGTCTATTCATCTCGTCGAGTGCGTTCTGATACTTTTTCTTGTCCAATATAAACTTTATTTTCCTCCACTGCCGTTTCTGGCGTTTCTGGCCCTTTCTGTCTAGCAGACCCGACTCAATCCATTAGCACCGTAACACAAGTGGGACAGAAATTAAACGCGTCATACTTACCTGACGATCTTTATCCAACTGAAAGGCCTATCATGAGACCATTTAGCGATTTTCTCAAGTCCATTACTGCGTCTGTAAACGCTCGCGCGGCATTTGGACGTAAGCACATTTCGAGCTCTTCCTGGAATTGTGGGTCTTTCCATCCTTTGCCATCTAACAATTTGGCTAATTGTTCTGGCAAAAGGACGCCCTCGAGGAGGAACTCGCATGTATTCTCAAATTTTGCTTTTTCTCGCTTGAGTTCCTGAACGACGCGAACAAGGACTCCTTCGTAGTCCCTTATATCTTTCATTTTGGGGGCAATTTCGAGGTAGAAGTTGAGTCCTTATAGGACGAGCGGAAATATGGCTAGCGCTAAGCCGACGATTTCAATTCCGGAGACCATTATGATGGTGGATTCGATGTCGTGGAGTTAGGAATTTCCAAAAGCTCAACGGGACAAGACCAAGGAAGGACACGATTACCCCGCATTGAAGGTATTATATCTTGCCTAGCTGTGTCTCATTGGATTGCGAACAGGCTAACCCCTCAGTACGGATTGTTGGTACTTAACTGTAAATCTTATGATTGTACGTTACTCTTCACTTTCGACATCACTACATATCAAAATGCCTCCAGTTCCAAACGATAGTGAGGACATCATCGATTTATTTCATGCTTGTAGAGAATCATTCAAAGAGTTCTTTATATCTCTATCGAAGCAATCGGAACACGAGAGAATAGAACACCTACGAGATGAAGCCGGTCGATTTAGAATCTGGGCCGAGAACTCTGGGGCCCATTGAGCTAGACGAGAAAGGGTTTCTCTGGATTATCGTCTGCGGAAAGCGTCAAAAGTCAAGCGAATAGTTTTGGAACTCCTGCATGCGCTTAACAATGGCCTGCAAATAGGTATAAAGTATATAGCAATGAAGAACTTGTTTGTAAGGCTAATTATTTGTTATTATTATTTAGGTGCGAAGCTCGTTTCCGAACCTAAAAGCCTCTCTGCAGAGCCTAAGGAGATTGATTCGTGGTCATCTAACTCATCAATTTCCTCCTTCCCACTAAGTGCCCGCGATTCGTCCTCACAAACTGAACTAGATACACTCCCAGCAAGCAAGTTGGAAGACTGCTTCATCGACATAGACCACGTCATTACTTGCCTTTATGACTTCTCCATTGCTATTCAGAATCCAGACCCAAGGACCGACTTCAAAAATGCTCAAAGATTGACGTATCTCACTTCGAAACCTAGGACCTCCAACATATCGAATACAAGTGCCCTAAAGCAGAGAATGGATTGAGGGTTCGTCTAGGAAAGGCTAACACCAAACGCCGTCAGTTACTCAAGTACCACCAGGAGCATCGAGATAAAATTGCCAGGAACTACAATCTTGATTTAGTAGATCTAAAGTATACTGCTTCCAGAGTGATCGAGGTCATAGATATAGATGATGTGAAGGGTAACACCGATGTGGTGCCACCGGTGGGAGGAGGAACTTACACGGGATCAAAATCTGGGAAAACTGGAACATCTACCAAACAAACACAGATGACAACGGTGTCAACCTATCAACCGCAACAAGATCCCGGAAATTGTGTAGACTTACAATCGATTGGAGACCAATCGCACACTACTACTTTGCCGGGGCTCAAATTTGTCGGTGCCACCACCGCCGGATCTTGAAGCAGGACTGAATGAAAAGCCCGTTGAATGCAGCTATTGTTTTTCCATTATTAAAATTAAGTCGGACAATGATTGAAAGTGAGAGCATGACCTCTCTGTTGGAGTTTCCCTACGCGCTTACAAACTAATCAGGAGACACATATTCAGTGATCTTCGGTCATACATTTGCACATTCAGCAATTGCCAAGGTCAAACCATCTATTTGATAGTCGTCATGAATGGCTCCAGCACGAGAGTGATGTCCACAGAAGAGAGTGGCTTTGCAAGTCTTGTGGGGCAGCGTTCTCGTCTGGCGAAACTTTCGAACAGCATCTCAGTTACCGGCATCCTGATAATTATGACGACGACGAAATAGCTACCGTGGTTAATATGTATGAGAGATCCATAGAGCCAGCGCAACCATACCCTTTATGCGACGAAGAGTTATTACCGTATCTTTTGCAACGGCATTGGGGCACGCACATGCAACAAATCGCCCTATTTGTCCTTCCTACCGAACTGCTAGAAGATAGCCTCACAGGATCCGAAGGTGCACATGCAGGGGTGATGATGAGGATAGAGTGGAATTAAGAACGATAGCGAGCTCGAATTTGATTCGGAGGCCTCGGATAGTTCGGAGCGGATGATATCTCCATGAGTGAATAGAAAGAAAAGGATAACTCTTTGCTTTGAGTTATTGTAAACGGATAAACGAGGGCTCTGTACAGGTTATTAGCTTCCGGGGCCAATCCAAATTCCAGAGATGAGGATGGGAATTTACTGCTGATCAAGGCTACCAAGGTCACCCGCCGCAGAGTATGGAGCCGACGTCAATCTGCCTAAGGCTATGGGTGAGACACCACTACATCAAGCCGCGTAGTCTGGGAATCTAAAGACTGGCGCTTCTGATCGAGCATGACGCCAATATCATAGCTCGAGATGATTTAATACAATCCCCTCTTCATAAGGCTGTAAAAGCACAGAATGTAAATGCTATCAATCTCTTAGTCAAACAAAAACCTGATATCGATATCTATGCTAAGGACATCCAAAATAAATCGCCGTTCGACATTGCCGAGCAGATCGGAGATACGGAATTGATGGTCTCTTTAAAACCTGATCTGATGGGCCCTGAGACTTGCGGTAGACGAAGGAACAGCTCAGACGCGGGGGGGAACCAAAGGAGCCTGCACCCAAAGTGACACTATCGTGAAAAGAACGGAGGAGTCACAGTCCAGTTGCCAAACTCCCCGGGAACGCAACACTACCGAATGGCTTTGAGGTTATTGACCTAGCACTGGCGATATTCCCATTGATTAGCACTGGCCTGAAAACATACCTGGAAGGAGGAAAAAAGATCAAGGATCAGGCTGGTCTCAAGCGCACCATCAACAAAGCTGCCAGAAACATCAAGGTAGAGCGTGTATGTTACGAGGAAACCTGTGCTAAACTGGTGGATGGTTTGATATCCGTAGAAGAAGTTGTGCACCTCATGGATGGCACTGGCTGGGAGGATACTAATTTACACGTTGTGCTTGAAAGCAACCTTAGGCCACATACAACCAGGAAATTCCTCGACTTGACTAGGGGATTAGTGGAATCCCTTCAGGCAGTCATGGAGGAACTTGGTCTCAATGGTCCTGAGGTACAAACATTTGCTCGTAAGATCGTGGGAGAGCTCCGCTGACCAATACAGTCTGGCGCGGTGAACAAACAATGAATTTGGAAAAAGCTAAAATTGGCCCTAGAGAAAGAAGACTTATTGAGTGAAATATCCACAATCGTTCGCCAGCTCGAGCGCTTATCCTTGCAGCCGACGTCATTTCCAAAAGCACCCAGGTCGCGTGTGGATTTGTCGGTATATTGAAGTATCCGGACAGATGATGCCGAGTTACATTACATCCTAAACCATTATATTGCCAAACAAACCGGTCAAGGCTTACTGCCGCCCAGACTTGCATATTTGAGATTGCATAAAACCCCAATCAGTAGAGCTAAATCTGAGATAGAGAAAGAGAGAATCTCTGTTATGTTCTCCATTGGCGTCTCGTCTGACATTAGTGCTGCCAGTCAATCCGTCTAGCGAGAAATTGAGTTTGCAAGAGCAAGCAGCAACAACTCTGAATTAAATTAACCTCTAGGTGTGAGCAGTGAAATTGAGGCCTGTGCTCGAATCCAAGAGCATGACGCGAGAGGAGGCCCCAAACGAAAGCCAACTAAGTTCCGGAATTTCCTCGACCTACTAAGTACACGTTCTACTCAGTAAGCATTCAACCAGATATATTTTGAGTATGACTGTTGAATTATATTAACAACCATGAACCATCAAGAAAACGAGTATCATAGCTGCACCATCACCCCCACTCGTACCCGCACTTGCTACAACAAAACGAGTATCCTTCACATCCACACCCGCACCCACACCTGCATCCTCGCCACTTGTAACCAATGCTCAGCTAGCTGCCTCTGCTCGAATACTAATGAATCCATCTCCACCTAAGACCACAGCTCTCAGTATCCTATGTTCGGATGAGGTCCGTCCATTTTTAGTATTCAATGCGGGCCATAGGGGCTACTTTCCAGAAGTAATTTCTCTGAATAGCTTGTTGCAGCAGGCTGCTATCCAAAAACAGGACCGCTTGCAACTTGGGATACATCTCGCGCATGCGGTGATGCAATTCCATGTGACAGAATGGCTGCCAGAAATCTTCTTCCCTCAAGTCACTTCCCAGGTACACCTCGCGGCCCGCGGACTCACGAAGGTTTTAGAACCAATAACAAAGAGTCCTCTTTTACTAGGTAAATTTGGTGGCGTCCCATATCGTCCTACCCAAGCCACCATGGCAGAATTATACACTTTGCCTTATGACAAAAACTTGATCTCGCTCGGTATTGTTTTGATAGAGCTTTGGTTTGGGCGGTCGCTTCGAGATCTCTTAGAGAGCATGGGGTTCGGCGAAGTACTAGGCTTAGTAATGAAATGCTCGAATACCAAGCGGCAAGTGAACTTATTCGGAAGATTGAAGAAGAGGCTGGTACCATGTACGGGGGTGCAGGTATGAGAAGTAACACCCGGCTCATCCCCACACCCGCTGACTATAGATGCAGTGCGTCGGTGTATCAAAGGCTTGAATTGTGCCGCTACTACCCTAAATGACGAGGTGTTTCAGCAAGAGCTTTATTCGGAGGTGGTCTTCGAGTAGGAGAGAAATTGGGTTGCATTCTCAGGGGAAAGTTAAGGGAGGAGACGTCTTAGCAATGAGAGGGCTTGATGCAATTAATGGCTATGAAAGGATTCCATAAGTTGTCTTAATTCCTTGACATGTGTTTTATTTCGGCATATCAAGCGAAGCTTAAGACGAAAGGAGGGCAGAAGGGCGGACGGAGAGGTATGGCCACCAAGACTGAGTAGCTGTCTGCCAAAGCAAAAGAGTGATCGAACCCTTTATCTATCCGCATCTCTCACTCGTCCGTTCACTTTCAGTCTATAATTCTGGGGCACGTACGCCCCTTATCATATCCTCAAAAATCACGGACAGGATCCCCATTCACTAATAGTGACTCGTGTTTCTTGGAGAGCCGCTGCGTCACTATACGTCACTCTTGTCCTACATTTCTGCAGAAAATGGACCTCTGATTGAGTAAATAATGCCCTTTTGCCCACAAGATTGTACTAGTATGTATATATAAGTAGCACCGGGATGCCCTGCGTGGAATATAGTCATAAGGAATACGCAGATAATGAACATGCCCTCTATAACGCATTGTAACAGCCGCTGTGCACATATATAACTAGGCGGATCCATGGAATGCAACATTGCTGGAAGTGGTCGGTGTTTGTAAAGCGGGACATGGAGTGGAGGTCACTAGCTGTTTTGCGAACCTACTTTTAATTTTAAGCGGGCTATTCAATTGGCTGGTCATCTCTCTTTGCTCCCACAGGGCCTTATAGTAAGAAAGGATAAACTTACACTTTACAATGAAGGATCTGTCAATTCGTAGTGTGGCAGGCAAATCACCCCCTCGCACTCGGGATATAATTCCAACGGCGATAAACCCTGGGTCATGCAACGACGGCTCGGTGCATTACAGCAGTTAGGATCCAATTTGCGTTGGTTTCTCTGTTGCATCTCGCAGTTTCTTGTGCGTGGCTACTGCATATGTGCTGCACATCTTTCACCAGCCACTTTGTAAGCTTCTGACAGGTATGGCATCACCAAGCGACTGGCGGCCTTGATTTAGCTAGAAAGTTGACATCAAGCACTGACTGAAGAGTGTACAACTGGCACTGACTTGGATGTTGGGTTTTCGAGATCGAGAATGCCGAAGCGGGGATGGCAAAGTTGCCGCCTGTTCGTTCTGTGTGTTCTCTATGCATGCATAGAAAGGCAAAGGCAGGCGCCGGCTTCGATGTGCTCAAATGAAATGAAGGAACGCTTTTAGTGTCCAGTCCGTCTGTTGGATCTGTTGGGATGAAGTGTCTGGTTGTCAAGAGAACTGTTGCAATTGGTGGACTCGCGAGGGTGGCTGCTTCGGAGGTCAAGCCACTCTTTTCTTAGATAGTGCAACCCGCCCGCCCATCCAAGAACTAATAACTGTCCCTCCAAAACCATCACCACCCTACTTTACCACTAACTACCACTTTACTTCCCCCCATCGCGATATCTCAACTTTCAACCGAACATTCCGCATCACACCCGTAAACAACTCGAACTTCTATATCGTTCTATCCAAAAGACGCTTATACAAAATGTCGTGGCAAGGTATGTGCCAGTTTGTTTTTCTTTTCGAAAAGGAAAGTGGGGATGCTGACAACAACCCCGCCCGCAGCCTATGTTGATTCCAGGTACGTACAACTACAACCACAGCACCGACGACGACGACGACCAAACCAGCATATATCTTTTGCCCAACCCACCTTCGGCCAGCAAATAACTTGGTTGCCCTCTGCTACGGAGAGGAGAGTGGAATGGCTGATGTAAATGCGCGGGTTATAGCCTCATTGGGTCCGGAAAGGTCGATAAAGCTGCAATCTTCAGTGCTGCTGGCGATAGTGTGTGGGCCGCCTCTCCAGACTTCAAGGTCCGTCTACATACCTTACACATATCATTATCGTGTCGGCGAGAAAGGAGCTTGTGTTGACTAGAAGCGGGATAACGTGTAGGTAGCGCCAACCGAAATCAAGGCGCTAGTTGAAGGCTTCAAAGATCCCACGAGTCTCCAGGCAAACGGAATATTTATTGAGGGGATTAAAAACTTCAGTTTGAGGTGCGATGATAGGAGTATTTACGGAAAGAAGGTTTGTCTTCTGCCCCGCCTAACGACCGTACTGCCTATCATAAAAGGCTAACTAGTGTGATAGAACAAGGAAGGCATCGTTTGTGTCAAGACGAAACAGGCGATTCTGGTTGCCCACTACCCCGAGACTGTGCAGCCTGGCGAAGCTGCAAAGATCGTTGAAGCGTTGGCCGATTACCTGATTGGTGTTGGCTATTAGGCTAGCATGGGTTTTTGTTTGCTTCTTCTTTTGTTGTTGTGCTTTGGTAAGTGGTGATGGGTAATTTCGCAAAAGAAAGCGCTTGCATTGAATGATTACCTGCCGTTTTATTCGTGTATTCCGGTGGCGGGTGGGCAATGGTGCTGTGGATAGATAGAGAGACAACTGCAATAGGAGCCAATATCTGTTAACGGTCTGTTGTGTGCTGTGAACGGAATCAGGGCTTTGATATCCAAGTTATCACACTGTGCATATCGTCTACTTGTTATATGCCATCCTCCACGCCGAATCCTGGGAAGCTTCGTACTTCGTGGTATCTTAATTAGTTCTTCCGTATTAAACATTATGCTTCGTGTCCTGATGTCGTAAACCATCCGTATATAAATCCCGATCTTGTTTGTTGTGTCTTCTCTGCTTTTGCCATCCATTGTCTATTATACAATACACCTTTCCCCCAGCAAACTAAACCGGCAACTGCTGTGATACCCCTATTAATCCCGTCAGCATTTCTACAGCCTCGGGCATGATAAGAGGCTCTCACCAGTAATCCTCCTCAACAGCGCCTCTATATACGGGCCAACAACAGGAATGGCACCGATAAAGCCAACAATAACTCCAAAGAAATCGGCAAACAGTCTAAATATACCGTACAGCTCGAGAATAAAGCCAATGATTGTCCAGCGTAACAAGATGGCGGCGATGCCACAGATGAAGAAGGCCGTGCCCTGGTACTTTTCTTTGCGCGTGAAGAAGCTGATTGTACGCCGTGGTCCCATCAGGAGTGTTATTCCGCAGAGAAGAAGGAGGTTTGCCATCGAGAGACAAGCGCGGTCGAAGAATAGTGATAACCCGAGGATAAAGAAGAGTCCAGAGACGGCGAGGAAGCCCGCGCCGAATTCTGGGGAAGTTAGCAGGGTAGGTGTGGCTGGGGAAGAAGAGGAATGGACTTTGGTTTTCGGATAGCCACACCATGATGGGTTTGTTGGAGAAGGAGGAGTGTCGTGTGAAGGCGGGAAGAGTGAGGTTTTTCAGGTTGTGGCCGCAACGGAGGTGTCGGTTCAATCGCCTCCAGGACACGGAAGACCAGACTGTGAAGAAGCCGAAGGGGAGAATATGACCAGGCTATTCGAACTTTTTTCGCCTTCCTAGTGCTCTGAGCTGCAAGTGCCTGCCGGGTTCAATGATTACTGTGGCTCTTGGATGTTAAGTTGGATACCTGGTAGATAGGCCATGATGGATGCTACCAAAGATCGGCGTAGATTAAAGAGAGACCCTTGCGCCACGTGAGAACGAGCACGAGCAATACACGAACTACAACTTTACGCGTGTTGATGCTAAAGCTAATCTAACTGCCGCAACTTTCTGTCTTTATCTCCGTCTTCCCCCCCTCTCCTCCAGCCACCATTACCACTATTTGAGACGTGCAACCTGGACAGCAACTACAACGATGCCATACACCGACTTCCACCGCACGCTGGTGCAAGGCTTCCTTGCACGCGCTACCATGACCGACGATGAAACCAGAGCTGTGGTCGCGGCCATCCTCTCTGCCGAGAGTTCGTCTGCGCCCTTCCACCCAAACCAGCCCTTAGCCTAACAATAACTCCTTACAGATCCTGAACAGCCCGTTTCCAAGGACGAAATAACCAAAGGTATGGTAGCGCAAAACATCGCCGATATCAATGAGGAGCTTTCCAAGTTCGACTTTGAAATCCGCAGCATGCGCGACCAGAAAGACCGCAGTACGATCTGGGCGTTCGTTAACAGCAACCCCGACACGATAATACAGGGCGCGACTCACCACAGTGCCGACGAGATCGCATACTTTCGAAGGCTCCTCGACGCCATGTTTGAGACCAATAACACTCTGCGCGCAGAAGTTATGGCCGTCAGAGCAAACGACGCTATACACCTCAATAAGAACCCACCCAGAGCTGTCGAGGAGGTTGTGCCCGAGGGTATGCACGCGACGAGTAGTGGTGGCCTTACAATGAAGGGCGCTGAGGACGCGTTGAAGGTGTTTGTAGATGAGGGTTGGCTGGAGAAATCACGGTACCCTCCTCTAGTGTGTGATGATGGTGGATTGCGCTGATATTTTGGACAGAGGAAACTGGTACACCCTTGCCCCGCGCGGCCTCCTCGAGCTCAACATCTACTTGCAGCAAACCTACAACGACCTTGGGGCCACGCCCTCGGACGAAGATGAAGACAATGAAGACGGGCGACCCGCAGGCGAGAAACGTATCAAGGATTGCTTTGCATGCAAGGAGTTGTTAACGGTTGGCCAGCGTTGTGAGAAACTTACGTGTCCCGTGCGGATGCACGATCCCTGTGCTGCGCAGTACTTCCGCGTGCACAAAGACAAGAAGTGTCCCGAGTGCCAGAAGGCGTGGACGGGCAAGGAACTGGTTGGAGAGGCGGCGGCGGGGAAGTTGAAGAAACGGATTGGTCAGAAGAGGCCGACGGTGGCTACTCCTGCTGCTGCTACACCACCCGCGAGAAAAAGGATGGTGACGCAGGAAGATAATGAAGACGAGGAAATGGAGGATGAGGAGCAGGAGGAGGGACCGGAACGGAGGGAGGAGGAGGAGGAAGAGGAAGAGGAAGATGATGAATAGACCATGTAATATCATGTGGGGGCGTTCAGGTCTTTTTTTGAAAAAGCTTGGGAGGAGTTATATGCTTAATCTGTTCTGTTTCTTCATCTGGGTTGGGTTGGTTACAAAGTGTACTGTTAGTGTACTGGGGATGCGAGTCATTACCAGTGCAGCGGAATGGTGAATATCTACAATAGGAGCAAATCTTGCAATCGTTGCATTCAGAATACATCCAATCTCACAATTCAATCAGCGTTGTGTCAACAAAGCTCTAAGAACCTAGACTTAATGACATTTACTAGTGTAGAGTACATAGTAGAAAGCTCTTTACTCTCAGCGGCGAGTGCTGCAACCTTTTCTCCTTTCTCTATGATAGACTGGACCCACCATAAGTACAGATATATGCACAAATTTCGAGGGGCTTGTTGGACTTCCTGGAATATTGTCGGTTCTGCAGGAAGTCTGGGTAGTGTTGGGCATCGTACATCAGGCCTCCCCCCTTACAACATTTGGCGGCGGCGATCTCTGTGTAGCTCATTTGAGTAGGAATACTGTATCGTCGTTAGAAAGGATATAAAAATACCGAATTTGTCACCCAGACCAGGACGCTGAGTGATGGTACATGATCGGATCAAATTATCAAGGATTTTCTGCGTTGATGGTCATGGAATATGAGATGCTTGGAAGACTAGAATCCTAAGTCATGCTTGTACGTTCACTCTGCGGATTTGGTCCCAAGAATTGGGCCTTATGGTGGATTAGTCCTCTTAAACGGCAACCGAAGTTGTCACGGTACATCCAATCAAGAAGGAAATTCATAACGTAGGATTGACGTAATGATCTTAATTGTATGGATTAGTCTCCCGAAGCAGGTTACTTGGCTGCAGTCCACTGCAGGACCGAGGAATGGTGGATTGGCGTTGTTATGCGTTGAATTGCTTGTAGGTAGTACTACAGTACTCTTAAGCTGTCAAATTGGTCAGATATGACTCTTGACCGGGCCGGTCATGCTAGCGGCGGCGGCTTCTGATATCCCGATCTGACCAGTCTACCGATTCATGGAATTTTACCTGACCGGACTACAGGTGATTTCAGATGGGATGGGGTCGGGAGCCCCTATAGCAGCTTGCAGAGAGAAGAATGGTGGGCTAAATTTTCCCTTCGACTTGCAGATGGATAATTTTATCCACACAACAAATATATCCGCCGGTAACTGTAGATAGCTGTGGCCGATCTATGTCATGTACAAATAGCTTTCCTAGCGGGAACCAGCCTGACCAGCACATGAATCTATAGATAATCGGCCAGCTCGACTGGCCGATTGGGAACACTGCTTGTAGGTAATATTTGGTTAGTAATGAACATTCGATTATCGTAATCTTCGAGCGGGGTTTTGAAACACTTGAGGGAAATAGGACGGCTACTTTAGACCAACTCCGAGGTTTGGGTGGAGGATAGGTCTATTTCATGTTGCAATGTAATCAACTACTCGCCTCCTGCTACTGGGGTACCGGCAACAGCGTTGAGTTTAATAGGCCGTAGGGCCGTAGGCACCACGGACCCACAATTATACGCCGGCTGTACCTTCTCGGTACTCCATCGGTCTACCCCGCCCACCAATAAACTCGGCGCCGTCTTCTCTCTTACTACTGGGTTTTATATGAAAGGTAGATACTAGTAGGCTCTCCTGATACTGGCCCAACCGACGGGTGACTATCTGCCTACCCGCCCAGGTGCTTTGGGGTCGGTCGATTGAGCGCATAAATGTTGTTGCTTCGGCCGTTACCTGCATCCCAAGCCGCTGGTGTATATGGATGCTATTAGAGTATTCAAGGAGCTGGATAGAAAATGTTCTTTGAGGAATCTGGAGACTGAGGCACGCTCTTGGTCGTATACTGTGCGGAGGTTTGCCTACTCCCGGGCAAGTACCAGACCGGCGTCAACACACTGCATGTGCTCGGAAGCCCATACAACCGCCAAAGGATATGCCCGAAGTATTCGCCAATCACCCCAACCTTGCCTGCCATCTTACCACTTATCTTTAGCCACATGGCTCACTCCTTCGACCGGAAAGCAAGGTCGAGAGGGAGCTGCGGTTGGGTTGGCTCTTAGCTCTTGGGGAGATCGAGAGATCGAGTTTTCCACGCCCGTATCAGTCGAACGTACACGCAGGGTACGAGTAGTGTAGTACCAAAAGCACTTCCCAGAGTCGATAGATAGTGCCTTCTTTGAGGAAGGAAGTGCGCTCGCTGCTTCATTCATCCCCTTCAGCCTCTCCTAGCTGATGTCACTCTCGGCCAGATAAAAAAGGTCGAAGGTGGTCCTTCTCCTAGGGTTTGGGACGGAGGTGGGCTTCCAGACCACCGACATCGTCCCACGTCGGAAGATCAAAAAGATACATCGCGTATGAACGGTCCAACGGATGGAGAACTTATCGAGCACCGACCTGCAGTGATCCCACTACCTCCGACACAGCAAGCCTGATGCAAGGTCACACAAGTGTAAGCCTTTGAAAGGCCGAGTGATAAACAATCGACCCAATTCCGCGTGGGGTGGTGCACACCAGTCTTACACTCGTGTTAATATGGAAATATGCGCATGAATAATGCTGGCAAGAACATGCGGGGCTGCGTCACTGCGGAAGTAAACAGCGGGGACGGGTTTCTGTTCTTCCGTTTGCGCTGTACAACCACAATTCCCCACATTCGGCTCTTTGCACTCTTATCACAATTGGACCGTGGTGTCGGGCCGTATAAGACGGATTGTCCGCGGATATGGAAGACCGGAACTATTCTGGAAGGTATATTTTCTCGTCTCCATTGCCTCATTCATCATTCCAAAACGACGCTGGACCCTCGTAACTCGGTTTGTTCACTGATATGCAGAGTTTCCGAGGGCAAGTTAGTTTGCAATGCATGCTGCGACACGTGAGTACGCATTGATGCTTCAGAATACGAAAAGAATTGATGTCCTGGGCGGAGATTGCGAACACGCGTCGGGCGCAAGCTCCAGAATTGCGGCAGACGGCAAATGTTTTTATATATGTTGACTCAAATAGCCATTCGCTGTTGCAGTCGCAGGCAGTGCAGCGTGATCTCGATGTGATAGAGATTGCCTTGCAATATACCTCGATTGGTGCAATTTCGCGTGTACTCTACATCTATTAATCGGGTCAGATTCGAGAAAACCAATTTGGCCCTGGGCAAATAGAGTGGGTGCTTACCTCGAGCCTCCTCCTTGTGGGCGAAACACGCAGTGGCTATATTTCCACTTGATAGGATGTCGCGTAGTCCTGGTAGGATTATGTACTTGTATACTGACTCGGACATATCACCTGCACTCCTTAAAACTGTTCTGAGGGATGCGTGTTTCTGAGAGAGGTAAGTTACTCGGGCGATGCCCGACACCTGGCCCGGCGTGGGGAGTTTCTGCATCCGAGACAGTCCATTCGGACGATCTAGGATGGTTTTTTGGCCTTTTTTTTGACCTGTCACGCAAGACGCGTTGAATGCACAATGAACAATGCACGCCTGTACTAGTCATGGTTCCATCCATGATATGGCAATATGAATTGTTAACGCTTATGTTGCCCAGAGGTGTTTGAGATTGCACAATATTGCGGATGTGACTGCCTAGCTCGAGTAGATCACTGGTAGACTAGGCAATCTGCGGTGAAGCCAAAACGTCACCCGCTAATTTTCCCGACTGGCGCTATCAACACTCTCATTCGTCGATTCAACCTCACTTCATAAAATGCCCTATCCAACATAACTCAGCCTTCAACAGCCCAGGCGCCCGTGAAAGCCAACGCTTGGTCAATTCGATTCCTTTCTTTCTTTTTCTCGGTTGCCAATACCCTCGGGTTACCGGACGCATGAGAATGAAAACCACCATGCCCGACCATGGGGCTTGCAGAGTTTTATGATGTGCAAGTTGGTCGCTCCCTGTACCTGAAACGGCTTCGATACAGGGATCTATCCATGCAGCAGAAATAAGTAATATGCGTTCCTTACGAGCGCTCATTCTCCACTGACAGTCTTGGATGCAGGCAACCCCTTGCAGTTCAAGTTGACAAAGTTGTATCGGTCATGCATACCATATCCTCACCATCGTCAAAATTCAACGGCCGAGTGGGCATATCGTATTGAGATTATTGCCAGAGGTTCGCCTTTCACCTTCCACTCTATTACTGGTACACAATATGGATAAGTATCGTATCACGCCGTAGCCTTGCTGCTGTATATCCGTCGACGTACTGATCTCGGCGCTGGATCATCGGTATGTGTAGGCGCCAGGCTTACCACCCACTTACAACCCCACCTCTAAAACCAACCTTGCATATGTCAAGTTGACTACGCAACCTCTACCAATCTTCCTCACCGACCCATTCACTTACTACTTACCTCCAGTCGTTCCTTTGCATCGCTTCCTATCGTAGTAATCTCCCCCCTTTTAGCTCCTACTGGCTCGCCTCTTTCTCTCCGAGATTTTTACTGCGGCCTTTTTTTGTGGCACTCCCCTGTTTCGAGTGTAGCTGTCGTGGCTCCAATACTGGAGCGTCAAGTCTGCTGCCATCTATCCAGAAGACCAGGTATGTACCTATGCCGTGGTTTGGCGTTTCCGCAAATCCACATGGTTTGTTTGATCGCTGTGAATGATGCCTGTCGTTCGATGTGAGTGGCTGCGGTTACATTTTCGTCAGGCTAACAAATTTCAAAATAGACAAACGCCCCGGCAAAGCTCTGAAGGGGGAATATCAGCCGGCGTCTGTGGATATTATCCATTTACACACAACCAACTATCATTCAGCTGGACTGAGGCATAGTATAATACGCATAGCGCCCACCCCCGCGCCGCAACCATGTCGAACTTTCTTCGTCGATCAAAATCAAGTCGTGACCCACGGAGGCAAGCTCTATCCAAAGATCAACAGCAGCAAGAACAGTTTCGATTTCCACCCATCACCAAAACTACCACCACTTACAAATCAGACCTTCCACTACGTCTATATTCAACTGCAACAAAAAGAAGCGGTGGAATATATGGTTCTAGCAAAGCGTCACCGACACCACCGCCAATAGTAGCAACGCCTGGATCTTCGAATTCGTTAAGGCTAGCTAGAAGGAAAAGCATTTCAAGTATCAGAGAATCAGTGATGGCATTGGGAGTACCACACCCATGGAATCCGCCAGCAACCGCCAACCCAATGTCGGCGGCAGAGATGAAGAAGAGGACATCGATATTCTTTGGATTGGCTTCACCGGTACCACAGCGACCTACAACACCAAAAGTACTAAGATTACTCGAACCACCAAGTCGTGCTGCTCCTCCACCACCAATCCGTTTGTCTGCGTTCCCGTTCACCTCTCGATCAAGAACACCTAGACTTACAAAAGATGACATGGAAGGGGCGCAAGGGGACAATTGTCCTATTGGAGTAGCGTTGGGCAGTCCTGGAGGAACCGTAAAGCCACTCGGAGATGGGTTCACTGGGTTTCAGTCAATAGAAGCTTTGTCCGCAACCCAGTCACCCGCATTCCTCCTCCCTTCGGAGCCATTTGGGGTTAAATCAGCCGTGCGGGTACAGAGTTCGGGAAAGGGAGCGCCTGTAGTACGGCAGCAGCAAGAAGAGCCACCCAAAACTGGTGGTTGGAAGAGAATGTTTGGGAAAGGATTGTTTGGAAGGCGGAACAATGCGAAGACATTGACGTCTCAGGAAACCACACCAGAGATGCCGGATCCTGCACAAGCTGCTGTTATAGCAGCGAAAACGAAGGCCTCGGCGAAACCGGTGGCAAAAACTCCTTGTATAGATGTGGATATTCCATGTGTGGAGATGGAACGGTATTCGGTTATGTTTGGATCTCTTCTGCCGCCTAGTGAGAAATCGTCGCTTTTTGCCAGACGGCGGTCAAGAGATGTAATTTCTGGTGTGAGCAGCAGCAGCAGCATGGAAGACCTCAGTGTTTGTATATCTAATGCTATACATCGTACGCAAAACTGACGACATGGCCCACAGAATCAAGACGCACTCTCAAAGCTCAATAGCAACTCTGTCATGCTGGAGGCCCCCCGTCTACAGATAAACTCTTTAAAACGCAACGCAACAACTGGAGGTCATATTTCCCCCCGGTCCCCGCTCTCTAGGCTTGGAGACGACCTTCGTCGAATTAGCAGTGAAAGCCGGGTTTCTGGCTCTCCTCTCACACCTATCCCGTCCCCTGGCTTGAGCTCGATCGGTCTGGGGCGCTCTAACACCACTGCCGTAGATGGCCGGATTTCTCCTCTCCCGCCTCAGTTAGGCTCTACTCCCAGCGGAAGGTTCTCTCCCCTACCACTCTCCCACTCGCTCCGGGAACAAACCTTTTATTTCTCCAGTCCTATCCCTGACGATTGGTCATCCAGTAGCATCTCCAAGATTTCGGAAGAGTCAAGCATCGAAACACCACTAGGAAGCTTCAACGAAGGTGACGACCAGTTGTTAACACGTAACGAGGACTCTTTCGACGAGCCGGCATGGGAAATGGTGACCAAGGACAGCACCGCTGCCACCAGCAACAACAATAGCCCAAAATGCCCGAAGAGCCCGAAGAGCCCAAAGAGCCCGAAGAGCCCAAAGAGCCCAAAGAGCCCAAAGAGCCCGAAGAGCCCGAAAGACGAGGAAGGTGCGAACTTGAACTCAAATACCATCAAATATCGTGTCTCGATCGTCGCTGATGAACAAATGGATCTAGATGAGCTCGCAACCGCTGCTCAGATCTCGATTGCCCGCCAGATCTCGTTGAGTCAGCGCCAGCTTTTGATTCCAATCGTTCCCAAGAACCAAAGACTGGTCAGCAGGAAGAGCATCAAGGATCCAATGAAGCCACGATTGGTCGAGCATCGCCTCAGTTCCATGCCCGCCGCAGCCAAGAAGCCGGCAGAGAAGGCTACCATCGAGACCGTGTAGAACACCACCCTATGGACGGAAGAAGGAATATTTTTATTCTATTCTAGCGGATCCTGGAGGTCTACGAAGCATACATTTTTGTAATACATTCATCTTGCATGACATCGGATGTGTATTAGGGACAACTTTTTTTACCGACGGAGGATGTGGAATCCTCTCATCATTACACGACGACAACGACATGCGCTCATGGGCAGCGGGAGTTTTTTTACTTTGTTGAATATTTTTCAGCTTCTTTATAGTCTATCAGATGACTACCCCACTAGGGCTACACTTCTTTAACCCGCTTTGCTCATCACGCCTGGCCGCGAGATGTTTTTTTCGATTCTTTTCTAGCATCATACTGGGTTTTGCTTTTCTATATATTCGTGGACGGGTTCTAGGGGGATTTTTATATTGGGAGTTTTTTGGTTTTACATCATCGACATGATCTGGCTCCATATTTCCTTTGTTTGGGTTGAGGGTAGGCGAGGCTGGAGAAAATTTACCCATAAATATTTGTTTCTCTAGAGTACTTTTTTTCTTGTGTTCTTCATCTTCATTATGTAATTTTATTACCAAAGGTCCAGATAGAAAGTCTAAAGATGGACCTAATTTACCGTTTATTCAATCCACCCCCTCCTTCTTTCTAGATTTCTGCAAAAACTAACCAAAACTACCAAACATAACCACTCGCCTCATCAGCAGGGGCATCTGATTTTTCGATCCACGTTCCCAGCACCGTCAAATTGCTCTGCAACTTGACTCCCAACATCGTCTCGACTCCTATATAGGCATCGCTCAGACACCAGATAGTAGCATCGGTACCTTCCAACCCCGGTGGCATTTCTAGCGTCACGTTTGCGGCGACTTCATCTCGGAATCCCCGGAATCCACCGTTGGAGGAAGGCCACCCAACGCGTTTCAACGCATAGACCTCGTCCTTCTCCCGGGATCCAATGAGAACAAACATACCCTCCGTCTGCGGCTTTGGAAAGCGTGGGGCATGGATTCGGAAGTTTGTGGTTTGGGGGCCCCCGCGTCCAGATCTGTTCACTACCTCGTGATAGTTTTTACGAGAGACAGTGAGGGATACCGAGGAAGCGGTGGCGGTGGTCACGGTAAAGGATAGGTTTGGAAGGGAGGAGGCTGCGGTGGAGATGAACTGGGGGGATTGTTAGTGGATGTGGATATACGGACACGGACAGCCGGGGAACTTACATCGCTAATTTTCGCTCTCTCGACGCCAACTCTTCTCGCCAGAGCTTCCAGTTCATCTCTCTTCATTTCCACAATCTCTGCCGCAGTCTTGCTCACATCGGTACTCCGCAACGTTTCCAGATCTACCCCAGGCAGCTGTGCCAACGGCCCATCCTCCAACCACCGTGCTTGCTTCACACACTGCATCAACGAGATCATCATCCGGACAGAACTGAGGTATCCCAATTCGGCCAGCACATCGATCGACGCCTGCATGATACGGATTGCCTGGTCCAGGACCGAGTTCTGGTCGGTGATGTAGTCCGTGATCGGGAGTTGGATGCGGGACATGAACGCCTGGATAAGGAGGAATGCTTTGACGTGGGGATCCCACATTGGCACTCCGAAGTTGTCGGCTGGTACGGGGAGGACTTTTGATAACTCAATGTTAATAAGGTCTTCATTATGGCGCACAGGGAGCTCATCGTATTCTGTTGCGGAGCTCATCCACTTCAAGACGTCTGCGAAAGTGGCGTTGCGCTTTGCGTGGGTGAGGAGCGTGCGTACAGTTTTGTGCGAGAGGTAATAGTAGGATGCGATCTTTCCTAGTGCGGTGGAGTCGACGTCACCGTTGGAGTGGGATATTACGCATCCGGATTTAGAAAGTTCGGCTACGCTTTTGTCGACGATGTTGATAAGAAAATTGTTTGCTTCCTCTTGCGCGCTGAGAGAGTCCTGTTCTTCAACTGCAATGTTGAGGCCGTAGTAAGTTGGGTTCTTGTGGAGGCGGCGGAAGAAAAAGGTCCAGGTGAGATAGTCGAGGGCGTCTTGTTTTGTTGTGATAGTCCCGGCAGAGACTTCGGCGCCGAGATGGTCGTCTACTACTTTGTGGAGATTGCTCTCGACAGGGAAACCTGTGTGGAGGAAGTACTTATAGAAACTCTTCTTCGAGTCTTGAGTGAAGATCCGTGCAATACCAGAAGTGTCGAATTGTGGACGTCCTGCCCGACCTAGCATCTGGAGAACATCTGTCAAATCCATGTCGCGATAGCCTTCGATTTTGGCGTCAAAGAACTGAGTGCCCTTTACTATCACAAGGTGTGCTGGAAGGTTGACACCCCAAGCGAGAGTAGCAGTTGCGACCAGGACCTGAATCTTGTTGAATGTGAAGAGCTCTTCCACGATTTGCCGATCGGCTTCAACTAAACCGGCATGATGCAATCCGATGCCAAACTGTATAGCTTCCTTCAAGCTGTCATCCTTGATCTTATACAAGATACCTTGCAGCTCATCCTCATCCATGCCCAGAAATCTCCTCGGATTATCCTCCATTCCGCAAAAGTTAATCAGGTCCTTCGCCGTAAGTCTGGTCTGCCGTCTGGAGGCGACAAATATGATCACTGGCTTGGTCGGAGAATGACTTTTGATGGCCAAAAACGCGGGTCTATTCATTGACTGCATCAATGGGCAAAACCCAGTTTGCTCGGGAAATCCATCGATATATATTTCCAACGGAACAGGACGAACCTTCATATCAATTAGCGGGTGATCCGTCATGATCGAGGATCGAGAATGTATACTCACTGAATGCCGGAAGTTATACAGCCCCTCTTTGACACCCAACCAATTCGCCAGATCTGTAGCATTCGCACATGCCGTAGACATCCCCATCAACCTGACCGAGGAATCCGACTGTGAGGCGATATAATTCATTCTCGACACGATAATCTCCAAAATGGGGCCTCGATCACCACCTAGTAGATGAATCTCGTCTATAATTACCAAAGAAACCTTCCGTACATAACTCCTCGTCTGCCAACTTCTGGAAATACCGTCCCACTTCTCTGGTGTAGTGATGATGATATCTGCATCCCTGATAGTCCTAGTATCGGGCGTATTATCACCCGTAAGCTCTACAAGCTTCAATCCCATTTGTCGGGTGAGTCGAGTACTCCAATCTTTAACACGCTCACGGACCAGTGCCTTCATGGGTGCAATATAGACAACCTTTGAACCAGGCTTCTCGCGGAACGCCCACCACATCGCCAATTCGCAGGCAATAGTTTTTCCACTTCCGGTTGGTGATCCGAGCAGCACATTAGCTGCGCTATGGTAAAGTGTATGGAAAATCTGTGTCTGCATTGGGTTGAAGTATTTGAACCTAACCCCATAAATCTCCTCCAGTTTTGGGTTCTTCAACGCCGTAATCGGTAGCGGCTGCAGATTAAGCAGCGGTGTATAGACTGCCTCCGTATCGGGTCTGATCAAATGCTGGAAAGAAACCGGAGTCACCGTTTCCGCACCCAACCAGCGGTCTGACATGGCGCGCACATAAATTTGCGACGGCAACGGGTCTGCAAGCGGAATGGTAAAGTTCAATTCGTGGTCGTCATACAACTTCTTTCTACTCAGGATGAAGTACTCGGAATGGTATATCTCGGCCGTGTCCGAGTTTTCGACCCAAATCCAATAGCTTTCGGAGGTGCCATGCACGCGGTCGTTCCATCTGAACTCAGGCGTGACGTAGAGCTTTATTCGTAAAACGTCGCGGTTTAGAGGCGCTATCTCTACGTCAATATCCAAAGTAGGAAAGTTATCCAGAACTTTTGCGATTTCTGGCCCCATGCGTTGATTATTGACCAGCGAGCTAATTTCTCCCACATCCATGTCCCGCAATGATTCGATTGAGGAGGTGGAATCCTTCTCTTCAAGCATTTGGATGATGTGTACCGGAAGTGGGAATTGAGCCAAGGGATGTTGGAAAGGCCATATCCTAAAATGGCATTACACTCCCATATTCGTCAAACGGAAGACTAGAAGAAACTCACTTCTTTTCAATGGATTTGCTGAGCGACAGCAAAACCTCACAAAGATGTCCCCAGCGACGATTAAGAGCAATCTGAAATAATGCTCTGCAGATTCTCCCTGCATTCTGCGCTACGTAGTTGCAATCCGAGACCAGAGCGAAATCCTCGATATTCGCCCTCGAGATATATGCTTGCAAAAGAATATTCACCTTTCTATGCGAAGCGAAGGTTTTTTCGTCTTTATTTCCGCCCTTCTTGCCATGCGTATCTGCCGGCCCCGTTTCCTTAACTTTCGGAGCTTCAGTTTTCTTTTTGGTAGGGATCTGGCAGGGACAGGCTTCGTCTTTGAGTCTAGCTAGCTCGGAGGCATCAGAATCTCTTATTTGGATACTATCAAACTCTCCGCTCAGACTTATCATATTCAGAACATCGGCCTCCGTTCCATGTACATTCATCATGTTGTTGAAGATTTCTATACTGTTGTTAAGAATATAGAAATTACTGGCAATTCTTCCCACATCCTTTGGTGCTAGACTCTCCGTCCTCTCATCAAAGATGATCATTTGGGTTTGTTGCAAACGGCGAGCTGCTTTGATGATCAACTCCTTTCGTTTACTAGCCAATGCAGGGTCGTCCGCAAGTTCTTCCCAACCGATTCCATAGTGAAGGGGATTCTTTTTCCAACGGACAAAGAGATAGGAATATCCTAGCCACTGCACAGCTTCAGTGACCGTAGTAACAGTTCCGAGTGCAATCTCAGCGTTTAGATTGTCGACTATCCGTTCCACAAGACGGGACTCGATCGGAATTTGTTGTGTGACAGCGGCTAAATATTGTGCTAGCTTGTCCTGAGTTGTACAGATGTATCCAATACCATATTCCTGAAATTGTGGTCTACCAGCTCTACCGAAGATTTGCAGAACATCGAGAATACCGAGATCCATAATTGCTCCCTTCTGTGAATTGTAAACCTGCGTACCTTTGATTACTACCGCTGTGGCAGGCAAGTTGACACCCCAAGCCAGTGTTGCGGTACAGCAAAGAACTTTTATGACGCCCTGGGCAAAGATTCCCTCGACAAGGTTCCTGTCAGATCTCGGCATACCGGCATGATGGATTGCGAATCCTTTCCGGAAAAGACCCCGAAGTTCTCGCCCCTTGGACCTATCCATGTTTCTGGCAGCCCAACCGTATTTCTCATGTTTACTATTATCCAGAAGATCCAAGCTATCATCATCCATCGCCATTTTGTGCAACATTAGCGCCGTCTTGATCGTATCCTTTCTCGAGTGGACAAACACCATCACCTGGTGGTTCTGCAAAAGCATCTCCTTCACCTTGTCATACGTTGCCTTGTCCAGGTTTTCGTTCGAAATCTTGGTCCCCGCTTTACCCTTAACACCAATGAAATGTTGCTCCAAAGGTACAGGTCTAAAAGAGCCATCAAAGTAGAAGAGACCGGCGTATGGATTGACTTTTAGGAATTCCGCCACGTCGACAAAGTTGGGCAGGGTGGCAGACAGACCAACGATACGGATCATGGACTGGGTAGACTCAACTTGTCGCTGGGTTCGAGCAACCAAAGACTCAATGACAGCGCCTCGCTCGTCGTGAAGCATGTGTACTTCGTCAAAAATCAGGAGTCGCACTTTTTGAACAAGTTCTGTATCACCGACAGACTTCCTTGTTACGACATCCCATTTCTCTGGCGTGGTGACGATTATCTGAGTTCTAACAATTTCTGCCTTGGTTAGATGCATATCACCTACAGGTTTCTTAGCATATAGACGATGCAAATCTGGCATATAACATCAGCTACCTGTTAACTCTCGAACTTCAATCCCCAACCAGGCCAACCGCTTCCCCATCTTCTCGACGATTTCCGATGCCAGAGCCTTCATTGGAGCCACATAGACAATCTTGAAATCATTCTTCTCACAGAAAAAGGTCTCACAATCTGGCTCCTCCGAAGGCCTCGGGACGCAGTTCATACCGATTGTATGTAGCATCGTAAGCAGGGCAGCATCAGTTTTACCCTATTCACTCATTTACATCAATGCCGCTCCATCGTCAAGAAATATCGCACGCAAAGAAGAATGTGGCAGTTCTCACAGCACCAGTAGGAGCACAGATAAGCATGTTCTCATTTGTTCCGTACGCCACAGGATACACGAAGCTCTGCATTCGATTGAGCGACTTATACCCGACAAATGTCTTCCTGCAAAGACTATCCATGTCTTTGATCGCCAATAACTTCTCCCCAACGCCCACGGTACCGACCTTTGTAGGTGGGATCTTGATCTCGGTGTAATCCTTCTCATTGATCTCGGTGCTCCCTACTGGAAGTGAATACTTCTTCCCAAACGAACTCATTGTATTCCCAGGACTGTAGGCCCGGTATATGTGAGGATAATTCTCAGTCTTATCGGCAAGTTTTGGACCTAGAGGACGAGACTTGTGTTCCAAATCGGCCAGTCGTAGAGCCTCGTCTCGCTGCTGTTTCGTCATTAACCGGAGCATCACATCCTCAGCACCTCCAGGTACCGGCTCGTTTGACCTTGCTGAAGCAATAATATCCCGGCGGTGTACAATCAGCTGAATCACAAGGTCCAGGTCTTCGTATCCCAAGATATCCGCCAATGCAGCTTGAAGTGCCTCATCGTTCCCACCGCTGTCCAAAACGTCCACGAGGCTATCCGACAGTTCCTGGTAGCTCTGTCCCGTAGGCCTCCGAGAGCAGTAGTCACGGCACATACGCTGAAGCCACTTTGTGTCGAACGCCTCATCCCCGTCGAGCCCATCGCTGGAATACGAGCCATACTCTTCATTGTTGTAGTCGAAAATGTCATCGGAATCATCCGAGGACTCGTCGCCCGAGAAATCGTCGTCGCTAAGGTTCAGATCCTGCCCATATTCACGGTCGGAGGTGGTGGAGAGGTCGATTTTGAGTGTGGCAATGGCCTCTTGCATCTGTGTCAGTTGGGCGAGCCAATCTGATTCGGTTGTGTATCCATCAATTGCGGATGGCATGGTTTCGCGTGGTGGGTGGGTGTTTGATCTTTTCGCAGGAATTGTTGTGGTCGTGTGTGGTATCTGGGATGGTGGGGCTAGTGGAACAACACGGCGGAACTTCATACATAATGAGCGGCTCTGACTCTTAATGATTAGTATCACACCCCTAACCCTTATCAACGCCAAAGCTCACCAGCCACAGTGATGGAATGCGATGCACGATCCGGCGCCGATAGAGTAAAGAGGTCACAATTCGAGAAAAAGCCGAACCCAAGAATGGTCTCAAGTCACAGGGGAGATTCGCCTTCAACATTACATATTAACCTTTAAGGCTAATGCAAGGAGCAAAGGCGAATTTCTCAGCTTCGGAAGCAAGCCCCCACATTCGTATAAAGTATAAACTGGCCGGCCCCAGCCAACCGCCGCCCAAACATCCAATTGGTCAATTGGTCTGCAAAACTGCACCCAGAAATGCACTCGAAGGAGGGGCGGCCCTCAGAAGCATGAAATGAATGCTGCTAGGACCATCACGAGGCTTTTATTTTTCATAATCCCCCACAAGTTGACACACATCATCACAGAATGTCACTCACTCGCGCTCCACTGCATCAGAAAAATCACCCATAAAATTCTCACGCTCTCAAATCATTTTTATCCCATTCATACTTCCAAATCACAATGCACGCCCCCCACCCAATCCATCCCAATCCCCTTTCCTCGAACCGACAAAGAGAACCAGATATAAAACAAACCAAAAACAAGAGAGAAAAAGAACACGAGTTGACGCCACGAAAAGTGATAAGTGCTGTCGCTAATGTAACACAAAAACACAAGACACAACAAACACCTGCCCCCTCCCGCATGATCAGAAACGAAAAGCGAAGAAAAAAAGCACAACCCCAACAATTAGGTACCAAACGCCCTCATGGAAAGTTTGCGAGAAATAATGAGAACGAATTTTAAAAGAAATGCATGACGAGACTTCATTCATTTCCCAAACCGAAACTCGTTGCAAACACGGCCCCTTCCCTTCGAATGTCGTGTCGTGTTGTCTAAGGTACTAAGTAGTTAGATATCAACAATGCTGTCGTTTTCCTGTCTCAAGTGCATCATGAGGCCCCATTTATTTCCTCACCGCCGAAACAGGTAGTAGTGTTATCGTGGCTAACAACACCTCCCCTTCTTGTGACTTTCGTGCGAGGCGTCAATCCCGTCTCTATCTGCTCCGCGTTGAGCATTCGGATTTCCGCCGCTATTAGAGCCATAAAGTCTCTCATACTCGATCTCTTGTCGTTTCTCCACCAGCTTTCGAGCGATAACTTGAAAAACCTCGTCCACTCCGGTGTCGTCTCTGGCGGAGATCTCATGGCAAGTGTCCATCCCAGCCCAACCGACACCTTCATTATCGCCCAAGTGTTCTGCGGCATATGCAACGCATCTCTCGAATGGAACCTCTCGTTTCGAAGGGTCTGCATTGACAAGGTCGGCCTTTGTTCCGACAATATGAATGATGATATTGTTGTTTATGTTTTTCTTAAGTTCGAGAAGCCTTTAGACAGGTCTACCGTTAGAGGGGGAGGGGAGAGTGATGGGTTCAATGATCGCTTACCATGAGTGCATAGCCAGGAACGAGGCCTCGGAGGTGATGTCGTAACAGAGGATACCTAATCCCTATTTAAGAAAGTGTAGCAATTCAATTGGAGATGTTTCAAATTACCACAATTCGCGCTTCGATAGTACAGTTTTGATATACTTCGGTAGCGCTCTTGCCCGGCGGTATCCTTTATGCATCTTAGTATCCACCAGTAGCAGAGCTCCAATCGGTACCGAGACATACCCATATCTAGAGAAATAGACGTTAGTAACGCGGCTCCTAAGAGTTGTAATAGAGTAGACGCTGTACCTGAAGTCTCACAAGACAGTCATCCACCACCACCTTCTTCGCCAGAAAACTGGCGCCAATTGTAGACGCTGATGCAGGATCGAATGTGTTTTTGACATATCTGTCGCGCGCAGACATAACACCATCAGCTACCGTTGGGACGAAAGCGAGCTCCAGTAAATCCGGGTGGGTAGTACCTGACGACAAGGGAAGTCTTTCCCACACCTACAATACAGAAGCCTCAGTCAGCCAAATCTTACCCGTTTACATTCCCACAGTTTAGGAAGCTCGGCGGAAACAAGTCCACAAACTTCAGCTATCGTCGGTCCGTTTACGCATGGGCTAGGCTATTTTGCATTTGGTGGTGGCCCGAGCGGCCCGCTCACAAGTAGAATTTATAGACTCTATCTAGAGAGCTGGAAACAAACGTACCTTGGGTTCCTAGCACCACGAGCTTAGCTTCGAGACTCATGATGAAGCACGTCCACGCTGGCTGATCGTCGGTAGACTGGGATAAGATGGTTGATGGTGGCAGCGGGCAGCCGACGAGATGGGGACGGGGACAGGTGTGGGAAAGGAGACGCGGGTGTATCGAGAGTAGAAGGGAGATGGCGGGGGAGGGGAATAGGGTGCAGACAGAGGCGGTGAAAGGTGACCGGGACGCCTGTCAAGTGTGAGCAAGGCGAAGCGGCACTCTAGAAGGCGGGCGGGGTAGGGTGAGCAGTTGGAGCGGCGCGGTTGACTTAGATGGGCTGGGCTCCAAGAAGTTTCTAGTTAGCGGCGGTGAAGTCCAAGCTCCATTAGCTCCAGCCCAACCAGAATGAAACACTTCTCCTGTGATAGACAAAGAGGGAACGGAGCTACGTAAAAGCACAAATCAAAGGTCCGGGGATAGAAAATCTGAGGAAACGAAAAGAGGGTGGAATAGATTACTTACATGGTATCTAATCGTTTAAAGTGCGGCTTTTCCAGCGTTCGGGGCAGAACGTCAGTTTATGGGCTTGGCACTCTTGATACAGTGTTGCGGGCTAGCTTGTAATGGCGCTTAGGATCACAAACACTCTGTTTTGAGCCGCTGCCCCTAGTGACCTAGAATGAGGCTCTGAAAGCCATCCGCAAAGCGAGAAGCAGGCTAAGGAAAGGCTTGGTACTAGAACCCATGACCACATACATGTACCTTCTAACTTAAGTAGTCTGTTATAGCGAGATCAGCACCAGTAAATGTTAAGCACCCAAGAAGCCAGTTTCGTATACCTCTAACTTTCCACCACGCCATGATGGCAAATCAGCACCTTTGAACCTTCTTTTCTCTGACGCCGGCCCTGGCCCCCACCTGCAAGTTAGCGGCTGCCTTAGGCAGAATCAATGTCGGCGTTTTTCCTGAACCGTATAGAATACGAGAGATGTCCCATCGCGTGTAAGCTCAAGAATTCGTAGAAACTTTGAAGAGCTGTATCCACCATACCATATTTGCCGTAGTACTATTTTACATTCGATACATATCTCGAATTTTATGCGTAGAAGATTATATTATCTAGAAATCTGAGGCTGTGAAAACTAAGATGTTACATTAGGTCTGGATAGATCTATAGAGTTTAGTGCAAGCGGCGGACCATGAAACTACAAACCCAGTTCCGTCTAGAGGACAACGGGTGGGGACACATCCAACCTTATTCCTATGCTCTCTTCAATGCCCTTGGCAGCAACCCTTCTGTAGCTAGAATATACTTGGACTTGTGCTCACGAAATAGAAGCCGTCGCAAGTCCGGGTCCTCTTTTGTACCATACATGCTTGGAATATTGCGCAGACTTTACGTACTAGCATGAGACTGAATCATGACTTGTATTTGGAATTACCATGCTTAGACTGTCAGAGTAGTAGTGTCTGACATCTATGTGTGGACGTGGCATGATTGCATATGTACCTTGTATATGTAATGGCTTCCCAACTTAGATAAACAAGCCATCTATCACATCCAATTCCGCAACATCCAATCATTCGCACGACCGTGTGTTGTATATTTGGAATTCTCATGCTCAGTGTCGGATATCCATGTATGTACGTAACATGATTCCGAACGTACCTTAGTATATGTACTGGCTTCTCAAGCTCTGATAGATATCAACCCATGAGGTCTTCTCTCATACTGTACTGGTTACAGTGGTTCGGACGTCAGCAGTCAGAATGGTGTGCCCGAAAAAGATTTTATTGTAGATTTGATCGGTTTTTGCTCATTCGGGATTGAAAAAAACTGTCAGCACAAAACCTCTATAACCAGTACAGTATTCTATCTTCAACCTCGTGGGTTGCGATATTGAGGACCGTGCGCATATATATTGTCTTAAGAGATATTTGTTTGTTTGTAATCATTCTGTATTCACCCGCTTGTGGGTATGACATACACCCATACATCTTCCTTCTTTCCCGCCATTCCAAATTTAAATCCAACAAAGGAGAAGTCCATGTTGTAGTCTCCCCACCTACCCCCTAGGCCCTCATTCCCTAGTCTTAAGAGATATAATGGAGAGAGGAGAATACGCTCCAGATATATACAAGATATCTGTGAGCCTTGTACGAGCCAGCCGTTCAATTCCATGCAAAATCGTGTACGATCGCATGGCCGAGTGATCCACATGATCCTTCCCATGGCAATATGGCGGCGACAGGGATGATCGTGGAGATGGCGGTTTAGATTGTCCGTACCTGGTATTGAACCTATCTTCAGATCTACTTTATAGATATAAAACATTCAAGCTAGTATAGGTACTACGGCAATTATGCAACGTAAACGGGACGGAATATGGAATCTGGGGCCTCGGCGCACACATAGCTTTGTAGCTTGCTGAAAATGAACACTTGGTCACACTGTTCTTTGATGCTGGCGCTATGCCGGACATGGGAGAACAGTAGGCATCGGAAGCGGTGGCGCTGCTGGTACAATATGTGAAGGCAGAAGGCGGAAGGGGTATGTTGCCCGATATACCTTGTCGCTTGACTTAGCATGTGCCAATAACCGGATATCTTCATCTCCGTCCGTTTTCTAATGTTCTGGTCTATCTACGCTGTCTGACCTCATCCCAGAAACGAAACCAAACACACCCAAGCACGAGATAAAGAGTGCACGTGGGCTAGGCTCCGTAAAAGCACCGCTTCCCTGATTTACAGGAGCATCGAGAACTCCACACGAGTCTGCCGGAAACTCCCGAAAGAAGTACTTAAATATGCACGTCGTCCTTCCAGGTACTATCACAATGCAATTACGGCTAGAATAGCCCTAATAGCACGGTTGCATTATGGCGAGATTAGAGTTATCGATAAGAATTCCCATGACGTCAATGAGCCAATCGATGCCGCTAACAAGTAACTATCTGGCAGAAGCCGACTCGTCGGCGACAAATAGAAGTAGGCCGAATACCAGCGCGCGTGCAACCCATATCGAATCTCGAGTTTAATGGTTGCGAGTCAACCCTCTTCCCTCATCCTCTCGCCGTCGTATCCTGCCTCCATGACCTCCCCAGCAAGACAACAGCAAGACAACAACAAAAACACAAACACTCCGTGTCATTTCCATTCACTCTTGCCATCTCTACCACGCTCGGTTTTACCCATCCGTCATTTCGGCTTCCGATTTCCCTTCATTCCCACTTATCACGAGATGTTAACAGTTTCGGATTATGGCAACGAGTATCTGCCGTCGTTCTGGAGCGGCAGGTCAAACCGAGCGGGTACAAATCAGGATCAATGGGAGAAGTATGTGATGACGGAGTTCCATCGGACTCCTCTAACCAATGTGACCAGATCGCATCTGCGGCGAATCAGGAACAGAAGTGCAAGCGCTCCGATACCTATCTATCTATAGGAATTCGACTCTTCGCGAACCAACACGTCACGATGCGCACACTGAATTTCAAACTTTCGAGAACCCATCTGCGAATCCTAGGGTTGTCTTGGCGAGGGACTCGTGTCACTATGCATGAAGGTATCCAAGACGACGACAGGGTGCAGTGTTCCTAAGCGACCCGGCCCGGCCCGGCTGGCCTGCATGAAGCCGGGTCTGGCCTCCGCCAAGGCAGGCCGGATCTGTGGGCGACCCCAGATATTTGAAAGCCTACAGGCGCAGACTTTTGAAATTGCGGCCCGGCCCGACCCGGCCTGCAGATTCTAAAAGCCCGCCGCCCGGTTGGGCCGCTTAGGAACATTGACAGGATGCAGCAGAATCGCACGATAACGAGGCTCCCGGCGTCTGGGGTCTCTCTTACTTTGTACGAAACCTCTTCGAAGGCAGCGACGAGTGTGATCTCAGTCCTACGTTCGGATGTCTCGGCTTCCCAAGCTGGACTGCTTATTAGAAGGATTCTGCTGTCTAACGAGGACTAGGAGTGTATCGGGCGAGTATTATAGTACGACCTAGCTTACATAGTATGTGGATGACCAGATGGAGGCAGGTCCTTTATATCCCTCTCATAGGAAAGTGCGAACTTGTCATTAAGCGTCTTTGGCGTTCTCTTTAAATATGATGTTAATATGTTATGTGTTAATTTGGGAGTTTTTGTTGACGGGGTGACTTTGTTACTTGGAAACGACGGTTTGTATGAGTATTACAATGATCACAAGGGAAGGCGTGTAGGGAAGGTAACGAATGATGATGGAAGTTTTGATGGGGAAGAGAGAAAGGCAAATGAACGACTCACAGCGAGAGATTGTTGGTGGTCGGTTCTTGTTTCCTGTGTCTATGTGTTTCATATGTATCACAGGCAGGCCTTAAGGCTTAATGACGTTTCGAATTGCCATAAGTAGAGTAGACGGTGATCTTATGGAGGTATATGTTGACAGTTACGGACGGCGTAGTACTTTGTTGTTGCTAGCGTCGTCACGGGTAGAATTCAAAATCGCTAGTTCAAGAGATTACTGTGGTAGGCTGGTCGATAATATTCTTTATGGTGCAGGGGGCGCAATGTATAGTGCATCCACAGCCACCCAAAAGCGACAGACGCGGGGAGTACGCACGTTCCCGGTTCAGGTGTGACCAAGCTTCGACGCGAAGTCTTCTGGAAAATAATCCCCCGAACGACCACAGGGATGCACATATCTGGCCTCGGCCCAGGCTCTTGGAGTGGTGATTAGCGATTGGCTGTGAACTATTATTAAGCATGTCATGTGATACACGTTTGGAATTTGGGATTTTCATAAAGAGCCTGGAAAACAAGTCGAGTGCATATGAAGTAGATTTCGAGTTTTTAACAACAACCCCTGCTTGCATGCAGAGAGTATAGTCTTTGGCTTCTCAACTGTGCGCTTCTCGCTGTGGTACCCATTTTATTGTATCTTGCTTGCGCAGTCAGATAGAAAGAGCCATCTAGCACTCATATAGAATGCTACAGCAAGAGCGTCCTAACCTACACAGCTGCGCTTTTTAGTGAGCCACAGCACCCAATGGAGGTAGACCAGTGCATACCTAAAGCGCACCAGTATGTTAGTCTTCTAGTGAGCTGCAATTGTAGAGAGGTTCTCACCAAAATAGAGCCTTTGCATAGTTCCACGATCCACACAGTTATGTAGTGCGCTTTAGGTATGCGCTAGACTATCTAAATTGTGTGCTGTAGCTTACCAAAAAGCGCAAATGTGTGGGTTGGGATGCTTTTGCTGTAGCATTCTCTTTGAGTGCTAGATTGCTCTTTCTATCTTGCTGCACATGCAACATGCAGGTAAGATACAAGAAAATGAGTACCACAGCGAGAAGCGCGCAGTTGAGAAGCCAATGACTGTACTCTCTGCATGCAAGCGGGGGTTGTTGTTAAAAACTCGAAAATCCTCTTAGCAGCGCAGTTGACTTATTTTCCAGGCTCTATATACAATTATACAGAATCATGCATCACATCACGTGCTGTACTCCATAGTACTCATCCATCATATACTTCATCACGCCAAATATACTTGAGCCTGAACCGAG